>OHPG01000001.1_pt1 | contig 459387 bp, 385 predicted proteins | sample 1577751 | NCBI WGS metagenome assembly OHPG01 (sample SAMEA3879548, study PRJEB24766) | human gut metagenome | biome: human-associated habitat; feature: feces | place: USA | collected 1985/1987
CGGCGTCCTGTGCTGAAAAGGCGAGGACGACGTGGCCGACGGGCTTTGAAAGATGCGGATTCAGCGCCGCCTGCATTCGGAAGCTGCGGACGATGGAATCCCGGTCTTTCATCCGGACACCCGGCCCGGCGAGCAATTCGGCGTCTTTCCCTTTATTGAGAACGTAATCGACGGCCCCGCCGAAGGAGCTGCCTTTCGATATTTTGGCAATCATTTTCGTGCTGTGATTTGGTCGAGCAGCGTATCTATTTTCTCGGCCAGCGCGGCGCACTCCGCGGCGGCCCGGGCGTACCCCGCGGCATTTGCCCGGCGGGCGAGTTGGTTGAGATTGTTCGCCATGCCGGCTATTTGCCGCAGCAGGGAGGTCTGCTCTGCCGTGAGGCGCTGGCGGACGACGCTCCTTGAGAGCGCTGTCCGTGCGTATTCGGCCCAGGTGAGGCCTGCCGCCCGCGCCTTGCCGCGCAGGGCGTAGTAGTCTGCCGTGGCCATCTTCAAGGTCAGCCGCTCCTTGAGCTTTTCGCCTGCAGGTTTGGGCGGGCGTCCGCCTTTGTTTTTCTCTTTCATACAGACCGTAGGGATGCGTTCGACGGGGTTTCGGGTCGCCCGAAACATAAACTTGCTTGCTCGCCTCATGTGAGGCGAAGAATCCGCACCGGAGAATCTCTTCCCGAAGTTTTCGGAATCCTCCGCCGCGACTGCCGATGCCGGGTCGGTTCCGGGTGCAATATTACGATGGTTTTCAGGGATAAAAAAGCGCCGTTACCGGACATAGGCGGACTGGAGCGGACATCGAAATCCATTCCTTCGAATCGGTCGTATCTTGCAGCATGAAAGTTCGGGTTTATTATCTCGTTCACAATTCCGATATAAATCGCATGAAATGAAAAACGGTATTTTGAATGGTTTGAAACATGAAACCGAACATACACGCTTTACGTCCGTATAGCGGACATTCAATCTCAAAAACGTTGTACCATGGATTCATTAAAAGAGAAAGACAAACCCGCACCGAAACTTTCGAAGCGGCCCCGTATCGAGGTTGACGAAGAGATGATACGCCGGATGATTGCCGGACTGGCTCCCATGGATTCGGACGTCGTCCGCCGGATTCCCGAACCGGAAGAGGAAAATACGGACACCCCGCAGGAAAACACACCGGACACCGCGCCCGGAATATCGGTATCGACTGCCGGGAAAACAGACGTCGCCTCCGAAATGAATCCCGTAAAAGAACTTTCCGGATTCCGGCGAAAAAGAATCTTACTACCCAACTTCGAACAGACTTTCTTCGCATCGGCGGATTGCCGTAACCGCTCGGCAATCTATGTCAGTGCCCGCACCAAGCGCAAAGTAACGGAAATACTCCACCTGCTGGGAAATGACAATACAAGGTTGACGGCCTTGGTCGACAACATGCTGCGCTTTGTAATCGGAATTTACCGTGACGAGCTGAATTATCTCCACGAAAAGAAGAATAACAGACGACCGTTTTGAACAGACAATGCAATGACCGATTACTTTGGGTTTCTGATATACGTGTCATAGAGTCAATAGCCCGTTAGGTGCCGTCCGAGCCGCAGAAGTCCGCCTATTCCGGCGGTAGCGACCGGCAAAACGCCGGGAATGGAAATCCGCAAGGCTCGCCCTCGGGCGATTCGCATGGCCTTGCGTATTTCCATCTCCGGCGATAAATTCCCTGCCGGCGGAAAGGGGTTATAGGGATATTCTATATATACGATATTTCGGGATAATACCGGGCTACTGCGCGACCTTGAAAACGCTGTCGAGTTTCTCGCTCAACGCCGCCATATCCTGTCTGATCTTATCGTTGGTGATTTTAGCATAGATTTGGGTCGTGGTAATATGTTTGTGCCCCAGCATCTTGCTGACTGTCTCCAGAGGTACGCCCTGTGTGAGCGTGACCGTCGTGGCGAAAGCGTGGCGCGCGATGTGGATCGTGGGGTTGAACGACAGACCGGCATGTCTGGCAACCTGTCGCAACGACATGTTCAGCGTCTTGTAGTTACCTTTGAGCGGAAAGACCTTGCCACCCGGCAGGTGCATATCCTTATAACGGTCGTATATCTTCTCGGCCACGGGTAAAAGTTTTACCCGAAACTGTGTACCCGTCTTCTGACGCTTGTCGATGATCCAACGAGCTCCGTTGTCGTCCGTATGGATGTCCGCATGGGTAAGTTTCACCACGTCTGCATGGCTCAGGCCCGTAAAGGCGCAGAAGACGAAGACATCCCGGTTGATGCCCGTTCGGTAGTTGGGGAGCTTGACGTCCATCACGGCCTGCAGTTCCGAAGCGGACAGATAGCGACGTTCCGAGTATTCCGCCTTGACATAGAACCCGGCGAAAGGGTCGGACGCAATCCAGCCGTTCTTATACGCCATGTAGGTCATCAGCTTCAGTTTCTTGATGGTTGAATGGATCGTCCCGGAAATCCGGAGTGATCCGGATAACCGGAGATTCCTCCGCTCCGATATTTCTCTCTTTGCAGACAGAAGTGTTGATTCGCATCAATCCGTCTGCAAGATAATACGTTGTCCGGTCCCCGCCTTCGAGTGTCCTTTCCAGTCTGTCTATGTCCGGTAATGGCGCTTTTTTATCCCTGAAAACCATCGTAATATTGCACCCGGAACCGACCCGGCATCGGTAGTCGCGGCGGAGGATTCCGAAAACTTCGGTCAGAGATTCTCCGGCGCGGATTCTTGTTGTCGCCAGACAACAGCATCCTAAGTTCAAAAGCAAGAAAAAATAATGTAGTTAATGAAAACTTATAAATACATAGCACTTCTGGCAGGTCTTCACCAGATAGACCTGCGCAACGTTGCGTCGTCCGCCCTAATTCTATGCCTTGTATTGTTTGATATTCACATACGGGGACGCCCGTTTGACAATAGCGAATACTCTTGCTACCAATTTATTTCGGATAATATTCAATACGGTCATGCCCGATTTGCCTTCCGACAATCGGCGACAGTAATATTCGTGTAGTTCAGGATCATAATAGGAGGCATTGACCGCTGCGAGATGCAAGAGTTTCTTCATTTGCTTGTTCGCGATCGGGCTGACCTGCGTCCTTCCTCTCACACTGATGCCGGAGCGATATTTCCTCTAAAAGAGTTAAATCTTACATTTATCAACGGTTTCGAGTATTTCCTGCGGGCGAAGAAGCAATGTCGCATCAATACCGTATAGGACTACAACAGGATTGTGTCGAAGCATATTATCTCAAAAGCGCGAAACAATTAGCACATCTCGAAAAGCACTTGCTCGGGCAGAGGACAGGGCTTCTTTTCCGGAGTCGGAGAGTCCGTTCAAATCTATGGTTAAATCAACGGAAATAACGGCTCCATTAGAGATTATACAGAATCTGACATTTAGGTCATTTGGCAAGAGGCTTCCTGAACTTAATCTTCAAATATGCAGCCAGTCTCGATAAAAAATACTAACTTTGAATTTGTCAATTAATTGCGTTGATAGCTTTAAATAAATTATTGAAACAGGATGTAAACACTTTCACTGTCTGATGGGCTTCATTTTGCAGATAGTAGAAGTGCTTTATTTTACATAGAAGGCTGTTATGGGGCGTTTAGTGAAGATAGCAGAGTAAAATTCCCCACTCTTATGCATCTCATGAGGATGGGGTATAAATACATATCTCAAAAGGGACTGTTCAATACTATTTGTATTTGGTAGTAAGCGCATTGCAAATCCCCAACCCAAGGTATTCTCGCCATTTCAAATATCTCAAAGAATTGTCAATTATTATTCCAAATCTGAAAATTGCAAACAAATTTGAGAATATTGTCAAGCCATTATTTGAAGAATGGACTAAGAATATATTCTGTAACATAGAACTCACTAAACAGCGTAACGAACTTTTGCCTCTCCTGATGAATGGCCAAGTGTCGGTAAATTCTGATTTATGACGATTAAGACACTCTTTCTGCTCGAGCTTGGATAGTAATTTCAACAATGCGATCGATTTTGCTGTTCAAGAGAGTATAGTTTGATATCTCGATCGCCTTTAATGCGGTATGTACCGCTCAGTGTTTTCACAGATATTTCTTATTTGTGTTATAGGTGGACGGTTATTTCGTAGGTTTTACGATAACCAACGAATCCAACGGTCGTTGAATGAGCGGCAGATTATCATCAGCCTGTCATCTCTGTTGTTGTGATTGGAAGTTAAATTCGAGTTCACACGCCTGTCAGAAATATCTGTTAATATCGACCTAAAAAAATTATTTAGTCTGTTTGCCACTTCAAAATCCGTTTTACATCGGATAATCCCTTTGTACCTGCTTGCAGAGTACGTAGCAACTGTCTCGACGACAAGTGTCGGTCGGGGTATTGAGCTATCCCAAAAGAAATTTAGTGGGCACCGGGCAAGTCCGAACAAAAATAGCTTCGGCAAATGTCTGCCATCTGAAAAAATACGAATCGCAGACAAATGTCCAACCGAATAGCTATATTTTCAAACGACGATAAAAACTAAAAACGGGTTTCAAATCCCAAATCGAGTGCTCCTGATAATTCTATTAGTAATAATATTGTTAGTAATAAATATATTACTTATCTTTGCGGAGAATAATAGTTGAAGATTTATGGAGAACAAACCTTTTATATTCGGCGTTGCGACCTCCGGCGATAACTTTACCGACCGTGAGAAAGAAACGGAACGCCTGTTGTTGAATTTCCGGCATGGCGTGAATACGGTGCTGATTTCGCCCCGTCGCTGGGGTAAAACCTCTTTGGTGCAGAAAGCGTCTCGCCTGGCTCAGTCCGATAAATTGAAAATCGTTTATATCGACATTTTCTCATGCCGCAGCGACCGGGACTTTTACGATGCCTTTGTGTCCGCCGTTCTCAAACAAACCGCCTCCAAAGTGGACGAATGGCTGGAGCATATTAAACAGTTTCTTTCCCGTATCAGCCCTAAAATTTCGATGGGGCCGGATCCGATGACGGATTTCTCCATATCGCTCGAATTGAATCCCAAGAGCAGCGACATCGACGAAATCCTGCAGCTTCCCGAAAAGATAGCGCAGAAAAAAGGTTATAATATCGTCGTCTGCATCGACGAGTTTCAGCAGATCGCCGAGTTCAGGGATTCCAAAACATTCCAGAAGCGGCTGCGCTCCGTATGGCAGTTGCAGAAATCGGTCTCTTATTGTTTGTTCGGCAGCAAGAAACATTTGATGAACGAATTGTTCGAGAAAAAGAGCCTGCCGTTTTACAAGTTCGGCGATGCTATTTATTTGCAGAAGATAGGAACAGCGGACTGGATCGACTACATCTGCGGCCGTTTCGAGGCCACGGGCAAACATATCTCGAAAGAGCTGGCCGAAAAGATATGCCAAAAGGTTGATAACCATTCTTCGTATGTGCAGCAGTTGGCATGGCTGGTATGGATTCATACGGACAGAATTGCTACGGAGCAGGATTTCGAGGAAGCGTACCAAGATATTATCGACCAGAACACGCCGCTGTTCGAGAAACAGACCGAGAGCCTTACGACCTATCAGATGAATTTCCTGCGAGCCATTTTAGACGGGATTCATAGTGAATTTACCACGCAGGAGGTTTTGCAGAAATATCAACTCGGTTCGTCGGCCAATGTCAGCATCGTAAAACGGGCGTTGGTAAAAAAAGAGCTTATCGAGATCGAAAAGCGTCAGGCGGTCATTCCCGATCCAGTAATGGCGGTGTGGCTGAAACGGGAATTAGGGATGTGATCCGCTTCGGAGAAAGAATGTCGGTAACTTGCCGACGCTTGAACGTGTTCGGGGAGCAAGTATAGGTTTTGTGTCCCGTAAAACCGCCGGACAAGCCGGGAAGCTGCCGGATACCGCAGCGGAAAAGTATCGGCACGAAGTCCCGGTTTTAGGAAGGAACGGACAGGAGGAAAAAACAACACAATCCGCTCCGATTCTATGTCTTCCCCCCCCCAAAAAAAAAGATACTTTTTTCCGAAAAATTCGTATATTTGTAACAACCAAATGTTATCTAGGGAAAAACGATGCATATCGGCTGTGGCCTATCCGGTGTACTTCAAGACTGGCTATTTGGTAATGTATTGAAATATAGGAGAGTATTGGTAAAGTTCGAATCTCGTATTCTCCAAAAGGAAACCCTGCAAACACCGAAGTTTGCAGGGTTTTTCGTTGTCTGTCCTGAATCTTTTGCATTCGTCGCCTCCCTTACCGCGGGGCGTCTGCCGCCCTTCCTCCCGGCCGGTTCGTTTCCCGCAGCCGTCCGCCGCACCGAAGGTTATGCCGCATGCCGATTCCGGACCGTCCCGAGCGGCGGACGGCCCGGGATATGTCCCGGCGTCCGGTGCGATGTCTCCGAAAAATCGTTATCTTTGCTGAAAAAGAGGAGGATTTGCAAATGGACCGTCGCACGAAGAGAATCATCCGGATAAGCGCCGTTTCGGCGGGAAGCGTGCTGCTGTTGCTGCTCGTCGGCACGGCCGTCGTGCTGAATTTCGTTTTCACGCCCTCGAAACTGACGCCCGTCGTGGAGCGGATCGCCGACCGGAGTCTGAACGCCCGGCTGCGGATGGGCGGCGTGGAGCTGACCTTTTTCTCCACCTTTCCGCGGTTCGGCGTGAAACTGACGGACGGCACGCTGGTTTCGACGGCACTCCGCGACACGCTCTGGCAGCGGACCGACACACTGCTCACGTTCCGCAAGGCCGTGCTGGTCTTCAATCCGGTCAGCTACCTGAGACACCGGAAAATCGACATACTGAAACTCTCGGTGGACAGTGCCGACGTCTATGCCTTCCGGGACGGGACGGGGCGTGCGAACTGGGACATCCTTCCCTCCGCCGACACGCTTGCGTCCGGCACGGCGGCGGATACAACGGCGGATAATGTGCGGACCGTCAGTGAAATCTCCGTCCGGCACGTCGCGCTGCGTCATGGTTCGGTGACGTTCGACGACCGCGAAACGAAGGTTTTCGCCAACATCCGGGATGCCGGGCTGAGGCTGAGGGCCCGGCTCGGGGAGGGACACTCCATGCTGGCGCTCGATTTCCGGAACCGGAACATCCTTTTCTGGCAGGACGGCGAACTGCTGGTCAATCGCGTGGCTACCCGTCTGCGCACCTCCGTCGAACTGGACCGGGCACAGCGCACGCTCACGCTGCACGACGCCCTGCTCGGCATCAACGGTACGGAGCTGGACCTGACGGGAACCGTGCGGCGCGACACGGCGGCGGCCGGGGCGCTGCTTCTCGACCTGCGCTACGGGCTGCACGCTCCCTCGCTGGAGACCGTGCTGCACATGATCCCGGAGAGCGTGCTGAAACGCGGGGAGGTCGCCGCCGACGGCGAGGTGCGCATCAGCGGTGCGGTGAAGGGCCCCTATGGAAGGCAGGCGCTTCCGCTCGCCACGCTCGACGCCGAGATAAAGGACGCTTCGGCGCGCTATGCCGGAATGCCCTACGGGGTGGATGCGCTGGATGCCCGTCTCGTGGGACAGGTCGATCCCATGCGCCGCGAGCCGTCGTTCTGCAATCTGGAGATTTTCCGCTTCAGGGGTGCGCACACCGATATTCTGGCCGATGCCGAGGTGAAGAACCTGCTGGACGATCCGCTCGTCTCGTTCCATACGAAGTCCGCGGTGGACTTGACGGCCCTGGCGCAGACTTTCCCGTTGCAGGAAGGGGTCTCCCTTTCCGGAAAGCTGGAGGCCGAGCTGCGGATGAGCTGCCGTCTTTCGGCGCTCAGGAACCGCGACCTCGGGCGTATCCGGGCCCGGGGACGGGTGGTCATGGACAGCCTGGCGCTCCGGGATACGGCCCGGAAGTTCGAATTCACGAGCAGCGCTTCGCTCTCGTTCGCCGGGGACGACCGCCTGGACGCCGAAGCCGAGATACGGCACGCCTCTCTCCGCTCGCCGCGGCTCTCCTCCTCGATGGAGCGGCTGGCGGCGACGGTCCGGACGACGAACCCCCAGGACACGACCCGTATCGCCCGCATGGAGTGCACGATGACGCTCAACCGGCTGAAGGCCGCCGCGGGCGACTCCCTGAGTCTTTTCTGCGGTCGGGGCACGGCGACCGTCCGTCTGCAACCCGGGAAGCGCGATCCCGCGAAACCGAAGGTGGGGCTCGCGCTCGAGGCCGACACGCTGTTCTGCCGCGTCGGGGATTCCCGGATGGGAATGGACCGGGCCGGAATCGGCGTGACGGCCGAGAAGCTGCGCGATTCGGTGTGGATTCCCGAAGGGATCGTCGGATTCAGCCGTCTGGTGGTCTCCACGCCGCAGTGCGCCCTGCCGATCCGCATGGAGAAGACCTCCGTGACGGTGGGGAACCGCGCCGTCACGCTGCGGAACGCCACCATGCGCATCGGGCGCTCCGACCTGACGGCCAGCGGCGTCGTGCACGACCTCTACGGCGCCATGCGCCGCCGCAGGCCCCTGCGCGCCGAGCTTTCGCTCTCGTCGCGGAATCTGAACTGCAACCAGCTGATCCGCGCCGTCTCGTTCCCGGCCGACACCCTGCGCATCGAGGCGGACACCGCGGCCACCGATCTGAAACTCTTCGTCGTTCCGAAAAACATCGACTTTGCGCTGCACACCGACTTCCGCCGCGTGCGCTACGGCAAATTCGTTTTTGAGGACGTGCGCGGCGCCGTGGACGTCCTCGACGGGGCCGTGCACCTGAAGGGTCTGGCCATGAAGGGGCTGGATGCGGTCATGCACACGACGCTGCTCTACCAAGCCGTGCGGCCCGAGCGGGGATACGTCGGATTCGATTTCCGCCTGCGGCGCATCAATGTCGGAAAACTGGTCGAATTCACCCCGTCGCTCGACAGCATCGTGCCCATGCTGCGGTCGTTCCGGGGAACGGTCGATTTCGATGTCTCGGCGGAGGCCGATCTGGACTCGGCGCTCAACATCCGGATTCCGACCCTTCGTTCGGCCATCCGCCTCCGGGGCGACAGCCTCGTGCTGATGGACGGCGAGACCTTCGCCGAAATCTCCAAGAAATTCTTCTTCAAGAACAAGGAGCGGAACCTGATCGACAGCATTGCCGTGAATATCAGCGTCAAGGACGGATACGTCACCGTTTATCCCTTCGCCGTCGCCATGGACCGCTACCGGGCGGCCGTGGGAGGCACGCAGGACCTGGACATGAATTTCGACTACCACATTTCCATCCTCAAGTCGCCGATTCCCTTCAAGCTGGGGCTGAACATCACGGGCAATCTGGACGACATGAAGTTCCGGCTGGGAAGGGCCAAATACAAGAATCTGGTGACGCCCGTCGAGATTCACAAGGTGGACAGCACGGTGTCCGGACTGGGCCGGCAGATCGTGCGGGACTTCAAACGCCGTATCGGAAGGATTCCGGAGGAGCGGCGGCCTCCTGCCCGGGACACCACCCATTCCTCCGGCCGGAGTCCCCGCCCTCTTTCCGGCCTTTGAGGACCTCTCCCCACCGGAATATCCGCAGGCAGTCCCGGCGTCCCGGCCGGGACTGTCGCCGCATCCGCTACTCGGCATGCACGACCGGCTGTCCGTCGGGAGTCAGCCCCTCGATGTCGATCCGGAAGTCGGCCGGGGCGTCGGAGGTCCGGAATCCGAAAGCCGCCCGGCCGTCGGCATCGGTGCGGATGCAGGGATTCCAGTAGAGCGTCGTGCGGAAATCGGGCGTGTGGCTGTCGCGGCTCTCCGGCGTTTCGTAAGCCGGGGAGTAGAATTCCGCAGGCGTCTGGTAGCCCAACGGCGAGACGATTCCCACGTCGATACTCTCGCCCGTATCGAGAGCCGAAATCTCTTCGTAGGATTTCAGCGTGACGGCGATGATGCCGTTATCGCGTCCGGACAGGAACCGGCCGGAGAATCGGTCCAGTATGTCGATCCGATCGACCCATTCCAGCGGCAGATTCACAAAGGGAGGCAGATCGGAATATTGCCCGATGGGCGCCGCAACGGCCTGCGCGAGATGGGTATCAGAGGCATTGGTATCCGAACCAGGCCCCGAGCCAAGATCCGAATCAGTATCCGGAACGCCAGGCCCCGCCATATTTATTCTTTTGACGGTGCGATTACGGTCGATCGCCGGCGGAGCGGAGAATGCCGGGAGCGATTCTTCGAGGTCATCGTAAAGCACTCCGTCGCACATGAAGAAAACGGCCCGTCCCTGATAGAGAAACACGTTCTCCCGCCTGCGTATTCCGGGCATCCGTTCGATGCAGTCGAGGATCGTGTGGACTCCCGTATCGGCGATCCGCTCCGCATCCCAGGAGTAAACCGCCTTGCGCTCCTCCAGCGTCCGGGGAATCTCCCGCTTTGCCCGCACCTCCACGGGGTCTATGAGCACGTTCCGCAGGTCGGCCGAGCCCATGTATCCGACGTAGGCCAGCGCCGTGCGGAACAGCGCCTCCGCATTGCCGGCTCCGGCGGCCGGATAGGGCGCCGGAATCCCGTTCTCGGGGAAAGTCTCGGGATCGACCTTCACGAAGGCATTGCGCATCCGCCCTGTCGTCGCCTGCGGCCGCAGCACGAATGCCGTGCTGTCGGGGAAATCGAAACCGTCGAGATCGAAGCATCCGTCCGCCCGGACCGGAGCTTCGGCCAGGTAGCCGTAACGGGGCACGATCATCGCCATCCGGTACATCCCGAGCCGCTTGCGGGTGTTCACCAGCCCGGCCCGGACGATCCGTCCGGAGATCTGCTGTCCCGCTTCGAGCGCGTACTCCGGCTCGGCGTACTCTCCGCGCAGGAGGGCCGGCACGTCGTAGCGTCTCCACCCCTGCGTTAGCATCAGTTCGTCGAGCGCCGCACGGGCTTCGGGATCGTCGCTCCGGAAATAACTCCCGGGGCATTCGACATATCCCCGCAGGTCGGAGGTGAGCAGCAGCGTCGTGCGGATGTCGCCCGAGACGGGGTCGGGCACGGCGTTGCGGTCCGTCACCGAAACCGAGAACTCCCCGCGCAGGGGATTTCCCGCGCTGTCGGTCAGGCGGACCGAGAAATCCGCACGCTCCCGGCGTCGCGGAGAGGGATTCTCCGCCCGCAGCGAGACATGCACTCCGTCTGCGCCCTCATTGAACAGCAGCCGTTCGGAAAGGGCGTTGCCCGCCGCATCCAGCAACAGCCATTGCACTACGCCCGCCGGCAGATCGGAACTGCGGAAAAGCAATCCCGGTTCCCAGCCTCCGTCGTAGCAGCGGTTGCCCCGGCAGTGCACCACCAGTCGCAGCCGTGCGGGCAAGGATCCTGCCGTCAGCACGTTCACCGCGATGAATCCGTCCCGTTCCGCGAGTTGCAGCACGCACGCCGCGGCATTCGGCACGGGGAGGTCGAAGCGCTTCTCGGCGCCCGAAGGGGTGCGGCACACTGCATGGTAGGTGCGGCCCGCCTCGGGAACCATCCGGAAACTGCCCATTCCCGCACGGCGCGTCCGCACGGTGTCGAGCGTCGTGCCCCGGTCGTCGCGGAGCACGGCTTCGACAGCCGTCGAACGGCCCGCATCCGTCAGGGCCTTGAAGGCTACGCGGCACGAACGGCCCGGCACGAGGTAACCGCCTTCGGGGTGGAACGTCACGGCGAAATCGCCCGTCGCGGGGCGGGGCCGCGGCTTCGGAACCTCGCCCGCAGCGCCGCGGTAGGCGGCGATCCGAAGGGGCTTGCGGAAGAAGTAGTCCGCACCCTGGTTCCGCATGAAGCGCGTGTATGCCGAGAAGGTATAGTCGCCGTCCGGAGCGTCCGTCGGAACGGGAAGATAGCCCGCGTAGAGCGAATCGCGGCGGAGTATTTTGATCCGCCGCACGAGCGCGCCCGATTCGTCGCGGAGTTCGGCATAGACGTAGCGGCTCGCCGCCACCGGACGGTGCGAGGCGGCATCGACGCACCGCGCACGCAGCCAGATCGTGTCTCCTGCCACATAGGTGTCCTTGTCGGTGTGGACGTGGAGCTTCTCCTGCGGGTAACGCAGAACCTGTTCCGCGAAGGGATTGGATGACTGGGAGGCGGCCGGAAGGACGGACAGCAGAACGGCGGCCGGAAGAAGCGTGTGCACGAGCGGGTTCATGGGCGGGCGATTTTTGGATGCGGCCCTTAAATATACGGATTTTTCCGGAAATTCCTGCCGTTTGTGTCGAAGGACGATTGTCTGTCGGGCCGGATTCCGGCGTATGTGCGCTTCCGGGAGGTGCGGCCGCGGCCGTCGCCGGAGCCGCGGAAAAAGATTCGCCCCGCGCGGGCCGGGCTCGCTGCGGGGTGAATCGGGAAAGGCAGGTCAAACGACCTCTGATGCGGAAGCGGATGACTGTTACCTGTCCAGTTTCTTGAATTTGCCCTCCTTGTCGAAGTAGAGCGTCAGGCCGTTCGTGAGCCCGACCTTGTAACCCTCCTTCATGGTCGAGAGCCGATTGACCTTGCTCTGGGAATAGTTGTCGGCGACGTAGGTCTTGATTCTGACGGGAATGACGGTCGCGGGAACCGCGCCGTTCTTCATCACGATCTCCGACCAGTCTCCCTTGCCGCCTTCGAACGATACGCGGGAGCCGCTGTTGAAATAGACGGTGTACTTGTCCCACGACGCCTCGCGGTCCATTTCGGTGTCTTTCACCACCTCGCGCGGGAAGTTTTTCTGGATGAACTCCTGCGACGATTTCGGCAGTTTGTCGAACCCGATCTTCTCGGGTGCGGCGCAGACGCCGAGCGCGGCCGCTGCGCAAACGAACGTAAGCAATAATTTTTTCATGATAGAAAAGCATTAAGTGAAACACTCCGGTTTCGGCTTTTGCAAAGAGAGTACCAGAATCGCCCGGGAAAATGAAAAAACGCCCGCTTCGGAAGCGTTCCGCGGTCTTGCGGCGGCGGCTTCGTAGCCGGACTGGACCGTGTGCCAGGCGGAGTTGGCCGGGGCGCCGCCGGTGTTGCGTCCTCCGGGCGCTATGTCCCGGACGACTTCGCCCGGTCCGGCGGTGTATGCGTGTCGCATGATTCCGAATGATTGCGGGGCATTCGAAAAACAGCCGGATCTCCGCGATGGAGACCCGGCCGTTCTTCTTGCCGAGAGGCGCGTCATTTCACCTCCCATGTGGCTCCCGAGCGCAGGAGATCGTCCACGCAGCGGATTTTGCTCGCGGCCTTCACCTCCTCGACCTGCCGTTCGACGGCCGCATCGTACACGGCGTCGTCCTCCACGGCGCGGATCACGCCCAGCGCCACCGGGTAGTCGGGATACTTCATCGCGGCGAGCATCACGTGCAGCGTCGTGTCGCGCTCGTGGGCGTCGTGCGTCAGGATGTCGTCCAGCGTGTAGCCGCCCTCTCCGACGGTCACCACCTTCAGCCGCATGTTCTCGAAGACGAGGCCCTTCTCCCGGTTGGCGCCGAAGAGCATCTTTTCGCCGTGGCGCAGCGTGATGGTCCGCTCGGCGCGCGTGGCCTTGTCGGCGGCGAACGCCGCATGGGTCTTGTCGTTGAAGATCACGCAGTTCTGGAGCATTTCGACGACCGACATGCCTTTGTGCCCGGCTGCCGCGACGATGCACTCCTTCGAGAGCTGCACCTCCATGTCGATCGAACGCGCGAAGAACGTGCCCTTGGCGCCGATCACCAGCTCGCCGGGGTTGAACGGCTTTTCGACCGTGCCGTAGGGCGAGGTCTTGGTTATCTTGCCCAGCTTCGAGGTGGGGGAGTACTGCCCTTTGGTCAGGCCGTAGATCTCGTTGTTGAACAGGATCACGTTGAGGTCCACGTTGCGGCGGATGGCGTGGATGAAATGGTTGCCGCCGATGGCCAGCGAGTCGCCGTCGCCGGTGGTGACCCAGACGTTCAGGCGCGGGTTGGCCACCTTGACGCCCGTCGCCACGGCGTTGGCGCGGCCGTGTACGGAGTGGAACCCGAAGGTCTTCATGTAGTAGATGAAACGCGACGAGCAGCCGATGCCCGAGATGAACGTGAAGAGGTTGTGCGGCGTGTCGGTCGCGTCGGCGATTTCGGGCAGGGCGCGCTGCACGGCGTTCAGGATAGCGTGGTCGCCGCATCCGGGACACCAGCGCACCTCCTGGTCGCTCTTGAAATCCGCGGGGGTGTAGTTGTATTGTGCCATGGCGTTATTTCAGTAAGGATTCGAATTTCCGGCGAAGCTCGACCACCGTGAAGGGCAGCCCTTCGCACTTGTTGTACTGTTCGTAGCGGAACTCCTGCAACTCCTGCCGCAGGTAGGCGGCGAACTGTCCTTCGTTGAGCTCGCAGACGACGATCTTGCGGAAGCGGGCGAAAATCTCGCGCACGCCGCGCGGCAGGGGGTTGATGTAGTTGAAGTGGCACAGCGACACCTTGCGGCCTTCGCGGCGCATTTCGTCCACGGCGTTCTGCAGGTGGCCGCGCGTGCCGCCCCAGCCCACGACCAGCAGGTCGCCTTCCGCATCGCCCCAGACCTCCTGCGCGGGGATGTCCTCGGCGACGAGGGCCACCTTGGCCGCGCGGGTCTTCACCATTTTCTGGTGGTTGTCCGGGTCGATCGAGATGCAGCCCTTCACGCAGTCCTTCTCCAGACCGCCCACACGGTGTTCCAGCCCGACCTTGCCGGGGAACGCCCAGCCGCGGGCCAGTTTCTCGTTGCGCACGTAGGGCATGAATCCTCCCTCGGGGGCCTCGTCCACGATCGGCGGACAGATGGCCGGGTAATCCTTCATCTGCGGGATGCGCCACGGTTCGGAGCCGTTGGCGATGAATCCGTCGGAGAGCAGGATGACGGGCGTCATGTGCTCCATGGCGATGCGTCCCGCCTCGAAGGCGTAGTGGAAACAGTCGCTCGGCGACGAGGCGGCCACCACGACCGCCGGGCACTCGCCGTTGCGGCCGTAGAGGGCCTGCTGGAGGTCGCTCTGCTCGGTTTTCGTCGGCAGGCCCGTCGAGGGACCTCCGCGCTGCACGTCCACGACCACGAGCGGCAGTTCGGTCATCACGGCCAGTCCCAGCGCCTCGCTCTTGAGCGACAGGCCCGGGCCGGAGGTGGTCGTCACGGCGAAGTTCCCGGCATAGGCCGCGCCGATGGCCGTGCAGATGCCGGCGATCTCGTCTTCGGCCTGCACGGTCTTCACCCCGAGGTCCTTGCGCTTGGCCAGCTCTTCGAGGATCACCGTGGCGGGAGTGATGGGATACGAGCCGCAGAAGAGCGGCAGCCCGGCCTTCTCGGCCGCGGCGCAGAGCCCCCACGCCGTGGCCACGTTGCCCGAGATCGAGCGGTAGGTTCCCTTCTCGAGGGGGGCGGAGGCCACGCTGTAATGGTTGGCGAACTGGTGCGTGTTGGCCGCATAGTTGTACCCGGCGTCGATGGCCAGCTTGTTGGCTTCGGCCACGGCGGGGTTCTTCCTGGCGAATTTCGTATCGAGGTAGCGGCGGGCGTAATCCTCCGGGCGGTCGAAGAGCCAGAAGCAGATGCCCAGCGCGAACATGTTCTTGCACTTGACGACCGACTTGTTGTCGAGTCCCGTCTCCTTGAGCGCCTCGCGCGTCATCGTGGTGATGTCGGGCACGACGACGTTGTACTCGTCGAGTCCCAGCTCGGCGATCGGGTCGGACGTGGCGAATCCGGCCTTTCTGAGGTGCTCCTCGGTGATCGAGTCGCCGTCGATGATGACCGTGGCGCCGCGCTTGAGCCATTTGCGGTTGGCCTTCAGGGCCGCGGGATTCATCGCCACCAGCACGTCGCAGTAGTCGCCGGGGTTCAGCTCGCGGTGGTCGCCGAAGTGTACCTGGAATCCCGAAACGCCCGCGACGGTTCCCTGCGGGGCGCGGATTTCGGCGGGGTAGTCGGGGAAGGTCGAGATGCCGTTTCCCATGAGCGCCGAAGTGTCGGAGAAGAGCGTGCCTGTAAGCTGCATGCCGTCGCCCGAGTCGCCCGAAAAGCGGATCACGACGTCCTGCAACTCCCGCACTTTGGTCTGTTCCATTGTGTTTTAGATTAGTTGGGTTTCTAACGTATCACAAATATATGAATTTATTGTCAGATTGTACCCTGCGGCTTCATTTTTTCGTCGTAAAGAGCGATTTTCCTTACAATCCGTCGGGGTGAGATGCTCCTGATTCTGATTTTCAGCGTCTTGCGCGGAATTCGTCTTGCGCGGAATTCGTGCCCGGCCTGCGGGCCCCTGACGGATTCACCCCCGCCGCATTCGTCGTGCGACGGGGGTGAAACGCTTTTCGGATTCCGGACGGTCCCGGCCGGCGGGGCCTTTCCGGGAAGATGCTCTTTCCGGGGCGGCGGCGCACCGCGTGCGGGTCGCCGGGATTACCGGCTTTCCGCAGGAACGTGCCGCAGCCACTTCCCGTCGAGCGTCCGGCGGCTGCCGTCCTCGCTGACGAGCGACAGTTGCACCTTGCCGCCGTTGTAGTCGAAGAAACGCAGCTCGAGCGGGTGCAGTCCGGCCGAAAGGGCCGCCTGTCCGGTCTTCTCGAGCAGCGGGTGCTCGCCGTCGTTGTCGATTACCACGCGGTCGCCGATCCGCAGGACGCTGCCGTCGTTCGAGGCGAGTGCGAAGGTATGGATGCCCTTCTCCGGCACGTCGATGTATCCGCGGAAGACGATTCCCACGGCCCGCCGGCCCGTGGCCTCCTGCGGGAAGTGGACCGAATCGGCCACACACCGTCCGTCGGCCTGCGCTCCGCCGATAGCGGCGCAGTCCGGAAAACGCTTGAAATACCACTCGGCCAGCAGTCCCGGCTGCGTTTCGCGCGGTTCGGCGGGCCGTGCGAAGCCGCATTTCTCGTAGCGGATCGTCACCCAGTCGCCCGTGCGGCCGTCGGCATGGAAGGCCCGGAGGCGCAGCGTGGCGTCGTCGCGGAAGGTCATCGGACCCGTGTAGCGCTGCGATGCGGCGGTCGGGACCGATCCGTCGAGCGTGTAGCGCAGGATCGCCGTCGGCAGCGGGCATTCGGCCGTGGTCCGGACCGAGTCGGTGAAGACGCAGAATTCGTGGTAGTTTCTCAGCGAGGGGATCCGGTAGTTGATCCCTTCGGCGTCCAGCCGTTCGCAGTAGCGGAGCAGCCGCGGCATCAGCGACTCTTCGCTGACGCGCTCCGGCGCGCACCAACCCTTCTCGGCCACGATCAACAGCCGCGGGTAGAGCATGTACTCGGCGCGCGACCACGAGGGGACCTTTTCGGTCCAGAGGTGGCCCTGGATGCCTTTGATGCGGGCCTTCTGCTCGTCGGAGAGCGAGTCGGGGCGGATTTCGAATCCGGCAGTGCGCGCGAGCGATCCGGCGTCCTCCTCCAGCGAGAAGTAGAACCACGACTGCGCGCTCACGATCACGTCGCAGCCCCGGCGGGTCGCGTCGCTCACCGACTGCGGCTCCCAGGGACGCCACCACATGATCGTCGTGGCCGGATCTACCTCGTCGGCGAGCAGTTCGTCCCAGCCGATCATGCGGCGGCCGTGTTCGGTGAAGAAGCGCTGCATCCGGCGGGTGAACCACGCTTGCAGAGCGTGGCCGTCGGCCAGCCCCTCGGCACGCATCCGGGCCCGGCAGCGCGGACAGCGGTTCCAGTTCTTCATGTTCACCTCGTCGCCGCCGATATGGACGTACTCGTAGGGAAAGAGCTCGAAGACCTCCTCCCAGATCTCCTCGCAGAACCGCAGCACGTCGTCCCTGCCCAGACAGAGCGGCGAGGAGAAAGCCTGCTCGCTCCAGGTCTCGGGTCGGAAGCAGGTGAGCCACGGGTAGTGTTCGATGGCCTGCAGGAAGTGCCCCGGCATGTCGATCTCGGGAATCACGTCGATTCCCCGTGCGGCGGCGTAGGAGACGATCTCGCGGATGTCCCGCTGCGTGTAGCAGCCGCCGTAGAGCGTGTCGGCCCCCTCGGTCCGCAGCCGCTTTTCCGGCAGCAGGAAGTCGTCGTTCAGCTCCCGGCGCGCGCGGCCCGTGCAGATCGTGTCCTGCTTGTTGAAGTGCCGCCAGGCGCCCTTCCCGGTCAGGTCGGGGTAACGCCGGATTTCGATGCGCCAGCCCTGGTCGTCCGTCAGATGCCAGTGGAACTTGTTGAGCTTGAGCCGGGCCATCTGGTCGAGCAGCCCGAGGATCTCCTCCTTGTCGAAGAAGTGGCGGCTCACGTCGAGCATCGCCCCGCGCCAGCCGAAGGCCGGTTCGTCGGCGATCTCCGTACAGGGAATCTCCGCTTCCCGGACTGCGCCGGGCGGGAGCAGCTGCCGCAGCGTGGCGATGCCGTTCGCCGCGCCGCGCGGCGATCCGGCGGTGATGCGGATGCCCGGGCGGGAGACCGAGAGGCGGTAGGCCTCTTCGGCCAGCGACGCCGTATCCGTCGAGAGCGTGATGTCGCCCTCGCCTTCGGCCGTCGTCGCGGTGGCGTAGGGTGCGAGCGCTTCGGCGAGGTACCCGGCCGTCGCGGCGAGTCCGGGCGAGTCGTATCCGATCCGCACCTGTTCCGGCAGCCGGTACGAACCGCTTTTCCAGACCGTTTCGCGTGGTTGGGGAAGCAGCGTCGGAAGTTCCTCGGCCGCCGGAGCCGCGCAGGCGGTGAGTGCGAGACCCGCCGCGAACGATACGGCGGCCCGCAGGATTGCGTGTTCCATGTCTTCCTATCTTTTACGGTCGTAGGATGCGTTCTTTTCCATCGCCGCCGTGTCGTCGTACTGCGTCTGGAGTTTCACCAGCTCCTTCATCATCCGCTCCTGCTCGGCGGCATAGGCCGGATTTCCGAAGAGATTGTGCAGCTCGCGGGGATCGGCTTCGAGGTCGTAGAGCTCCCACGCGTCGATGTCGTCGTAGAAGTGTATCAGCTTCCACCGTTCGTCGCGCACTCCGTAATGGCGTTTCACCATGTGCTCGGCCGGGTATTCGTAGAAATGGTAGTAGATCGACTCTCTCCAGTCTTCCGGATGCCCGCCCCGCAGCAGGGGCAGCAGCGACCGGCCCTGAATGTCCTCGGGTACGGATGCTCCGGCCAGCTCGAGGAACGTGGGGGCGTAGTCGATGTTCTGGACCATCTCCGCGATCTGTCCCTTCGCACCGCCCGGCATCCGCATCACGAGCGGGGTCCGCAGCGACTCCTCGTACATGAACCGTTTGTCGAACCAGCCGTGCTCTCCCATGTAGAATCCCTGGTCGGAGGTGTACACTACGAGGGTGTTCCCGGCGAGTCCCGACTCCTCGAGGTAGTCGAGCAGCCGTCCCACGTTGTCGTCGAGGGATTTGAGCGTTTTGAGGTAGTCGCGCATGTAGCGGGTGAACTTCCATTCGGCCAGTTCGCGCCCCTGCGGGTTGCGGGCGTAGAAGTCCGCTGCGATCGGCTCGTAGAAGCGGTCCCACGCCGCGCGCTGTTCCGGGTTCATGCGCCCGATCATCGCCTCGTATGCGTCGCTGAGGCGGCTTTTCCGGCCCGGCTGCCGCATTTTGAGGTCGTATATCGGGTCCATGTCGTGGTTCGAGGCGATGGACATCTCCTGTGCGGCGGCTGCCGGACGTCCTTCGTAGTCGTCGTAGAAGGTCTCCGGCACGGGGAACGTGCGGTCCTCGAAAAGCGCGAGGTCGCACGTGTCGGCCATCCAGTTGCGGTGCTGCGCCTTGTGGTGCACCACGAGACAGAAGGGCTTCTCCGGGTCGCGTCCGTGCTCGAGCCACTCGATGCTCTTGTCGGTGATGATGTTCGTGATATAGCCTTCGCAGCGCACCGTGTCTCCCGTCTGCCGGATGAAGTCGGGGTTGTAGTAGTCTCCCTGCCCGGGCAGTATTTCCCAATGGTCGAAGCCCGTCGGGAGGCTTTCGAGATGCCATTTCCCGACGATGGCCGTTTCGTATCCGGCCTTGCGGAGGAGTTTGGGGAAGGTCTGCTGCGAGCCGTCGAACACGCAGGTGGTGTTGTCGTAGAATCCGTTCTTGTGCGAATGCTTCCCGGTGAGCATGCAGGCGCGGCTGGGGCCGCTGAGCGAGTTCGCCACGAAGCTGTTCGTGAAGCGCACGCCCTCTTCGGCGATCCGGTCGAGATTCGGGGTCGAGGCGTAGCGGCCGTCGTAGCAGCTCATCATCTGCGACGTGTGGTCGTCGGTCATGATGTAGAGGATGTTCATCGGCCTGCGGGGCGGTTCGGGCTGTCCGCCGCAGCCCGTCAGGGCGGCTGTCGTGAGACCGCCCAGAATGAAGCGGTTGTTGTTTTTCATATCGGTTCTTTTGGGGAAAAGATGCAGGAGCCGGAAAGGCTTCCCGCTCCTGCATCGGTCGGTTGCGTAAAGCGGTTCGGTTCGTGCCGAAAGTCCGTTACTCGTCCATTTCGTTCATGTCCTCGACCCACTTCAGTCCGGTGGCCGGTCCATAGACCTGCGGATCCCAGATGTCTCCGGCGTTCGAGTAGGTGCACTCGCCGTCGTTGCCGTGGCCCGTGGCGTCCTTGAAGACGTAGCCCTGGCCTTCGTCCATCTTCCAGTATCCCAGCAGTCCTTCGCTGTTGGGGTCCACGCTGTTCATGTTGTTCTTGAGCTGGGCCTCGGTGCGCACCGTGTTCCACAGACGGGCTTCGCGGAACGAGATCGTCGAGGTGCAGTACGACGGCTGCGGCAGGAACGAGAAGTGGCGGAAGGTGATCGAGGGCGAGGCCGTGGCCTTGTCGGCCACCAGCGAACCGTCGAGATAGAGCTTCGTCGATGAACCGTCGAAGACGATCGCCACGTGCTGCCATTTCTTCGCCTCGCAGGGCGCGGTGGCCGTCACGGCGGGTTTCACCACGGAGTTGATCTGCATCCAGCGGTTCTCCTGGTCGGCGGTCGTCGAGGAGGCTTCGAAGCGCACCCACATGCGGTTGCCCAGTCCGTCCTCGTTGTCGAAGCCGACGATCATGTAGTTGCGGTAGTCGAACGCCTCCTTATACATCATGAATTCGAAGGTGTAGGCCGTGAAGGTGATCGGCGCATCCTTCATGTTCAGGATCACGCGGTTGCGTTTCGTGACGCCGCCGGTCGCATACTCCGAGTTGAAGACGGGGGCCGGAACGATCTTCTTGCGGTTGCAGACGATGAGGAACTGCGAGGCGTCGTCCAGCACGGTCATCCTGCCGTCGAGGCTGCGCAGCGTGACGGGCAGGGCGTAGGTCTGTCCCGAGTCGTCCATCTCCTGCGTGTAGGGCAGGATCTTTATCGCGACGGGCGTCGCCGCCACATCGCCGGTCCCGATCACGAGCGGGTCTCCGGGAATTTCGTAGCCCGTTTCGGGCAGCAGCGTGTAGGAGGTTCCGTTCAGGGCGTTGAACCGCTCCAGCACTTCCGGGTCGGCTTCGATCCGGAAGGAGTATTCGCCGTCGGCCTTGCCGCCCAGCCGGGCCGTCAGCGACGCGGTGGCTCCGTCGTTGCCGACCTCCACCGTCGAGCTGGTCTCCTTCTGCGCTTCGGCTATGTAGGCTGCGTTGTCGATCGCTCCGAGGTCGGCGTTGTCGCAGCCGAAGGCGGTCGTCAGCAGCGCCGCGCCGGCGAGCAGCGCCCGGCAGCGGCCGTTCAGTATCGTTCTCATAGGTCTTTTCATGGTTTTATTCGTTGGCATTTTCCAGTTCGTTCATCGCGTGGATGGCCTCCCGGTAGTACTTGTAGCAGTCGTTCTTGAAATCGTTCTGCATCTGGTAGGCGCCGAAGCCTCCCTTGCGGTAGCCGTTATCAGGTTGCCATGTTGCCATTGCCTGCAACGAATTGGTTGTGGTACCATCTTTTAATTCGCATGTCGGAAAACCTCCGGCTTTCCATGATGCTTCAGGTTCAAAATTCTCAGTTACGATTGTTCTATTGGTAATTGTCTTTTCATCGAGGACGCTACCAAATGCAGTTATCAATCGAGCCAAGCGGATATCGTCTAGAGCCGATTGTTTTGTCAAATTGTAAGTTTGCAGGATGTAATAATCAAAATATTCGATTGTATTGATTGGCATATTATGCACCTCGCCGTCCACGATCAGCAGCTTGCCGCTGCCCGATTTCGGGCCGAGGCGCCTGCCGCATTCGTCCACGAACCAGAAGGTCCGCTCGGCGGGAGTCGTTCCGGCGTAGATGTCGCCCTGGGACGGCAGGTCGTTCACGATGTTCCCCTTGTGGTCCGAATAGCTCGGCTCGTAGTCCAGGTCGAGGCCCGTGTATTCGTTTTCCAGCACGACGTCCACCACTGCGCTGGCGTATTTGCGGATCGCGGCTTCGATTTCCGCCGCGTCGGCGTCGTCGGACCAGCCCCAGTAGTGGCGCATCGCCCGGGCGATTTCGTCCTTGCCCGTGATGCCTGCGGTCACCTCGTCGGGCGTGATCGTGCGGCCGATGTCCATCAGCAGGAGTGTCACGACCACGTCGGTCCCCTTTTTCGCCTTCACGGCCTTCGCTTCGGCCTTCTGTTCCTCGGTCAGGTAGAACGAGGCCCAGTTGGCCACCAGGTCCACGCTGTCGGGAATGCCCATCAGGCTCGATCCGGTCGTGGCGGCCTTGGGGTCCCATCCGCCGAACCATCCGAAGGTGATCGAGTGGTCGGAAGCCTTGTAGGCCCGCAGGTTTTCGTAATAGGATTCCGGGAAGCGCTGCGTGAAGTCCTGCGCTTCGGGTTCGGTCCAGTCGTCGCAGGCTGCGAGCGGAGCCGCGGCCAACAGGAGGGCGGACAGTCTTATGATGTTCTTTTTCATTGGAATGGCGTTTTTCGGTTCGTGTGTCAGTTCTGTTTCTTGGCCCACCATACGTCGGTGGAGTATTCGTCGGGACCGCCGAGCAGTTGGATGCCGCCGAGCACGTTCTCCCGGTTGTTGTCGTATTCCGACTGCGGATAGTGCAGGCGGCGCATTCCGCGGTCGCCGTCCACGCTGCCCCACATACCGCCTGCGGCGCCGAGGTTGTTCACGGCCATCATCATTCTGGGATAGCCCGTCCGGCGGAAGTCGGCCCAGGCCTCGTGGCCGATCATGTGGTTGGCGATCCACTTCTGGGTGATGATGCGCTCCAGCTCGTGTCCGTCGTCGGCCCATTTCACCGAGACGGCCTGGCCGAAGTTCGGCTGGTCGTGCTTCCCCGCGGGGTCGGTGTAGGCGAGTCGGGGCGTCAGCGTCGAGGCGATGTAGCCTTCGTAGGAGGACGAGCAGCCCCACTGCTCGAAGGAGGTCTTCACGCCCGTGTTGTAGAGGTTCTCGGGCGTGTCGCCCATCGCCCAGCCCAGCAGCGCTCCTTCGGCCCGCAGGAACCAGCTCTCGGCGGCGTACATGACCGGCACGGGGTCCGTCTCCGCGAAGAGCGGATAGGAGAAGGAGGCGTAGGTCGTCGGCAGCACGTTCTCGATTCCCGAGCGCACGCCCGCATAGGTCTCGTCGTAGCCCGACTTCGAGAAGTAGGAGCTGCGCCGCGGGTCCTCGTAGGCGTTCATATACATCGTGATGTTGGCGTTCGAGCGCAGGTCCTGCCACGATTCGCTCGTCGCCTGCGTGTAGTAGGGGTTGCGGCGCGAGGTGAGCGTGAATTGCAGGTTCTCGGCGTTGGCGTCGATCAGTCCGTAGGTGTCGATGGCGGCCACGGCCTCCTCGGCGATGCGCTGCGCCTCGGGTTCCACGCCGCTCATGCGGATCGCCATGCGCAGCTTGAGCGTGTTGGCGAACTGGATCCACAGGCTGACGTCGCCCTTGTAGGTGCTGATGTCGAAGTCGCTCAGCAGCGAACCGCCGCCGGCCGCGGCGAAGGTGTGGAGCGACTCCATGGCCTCGTCCAGGTCGTCGATCATCGCCATATAGACGTCGCGCTGGCTGTCGTAGGGCACGGAGAAGGTTCCGTTCTGCATCTTCGAGTAGGGGATCGGACCGTAGGCGTCGGTCACGCGCAGCATCGAGGCCACGCGGATGATCCGCGACAGCTCGTACACGGGGCCTTCGCCGCCCGTTTCCGTCATGATCTGGAAGTAGTTGCCGTAGAAGTTCGAGAAGGTGTTCTCGAACAGCGGGTCGTTGAAGTCGTCCGACGGGTTGTAGGTCGCTATGTTCTGGCCCTGGTAGGATTTCACGGCCGATGCATAGCCGCCCAGCTCGTCGCCCAGCAGCACGTCGTGGTACTGCGAGGCGTTCACCTGCACGTGCATCATCCATTCCATCATCGACGGGAAGAGGATGCCCACGCCGACATTGTCGCCCTCGAGGTCCTCGTCCGACGGACGGTAGGGTTTGGTGTTGTACTCTTCGAAGCTGCCGGTGCAGGCCACGGCCGCGAGCGTCGCGCCCATTGCGGTCAGCCGGCCGATCCGGCGGAATATCCGGTTTGTTTTCATTTTGGTCGGGGTTTTAGAATTGTAACTTCACGGTGAATCCGATGTTCCGCAGGCTGGGCAGCATGAAGTAGTCCACGCCCTGCAGGAAGTTGTTGGTGGTCGAGGTGGTCAGTTCGGGATCGAAGGGCGCCTTGTTGTAGATCATCCACAGGTTGCGGCCCACGAGCGAGACGGTCATCGACAGTTTGTCGGCGAACCAGCGCTTGGGCAGCGTGTAGGCCAGCGAGAGCTCCTGCAGCCGGACATTCGTGGCGTCGTAGATGTAGTAGGCTCCGGCGCCCGTGCCCGCGCCGATGGTCTGGTAGTAGTTCTTGGCGTCCACCATGCCGTTGTTCACCCGGACGCCTCCGGCGTCGCGCGCGGCGGCCGAACGCTCCGAGACGCCGTAGTAGTCGAGGAACGCCTCGGTGTTCGAGACGACCGAACCGCCCAGACGGGCCGCGAGCATGACGTTGAGGTTGATGCCCTTCCATGCGAAGCTGTTGTTCCAGCCGATGTTGCCCTTGGGCATCAGACTGGCCACCTTGCGGCGTTCGGTGGTCGTCAGTTCGACCTTGTTGGTGGCCGGATCGACGTAGATGTTGCCGTTGCCGTCGGTGCGCAGCTCGCGGTTGATATACAGGTCGCCCATCGTGCCGCCCTCGTAGAGGATCACCTGCGGCGAACCGGTGTTGCCCAGCGTGGCCTTCTCCAGGTAGGGCATGTCGATCGGCTTGCCGTCCACGGGGCTGATGACGCCGTTGGCGAGCTTGATGATCTTGTTGCGGTTCATCGTGTAGGTCACGCTCGTGTTCCACGAGAAGTCGCGCCATGTGTTATGGTAGCTGAGCAGCATTTCGAGACCCGAGTTGCGGACCTGTCCGGCCTGTACGAGCACCGACGAGTAGCCCGACGTCGAGGAGGGGGTCGATTCGAAGGTCTGGTTGAAGGTGTCCGAACGGTACCACGTGGCGTCGAGGTTGAGCTTGCCGCCGAAGAAGCGGGCGTTGAGGCCCACCTCCCACGACTTGGTCTTCTCGGGCTTGAGGTCGTCGTTCGGGAAGCGGTGGAGCGAATCCCATTCGTGCGTCTGGCCCTTGTAGTCGTAGTAGGGTTTGGTCAGGTAGGCCGCATAGGAGGATCCTACGGCCGAATAGGAGGCGCGCAGCTTGAGGAACGAGAACCATTCGGGCAGCTCGACCATTTCGGAGATCACGGCCGAGAGACCCACCGAGGGGTAGAAAAAGGACTTGTATTTCGAGAAGGCCAGCGCCGACTCCCAGTCGTTGCGGCCCGTCACCGTGAGGTAGAGCATGCTCTTCCACGACAGTTCGACATTGGCGAAAACGCTCTGCGACTGCACGTGCGAGCCGTCCTCGCGCTCCTTGTACGACGTGGTGGAGATGTTGGTGATCGAGAAGAAGTTGGGAATCTTGCGCAGGTCGCCGCCCCAGCCCATGAGGTCCATCTGCACGTCCTTGATCGACCCGCCGACGTTGGCCGTCAGGTGGTAGTCGTCGGCGAAGTAGAGGTCCACGTTGGCGATGGCGTCGGCGTAGATCTGGCGGTCGTTGCGCTTCTCGATGTTGTAGAGGCCCTTTTCGCCCGCGAAGTTGGTGTCGGTTCCGGCATAGCGCTTGTTCGTGATGTCCATGTCGGCGTTGTCCACCTTCACGCGGCCGGTGACGTTGAGCCACTTGGTCACGTCGTATTTCAGGCTCGCGGAGAGCATGTAGCGGCGCTTCTTCGTCTCGTTTATCATCTTGTTCATGATCCAGTAGGGATTCTGGAACGACATGTCGCCCGAGCCGTAGGTCCAGTTCTGCGTGTAGAGGTTGCGCGACTCGTCCCAGATCTGGTACATGCGCACGTTGTCGAAGTCGTCGCCGCGCGGGAAGAGGTAGAGTGCCGGCAGCGGGTTGAAGTACTGTCCCGAGGAGATCATGTTCTTGTTGTCCTGCAGGATGTAGCTGGCGCCGACGTCCGCCGTCAGTTTTTCGTCGAGGAAGCTGAACGTGTTGCGGAAGGTGAAGTTGTAGCGGTTGTATCCGCTGTTGGGCAGGATGTTGCGGGCGTTGGTCGTCGCCGCCGAGAAGTAGGACTGGTAGCGCTTCGTGCCCGTGGAGAAGGTGAACGAGTTATTGACGTTCGACCCCGTGTTGAAGAATCCCTCCGGATCGAACCGCCGCGAGGTCCTGTCGCCCCAGCTCTGGTACGATCCGGCCACGTTGCCGTAGCGGTTCTGGAAGCGGGGCATCACCAGCGGCGAGGAGAAGGTCGTGCTGTTCGAGAAGCTCACGCTCGTCCGTCCGGCCTCGCCTTTCTTCGTGTTGATGAGCACCACGCCGTTGGCGGCGTCCGAGCCGTAGAGGGCCGCGGCCGAGGGACCCGTCAGCACCGAGATCGACTCGATGTCGTCGGGGTTGATGTCCGCCACGCCGTCCGAACCCACGTAGTTGCCTTGCAGACCGTCGTCGTTCGAGCCGAAGGAGATGTTGGTCATCGGCACGCCGTCGATCACGTAGAGGGCGTTGTTGTCCTTGTAGATGGACTTCGCGCCGCGCATCACCACGCGGGCCGCGCCGCCGACGCCGGCCGCCGAGGCGTTGATCTGCACGCCGGCGACCTTGCCGTTGAGCGAGTTCATGAAGTTGGCGTCCTTGACCGTCGTGATGTCCTCGGCCTTCACCTGCTGCACGTTGTAGGAGAGGGCCTTCTCCTGCCGCTTGATGCCGAGCGCCGTCACCACGACGTTCTCCACGGCCACGGCCGACTCCTGCATCGTGACGGCGATTTCGCTGCGTCCGTTCACGGCGACCTCCTGCGGTTCGTATCCCAGGTAATTGACCAGCAGCACGGGGGCCTGCGTGCCGGACGGGATACGGAGTTCGAAGCCGCCGTTCACGTCCGTGCTCACGCCGATCGTCGTGCCCTTGATGATGACCGAGGCGCCGATCACGGGCAGCCCGCGGGAATCGGTCACCGTGCCGGCTACCGTTTGCGGCGTTTCGTCCGGGGTGGCGCCGACCCCCCCCCTTCGTTCCGAGAGGATGATGTTCGAGCCGTTGATTTCGTAGGTCAGCCCCGTGCCTCCGACCATCTGTTCGAGGGCTTCGGCCACCGGCCGGTCCCGAACCTCGACGCTTACCGTCCGGTCGGTGTCGAGATTCTTGTCGTGGATGAACAGGTAACGGGTCTGTTTTTCGATTTCGTTCATCACCTGTTCCATTTTCACTTGCCGCATGCCGATCGTCACGCGTGCGGTCTGGGCCGAGGCGTGCGAGGCCGTCAGGCATGACAAAACCGCGAATAGCGAGATTATCAGGCTTTTTGTATTGCCTGATACTTTTTTCTTCATATCTTTGTCAGTTAAAGGATAATAATTTGGGTTGTTCCGTCAGATGCGAATGGCCGTTATCCTTGCCGCCCGGGGTCGCGCCAACGACTTCGGGCATTTTTTCCGATGGCTTCCGCGATCGGCGACGACGGCCTCAGAAAGGCTCGTGTTATCTCATAGGCAGGCAGGTTTTAAGGTTCGTGCTATTTTATCGGTAGATGGTTATTTCGTTGGTTTGCGAGTCGTAGGCGTATTCGAAGTCGCAGTTGCGCTGGAGGATGTCGAGGGCGTGCTCGATGCCGTCCGAGATGCGGATTTTGCCGACGGCCTCGAATTGCGGCATCTCTTTCAGCCGCACGTCGAACCGCACCCCGTAGCAGTGTTCGAGACGGTGCAGGAGCTCCTCGAACGAGCAGCCGCTGACCGAGATCAGCCCCTCGGTCCAGAGGTATTCGTTCGGATCGTCGGCCCGTCCGAGCGTCAGCCGTCCGTCGTGCAGCGATACCTTTTCGTTGGGTCTGAGCGTGACCTGCCGCTGCGGGGCGTCGTGCGGCGTGACACGCACGCTGCCCCGCAGCAGGGCCGTCGAGAAGATGCCGTGCTGTTCGTCTGCATTGACGTTGAAGCGCGTGCCGAGCACCTCCACCCGGCAGGCGTAGGTCTCCACGACGAAGGGGTGTCCGGCGTCGTGGCTGACGTCGAACAGCGCCGTGCCTTTGAGTCTTACCTGCCGCGTGTCGCCGGCGAAGAGGGCCGGGTATTCGATTTCGGCGCCGGAGTTGAGCCATACGGAGGTTCCGTCCTGCAGGGTCAGGTTGATGCGCTGTCCGGCGGGGACTACCACACGGTTGGTCAGTTGCTCCCAGCCGCGTTCGCGGTGGGCGACGAACCCCCAGCCGACGCCGACCGCCAGGGCGACGACGGCCGCGATGCGTGCCGCGGCGCCCGCCATGCGGCGCAGACGCATTCCGGGGCTGCGTTGCGCGGCTCCGGGAACGGGGGCGAAGAGCAGCAGGGCGTCGAACACGGCGCGTTCGCGGTCGAACGTGCGGCGGTTCTCCTCGTCCGCATCGAGCCATTCCATGAGCCGGCGCTCCTCGTCGGGGCCGGTCTCTCCTCTGAAAAAACGGTACAGAATCTCTTTTTCCATGCTTTTCCCTCCGCCCGCTTTTCGGGGCGTTCATTATAAAAGCACTTCAGCAGGGCGGTTTCCCGCGAAAGGACACGTTTTTCGGGAAAATATTTTCAGAATTGCCGCGTGAGGCGTTCCAGCACGGCCGCCGCGAGCGCGGCGGGCAGGTAGTCGCGCAGGGCGAGGCGCAGTTTTCCGAGGGCTTTGCCCAGCTCGGTCTCGACGCGCCGTTCGCTGATGCCGTACTGTGCGGCGACCTCGCGGTAGGAGCGTCCCCGGAGCCGCTGTTCGGTGAAGACGCTGCGGGTCAGTTCGGGCATTTCGTCCAGGCAGTCGCGGACGATCCGTTCGACCTCGCCCTCGAACAGCCGTTCGGGATCGCACATCTCCAGCGAGCGGATGCTTTCGCGCAGCACGCGTTGTTGCAACTCCTCCATCTCGCCGTGGGCCCGCAGCCGCACGGCTTGCGCCCGCAGGTGGTTGAGGCATTTGTGGCGGAGCGTCTTGAGGACGTAGGCGGCCGGATTTCCGCCCGTGTCGATGCGGGAGCGGTTCTCCCAGAAATAGAGGAAGGAGTCGGTGGCGAGGTCTTCGGCAACGAGCCGGTCCCGGACATATCCACGGGCGAATGCGATCAGCCGCGGACGGTATTCGTCGAAAAAACGCCCAAAGTCGTCCGTCGGACCGTATTTGTCGGATAGTTGCATTGCTTTCCCCTCCCCATGACGCCAAGATCGGAACAAATATAGCGATTATTTCCGTTCCGCCTCGTGCGGGACGGGTTTTCATCCGATAAAATAAAAATTGCGGGCGCTCCGGCTCCGTTCTATCGGAACGTCCCCTGTTATCGGATCGAGTTCATCCGGATGCTGGCCTTGACCAGCGCGATGGCCCGGATGCGGCTCATGGCGATCTCCTTGTCGGCATGGTGCGGATTCTGGCTCACGAGCTTCACCCACCCCTCGCGCTCGGATTTCTGGATATACTTCACGGTGACGTACTCTTCGCCGTCGATGTCGATCGAGAGCAGGTACATGTCGCCCCAGAAGATGTCGTCGATGTCGTTGAGCTGCTTGTAGAGCACGATGTCGCCGCTCTTGAGCAGCGGATACATGGAATCCCCGCGCACGTAGAGCGCTCCGTCGCATTTCGGGAGGTTGGGGATGTGGATGAAATTGACGGGTTTGGCCTGCGTCTGGTCGGCGAACAGGGGAACCAGCCCCGCCGTGCCCTCGATCGAGTAGAGGGGCACGCTCTGGAGCGGCAGCGAGTTGTCCGTGCGGTGCATGTAGGCCGTCAGGTCCGGCTCGGCGTTGAACATGCTGCCTCTGCCGGTTTCGATCCATTCGGGGTTTACGTTCAATTCCTGAACCAGGATGTTCCGGTTCCTCGCCGAGAGCCCCGCCTTGCCGGTCTCGATCATCGAGAGGGCGGCTTTGCCTATTCCAAGTCGCTGTGCGAGTTGCTCTTGCGTCATTCCGAGCTGCTTGCGTATCAGTTTTACCCGTTCGTTCATGGTATTCTATCGGAAAATTTTATATCAAAAATTTGAATTTTCGGTTCGAATGTTCAAATTTTGAATATATCTTTGTCCTGCAAAGTTAAACAATTTGTTTCTGTCTGCAAACTTTTTTGCAAAAAAACGATTCTGTATCAATGAGCTATTCGGTTTCACCTGAACTTTACCGGGAAACGGCGGTCCGTCTGGCGGACGCCCTCGACGGCGGCGGCTACTTTTCGGGATCGGTCCGTTTCGCGTTCGGCGGCATGGAGTGCCGCCTGACGGCCTCGGTCATCGTCTGCCGGCGGCGCGAGTCGCTGCCCGAAGGCGACGTCGATGCCGTCGCGGACCTCGTGCCCGTCTGGTGGGAGTTCCACACCGCGGACGGCGAGGGGGAGGTCGCCAACGACTTCTCGTTTTCCGAAATGAAGGCGTACCTCTGACGCCTTCGTGCTGCGGCTCCTCGCTTCCCGGGCGCGGCGCCGCCCGCCGCAGCGCACTTATCCGAAAAACCTGCCCGTCGCGGCGCCGCGCAAGGGGTTTTTGAAAACAGTTTTCATCGAATGGTCACAATGTCTGTTCCGGCCTCTGCGGAAGGAGATTCCGCAGAGGCTTTCGTATCCGGAGCGGTCTCCGGCTGTCCTTCCTCCGGTGCGGCGGGCTCTTCCGCGGCCGTCCGCTCCGCGGGAACGCTCCTTCCCGGTTCTGCTTCCGGGGCTTCCCGTCCCGCCGCGCCCGCGGGTCCGTGCGGCGGCGGATGCCGCGCCGGGACCGCCCGGTCTGCCGGAGGCGTGCCTCCTCCCGCGGCCGCCCGCTCCGCCGGCCCCGGCCTTTCCGCCTCTTCGCCACTTTCGCCGGAAGAGTCGTTTCCCGGAGGACCGGTGCTGTCCGATGCGGATGCCGCGACGCCTCCGGCGTTCGCCGATTTCGCCCTCGGGGTCTATCCCTTCCTCGACCTGAAGCCTTTCCACCGTGCCTACTATCGGGTGCTGGAGGCCTTCGCCGCGGGGCGCGTCCGGCGGCTGATCGTCACCATGCCGCCCCAGCACGGCAAGAGTGTCGGTGCCACGACGCTCCTTCCGGCCTATGTGCTGGGGCTGGATCCCGACTGCCGCGTGGCGATCGCCTCCTACTCCGGGGCGCTGGCCTCGAAGTTCAACCGCCGCGTGCAGCGGATTCTCGAGTCGCGCGAATACGCCGCCTTTTTCCCCGCTACGACGATCAAGCGCGGCGCCCGGCCGCCGGGCTATATCCGCACGGCCGACGAGGTGGAGGTCGTGGGGCGGCGGGGCGGACTGCTGTCGGTCGGCCGCGAGGGCTCGCTCACGGGCAACCGCGTGGACTGCTTCATCCTGGACGATTTGTATAAGGATGCGCTGGAGGCCAATTCGCCGCTCGTGCGTTCGAACTGCTGGGAGTGGTATACGTCGGTGGTCCGCACACGGATGCACAACGCCTCGCGCGAACTGGTCGTTTTCACGCGCTGGCACGAGGAGGACCTCATCGGCGAACTGCTGGCCCGTGAACCGGTCGAGGAGCTGCGCGAGTGGCGGCAGCTCGACACGCTTCCGCCCGGCGGCTGGCTGCACCTGAACTTCGAGGCGCTGAAGACCTCGCCGCCCACCGAAATCGACCCCCGCGCACCGGGCGAGGCGTTGTGGGAGGAGCAGCACGGCGCCGTGCTGCTGCACTCCAAGCGGCGGCTCGATCCGTTGCAGTTCGAGGCTCTCTACCAGGGGCGACCCTCTTCGCGCGAAGGACTGCTCTACGGACCGCACTTCGCCGAGTACGACGCCCTGCCGCGCGAGATCGTCCGCCGGGCCAACTACACCGACACGGCCGATACGGGCGACGACTATCTCTGCTCGCTTTCGTATGCGGTCGATACCGACGGGGTCATCTACATCACCGATGCGGTCTATTCGCGCGAGCCGATGGAGGTGACCGAGCCGCTGGTGGCCGGGATGCTCGTGCGCTCCGCGACGCGGCAGGCCGCCGTCGAGAGCAACAACGGCGGCCGCGGGTTCGCCCGCGCCGTGCAGGCGCGCGCTCCCGGCGTGCGGGTCGAGTGGTTCCACCAGAGCGGCAACAAGGAGGCGCGCATCCTCTCCAACTCGGCCACCGTGCTGCACCTCGTGCGCTTTCCGCGGGGGTGGGCGCGGGAGTGGCCCGAGCTGTATGCGCATCTGACGACCTACCGCCGTCTGTTCCGCACCAACCGCTGGCACGATGCGGCCGACGTCGTGACGGGCATCGTCGAGCGCGAAACGGCGGGCCGGCGCGGCGGACGGCTGCGGGGCATCCGGTTCGTCTGAACGCGGAAACTGCCGGGAGTCGCGGAGGGGACACGGTGCGTATGTGACCTTTACGTTAAATTGTTCGGAATGTCGGCGGTTTTCATCCGATTTTCCCTACCTTTGAGCGGTTAGTAATGGTTTTTTAATCCGAACTGTAAATGAAAGCACTTAAAATCGGAAACTTATGCGCTTCCGTGCCCATCGTGCAAGGCGGTATGGGCGTAGGCATATCCCTCTCGGGACTGGCGTCCGCCGTGGCCGACCAGGGCGGCATCGGCGTCATCTCGTCGGCCGGGCTGGGGGTGATTTACAACGACTATTCGAAGGATTACCGCGAGGCTTCGGTCTGGGGACTGAAGCAGGAGCTGCGCAAGGCCCGCGAGGCCACGCGCGGCATCGTCGGCGTGAACGTCATGGTCGCCATGTCGAATTTCGCGGACATGGTCCGCACGGCCGTCGCCGAGCGGGCCGACATCATCTTCTCGGGCGCCGGACTGCCGCTCAACCTGCCGTCGTTCCTCACCGAAGGGGCGAAGACCAAGCTCGCGCCGATCGTCTCGTCGGCCCGTGCGGCGAAGCTCCTGTGCCGGAAATGGTTCTCGGAGTACAAGTACGTTCCCGACGCCATCGTGGTCGAAGGGCCCAAGGCGGGCGGCCACCTGGGTTACAAGCCCGAGCAACTGAACGACGAGCACTACGCCCTCGAGACGCTCGTGCCGGAGATCGTCGCCGAGGTGCGCTCCTTCGAGGCCGCCCACGACTGCCATATTCCGGTGATCGCCGGCGGCGGCATCTATACGGGCGAGGACATCTACCGGATCATGGAGCTGGGGGCCGAGGGCGTGCAGATGGGCACGCGCTTCGTCACCACGGAGGAGTGCGACGCCGACCCGGCCTTCAAGCAGAGCTATATCGAGGCGCGCCGGGAGGACATCGAGATCATTCAGAGCCCCGTCGGGATGCCGGGCCGGGCCATTCACAACCGCTTCCTCGACCGGGTGAAGGAGGGGCTCAAGCGTCCGAAGTCCTGTCCGTTCGACTGCATCAGGACGTGCGACGTGACGCATAGTCCCTATTGCATCATGCTGGCCCTCTACAACGCCTTCAAGGGTCGCTTGCAGAACGGCTACGCCTTCTGCGGTGCGAATGCCTGGCGGGCCGAGAAGATTCAGTCCGTGCGCGATCTGATGGCTTCGCTGCGTGCCGAATACGACGCCTTCGCGGCCCGGCGGGCGAACTTTTCGCTGCGCGACCGGCTGTTCGGCGCGAAGTGACCGCCCGGCAGCGGCGTCCCGCCCGTTTGCGGGGCGTCCGGCTTCGGTCCGGACCGCGTCGCTACGGCCGGACACTGCGATTCCACCCCCGTCGGAACCCTTTCCGGCGGGGGTGATCCGTTGTTCCGAGAGGCCCGGCGGCGGCTTTTCCGGGGCGTCACTCCTGCTCGTCGCCCGAGAGAAGCCAGCGGATGCTGTATTGCGGATAGCGGGCGTGGATGCGTTCGGCCAGGTCGCGGCTGATGCCGTTCGCGCCGCGGCGGATGCGGTAGAGATTCTCGCCGCGCGGCAGGCCGATGCGGAGGGCGAAGGCATTGATCGAAAGCCCCGAGCGGCGGATGATCTCCGCGAGGCGTTCCCACTCCGCGAGGCGTTTTTCAGGGGAGGTTTCGTGTTTCATGGCAGTCGGGTTCGGGACCGCGCCGGCGCGCTGAAACGACGGACGCGGACTATTGCCGCTCGCTTCACGGAAGGTTCTGGTAAACCCGACAAGGAATGAGCACATATAGCCCGCGCCGTTATGGCGTAGGATCAAATCCCGTGCCCGTCACGACGCGGGGCCGCAACAGCAGGAATATGTGCCTGACCGCTTGTCAAAAAATTTACCAGATTTTCCGTGCAGCCAAGCCGGTCCGCCACTGCGGACTTCGAAGCAAAGGTACGAAAAAAATCCGGATGCCGAAGCATCCGGACCGTGTGCGGCGTGAATGGGCCCGGCTACATGTTCTCCAGCCGGGCGGCGGGCGAAACGTCGAGCGAGGCCACTTCGCCCAGCTTGTAGCGGTAGTAGCCCGCCATGGCGATCATCGCGGCGTTGTCGGTGGTGAACTTGAATTCGGGCAGGAACGTGCGCCAGCCGCGCCGGCGGCCCGTCTCGGCGATGCCGTCGCGCAGGCCCGAGTTGGCCGAGACGCCACCGGCGATGGCGATGTCGCGGATGCCCGTCTCCTTCGAGGCGCGCACGAGCTTGTCGAGCAGGATTTCGACGATGGTCGTCTGCAACGAGGCGCAGAGGTCGGCCTTGCGGCGTTCGACGAACCCCGGGTCGGAGGCCACGGCGTCGCGCAGCGTGTAGAGGAACGAGGTCTTCAGCCCCGAGAACGAGTAGTCGTATCCCTCGACATGGGGCCGTGCGAAGCGGAACGCCTTCGGATCGCCCTCCCGGGCCAGGCGGTCGATCACCGGACCGCCCGGGTAGGGCAGCCCCATCACCTTGGCGCACTTGTCGAACGCTTCGCCCGCGGCGTCGTCGATCGTCGTGCCGATGATCCGCATTCGGGTCGGGGAGTCCACGCGCACGATTTGCGTGTGCCCGCCGCTCACCAGCAGGCAGAGGAACGGGAATGACGGGTGGGGCAATTGCCGGTCCGGCAGGTCGATGAAATGCGAGAGGATGTGTCCCTGCAGGTGATTGACCTCGACCATCGGGATGTTGCGGGCGATCGACAGCCCCTTGGCGAACGACACGCCCACGAGCAGCGATCCGACCAGTCCGGGGCCGCGCGTGAAGGCGATGGCGTCCAGCTCGTCGGCCGTGACGCCGGCCTCCCTGAGCGCCGTATCCACCACGGGGACGATATTCTGCTGGTGGGCCCGCGAGGCCAGCTCGGGGATCACGCCGCCGTACTTGACGTGCACGGCCTGCGAGGCGATGACGTTCGACAGCAGGACGTTGCTGCGCAACACGGCCGCCGAGGTGTCGTCGCACGAGGATTCGATGCCGAGAATTGTAATATCCATCCGGTTTTTTACGTGTAATTTTAACTTTTTGGTTAACTTTGCGAGTTATATACGGGAATCCGATTGCGCAAAGTTATAAAAATATTGGGAAAGGTGTTATCCGCGGCGGTTTTGTTGCTGATAATCCTTCCCGTGGCGCTTTCGCTGCTGCTCGACATTCCCGCCGTCCAGAACTATGCCGTGCGCCGTGCGGCCGCTCTCGTCTCGCAGCGGCTGGGAACGGTCGTGCGCGTGGGCCGGGTGGACATCGGGCTGTTTTCGAAGGTGCGCGTCGAGGATTTCTACGTCGAGGACTACGGCCGCGACACGCTCCTTTACGTGGGGCGTCTGGATGCCTACGTCACGGGCTTCGGCCTGTGGGGCGGGGGCGTCGAGCTGAGTCGCGGGGAGATCGCCGACGCCAGACTGCATCTGCACCAGATGCCCGACGGCGAAATGAACATCAAACAGATCGTCGCGCGCCTTTCGAATCCCGGCCGGAAGCGGAAGGGCGAGTTCCGCCTCTCGCTGAAGAGCGCTTCGATCGAGAACATGGAACTTTGCCTCGACCGGAACGAGGAGCGCAATCCTCCCTACGGAATCGACTTTTCGCACCTGCATCTGACGCGGCTCGACGCCCGGGTGGACGATTTCACCATCGACGGACAGGCCGTCTATACGACCGTCGCCTCGCTGTCGGCGCGCGAGAAGAGCGGCTTCGTGCTGGATCACCTCTCCGGGCGGTTCTATCTCACGCAGGGCTGCCTGGGCTTCGAGCAGGCCCGGATCGTGACGCCCGGGTCGGACATCCGGATTCCCTACGTTTCGCTGGCCGGCAACTCGTGGGCCGACTACCGGGACTTTCTCGGCCAGGTGCGCATCGACGCCGCACTGCGCGATACGGAGGTTTCGACCGACGACGTGGCCTACTTCGCTCCCCGTCTGCGCGACTGGCATTTGACCTTCAGTGAGATAGATGCCCGGGTGGCGGGCGTCGTCTCGGACTTCTCGGGCGAGATCCGCCGGATGCGCATCGGCGACAGCACGACGCTCGCGGCCACGGCTTCGCTGCGGGGACTTCCCGACATCCGGAAGACGCACTTCGACCTCGAGATTCCCGACCTGCGGACTTCGGCCGCGGCGGCCGACGACCTGGCGCGGCGCATCGCCGGAAAGTCCCTTCCCGCGTCGCTCGCCCCGGTGCTGGACCGGGCGGGCGACATGCGTCTGAACGCCCGTTTCCGGGGGCTGCTCTCGTCGTTCGACATGCGGCTGGGGGCCGGGACGGCGCGGGGCGACGTGACCTGCGACCTGCGGATGAGCCCGCTCGAAAAGGGCCGCAGCGCGATCCGGGGCGAGGTCTCGGCGCGCGACGTGCGCCTCGGGGAGCTCACGGGACACGGGGAGCTGCTGGGCGACGCGACCCTGTCGGCCCGGATCGACGGGGTGGTGGGGCGCGGCTATGCCGACGCCCGCGTGGAGGGGTGCGTCGGGCGCTTCGGCTTCAACGGCTATGTCTATGACTCGCTGCGGCTCGACGGGCGCCTGCGCAACCGCGAGTTCGACGGCCGCATCACGGCCCGCGATCCCAACCTCGATTTCGACTTTTTCGGGCTGGTGGACCTCAACGATTCGGTTCCGCGTTACGACTTCACGATGCATCTGCACCACGCCGACCTGGCGCGGCTCCGGATCAACCGCCGCGACTCCGTCTCGCAGCTCTCGGCCCGTATCGTGGCCAAGGCCGGCGGGCGGTCGCTCGACGACCTGAACGGGCGCATCCGGATCTCCGACGCCCGCTACCGCTACAACGACAAGGAGATACAGGCCTCGAACGTCACGGTGACGGGCGAGAACTCCGACGCAGGCAAGTTCGTCGAGCTGCGTTCGGATTTCGCCGACGTCACGTTCCGTTCGCGGACCAGCTACCGCACCGTCTTCGAGTACCTGCGCCGCAGCGCGCGCCGCTACCTGCCCGTGCTGCGCGGCGGGGCGTCCGATGAGGAAACTCCGGGAGCCGTGGCCGCCGCGCCCGACGACTTCTCGCTGCTCTCGGTCGATATACGCAATATCAATCCCGTGGCCGACGCCGTGGCCGCGGGATTGCAGATCGCCGACGGCACGTCGCTGCGACTGCTCTTCAACCCGGCGAGCGACCGGCTCTCGTTCAAGGCGTCGTCCGAATACGTCGAACGCCGCCGGATGCTGGCCACACGCCTCAGTGTCAATGCTTCGAACCGCGGCGATTCGCTCACGGTCTATGCCTCGGCCGAGGACCTCTACGCCGGGATGCTGCACCTGCCGCACCTCTCGGTGACGGGCGGTGCGAAGCAGGGGCGCGTACAGCTTTCGACGGGCTTCACGGACACCGTGCGCAAGGTCTCGGGACTGATCGGCGTCCGCGCGGGCGTTCTGAGCGAGGAGGGCGACTTCGGCCGCGTGATCGGTCTGCGCATCCTTCCGTCGCACATCACGCGGGGGGAGAAAACGTGGCAGATCTTCGCGCACCGGATCCGCATCGACACGGCGCACGTGTCGATCGACCGCTTCTTCATGATGAACGACGAGCAGGAGCTGCTCATCGACGGCGTGGCTTCGCGCAGCCGCGCCGATTCGGTGACCCTCTCTCTGCGCAACTTCGACCTTTCGACCTTCACGCAGGTCGCCGAACGCATGGGCTACGCGATCGAAGGGCGCACGAACGGCGCGGCGACGATGAAATCGGTGCTGCGCGGCGCCGAGATCACGGCCGACATCCTCTTCGACAGCGTGCGGGTCAATGACATTCCGGCGCCGCCGCTGCGTCTCGCTTCGCGCTGGGACTTCGCGCGCAACCGGGCGGGGGTGACCGTCTCCGACCGTCTTCGGCGCGATACGCTCGTGCGGGGATTCTATGCGCCCGACCGGGCGCGCTATTACGCCCGTCTGACGGCCGACAGCCTCGACATGGCGCTGCTCGACCCGCTGCTTTCGGGGGTGATCTCCTCGACGGCGGGGCGCGCCTCGGCCGATCTGGTGTTGCAGGGCGAGGGCCGGAAGGCCGACCTCGGGGGCGAGGTGCGTGTCCGGGACCTCCGCACGACGGTCGATTACACGCAGGTTCCCTATACGATGCCGGAGGCGACGGTGACGGTCCGCAACAACCGCTTCCGGGCCTCCGGCGTTCCGGTTTTCGACGCGCAGGGCAACCGCGGGCGGTTCGATCTGGACCTCGATCTGACGCACTTGTCGAACATCACCTTCGACGTGCGCGTGGCGCCGCAGCGGATGCTCGTGCTCAATACGACCGAGGCCGACAACGACACCTTCTACGGCCGGGTCCACGCCACCGGCGACGCCCGCATCACGGGCCGCAAGGGGGTGGTGAACATGGACATCACGGCCTCGACGGACGACGATTCGGACTTCTTCCTGCCGTTGTCGGGCAAGTCGAACATCGCCAACGCCGACTTCGTGGTTTTCGAGCGGCCCGAGAGGAGGGACACGCTCGACGCCGTGGCGCGCCGCAAGCTGACCTTCGAACGCCGCCACCGCCAGAAACAGACCGCCGCCGGCCGGATGAACGTCGCCCTGGCGCTCGACGTGCGGCCCAATGCGGACGTCGAGCTGACGCTGGCGGGCAATACGCTGAAGGCCCGCGGCGAGGGGACGCTGAACTTGCAGATCGACCCCCGTTCGAACATCTTCGAAATCTACGGCGACTACACGCTGACCGAAGGGAGCTTCCAGCTCTCGCTGCAAAATATCATCAGCAAGCGGTTCACCATCGAGAACGGCTCCTCGATCCAGTGGACCGGAGCGCCGATGGACGCCCTGCTGGACATCGACGCCGTGTACAAGCTCAAGGCGTCGCTGCAGCCGCTTCTGCAAGGCACGACCGACAACCTCGGGGGCAGCCGCTCGGTTCCCGTCGAGTGCGTCATCCACCTCGGGGAGCGGCTTTCGAATCCGAGCATCGGCTTCGACGTCCGCGTGCCCGGGTCCGATCCGGAGACGCAGACGGTCGTGGCCAACGCCCTCTCGACGCCCGAGACGGTCGATACGCAGTTCGCCTACCTGTTGCTGTTCAACAGCTTCATGGCCGAGAGCTCGTCGCTGGCCTCCTCCAATATCGGCAGTTCGGTATCGGCCGCCACGGGCATGGAGTTCCTCTCGAACATGGTCAGCAGTTGGTTCTCGTCGCTCGGCTACGATTTCCGGATCGGCTACCGGCCCAGGTCGGAGCAGGCGAGCGACGAAGTGGACTTCGGCATCTCGAAGAGCCTGATCAACGACCGGCTGTTCGTCGAAGTCGAGGGCAACTACCTGCTCGACAACAAGCAGGCCGTGAACGGCTCCATGTCCAACTTCATGGGCGAAGCCTATATCACCTACCTGATCGACCCGGCGGGGACGCTCAAGCTGAAGGCCTTCACGCAGACCATCGACCGCTTCGACGAGAACCAGGGCCTCCAGGAGACCGGCATCGGTATCTATTTCAAGGAGGATTTCGACAATCTGCGCGACCTGCGGCAGCGTATCCGGGCGCGTTTCACGAACAGGGAGCGCCGGGCCCGGCGGCAGGCCCGGCGGGCGGCGCGCGCCGCCGAACGGGCCGCTGCGACGTCTCCGGACGATGATCCGCGGCCCGAAGAGTGCGACGAACCGAATCCCGCGGAGGACGGGGATTTTTATTCGTGGCTGCCGGCGGGGCGGGGCGGCGCTTCGGAGACGCCCTGTCCGCCGGGAGGAACGGACCCGGCGGAGGCGCCTGCCGCATTCCGCCTTCCCGCAGGGGCGGCAGCCTCGCCGGACGGCGGTTCTCCGGGATCGGAGGCGGGGCAGCGGCCGGAGGTGGATACGGCCTGCCGGGAGCCGCGGCGGCGGAGCGCGGACGACGGACGAAAGGTTGCAAACTAAATACAAATTCAAATAAATTTTCAGATCTGTTATGATGACATTTTTGCAGGCTGCCGAAGCGGTGGCCGTAAGTGAGGAGACCCGCATGGGCTTGTGGACGTTGTTCGTGAAGGGCGGCTGGCTGATGTGGCCGCTGCTGGCGCTGGGCGGCGTGACGATCTTTATCTTCGTGGAGCGTTTCATGGCCATCCGCAAGGCGTCGGTGCTGGACATGAACTTCATGAACCGCATCCGCGACTACATTTCCGACGGCAAGATCTCGACGGCCGTCAATCTCTGCCGGAAGACCGACACGCCGATCGCCCGCATGATCGAAAAGGGCATCGAGCGCATCGGACGGCCGATGGGCGACGTGCAGGCCGCCATCGAGAACGTTGCCAACCTCGAGGTATCGAAGCTCGAGAACGGTCTGCCGTTCCTGGCCACGATCGCCGGCGGCGCGCCGATGATCGGTTTCCTGGGCACGGTGCTCGGCATGGTGCAGACCTTCATGGACATGTCGGCGGCGGGCGGCACGGTGGACCTCGGACTGCTGGCCAGCGGCATGTACGTGGCGATGGTCACCACGGTGGGCGGTCTGATCGTCGGCATCCCGGCCTACTTCGGCTACAACTACCTCGTGGCGCGCATCGAGAAGCTGGTGTTCCAGATGGAGGCCAACTCGATCGCCTTCATGGATATTCTGAATCAACCCGTTCAAAAATAAGGTATTATGGCAATCAAACACGGTTCGAAAGTCGATAAGTCGTTTTCGGCTTCGTCCATGACCGACCTGATGTTCCTGTTGCTGCTGTTCCTGCTGATCGCCACGACGCTGATCAACCCCAACGCCCTGAAACTGATGCTGCCGAAAAGTTCCAACCAGCTCAAGGACAAGGCGATCACCACCGTCTCGATTCAGGATTCGGGCCGCGGCAAGTACCGCTACTACGTGGAGATGCAGGAGGTCGGCTCGATCGACGGCGTGGAGCGGACGCTCAGGACGCGCCTCGACGGGCAGAAGGAGCCCACCGTGTCGCTCCATTGCGACAAGACCGTCGCGGTGGACGAGGTGGTGAAGGTGATGAACGTGGCCAAGGACAACAACTACAAGCTGATCCTGGCGACGACTCCGAGATAGCCGGGCGGGTTTGCGGACCGGTCGGTTGCATCCGCGGCCTGCGGCTGCGTTTGCGAATCCGGCCCCGCCCCGAATCCCTTCCCCGGCGGGAGCTTATGTGCCGCGAGGCGGCGAAAGACGTTTCCGAAACATTGGTGAAATTACGGTTATGTATTATTACGATCCCGACAATAAGAATCCTCGACGGTGGGCGATGATCGCCGCGGGGGCTTACGCGCTGCTTTTCGCGGTGTCGTTCGCCGTCGTGTCGTTCGACTTCGCGCCGGCGCCGGACAAGCCGGGCGACACGATTCTGGTGGACTTCACCGAACCTCCCGCCCCCGAGCCTCCGCGGCCGCCCGTGAAGACGGCCGACGAGCCGCGCGTGCACGACGTCGCCGCGCCGGAGGAGCGCACGGCGCAGGTCGCCGGCAAGGACGAGGTGACGCAGACGCCCAACCCCAAGGCGCTTTTCAGGATGAACAAGGGCGGTGCGGACGAGCCGGACAATGCCGGCAACCCCCGCGCTCCGGAGGGCGAGGACAAGGCTTCGGGCAGCGGTCCCGGACTGAATCCCGACGGGCTGGACCAGCTCGACAAGGGGCTTCAGGGGCGCGGACTGGTGGGCAGTCTGCCCAAACCGGCCTATCCGGGCAACAAGAGCGGCAAGATCGTGATCCGCGTGACGGTGGATGCCTCGGGCAAGGTCACGGGCGCGGCCTTCGAGCCGAAGGGTTCGACCGAAAGCGACGCCGCGCTGGTCGCGGCCGCCGTCGCCGCGGCGCGCAAGGCCCGCTTCACGGAGAGCCGTGCGGCGGTGCAGGGCGGTACGATCACCTATATTTTCCGCATGGAGTGAATCCCCGTTTCCGGACACGGTTCCGGGACGGACGCCCGACGGCGCCGGATGCGGCGGCTGTCGGGCGATGAACAGATAATCGCGTTATGAAAAGAGTATTGTTGATACTCTCCGCCTGCCTGCTCTTCGCGGCGGCGGAGGCCCGCAAACCCGAAGGCGCGCACCTCGCGCTGGAGCATCCGACCCACGATTTCGGGGACGTGCCGCGCAAGGGCGGCGACCTGGTCCACGAATTCCGTTTCACGAACGACGGCACGGCGCCGCTGGTCATCCTGCGCGCCATGACCAGTTGTTCGTGCCTGAAGACTTCGTATCCGAAGCGGCCCGTGGCGCCGGGCGATTCGGGCGTGATCCGCGTCGTCTATGAGCCGCACAAGAGCGAGCCGGGTGTCTTCAACAAGGTGATCCAGATCTACTCGAACTCCGCGGACGGCCGCGACATCATCACCGTGCAGGGCAACTCGATCGACGGGGAGCGCTCCGGGAAGGCGAAAGAGAGACGGAACAGAACGAAAACGGAACATTGATATGGCTACGCTTTTTTCGAATGCGACGGTGCTGCCGATGACCTCCTCCGCGGAGGGGCCGCACACCTTCACCGGATCGGTGGGCGTCGCGGGCGACCGCATCGCGCTGGTGTCGCCCGACGAATCGGCCGCGGCGGAGTTCCGCGCGGCGCATCCCGGCCTGCGGGAGATCGACTGCCGGGGGCGGCTGGTCATGCCGGGGCTGGTGAACACCCATTGCCACGCGGCCATGACGTTGCAGCGCAGCCGGGCCGATGACCTTCCGCTGATGCGGTGGCTCCACGAATTCATCTGGCCCTTCGAGGCGTGCCAGACGCCCGACGACGTGGCGCTCGGCATGGAGCTGGGCATCGTCGAGATGCTGCTGGGCGGCGTCACGTCGTTCGTCGATATGTACTATTTCCAGCACCGCTGCGTCGGCGTGGTCGAGCGGCTGGGCATCCGTGCCGTGCTGGGGTGCAACTACTTCGACAGCAACATCGACGAGGTGCTGCCCCGGATCGGGGAGGCCGTGCGGCTGGCCGCCGGCAGCGACCGCGTGCGCATCGCCGTCGCGCCGCACTCCCCCTATACGGTTTCGCCCGAAAACCTCGTGCGGGGCCGCGAGCTGGCCGAACGCCACGGGCTGCTGCTGATGACGCACGTCGCCGAGACGCAGGACGAGGTGCGCATCGTGCGCGAACGTTACGGCGCCACGCCGGTCGGCCACCTCGACCGGCTGGGGGTGCTGACTTCCCGTACGATCGGAGCGCACTGCGTCCACGTGACGGACGAGGACATCGCGGTCCTCGCCGCGCGCGGCGTCACGGTGTCGCACAACCCGCAGAGCAACATGAAGATTTCGAGCGGCGTGGCCCCCGTGGCGCGGATGCTGCGCGAAGGGGTGACGGTGACGGTGGCCACGGACGGTCCCTGTTCGAACAACGACCTGGACATGTGGGAGGAGCTGCGCACGGCGGCCTTCCTCCAGAAATCCGCGACAGGCGATCCCTGCGCGCTTCCGGCCCGTGAGGCGCTGCGGCTGGCTACGGCGAACGGGGCCCGGGCGATGGGCTGCTCCGAGGGGGAGCTGGGCGTGCTGTGCGAAGGGGCGCTGGCCGATCTGATCGTGGTCGATCTGGAAAAGCCGCACTTGCAGCCCGTGAACGACGCGGTGGCCAATCTGGTCTATTGCGGCAAGGCGTCGGACGTCGAGACGGTGATGGTCGGCGGCCGGATCGTGGTCGAGAACCGCCGCATCCCGGGGGTGGACCTGCCGGATCTCTATGCGCGGGCGGCGGAGGCCGTAGCGCGGATTCGGACGGCGAAGTGACCGGCGGGCGGAAAAAATTTGTTTTTCCGCCCGTTTTTCGCTAACTTGGAAGGGCCTAAATTACTTGTCCTATGAAAAGTCTGCCTTTCCTGCTCGCCTGCCTGCTGCCGCTGGGAGCGGCGGCGCAGTCGCACACCGTGGCCGGCCGGGTCGTGTCCGCCGGCGACAACGCCCCGCTCGCGGGCTGTTCGGTCGTCGTCAAGCATACTTCCCGGGGCACGGTGACCGGCCCGGACGGCTGCTATGAGATCGGGGCCGCGCCGGGCGACACGCTCCGCTTCACCTTCGTCGGGTTCCGAACGGCCGAGGAGCCGGTAGGCCGCCGCACGCGGATCGACGTCGTGCTGGAAGCGGCCGCCGAGGCGGTGTTTGAAGAGTGCGTCGTGGAGGTGTCCGGCATGCAGGATGCTGCCGGACCGGCCGCGGGGCTCTCCCGTCGTCGCGCGGGGTCGGCGGCCCTGCCGTTCGTGCAGCCCGGCAGGGAGGAGTATGCGCACTACGAGGAGAACCGCTTCCGCTCCGCCCTGCAGGAACCGCTTTCGACCTTCTCGCTCGAAGCCGACGGCGCCTCCTATGCCGTCTGCCGCCGCAAACTCGCCTCGGGACGCCATCCCGAGCCGGATGCCGTGCGCATCGAGGAGCTGCTGAACTACTTTTCCTACGATTATCCCGCTCCCGAGGGAGAGGATCCGCTGTCGCTCGTCGTCGATGCGGGTCCGTGTCCGTGGGAGCCGTCGCACCGGCTGGTCCGCATCGGGCTGCGTGCCCGCGAGATTCCGGCCGCGGAGATTCCGCCTTCGAATTTCATCTACCTCATAGACGTTTCCGGCTCGATGACCGGCCGGCTGCCGCTGGTGCAGGCTTCGATGAAGATGCTCACGGACAACCTGCGGCCCGGGGACCGCGTTTCGGTGGTGACCTATGCCGACGGGGTGCGGGTGGTGTCGGAGAACGTGCCGGGCAGCGAGCGGCGGCGCATCAAGGATGTGATCGACGGTCTGACGGCCTCCGGCTCGACGGCGGGCGGCGCCGGGCTGGAGTGCGCCTACGAGGTGGCCGGGCGGTGCTTCATCCCCGGCGGCAACAACCGCATCGTTCTCTGTTCGGACGGCGACTTCAACGTGGGGCCTTCGTCCGACGACGAGATGGGAGCGCTCATCGAACGGCAGCGCAAACAGTCGGGCGTGCGGCTTTCGGTGCTCGGCTACGGCATGGGCAACTACAAGGACCGGAAGATGCAGCTCATGGCCGAGCGGGGCGACGGCAACTACGCCTATGTCGATGACATGCGCGAGGCGGCGAAGGTGCTTTTCCGCGAGTTCGGCGCGACGGCGTGGGCCGTGGCGCACGACGTCAAGATGCAGGTGGAGTTCAATCCGGCGCTGGTCGTCTCCTACCGGCTGGTGGGGTACGAGAGCCGCTTGCTGGAGAGCGAGGATTTCAACGACGACCGCAGGGATGCGGGCGAGATCGGTGCCGGGCATTGCGTCACGGCGCTCTACGAGCTGATTCCCGTCGGCGTCGAGGAGCATCCGGCCGGCACGGTGGACGCCCTGCGCTATCAGGGACGTCGGGGCGTGCCCGTGGTGACGATTCCCTCGTCCGAGACGCTGGCCGTGAAGGTCCGCTACAAGCTCCCCGGCGAGCGCCGCAGCCGCCTGATGCAGGCCGAACTGGTCGATGACGGGCGGGAGCGTCTGACGGGCGACTTCGCCTTCGCGGCGGCCGTGGCCATGTACGGACAACTGCTCCGCCTCTCCGATTTCCGGGGCGGGGCGACGTGGGACGAGGTGATCCGTCTGGCGCAGCTCGGACTGGGGAACGATCCGGAGGGCTACCGCCGCGAGTTCATCGACCTGGTGCGCGTGGCGCAGAGCGTCTGCGGCGACCGCCGTTCGGAGTATCCCGCGCCGGAGCCTGCGCCGCATTCCGCTCCGGACGCAGCGCCCCGTTCCGTATCGTCCGCCGTATCCGCGCCGGCTTCGGCGCCCGGCGGCTCGTCCGGTTCCGTCCCGGCGTCCGCATCCGTACCCGTTCCTTCCGGTGTGTCCGGTTTCGCTGCCGTGCCTGCGGACCGCTGATCTGGCGGACCGCTGCTCAGGGCGAAGGGATTTCGAGCATCGGGCCCTGCCGCACTATCGCGGCAGGGCCCGATGCCGTTTTCTGACGGGATGTCCGGCAGGGACGGTTTCGGATTCCGGCCGTTTCCCGGGGGTTCCCGGTTGCTTCCCGGCCGTTCTCCGGACAGAGCCCCTTTTTCTTTCCAGTCACTCTCCGAAGTCGAACCGCAACTGTACGCAGTCGGCGCATGCCTCCGGCGAATTGCCCACCGTGAGGCCGATGAGGCGGACTCTGCGTCCGCGGAGATCCACGGCTGCGAGCAGCTCCTCCGCGACGCGGCGCAGCGTGTCGGCGGACTCGACGGCCGCCGGGAGCGTCTTCGAGCGGGTGATCTGCCGGAAGTCGGCGTATTTGAGTTTCAGCACGACGGTCTTGCCCCGGAACTCGTGCCGCTGGAGCCGGTTCCAGACCTCTTCGCGGATGCCCTCCAGCTCCAGCATCAACCGCTTCCGGTCGTCGGTGTCTTCCGGGAGGGTCGTCTCCGCGCCGAGCGACTTGCGGATGCGGTTGGGTGTCACCGCGCGGTCGTCGATGCCCCGGGCGTAGCCGTAGTAGGCGTGCCCGGCCTTGCCGAAGTGGTGCACGAGGGCCGCTTCGTCCCACAGCCCGAGATCGGCTCCCGTGCGGATGCCGAGGGCGTGCATCTTCCGGGCCGTGACTTCGCCGATGCCGAAGAAGCGTTCTACGGGCAGTCCGGCGACGAATCCGGAGACCTGCTCCGGGGCGATGGTGAACAGTCCGTCGGGTTTGCGGTAGTCCGAGGCGATTTTCGCCAGCATCTTGTTCACGGAGACGCCCGCCGAGGCCGTGAGACCCGTTTCGCGGCGGATGCGGGCCTTGATCTCGCGCGCGGCGAGCGTCGCCGAGCGCAGGTGCGAGACGTCCAGAAACGCTTCGTCGAGCGACAGCGGCTCCACCAGCTCGGTGTATTCGCGGAATACGGCCCGGATCTGCTGCGAGACGGCCTTGTAGATTTCGAAGCGGGGCGGCACGAAGATCAGTTGCGGACAGAGCCGCCGCGCCGTGACGGAGGGGAGGGCCGAATGCACGCCGAAGGGGCGCGCCTCGTAGCTGGCCGTGGAGACCACGCCCCGCGGACCGTCGTGTCCCACGGCGATCGGACGTCCCCGCAAGGCGGGATTGTCGCGCTGCTCGACGGAGGCGTAGAAGGCGTCCATGTCCACGTGTATGATCTTCCGTTGAGGCATATCGTGCGGCATCTCGCTATCGGACGGGGCGGTTCGTCCCGGCTTGCCGGAGCGGCTGCCGTCCGATCCAGGCCATCAGCACCGCGACGACGTACCGCTGCTCCGCGGCGCTCAATTCCCGGCCCGCCGGGATGCGATGCCATTTCTCGAGACATTTGCGGCAGCAGCAGGCCGTGGCGTGCTGGGCGATGAACACGGGGTGTCCCCGCATGGGCGTCTGCCGGCCGTCGTTGGGGATGACGGCCGGGGCGAGGCGTGTGCGCACGAAGTCCTCCGCATGGCGGCGCAGCGTCTCCGCGCCTTTGCGTTCGGCATAGGCCGCCTCCGCAGGTCCGAGACGGAACCGGCTGCGGAACTCCGAGCGGGCCAGCCGGGCGAAAAGCTCTTCGAACTCCTCCCCGGCCGCATTCCCTCCGGTCCTGGCGGCATCTCCGGAAAATATCCTTCCGGGCATTTCCCCGTCCGTTGTCTCCGGAGCGGCGCTTGTTCCGTCCGTATTTTTTTCTCTGTCCATCGTCTTTCCGGTTGTCCGGCAAAGATAACGCCGGATCGCCGGACCGGAATGCGTTCTGCCCGGATTTTTTTCCGATCCGTTCCTGCGCCTTGCGGTCGTGCGCGGCCGGGACTGTCGGAACCCGGAGTGCACGCCGGCCCGCGAACCGCTCCGAACCGTGAATCCGCCCCGGGCTACCGCCGCCGCAGGTAGACCGTCGCCGTGCGCGAGGTGTTGTATATGCGGATGCGGGGGTGGTCCTGTCCGTCGTCGCCCCGCACCGGGAAGGAGAAGTGCTCGACCTGCATCGACTGCCGCTCCTGCCCGCCGAACCGCCGTTCGTCGGTCGAGAGCACCGGAACGTATTTGCCCGGGGCCCCGACGGGCAGTTCGTAGTCGGGTATCGACGCCGTGGGGTGCCAGTTGAAGACGAACAGCAGCCGGCCGTGCGAGAAGACCATCGTCTTGTTCCGCTCGTCCATGAGCAGGTTGTAGGGGTAGCCGTCGGCCAGCACCCGGTATTTTTTGACGAGCCGGATCATCGCCCGGTCGAAATCCCCGAGCCACGAGTAGCGCAGGAATCCGTTGCGGGAGAGCGACCACTGCCGCCGGGCGTGGGCGTAGCTCCAGCCGTTGCCCTCGCGCGGGAAGTCGATCCATTCGGGGTGGCCGAACTCGTTGCCCATGAAGTTGAGGTAGGCGTCGCCTCCCGCGGCGATCGTCATCAGGCGGATCATCTTGTGCAGGGCCATGCCGCGGTCGATCACGAGACTCTCCGACGCGCGGTCCATGCGGTCGTACATCTCCTTGTCCATCAGGCGGAACGCCAGCGTCTTGTCGCCCACCAGCGCCTGGTCGTGCGACTCGGCGTAGGCCACGGTCTTCACTCCCGGCAGGCGGTTGGTCATCACCGACCACATCTCCCATATGTTCCACTCCTCGTCGGGAACCTCCTTGAGCTGTTTGATCCAGTAATCGGGAATAGCCATGCCCAGCCGGTAGTCGAACCCGATGCCGCCGTCGTCGATGGGGATGCACATGCCCGGCATGCCGCTCACGTCCTCGGCGATCGTCACGGCCGCGGGGCGGAAGTCGTGGACGAGGCGGTTGGCCAGCGTCAGGTAGTCCACGGCGTCCTCGTTCACCCCCTCGTCGAAGTAGCGGTCGCGGCAGTCGAAGTCGATATAGCCGTGGTGGCGGTAGAGCATCGACGTCACCCCGTCGAAGCGGAAGCCGTCGAAGTGGAACTCGTCGAGCCAGTATTTGACGTTCGAGAGCAGGAAGTGCTGCACTTCGCCCTTGCCGTAGTCGAAGAGTTTCGAATCCCAGTAGGGCTGGTCGCCCGCCTCGCCCGGGGGCGAGTAGAGGTGGTCCGTGCCGTCCAGCTCGTTGATCCCCTCGTTGAGGTTCTTCACGTAGTGGGCGTGCACGAGGTCCATGATGACGGCCAGTCCCAACTCGTGCGCCCGGCGCACCAGCTCTTTCAGCTCCTCGGGCGTGCCGAAGCGCGACGAGGGGGCGAAGAAACTCGAAACGTGGTAGCCGAACGACCCGTAGTAGGGGTGCTCGGCGATGGCCATGAGCTGCACGGCGTTGTAGCCGCCGCGTTTGATGACCGGGAGAATTCTTTCGGTGAATTCGCGGTAGGTCCCCACTCCCTCGCGCTCCTGCGCCATGCCCACGTGGGCCTCGTAGATCAGCAGGCTGCCTGCCGCCGGGGCCTCGAACGCATCGCCGCGCCAGTCGAAGGGGGCGTCCGGTTCCCAGAACTGCGCCGCGAAATCCTTCGTCTGCTCGTCCTGCACCACGCGCCGGGCGTAGGCCGGGATGCGGTCCCGCCAGCCGTTGTCGCCGTGGACGTGGAGCTTGTAGAGCGAGCCGTGGAGCAGCCGGTCGCGGTACATCGCCGCGGGGAAGAAGGCGCTCCAGACCCCCGCCGGGTCGCGGTGCATCCTGATCTCGGTGCGCTGCCAGCCGTTGAAGTCCCCGAACACATAGACGTCCGCCGCACCGGGCAGCCATTCGCGGAGCCACCACCCCTCCAGTCCGGCATCCCATTGCCAGCCGAAATAGCGGTAGCCGTTGGCGTAATCGACGATCGACCCCGCGGCGCGTTCGACGGCCGCGAGTTTGTCGAGGTAACGTCCGTGGCGGCGGGCGATCGCCGCGGCCGCGGGACGGAGCCATTCGTCGCGGAGGACGATCGGCAGCAGGTCGGAGTTTTTTCCCATAGAACTTGCGGTTTCATACAAATATATGAAAAATTTTTCTATCTTTGTCTCCGAACTTTATTAAACCCCTAAAGCGATTATGTTCAAAGGACAACCCAAAGGTTTGTACGCCCTTTCGCTGGCCAACACGGGCGAGCGTTTCGGCTACTATACCATGCTTGCGATCTTCACCCTGTTCCTGCAAGCGAAATTCGGCTACACGGAGGCCGTGACCACCCAGATTTACGGCATCTTCCTGGCCGCCGTCTATTTCATGCCCTTCTTCGGCGGCATCCTGGCCGACCGGTTCGGCTTCGGCCGGATGGTGACGCTCGGCATCATCGTCATGTTCGGCGGCTACGCGCTGCTTTCGATACCCACCGGTACGGGCTTCGCGGCGCAGGCGCTCATGTTCCTGGCACTGACGCTGATCGCCTGCGGCACGGGCCTTTTCAAGGGCAACCTGCAGGTGATGGTGGGCAATCTGTACGACGATCCGGCCTATTCGGCCAAGCGCGACAGCGCCTTCTCCATATTCTATATGGCCATCAACATCGGTGCCATGTTCGCCCCGTCGATGGCCACGTGGATCACGAACCACTTCCTCGCGCAGGACGGACTGACGTACAACGGCCAGATTCCGGCCCTCGCGCACCAGTACCTTGCCGAAGGGGCTTCGATGCCCGCCGAGCCGCTGGCCGAGTTGCAGCGACTGGCCGTATCGGTCGGCGGCGACGTCTCCGATCTGGGGAGCTTCGCGTCGCACTACATCGAGAAACTCTCGTCGGCCTATAACATGGGTTTCGCCGTGGCGTGCGTCTCGCTGATCGTCTCCTATGTGATCTACGTCGCCTTCCGCAAGACCTTCCGGCACGCCGACGTGACGGCCAAGCAGCAGGCCGCTTCGGGCGTCGCCGCGCAGGTCGAGCTGACGCCCGCGCAGACCAAGTCGCGCATCACGGCCCTCATGCTCGTCTTCGCCGTGGTGATCTTCTTCTGGATGGCCTTCCACCAGAACGGCTCGACGATGACCTTCTTCGCCCGCGACTATACGACCTCCGAGGCGACGGGCCTCACGCGCATGTCGTTCGACATTCTGAACCTCGTGCTGGTGCTCGTGGGCATCTACGGACTGGTGGGCTTCTTCCAGGCCGAGAAGGGCCGCGGCAAGCTCATCGGCGCTGCGGCCGTCGTCGCGGCTCTCGGGGCGCTCTACTACCGCTGGACCGTCACGCCCGATCCGGTGCACATCCTTCCGCAGGTGTTCCAGCAGTTCAATCCCTTCTATGTCGTGGCCCTCACGCCGCTGTCGGTGGCGCTCTTCTCCTCGCTGGCCCGCAAGGGCAAGGAGCCGTCGGCTCCGCGCAAGATCGGAATGGGCATGATCATCGCCGCCGCGGGCTTCCTGATCCTCACCGTCGGGTCGATGGGCCTCATGTCGCCCGCCGAGGTCAAGGCCGTCGGTGCCAGCGATACCTTCGTGTCGCAGAACTGGCTGATTTCGACCTACCTCGTGCTGACGTTCGCCGAGCTGCTCCTCTCGCCGATGGGCATTTCGTTCGTCTCGAAGGTGGCGCCTCCCAAGTACAAGGGCATGATGATGGGCTGCTGGTTCGCCGCCACGGCCGTCGGCAACTACGCCACGTCGCTCATCGGCTACCTCTGGGGCAGCGGCATGGCGCTCTGGATGGTGTGGAGCGTGCTGATCGTGCTCTGCCTGCTCTCGGCGCTGTTCATCTTCTCGATCATGAAGAAACTCGAAAACGCGACGGCCGCCTGACGGTCCGTCCCCGACGGATACGGGAGCGTCTCCGAACGCCCCGAACGGAATTCACCCCTGCCGCAGCGGTCGCGGCAGGGGTGAATCGTCTTGGGGCAGGGGCTGCGGTGCGCGCCGTTGCGGGGAGCTGTCGTGCCTGGGCCTTCTCTCCGCGCGTGTCACAGGGCGAACTTCGCACCCACGAAATAGGTCCGCGGTAGCGCGGGTCCGTAGATATATGCGGAGTCCTTGCTCGGTCCGAAGTCGAGGTCTCTCTGGTAGCTGTCGAAGAGGTTCTTCACGCCTGCGTTCAGCTCCAGCCGCAGTTGCTTCGTCAGACGGAAGGTGTACGAGAGCCTCATTCCCATGTCCCAGAAGGCAGGGGTGAGCCGCTCCTCGTCGTGTTCGACGACGCCTGCGTTGTGCTGTACGAGCATCCGTCCGGTGAAGTTCCCGAAGAGCGAAGCCGAAAGCGAACGCGTGATGGCGCAGTCGGCCGTCAGGAAACCGTAGTGGTCGGGCGAGCGGAACATGCGCCGCTGGGGCGTCACGTCGTCCGACCACCTCTCGGGTTCGTCGTAGCGGCTGCGCTGGAAGGTGTATCCCATCTGTATTTCGAATAGGCCCGGGATGCCGGCCTTGAACTCCGCGCCGATGCCTGCCACGGTGGCTCCCGAGGCGTTGCGGCGCTCCTTTATGATGTTGCCCTGGTCGTCTTCGCCGATTTTCTCGAGCGTGAATACGTCGTCGAGCATGGTGTAGAATCCTTCGACGAGCAGGTTGGTCCGGATGCGCCCGAACGTACGGTACAGGTCGGCCGAAGCGCTCACGCTGTGCGAATATTCGGGTCTGAGGCCGGGGGCGAGACGGATGACCGACACCTTGCTGTCCAGCGCGTCGATGTGCAGGTCCTCGTTGTAAGCCTGCGGCGCGCGGTAGCCGCTCGCGTAGCTGAGCCGGAGCCCGAGCCGCTCCGTGGGGCTGTAACGCAGGTTGATGCGTGGCGAGAAGACGGCCTTCTGCATCATGTTGTGCTTGTCCACACGGCCTCCGACGAGCAGATTGAGTTTTTCGCTCCGCCACTCGTTCTGGAAAAAGACCCCGGTGCTGCGGCTCGTCTGCCGCAGGTCGCGGTTCAGCCCGAGGTATTCGTCGTGCAGGGAGTTCCGGTTGTATTCGACGCCTGCGGTGAGTTCCGAGGGAAGGAACAGCAGTTTTTCGAACGTGTAGGTGTATTGCGCTCCCGCCACGAGTGTTCCGTCGCTCGTGGCCCCGTAGGCGTCGGGATTCCGTCCGGTGCCGAAGTAGCTGTCGCGGTCTATGCCCTGGGCCGAGGCATAGACACCCGCGCGGTGACGGCCGTTCGGACTGAAATAGTCGAACTTCACGCCTCCGCCGTCGATTTTGTGGTCGAGCTGCTCGGCTATGTCGGCCATGTGGGGCGGACGGTTCAGTGCGTTTCCTCCGCGGCGGAACTCGTGGATATGGTGGTATTCGGCCGTCAGACGCATGTAGGGCGATAGTTTGTAGTAGGCGCGGAATCCCGCCGTTTCGGTGTTGAGTGCCGGGATGTCCGAGAATCCGTCGCCGTTGCGGTCGTAGGAGTCCCTGTCGCGGACCATGCCGAAGAGGTAAACCCCCGCGCGGTAGTCGTCCGAGACGAACGACCCGTTGAGCGCCGTGTTGAAGTCGGCCGCGCCGCCCTCGAGCAGGTTCGTCGTGTTCGACAGTGCGAGGGAGTTGCGCTGCGGCTCTTTGGTGATGATGTTCACCACGCCGCCGATGGCGTTGGCCCCGAAGAGCGCGGAACCTCCTCCGCGGATCACTTCCACGCGTTCGATCATCGAGACGGGAAGCTGTTCCAAACCGTACATGGCGGCCAGGGAGCTGAAGATCGGGCGGCTGTCGAGCAGCACCTGCGAGTATTGGCCTTCGAGGCCGTTGATGCGCAGTTGTGTCGTGCCGCAGTTGCCGCAGTTGTTTTCGACGCGCAGTCCCGACTGGAAATTCATCGTTTCGGCCAGGTTGCACGAGGCGGTGGCTTCGAAAAGTTTTCCGGAGGCCACCGAAACGATCGTCGGCGAGTATTTTTTGTTGGCCTCCGTGCGGCTGGCCGAGACGACGATCTCCTCGACGGCAAGCGCCTCCTCCTCCAGGGCGAAGTCGGCCCGGACCGTTTCTCCGGCTTCGAGGCGAAGCTCCTGTTCCGCGGATTTGTAGCCTACCGCGGCCGCGATGAGCGTGAGTCGTCCCGTGGGCAGGTTGTTCAGGGTGAAGCGTCCCGAGGCGTCGGCGGCGATGCCGACGGTGGTTCCTTTGACGGCCAGCGTCGCGTAGGCGAGGCCCGTGCCGGTCCGGGCGTCCGTGACGGTGCCCGAGACGTGTGCGCCGTTTCGCTTCCCGGCGACGGCGGTCTGTTCCGTGGCAGGATGCGCCACGGCGGCGAGGAGCATACCGAATGCCCCCAATATGTATTTTCGCATTGGATTCTGTTTTTCGGATGATACTGACAGGATACGGCGCCCGGCGGGCATGGCCCGGGGAACCTTCTCCGGCGGCATCGGCCGGAGGAGCGTATGTCAGTGCGCGGGAGGTGCGCGCAGCCCGAACGTGCGGAGCGGGAGCCGCGGCCGGCTGACCGGTTTCCGTTCCGGATAGACGAAGCGGACGCCCGACAGGCGCAGGGCGAACGTCAGACTCCATGCCGCCGTCATCACCAGCAGCGACAGGTGCGCGATGAGCTGGAACTGTTGCGGCGTATGCGTCTGCGCCGCGCCGTTCGATGCGCCCGAGAAGGGGTGCGAGTGGACGATGACGTGACCGTTCACGTCGTGCGCGTGGGGGAACAGCGTGATGCAGCTCCAGTACCCCGCGAAGAGGGTCAGAAGCAGCGCCGCACCTATATTTCGTCCGTATCCGCGCATGAACAGGTTCGTCGTTCGGCGCAAAGATACGGAATTCCGGCGAACCTCCCAACGCCGGACCGGGCATTTTGTGGAAATACCTCCTACAGGCTCTTTCCCGAAATCGCTTTTCCGCGTTCTTCTTTCGGATGCCGTCTTCCCGGATTTTCTTTCCCGGGGTCTCCTGCGGGGGCTTTCGGCCCTTTTTCGGCTCTCTTTTTCCGTTTTTGCGGATAAGGTGGCGGTCCGGACGCAAAAACTTGCTCCGTTTCACGGTTTTTGCGCATATTTTGCGTATATTTGTTTGAACCAAAGCGACTCATCGGTCATGACTCCCAAAGATTGCATCGTGGAACGGACCATGCGCATGTTCGTCTCGCATGGTATCCGGGCGGTGCGCATGGACGACGTTGCGCAGCAGTTGGGTGTTTCGAAACGTTCGCTGTACGAACTCTTCGGCGACAAGGAGGGGCTGCTCTATCAGGCGATGGTCCGTTATTTCGACGATTCGCGCCGGCGCTGGGCCGAGCTGAGCGCCGGGGCGGGCAATGTGCTCGAACAGTTGTTCATGGTGCTGGGCGACGTCATGGACCGGTCGGAGGAGACCGGCCGGCTGATGGACAGTCTGAAGAGGCTTTATCCCGCCGTGCACGACAAGCTCATGCGCGAAGGCTCCGTCCGGAACCGCGAGGAGTTGCGTGCGATGCTCCGGCAGGGGATCGCCGACGGGCTTTTCATCGGCAGCATAGACATCGACTTGGCGATCTCGGTGCTCTACTACACGGCTTCCGCGCTCGTCTCGCGCCGCGATCTGCTGCTGCCCGAGGGCATCTCCGAACGGAAGGCCTTCGTGCAGATCGTCAGCACCTTTTTCCGCGGTATCTCGACGGCCGAAGGGTGCGGCTCGTGGACGCCTACCGCGCACGCTACGAATAGTCCTTACCTTCCTTCTTTCGCTTTTCTCCGGCCGTTCCGTCCTCCTTTCCGTCCCGCCGGGACGGATGCGGTCCGAACGGGATATAATTGCGACCTTTCGATGCAATAATCGAAAGCGTATGAAAACAAAGCGAATCGAAAGCCGCCGGCCGGAGGTCGGCGGCCCGTCCGGAAGGCGCATCTCCTTTCCGGACTACCTGCGGCGGCAGATCGAGCGGCTCACCGAGAGCGGCCGGCTCGGCACGGCGCGCAACTACCTGCGGACGTGGAACAGCCTGAACGCCTTCCTGGCCGGGAAACCCTTTCCGATGCACCGGTTCGACAGCCGTTTCGTGGAGGAGTACGGAGAGTGGCTCCGGCGGCGGGGCGTGGTGCGCAACACCGTCTCGTTTTATATGCGCGTGCTGCGTTCGGTCTATAACCGGGCGGTCGGCGAACGGCTCGTCGCGCAGACCCATCCTTTCGGAAACGTCTATACGGGGATAGACCGCACGCGCAAGCGGGCCGTGGACGAGCGGATCATCGGACGTTTGAGCCGGCTCGATCTGCGCGGGTCGGCGCCGCTCGCGCTGGCCCGCGATCTTTTCGTCTTCAGCTACTGCGCCCGGGGCATGGCGTTCGTGGACATGGCGTTTCTGCGGCGGCAGGACATCCGCGACGGGGTGGTGCACTACGTCCGTCACAAGACCGGCCAGCCGCTGAGCGTGCGTCTCGAGCCGTGTATGCAGGCCATCGTGGCGCGCTATGCCGGCCGTGCGCCCGGCTCGCCCTATGTCTTTCCGGTGCTGAAGTCCGGGGAGTTCGGCAGCGCCTACCGCCAGTATCAGGTGGCCCTGAACTACTACAACCGCCAGCTCAAGCGGCTCGCCGCGTTGGTGGGACTGGAGACGGGGCTCTCCTCCTACACCTCGCGCCACAGTTGGGCCACCGCCGCGCGGAATCACGAGGTCCCGCTGCCCGTCATCAGTGCGGGACTGGGCCACACCTCCGAACACACGACGCGCATCTACCTCGACTGTCTGGAGAGTTCGGTGATCGACCGGGCCAACCGGGCGATCGTCGCCTGCCTCGCGGGCGGGGAGTGAGACGCGCGGGCGGAATGCGGGGCCGTGCGGCGACGGGTGTGTCGTGCGGCGGGGGCGTTCCGTCCGGCGGCGCGGGATGCGGTGCGGCGGATTTTCCCGGAAAGCCTCCGGACGGTGCGCCGCGCTTGCGTTTTATTTCGTATATTTGCGACGATGAAAACCGCGATCGGATGAAACTCACCTTTCTGGGAACCGGCACGTCGCAGGGCGTGCCCGTCATCGGCTGCCGCTGCGGCGTCTGCACGTCGCCCGACCGCCGCGATCGGCGGTTGCGCACCTCGGCGATGGTCGAGACGCGCGGGGTCCGGCTGGTGATCGACGCCGGGCCGGATTTCCGCTACCAGATGCTCCGCACGGGGGTGCGGCGTCTCGATGCCATCCTGCTCACGCACGAGCACAAGGACCATATCGGCGGACTGGACGACGTGCGCGCCTTCAATTTCGTCGATTATCCCCCGACGGTCCGCAAGGTCGATCTTTACGCCGCACCGCGCACCGCGGCCTGCGTGCGCAAGGATTTCGATTACGCCTTCGCGCAGGACAAGTACCGCGGCGTGCCGGAGATCGAGCTGCACGAGATCGACGTTTCGCGGCCGTTCGAGGTCCGGGGCGTCGGTGTCACGCCCGTCTCGGGGCATCACTCCGACCGCTTCGCCGTGACGGGCTACCGTATCGGTCCGCTGGCCTACCTGACCGATTTCAAGACGATCGGGCGGGCCGAGGAGGAGAAGCTGCTCGGCGTGGAGGTGCTGGTGGTCAATGCGCTGCGCTTCGAGCCGCATTACTCGCATTTCAACGTGGAGGAGGCGCTGGAGCTGATCCGCCGTGTCGCTCCGCGCGAGGCGTACCTGACGCACATGTCGCACGACATCGGACGGCAGGCCGCCACCGAAGCGACGCTTCCGCCGCATGTGCACATGGCCTACGACACGCTCCGGGTGGAGATCGGAACCGAGTGACGTTCCGGCCGCGGAGGGAAAAACATAAGACACTATGAAAACACTCAAGGATAAGGTTATCGTCATTACGGGCGCTTCGTCGGGGATCGGCGAGGCGATGGCCCGCGAATACGCCGCCCGGGGCGCGAAGGTCGTGCTCGGCGCGCGCAGCGTGCAGAAGTTGCAGCTCCTCGCGGGCGAAATCCGCCGCCACGGCGGGCAGGCCGCCTACTGCGGCGTGGACGTCACGCAGCCGGAGGAGTGCCGCGGACTGATCGACACCGCCGTGCGGGAGTTCGGCGGGGTGGACGTACTCGTCTGCAATGCGGGCATTTCGATGCGCGCGCTCTTCGACGACGTGGAGCTGGAGGTGCTGCACCGTCTGATGGACGTCAATTTCTGGGGCACGGTGAACTGCTGCAAGTACGCGCTGCCGTACCTGCAGCGTGCGAAGGGATCGATCGTCGGGGTCTCCTCGGTGGCCGGCCTGCACGGCCTGCCCGGCCGCACGGGCTATTCGGCCTCGAAGTACGCCATGACGGGCTTCCTGGAGACGCTCCGCATCGAGAATCTCCGCAAGGGGCTGCACGTGATGATCGCCTGTCCGGGCTTCACGGCTTCGAACGTCCGCTTCTCGGCCCTCACGGCCGACGGGTCGCAGCAGGGCGAGACGCCGCGCGACGAGTCGAAGATGATGAGTCCCGTCGAGGTGGCCCGTATCGTGGAGCGGGGCATTCTGCGCCGCAAGCGGCTCTGCCTGATGGAGGCCGAGGGGCGCGCCACGCATTTCGTCAAGAAGTTCGCTCCGGCGTTCCTCGACCGCATGTTCTACATGGTGATGGCCCGCGAGCCGGATTCGCCGCTCAGGTGACCGCATCCCGGCGCCGGATCTTCCGGCATTGCCGTCCGTGAAATGACAGAAAGGGCGCTTCGCACAACCGAAGCGCCCTTTCTCTGCCTCTCTCCGTCGAAGAGCCTATTTGAAGAAAATCGACGAGATCTCCTTGTAGTTGTGCACCCGTTCGATGACGTCGGCGAAGATGTCGGCCACCGACAGCACCGTGAATTTATGCAGGTCCTTGTCGGGGTTGAGCGGGATGGTGTCCGTCACGATCACCTCCTCCAGCGCGCTGTCGTTGATGCGCTCGTAGGCCGGGCCCGACAGCACGGGGTGGGTGATGGCGGCGCGGACGCTCTTCGCCCCGCGGGCCATGAGCATGTCGGCGGCCATGCAGATCGTGCCGGCCGTGTCGATCATGTCGTCCACGATCAGCACGTTGCGGCCTTCGACGTCGCCGATGGCGGTCATCTTGCCCACGACATTGGCCTTGGCGCGCTCCTTGTGCGAAATGATGATCGGTGCGCCGAGGTGTTTGGCATAGGTGTTCGCACGCTTGGCGCCGCCCATGTCGGGCGCGGCGATCGAGAGGTCCTCGATCCGCAGGCTCTCGATATAGGGGACGAAGATGCCGCTGGCGTAGAGGGCGTCCACCGGAATGTCGAAGAAACCCTGTATCTGGTCGGCGTGCAGGTCCATCGTCATGATGCGGTCCACGCCCGCGGCCATGAGCAGGTTGGCCACCAGCTTGGCGCCGATCGGCACGCGGGGCCGGTCCTTGCGGTCCTGGCGCGCCCAGCCGAAGTAGGGCATCACGGCCACGACCTTGTAGGCCGAGGCGCGGCGTGCGGCGTCGATCATCATCAGCAGCTCCATGAGGTTGTCCGAGGGCGGGAAGGTCGATTGGATGATGAAGACCGTGCAGCCGCGGATCGACTCGTTGTAGGAGGGCTGGAACTCGCCGTCGCTGAAACGCAGCACCTCCGATTGTCCGAGGGTCGTGCCGAAGCTCGCGGCGATTTTCTGGGCCAGGTATTCCGAACCGCGGCCCGAAAAGATCTTGATTTTGTGGATAGCCATTTGTGCGATGGGTTGTTTGACGTTGCAAATATAAGGCAATGCGCCGAGAAAACGGCCCCTCGGGGCCGCGTTTTTTCAACATTCGGTTAAACTTTCAGGCATTCGCCGATGAAATCGAGGATTTCCTCGCGTCCCGTGCCGCGTTCGGACGACGAGACGAACATCGGCGGCAGCTCCTCCCATGTCTCCGAAAGCCGTTTCCGGTAGCGTTCCACGCTCTTTTCGCACTGGGTTTTCGAGAGCTTGTCGGCTTTGGTGAAAACGATGCCGAACGGTACGCCGTGTTCGCCCAGCATGTCGATGAACCGGAGGTCGATGCGCTGGGGCTCGAGGCGGATGTCCGCCAGCACGAACAGGAAGTGCATCTTCCCGCAGCGGAGCACATAGTCGGTGATGAGCGTCGAGAACCCGTCGCGCACGGTCTTCGACGTGCGGGCGTAGCCGTAGCCGGGCAGGTCCACCAGATACCATGCGTTGTCGATGCGGAAGTGGTTGATGAGCCGCGTCTTGCCGGGCGTTCCCGAGACTTTGGCCAGCCCCGGGCGGCCGGTGAGCATGTTGATGAGCGACGATTTGCCGACGTTGCTGCGCCCGATGAAGGCGATGTCGCGCAGCCCGTCCTTCGGGACCTGCGAGATGCGTTCGGAACTGCATCGGAATTCGGCTTTCGAGATTTTCATCGTGCGGGTGTTTTTTCAGCGCGCGCCGGACGCTTCGCCTCCGGGCGGCGCGGCGGTGTCTGCGCAAAGGTAGTGCAATCCGCGCGCACCGCCAAATTTACGGCCGTCCTTTCCCCGCATTTCCGGTCCGCCGGGGGACTTCCGTTCGTTGCCGCAGGGCCGTTCCGTTCACTTTTGCATCGGATTTGCAGCGTTCGGACCGAAAAACACTTTTGGCCATGAAAACACGTCTCCTTGCGGCGCTCTGCGCCGTCGCATTCGCCCTTTCGCTCCGGTCCGGCGCCGATGCCTGCACGCGTGCCGTCTATGTCGGTCCCGGCGGCATGGTCGCCACGGGGCGCACGATGGACTGGCGCGAAGACCCGCTCACCAACCTCTATCTTTTCCCGCGCGGCGCGGTCCGCCGCGGTGCGCTGACCGACGACACCGTTCGCTGGACCTCGAAGTACGGCTCGCTCTCCGCGGCCGGCTACGACATCGGCATCGCCGACGGCATGAACGAGGCGGGGCTGACTGCCAGCCTGCTCTTCCTGCCCGAATCGGTCTATGAACGGTCCGGCGATACCCGGCCTGTCATGGGGCTGAGCATCTGGACGCAGTACGTGCTGGACAATTTCGCCACGGTCGCCGAGGCCGTCGCCGAACTGGGGAAGGAGGCGTTCCGCATCGACGCGCCGGACCTGCCGAACGGCGTGCCTGCACGCCTGCACCTCGCCGTTTCGGACGCCACGGGCGACAGCGCGGTCTTCGAGTACCTCGGCGGCCGGCTCGTCATCCATCACGGCCCGCAATGCCGTGTGCTGACCAATTCGCCCTCCTACGACCGCCAGTTGGCGATTCTCGGCTATTGGCGCCAGATCGGCGGCCTGACGATGCTGCCTGGGACCAATCGCTCTTCGGACCGTTTCGTGCGCGCCTCGTTCTATATCGAAGCCGTCGTGCAGAGCGCCGATCCGGCGATCGCCGTGCCTGCCGTCATGTCGGTCATGCGCAACGTGTCGGTTCCTTACGGCATCTCGACACCCGACATGCCGCACATCGCCTCGACGCGCTGGCGCACGGTCTGCGATCAGAAAAACCGCGTCTGCTATTTCGAGCCGACGCTCGGCATGGAGGTTTTCCGGGTCGATCTGCGGAAGGTGGATTTCGCTCCCGGGAGCGGCGAACGGGTCCTGCGCCTGACCGAGGGGCAGAGCTATTCGGGCGACGTCACGACGGAGTTCCGCTCCTCGGAGAAGCCCTTCGGATTCCTTTTCGGCGTGTAAGGCGGCCCTGTCCGCCGGATTCGTGCGCGCCGCGCTTGCCGAATGGCTGAAATTCCCTACCTTTGTCTCCGGACAAAACCGGATTTCATCATGGAGAATTTCAGCCATTTCCTCATCACCCGCTTCAACCTGAACCTCTACGAGCGGGACAAACACGCGGCCCCGACCCGCACGGCGCGGTGGCTCGAACATCGTTTCGAGGTCTTCGAACGTTACTGCCTGCCTTCGGTGGCGGCCCAGACGGCGACGGATTTCAGGTGGCTGTGCCTGTTCGACGCCGCCACGCCCGAACCCTACCGCCGCCGCATCGCGTCCTACCGCGCCGTGTGTCCCCGCTTCGAGGCGGTGTACTATACGGCCGCCCAGACGGCGTGTCTGACCGAAAGCCTGCGCGGTACGATCCGCTCGGTTCTCGCGGCGGAATACGGCTCCACCCCCCCCCTCACGGTCTGCTGATTACGACCAATCTGGACAATGACGACGCTCTGGCGAGCGACGCCCTCGAACTGCTCCGGCGCGAAATCCGCCCCTGTCCCGGCAAGCGGATATACAGCCTGCTCTACGGCTACCAGTACTTCACCTCCGAGCGCTTCCTGCTCAAGATGCGCTACACGAACAACCATTTCCTGACGCTCGTCGAACCCTTCGACGACCGTGCCGAAACGATCATCGCCTACCGGCACACGCGCGCCATCCGTCAGCAACCCACCGTCTATATCTCCTCTCCGCACGGCAAGTGGCTCGAAATCGTTCACGAAGACAACGTGAGCAACGACCTGCGCATCAATGCCAAGGTCCGCAATATTCCCGTGCTGCGGGGCCGGACGTTTTCCGATTTCGGCCTTCCGGAGCTGCGCGTCACGGCCCGGAGGCAGTGGTTTCAGACGCTGTTTCTGCTTCCGGTGCGTTTCCTCGTGACGGGCGCGAAGCGGCTGCGGGGCAAGCGGGCGCGGCTGCGGAGAAAATAACCGGGATTTTATTTGCCGTTCCGGCGGATTTTCGGTAAATTCGGACCGCAGGCTCCGCTGACGCCTGCGGCCGGCGGCATATTGCGCCGGTCCGACCCGAAACCGATTCCGCCATGATCCGCTTTCCGCTTCTCCTGCTCTGCCTGCTGCTGTCGGTCGCCTGCGGCCGTCGGCACACCGCCGTAGCCGACCCCGAATTCTCCGCGACGGCCCCCGGCGATTCGCTGCACGCCGTGCGCATTCCCGTCGGCGGGGACTTCCTGGGCGAATACCCGGTGCTGACCCTCGGGGAGCGTATCGTGATGCAGAATCCGTTCCGGTTGAACAAGTGCTATTCGGTCTGCCGTTTTTCGGGCGATTCGCTGGTGAAGGAAGGGGAGTTCCTCATGCGCGGCCGGGGACCGCTGGAAATGATGATTCCGCAGGGTGTCTTCGATCCGGAAGCGGAGCGTTTGACCGTGTTCGGACTCTATAACGGGGAAAACCGGATGCTCCGGATCGGTCTCGGTGATTTGTACGATCCGTCGCGGTGGGAATACGGGACGCTGGACTTTCTGGAAGGCTACCAGCTGGAGTCGCCTTGCCGGCTGACCGATACGACCTTTCTGACGATCGGACACACCGTCGAGTCGTTCAGCCCGTTTTCGATTCTCGACCCCGGAGGCGAGCGGGTCACGCCGCTCGATTTCCGGTTCCCGGAGCCGCCGCTCGATCTGCCGGCTTTGCAGCAGACGATATTTTGGACCGGCTGGTTGCACAGGCATCCGCAGCGCAGCCGCTTTCTGTACGGCAGCCAGAATTTCCGTTACCTGCTCGTCTTCGACGTGACGGAGGACGGTCGGGTGGAGGTCGTGCGGAGGCTTTACGACAAGATGCCGGAGGCGCATCCCTCCGGCGATCCGGGGCATCAGTTCGACATGGACGATTCCTGTCCGCACGGTTTTTTCCCGCTGGCCGTGGACGATCGCTTCATCTATGTGGGTTATATGCAGGATACCTACGGCGAGCAGCGGGAACGGGTGCGTGCCGGGGATCTTCGCCAGTTGTTTCCCTCGCGCATCAACGTTTACGACTGGGACGGGAACTTCGTCCGGCGGCTCGTTCTGGACCGGCCTATCGGCCCGATGGTCGTGCACGACGGCCGGCTGATCGCTTGGTCGGTCGATCCCGAGACCGCCGAGGAGATGTTGGTGAGCTACACGCTGTAATCGCCTGCAAGCCGGTTTTCGAGACGACGGCCCTTCTGACGGAGGGCCGTCGTCGTTTCGGGGCGGGAGCGCCGCCGCTTCCCGCCGCGGCTCCCGGATCAGTAGTGCCGCGGATATTTGTTGTTGAAGCGGTAGCCGACGCCCAGCATGAGGAAGTTGGGCATGTGGAAATCCCGGAGCGAATAGCCGATATGCGCGAATGCGTTGCGCGTGATGCCCACCTTGAGCGTGAGCGTCTGGTAGAAGGCCTTCAGGTCGCCGCCCTTGTGCAGGACGTTCATGCCCAGTCCCAGCCCGATCGTGAAGTAGGGCATGACGAACTCGGCACGGCCCGAGAGACCCAGCGCGAGCTGCCTGTCGATCGTCGGACGTGCGAATTCCAGCGGAGCTCCGCCGCCGAGCTCCGCGATGCGGTCCGGGACATAGACATTCGCGCTGCCGTCGTATACGCCGTCGAGCGACAGTCCCGCGCGGAACTTGTAGCCGAAATTGTACAGGGCCGAGAAGTTGAATCCCACGACCGGATAGGTGTCGGGCGAGGCGTAGAGCACGTCGCCGACCTCCACGCCCTTGCTGCACCACGATCCGAACAGCACCAGATCGTAGCTGAAGTGCCTGCGGAATTCCGGCGCCGGGGTGCGTTGCGGGATTTCGGCCCGCTCCCGGCCGAAGTTGTAGGTCAGTCCGGCCCCGATGCCCGCCGAGTTCAGGCCCGCGTTCGGAATCTTGGTGTTGCCGTTGGAGAAGTGGGTGAGCGTGGGGCCGAAGGTGAGGTCCAGTTCGCGCGTGAGCATCCACCGGAGGAAGAAGTTCACGTTGAGGAAGGCGTTGATCTTCGACCCCATCATGGTGTTGAGGCGGTTGTCGTCCCGGTCATAGGGTTTCCATCCGAACGAAAGGCCGAAATTCCATTCGTAGTCGAGAGACAGGCGGCACGACAGGCGGGCGATGCGCGCTCCCTGGAACAGGTAGGCCGCGACGGGATTGCCCAGCTCCTGCGGATTGGCGAAGTCGTAGTAGGCGATGCCGAACCCCTGATAGACACCGCCGTAAGTCCGGTCCGCGGGCGATCCCGGCCGGAAGCGGAAGGAGTATTTCAGGTGTGCCGCGAGCGAGAGATCGACGGGCAGCTGCGCGAGGTTCTCGCCCCGGAGAAAGGGGTTGATCGTGAAGATATGCTCGGGCCGGAACTCCGCGCCGATACGGTGCGTCAGCCGCCGGGGCCGTTTCCCGTCGCGCTCCGGTGCGAAGGACGGCGGGGCGATGCCTCCGCTCCGGTCGTTCCGCCGCAGGGAATCCCGGACGGCAGGTTTCGTCTTCGGACGCTTTTGGACGGCGGATTCCGTTCCGCTCCGGATCGTTCCGGACTGTTCCGCCGCCCCGGCTTCAGAACCCGCTGCGATTCCGGTGCGGTCTTCCGTCATTCCGGTGCGGCCCGTCGCGTTTCCGTTCCGGGGCTTTCCGTCCTGCTCCGCCGCGGGACCGGCGGCTGTCGTCCCGGCCGCATTGTCCGCCGCGCTGCTTGCGCCGGCCGTCGTTCCGGCCGTGCGGCCCGTTCTTTCCGCCGGAACGGCAGCGACGGGGAACAGCGACAACGCCCCTGCGAGGATTGCGGCGTACAGGTTCCCTCTTCTCTTCATTTCGGCGGATTTTCGGTTTTCGAATGTCGAAGTTACGAATTTTTCCGCAAACTCCTCCCTTTCCGCACCGAAACTTCCCGTGCTTCTTTCGGCGTGTCCGGCGTCCGGGGTGTGTCCCGATCGTCTTTTTTCGTATCTTTGATGTAGTCTGTATATGTTTAATTGACTACGAGCATATTACGAAGGACGCGCATGAGATAAGCTAACGGATAAGAAAAAGGAAAGTGTTCAGAAACACTATATTCTTAATATTCTTATGCTATCAAATAACTCTTCTGCGACAAAGATAGGAATAAAAACCGAGAATTCGAGCGAATTGAGGCAAGAAGGTTGAAAACAAGGGGTTTAGAGAGTAACGGACTGCGCTGTCGTAGCCAAATCGAAGCCATCGAAAAGACAACTGTTACTATCCCGTTACTCTGTTCCGAGTAGTAAAGGCAGTTTCGGACGGATTTCAAAACGCTGAAATACAAGCTCTATTCGTCTTGTTCCGACTGCAAATATAGCCGAAATTCCGTAAGTATACATAGAAATACGTTTTGTATGTGCGCAATATGTATTTCTACGTATACTTATGCAGCAGTAGGGGCTTTATGCCCGTCTGTGGACGATTCAGGAAAAGTCCGCAGGCTGAACCGGATAGAATAACGGGAAGCCCGGATAATAGGCTCCCCCGAAATGAATTTCGTGGCATACAAGCGAAATCTAATCAAAAGGGCATTGGCAACCGTCCAATACAAGAAAACAGTCCCAACCGCCGAAAGCTATCCGATAAAAATATAAGATATCTCAACGACTGATAAAACTTCTATCAAAGATTTTAATGATTGAATTATTTTCAATATCTTTGTTAGCAATCTGTTTTGAAGATAGAGATGAAAGAGGTAAACCGATTGAAAATTATTCTTGCTGAGAAGAATAAAACGGGCAAATGGCTGGCGGAGCAGTTGGGCAAAGACCCTTCGACTGTATCGAAGTGGTGTTCCAACTCGTCGCAGCCGCAGCTGGATACGGTGATTCGTATTGCCGAACTGCTGGATGTGGATATTAAGGAATTGATAAACAAATAACATATGGCAAAAGAACAGGAGCGCGCGGAACTCCACCGCACGATCTGGCAGATAGCCAACGACCTGCGGGGCAGTGTCGATGGCTGGGACTTCAAAAACTACGTCTTGGGAATGTTGTTCTACCGCTTCATTTCCGAGAACATCACTGCCTTCATCAATGCGGAGGAACGGCGTGCGGGAAACGCCGACTTCGATTATGCCGCGTGCTCGGACGAGCAGGCCGAATTCGGGCGCGAGGTAACCGTGCAGGAGCGGGGATTCTATATCCTCCCGTCGCAGCTTTTCGGCAATGTGCGCAGGCGGGCAGCGGCAGATCCCAACCTGAACGAAACGTTGAGCAATATTTTCCACGCGATCGAGAACTCGGCCAAGGGCGCGGCGAGCGAGGAGGATATGAAAGGCCTGTTCGCCGACATCGACGTGAACAGCAACAAACTCGGAGCGACGGTGCAGAAGCGCAACGAGACGTTGGTGAAGATTCTCGATAAAATCGGCGACATGAAGTTCGGCAACCTTGCCGACAACCAAATCGACACCTTCGGCGATGCCTACGAGTTCCTGATGACGATGTATGCCAGCAATGCGGGAAAATCGGGTGGCGAATTCTTCACGCCGCAGGAGGTTTCCGAGCTTCTTGCCCGTATTACGCTCGTCGGCAAAAAACAGGTGAACAAAGTGTATGATCCGGCCTGCGGCAGCGGTTCGCTGTTGCTGAAATTCGCCAAAGTGCTGGGCAAGGAGAACGTACGTCAGGGATTTTACGGGCAAGAGATCAACATCACCACCTACAACCTCTGCCGCATCAACATGTTCCTGCACGACATCAACTACGAAAAGTTCGACATCGCGCTGGGCGATACGCTGCTGGCACCGAAACACTGGGACGACGAGCCGTTCGAGTGCATCGTCTCCAATCCGCCGTACTCGATCAAGTGGGCGGGCGATGAAAATCCGCTCTTGATAAACGATCCCCGGTTTTCGCCTGCCGGTATCCTTGCACCTAAAAGCAAGGCCGACCTCGCCTTTACGATGCACATGCTTTCGTGGCTGGCGACCAACGGCACGGCGGCAATCGTCGAGTTCCCGGGCGTGCTTTATCGTGGCGGTGCGGAGCAGAAAATCCGCAAATACCTGATCGACAACAACTATATCGACACCGTTATCCAACTGCCCGCTAATCTCTTTTTCGGGGTCGGCATCGCTACCTGCATCATCGTACTGAAAAAGAGCAAAAAGGATAACGCGACGCTCTTTATCGATGCCTCGGGCGAGTTTATCCACGAGGGCAACAAGAACAAACTCTCCGCCGCGAATATCGCGCGGATTCTCGATGCGTTCGTCGCCCGCAAGGACGATGCGCATTTCGCCCGTCTGGTCGAAAACGGCAAGATTGCCGAGAACGATTACAACATATCGGTTTCGTCATACGTCGAACAGCCCGACACGCGCGAGGAGGTGGATATTGACGAGTTGAACAAGCGGATTGCCGAAATCGTCGCCCGCCAAAACGTGCTGCGCACGGCAATCGATGCAATTGTAGCCACTTTGTAAGAAAGGATTGAGTATGAACAATAAAGAGATAACGATTCGCAGTTCGGCCGCCGAATACCTGATCTTCGTAGCGGCTACGGGCGAAAATCCTTCCCGTGTGGAACTTCGGTATGAGGATGAAAACATTTGGCTGACCCAGCGTATGATGGCGGAGCTGTATGGCGTGGATGTACGCACCATCAACGAACATATCCGGAAGATTTACGCCGACAACGAATTGTCCGAGGCGGCAACTGTCCGGAATTTCCGGATAGTTCAAACCGAAGGCAGCCGTGAGGTCAGCCGCGAAGTGAAACATTATAGTCTCCAGATGATTATCTCCATAGGCTTCAAGGTCAATAACGAGCGTGCCGTACAGTTTCGCAAGTGGGCGAATGCGGTTGTCAAGGACTATACCATACAGGGATGGGTGATGGACGATGAGCGGCTGAAACGGGGCGGTACGGTGCTTACGAAAGACTATTTCGAGAAGCAGTTGGAGCGCATCCGAGAGATTCGTCTGTCGGAACGTCGTTTTTACCAGAAGATTACGGACATTTACGCTACGGCCATCGATTACGATCCGACGGCAAAGGCCACTCAGCGCTTTTTCGCTGCGGTACAGAACAAGATACATTACAGCGTGCATGGGCACACGGCGGCGGAGTTGATCTATCAGCGCGCCGATGCCGACAAGGAGCACATGGGGCTGACGACATGGGAGGGTGCGCCGACGGGCAAGATCCACAAATACGACGTGAAGGTTGCCAAAAACTACCTCACGGAAGAGGAGTTGCAGACGCTTGGCCGCATTGTTTCGGCCTATCTCGATCTGGCGGAGATACAGGCCATGCGCCATATTCCCATGACGATGGAGGACTGGGAGAAACGGCTGAACGGCTTTTTGTCGCTGATGGATCGGGAGGTGCTTGCCAATGCCGGCCGCATCTCGGCAGAGCTGGCCAAAGCCCATGCCGAAAGCGAATGGGAGAAATATCGCATTGTTCAGGATCGTCTCTATACGAGCGATTTCGACCGCTTCGTGCAACTGGAGGAGCGCGCAGCCGACAAGGAGAAAGGAGGTGAGCAATGAGCCATATCGAGGAGATGATTCGGGAGTTATGCCCGAATGGGGTAGAATACAAAAAGCTGAAAAATACAACTACCATAACGAGAGGTGTGCGCGTTGTTAAAAGTCAATTACAATCGATAGGAAGTTATCCTGTTTATCAAAATAGTTTAACTCCTATGGGTTACTATGATAAATACAATTGTTCAGCTAATACAACTTTTATCATAGGAGCTGGTTCTGCTGGAGAAATAGGATATAGTTCTGTTGACTTTTGGGCTGCTGATGATTGCTTTTTCTTTGTGTGTCCAGATAATCTACAAAGCAGGTTTCTTTATTTTGTGTTGCTTAGTCAACAAAACATTATTCGATCTCAAGTTAGAAAAGCCAGTATTCCACGATTGGGGCGAGCGATTATTGAAAACATTGAGATTCCCGTTCCGCCTCTTGCGATTCAGAACGAAATCGTAAATATCCTCGATAAGTTTACGGAGCTGGAGGCGGAGCTGGAGGCGGAGCTGGAGGCGGAACTGGAGGCACGGCGGAAGCAGTATGAATACTATCGCAATAAGTTGTTGAATTTCAGTAAATTCGTGGGGGGGGGGTATTCTGAAGGTGTAAAATGGTGTAAATTAAGCGATATAGGCACATTCTATGGAGGTCTCACCGGAAAGAGCAAACGCGATTTTATAGCAGGAAATGCCAAGTTTATCACTTATATGAACGTATACTCCAATATTGCGATAGATGTCAACATGAATGATATGGTTCAGATTGCAGAAGGAGAGAAACAAAATAAAGTCGAGTATGGAGATGTTGTATTTACTGGTTCATCGGAAACACCTGATGATTGCGGGATGTCTTCCGTAATGACTACACGTCCGGATGGGGATTTATATCTCAATAGTTTTTGTTTCGGATTTCGTATGAACGATAGAGCATTGCTATTGCCCGATTTTATGAAATTCTTATTTCGCAGTGAAGAGATACGAAAACAGATAATAAAGACGGCCAGCGGTGTTACTCGTTTCAATGTATCAAAAAAACGGTTTGGGGAGGTTGTCATCCCCATTCCTCCAATGAAAGAGCAGCAACGTATCGTTGCCATTCTCGATAAATTCGAGACATTGGTAAACGATATTTCGGAAGGACTGCCCGTCGAGATTGCCGCCCGTCGGCAGCAATATGAATATTATAGAGATAAACTACTGACATTTAAGCGCAAAGAAGATGCAAAAATACAACCTGGTTGCTGAAAATCCCGAAAGTACGGTCGTCAGTGACTACCGGGCAGAATACCGCACGGAAAAAGAGTACCAGTCGGAGGCCGATCTCGAACGGGCATTTATCAAACTGCTGACCGAACAGGCATACGATTACCTGCCGATTCATACCGAAACGGAGTTGATTGCCAACCTGCGCCGTCAGTTGGAGAAACTCAACCACTATACGTTTACGGATGCCGAGTGGTCGCGTTTCTTTACGGGTTGTCTTGCCAACAAGAACAGTGGAATTGTAGAGAAGACCGCCATCATTCAGGAAGACCATGTGCAATTGCTGACGCGCGACGACGGGACAGTCAAAAATATCTACCTGCTCGACAAGGCCAATATCCACAACAACTCGCTTCAGGTCATCAATCAATACGAAGCAGATAACGGTGCACGCTCCAACCGTTACGATGTTACCATATTGGTGAACGGTCTGCCGTTGGTTCATATCGAGTTGAAACGGCGCGGCGTAGACATCAAGGAGGCTTTCAATCAGATCGACCGCTACCAGCGGGAGAGTTTCTGGGCCGGCAGCGGGCTGTTCGAGTTTGTGCAGCTCTTCGTCATATCGAACGGAACCTATACCAAGTATTACAGCAATACCACACGCCAGAGCCATATCAAGGAGGCTTCGGGCGGTAGCAAATCCAAGAGCAAGCAGACGAGCAACAGTTTCGAGTTTACCTCGTGGTGGGCCGATGCCAACAACCGGCCTATTGCTGACCTTATGGGCTTCGGCCGTACATTCTTCGCCAAACATACGTTGCTCAATCTGCTGACCCGCTACTGCGTCTTCACCTCCGATCGGTTGCTGCTCGTCATGCGTCCTTATCAGGTCGTGGCGACGGAGCGCATTTTGAGTAAAATCGGTATAGCAGACAACTATCGGCTGTACGGCACAGTAGAAGGCGGCGGATACGTCTGGCATACGACGGGCAGCGGCAAGACGCTCACGTCGTTCAAGACGGCGCAGTTGGCGAGCAAACTGCCTTACATCGACAAGGTGTTGTTCGTGGTCGATCGCAAAGACCTCGACTATCAGACCATGCGCGAGTACGACAAGTTCGAGCGCGGAACGGCCAACAGCAATACGAGTACGGCGATTCTGAAACGACAGTTGGAGGATCCGGAGGCGAAAATCATCATCACGACCATTCAGAAACTTTCGGTTTTCATCGGCCGCCATGCAGAGCACTCTGTGTTCCGGCAAAAAATCGTCATCATTTTCGACGAGTGCCACCGTTCGCAGTTCGGCGACATGCACACGGCCTTTACCCGGAAATTCAAACGTTATTTCCTTTTCGGCTTCACCGGAACCCCGATTTTTGCCAAGAACGCCGTAAGCGGCGGCAAGCCGAATCTGCGGACGACCGAGCAGGCGTTCGGCGAGCAGCTGCACACCTATACGATCGTCGATGCCATCAACGACAAGAATGTGCTGCCATTCCGCATCGAGTACGTTCGCACCATCAAGGAGAAAGAGGAGATCGAGAACTCGATGGTATGGGACATCGCCCGCGAGGAGGCTTTGGCGGACAAACGACGTATCGCTAATATCGTCGCCTACATCCTCCGGCATTTCAACCAGAAGACGAAGCGCGCCGCGAAATCGTATGAGTTTCACGTCGTGACCAATATCAGCGAGGTAGCATCGGCAGGTCGTCGCAATAAGGTGGAAGAGGTAAAGCGGCGGACTCGCCTGACGGGTTTCAATTCGATCTTCGCAGTCTCCTCTATCGAAACGGCGAAGATGTATTACGCTGAATTCAAGCGGCAAATGGCGGTGTTGCCGGATGCGCAGCGACTGAAAGTGGCGACCATATACAGTTTCGGCGTGAATGAAGATGCGGACGGCTTCATCATCGACGAGAATCCCGAAGATACGAGCGGGCTGGATCGGAGTTCGCGGGATTTTCTCGAAAGCGCTATCGTGGATTACAATGCGATGTTCGGAACTTCCTACGACACATCGAGCGACAAGTTCCAGAATTACTACAAGGACGTATCGCTCCGGATGAAGAATCGGGAGTTGGATTTGTTGATCGTCGTCAATATGTTCCTGACAGGCTTCGATGCCACGACGCTCAATACGCTGTGGGTCGATAAAAATCTGCGGATGCACGGGCTCTTGCAGGCCTATTCGCGCACGAACCGCATCCTGAACTCCATCAAGACGTTCGGCAACATCGTATGTTTCCGCAACCTCGAAACGGCTACGAACGAAAGCCTCGCCCTGTTCGGAGACAAGGAGGCGGCAGGCATCGTGCTGCTCAAAACCTTCGATGAGTATTACAACGGTTATACACAGAACGACAGGGAGATTCGCGGTTATGCAGAGTTAGTCGAAGAATTACAGGCGAAATACCCCGTCGGAGAACAGATCGTCGGCGAGCAGAACAAAAAGAACTTCGTGCGGTTGTACGGTGCGATTCTGAAACTACGGAATATCCTATCGACATTCGATGACTTTGTCGGACGCGAGATTCTGACTGAACGCGACATACAGGATTACCACGGTGCGTATATCGACTTGTACAACGAGTTCCGCCTACAGAAACACGAGGCGGAGCAAATCAACGAAGATGTGGTCTTCGAGATGGAGCTTATCAAGCAGGTAGAGGTCAATATCGACTATATTCTGTCGTTGATTCGTAAATACCACGAAGAGCATCTACAGGACAAGGAAATTATCGTGTCGATCCGCAAGGCGATCGATTCGAGTGTTGATTTGCGCAACAAAAAGGAGTTGATCGAACGATTCATCGAATTCCTCACGCCCGAATCCGACGTGGACGAAGATTGGCTCGCTTATGTCGAGGAGCAGCGTCGTGCCGAGCTGGATCGGATTATTGCCGACGAAAACCTGAATCATGACGAGGCATACAAATTCATGGACAACGCTTTCCGTGATGGATTCGTGCAAACGACGGGAACGGCTATAACCAAAGTCTTGCCGCCCGTCTCCCGTTTTACGCCCACCGGCGATCGCACGAAGAAACGCGAAGCCGTCATCGAACGACTGACCGCATTCTTCAATCGGTTTTGGGATATAATATCAGAAACAAAAGAATAACAATTGTATGAAACTTTTTTCAGAGAGATACGGTTACACCAAACCTTCGGATGTAATTATTAGAGAAAAAATTACGCCTGAGATACAAAATGCTATTTGCTCTTGCTATGATAAATTAAAAAATAGGCTCTTTTTAGATTCAGGCTTATATTTTGATACAGATCCATATATTGCATTGGAACAGTATTTATGGACTTATTTTTTGAATAATCGAGAGGGCGATTTTCAAGATGGAAGACGTTATTATATCGTTGCAACTGCATTTTTGGAGGATAAAAATAATTCTTGGTATCGAAAATTAGATATAGTCGAATGTACTATTAAATATCTTCAAGATATTGACAAACGATATAATAATTGGAGGACTCCTGTAAACCAAATGTTCATCAAACAACTCAATTTTGAATTTGAGCGTTTGAATTTTGCCTATCGCATTATCGGACAAGAGATTGTTGAGATTACGTCAAAAAGCGAGATTGCTACAATTGAAGATGCAATGGCAAATACTTCTCGCAACATTAAGATACATCTTAATAGGGCATTGGAATTATATGCACAACGCCCTACGGCAGATTATCGTAATTCCATCAAAGAGTCAATCTCGGCTGTAGAAGCTTTTTGTAGAGAAAAGACAGACGAAAACTCTTTGGGAAAAGCATTGAACCACTTGGAAGCCAACGGTATTATTATACCCAAACTCTTAAAGGTTGCTTTTGATAAATTATATGCCTATACGAATCAACCTGATACTGGTATTAGACATGCCTTGATGGACAGTGATGGAGCATATACTCCTGCATCTGAGGAGGCTTTATTTATGCTTGTTTCGTGTAGTGCTTTCTTGAACTATCTTTGCAGGAAAATTAGATAAATGGGCATGGAACTGTTGAATTGGAAATTACTAATAGCGTGTTTCCTCCTTGGAGGATACCTAACTGCCTTTATTATGTTGCTGTTTTTTGAAAATGAACACCTCAAAAAAATCAGTCTATCTAAAACAATAGACTTTACTTTATCATGGCTATCACGATTGTGGTATCCATTCATTTTAATATTTTCTACTACATATGTTTGTTGCAATTATCCTGAATGTTTTAATTTTCAATTCTTTTCTGACTTTCAAGGAGATAATCTAATATTTCTTATTTGTGTATTGTTATGGTTGCTGCCATTATTCGAAAAATTCGAGATATTTAATGCAAATTTCAAATTGAGATGGCAAAACGAAGTATCCAAAAAGGCCGCAGACGAGGCTATTATGACCAATGGAACAAATAATGCAGAACAGTTAGAAAGAATGATGGCAAGAAAGGAGGATAAAGAACATGAATAACAACATTCCAATACAACAAGTAATTGACCAAGGGCTAAAAATAATGCAAAACGGCCAAGTGACAGACGCTATGTATCAAGTTTGGGTTGAATATTCAAAATCAATATTGAACATGACTACAAAAAATCCATCAATATATTCTAATTATTTATCCGTTATATTGGCAGCCTCTAATCCCAATATACAACCCTATCAGCGATTGAGTATGTGTTTACAATACTTAATCAAGATTCAACCAATTATTTAGACATAGTAAGAGCCTATTCTTTGATGCCAAAGGATAGGCCTTGTTTCCTGCCCAATAGAGGACTAACCGTAAAAGCGAATAATCGGTTTAATACGACCTCAAATAAAGTTATGATTTCTCTAATTATTCAATTCTTCAGTACATATCTCATTTGTTGGTAGTGATGTCGAATTCATAGCTGACGGCTGATGGTTGTTCATACTGAACTCTGATGCGATGGTCAAATTACAGTGAAAAGAGATAGTATCAATAAATGAGTACTTATTTATTCTCTCTTTTGGCTGTATGCTGTAGAATGAAATGGATGGCAAAACGACATGAAGATTCAGTTTACTTTAGTCGGTTAGCTCTATTATATAAGCTAAACCGAATAAAATACAGGTAGGCATATCTGCTTTTCTATATGTCTGTGGTTTTTATGAAAATATCTTTGCCTGAAGACCGATGAAAATAGCCTAATATAGAAATCCGACTTTTTTCTCTTGGCTGCAACACCCCGGGATATTCAGCCGTAACTCCATTGGATAAGCAATCGATAGCAACCTCGGATTGCCCCAAAAAGTCCGAGAAACCTAACAAGTGAAAGGAAGGGAAACAACTGCAAGGTGAAAAAATAGAAGAACTGCTCAAACCTTTGGTTTTGTGCCTGCTTTGTTGTTTATTCACACGGGATTGAGATTTAATATTGGAATATTAGCAAATTGACAAACCGCTATTAAAGACTTACTACGATTTGCATAAAGTTGTTCTACGAGTTGTAAAATACAGCATTCAGCGCAGTTACACAGTCGCTAAATCATCACAGACAACTTTCTTAACCTCCACTTAACTCTGTCGTTCAGGCAGGTACATAAAAAATTCTTACCATTATAAAAAGATTATACTTTTTTGGTAAAGGCGGATTCGCATCCACTCGTGGTCGGAAGATTTTTCTTCCGGCCTTTTTTTAGTTTCATGCGTATTTATGGGTGCCACTATGAGGTCGTTTTTTTGTATTATTTTATTGATTATTAGGTGTTTGTATTTTTTTATTATGCGTTTTTTTGATTATCTTTACATTGATAATCAAAAGTTATGGCAAGTTTTAAGGATCACAGAGTACGGGTTAATGATCTATTGGGATTCATTCCAGAAAGCCTACTTTCTCACCTTTCCGCTACGACAACTGTCGATTACTATACTAAAAGTTCTTCACGGCAGAAAGATGTTCTACCTACTGCTGTACGGTATTCTGGAGAACGACCGTTTAAGTCAACGCACACTCGAAGACATTTTTAACGATTCGGTATTCAAAATTCTGTTTGGGTTAGAAACCGATGAAAAAGTTTGTCGCAGTTCCCTTTCGGAGCGGTTATCGAAGATCCCTGCGGATTATTTCCGTCAGATTTACGATTGTGTCTATGATCGATTCTCGGAGTGTTATTCCAGTTCGGAGATGGAACAATACAACCTTATCCGGGTCGATAGTTCGATCGTTTCAGATACATCGGGTAGGATGGTTGAAGGCATCGACAACAAGCGCGGTAAATTGGCAGTAAATATAGTATTGCATTAGATAATATGTTGCCATGCGGTGTAAATTTGTTTGTCGATCCGATTTACGGAAGCGAAGATATTGCCATGCCCAAAGTGGTGTCAGAACACGTTAAGCGGCAACAGGGACATCGTAACATATACGTGTTGGACAGAGGATTGCAATCAACAAGGAATATGGCAGCCTTCAGCAAAGAGTCGATATGCTTCATTGCCAGATCAAAAGAAAACCGAAAATATGTCGAACTGGAGCAAATTCCGTTTACTGACAGCGATTTAGGAGGCTTAGAACTTATCCGTGACAGCAAAGTCTATCTGTACACAGGGCAACCTGTAATGGACAAGCGAGGTAATAAATATTACCGACAGGAGTTAGTTGAAGAACCCTTGAAGCTGATCGTAGCTCGCAGTAAAGACGAATCGGCTACCGAGTATTGGTTCATAACCAATGACTTTGAGCTTAGGCCCAAAGAAATTGCCAATGCTTACCGAAGAAGGTGGGATATTGAAGTCTTCTTTCGTTTTATCAAGCAGGAATTAAACGCAAGTCATCTCATATCGTTGAACAAAAACGGAATAGAGGTAATCTTTTATATGACTTTGATAACCGCTATGTTAGTATTGATCTACAAACGAGCAAACAATGTCGGATATAAAACCGCTAAACGACGGTTTGCTATGGAAATTCGCGATCTGGCTATCGCAATGATAAGCGTACAATGTGGAGGCAATCCGGCCTTATTCTTCAAAACATAAAAAGGCCGGAAGAAAAATCTTCCGACCACGAGTGGATGAGAATCCGCCTTTATTTTTTCAGGCGGGCAATCTTGTTCCGCTTCCTTATGCGGGAGCGTCATTCTTCCTGCACATCCACTACTCATACCGACTGTTCGGGAGCTTGGCAAGGACGAATATCCGGACAATATCCGCGGCGGAAGGTAGTGTCCCGGGGCGGTCGAAACGATAGTCGTTCCGACCGTTCGTCGTTTCCGCATTTTGCCCGCACCGACGCCAACCTCTTCCAACACCTGTTCCAACCGAGACAACGGGGGCGGCCGGTCTGCCCGGGCCGTCCGCAGGCGGGTTAAATTCGTCCCCTGCACCGCTATTGGTGCTAATCTAATATTTCGCAAAGATGGACGAAAAAGTAAAGAACGACGAGAAGAAGGTAATGCTCGTCAGGCAGACCGGAGAAGGTCAGGACGGCAGGCTGAAGGCCGTCGGCAGTATCGACGAAGACGGAAACATCGAGACGCTCGATCCCACTGCGGCGAATGTCGCCAAACTGTTCGACGTGAACACGAACCAGCCTGCTTTGGAGGCGTTTTTCACCAAATTCATGGAGCAGTCGCAAGACCCTGTAAAAACGGGTATCTCGGAGATCTTCATCATGGCCGAAAGCGTGCTGAACAAACTCATCAGAATCGACCTCGATCCGCAGCTGCTCGAAAACTACCGCGTCGATCCGGCCGAAGAGCTCGCAAAGATGGAACCGCAGATCGCGGTTCCCCGTTTCGAGCCTATGGATATTTCGAGAATCGACACGGCGGATATGGAGCGCATGGGTATCCGTATGGGAGACCTCGAACCCCATTTGAAGGCGATGTCCTACGGGCACAAATCGCACGGACTGATCGAAATGCGGCCGGAAATGGAACCCGGCGGCATGCGCGTCACCACCAAAGGGCGCGTATCGCTCGAAGAGCAGGCCGACGGCTCGCTGAAAGTCGTGCCGCACTACTATCGGGAGAAGTGCGACCTCGACGCGCCCTTCCACAACGTGCTGCTCGACGACGAGGCCAAGCGCAACATCGTCGAAACCCGTCATGCGGGCAAGGTGATCGACCTGGAGCTGGAGCCGGGCAGGATGACGCCCTGTTACGTTTCGCGCGACAAGTGGACGAACGAACTCGTTGCGATGCCTGTCTCGGAGTTCGATAAACGCGCATCGATCAAGAATGCCGACCTCTCCGAGGGCGAACAGCTCGACTTCTACTCCGGACGTAAAATTCTGCTGAAAGGCTATACCACCCGTTCCGGCTACAAACGCGATGCTTACATCCAGATCGACGCCTCGGAGAGCAATATCGAGTTCGACCACAGCGGCCTCGACAAAAGGCGCTATCAGGAGCATAACCGAGAGGTATATGCCGCCAAACGTTTCGAGCAGGGCAACCCTTTGCCGGAAGGCCCGCGGGCCATGTTCATTCCCAAGCGGGTGTTCGGGGTGGAACTGCCCCAAGAAGCCTACAATCAATGGCTGGACGCCCTCAATTTCCCCGAAAAGCGCAAAGATGTCAAAGCGACCTATTTGCAGGGATTACAATTCCCCGGAAGCCCGGAACGTGCGGATCGCTGGGTAAAACCCGATTACGAGGCCGGAAAGATCAAATCTTACCGTTGGAACCCGGATTACTCGCGCAAACAGTCCTCCTCGCAGTCACAGGCTCCGGCCCGAACCCCGTCGAACGAGCCGTCCAAGCAGACCGAAGGACAGCCGCAGAAGCGGCAATCCGAACGCGAAGTGCGTCAGGTCGCCCCGCCGAAGCCTCAGCCGAAGAAGTCCAAGAGCGTAGGAGGCCTGTAACATGCTCGCAGTCATCCTGATTATCATAGCGGCCTCGGTATCGCTCTCCGTCGTGACCCTGCTGATTCTCTATTATGTCGGCAAACGCCCCGATGCGGAACGGACGCAGGACGACGACAGCCGGTATTACGACGAGAACGGCAACCACCTCTACTACGACCGCAAGCTGATCGCCCGCCTCGAAAAGGAGCAAGAGCGGGCGGCGCAGCAAAATAAATAGCCACTGAAAACATCCGAAAAACCGAACCATGAAAGTCATCATAGCAGAAAAGCCCTCGGTAGCGCAGCAGATCGCCGCCGTCGTGGGCGCTACCGCCCGTAAGGACGGCTATATCGAAGGGGGCGGCTACGCCGTCACATGGGCCTTCGGCCACCTCGTAGGCCCGGCCATGCCGGAAGCCTACGGCATCGAAGGGTTCAAGAGGGAGAACCTTCCGATCCTTCCCGAAACCTTCGTCCTCGAACCGCGCCGCGTCAAAAGCGGCAAGGAGTACAAGCCCGATCCGGGAGCCGTCAAACAGCTCGCCGTCCTCAAGGAGCTGTTCTCCCGCACCGAGCGAATCGTCGTGGCTACCGACGCCGGGCGCGAAGGCGAGCTGATTTTCCGCTTTATCTATCACTATCTCGACTGCAAGACGCCCTTCGACCGGCTGTGGATCAGCAGCCTCACCGAGCGGGCCATCCGCGAAGGGTTGGCTAACATACGGCCCGGCAGCGAGTACGACGACCTCTACCTCTCGGCCCGTGCCCGCTGTGAGGCGGACTGGATCGTGGGCATCAACGCATCCCAAGCACTCGCCATCGCTGCCGGACGCGGTGCATGGTCGCTGGGCAGGGTGCAGACCCCCACGCTGGCGCTGGTGTGCGGGCGCTATCTGGAAAACACCTCGTTCACGCCGCAGACCTATTTCCGGCTCAAGCTCCACACGGCCAAAGACGCTACGGCCTTCGCCGTTCTCTCGACGCCGAAATACGATACGAAAGCGGCGGCGGACGAAGCCTGTACCGCAGTCCGGGGCAGCGACGGCGTGCAGGTTACGAAGGTCGAACGCCGCAATGTCACCGAGCAACCGCCGCTGCTGTACGACCTGACCGCTCTCCAGAAAGAGGCCAACACGCGGTACGGATTCTCGGCCGAAAAGACGCTCGGCATCGCGCAGGAGCTTTACGAAAAGAAGCTCGTCACCTATCCCCGCACGGGGAGCCGCTACATTCCGCAGGACGTGTTCGACGAAATAGCCTCGCTGCTGGCCTCGCTCTCCGGTCATACGGGTTTCGGCCATCAGGCCGCCGACCTGTCGGGCGGGGAGCTGAACCGCCGCTCGGTGGACGGCAAAAAAGTGACCGACCACCACGCCCTGCTGATCACCGGCCATACGCCTGCGGGACTTGCGGCGGACCATGCCAAAATCTACGATATGATCGCCGGGCGCATGGTCGAGGCGTTCTCGCCCGCGTGTCTGAAAGAGATCACCTCCGTCCGTATGGAGTGCGCGGGCATCCCGTTCGAGGTGCGCGGCACGGTCGTAACGAGTGCCGGATGGCGCAAAGTATGGGGCGAGCCGGAAGAGCGTACGGAGGAAGATGCGGCGGCTCTGCCCGAGCTCGCCGAGGGGGATATGCTCACGGTGCGCGGCTGCGACCTCGTGGAAAAGCAGACGCGCCCACGCCCGCTGCATACCGAAAGCAGCCTGCTCGCGGCAATGGAGACTGCCGGTAAGGAGCAGGAAGACGAGGCTGAGCGCGAGGCCATGAAGGATTCCGGCCTCGGCACTCCGGCCACCCGTGCGGCGGTGATCGAAACACTCTTTTCGCGCGAGTATATCAAACGTGAAAAAAAGTCGCTCGTGCCCACCGAGAAGGGCCTCGCCGTGTACGGCATCGTCAAGGATATGCGGATCGCCGACGCAGCCATGACGGGCGGCTGGGAGCTGGCCCTTGCGAAGATCGCCACCGGGGAGATGAACGCCTTCACCTTTCGTAAGGGTATCGAAGTTTACGCCTCGCAGATCACCTCCGAACTGCTCAAGGCGCAGGTCGGGTCGGTCGCCGGGCGTACAGGCGCTCCGTGTCCCCGCTGCGGGGGCCGGGTGACGTTCTACCCGAAGGCCGCCAAGTGCGAAAATGCGGAGTGCGGCCTGACCGTATTCCGGACGATAGCGAAAAAGGAGCTTACGGACGGCCAGCTGGAAGCCTTGCTCGTCAAGGGACGGACGCCGACGATCGAGGGCTTCGCCAAGAAGGACGGGGGCACGTTCGAGGCCGCCGTAGTCTTCGACGGCGATTACCGCACCGCGTTCGCCTTCGAGCAAGGCGGCAAGACCCGCAAGCCGGGTGCGGCGAAAGTCCGGAAATAATCCTTATCTTTGCCGCTGGACGACTTGTCACAGACGCTTTCGGCGTTCGGCAGGGATGTTCAGTGGCGGCGCTTCGGGTAGGAACCCGGAGCGCCTTTTCTTCCTTCGACCTTTGCGTTTCACACCACAGAACAATCCACATCATGCCGAACGATCATCATAACGCCCCGCAGACGGGGTTATCTTATTACGGCCTTTCGCTGCTCTCTTATCTGCGGGAGAGCCATCCCGACCTGGCGGACGATGCCGACTTCATCCGCACGCGGGCGCAGTCTGCGGCCGAAACATACAGCCGCATCATCCGCAGCGGAGGCTCCCGCATCGAAGCGGCCGAGGAGGCCGACGCCGTACTCTACCGGGGGCTTCATTTTTCGCTATACAGTACGCTCGCAAACGTTATCCGCAGCGAGTTCGCGGAGGACATTCCCGAAGAGGATGCCCGCGAGGCCGCCCTCATCCTCCTGCCGCAGGCCAAAGAGGTCGCCCGAAGCTACGAGCTTACGGACGACTTCGCCGCTACGCCGCAGTACGAGCGGCTCTACACCGAACTTACGGGAACCGTTCAAATCCTGCTCGACAATGGCGTACAATAAGACCGAACACCTGCGCCGCAATATCGAAGCGATCCGCACGGCCTTCGCGCTGGAGAGGGAACAGCGGGCGGCCACGCCCGAAGAGCGGGATGTGCTGCGTGCGTACAGCGGCTTCGGAGCGATCAAGGAGGTATTGGAGCCGCTGCCGCACAAAAAGGAAACGGCGCTCACGCCCCTGATCGAAGAGCTGCACGCCGTGCTGAAAGAGAACACCGGTGGCGAGCGCGAGTACAAACGTTATCTGGACAGCCTCAAAGCTTCGGTGCTGACGGCCTTCTACACACCGGAACCCGTGACGGACGCCATTATGCGGATGCTCTATAATGCGGGCGTCGTTCCGGTGCGTGCACTCGAACCGAGCGCCGGAACGGGGGCTTTCGCGGAGTACCTGCGCCGTTATAACGAAGAGGCCGAGATCACCTGCTTCGAGAAAGACCCGCTTACGGGTTTAATCCTGCGCCACCTGCATCCCGACGATACGGTGCGGGTGCAGGGTCTTGAAACCATAGAACCCGCCTACGAGGGGCACTTCGACCTGATTACGAGCAATATCCCCTTCGGGGACGTTTCGTTGTTCGACCCGGCGTTCTCCTCTTCGCGCGATCCGGTGCGCCGGCAAGGCGCATGGGCGATACACAACTACTTCTTTATGAAGTCGGTCGATCTGGTGCGCGCCGGGGGCCTCATCGCCTTCATCACTTCGCAGGGTATGGCCGATGCGGAGCGCAATCGACCCGTGCGGGAGTGGCTGATGGAGCGGTGCGATCTGGTCGCGGCCGTGCGGCTGCCGAACAACCTCTTTACAGACCATGCCGGAACGGAGGTGGGCAGCGACCTTATCGTCCTGCAAAAGAACTCGGCCGCCCGACCCCTCTCCGAGCGGCAGCGGGACTTTATCGAAACGCGCACGCTCTCGAACGGCATTACGGTAAACAACAGCTTCCGATCGCTCGACCGCGTGGTGCAGACCTCGGCCAAAGTGGGCACGAACCCCTACGGGAAACCGGCGATGGAGTTCACCCACGCCGGAGGCGTGGAAGGCATCGCCCGTGCGCTGGCGGATATGCTCGCGGAGGATATGGAGCGGCATTTCAACCGGGAGCTGTACGAAAGCCATGCCCCGAAGACCGCTCCGCGTCAGTACAGGGAACGGCAGACGGAGACGGTAAGTCCGCGACAGGCGCACGACGACATCGGGCAGGCACGGAATACGGAGCTGTCCGGGCAAACGGCATTACGGCAACACGGGAACCGAGAGATCGCACGGGAAATTCCTGCGACGGAGCGTGACGGCATCGGGCAGGAGCAAAAAGCAGAATTATCCGGCCAGACAGTCCGGCAGCAGACGCGGCAGGCAGCACCGTCCGCGGCGCAGGCTCCGGAAACTACGGCCGGTATATTCGACGACGAGCCGCCGTACCCTCCCGATCTCGATCCGTTCTGGCAGGCCATAGAAGACCATTGGTTTCCGGACGAGGCCGAGGCGAGAATCCGGACGGAAGAGGCCCTCCGCGCCGAAAGGCGGCAGACGGAACCTTCATCCGCGCAAACGACGCTCTTCCCGGACGCTCCGGCTTCGCCGCATCCTTCCCGGCAAACCGCCGGATTCCGGCGGCCGGCAACCTCCGTCCCTCTTCCCGAAACAACTCGCGGCGGCGGCCCGCGCCGAGCCGGAGAGGTATTGCAGGAGGTACTTTCCGACCTGCGGCAGAAAGCGGAACGGTATCAGGCCGGCCGGATGCAGGAACCCGCACCTTTCGATGAGCAGCCGGGGCCGTTCTGGCACCCTACCGAGGAGGAGTGGCGCGACCTTAACCGCTGGATGGAAGAACGGTATGCCGTTACGCAGGCCGCCTCCGACGGCTACCGACTCGACCCCGAAACAGGAGAGATGATCCCCATAGAGGATGCCGAAGCGGAGGAAATACGGGACGAAGCGACCGTGCAGGTCGAGGGTGCCGCCATGCCGAACGAATCCCTGCCCCCTCTGCCTACGCAAGAAGCATGGCAGCCTGCCGGGCAGGATTGGGCGGAGTTCGGCGCGTGGCAGGAGGAGCGGGAGAGGCGGTTTATGGAAGAGTACCCGCCCTCGCCAGAAATGTACGGATACGCCGAACCCGCCGTACAGACGGAAGCGACAGTCGTTCCGAATGAGGATACCGGGGCTGCCGCGACGCCGGATGAACAGCCCGATACGGCAGAATTGCGTGGGGAACCCTCCGTACAGAATGTACGGGCAAACATATCCGAACCTGCGGTTATGGAACCCGCTGCACGGCGGACAGCAGCACACGCCCCTGCCTCGGCGCAAGAGCCGCAGTCCATGCAGGAAGCGGAACGGCCTGCCGGCAGCACGGTACGTCCGGCCGACGACGGGCGGGAAGAGGCGGTTATGGAACCCGTTGCACGGCGGACAGCAGCACACGCCCCTGCCTCGGCGCAAGAGCCGCAGTCCATGCAGGAAGCGGAACGGCCTGCCGGCAGCACGGTACGCCCGGCCGGCGACGGGCGGGAAGAGGCGGTTGCGGAACCCGCTGCAACGGCAGCGCAGGCACGAGCGGCCGGACAACCCTCGCAGGATGGGTTCGCAGGATCGCTGTTCGATGCTTTCGATACGCAGACCGAACCGGAGCCGGTGCTGAACGTACAGCAGGAACCGGTGCTTACGCTCTACGACCTGTTCGGGTTTTCAGCCGAAGAACGCAGTCAGGTGAACCGTCCCAAGAAGCGCGGCCCGAAACCGAAAGCGCAAAAGCAGACGACGGCCCGACCCCGGAAAGAACCCGAAGAGGAACGCTTTATTGAATGGCGCGAGGAGCTGATGATAGCGCGTCAGGAGCGGTTGGAAGCGAAGCAGCGGGCCGCAGCGGCAAACACGGCATTGTCCCCGGCCGAGGCGCTTCGGAAAGCCGCTGCACACTTGGCCGCCGCGACACCGATACAACCCCCGCAGAGCGCACAGGCCCCGAAGGCGGCTAATGTTTCTCGGGAGGAGGAGCGTCCTCTGGACTGGCGGGAGAGGCTGATGCAGAATCGGCCGTATCAAGAGGAACGACAGCCGGCAGAGGTATTGACCGCCGTACCTGCGGAGCGCTCCGCCGTTACGTCCGCAGAAAATCAATCGAGAACGATAACCGTAAACAGGCAGGCTGCGGCGAAGCCTGCGACAGGGCGATCCGGCGTAGCCGGGCAGCCGCAGGCCGCGATCCGAACGGAATACGGAAGGGAGCGGCCGGAACCGTCTCGTAAGGTTCCCGACAGTGCTGCGGACGGCAAATCCGGAGACAGGGCGCAGCTATCGGACGCATTGTCGCCGCAGGCCGATCCGTTCATTGCGACCGGCTCTCCGCATCCGGCGCCGGATGCCGTCGCCGTCACAGGGCCCGCTGCGGACAATCCGGCACCCGCAGGCAGTGCGGTACGGCAGGGCGTCCCGTCCGCGAGCGTTTCCGGAAAGCGAGCCGAAGCCGCTATGCCGCACAATACGGCACACGGCGACGAGGCGGCCGAAGACCCGCTCGCACCCCGGCCTTTCAAGGGAGAACGGCCGGAACATTACCGCGACGGGACGCTCATCGTGGATAAAGAGAACCGTGTAGGATACCTGAGCGACCTGAAAACCCTACGCCCGATGTTCCATCCGCTCGACCTGCCCGAAGAACAGCGGGTGAAAATGTCGCTCTATATCGAGGTGCGGGACACCTATTATCACCTCTACAACGTGGAGGCCGACACACTGGCCCCGCACCCCGCGCTGCGCGTAATGCTGAACAGTCTTTACGACAACTTCGTGGAGCGGTTCGGCCGGCTGAACGAACCGCAGAATATCGACCGGATACGGATGGATCCGGGAGCTGACGAGATACTCTCGCTGGAACGCTACGCCGACGGTATCGTGAACAAGGCCGACATCTTCGACCATCCCGTCGCATTCAATCCGGCGGAGATCGAAAAGACGGACGATGTGCATACGGCACTGGCGGCCAGCATGAACCGTTATGCGGACATCGATATCGAGTATATATCGGAACTTACCGGGGCGAGCGAAGCGGAGGTGCTGGAACAGCTCAAAGGGCGTATCTACTTCAACCCCGACAGCGGGAAATACGAGATCGCCGAACGTGTCATCGCGGGCAACGTCATCGAGAAGGCCGACCGCGTCGAGCGCTTCCTCGACGAGAATCCGGATCACGAGGGCGCACGGGAGACCCTCGCGGCGCTGCGAGAGGCTACGCCCAAGCCCATCGCTTTTGAAGATTTGGACTTCAACTTCGGCGAGCGGTGGATACCTACGGGTATCTACGACAGTTATGCCTCGTGGCTCTTCGAAACGGAGGTCAAGATCGGTTACATTGCCGATCTGGACGAGTTCGGCATTACGGCCAAAGACGAGTACAATATCAAGATACAGAACCAGTATGCCGTTCAGGGAGAGTTCCGCCGTTATACCGGACTGCATCTGATGAAACACGCCCTGCACAACACGATTCCGGACATCACCAAAAAAGCCCGCAAACTGATCGACGGCGAGTGGAAAGAGGTAAAGGTACGCGACGGGGAGAAGATACAGCAGGCCAACATCAAGATCGACGAGATCCGCAGCGGTTTCACGGACTGGCTGTGCGACCAGTCCGCCGACTTCAAGGAGCGTCTGGCCGACATGTATAACCGCAAGTTCAACTGTTTCGTGCGCCCGAAGTACGACGGTTCGCACCTGACCTTTCCCGGCCTCGACCGCAAGGCGCTGGGCATCGAAGACCTCTATCCGAGCCAGAAGGACGCTATTTGGATGGATATTCTGCTGGGCGGCGGTATCGTGGACCACGAGGTCGGCGGCGGCAAGACGCTTATCATGTGCTGCGGAACCTACGAGAAAAAACGCATCGGACTGGTGAACAAACCGATGATTACGGGACTGAAAGCCAATATCCATGAGATCGCCAAGACGTTCTGCACAGCGTATCCGATGGCCCGCGTGCTCTATCCGGGCCGCGAGGATTTCACGCCGAAGAAGCGCGAGCAGATATTCCGGCAGATCAAGAACAACGACTGGGATGCGGTGATCCTCTCGCACGAGCAGTTCGGCATGATCCCGCAGTCGCCAGAAATCCAGCAGGAGATCTTGCGGGCGGAACTCGACAGCGTAGAACAGAACCTTATGCTGCTCAAGGCGCAAGGCAAGAGCGTATCGAAACGTATGCTGACCGGCTACCTCAAGCGCCGGCACAATCTGGAGGCCAAACTGCAAAAGATTCAGTACGCCCTCGACCACCGCAAGGACGATGCGGTGGACTTCCGCCGTATGGGTATCGACCACCTCTGCGTGGACGAGAGCCACAAATTCAAAAATCTGATGTTCAACACGCGGCACGACCGCGTGGCGGGCCTCGGCAACCCCGACGGGAGCCAGCGGGCACTCAACATGCTCTTTGCCCTCAGAACCATACAGGAGCGCACGGGGCGCGATCTGGGGGCGACATTTCTGTCGGGGACGACCATTTCCAACTCCCTCACGGAGTTGTATCTGCTGTTCAAATACCTGCGTCCGAAAGCGCTCGACCGGCAGAACATCCGCACCTTCGACGCATGGGCCGCCGTATTCGCCAAAAAGAGCGTCGATTACGAGTTCTCGGTCACCAACCAGATCGTGCAGAAGGAACGGTTCCGCTATTTCATCAAGGTTCCGGAGCTGGCGGCTTTTTATTCGGAAATTACGGATTTCCGCACGGCCGAGGACATCGGTATCGACCGCCCGCGCAAGAACGAGATACTGCACAACATCCCGCCCACGCCCGACCAGCAGGCGTTTATCGACCAGTTGGTGCATTTCGCCAAGACAGGCGATGCCACCGTGCTGGGACGGGCACCCCTCACGGAAAGCGAGGAGAAAGCCAAAATGCTGATCGCTACGGACTACGCCCGTAAAATGTCGCTCGATATGCGTATGATCGACCCGGAGCTGTACGGCGATCATGTGGACAATAAGGCGAGCCACTGTGCCGCGCAGATCGCGCACTATTACCGCAAGTACGACCAGCACAAGGGCACGCAGTTCGTCTTCTCCGATCTGGGGACATGGAAGCCGGGAGACGAGTGGAACGTGTACGCCGAGATTCGGCGCAAGCTGGTCGAAGACCACGGCATTCCGGCTTCCGAGGTTCGTTTCATACAAGAGGCAGCCGGCAGCGAGGGCAAACGCAAGAAGATGATCGAAGAGATGAACACCGGACGCATCCGCGTATTGTTCGGCTCGACCGATATGCTGGGTACGGGCGTGAACGCCCAGAGGCGGTGCGTGGCAATCCACCACCTCGACAGTCCGTGGCGGCCCAGCGACTTGGAGCAGCGCGAAGGGCGCGGCATCCGCAAAGGCAACGAAGTGGCCAAGCTCTACGCCGACAACACGGTGGATGTTATCATCTACGCCGTCGAAAAGTCGCTCGACGCCTACAAGTTCGGGCTGCTGCACAACAAGCAGCTCTTCATCCGCCAGCTCAAACACAATAATCTGGGAGTGCGTACCATCGACGAGGGCGGTATGGACGAAGGCAGCGGCATGAACTTCTCGGAATATGTGGCCGTGCTGTCGGGCAACACCGACCTGCTGGAAAAGGCGCGCCTCGAAAAGAAGATCGCGGGGCTGGAGAGCGAGCGTCAGGCGTTCATCCGCGGTAAGTCGTCGAGCCGCAGCCAGTTGGAACATACGCTCGGGGAGATCGAAAAACTCGACGACAAGATCGGGCGCATCGAAAAAGACCTCGAAGCCTTCAGAAGCCGTGCGGAACTCAACGAGGACGGTTCGTACCGCAACCGTATCACGCTGGACGGGGTGGAGAGCAACGACCCGCAGTTCATCGGCAAACAACTGAACCATATCGCAAAAACCGTCGATACGGGAAGCGGGGAGAAGCGTATAGGCTCCATCTACGGGTTCGAGATCATCGTCAAGAGCGAAAAGAGCATGAAGGAGGGGTTCGAGTCCATTCGCAACCGCTTTTACGTGCGGGGAGAGGGAGAATACCTCTACCAGTACAACTACGGCAATCTGGCCGGAGACCCGCGCACGGCGGCGCTCAACCCCCTGCACGCGCTGGGCACGATCGAACCGACGCTGGAGAAATTCCGCAAGGAGCGCACCTTGCTGGAAAAGGACGTGCCCCAGCTCCGGCAGATCATCGAGGGTACATGGCGCAAAGAAGCCGACCTCGCGGCTTTGAAAAAAGAGATGGAACGACTCGACCGGCAGATACAACTCGCGCTCAAACCCGTAGGCAGCGACCGTGACGGCGAAGAGGCTGGAGAGCAGCAGGAACAGCGTCAGGAGAAGGACGCGCGACGGGAAGCACCTGCCGCCGATGACCTACAACGGCATATTCCCGCACGCCTGCGGCAGATCGCCGATGCCTCCGGCGGACGTATCGTCATCGGGGGCGTGCCGCCCCGCACGGACGATGATTTTTCATCCAAAAAAATCAAACTATAAACAGGAAAGCCTTGCATTTTATCCTTGCAAGGCTTTCCCGTTTCATCGGTTATCGGGGGCCCGATCAGGCTGTTTATTCCTTATCCGAACCAAGCGGCGGCAGTCCGATCGTGTCCTCGATCAGTCCATCGGGATTCTTGTCCAGAAAATTCTGGCCCGATACGACACTGTGCCCCAACTCCCGTTCCGTCTCCTTGCGGGCCACTCCGGCGACGTTGCCGCCGCGCCGGGCGACCCGTTTGCTTTCGGCGAACGTATCGGGTTTCTCCTGCTGTGAGATTTCGGTCGTCACCCGTTCGCCCAGCATCGTGAAGATCAGCTCCAAATCGGTCATGTGGTCACGCAGGTTTTGGCCCTTTTTCGTCAGCCCCTTGATCGCCCTGTGTTCCGAAGGCGTCACGCCAAATGTCGCACGCGCGATCTCCGCCGTCAGGATAGCGAAATCCCTCTCTTCCCGAATGCCGCGCTCTTTCCATTCATCCGTCAGGTTCTGCCGTATGGCGATGCCCCGCAGCCGTTTGTCGATCCAATCCTTCGGATAACCTTTGGCCTCGTAAACGGCCTTCATGCGTTCCTGCGCCAGCTCAGGGTTCTCGATCTCCTGCACACGCTCATATCCGACCTGTGCCAGCCATTGCTTGAATGGCTCGGCCTTCGGAGAGGGGATCGACTGGATGATACGAAACAACCCTTTAACATCGGCAGCCTGAACAGACCTCCGGCGACCATCGGCGGCGATCATCGCAACTGGGGTACAAATTGTACCCCAGTTGCGATTAAGCAAGGGATCGCGTTGCCGCATACGCTTGATATACTGTTTGACATCTACGCTGTCCGTCAAAAATTCAACGACATCGGCAATGGAAAAATACCATTGCTCATTCATCCATGCGCGGCGGATCTGCTTGTCCTGAAAAACGACGATCTTACTGTCTGCCATAACGAATTTATTTTATTTTTCCGAACCGCTGCACACGACCGACTGTCGGAGCGGACGGAATGCGAACTATTTCACTTTGGCAGCAAAGGCTTTCGAGGGCTTAAAGGCCGGGATCGTATGGGCAGGAACGATCATCGTCGTATTCTTGGAGATGTTACGCGCCGTTTTGGCCGCCCGATGTTTCAGCAGGAACGTGCCGAAACCGCGTAGGTAAACATTCTCACCGCCGATCAGGGAGTCCCGGAGCTGCTCCATGAATCCTTCCACTACACTCGTTACGATTCCTTTCTCAATGCCGGTCTGCTCCGCGATCCGGCTTACGATGTCAGCCTTTGTCATATCCTTATCGTTTATAGGTTCATTATGATTTATTCCGGTTGCGCTTCGGGCAGGAACGCCGCGAAGATTCTGCGCAGTTCCTTTTCCGATAACCGGTTGCTGCGGATCGTTACCACGCCCTCTGCCGCCTCGGCTGTCAGACGGCCTCCCGTTACGGCACGGCCATCCGCCCCGACATAGAAAGCCGAAGGGTCTGCCTCGACCGCCCGCCGCAATATCCGGTCGCATTGTCTTGTTTCGATCGTCAACTTCGCCATAATTCCAATCAGCAGTGCAAAGATACTCTTTTTTCCGCCAGTTCGCAGCGTCATGTCCGTTCTCTGTGCCAACGGCTGCCATGCCGACGCCAACGGCTGCCACGGCGGCACCGCACCGCCGTCCGCAATCCGCATCGTCTTAAATTAGCGTAGAACCATTTAATAACGAGTCGATTATGTCGCAGGAAGACGATCTGAGGGGTTTGGCCAAGGTCATGGATTTCATGCGGGCCCTGAGTATTTTATTCGTGGTAATCCACATCTACTGGTACTGCTACGGGCAGATTCTGGCGTGGAACGTCGATATAGGCGTGATAGACGGGATTCTGCTCGGCTTCGACCGCACGGCGGGACTGTTCGGCAGCATACTCTACACCAAACTTTTCGCCGTGCTCTTTCTCGGCCTCTCGTGTCTCGGTACCAAAGGGGTCAAGGAGGAGGAGATCACATGGCGCCGGATCATCGCGGCGCTCGCGGCCGGCTTCGTACTCTTCTTTTTCAACTGGTGGCTGCTCGACCTGCCACTGCCGCTGTCCGCCGTCACGGGGTTCTACATCCTGACGCTATCGGCCGGATATATCTGCCTGCTGATGGGCGGCGTGTGGATGAGCCGGCTGTTGAAGAACGACATGATGGACGATCCTTTCAACAACGAGAACGAATCGTTCATGCAGGAGACGCGCCTTGTCGAGAACGAATACTCGGTGAACCTACCGACGCGGTTCTACTATAACAAGCGGTGGCACAACGGCTTCGCCAACGTCGTAGTGCCGCAGAGAGCCTGTATCTGCGTCGGCGTTCCGGGGTCGGGCAAGAGCTACGCCGTCGTCAATCAATTCATCAAGCAGCAGATCGAAAAGGGGTACACGATGTACGTCTACGACTTCAAGTTTCCCGACCTCGCGGAGATCGCCTACAACCACCTGCTGATGCACCAAGAAGGCTACAAGAAGGTACCGACCTTCTACGTCATCAATTTCGACGACCCGCGTCGCTCGCACCGCTGCAACCCGATCAACCCCTCCTTTATGAACGACATCTCGGACGCCTACGAGAGCGCCTATACCATCATGCTGAACCTGAACAAGACATGGGTGCAGAAGCAGGGCGATTTCTTCGTCGAAAGCCCGATCATCCTCTTCGCCGCCGTGATCTGGTTCCTGCGCATCTACGACGGGGGACGGTACTGCACCTTTCCGCATGCCGTCGAGTTTCTGAACAAACGCTACGAGGACATCTTCCCGATTCTGACGAGCTATCCGGAGCTGGAAAATTATTTGAGTCCCTTCATGGATGCGTGGCTCGGCGGGGCGCAGGATCAGTTGCAGGGCCAGATCGCCTCGGCCAAAATCCCGCTCTCGCGCATGATCTCCCCGCAGCTCTACTGGGTCATGTCGGGCGACGACTTCACGCTCGACATCAACAACCCCGACGATCCGAAGGTACTGGCGGTGGGCAACAACCCCGACCGGCAGAACATCTACGGCGCGGCCCTCGGGCTGTACAACAGCCGTATCGTAAAGCTCATCAACAAGAAGGGGCAGCTCAAATCGTCGGTCATCATCGACGAGCTGCCGACGATCTACTTCAAGGGCCTCGACAACCTGATCGCCACGGCCCGGAGCAACAAGGTGGCCGTGCTGCTCGGATTCCAAGATTTCAGCCAGCTCAAACGCGACTACGGCGACAAGGAGGCCGCCGTGGTGATGAACACCGTGGGCAACATCTTCTCCGGGCAGGTGGTGGGCGAAACGGCCAAGATGCTCTCGGAGCGGTTCGGCAAGGTGCTGCAAAAGCGACAGAGCATGACCCTGAGCCGCAACGACAAATCGACCTCCATATCGACGCAGATGGACAGCCTGATCCCGGCCTCGAAGATCTCGACGCTCACGCAGGGGATGTTCGTCGGGGCCGTGGCCGACAGCTTCGAGCAGCCTATCGAGCAGAAGATATTCCACGCCGAAATCGTCGTGGACAGCGCGAAGGTCAAGGCCGAGACGGCCCGCTACGAGAAGATACCCATAATCACCGATTTCACGGACGAGAACGGCGCGGATCGCATGCAGGAAACGATCAAAGAGAACTACGACCGCATCAAGGCCGAAGCCGCGGAGATCGTCGATAAGGAACTCGACCGCCTCCGCAAAGACCCCGTGCTGTGCAAGCTGCTCCCGCCGGAGCAAGGAGCATAAAGAGACGGAATTGTGTCAAAACGCAGATTTTTGATACATCCCTATCTCGGTCAGGGTTTAGTAAGATAACGAGCGTGCAGAAAAGAGCAAGTATTTTATTTACAGTATATTAGTTCTCTGTTTTGCATATGCTTGGAGTAATAGAAACAGCAAAACCGGGCAGGTTTAACGGTAAGTTCGGCTACTTATCCGTCACTTGTCCGAAATGCTTTGTTTTTTGCAAAATATTATTTTTCAACATTTTACATCGAACTTCCGCATAACAAATAACTTGACTTAACGTTTGACAGACCTTCAATGTTCGAGTTATCATGCAACGCAGCGCTTTCCAAGTCTTTTTCTACGTAAGAAGGCTGTCGGAAAAATACGGTCAGGTCCCCATTATGGTTCGGTATCACGATCAACGGCACGATGTCGCGGTTTAGCTGCAAACTCTCCGTTCGCGCCTCACTCTGGGATACCAAGGCTAACCAAAGCGGCAGGCAAAAGCCTCGAAGCCCAGCACATCAACGAAAAGCTGGAAAATATCAAGACCAATATACCGGTAAATGGGATCAACGCCTCTGCGATCGGAATTCGTATGTCACGGCCGAAAAGATCCGCAACGCCAGCCTCGGTATGGGCGATGACTGCCGCTTGCTGCAGACCTTCAACGAATACCTTGCGGACTTCCTCAAACGTGTCGATAAAGATCGTGCTTATTTCACCTACGAGGATTACTGTCTGCGTCGCAGGCGTCTTGCCGCTTTCCTCGAATATGAATACCATGTCAAGGACATTCCTTTCAAAGAGCCGAAAGGTGACTTTATCGACAAGTTCGTCGTTTACCTCTCCACGGTAAAAGGTATTGCTTCCGGAACGATCCATGCCGGGGTCAAAAAACTTCGTCTGATGACCTATACGGTGTATAAGAACGGCTGGGTTTCCGTCGACCCTTTCGCGGGATTCCATGTCAAACCGACATACGCCGAACGTCGTTATCTTCCCTGTAACTGGAGCAGTCGTTCATCGTAAAATTCCACGCCTATCTGCATCATGACCTCGGCATGTTCTCCAACGACTTATCCGGATTCAACTGCCTGAAATACATGGTCAATACGGTCTTCAACAACGGCTGGATACCTCGCAATCCCTTAGTACTCTACCGCTTTACTTTTCCGCAATGTGCGGAATCTTTGCGGTGGCCGGGCGACGAGGCCGTATCATTGCTGCCGATGGGGTTCTCGACAGACCGCAGCTGAAGATGATACAGAACGTTGGCGGCGATTTCAGCACTTTCTATCGTACACTTATGCAGGAAGCGTTCGCAAAGAGTGCCGTAAACGGGCTGTCGAAGAAAGAACGTTTTAGACTCGAAGATAAAGCAAATTAGAAGGCGAAGCATCATATGACATAGCAATACGGTATTGGAGAAATAAGCTGTAAATTATATCTTTGCCCCTGCTAAAACAATCCTCCTCATTATGAAACGAACGATAATTCTATCTGTTTTCACCTTGCTGGTGTTCGGCAGCTGCCAGAGAAACAGTACTGTTGAATTACGGTTGAATCATGCGGAAGAACTGATGTCGGAACATCCTGACAGTGCTTGGCATATACTCGAATCCATCGACCGGAAAGCACTCGATTCCCGACGCATAAGAGCCCGTCACGCTCTTTTGTCGTCACAGGCACTTGACAAAAATTATATAGATGTAAACAATGATTCTTTAATCCGTATTGCTATTGACTATTACGCGAAACATGGCAGTTATGAAGACCGGGCTAAAGCATATTACTATCACGCGATAGTTCAAGGTAACGCTTCAAATACAGAGGCAGCCATCAAAGCTCTCGTTATAGCCGAGGAATATGCCAAGAAAACGAGAGACACTCTCTTGAACGGTTTAATATTTTCGTATCTCGGGGACCAGTACTATAGTCAATATAGCTTTGATGGAGCCATTGCAGCTTATTCTTCTGCAATTCCCTTCTTCGAAACTCTCAATAATAAAACTTACCTTTTATACGTATTATGGAGAAAAGGTGTATCGCTGAATTTGGCCGATAATCCACAACAAGCTATCGAGTGTCTATCCGAAGCGCAAACGATCGCGGTAGATTTGGAAGACCTCCCCGCAATCTTGGATATTACAGCTTCCATCGGAGGAATAAAAATAGGTAGGAACGACGATATAGTATCCTTACAAACTTATAAACAAGATATATTCAATATATATAACAGATATGCTGATGGAGAAATTCCGGTGGAGCATTATCCTCTTATCGGATATATTTATTGGCAGGAGGGACGGATCGACTCCGCCCGTATATTGTGCAATCGATACTATTCGCTCCAACCTCATATAACATCATTGAATGTGGGCGTTTTGAGTATTCTGTCTCAGGTTGAAGAATCGGATGGCAATTATAAAAAAGCGTTATTTTATGAACGTTTGTACTCCAATTATTCCGATTCTCTCAATATGGAATGGCGTAATAATCTGGTGCAAAATCTCGAACGGAAATATAGAACCGAATATTTTCAAAAGTCGTATGCCGCATTGAAAAAGACGAGCTGGTATGCAATGGTATCTTTGATTTTGGTTATTGCAATAATCATAATTCTTGCAGCTGTTGTAATTGCGTCTTACAAACGGGCCATATTTCGGAAAAATCAGGAACTCAGCGAATATGAACATTATATAAAGGAAAGTAAAACGCATTATGCGGAACTGACCCATGAGTATAATGAAATCAAAAGGAATCTGAAGATTCCCAATGAGCATTCTCAAACCTTATTTGTCATCTTGGAGAATAGGATTAAAAGCCTGCAAAAATTACTGGAATTGGCATCTATTTGTGAAACGAATCCAGATAATTTTTACAGACAATTCAAGGAACATCTCAAGGTCGCTTCCGGGAAAAATCAAGAATTGGCGAATGATGTGATTGCTATCGCGAACTTATCCTGTCATGGAATAATTGACTATTTACAAAAGTCATATCCGGCACTTTCACAACGCGAACTTTGCTATTGCGGGTTTATTTGTTTGGGATTTTCTCCGGAAAGTATTCGGATTTTATATAATCATACGAATACTTATAGCATCTATACACTGCGAAGCAAGATTCGCAGTAAATTGGGAATAACGAACGATTCGTCGAACCTTGAAAAATACATCGTAGAACTGAAAAAATATCTGGGCAAAACAGTTGACTTCATATAACTATTTGTATTTCAACAAAATACCCCCCCCCCGCAGAGCTACCTGTGGGGGATTTTTATTTTATTATACTGAAAATCAAATACTTACACATAATACTTCGGTATATAATATGGGTATATGATTTTTATTATACATATAATTGATAATCAAATAATTGCAAATCATAGTATAATATCGAAATGTATGGTTTTTTAATATTTTTCCCATTTCAAATTTTTAAATTTGACATACACAATTACTAATATAAACATAGAAAAATGAAAAGGATTATTCTTCTTATGTTTCTGAGTTTTCTTGCGTGTGGAGAACTCGTTGCGGCCAATGAAATTAGCCGGGAAGTAAAAATCAAAGTTGTTATTTTAGGAGGAGACAGGCCTCGTCCCCGATCAGAACAAAGCTGGGATATCGTAGCTGCCGAATTGAATGGCAACCTATTATTTATTAATTTCTATGAAACCGTCGGCAAGGTTACAATTACGGTGAAAAATTCATATGGACAAATCGTCTGTTCGCATCCTTGCGATACGACATTCGAGCCGGTAGTAATCATGAATGTCCCGGTTGATAAGGATAATTATACCATTAATATCATTGGAGACCAGATAGAAGCTTACGGGGAGTATTACTTGTAGAACGCCCATTATAGTAATCGATTGAATGTGGCCTGACATAAAGGGCATTTAATTCCAGAAATTCGGATTGCGCAGTCCTGAGGGAGGTTGTCGAAAATCCTTAAAAAGAGTAGACGCTAATACTAATTTTTACAATGTTATGAAACGTTTTGAAGTAATCAACGGTTCGAAGTTCGAACGTTTATCGTACACTGAAATGGCCCAAACCAAAGGTGGGCAATTTTGTATTTCCTGCATGAAACGGGGGCGGGCTATTCGAATCGGCTGGAAAACACAGGAAGAATTACGCCAAGAAAATATTCCGACTTCTTTCCCGATGCGTTAATTAGACGAAATAGAGGAGAGGGAGAATTTCCTCTCCTCTATCGAAACAACTTCTCCATTATGAAAATGAATATATTTGTTTTCGCATCGATTTTATTAATTATCACGTTTAATCACATCGGTGTATATGGAAACTCAGCATATCAGGATGCAGATAGTCTCGCACAAATCTGGAAAAATCGAGAAATAAAAATTAGCGGCAAAATCGACATAACGGATATTGCAACGCCGGCGATGGAGATACCCAAGTTTCTCTCATTGTCAGGCCTACCTCATCCTTCCAATGATTCCATACCGGAATATATATCGGCTCAGGTAACACTCCGAAATAAAAGTTTATCTAAGGACTCATTATGTAGTGCAGACTTAATGTGGGTACTTCGCCCCTATCTGCAATGGCTACAAAACATCGATCCTCATTTTCGGGTCGAACCGCAACCCGTTCATTTCTCGGATGCCAAAAAAGCCGATGATATTTCCGTATTCGGTTTTTTATCGCTCAATGTCAATGATACGCTTATTGTAGATCGTTCAATCGATCCTCTCTTTCAACAAGGCGATCGAATCCTGCGCATCAATGATGTCCCAGCCTCACAATATCTTCAATACTGCTATGACGACAGACATATCTACCCGTTCACCCTTTTAACCAATTATCATTATGCGATTATTACAGCATTGGATTACAAGATTCGTTTGGCTCGCAAAGGCAATATTTTGGAAATCAACACATCCGGATTCCCGTGGAAAGACGTGTATCTCAAATTGAACCGACAACGTGAATTTCAAAGTCGAATCTTCAAAGATGCCAAAACAGGGTATTTTTCGATCGGAGAGTTTTATCCCAACAATAATCTCCTGATTCGCAAGCTGCGAACGGCCATACTTCAGGCTCGGCGAGAGGGATGTACCTCGTTCATATTGGATTTAAGAGGCAATCCGGGCGGTAACGGACATTCATTCGACAGGCTGCTATCCATATTCATCAATCGGCCGACCATTCCGTATTTGAAGAACGAACGATTAAAAGTCTCTCCATGGACCTTAAATGATTACGATTTTCTAACTTCCGATATGCTCGGTTCGGTCGTAGAGGTTCCAAGTCAACACATGAATAAAACCATATATCTCGATCAACAATTATACATCCCGGGGATGCAATACTATGTATTGATGGACAAAGATACGAGTTCAATAGCCGCATCGTTCTGCAATATTCTGCAATACAATGGCGCCGTCCAGTTAGTCGGAGAGCCATTACGTCATAATGCGTTGAAGTATGGAGAGACTGTTGATGCCCGATTCGGAATTTCCGGATTATATCTCTACGTATCGACGGTCGAATTTGACGAATACACCCGCGCCGTCGACGGAGTGCTGATGCCCGACATCGCCATTCCATATGTCGCACGGGATTACCTTTCGGGACGGGATGCCATGCTCGACAAATTGCTGGAAATCATTGAATCCAACCCAATAAATTAAAAGTACATGACCGATCTGAAATGGTCTCGTTTCAATTTTCTGGTCGAGACGGAAAAACATCGGAAATATTTGTACAACAGTTACTCCAATAGCTTAATCGCATTGGATGACTCGTTGTATGCGAGCCTCTTGTTTTTATCTCGGGATAATGGAACGTCAATTTTGTCGGCATTTTCCGAAGAGGAAATAGAATATCTGAAAAAGATATATGCACTGGTCGAAGATGATGATGCTTTGGTAGACATTCTTCATCATCAAAGCATGTCTCGGTTGTATTCGAAAAAGACCATGGTTTTGACCATTGCACCTACTCAAAGTTGCAATTTTGCTTGTACGTATTGTTTCGAGAAATGGCGTCAGTCGGGTGCGCTTTCGAATCGGACCGAAGATGCGATTATAAACTATATCAAGCATCTAAAGCAGGAGGATGGCCTTGAATCAGTCAATCTTACATGGTATGGCGGGGAGCCGTTATTACAATATAAAAGGGTTATCTCATTAGCCCGAAGAATTGATGAACTGGGGCTAAAAATCAATGAAAACCTACTGATAACCAATGGATATTTCTTCACGCCGGAAGTTGTCGAAAAACTGGTCGAAGCTAAAATCTCGGAAATCCAGATAACTCTCGATGGGTTTAGGGAAACTCATGATATTCGGCGACCTTTGATTAATGGAAAAGGAACATTCGATACGATTATCAAAAATTTGGATGATTATTATAACAGCCGCTTCAGGGGTGCATTCGCCATTGCGATTCGGGTAAATATCGACAATCGGAATTACAAAAGCTTTATGGAAATATACAGATGGCTGAATGACAGATATAAATCTAAAAAGCTAATCCTATACCCCGGAATCGTGGTTCTGGATGAAACCGATTGCAACGCTTCGACGTGCTTGAGTCGAAATGCCGTAACGGATATTTTCCTCGATTTATTTACCAAATACGGAGTAGTCACGGAGGAATTATATCCCGATGATGTGAATATGGAATGCATGACCCGCAGTCCGTATAGCATGCTTATCGGCAGTCAAGGCGAAATTTATAAATGTTATGAAGACCTCGGAAATAAAGAGCTGACCGTAGGGAACATCAATGACCCGGAGGTATGGCACAATTACGAATTAATTGCGAAATATGCCGTAGGAATTGACCATTATAACGATCCGGAATGCCGTAAGTGCAGTTATTTGCCTATATGCCGAGGCGGTTGTCCCATTCGTCGTTTCGAGAATGTATATAAAGGGAAACATAACGATTGTTGCACGCCGTTCAAAGGCCGCATAAAAGACTATATTGAACTATACTCGAAAATTCTTAACGACTAATCGGATATGGTCTTCCCCTCTTTTACCCAGCTCGATGCGATGGATTGTGGCCCGACGTCGCTGAAAATCGTCGCGCAATACTATGGCAAGCACTACTCTCTGCAAAATTTGCGCGAGCGGTGTCACATTACGCGCGAAGGAGTATCACTCTTGGGTATCAGCGACGCCGCGGAGTCGATCGGTTTCCGCACCACGGGGGTAAAGATGACTTGGGAACAATTGCGGGAGAAGGCGACACTTCCCTGTATCGTACATTGGAACCAACAACATTTCGTAGTCGTTTATAAAATCGTCAAAATCCATAATGGTTGGGAGATTCATATTTCCGATCCAGCCGCAGGACTGTTGAAATACAGAGAAGCCCAATTTCTGAAATCGTGGATACAAAGCGATTGTAAATCATTCAACATATCGGACAGTTCAGCAGCTGCGCCTTCTGCTGCATCCCGATATGGCATCGCCCTGCTTCTGGAGCCCACACCGGCCTTCTACCGCGAGAAAGGCGACGAAGACAAGCGGCTGAAACTGGGTTATCTGCTGCAATACCTGCGTCCCTACAAAAGCTACCTTGCACAGCTTGCGCTGGCGATGCTCACAGCCAGCATACTGAGCCTGATCCTGCCGTTCCTCACGCAGTCGGTCGTGGACAAGGGCATCGGCACGGGCAACCTCTCGTTCGTGGTGATGATGCTCGTCGCTCAGGTGGTGCTGACACTGAGCCAGCTGGCCAACAACCTCATCCGCTCGTGGCTCATGCTCCACATGACCGTGCGCATCAGCATCTCACTTATCTCGGACTTTCTGGCCAAGCTCATGCGTCTTCCCATCGCGTTCTTCGATTCGAAGATGGTGGGCGACATCATGCAAAGAATCGATGACTACGACCGCATCCAGTCGTTCCTCACGGGTTCGCTGCTGAGCATGGCGATGGCCGTCGTGTCGTTCGTCATCTACGGAGCCGTCATGGGCGGCTACGACCCGACGATACTCGGCATCTTCCTGTCGGGCAGTGCGCTCTACATCGGCTGGATTCTGCTCTTCATGAAGCGCCGCCGCAAGCTCGACTACATGCGCTTCCAAGAGGCGGCAGCCAACCAGAGCAATATCGTGCAGCTCATCGACGGCATGCAGGACATCAAGCTCAACGACTGCGAAAAGCAGAAACGCTGGGAATGGGAGCGCATCCAGGCGCGGCTGTTCCAGGTCTCCATCAAAGGGCTCGTGCTGGGGCAGACGCAGGAGGTGGGCGGCACGTTCATCGATCAGACCAAGAACGTCGTCATCTCGTTCCTCGCCGCCTCGGCCGTCATCGAGGGCCACATGACCCTCGGCATGATGGTCGCCCTGCAATATATCATCGGCCAGCTCAACGCACCGCTGTCGCAGTTCATCCAGTTCGTGCAGGCGACGCAGGATGCGAAGATCTCGCTCGAACGCCTCTCGGAGATTCAGGAGAAAGACGACGAGGAGCCAGCCGAGGAAGAGCGCATCCGCATGATTCCCGACAATGCCGACATCGAATTCCGGGGCGTAACGTTCCAGTACGACGGCCCGCACTCGGCCAAGGCGCTCGACGACGTGTCGGTAACGATCCCGGCGGACAAGGTTACGGCCATCGTCGGGGCGAGCGGCTCGGGGAAGACCACGATGCTCAAGCTGATGCTGGGCTTCTACACGCCGACCTCGGGCGAAGTGCTGCTCCACGACCGCCGCATCGCGCAGTACAGCCCGTCGTGCTGGCGCCGGGCGTGCGGTACGGTCATGCAGGAGGGATATATCTTTTCGGATACCATAGCCGGTAATATCGGCGTCTCGGACGAACGGCCCGACATGGAGCGGGTGCGCCGTGCGACGCGCATCGCCAACATCGACACCTTCATCGACGAACTGCCCTTGGGCTACAACACGAAGATCGGTACCGACGGCCACGGACTGAGCGTCGGGCAGAAACAGAGGCTTCTGATCGCAAGGGCCGCCTACAAAGATGCGAAGTACCTCTTCTTCGACGAGGCGACCAACTCTTTGGACGCGAACAACGAACGCACGATCATGGAGCGTCTCGACCGGCTCTTCGAGAACAAGACGGTCGTGGTGGTGGCGCACCGCCTCTCGACGGTCCGCAATGCCGACAAGATCGTCGTGCTGGACCGCGGACGCATCGTCGAGCAGGGCACGCACGACGAGCTGACGGCCAAACGGGGATATTATTACGAACTGGTGAGAAATCAGTTGGAATTAGGTAATTGAATTGGATCGAAAAATGCTTCAAACCATGAGAATCAAAGTATTGTTTATCTTCATTTCCCTGCTTGTTGTCTGCCCGACACACGGACAGGACAGCTATGTCTCTCCCAAAATAGAGGAGTATGTCGATTTTATCAACGACTGCAACACCTCACCCGTAGATTATGTAATGGGGCTGTTCGACAGATACGACGTCGTTATTCTGGGTGAACGGGATCACCGGGACACGACGCAATACGACCTGATCGAGCAGATTATGTCCGATCCCCGGTTTATCGATCAGGTCGGGCTTATAATGACAGAGATCGGGGTTTACAACATGACCGGAACGGTCGATTGCATCGTCAACGCCAGTTATGCGTCGGATCGGGAGTTCGAGACCGCGCTATGGGATGCCTATCAAAATCTGGATTACACGCCTTTGTGGGAGAATACCAATTTCCATCAGTACCTCTGTTCCGTTTATCGGATCAACAAGCGTCTCCCGGCGGAAAAAAAGCTGCATATCTCATGTACCGACGTTCCGTTTTCATGGCATCAGACGGAAGGGTTGACGCACGAACAATTTCAGGATTTCCTGCACATATGGGATTACAAAGACATCGTTATGGGCAACAACGCCTTGACGGAGTTGTATAAATTGTTCGACGGCCCCGATCCACGTAAAAAAGCATTGATCATTTTCAACTCGCCGCACTCCTTTTTAACCGGTCCGAACAGCCGACCGGCCCCCTACGCCGGGCAGATCATCGCGGAGCGATTTCCGGGCCGGGTCGCCAACGTGGCGATTAACTGGGCAAAAAGGCGGAATGAGTATCGGGGCCTGACGCAAAACGGGAAATGGGATGCTGCATTTGCTGCGTGCGGAAACAAAAGCATTGGGTTCGATCTGGCGGGCACGCCTTTCGGGGAGGATCGGTTCGACTTACGTCCCGGCTTCTTCAAAAAACGACTCGAATACAAAGAGGTTTATACCGGATTTATTTTTTATAAACCGGTCGGAGAGTGGGTTTTCGGGATTGGGATTCCGAACATGGCCGATGCAGGCTTTGTGGATGAACTGGTCCGCCGCGACAGCGAAATCTGGAGTGGGGAGACGATGAGCAGCCCCGAAGAACGGTCCGAGATTTATGATTATTACGCCAGAACCCGAAGTTTCCGAATTCCGGATTTGTCGGGGCAAACCTCATTTATAGAAAAAATCGACAGGCAGATCAGCCGGTACTATAAACCCGGAGTCCGAAAAGGGGAAACAGAGTAGGAAAAACCCAAAAATCTTGATTTTATGAAGGAGCAACAAGTTGTGAATCCCAAAACAATTTCCAACGGGCCGTTGGAGAAAACGGAGTTGTTGCACATTCTCGGAGGTCGTCCGAGCTTGAGTGAATCTCCCTTGAATTTTACAGAAGCGAAATGTGGGGATGGATGCAGAAAAGCTTGTAAAGACGGCTGTAAGAGTACTGCAAAGTAAATGAATCAAGACCCCGGGCTGATACCAAATATGTATTCAGCCCGGGTTGAAAAATATCAGGAAAGCTAACAATGGATATAAATGGAACCTACATATTGAACCCGGCATATTATCTTCGGAATGACGTTAAAAGATGTCTAATCGGGGCTTATGATGAAGCTCGATTCCCCGATTTGGAATTTGACAGTAATATAACTTGCCATATTCATCCTGCAAATGCTCAAATGCTATCGTTTTTTGATGGTAAAAGAACACTGGCAGAGTGCATTACAGATATTGCAGGTTATTTTGATTTGGAGCAAGAACAAATCAAAGATATACTCTCCAACTACATAGAGAATCCTCAAAGAATATTCTGGCCATATAAGAATCAGCTTATAATACTCCCTAAAAATGTGCTTGTCGATGGAGGTAAATATTTAAGAAGAGAATATTATAATGTTGATGATTTTATTTGCGGAGATGACATTGATTTATCATACGGACGGCAATATAAACCACTGTCTGCTATTTTTGAACTTACGATGACATGCTACACGGATTGTATTTATTGCTATGCAGACAGAAAGAACCCATGTGCAAAAAAGGCGTTGTCCGTAGAACAAATAAAAAAAATCATACGCGATGCAAAATCAATTCAACTCCCAGAATTAGATATCAATGGAGGTGAGGTGTTAATGCATCCGCATTTTAAGGAGATTGCCCTTGAATTAGTTGCCAATGGTTATTTTCCATTGATATCAACCAAGGCTCCTATATCCGAAGAAATGATGGTTTTTCTAAAACAAAATGGATTAACAAAAGTTCAAATATCCATCGATTCAATCAACCCCAAGACTCTGGCAACCATCTTAAACACAAATCAACAGTATTTCTCCCGGATTAAGAGCACTATGGATATGCTTGATGAAATGGGATTTGACTGGCAAACCAATAGTATTATTACCAAATTCAATAATTCACTTGAAGATGAGATAATCCCCCTGATGAGTTTACTTACTCAGTATAAAAATATAAAAAGCATTAGAATCGGCCCTGCAGGTTTTTCACTCTATAAATCGCCTGACTTCTATAATTCTATTAAGCCATCATTAGCATCCATTGAAAGAATCGAGCAATACATTCAAGAACTCGAAAAAGAAGAGCGACTTAAAATAGATTTTGTAATATCTTCTCCAGACACGGAGAATGATTATAACTCAAAGCGACACAAGGAGCAACATTTTGATCATCGCTCCGTGTGTACGGGAAACCAACGCTCATTTGTCATTTTGCCTGATGGTAAGGTAACGATATGTGAAGAATTATATTGGCACCCGAATTTCATTATTGGAGATTTAACAAAACAATCTATTCTGGAAGTTTGGAACTCTGACAAAGCTATTAGTTTGTTTAATATAACACAAAACAAAATGCAGCCAGAGAGTCAGTGTAAAATGTGCGGTGTATTTGACAAATGCAGAGGTTATCAAGGGGTATGCTGGAAAATAATTGTCGGTGCATATGGACCAAATAATTGGAGTTATCCCGATCCGAGGTGCCCGCAAGCCCCTGCGTGTTTACGAAAAATATATTTGGAATAATCTATTTCAATATACGATGCCAAAACTCAAATAACATGCCGCAAAGAACGAATTTTTACAGCGACGAGGCCCAGTCGATTCTGGGTCGTGCGCCGTCATGGGTGGTACGCTGGGGAATCACGGTCGTGTTTTTGATTTTTGTAGGAATCATCGTCGGCTGCTATTTTATTAAGTACCCCGATACGATCGAGGCTCCGGCGGTCATCACGACCGTCAATCCGCCCTCCGATCTGGTGGCACGCTACGACGGGCTTATCGACACGCTCTGCGTAAAGGACAAAGAGCTCGTCGAACGGGGAGAGCTCATCGCCGTGCTGCACAATGCCGCGGAGCGACGGGACGTGGAGCGTCTCTCGGAGCATCTTCTCGCCGCCGATACGCTCGCGCCTGCCGCCCTCGCAGCCAGTCCGTGGCTCGACGGAGAATATGCGCTCGGGGAGCTGCAATCCGCCTTCGCTGACCTCCAAAGCCGCTGCCGCGACTACCGCCACTACCTTGCGACGGACAATATCGCCCGCAAAAAAGAGCTTCTGCGCGAACAGATCGCCAAGAACCGCGAGTATTACGCCAAACTCGAACGGCAACGTTCGCTGCTGCTGCAGGATCTCGACTACGGCCGCCGCACGCTGGAGCGGGATTCGCTGCTTCTGGCCGAAGCCGTGATCTCCGCCGCCGACTACGAAACCACGGCCCAGAACTACCTCTCGAAGCAGAACGCCCAAGCGGGGTTCGACGCCACGCTCACCTCGACCGAGCTGCAAATCATCCAGTCGGAGCAGCAGCTCGTGGAACTGACGCTCCAACAGGAAAACGAAACGGCGGAATACGAGCGGACGCTGGAGCAGAGCCGCCAGCAGCTCGCGGCCCGGATCGCCCAATGGCGGCAGCAGTATGTGCTGGAGGCCCCGGTCACCGGACGCGTAACGCTCGTGAACTATTGGAGCGAGAACCAGCACGTCGCCGTCGGCGACAAACTGGCGAGCATCGTTCCGGACGGTGCGACGGAAGTTATCGGCCGCCTGCAGGTTCCCTCGGCGGGTTTCGGCAAAGTAAAGGTCGGCCAAGGGGTGAACGTGAAGCTCAACGGCTATCCCTACATGGAGTTCGGCGTGCTGCGGGGGCGGATACGTTCGCTGTCGGCCGTACCGGAACAGATACAGACCCAGAGCGGCACGGCCATCGCCTATACCGCCGAGGTCGTCTTCCCCGACGGCATGACCACGTCGTACCGGCGCGAGCTGCCGATGATTCAGCGGATGGACGGCACGGCGGAGATCGTAACCGAAGACATGCGGTTGATCGAACGCTTCATCCAGCCCGTCGTCTCGCTTTTCAAAAACCGATAAGCCGTATGAGACGAACGTACATCGTACCGCTCGGCCTGCTGCTGCTCTCCTGCATGCCCGGCTTTGCACAGGAGCGGCGCTGGACGCTGGAAGAGTGCATCGCGCATGCCTACGAGCACAATATCGAAATCAAAGCACGGGAGCTCACGGCCGCGGAGAAACGCATCGCCCTCGCCGAATCGAAGTGGAGCTATGCCCCCGACCTCTCCGTATCGAACAGTTCATCCCTCGCGACGGGGCGCGTGCTCGATGAGACGACCTACGAATTCGTGGAGAACGAGACCGTGGCGGGCAACAGCTCTTCGCTCGGGGCGAATATCCTGCTCTTCGGAGGGCTGAAGAACTACTACAACCTCAAACGCGCGCAGCTCGATCTGCGGTCGTCGCTGCTCGCCGTGGAGAAGATGCGCAACGACGTGAGGATGAACGTTACGGCCTATTATCTGGAGGTCCTGTGTGCCGAGGAGACGATCCGCGACGCCGAACAGGTCGTGGCGGAACTGAGGATGCAGGAAGAGAAGACGGCGAAGAAGGTCGAGGCCCGCAAGGTTACGACGGCCGACCTGCTGCAGATCCGATCGCAATTAGCCGATGCGGAGAACGACGTGCTGACCGCGCGAAACACCTACGACATCGCACGGCTGAACCTCTGCCAACTGCTCGAAATCGACGACTATACGACCTTCCGAACCGTTGCGCCCGATGTCGGGGTGCCGGCTCGTTCCGGCATCGCGGACAGTCCGGCGGAAGTGTTCGACGCCGCGCGGGAATTGCCCGAACTGGAGGCGGCACGCGTGGGCATAGACATGGCCCGCCGCGACCTGCAGATCGCACGCACGGCCTACTGGCCGACGCTCTCGCTCTCGGTCGGGTACGGGTCGAGCTATTCCGACGTGCGGCAGAAGATGTTCCGGAATACCGACGGCACCTATCGGTATGAGGCCTATCCGTTTTTCGAGCAGTACAAGGACAATGCGAGCAGCTATGTGTCGCTGTCGCTCAACATCCCGATTTTCGGGAAGTTCACGGTCCGCAAGAACGTGCAGCGGCAGAAGCTCGCCATACGGCAGGCCGAATACGCCCTGCGAACGGCCGAGAAACAGGTGGAGAAGGAGGTTGCGCAGGCGCTCATCGACGCCCGAACGGCGTGGGAGCGATACCGCGGAGCGCAGCGGTACGTCGCCTCGGCCGAGGAGGCCGCCCGGCAGATCGAACGCAAGTACGACCTCGGCGCCGCCACGGTAACGGACTACAACGCCGCCGTAAGCGCCGCCGTCAAAGCTCGATCGCAGCGCCTGCAGGCAAAGTACGAATACCTGTTCAAGATAAAGACTTTAACCTATTATACGAACTACGACTATGGGGAATGAAGGACAGAAAACTAAAAAGCAAGTCATTTTAGGATGGGCGCCACCCGCAAATGTTTATATGCCTTCGCCGGCTATGTCGGTGTTAAAAGCCTATCTCCAAAATTTCGGATACAATGTCCGCATCGAATATTGGAACCTTTATTTGCGGAAGCTCCAGAACGAATTTATGTGGAGTGACGGTACTTTGGCAGATGAAGGAGCCGAACATCTGTTGCTGTACTACAATTATTTGGCGATCAAACATAAAGACACTTGTGCATATAATCGACTGAAAGTTTTGCTGAAGGCTATCAAACCTCAGTATATCAATATGTCTCCTAATTTTTGGGATGAACATATGCATCAATATGCTCAAAAGTTCGAAGATCTGTTGAATGAAATCATAGATAAATACGATTTCGACAAAATTCTGTATTTCGGGCTGGAGGTAAATTTGTATCAATGGGTTTGTTCGAGTATTATCGCAGAAAAAATCAAAGAGAAAAATCCATCTGCAGTAATCGTTGTCGGAGGCATCGGCACCAAAGAAGCGGCGATTGCCTATTTGCAAAATTTCGCACAATTCGATATCGCTATGTGGGGCGAAGGCGAGATTCCGCTGCTTCATTTGACTGAGAAAATTTCCGAGGATAAAACGGATGAATTATCCTCGATAGGCAACATAGCGTACAGGGTAAACGGCGAAATTCTGACATCCCGAATACCTAATATGGAGTTCGCCGATTTATCGTCTAAAGCCCTCCGGCCGGATTATTCCGATTTTTTCGATAAGATGGACTGCTATGGTGTTCCCAAGCAATATGCATTGTTATCTTTTGAAAACAGTAGAAGCTGCCATTGGAAGAAATGTCATTTCTGCTACTTAAACATGGGTTATAAATTCCGGAAAAAAGATATAGCCGTCACATTGGATGAAATCGCCGATTCGGTTAAGAAGTACGGAATCTACAGAATTCAGTTTTTGGATAATGATCTTATCGACAATGACTTTGCTCGCTTCGACGCTTTCCTTGACGGACTGATGGAAATCAGAGAGCAGTATCCTCGATTATCCATCGATTTAGGTGAAATCATATCGCACGGAGTCAATGCACGGATTGTAAAGAAGATGGCTTTGGCTGGATTCAATCATGTGCAAATCGGATATGAATCTCCTTCAGACAATCTTTTACGAAAGATCGACAAGAAAAATACATTTTCCAGTAATCTCTTATTCATCAAGTTCGCTTATAAGTACAGAATTCATGTAAACGGAGCGAACGTTTTACGGGGCTTGATAGAAGAAACGGAAGACGATATAATCGAGAGCATTGACAATCTGCATTTTTTAAGGTTCTTTTATGCCGAAAACTTTTTCAAGCATAACATATCTCAATTAGCTGTAATCAAGTCCAGTCCATATTATAACAAGATAAAGGACGAATTGCCATACCGATGGGCTGAAAATCCGATGTCTATGCTTCTGCCACGAAATTACTTGCAGGCCGAGACCAAGATCATCCTTCTTGAACATCTGAAATTATCTCAGAATTTATTGTGGGATAAATTTATAGAAATCGAACATTATTATAAAAGCCAGCATTATTCCTATCTTTTCGTTTCCTACGATGATAAGGCTATATATAAAGAATACTGCAATGGAACACTGATAAATGAGTTGGAATTCGATACGCATTCGACGGAGTGGAACGTATTGCAAAAAGCCAATGAGGAAGTCATTTCACTCGCTGAATTGGCCAAAGAATGCCATATCGAGGAAAAGAGTCTCATTCCCATTATAGATGGGTTGTTTGCGGAAAGGCTGATTTTCCATAGCAGCGATTATTCGGAAATTGTTTCTGTCGTCGATATATCCACTTCAAAATGATAAAGCCATGGTTATTCGTAAAATCATCGGTCTGCTGTTCGCAGTCCTTCCGGTGCAAATCGGGGCCGCCCAAGAAAACCCGTATGACAATGCAATCGGAGAGGCTATCTCCCGAAGCGACTGGTTCGAAACGAGAGCCCGTTATGAACAGAGTGCCGACAGCCTGAGCGATTACATGCGGCTGTTCTCGGGGGCGCTGCTCGACCATAATTTCAACAATCCGGCGGGCGCCGTCGAGAAAATCCAGCACATGTACGATGAGTACAACGCCCAAATGGGCGGCAACTTTTTCTCATTGTTCTGGATGATGTCCGACAATCTGGCGAAACTCGGACACTTCAAAGCTGCCCACGATATTTGTACGAGCTTGCTTGCGCAAGGCCGGGACTATATGGACGAGGGGACGCGGACTGCTTTCGAGACCAATGCCGTCCTTTTCGGGCTGAAATCCCAGTGGCCCCGTATGGGTATATCGGATGCCGACGCGAATTACGACATACCGTTCGGCGTCGAAGACGAACAAATCAAATTCACGGCCGTCCGCGGCATGCAACGAATCGGAGCGATGCTCGACTCCGGAGGTCAGATGACGATCATCGATAAACAGTTGGCATCTCAGTTGGAATTGCCCATGTCGGCGGATTCGATCCGATTCAACGAAACGCGGTGTCCTCTCGCATTGCTCGACACTCTGCGATTGGGAACAGCCGTGTTCGTCCATGTTCCGTGCGTGGTTCTGCCGCTCGGAGATACGGGCGTTACGGATTGCGGTCTTATTCTCGGAAACGACATATTGCAACTCTTCCCCGAAATCGAACTGGACTACGAACTTCGGAAATTGCATTTGAGATCCCGGACAGTCTCTTCGCCCGATGCTCCCCGGAACCTGATGCTCAACAAAGTGCCTTACATTCGGGTCGAACTGGACGGAATCCCCGCAACGATGGTTTGGGATACGGGAGCCTCGAAATCGTCCGTCGAACCGGAATTCCATGAGGCGCATCGCGACCGGCTTCCGCCGTTGCAGGCACACGGACGCAAACGCGGGAAAACCGCGACCGGATACAGCCCGGTACTCGAATACGCCATACTGCCGCAAATGGAACTGACAATCGGGGATAAAACGGGTGTGATGACTAACCTGTATGTGATCGAAGATATGCCCCATTCCCAGTTGATGGGAATACCCTTCGACGGAACATTGGGTGTACTGCCTCCCGCTGAATTCAAACAATTGACGATCAACTTTCAGGAAATGTATTTTGTCGTAAATTGATATACGGGGTGGGCTCCCGTATATTAAAGCTATAATTTTTTATAACTAAAAATTTAAGGAGCCTTAATAGTTCAGACAGTATTCAAATAAACTAAAACTTAAACTGCTATGAAAAAGAAATTCAATTTATCGCTACAAGATCAGCAGAACCTTTTTGATCGAATTTCAAGAAGGGAAAGCGGGGAGATTTCAGGCGGTAATATCGATCAACAGCAAAGCACCATCGTCAACAAACCGCCGGAAGGAAATTATTCATTCAATTATGATCCTCCTCCCAACAATTTTAATAATAGGATAAGCCCGGGGACGGTGGGTCATACTCACAGATTCTAATTTCCCAAAATGCAATTCATCCCCGCCAAAAATACTTTTGACGGGGATGATTTCATAAAACAATCGGGTTCGAAACATGGGCTGTCTCAGCAGATGAAGACGGGTCGTATCAGGTAGCGTCCCGCAATGTCTTGTCCGCATGGAGAATACGTTCAGGGTGAACTACGACCGTATCAAGGCCGAAGCCGTGAAGATCGCAGCGAAGGAACTCCGACGTCTGCGCGACGCCCCGTGCCGTGCAAGCTGCTGCCACTGGAATCGCTCCGAAAGTGCAACCCTTTTTCATGGAAAGTCAGTCCCGTCGGATGCGGAAGCGAGGCTGCCGTATAAACCCATCTTTTTTGCATAGGAATTGCATTATACATCGTGCAATTTTGTTATCTTTGTGCAAAACGGACAAAGCAAGTAAGTATGGATACTTTGATAAGAACCTTCCGGACGCGGCTTCAGAACACGCCGACCGAATATGTGCGCGACATTCACGACAAGATTTTGTGGGAGAGCCGCCTTGTGGCTATCCTCGGAGCGCGGGGCGTCGGCAAATCGACCCTCGTATTGCAGCACATCAAGCTGCACGAAGATGCGGCGGCCACGCTTTACGTGTCGGCCGACGACCTCTATTTCTCGACGCATACGCTCGTGGAGCTGGCCGGACAGTTCTATCGGGAGGGTGGCAAGGCGCTCTATATCGACGAGATACACAAATATAAGAACTGGTCCACCGAGATCAAGAACATCTACGACACCTATGCGACGCTGCGCGTGGGCTATACGGGTTCGTCCATCCTCGATCTGGAGAAGGGCGGGGCCGACCTGAGCCGCCGCAAGCTGGAATACCGCCTGCCGGGGCTCTCGTTCCGGGAATACCTGGCTATCGGCAAGGGCATCCGTATTCCCGCCCATACGCTCGAACAGGTCGTACAGAACAAGATCGACTTCCCCTATGCGGAACACCGTCCCGTGGCGCTGTTCAAGGAGTACCTGAAGGAGGGCTACTATCCCTATTTTCAGGAGAGCGGTTACTACCTCCGGTTGCTAAGCGTCATCAATCAGGTAGTAGATAACGACATTCCCGCGTTTGCCGAGATGACGACCTCCACGGCTCAGAAGCTCAAAAAGCTGCTTTATATCGTCGCGCAGAGCGTTCCTTTCAAGCCCAATTACTCGAAGCTGGCCCGCGACCTGAACATCAACCGCAACATGGTGGCCGATCTGATGGTTTATCTGGAAAAGGCGCAACTTATCAATATTTTGCGCGACGACACGCATGGGATCAGCGCGCTGGGCAAGGTGGACAAGATATACCTGAACAACACCAACCTCGCCTACGCCCTCTCGGACACGACGCCCGACGTGGGCAACGTCCGCGAAACGGTATTCCTTTCGTTGTTGGCTCCGGCGCAGACCATAACTTCTTCTTCGGTGGCCGACTTCCGGATCGGCGGGCTCACGTTCGAGGTGGGCGGCCGCAACAAGACGCAGAAGCAGATCCGCGACATCGGGAACGCCTACCTCGTGAAGGATGACATCGAGTACGGGCACCGCAACACGATACCCCTCTGGGCATTCGGACTGACCTACTGACCCTATACGCAGGGAATTGCGGTTACGACCGATCCGGATAACAGTCAGGGCAAAATTTTCCGGGACGAAGTCGGGTCGGCATATACTATACGACGAAGCGCAGCGCGAGAGATATATGCACGGATGCGGGTTTCGATGCCAGCGTCCCCTACCGCTGTATCGACAGAAACGGTCTGCCCTGCCGCAATGCGATAGCGGCCGATTCCGCACTCGTGCCGTTCCGGAACGGGCATCCGACGTGCGGGTATGCTTACCGGAGATGCTGCCGACAGAGCAGGCCGCACCCCTGCCCGGCGGCAGACGAAGATGCTCCCCGCAATCGTCTCCTACTACGAACATCTGAACTATTTCAAGGCATACAGGCTACCGATCAAGTAGTTCTGAAAATCGCTGCAGAAAAAGTACTTATCCGATGGAAACAACGAGGATAATACGCGGCTCTACCCAAGAACTCCAGACTATTTACAGGATGAAAAATGAACCGATCATATCAACCGGAGGCTCCAGCATCCCGAATCCCCAACCGAAGACGACGGAGCGATACCGCGAGGTCGTCGAACTCTATCGCTCGACCCGCCTCTCCTGCTGTGAAATCAGCCGGACGTGCAGCGTGAGTCTTTCCGGGCTGAAGGGACATATCTGCAAATACCACCGCACCTGATGCTGGCACGATACGATATTTCATGCGACAAGGAGGAGGCCGGAACTATCCGGCTCGGCCAGCTTCGAGGGCAGCAGCCTGCCACCCGTGCCGAATACAAGGAGGCGGTCGAGGCGTGCAGCAGCATGGATTACATCGAATACAACGTCTCGCAGATCGCCCGCCGCTTTGGGCTGGACGGCACGAGGAAGCACAGAAGCGGCGCAGGCGGGTACGAATCTGAAGCCGGCTTTCGGGCCTGAGAAAAACAAGGCAGCCATACCTTGCTTTACACTCCGTCGGTTTTCCGAGTCGCTGCACACGACCGGCTGCCGGAGCGTTCGCGGCAGAGCCGCGTTTACAGATCGGAGCCCCCCCCCAAAAAAAACCGCCTTGACGGAGGCTTCGGACAAGACCCGCTTCGGCAGTCGGGTTTCGGAGGTACGGCGGTGTAAGGCGGGATATAGTTGCCAAAAACAGATATAAAAGGCAGGCAGCGTACACAGATTCCGTACCGATCCCTTGCGGACGACGGCTCCGCAGCCAATGGCAGCGGGGATCGTTCCTGTATGTCCATACCATAGAAAGCCTTCGAGCGTATGTTCCGGAGGCTTTTTCGGTTCGCAGGGTGGCGGCGCTTCCGGAGCGCGGAGGGTTGCCGGAAGGAGCGGATTTCGGAGTGCGGACAGCCATTGCGGAGTTTTCCGTACCGGCCGTCCGAATAATTGCCGTTGCAATTCATCGCCGCATGCGACCTCCGTTCGTCCGACGAGGCGGGCGGATATGCGGGCGAGGCCGTTGATATGCCACCGCCACACGGCAGGCCGGGAGTGGCATGCTTCAATTTCCCCAGCAGGAGGGCTTCGATGCGTTTACGCATCGAAGCCCTCCTGCGTTTTTACCCGCCGGAACGAAGAACACCCGCGATACCTGCCGCGCGGCGATCTGTGCCATGCACCAGTAACGGAAGCACTACGAATCATTACGAATCAAAAAATCAGAGATCATGTTACTGGAAAAAGAATATTTCGATATATGGATGCGCCGCATCATGGAGCGGCTCGAAGCAATAGAACAACGCCAGAAGCCGCCCAAAGCGCAGGAGTATCCGACGCTGGAGAACGGCGAGAAACTCTTCGACAACTACGACCTGTGCCGGATGTTGCACGTAAGCAAGCGCACGCTGCAACGCTACCGCTCGAAGTGCGGCCTAAAGTACCGGATGCTGAACCAGAAGGCTTTCTACAAGGAATCGGACGTGCAGGAGTTCATCCGCGACAATTTCGCTATGTTCGCCCGGCGCCGTGAAGACCAGCGTCCGTAGCGACTGAAAACCCCCACGCCGGATGAGCTGTGCTCATCCGGAAACAAAAACCCCCTGAGGGGTCGCCGGACTTCCGGCGGCCCCTTTTCGATGCGAGGCTATTTCCGGCGCGAGGGATGTGTCTTCCGAATTTGCGGTCTGCGCCGCGACTGCCGCAGCCGTTCGGGTTCCGCGTTCCGGCCGGCGGCGAACCGTTCATGCAGCGCATTGGCCGAGAACTCCTTGCCCAGCCGCGAGCCGTTGAGTACGCAGCGGGTTTCGTGGTCGATGAAGGTGACGCCCGTGATCCGTCCCGTGTCGTTGCGCCGCAGGTAGAGGTCGATATGCCGCTCCCGAAGCCGTTCGCGCAGCTCCGTTTCGTCCGTCGCATCCAGCAGGGCTTCCCCGACGCGGTGCCGTGTCAGAGCGAGCAGTTCCTTTCCTGCGATCTGTTCCCCGGAAGAGGCCATGACACGTTCGATCTTCGCCAGCGAGGCGTCGTCACCCAGTCGGGAGGCTTTCAGCGGCGCAGCCTGCGTCCTCTCACCATTCTCGTCCAGCACCGTATAGAGCACTCCCCGGTACGACCGTCCGCCCCGCGTACCCCCGACCTCCTCCACGCCGATACGATACAGCGCGAGCAGAGCCCGCAGTTCGCCGAGGGTCTGAAAGCGGTACATCGAGAGGGCGGGCTTCACCACCGAGGCGATCTGCCGCTTCAGGTCGCCTTTTTCAGGTTCCACGGGCGCGAGCCGCCACAGTTCGCCCCGCTTCCGCCCTTTGGCGCGGTGCAGGCCGTATTTACGTTCGATCCTCTCCGTTTCGGCCACACTCCGCTCGTTGCGCCGGTTGTCGCCGATCTTGCGTCCGGAACTATCCACCTGCACCGTGACGATATGGATGTGTGGGCGGTCGATGTCGGTATGTTTATAGACGACGTAGGGCTGGCAGCCCCAGCCCATACCCTCCATATATTCGGCGGCGATGTCGGTCAGTTCATCGTCCGAAAGCCGGTCTTCGGGGTCGGGGTTGAGCGAGATATGGACGACCGGTTTCTCGGTGCGAACGTGCGAGGGCATCCAGCGGAGCAGCTCGTCGGCGAGGGCCGCGACGCCGAAGCGTCCGTCGTCCGGCTCACGGATATTACTCGTCGCAAGCACCGCCCCTTTGCCCCGATCGACCTTATGCTGATTGTAGGCGAGCGCGCCGTAGATGTCCTTTCCGGTGGTGATATTGGCTACCATCGCTGTCGAAATTCGTCGGCCAGAGCCGCTATTTTCGCTCCCACAGCGACCAGCTCGCGCGTTTCGCTCTCCAATTTATAGAGCAGAGCGAGCGCCTTTTTGGGCGAAAAATGCGCGTGCAATTCCTTTACGATCTGGTTGTAATTCACGCCTATTTTTCTGAATTGGGCGTTGAAAGCGGTCAGCCGCGCGGCGAATTCCATCGTCCCCCGGTCGGATCGTATGACCCGAAACTCGTCGCCGAAGACCCGTGCTTTGACGAAAGCGGCCTTCGAGAGCGTGCCCGACTGCTCGAACAACGCGAGGAACCGGGCATATTCCCCGTCCGTGAAGCGCACCATCACGCAATTTTTCGCCGTGTCCGTTTTGGGCGGCCTGCCGCCCCTGCCCCGGACGGGGGCTTCGGTTTTTTCCATGCCTTTCGATTTTTACCGAAGGCCGCAAGGCCCCCGGTGCGGTAAAAATTCCGTTCCGGCGCACGGCGGCGCCCCGTAAAAAGCGACGACTTCGGAGGAGCTTTCTCCCCCTTGCGGGCAAGCTGTTTTCCGTTACCGAAATCGTTTCGGGTAACGGAAAACACAGCTTGCTGTGTCCCGAACATGAAATGTTCTCCGGACACAAGGGACTGCCCTTTGCGGAGGCAGTCCCGCCACGGTCGCCGGCCAGCACGAAGAGGCGTAACCGTAAAGACCGGAATCGGTTCACGGGACAAAGATACCGGCCTATGCAATCCGTTGTATGCCAGCAGGCAGCGCAGACCTATGCCAAACCTGCGCCAAACGGTGCCACGAATGTTCGCGGCCGCACGCTCCGGGTGCCGGAGGGTGTTTCTTTGCCGTTGCGGACAATCGGCAATGATACGCTGCGACGATTCATTACCGACGTACGGAAAGCGTATCGGCGCGTATGTGCAGACACACGACACCTATAGCCGATCCATATATCCATATCGAAAGATATACGGACAATCCATAGCGGTTCATGCACGGACGTATGGACGGACGATACCGATGCAGGCATTGCCGTACGGACATGCAGGAATACAGACATGGAGGTATGCAGGTATGAAGACATGGAGGCATACGGCCGCATTTCCGCAAAGCGCCGTTCCCGTACAGAAACGGGGCGTCGCAGCCATAAAGGAACGAACCCGCAAGGGTTTACATACACGGTCAAACACTTTAATATTTCAATGCTTATGGAAAAAGAACCTGTTTATCTGGCCTTTTCCACCCAGAAGGGCGGAGCGGGCAAAACCACGCTCACGGTGCTGGTCGCCTCGTACCTGCACTACGTGAAGGGCTACGACGTGGCGGTCGTGGACTGCGACTACCCGCAGCACTCCATCGCAGGGATGCGGCAGCGCGACCTGAAGCTGGCCATGGAAGACAACCATTACAAGGCGCTGGCCTACGAACAGTTCACGCGCCTCGGCAAGAAAGCCTATCCGGTCGTGGAGAGCAGCACGGAACGGGCCATAGACGATGCCGAGCGCATCACGGGGCAGGCCGCGTTCGACCTCGTATTCTTCGACCTGCCCGGCACGGTCAACAATCCGTCGGTGATCCGCGCCCTCTCCAACATGGATTACATCATCGCCCCGATCAGTGCCGACCGCGTGGTGCTGGAGAGCACGCTGCGCTACATGACGGTCGTGAACGACGTGATCCGCAAAACGGGGGTTTCGAACATCAAGGGAACCTATCTGGTGTGGAACATGGTGGACGGGCGCGAGAAGTCGGAGCTGTACGAAGTGTACGAGCAGGTGATCGCCGAGCTGGGCCTGCATGTGCTGAAGACCTTCATTCCCGACAGCAAGCGTTTCCGGCGCGAGTTGTCCGCAGGCCACCGCCCGCTGTTCCGCTCGACGCTGTTCCCGGCCGACCGTTCGCTGCTCAGAGGAAGCAACATCGAGGCGCTGACGGACGAGGTACTGACCCTGCTCAACCTCCGCGACAATGGCTAAGCGCATGAAAGCCGGGCCGCTGGACGAATCGCTCATCATCCAGTCCTTCAAGGATGCCGACCTGCTGGCCGATCCCGCAAATGCCGTGTTGCAGGAGGCCGGAGAGCGTCCGGCGGCATCCCGCAGGGACGGAGAGGAGCAGACGGCATCGCGCAAGGACAGAGCAGAACCGGCGGCATTCCGCAGGGACGGAGAGGAGCCTGTGGCGGACGAGGCCGCCGTACCGGCCGACGGCACCGCGAAGGGCAAGTCCCGCCGCCGCAAGGGAAGCTACGACGAGGTATATCTCAAACGCCGGGAACTCAAGACGCGGCAGCCCGTTTACATCAGTCAGGAGATACACCGCTCCGTCATCAAGCTGGTACACCTGCTGGCGCTCGCGGGCAAGGAGATCAGCGTAGGGGGATATATCGACAACGTACTGGCCGAGCATCTGCGCCAGCACAAGGACGAGATCGCCGAGCTGTACCGCAGCGGAATAGACGATATACTGCAAACCGATCATTAAAACCTTTTCAGTTATGACACACTACACGACGACGGCCTGCATCCTGCTGGCCGCAGCGGCCGCAGCCGCGGCCCTCTTTATCCGCCGTGCGGCGATTCACCGCCGGCGTTCGCACCGGGCGGGAACCGCTCCGCAGCCGCAGCCCCGCCCCGATACGGCGCAGGACGACGGCTACCGGAGACGTTATGTCCTGAACCGGCGGGACGGCGCTTTCCGTTCCGGCAAGACGGTACGCATCCGTCCGGAGCATTACGAACGACTGCGGCAGATCACGGCCCGGAGCGGAGCGGTGTCGATGATAGCCTATGTGGACAACGTGCTGCATGCCCACTTCGAAGACTACACAGAGAGCATCGACCGCTACTGCCGCAGTCGCAAACCCTCACGAGGCCGAAAGCAATGGACGCGCTGAGAACCGCCGTACCGGTCGCCCTCGCGCTCTTCGCCGCAGGCTACGCGCTATGGGTCGCCCGCTGGTTCCTGCGCGGGCAGCGGACAGCGGGCACGAAGCAGGCGTCGCCCTCGAAAGCGGAGGCGCGGCCCGCGATCATCGGCAAAAGCCGCTTTACGATGCCACATCGAAGCCAAGCGACGCCAACCGCTGCCACAGGTTCGGAAAACGTAAAAGAGGCCGAAAAAGCCGGTATATTTGCCGGAGCAAGTGTGCATGAACACCCCCGGCAGATTCCGCCGGAGAAATTGGACGAAGTGTTCGGCGTCCCGCCCGCAGGCGAGAACAACGATCCGGAACCCTACGAGGCCCCGCTCTACGAAGAAGAACCTTTCCCGGACTTCGAAGCGGAGATAGAGAGGGAGATGGACGAGGAGGAACACGACGATACGCAGCCCCCTGCGGGCCGTTCGTTAGCCAAGGGTGTACGTTTCGAGCAGATCAGCGAAGCCTACCGCACCGTAGCACACGACAATCCCCTTACAGACGAGCAGCAGCAGGAGACAGGACGCACCCTGCTGGGGCTGAAACAGACCGATATGTTCGAGGCCATCGTTTCGGCCGCTCCCGACGGGAACGACAAAGTGAGTCGTCTGATCGACGCCTACCTCACGGCATTCCAACGGAGGATCGCCACGGAGGATGCGGGAGGCCCATCCCCGCAGGCGCCGGTTCCCGAAGGGTTCGATGTCCGCGATTTCGCATGAACCGACACCAAGACAATATGAAAGAGAGAGATTACGGATAGGTACGCCCTGTCCTCCGAGCCACTGAAACATCCATGTCGAACCCCGGCGCAGGGGCTTATCCGCCCCCTGCGCCACAAAACAAAAAAGCTATCCGAAGTCTATGAGAAACAAGAAAGTTCTGCTGTCGGCAGCCCTCGTCGTGTCTGCCGTTTCCTCGGCTCTGGCCCAAGGCAACGGCCTTGCCGGCATCAACGACGCGACCAACATGGTCACCTCCTATTTCGATCCGGGCACGAAGCTCATCTACGCCATCGGAGCCGTGGTCGGGCTGATCGGCGGAATCAAGGTCTATAACAAATTTTCGTCGGGCGACCCGGACACCAGCAAGACCGCCGCGAGCTGGTTCGGGGCGTGCATCTTCCTGATCGTAAGCGCCACGGTGCTGCGTTCATTCTTCCTGTAAGCGTGTCCGCCATGAAGTACACGATCAATAAGGGCATCGGGCGCAGCGTGGAGTTCAAAGGGCTCAAGGCGCAGTACCTCTTCCTCTTCGCAGGAGGACTGCTCGCCGTATTCGTGCTGCTGGTCATCTTCTACACGGCAGGCGTCGATCAGTGGGCGTGCATCGGCTTCGGCGCAGGGGCCGCCTCGGCGCTGGTGTTCTACACCTTCCGTATGAACGCCAAGTACGGCGAGCACGGACTGATGAAACTCGCCGCCGCACGCCGCCGTCCCCGCTACCTGATAAACCGCAAAGGCGCATGCCGCTTCCTAAACCGCAGGAAGGAGGTGCGTCATGCGTAACGTGATGAAAGCCTCCACCATAGAGAGTAAGTTCCCGCTGCTGGCGGTCGAGGGCGGCTGTATTATCAGCAAGGACGCCGACATCACGGCTGCCTTCCGCGTCGAGCTGCCCGAACTCTTCACCGTGACGGGTGCCGAGTACGAGGCGATGCACGCGGCCTGGTGCAAGGCCGTGAAGGTGCTGCCCGAGTACAGCGTTGTGCTGAAGCAGGATTGGTTCATCCGCGAGCGATACCGTCCGGAGGTGACGAACGAAGCAGAAGCAGGCGCATCCGGCTCCGTCCGGCAAGAAGGAAGAAGGAGCAGCCAAATCGGCGGCGAGCAGGCGAGCTTCCTTTCGCGCAGCTACGAGCGCCACTTCAACGAGCGCCCTTTTCTGAACCACGCATGTTTCCTCTACCTGACCAAGACGACCAAGGAGCGGGCCCGCATGCAGTCCGACTTCTCGACCCTCTGCCGGGGCAACATCATTCCCAAAGAGGTAAATCCGGACACGGCCCGCGCGTTCCTCGAATCGGTGGATCAGTTCGAGCGCATTATCAACGATTCGGGACTGGTGACCCTCACACGCCTGACGGACGAGGAGATCACCGGCACACCCGACAGTCCGGGGCTGATCGAGAAATACTTCTCCCTCTCGCTCGACGATACGACCGTGTTGCAGGATATGGAACTGAAAGCCGAAGGGTTCCGCGTGGGCAACAAGCACGTCTGCCTGCACACGCTCTCCGACACGGACGACCTGCCGGGGCGCGTGAGTACGGAGAGCCGCTACGAACGTCTCTCGACAGACCGTTCGGACTGCCTGCTCTCGTTCGCGGCACCGGTGGGCCTGCTGCTCGCGTGCGACCATATCTACAACCAGTGGCTCTTTCTGGACGACAGCGCCGAGAACCTGCGCCGCTTCGAGAAGAGCGCCCGCAACATGCACTCGCTCGCACGCTACTCGCGCTCGAACCAGATCAACAAGGAGTGGATCGACCGATATCTGAACGAGGCGCACTCGTTCGGGCTGACCTCGATCCGGGCGCACTTCGACGTCATGGCGTGGAGCGACGACGCGGAGGAGCTGCGCCGCATCCGCAACGACGCGGGCAGCCAGCTCGCCAAGATGGAGTGCCGCCCCCGCCACAACACCGTGGACGCCGCGACGCTCTACTGGGCGGCCATGCCGGGCAACGCAGGGGATTTCCCCGCCGAGGAGTCGTTCTACACCTTTATCGAGCCGGCCCTGTGCTTCTTTACGGGCGAGACGAACTACCGCTCGTCGAGCAGCCCCTTCGGGATCAAGATGTGCGACCGCATAAGCGGCAAGCCGCTGCATCTGGACATCTCGGACGAGCCGATGCGCCGGGGCTGGATCACCAACCGCAACAAATTCGTACTGGGGCCTTCGGGGTCGGGCAAATCGTTCTTTATGAACCACCTCGTGCGCCAATACTACGAACAGGGAACGCATATCGTACTCGTGGATACGGGCAATTCGTATCAAGGTTTGTGCGAGCTGATACACAACAAGACCAAGGGCGGCGACGGGATTTACTTCACCTACACCGAAGAGCATCCGATCAGCTTCAACCCTTTCTACACGGACGACTACGTGTTCGAGACGGAAAAGCTGGACAGCATAGCCACGCTGCTTTTGACCCTGTGGAAGAGCGCCGACGAGAAAGTGTCGAAAACCGAGCTGACGGAGATCGGCAACGCCGTATCAGGCTACATCGGCCGCATCAGGGCCGACCGTTCGATACGCCCCTCGTTCGACACCTTCTACCAGTACCTCAAGGGGGAGTTCCGCGAAGAGCTCGAAAGCCGCGAGATCGAGGTGCGGCGCGAGGAGTTCGACATCCGCAACCTGCTGACCACGCTGCGGCCCTACTACCGGGGCGGGCGCTACGACTTCCTGCTGAACTCGCCCAGCGAGATCGACCTGCTCTCCAAACGTTTCATCGTCTTCGAGATCGACGCCATCAAGGACAACAAGGAGCTGTTCCCGATCGTGACGATCGTGCTGATGGAGGTCTTCATCAACAAGATGCGGCGACTCAAAGGCATCCGCAAGATGCTGATTATCGAGGAGGCATGGAAGGCGCTGGCATCCAACAATATGGCTTCATACGTCCAATATTTGTACAAGACCGTCCGCAAGCACTTCGGCGAGGTGGTGACGGTCACGCAGGAGGTGCAGGACATCATCTCGTCGCCCATCGTGAAGGAGGCGATCATCAACAACAGCGATTGCAAGATTTTATTGGATCAGCGCAAATTCATGAACCGCTTCGACGCCATCCAAACCCTGTTGGGTCTTACGGACAAGGAGAAGGCGCAGATACTTTCGATCAATATGTCGAATCATCCGGGCCGCAAGTACAAGGAGGTCTGGATCGGGCTGGGCGGCGTGCAGAGCGCCGTCTATGCCACCGAGGTCAGTAAACAGGAGTACCTCGCCTACACGACCGAGGAGAGCGAGAAGATCGAGGTGCAGCGCCGGGCCGAATCTCTGGGCGGCGACATAGAGCTGGCGATCAAACAGCTCGCCGAAAAATAGTCATCAACCGGGGCCGACGCCCCGCAAACACCGAAAACATCATGTCGAAAATCATAAGTTGCGAACAACTCCGCCGTCTGGCCCGTCACCACGCGGGTATCGGCGAGATACTGACCGAAACGCTCCTGTCCCCCGATCATCGGGAACCGATGCCAGAGACGATCTTCGGCGAGATACGCGAACTCTGCGACCCTCCGGCCTGCGGACTTTCCGCCTGCGGACACGAGGCATCCGACCCCGCACCGGCTCCTTTCGAGGAACCCGCCGTAACGTCCGGCTGGCGCGAAGAGGAACTCCGACGCAGGGAGCGGGAGATGGGCCGCCTGTGCGGCAGGTGGATGTCCGCGCCGAACCGCTGCGACATCGAGATCGTCCGCGCGGGGGAGCACTTCGTCCTCAGATACCTTAAACGCAACGGCCGTCCGACCGGCGAGCGTTATGTGCTGGTCTGGCTCGACGGGGATATTCTCTATTACGGCTCCGGCGACCGGATTACGATTCTGGCGCTCGACACGCAGACCGATACGCTGATGGTATCGCCGGGAGAGGATTACACCCGCCAGCGGGAAAACGAAAGATAGGGAGGCGGCCATGTGCAGGAGAAATAACGAATACCCCATACCGGCCTCGCACCTCTACTTCAGGATGTCGGAGATCGCGGGCCGCTGGTGCAGCCGCGAAGGGTCGCCGGAGGTACGGATATACCACAACGAAGCACGCCGGGCCGGCGGCTACCACGTGGCCTTCGCCTACGATGCGAAGACCGTGCTGCGGCGTCCGCTGCGGCAGATGTGGGGCCTCTGTTACTTCGACCTGTGGGGCCGCATCGGTCTTTCCTACGACCACGAACGCGACGTACTGACCCTCGCGGGATACGGCGACTACTACCGCGCGGAGGAATAAAATCCCGCGAATGTAAAACCCATAAAACAACGAAAGAAAATGAAACGATGGATATGGCTCATGTGCCTCGTTCCGGCCTGCTTCACCCAGCGGGCCGCGGCGCAGTGGACGGTCATCGACCCGTCCAACCTCGTACAGAACATCAAGAGTGCCGTGCAGAGTTCCACGACGGCATCCAACATGATTAAGTCCCTGCAAGAGAGCGTAAAGATTTATAACCAAAGCAAGGCGTATTACGACGCCCTGAAATCGGTGCACAACATCATCAAGGACGCCCGCAAGGTGAAGCTCACGATCGAGATGGTCAGCGAGATCACGGATATTTACATGTCGGGATTCAACCGTATGGTCACAGACCGCAACTTCACCCCCGGCGAGCTGGCGGCCATCTCGGCCGGTTACGCCCGGCTGCTGGAGGAAGGCGGGGCGCTGGTCACGGAGCTGAAGAACATCGTGACCTCCGGCAATGGCCTCTCGCTCTCGGACAAGGAGCGCATGGACGTAGTGGATCAGATCTATACCCGGATGCTGCGCTACCGTAACCTCACGCGCTATTATACCGACAAGGCGATCTCCGTTTCGTTCCTGCGCAGCCAGTCCAAAGGCGATGCCGCCCGCGTGCAGGCGCTCTACGGCAAACCCTCCGAAAGATATTGGTAGCCATGACACCGCTCGCAACAAATTTCGACAACCTGCACCAAGTGCTGCGCAATCTCTATCAGGAGATGCTGCCCCTGTGCGGGGATATGGTCGGCATCGCCAAAGGCGTGGCCGGTCTGGGAGCGCTTTTTTACGTGGCCTATCGGGTATGGAAGGCGCTGGCCTCGGCCGAGCCTATCGACGTGTTCCCGCTGCTGCGCCCCTTCGCCATCGGGCTGTGTATCATTATGTTTCCGACCGTCGTGCTGGGGACGGTGAACGCCGTGCTTTCGCCCGTGGTGCAGGGCACGCACGCCATCCTCGAAGGGCAGACGACGGACATCGCCGCCTACCAGAAGCAGCGGGACGATCTCGAATACGAGGCCCGCGTGCGCGAAGGCAAGGCGTGGCTGGTGGACGACGAGGTGTACGACCAACAGCTCGCCGAACTGGGCATTACGGATCTGGGCGAAATAATCAGTATGTGGTGGGAGCGGACGTGGCACGGAATCAAGATGTGGTTCCGAGAGCTGGTGCGCGACTTCTTCGAGCTGCTGTTCAACGCCGCAGGACTCACGGTGGACACGCTGCGGACGTTCTTTCTGGTCGTGCTCTCCATTCTCGGCCCGCTGTCGTTCGCGCTCTCCGTTTACGACGGTTTTCAGGGAACGCTCACGCACTGGCTCTCAAAATACATCTGCGTCTATCTGTGGCTGCCCGTAGCCGACCTCTTCTCGGCCGTGCTGGCCAAGATACAGGTGTTGATGCTTCAGGCCGACATTGCGGCGCTGCAAGACCCCAGCTACATCCCGGACGGCTCGAACGGCGTCTATATCATCTTCCTGATTATCGGGATCATCGGCTATTTCACCGTGCCGACCGTAGCCGAGTGGATCGTGCAGGCGGGCGGCGGTTCGGGACTGGGCGGCGTCAACCGCGCTTCGTCGTTCGCTGCCGGTGTCGCGGGCGGCGTGACCGGAGCTTTGATCGGCAAAGCCTTTGGGCGCGGCGGCAAATCGAAATACGGCGAGAGCGACGACAGCGGCCCCCAAGGCGATAACCTCGCCACGAAGGATGGCGGAGGGTCGTCCGGCGGCCATTGATGGAATGCAGCCGATCGCTTTTGTAGCGATTGAACCGCATGTCAGCCGCACCTTTTTCTGTGCGGCTCAATAGAAGAGATAAACCCGATAAAACGACAAAAAATGGAATTCAAATCGTTGAAAAACATCGAAACGAGCTTCCGGCAGATACGGCTCTTCACGCTCGTCTTCCTCGGACTGTGCGCCGTGGTGGCCGTGTTCAGCGTCGTGAAGAGCTACCAGTTCGCCCAGCGCCAGCGCGAGAAGATCTATGTGCTCGATCAGGGCAAGTCGCTGATGCTGGCCCTCTCGCAAGACCTCAGCCAGAACCGGCCCGTCGAGGCGCGGGAGCACGTCCGCCGCTTCCACGAGCTCTTCTTCACGCTGGCGCCCGACCGGGCGGCCATCGAGAGCAACATCAACCGCGCCCTGTTCCTATGCGACAAGAGCGCCTACCACTACTCGCAGGATCTTCAGGAGAAGGGCTACTACAACCGCGTGGTGGCGGGCAACATCAATCAGCAGGTGCAGGTCGATTCGGTGGTCTGCGACTTCAATACCTATCCGTACCGCGTAACGACCTATGCACGGCAGATGATTATACGCGAGAGCAACGTTACCGAACGCTCGCTCATCACGCGCTGCAACCTCATCAACTCGGTGCGCTCGGACAACAACCCGCAGGGTTTTACAATGGAGCGCTTCGAGATTGTCGAAAACCGCGATCTGCGGGTCATAGCACGATAAATTATGATACGGAAATGGATAAAACGCGCCGGAGAGCGGATCGAGGATCGGCTGCGGCGCGTGTGCGGGGCGATCAGTCCCGACAAGAGGGTTATTGCGATCATTACGCTCTTCGTGCTCTTCGCCGCACTGTCGCTGTATAGCACCGTTTCGGCGATATACTCTCTGGGGCGCAACGACGGGGAGCGGATACGGATCGAACACCTGCGACGGCTTGCACCGCAGCCGGAGCAGAGGCTCAAGCCGGAATCCTTCGGAAATTCAGATCCAAAGCCGCAGCAGGAAGCAGCCTTTCCCGCTGAAACAGAACGAACACAGTCCGGGGCGGACAGCTCCGAACGATTAAACACGACCGATTATGAAAGAGAACGAGAAACACGGCAGTAACGAACAGCCTGCGCCGGAGAAGCCCGCGAAGGAGCTTACCGAGCAGCAAATACAGCAGCGGCGCAAGATGATCGTCTTCCCGCTGATGCTGCTGGTCTTCGCCGCGATCATGTGGCTCATTTTCGCCCCTTCGGGCGGTGAGGAGGCCACCGAACAGGCGGGGCTCAATACCAGCCTGCCCACGCCGGAGCAGAGCGGCATTGTCGCCGACAAACGCGACGCCTATGTGCAGCAGGAGATGAAGGCCAAACAGGAGGCCAAGATGCGCTCGCTGGAAGATTTCGCCTTCTCGCTGGGCGAGGAACCCGAGAGCGAGGAGGAACGGACCGCACGCGAGGAAAGGGAGATGCGCATGGCCCCCAAACCCGTAGAATACTACGAGAACCCCTCGCGCTTCGAGAGCGGAACCCTGCACTCATCGGTGGGTGCGTACCACGACCTGAACCGTCAGATAGGCAGCTTCTATGAAGAGACGCAGAACGAGGCCGAAAGCGACAGAGAGAAGGAGTTGCAGGAACGCATCGACCGGCTCGAAGCGCAGTTGGAGGACGAACAGGCCCGGCAGAGCGCCGAGGAGCAACAACTGGCACTGATCGAGAAATCCTACCAACTGGCCTCGAAATACATGAACGGAGGGCAAAATGCGGGCGGTGCGGCGGAAGCCGTCCAGACCACCCCGACGGGCGGTGCATCCCGCAGCGGCAGGAGCACCGTGCAACCCGTCGCCCAAGTGCGCCGAGAGGTCGTATCGCGCCTCGCGGCCCCGATGCCCGATTCGGTATTCGTCGCGGAGTTCACGAAGCCTCGCAACTGGGGATTCAATACTGCGGCGGGTAACGAGAACCCCGTACAGAAAAACAGCATCGGAGCCTGTATTTATCGCACGACGACCGTGACGGACGGCAAGGAGGTACCCCTGCGCCTTACTGAGTCGATGAGGGCCGGCGGCGTGCTGATCCCCGCGAACACCGTACTTACGGGCACGGCCCGCATCGACGGAGAGCGCATGATGATCACGGTCAGCGCCGTGCAATATCGGGGCAGCGTGATACCGGTCGAGTTGCTGGTTTATGACATGGACGGAGGCGAGGGCATCAGCGTCCCCGCATCCGACGAGATCAGCGCCGTGAAGGAGATCGCCGCCAATGCGGGTTCAGGATTGGGAAGCAGTATCACCATTACGGACGATGCGGGGACGCAACTGCTCTCCGATCTGGGGCGCAGCGTCATACAAGGCACGGCGCAGTACGTCGGGCAGAAGATGCGGCAGGTCAAGGTGACGCTCAAAGCAGGGTACCGTGTCCTGCTGCTGCCCCCGCTGGAATAACACGCAAGCCACTGAATATCCATAAACCGAACACATTAAAGAAAGACGAGTTATGAACCGAAAGAAAATCGAGAGCACAGTCCGCTCGCAAAACCTTTGCTCGCCGGCAGCGAAAGAAAACAAGCCGGGCGCAGTTAAAAAAATCCTTTTATCGTTCGCACTTTTAGGATGCGTAACGGGCGCTTCGGCGCAGGAGATAGCCGAAACCGCAGCGCCGGACATACCGGCTGCCGCGACACCTTCGACGGGCGACTACTTCGGCGGGCTGACCCGTCCGCTGACCTTCGACCGCATGATCCCGCCTTACGCGCTGGAGGTGACCTTCAACAAGACCACGCACGTTATTTTCCCCTCGGCCATCCGCTACGTCGATCTGGGCTCGGCAGACCTTTTGGCCGCCAAAGCCGACGGCACGGAGAATGTTTTGCGCGTCAAGGCAGCCCTGCGCGACTTCTCGCGCGAGAGCAACCTCTCGGTGATAACGGAAGACGGCGCCTATTACACCTTCAATGTCAAGTATGCCGACGAGCCTGTGAAACTGTCGGTCGAGATGACCGACTTCCTGCACGACGGCGAGGCGGTGAATCGCCCCAACAACGCGCTGGAGATCTACATGGAGGAGCTGGGGAGCGAATCGCCGCTGCTGGTGAAGCTCATTATGAAGTCGATCTACAAGAACGACCGCCGCGAGGTAAAGCATATCGGCTGCAAGCGTTTCGGCATCCAGTATCTACTCAAAGGCATCTATTCGCACAACGGGCTGCTCTATTTCCACCTGCAACTGAAGAACTCCTCGAACGTGCCTTTCGAGGTCGATCACCTCACCTTCAAGATCGCGGATAAGAAGGTCGCCAAGCGCACGGCCATTCAGGAGCAGGTCATCCGGCCCCTGCGTGCCCACAACAACGTGCAGGTGATTCGGGGCAAGAGCAGCGAGCGCATGGTCTTCACGCTTCCGAAGTTCACCATTCCCGACGACAAGCACCTCGTGGTGGAACTCTACGAGAAAGAAGGCGGACGCCACCAGACCTTTACGGTCGAAAACGCCGATCTGGTGCGTGCCGAGGTCATCAACGAATTAAAGGTCAAATAGCATGAAACGGTTGGCATTGCTGCTATCGCTGGCCCTCGGTCTGGCTTTGGCTCCGGAGGCCCATGCCCAGCGTACCCTGCCCGGAATGCGGGGGCTGGAGGTACGCGCGGGCATGGCGGACGGCTGGTACTCCGCCTCCGGGCGCAGCACCACGGGGTACTACTTCGGAGCGGCCATGAACCGTTATGCGGGCCGTGCGAACAAGTGGGTCTTCGGGGCGGAGTACCTCTGCCGCAATTACCCCTACAAAGCAGGGAGTATCCCCGTGGCGCAGTTCACGGGCGAAGGGGGCTACTACTATAAGTTTCTCGCGGACGGCTCCAAGACCTTCTTCCTCTACATCGGCGGCTCGGCCCTGTTGGGGTACGAGACGGTGAACTGGGGAGATAAAATGCTGTACGACGGCTCCACGATCCGAAGCCGCGAGGGATTCCTCTACGGAGGCGCGGTGACGCTGGAGGCCGAAGCCTATATCACCGACCGCATCGTGCTCTGCATATCGGGCCGCGAGCGTGTGCTTTGGGGCACGACGACAGGGCATTTCCACACGCAGTTCGGAATAGGACTGAAATTCATCATCGACTGACATTCATCCACCACTTTTTATTAACCGCCGCACGAAACGGCATAAAATCAATTAAATCTATGAAAAAGATGATTTTGGCAGCCACGGCTGCCCTGGCCATGCTGGCCTCCTGCAACAAGCACACCGACGAGATCGCAGACTCGGCGACGGGCAGCGTAGTGAAAATCACCCTGACGGACAAGACGCCCGAAACCCGCGCCTTCTTCGACCAGACGGCCGCGGCCGAGAGCTGGGAGAAGAAGATAGGCACGCTCACGCTGTTCGTATTCGACGGCAACGGGGACGCCGTACTGCAACGCAAGTTCACCGCTGCGGAGATTTCGGGACAGACGGCGACCATTCCCGTACCGGACGCCGCACCGGGGCAAACGTACCGTTTCTATGCCATCGCCAACGGCAGTGCCCTTTCCGGGATCGGCACACTGGACGACCTGCGAAGCCAGGCCGAGAGCGAGATCGCGGACTATAACGGTACGTTCGACGAGGTGACGACGAAGGCCAAACGCTCCGCAGGGTTCACTATGACCGGTTCGGCGACGCAGGCCATCGCTGCGGCCGGGCAGACGACCACCGTGCAGATCGCGCTCGAAAGGCTCGTGTCGAAAGTAGCCGTACAGGCCACGACCGACAGCAAGTTCGCCGCGACTTATCCGGGTCGCGTGCGGATCGCTTCGGCGACCGTTTCCCGTGCGGCATCCTCGGTCTCCTATTTCGACGTCGGCACGTCGCATTCCGGAGGAACCCAGAACCGCGAACATTCCGGGGGAACCATGCCTCTGTTCGCAGCACAGACTTTCAGCCATACGCAGGCAGCGAAAGAGCAGAGCGGGAAATATGCCAATTTGTTCTATATCTACGGCAATGAGGACAACATGGCTGCCGAGAGCGTACTGCTGACCCTCGAAGGCATTTACGATCATGACGGGGATTTCGGAACGACGGACGACCAGATGCCCGTAAGTTACGAGAGCGAACTTGCCGGGGATTCGGGTAAGGCTATCAACCGCAATACCTACCGCCGCGTAACGGTGAACATCAGCGGCCTGACGGGTGCCGACGTGGCCGTGACGATCACCCCCGCAGACTGGGAAGGGCCGTTCAATCAGGATGTTAATATCGGTATGTAGCATCAGAAGGGAAGGGACAGGGTGCAATCGTCCCTGTCTTTCCCCTTTTTCCATTTTTCATTATGAGAAACCTACTGATTTTAATTATGCCGCTGCTCGCTTTGGCGATCGGTTGTTCCAAAGAAGACATTGTTCCGGCTGCGGAGTCTGCGACCCGCTTTACGCTGCGGGTGTGTCCGGAAGAAACGCAGGCGGTTACCCGGGCCGCGGACGAACGGGCCGTCAAGGACATGAACGTTTTCCTCTTCGATCCGCAGGGCATACGCCCGTCGCAGCACTTTTACGTGCAGGGCGGCGTATTGGAGCGTTCCATTCCCGCCGGCCGGTACGATGTGTATGCCGTAGCCAATCTGCACGAAGACATGGGCCCGATGAGCCGGGAGGCGTTGTCGGACTATGAGTTCCGCGTACCCCGAAGTTACACGTCGCTGCCCATGTCCGGATATGCGGAATGTACGGTCGGGAAAGGGACGCCGGAGGCTACGGTCACCGTCCGGCGCAACGTGGCCAAAATCGTCTGCAACATCTCCTTCTACGGGGTGGACTACGACCTGAAGCTCCAATCCGTGCAGGTGGTGGATATGGCAAGTGTCACCACGCTGTTTGCGGAGGATCAGCAGGCCCGTGAGCTCACCTCTTCCGAGCTTTCGGCGATCGCATCGTATGAGAACCGCAAGGCATCGCGCACGTTCTTCTTGGCGGAGAACTGTCGGGGCGAAGTGCCGGGAATAACCTCTCAGGAGCAGAAATGTGCCGGCAACGCACCCGAAGGAGCGACTTTCCTGCGGATCAAAGCGCAGCGTGAAGGCAAACTGCTGACGTACGACGTATATCTGGGAGAGAACAATACGACCAACTTCGACGTGCGCCGCAATACGGTATATACGCTCAATATCGTCATCAAGGGCGAAAACGCGGTCGATACCCGTGTAGATGCGTTCGAAGTCGAGATTTCGGACAACTTCCCTTACGAGGGCTATCGGTTCGAGGGATATTGCCTGTACGACCCCGGCCGGCAGCTTACGATCACCGTGGACGATCCGCAAAAGGCCGGCGACCTTTCGGCGACGGTTCGCTTCGTCGCAGGAAAGAACGGGGCCTTCTTCTTCAACGGGCAGCCGCTCACCTCGTCCGTCACCTTCCCGCTCGACGCCCCTTCGGGCGTTTACACTCTCCCCGTGGACTACTTCCCCGGCGATTGCTATACCGCCGACAATCATTGCCTCGTCTATGAGGTGGCTGTAAGCAACACGGACGGGTACAGCTATACGAAAACGTTTACGCACGACTTTTATAATCTCCTGACGATATATACCTACTGGAAGCGTGGGACTACCCACCGCGGTCGGGGAAGCGTCGACAAAGAGAATATGACGGTCGTAAAATGGAGTTCCTCCTATACGTCCGAAGACAATCGCATGATGATATTGTCGTTGGACGACGGGCCGCTCGTGCCTCTCAAACCGGTGGACGGATCGAAAGTCGGAGGTTGGTATGCGGATCGCGGCCTCACGCAGTTCGTCTCAGCGGAAAACCCGTACCGCCATCCCATGAAAAGGTTTCGGGATACGCTCTACGTGGACTTCGTGCAGGAAGCCGTCTATATCTATACCCATGTCGATCTGGTCGAGATAAGTTGCGACGGCGCGTACCGGATCGATCAGGAAAAACAGGCGTTCGTTGTTCCGATAGGAAGCCGTTGCACGTTCAAGGGGATCGGAGGGAAAACGGTCGCCGTCTGGTGGAGCAACTTCATCGGCCACTATCCCCGCAAGGAGCTGTCGCGGAAGCCGGAGTATTCCTTTACCGCATGGGAAAACCGCAATGTCGTTCCCGAATTTCAGACCGATTAACCTCTCTCAACGCTCCGCCGATACCTTTTGCCGGATGCGGCGGCTACTCATTCCAACAAAATAGAAACACGATGAAAAGATTATTTGTACTGCTGCTGTTCGTCCTCGCGGCGAACGCAGCTTCGGCTCAATATACGGCCGTGCGCGTCAATGCGCTGGGACTGGCAACGGGAACCGTCAATGCCGGTGTGGATGTGGCCGTATCGGAAAAATGGTCTGTCGAAGCGTCGGCATACTGGAACCCGATCTCGACCGAAAGTCTGCGAACCAAAGTGCTGGGAGCCGTCGTGGGTGTGCGCCGCTGGCGCTTCGAGCCGCACGTCGGCTTCTTTTGGGGCGTGCACTCCGCCCTCGCACAGTATCGCGTCGGGAACCGGAACAAACGCTACAACGGCTGGGCTGTCGGCGTAGGTGCCAGCGCGGGCTACTCGTGGATGCTGCATAGGCGGTGGAATTTCTCGCTCGAAGGCGGCATCGGCCTGTATTACATGAACGATACGCGCTGGAACCCCGCGCCGCCGCCCGGCGAAGATGTCTTTCTGCGGCATTACCGCCGTATCGCACTGGCTCCGGCGAAGCTGGAAGCCTCTTTCTCTTATATGTTTTAGAATCCCGAGATATGAAAAAGCTCTTGTTTTTAGGATTATTGCCGCTTCTGTCCGCATCCTGCACGAAGGATAGCGGCAGCTACCCGCCCGATGGACCGCAGTCCCCCGAAGCTGTCGCTTCGCAGGTGGAAATATCTTTTACGGCTGCGGACAACGGATTTCCGACACGAAATTCGGAGGATGAAAATACCATTGCAGACGTGAACCTTTACCTGCATAACGTGCAGACGGGTTCGCTGGAACATCACTATCTGACCGCAGGGAACGCTTCGCGGACGATGACGATAGCTCACGGCCGTTACGAAGCGTATGCCATCGCCAATACGAGGGAAGATATGGGGCCGATGACACTCCTGCGATTGCAGGAAGCGATGTACGTTCTCGATGTATCGGGAGATACCGATGAGAGGTTTGCGATGAGCGGCCGGCAGTCTTTCACTGTATCGGGGGCTACCGATGTCGCGATACTCCTGCGGCGGTGTGTGGCAAAACTGACTCTGAACGTCACGACGGCCGGCGCCTTTACGGATTTCGAACTCCGATCCTGTCAGGTAACGGGCGTACCGTCCTGCGTGCCGTTCTTCGCTGGAAGCAAACCCACAACGGACAGCGAAGTGACATCCTTTCCGAAGAGCGCCCTTTCCGGACGCAGCTACTCCGTTGTTCTTTACCTTCCCGAAAACGCTCAGGGCGAAGTGCCGGGCATCACCGACCCGCGGCAGCGCAGCCGCGAAAATGCCCCGCAATACGCCACCTGTATCCATCTTGAAGGCGAGGCATCAGGCCGTAAGGTCGATTATTACATCTATCCCGGCAGCAACGTCACGACCTCTTTCGACATCCTGCGTAACTGTCATTATAACCTCGATGTGATGATTTCGGGGGCCAATGCGACGGATATGCGTCTTTCGACGCTCGGAGCGACCTTCACGGAACTACCTCGGACGTGCTGCGTGGGCGACGATATTTTTACCGAGATGAGGGTCGAGAGCACCGATCCCGACGGTCGCTACACGCTGACCGTCGAACAGGAGAAGGGCGAAGGTACGATAACATTCGACGGTGCAGCCATGACGACCGGAATTCCCGTCGCATTACCCGGCGGAGCCGGAATTAAAACAGCACGGATCGGATACTGCCCGACAGTTGCAGGCGAAGCCGTGCTGACATTCGTCCTGCGGGATGCCTATGACTATGAAATTCGCCGTACGCTGACGACCGAGGCGGTCGAAAAACCCTCTCTCGATGTTACGCTGACACCGCCTTCGGCAATCGTCGTCGGCAATCCCGCCACTTTTACGTTGGAAATCAGTGGAAGCGATGACGCCGCAATCTCTACCTTCACTTGTTCCGATCCGCAGGCCGTTTTCGTATTTCCCGCAGGGACAGGGCTCGGCGGCAACGAAGTCATGTTAGGCAATGGAACCCACGGTTTCTTGCTCGACACCCGTGTCACCGGCGACCTGACGGTTACGGTGCGGGTAAGCGACGGCAGCGGCCATAGCGTACAGCGGCAATGCACGGTAACGTCCCGTTATCCGAAATTCTCCGCAATGATACGAACCATGTCCTCGGCGGCTCTCTATTCGGACAGTCCGATGACGCTGATCATCCGTTCGACCGAATACGCGGGCGACTATACCGTAAGTTATACGACGACCTCGACGAATTGCAGGGTTTCGTATGGCGGTTCCATGTTACGCCCCGACAGCCCTGTAACCCTCGAAGCCGGACAACATATTTTTACCGCCAACTCTTCCTATGCCGAGCGAACGGAATTCGTCTTTACGATTACGGACATCTACGGGCAAAGTCAACAAGCACAAGCGTCGATTACATGGAGGTAGTCGGGCCCGTCTTCTCGGCTTATGATAAGAAAAAAGTTATAAAACAATGAAGAAGATGTTATTGCACAGCCTCGTCGTGTGCCTGCTGCTGGGCGGTTGTACCGTTACGGGCAGGCTTCAGCGCCGGGGCTTGGGCGCACGGGCGAACTATGCGCCCAAAGAACAAAAGCAGGAGCCGAAAAAGGAGTCCGCACCGCAATATGTCGAATACAAGCACCGCGACAGCCTGAAACCCATCTATTTCCTGCCTACGACTACGCTCGAAAACGGCGAGCGCGTCATGTCGTTCGAACTCGACGAGGTGGTCGTGGTGGCCAAATCGCGCACCGTCGCCGAGCGTATGGGCAAGGTCTGCATCGACTTCGTGATCGAGCTGCCGCGCCAGTTGCAGGGCAACTGCCGGAGCGTGGCCGTAACACCCATGCTCCACAAGACGGACAGCCTCGTGCCGCTTCAGCAGATCAGTATCCGGGGCGGGCTGTTCTGCCGCGTGCAGGATCGCAACTATTGGCAGTTCGACCAATACGTGCGGGTCTTCAAGCCCGATGCGGCTGCCGAGCAGCGGGCTTTCGAGCGTTTCGTCAAGCACCCCTATCCGGAGGGCGTGCGGCTGGATTCCATCGTCGAAGGCCGTGAGAAGATCAGCTATTACTACACGCAGGAAGTACCGACCAAAGGCGAAGGCAAGACGATGCACGTCACACTTGCGGGAGCGGTCGTAGGGCTGGACGGCAGCCGTTACGATATGCCGCCGCTCGATACGCTGGAATACAATATATCCTCGATGCTGACCTTTACAGACACCACGAGGCGCTACCTGATCAAAGTGATCGAGAAGTATGCCGTGGTCAAAGACCGCAACTACCTTGCCTTCGAAGTCGGCAAATCGGACATTATCGACACGCTGGAAACCAACGCCGTTCAGCTCGCCCGTATCGAATCCCTGATGGACGGACTGATAAACCAGCGGGAGTTTTATGTGGACAGTATCGTGCTGACCGCTTCGGCATCACCGGAAGGAGCGCTCGCGCTCAACGAGCGTCTGGCCCGCGAGCGTGCCCTGTCGCTCAAACGGCGTCTGGGCGAGCGTTTCGGGCGGCAGGTCGATACGCTGATCGCCGTGCGCTCCGCAGGCGAGAACTGGACGGAGCTGGGGCGCTTGATCGCCGCCTCGGACAGTCTGCCGCACCGCGAGGCGATCCTTGCGCTGCTCGGTGCGGAGAAGAATCCCGACCGGCGCGAAGCGGCCCTGCGCGGCAGGTATCCGCAGGAGTATAAACATATCCGGGAGCGGCTCTATCCGCTGCTGCGCTCGGTCGATTTCAAATACGACCTGCGGCGCGTGGGCATGGTGAAGGATACGATCCATACGACCGTACCCGATACGCTCTACGCGCGGGGCGTGAAGCTGCTCGACGAAAGGCGCTACGGCGAAGCCCTCACGATATTGGCTCCTTACCATGACCGAAATACGGCTATCGCACTGCTCTCGCTCGGCCATGACGACCGCGCTTACGAAGTGCTCTCCGCGCTGCCCGAATCGGCCGAGGCGTGCTACCTGAAAGCCATCGCCTGCTCGCGGCTGGGTCACAGGGAGGAAGGGCGCAAATGGTTCGAGCGGGCGTGCGAGCTGAAAGAGACATTCGAATACCGGGGCAGGCTCGACCCGGAAATATCCAACCTTTTAACCGATGACTGACGATGAGAAAAAGAGCGATCGCGGCCACGATGCTGCTGACAGCGGCTATGGCCTTTACCTCGTGCGCCAAACTGTATGAGGAAGAAACAACGGAAACCCTGAAACGCCCACAGACGGACATCGAGATTCCGGAGGACAACCCTTGGGACGAAGTGCCGGACAGCGATACGGGGACTGGACATTAAAGAGCGAATGCAATGCGAACGGATGTAATTTTTAATACGGATGCGGCCTCCGGCCTCGGCCGGCTGCCCGACAACTCCATCGACTGTATCGTAACCTCGCCCCCGTACTGGCAGCTCAGAGATTACGGACTCTCTCCGATACTGTTCGGCGGGCGGCAGGAGTGTGAACACGATTTCGACGATTACGCCATCTGCCGCAGTTGCGGCGGATGGCTGGGGCAGTTGGGACAGGAACCCTCCCGCGAGATGTTCTTGGAGCATCTCGTGGGCATCTTCGACGAGTGTTGCCGCGTATTGAAAAGTACGGGGACGCTATGGGTGAACCTCGGCGATTCGTACAGCAAACTCAATAAATACAACCGCACAGACGATTGGCCGCCGGGTAAAAACGCCCATTGTCTGAAAACACTGCGCGTCGATCTGTCGATACACCGAGTTCCGCACAAATCGCTGTGCAATATCCCGGGGCTGTTCGCCGAGATGATGATCCTGCGGGGGTGGATACTGCGCAACGAGATTATATGGCACAAGCCCTCGGCTGTGCCTACCCCTGTCAAAGACCGTTTTACGGTGGATTTCGAGAAGGTGTTTTTCTTCGCCAAATCCCCGAAATACGACTTCCGGCAACAGTTCGAACCTTATGCCGGGAATGAGACGAACAGAATATCCAGACAGCCGGAACATCCGACAGGTTCGAAATCCAGAAATGACCTTCAAGGCAGGAACAAACGGGCGGTCTGGCGGATTACGACCGAAATCAGCCACGAGAAGCACTACGCCCCCTATCCGCAGAAGTTGATCGAAACGCCTATCGAGGCGGGGTGTCCGCCGGGCGGCGTAGTCCTCGATCCGTTTCTGGGAAGCGGAACGACGGCCCTCGTCGCCCGCAGGCTGGGACGCCACTACATCGGCATCGAGCCGAATCCGGAATACGTCGCCATAGCCCGTTCTCGGCTGGAACGGGGACCCGAAACCTCAAAACAGTGAGGAGGCCATGCGAATCGGATTGGTGGATGTGGACGGGCGCAACTTCCCGAACCTCGTGCTGATGAAACTTTCGGCGTGGCATAAGTTCCGGGGCGATACGGTGGAATTTGCCGATCCCGTGGCGGGGCGTTACGACAAAGTGTATCTGTCGAAGGTCTTTACCCATACGCCCGACTGCCGGGATGAATACCGCTGCGAGGTGATACGCGGCGGAACGGGCTACCGCGATTATACGACGACGCTGCCGGAGGCGGTCGAACATACATGTCCGGATTACTCGCTCTACGGCGTGGGCGAAGCCTACGGCTTTCTCACGCGCGGATGCCCGAACCGATGTTCGTGGTGCGTGGTGCCGCGCAAAGAGGGCGCTATCCGGCCCCATGCCGACATCGAAGAGTTCCTTGCAGGACGCAAACGGGCCGTGCTGCTCGACAACAACGTGCTGGCCTCCGCATGGGGCCTCGCGCAGATCGAAAAGATCGTCCGCTTGGGCGTGCGGGTGGACTTCAATCAGGGGCTTGACGTGCGGCGTATCGCCCGCAACCCGGAACTCGCAGAGCTGCTCGCACGGGTCAGGTGGCTGCGCTTCCTGCGGATGGCCTACGACAGCTGTGCCGTGCAGGAGGATGTACATAACGCCGTAGAACTGCTCGTCAAATGTGGCTTGTCGCCCCGCAAACTGTTCTTCTACGTGCTGGTGCGCGACGACATCGGCGATGCGCTGGAACGTATTCGGGAGCTGAAGGCGTTGGGCTGCGTGCCCTTCGCACAGCCGTACCGGGATTTTTCGGGCGACGCCAAACCCTCGCGGGAGGCGTGGCGGCTGGCCTACTGGTGCAACAACAAACGATTGTTCAACGCGATGGACTTCGCGGATTACAAATGCAAATAAACCGAAAAGTGATGAAAAAGTTATTTTTTGCGGCGATGGCCGCACTCGGACTGCTCGCATCCTGCGACAAAGATCTGGACATTCAGCAGGCGTACAGTTTCTCGTTGGAAACGATGCCCGTACCCAAGCGTATCGGCGTAGGCGAAACCGCCGAGATACGCTGTACGCTGGTTCGTGAGGGGGAGTATGCCGACGCCCGCTACACGATCCGCTATTTCCAACCCGACGGCAAGGGAGAACTGCGGATGGACGACGGGACGGTGTTCCTGCCCAACGACCGCTATCCGCTGGAACGCTTCTCGTTCCGCCTTTATTACACCTCCCGCAGCGACGACCAGCAGACCATCGACGTCTATATCGAGGACAATATGGGACAGGTGGTGCAAAAGAGCTTCACGTTCCAGAACGACAGCGATACGGGCGGCGAAGAGCAATAGTCTCAAACGAACATCATTGCCCGGCCAAAGTCGGGCATTTTTAATTTGAAAACCTTATGACAGAACAGGAAAAACGGGATATAGCCTTGCTCGAACGGGGCGGCAGAAAGCATAATATGTTGATGACCCTTCCTTTGGAGCGGCGTACCGAGGCGGTATGCCGCCGCGCCGTCGAGATCGACGGAGAAAATATCCGATACGTTCCCCGCGATATGCGCACCGAAAAGCTGTGTTATACGGCCGTGCAAAGCTGGGATTTTGCGCTCGACTATGTGCCGGAGGAACTGAAAACGCCCTCGATGTGCAAGGCCGCCGTAGAACGTTACGGGCCGGCGCTGCTGTTCGTGCCGCAGGAGCGCCGAACAGAGGCCCTGTGCGAAGCGGCGGTGCAAAACAATGTATGGGCCCTGCCTTATGTGCCCGACCGGATCAAGACCCGGAAGATGTGCATGGATGCAGTAGCGAAAGATGGTTGGGTGTTGGAGTTCGTGCCCCAAGCGATAAAAACCCCGCAGATGTGCCGGCTGGCCCTTAACGCCCCGCTGGCCAAACTCCGCGAAAACCGGAGCGTCCTTCAATTCATTCCCTATGCCGACGTGTGTTTGGAAGGCATAAAAAAATACCGGCAGGAAGGCGCCGATATGGTAGGTTTGCTGGCAGACATCGAACCGGAGGTGATGGATGAACACATTGCCCTGTACGGGGTTCGTACCGACCCGTCGTGTCTGACGGCCCTGCCGGGGAGGTGGAAAACAAGGACGGTATGCACGGCGGCGGTACAGAGCGACGGGATCATGCTGCACGACGTACCGGAACATTTGCGCACGAAGCGTATGTGCGAGGCGGCCGTATCGTCCAGCATCCATGCACTTCCTTATGTGCCGGAGGCATTGCATACCCCCGACTTGTACCGGAAAGCGATGGTGAACGACCCTGCCGCCATTCAGTATTTCAAGCCGGAACTGCTGACGCGGGAGATGTGCCATGAGGCATTGTATTCGAGCTATGACCTGCGGGTACTTCGGTACATTCCCTACAAAGAGATCCACGAGCAGTTGTTGGAGCGTTGCGAGGGATACTCTCGAACCAAATATTTTCTGGACAGTATGAATCCGGACTATATGACCCCGAAGCTGGCGGAGATGATTTTCACCAAAGAACCCGAACTGTTCTACAATATTCCCGAAAAATTCAAGGATAAGGAGCTGTGCGAAACGGCGGTACGGTACGACGGAAGCTATCTCAAAATGGTTCCGGAAGCCCTTAAAACACCGGAGTTGTGCATGGAAGCCATACGTCGCAGTCCGTATGCCATAGAGTTTATCCCGGAAACGATGAAAAGCCCGGAGTTCTATACGGATTTGGTCAGGAAGAATCCGTTGAACCTGCGGGGAATACCCGAAGACGACCGGACTTACGAGATGTGCAAAGAGGCTTTCGACAATACTTACGGAAAGGATAAGACCGATTACAGCATCGCCGGTGCGTTGACAGAACCGTCGATAGCTCTGCAAATGGTTCGGGAGCAGGATAATCCTAAAACAATCGACTTTTTGATGACCGTAATGCGTCCCAAAGCCATTTCGGAAGAAGTAGCGTTGGAAGCCGCACGTAAAAACGGGCATATCTTGCGCTTCGTACCGAAAGAGATCATCACGCAGCAGGTTGGCGAAGCCGCCGTCAAAAATCATCCGCAGGCGATTCAATGGGTTCCCCACGACATACGCACGGCGGATATGTGCCTGTATGCCTTTAAGAGCGATTCCGAACTGGATATTTACACTCCGGGGCGGATCAGGTGCGAAGACAATGTTTATATATTCGCCCGAAAGATGGACGAGCTACTCCGCCAACCGATCACCTATGACGACAGCAAACGGCTCTACGGGGGCGAAACGATCCGCTTGCGGAACGTGGAAACGGATACCAAAATCTTCGAGAACTGCGAAGTTCGCTACGACCGTAAGAAAGAATCGCTGACCCTGCGGAACGTTACGCCCCAACAGGAGCGGGTGCAGCCCATAAAACCGCAGCGCAAATCCTCCATGAAACCGAAATTCTAAAACTACGATTGAAACCAATAGCGATGAAAACGACAGAAGAAAACAGAACGATGAACTCCGGCGACCGTCGGGAGCCGGGAGACGTTTATATGATGCTTTCACCGGAGGGAAAAACACAGGCTGTATCGGCAAACGGGAGATATTATAAAAACTTCGGTCATTTTATCAATCATTGCACGGAAATAATACTCAAAGATTGGCTGACGCCTTACCCGAACAGTTTTTTCGTACATTACCGCTTTGCCGACCCCGACCGGGTATGGAAACCTTACGAGAATATCCCGATGTTTCCGCGCAAACTGTCGGATGCCATCAAGGAGCAGGGCTTGAAACCGCTGGACACCTGCCGGCTCTATCCGGCCATATACTGCTATCAGAACGGCCTCGATCCGTTGTTGCCGGAAAATTCCGAGCAGGAATTGAAAAAAAATTCGAACTATCGGCGGGCCGTATCCCGGTATTCCGATCGAGAGCAGCTTCTCGGAATCAATACCTATACGGGCATCGAGACCGACCGGGGCGTACTGCTGTTCGATAATACGCCGGAAGGACGGAAATTGCAAAAGAGGTATAAGGATTTCCTTGCAGACAAATTTTTCGATCCCCGGCTTGACATCACGTTTTTCAGAACGATAGACGTAATACCCGATGAAGTGCAACGGGCAAGGATCAACCCCGTTATTGATCTCGACAGGCTATACAGCAGCGAGCCGGAGCCGTTCGGAGTGCTTTCGGCCGACTGTTATACGGATATGACGGAAATCGGTATCCATACCGAACGCGAACGTTACGATATGTCGGCGACAAGAGAAAATTTCGTTCGCTTCGCCAGGATGGATAAAGGATCGGATATTTTTTTGTCCGAACATACCTATAACATTGCCTGCCTGTTGCACCTTGCTTCGCCAGAGTGCACAGACCCTATGATACGGGATAAGTTCCCCAATTTCTTCTCCTATCGGGACTGGTTCGACAACTTGGCCGAACGCTTTACCAAAGCCACGACAGAGACGGAAAAACAACAGGCTATGGCTCTGATCCGGCAACGGGCCGACCATATTCTGCGGCATGACTATCCCAACCTTCGCCGACCGCCGGTTCCGGCCCCGAAAGAACAGACCGAAACCGCCGTAACATCCGTTGGAAAACCGGCAAGGCAGCTGCCCGACGTGGCGAAAAAGCTGGCCGCACATTCTAAAAAGAAAACCGGGCTGAAACCGTAGATTATCATGCGGTTCGGCAGATATGCAACATGGTGAAGGTAGATTTAGATTTGATTATTATTTAATAATAATTATCTTTGCGTAATAATATGCAACTCTATGAAACCACTGAGAAATCCCTTTATAACCAGCGGCTACGAATCCGCCGAGTATTTCTGCGACCGCGAACAAGAGAGCGAGAATCTTATTCGGGAAGTTACCAACGGCAATAATTTGGCGCTGATCTCCACGCGCCGTATGGGGAAGACAGGACTTATACAGCACTGTTTCAACAATCCGGAGATCAAAGGTAACTATTATACGTTTTTCGTCGATATTTATGCGACCAAATCGTTGCGCGACCTTGTATTTTCCTTGAGCCGGGTCATTGTCGATGGTCTGAAGCCTTTCGGCAAAAAAGCCATCGAAAGTTTCTGGAACAGCGTCAAATCCCTGCAAGGCGGCATTACGTTCGACCCGGCGGGTAATCCCAGCTTCAACCTGCAACTGGGCGACATCCGCTCGACGGAAGCGACGCTCGACGAGATATTCCGCTATCTGGAGAAAGCCTCCCGTCCGGTAATCGTCGCCATCGACGAATTTCAGCAGGTGGCCTATTACACGGAAAAGAATGTGGAAGCGTTGCTGCGCACCCACATACAACATTGTCGCAACGCCCGTTTTATCTTCGCAGGCAGCCAGCGGCACGTCATGGGCAATATGTTCGCCAACGCCTCGCGCCCCTTTTATCAAAGCGTGTCGATGATGTATCTGGAGTGTATCGGGTTGTCGGAATACGAAAACTTCGCCCGCAGGCATTTTGAAAATAGCGGCCGAAAAATCGAGCAAGGTGTCGTCGCCGACATTTACGACCGTTTCGACGGGGTGACATGGTATGTGCAGAAGATGCTCAACATGCTGTACGGCATCACTCCGGAAAGGGGAGAATGTAGGGCAGAGATGATCCCCGAAGCGTTGGGCAATATTCTCGACTCTTACAAATACACCTATCAGGAGATATTGTTCCGCCTGCCCGAAAGACAGAAAGAGCTGCTTATCGCCATCAGCAAGGAAGGCGCTGCCCGTGCCGTTACCTCCGGGGAGTTCGTTCAGAAATACAGTCTGCCTTCTCCGAGTTCGGTGCAGGCGGCGCTCAAAGGATTGCTCGAAAAGGATTTCGTTACGCACGAGCAGGGCGTTTACCGCATTTACGACAAGTTTTTCGGGATATGGCTCAATAAGAATTACTGACTGATATGCCGATACTCCTTCCGGGGCGGCGTTCCGCAAACGAAAAATCGACGGTTTGAAACCGTCGATTTTTCGTTTGCGCCGAATTTCAAGATTTAATTTCCGGCTTCTCCGATACGTTTCGATTGGTACCAACTATCCCGAAAACGGTCGCCGATAAGGTTGAAAGTCCCTGTTTCGCCGCTTTCTTCGGCGAATTTACGGGCTTGCGGGATGTCCGTAAATTCACCCAGCTTGCGAAAACCGATGAACAGTTTGTAGATACCGGGATTGGCCCGGTGTTTGGCGACCTCGCTTTGGAGCAGGGCGCACAGTTCGGCAAACTTGGCCCTTTTCTGCGCCAATTTCTTTTTGGCGCAGCGCAATTTTTCGTCTGTCGTCGGGTCGAAAAACAGATCGTTACCGCTCATGTAACTAACGTATTCCTCTATTTTACGCTCGACTTTCGTAATCTGCGCTTTAGCCGCTGCCACGCACGAGAGCAGGGAGCCGAATCCGGTTTGCAGTCCCGTCCGCTTGTCGTAGTAACAATGATAGACCTGCACGCCCTTACGGGGGTATTGGCAGACGTATTTGGCCCTACGCCACTCGACGAGCCACCGCCAGCGGTCGAGCATCCTGCGGGGCATGTCTATTTTATGCAGGACGACCCGCGAACGGTCGTCCTCGCGGTACTCGAACGTGATATATACCCAATGTTCTATTTGCAGTTCCCGTTCGGCACGGGCGAGGTCTTTGGCCATCTGCATCCAGTCGTCGATTCTCTCCCGTGCCATCGTTACGCCGTTTTGCAGGTTTCGATTTCGGTATGCCGGGCGAGCCATTCACGCACGCTCGCCATGTTGTATTCGAAGGTTACGACCGCCGTGCGGTCGCCGATTTGCGTAAAGCGGGTGCTTTCGTAGCCGTCGATCCACTCCTTCAGGGTCGATACGCCCCACGCCTGCGGATCGTCGAAGATACGGCGCTCCAGCGTGCGGATAGGCTCGCCAAAAGTTACGACAAGTGTTTCATAGTCCGGTCGGACAGATTCGGGGAGCAGGCGCAGGTACTTCAAAGAGCCGGATTCGTCGTCCTTGTCCCCATGCGCCCAACCGCTGTGCAAAATTTCGTTACCCCAGCGCTGGGGCTCGTCGTAACGCACTTTTACCTCCGCCGTATATTTCGTAACGGTTATGTCCTCGATTACTCCCGTAACCATTGTGCCGAAGCTGATGCACTCGCACCTTCTGCCTATCAATTCCTTGTTTACCTCTGTCGTTTTCATTGTTGTTCTCCATTAAATAAGTTCTACTTCCGCGTTGTCGTTATTTCCCCGAAATGCTCCGGCCGCATAGTAAGCGTATCGGTTGTGCCAATTACTCCGGCGTTTGATATAAGCCATAGCCGGGGGACGTATCTCGACGGATGTTGTGTAGATATTATATCCGATGGTTATGACTAATTCACAGTTGCGCCATATCTCGAAAGGCGTTCTGAATCCGTGCTTGCCCTCGACGAGTTCCAATGCTGTGGCGACTGCGCTACGGACTTCTCCGGTCGATTCTGCGAGGGTCTTGCGGGTTCCCTCTTTGTAGATGATTTTCATAGCGGTCGGTGTTATGGGGCGGCAGCCGCCGCCCCGATTGTTACTTATATTCTCCGAAATTGGTGATGATCCCGAACCGTCCCGTGTCGTTATACATACCGGAGCAATGCAACCTCCGGCATAGGGCGGAGAGTTGTTTTTCGGTAATGCCCGATACGACTATCGCCGTGCGGTCGTGCTCGCAGATTCTTACCCGGTATCGGGTTTCGAGTTGGGCAAGGACGGCATACGCCCTTGTCGTTTTGTCGTCGTGTTTTTGATTTTTCATAGTTTTGTCGATTTATTTTTCTTACTTGCAAGGGCGATCAGGTTATCGAAACTCTCGTTCAATACGACAGCCCTTTCTCTCCGGTAATCCTCTGCCGGATCGCACTCGCCGACGGTAAACTCCCAAACCTCCATGTATTTGGCTTTCCATTTCCGAACCACCTCTGCATCCGGTAATGATGTGTGCAGGTCGTGTCGGCTGCAAATGGCGTTCAACAGGTCGATGTAGCACATGAACAGGTCGCTTTGGGGCATCCCTGCGTGCAACAGCGTATAATCCCGCTTTACAATGTCCCGGACGGCGTTCGATATGTTGTCGATGATCCCGTCTATATAATCCCGCGTAGAATCGTTTTCGTAGATTCCTGCTCCCCATGTTCCCATAGTTTTGTCTGTTTTTGGTTGATAAAAGGTTTGAACGGCGGCTGTTGCCGCCCCGATTTTATTTCTTCGTGATATGTCCTTTGGCTACGACCTCTCCGTTTTTGACCAGTTCTATTTCCCCGTAGGTAAAGCCCATTTCTTTGATAGCGATAAATCGGATATAATCGTGATATTCCGATTTCTTTGCAAAATTTCGCCCCGTGAGGTTGTTGAAAATCATCGGAAGCGAAAACTCGCAATCCGACCGGAGTACGGTTTTTCCGTTCTGCCGGATTTCGTAGGTCGGGTTCAGTTTATTCGTGTCTGTTTTCATGGTTTCGGTGTTATGGGCGGCTTTCGCCGCCCCGATTCTAATTATTTGATAGATTTAGGATTACGCTGTCAGTCGATTTTCTATAAGGTGCATATTGTGCTGAACGAGTTTTATAATCTGCTTGTGGTACGGACTGTCCTTGTTGCATACGCCCCGGCTTTGCGCCACCTCCAATCGGGATAGCGAAACCTCGACCGTTTCGAGCCGTTGGCCGTCTATCGAGGCCGAGAGGATCAGCGAATCGTCCCGGCGGTAATATTCGTTGGTAAAGACGCAATGGTGCATGGCTTCGCCCTCCTGCCGGAACTGCTCGATGCTCTCCAAGACCCGGACATGGATTTTGCCGTCCGTAAGGTCGATACCGAAAAAGCGCCCTTTGGCATCCCGGTATTGCTGTTCATGGCGCATCGCTTCCCGTATGCGTTCCTGCTCTCTCTGCTTGCGGTAATACTTCCGTTTCAGTTCCACATAGCGGTCGTGTTCCGCTTCGAGGTCGGCGGGGCACACATATTTGGCATTGCGTAAATCCTTATTGAAAAAGCGCAACAGGTCTATATAGTCGCACCACATTCCCGCATCGGTAATTGCGTACCCGCTGCGGGTAACGATACGGATACTCGGCCAGTAGTCGTCCAATGTGCGGGGATTTTCGGCAAAGTGTTTCAAGAGCGTAACCTGTCCGGTTTTAAGCAGGGTTTCGGCACGGCTGTCGCGCAGCAGGGCGCAGAACATTTCCGGCGGGGATATGTGGTAAAACTGTCCGTTGTAACCGCTTCTTCGCAGTTCGGGCAGGAGTTGCGGCCGGGGATGGACACAACGGGGATGGATATTATACAGCGGCTTATGGGGACGCAGTTCCAACGAGGTGGTATAATTCCACGTTTTGTAGAAAGGCCGGTTCGTTATGAGTCTTGCACGGGTGGCGCATCGCCCGTCCGGGGCGATCCACCGCTGCACGACTTCGGAATGAACGTATTTCGCCCTTTCTCCGATACGGACATAGTAGGTCAGATGTACGAAGCGTAATACCTGCATCCCGCCCCGGACGGTCATAAACAGGGCGTAGTCCGCCGTGTCGTAAATCCGGCGCAGGTGGTTGTCGTCTATGGTCAGCCGGGTATGGCACGCGGGGCAGATACAATGCGTCCGCGCCGCCTTGTCCGTCCATGCGTGTCCGCACTCGGTGCAAGTTATCACGCCTTTTGTCGTCCTGCGTCCGTAGCGGACGAAGCATCGGTCGAACGCCCACCGTATCTGCCGGGCGGAGATGGGACGGAGTGTGCGCCCTGCCTCTTCTATTTGCTGTTCAAAACTATTTCTCGGTTGCATAATCTTGATAGTTCGGGTGGATGAATTAGGCGGCAATGCGCTTTTGGATAAGGGGCATATTGTCGTTTACGAGCCGCACGATTTTGTCGTGGTACTCCGTTTGTTTGTTACATACGCCCCGGCTTTGAATAACTTTGAGTTGGGAGAGGGACACCTCTACGGTTTCGATGCGTTTGCCGTCTATGGTGGCCGAAAGGATGAGCGAATCGGCTTTTTTATAGTATCCGTTCGTGCCGACGCAATGGTGCATGGCCTTACCCTCCATGATGATTTCTTTCACACTCTCCAACACCCGGACAGCGATTTGCCCGTCAGTGAACATAAGGCCGAAGAATTTGGATTTGGCTTTATGGTAGGCGCACTCTTTCTGAAGATATGCGGAGAGGTTCTCGGCTATTTCCCGTTCGGCTTCCCTGCGGGCGATTTTGGCTATACAGCGGTCGTGTTCCCGTTTAAGGTCGGCGGGACATACGTATTTGGGGCTGTGCAGGTCTTTGCCCAATGTTCGCAAAGCGTCTATATAGTCGCACCATGTCGTTGCATCCGTGATTTTATAGCCGTTGCGGACGGCGATACGGATACTCGGCCAATACTTGTCGAATCTGCGACCGCTATCATCCAAATACAGTTGTAATAGGCTGTCCTGTCCCATTTTGAGCAGGGATTCCGCCCGGTTATCGGAGAGCAGGACACAAAGTAAGGTCGTCGGGTTCTGACCGTACAATCCGCCCTTATATCCCGTTCGTTTCAGTTCGGGGATAAGTTTCATACGGGGGTATATATCGTCCGTGTAAATATTGTCATATACCCACGATTCGCCGTGCAGTTCCAAGTCGGACGAATAAATCCATTGGTCGTAATACATCGTTCCCCATACCCGGCTCCGGGCGAAGGTGCAGTATTTGCCGTCGGGGGCTATCCACCGTTGCATGACTTCGTGGCAAAAGCGGTTCAGCGGTCGTCCGACTTTGGTATAATAATTCACCATAAACACCCGCACGACCTGCATCCCGTCGCAGGCGGTTATATAGGTGGCGTATTCCCTTTGCTGGAATTTCTGTTTGCGGGTGTCCTCTATCCGCAGTCGTGTGCGGCAGGCGGGGCAGGTGCAATGTTTCCATTCGGTGTCATTATGGAATACCTCACCGCAGTCGAGGCAGGTAACGACACCTTTTTTCGTGCGCCGACCTACCGATTCGATAACTTTGGTATAGGCCCAGCGTTCCTGTGCCGGGGTCAGCGGTGGCAGTTTCTTGCTTGCTTCGACTGCTTTCTGTTGGAATTTATTTCTCGGTTTCATGGTGTATCGAATTAAAATAGTGATGATTGGGTGGCCGTTTCAGCTTTCTTGGTCTTGTTCTTACCCTGCGTAATTTTCCGGTAGGCTTCGTCCGTTGCCTTTTGCATGGCTTGGCGTCGTGCTTCGGCTTTTTCTTCCTCGGTCAGTACAATCGTATGATTTACCACAACTTTGCAGTTGGTAAGGGGCTTGCCGATGTCGATGTCGTCCTCGTCGTAGTAGTGCATGGCGAGCGAGTAGATTTCATCGTCCGCGAAGCCGTTGCACCCGCTTTGCTTCACATAATTGAGGATGAACGTGATGCAGTCGTCGATGTTCTTCTTGGGATTGGCGTACCGGGGGGCGAACAATTCGTCCTCCTGCGCCCGGCGCTGTAAATAGCTTTGGATCGTCTGTTTGAAATAATCGGTCGCTTTATTCTCTTGTGCCATGATGGTTTGTTTTTATGGGGGACGGGGTTACCGTCCCCGGATGAATGTTCAAAAGAGCCAAAAATCAATGTCTTCGTCCGTGAGGGCATAAGTGTTCCTTATGCTGTTGAGATATTCGGCGTATGCTGTTCTAAACCGGGCATTACATTCCTGTAAATCGCCCCGGACGGGATGCGCTTCGCACCATTGTTTGAGAAAAACTTCGTTTGCCTTTAAGAACCGGAGAAATCGGGTGAGTTCGGGCGGCTCCGGGGCATCGTCGGGCAGGAAAAACATGCTTCCGCGCAGTTCTCCTGTTTGGGGATGTCGTGTAAACAACTGCCGGGCGGTTCCGATTCGGATATAATTGTCTTTAATGCCGTAGTGCTCGGCAATAGCCGGAATATCGACGGCCGTATGAACCGAAAAGGGGGCTACTTTGATTGCATCACGCTGGATATATTCGCCCTCTTGGAGTATGACTTTTACATTAGCCTGCGGTTCGCTTTGGGTGATATATTCGTTGAGTGTCATATCTGTTGTTTTTTGCAGGGGATCGGGGCCACCGCCCCCCCCGGATTGGATTACTGTCTTTGCGGATTACTTGATAAGCGTGTCGGTTAGATAGAATTTACGGTGGCAATCCTTTTTCTTGAGTGCTTCCCCGATGAGCCACGCGAACCGTTCGCGTCTGAACTCCTCGGATTTATCCTTGTGGCACGTCCAACTCTGCTCCTTTTCGTATTGCTTGGCCTGTTCTTCCAATATGGGCAGATATTCCGCCGTTGCGCCGTCCATTCGGAGGTAGTCTTTCGTCCCCTTGTGCCGGAAAGAGACGAGGCAGTAATTTTCGGGGTACAGGCGTATCGTTTCAGTGGCTTTTTCATAGAAACAAACCGCCAAATATTTGTCTGCCAATCCTTTGTAGGAGGGGCTGTTATGGCAGTATTTTTCTATCGTGTCGGAAATGGTCGCATCCTCGGAGAGTTCCTCCCGCAGTTCTTTTTCCACCCGTCTGAAGGCGTCGGACAATGAGAGATAAACGGCGGTTATTTCTATCCGTTTGTTTTTGGTATCGTCGTCCTGCTTACGGGTCGATACGATGATAATGTTGTAGCGGTTGTCGCTCCACGCTTTGACCTCGATGTAATACCCTAAATCCGTGTTGATTGCATTGAGGGTGTTAAACGTGTCGGTCGAGCCTTGTCTTTGCAGATAAATGGTTTTCATATTTTCGGATTTTTATGATTCGTTGGTTTATGTGGGGACGGGGCTACCGCCCCCGGATTGGACTTCGGGATTATTCGGCCATGCCGATTAACTCGCGCACCTGCATTTCTTTCGCTTTGGGAAAGATCCACCCGGCGCATTTCTCTCCGCGGTAGGTCAGTCGCCCGTTGAACCGTCCGCCGAGGTCGGATAATGCGTCCTTTATGGGCTTCGTATCTCCGAATAGGGCTATCGCTTTCTCGGAGTAGTTCACGAGGATAAAATCACCTTGAACAGAGGTTTGCCCTTGTTCTTGTTCCGGTGTGCGCTCCGGCTTGGGGCTACTGAGCCGGATATTATTCTCATCTCCGGCGATATAGGCCAGAGCGTCGATAAATCCCTCGCGGGTGTAGTGGGTCATTTTGTGGATGCTCCAACCATAAGAGGGGCTCTTGCCGAGTGTGAAACCGGGGTAACGGAGTTCATAATCTTTGTTATATTCGGCCAAATACGCCGTTTCGGGCAGGTTGGCGGCGGCTTTCCGTAGTTCCCCGAAGCCGTTGCGGGAGGTGGTCGAGAAGCCGAGTATTACGGTGCGGACGCTCCGGGTTTCCCGGCACTCGTAGGAGGGGTCTGTGTATTCCGTTTCGTTGAGTTCGGCCACGATGACCCCCTGCACGTTATCGGGCATAATCCGGCGCAGTCGTTCCGCACCGATTGCCGCGATCCGGTCGTGTTCGGCCTTTGCACGGGCTTTCGCGTCGGCTTCGTCCTTTGCTTTCTGCTCGGCTTCGGCAACAAGGGCGGCAACCTCGAAAGCGTCCATAAATTCCGCGGGCGCGTCGGTGTAGTACATGCCGATACCGAATTTCTGCGAGTATGGCCGGAGGATGTCGGTGCACCGGATCGCCTTCGTTTCGAGGTTTATCAAATGGTATATATATCCGTTTGCACCGTGTTCGACCTTGTAAATTACAAGTCGGTCGCGCATTGCGCCGGGGCCTTCAGAAATGACGATTTGGTTTTCCTTTGCGACTTGGATTTCGGTGTCGGTGGTCGTACCGCCGAGTAGGGAATAATACTTTGCCATGATTTTCAAGGTTTTAGAAGATTTGGGAAAAGAGAAAGGAGAAAAAGCCGATCAGAACGACGAGAGATAAAAGACAGGAAAGGATGCCCCGCAGGAGGTCATAGCAGAACAGAAAGGCCAAAACGACCCAAACAAAGCCGCTCCCGAAGAGATAAAAACCCAGCGCGACAGCCCCGATTTTCAGCCCTGCCCGCAAACCCGCACCCATGCTGAGTGGAAGGTTGGAGGTTTTCGGTTTCCTGTTCTTATTTTCTGTGCTTTTCATAACCTTTCGACTTTTTTTTTATGCCGTAGCGGAGCCGGTGTGGATGGTATCTGGTTTCAGGAGCATGAAAAAGAAGGGCTTAGCCCATGTCAAGATTTTTGCGGGAAATACGCTCGCCCGAAGGGAAAGAGGAAGATTTTTCGCAAAACCGCCCCGCGGCTTGATCTTGCAGGGGCGTGCAGCCCGTAAATACCTTCGCTTCTGAAACCGGATACCATCCGCACCGGGTTCGTGAAGGCGGCTTATAAATGAGGAGAAAGGTTATGAAAAGTGCGGAAAATAACTGTGGCGAAGGGCGTAACGGATCAGCCCTTTGCCCGCACATCGAGCACAAAAAGCCTCGATTTGAAAAAAGATATTGAGTTTTAACCTTAAATATGGTGATACATATAAACTCAAGGTGATTAGTAGACGCCGAATTTCTCCTCTTTGCCGCAGAACGAACACCGCGCAATGAGGTTTTGCCCGTCGCCGTCTGTCCGGACTCCGAGTTCCGTCCGCTGCTCGGAACCCAGCAATTCGTATTTCTGTATCGAGATATACATTAAAAAAATAGCCGCAGAGAAAAGAAATCGGTTGGCAACAATATGTTTCATTTTTCGTTTTTATAATCTCAAACGCAAAATGAATTTCTTAATATTTTCCTATTTTCGGCAAATCAGCACAAAAACATTTTCCATTTTCCAACAGAAAGAGCTAAAAACATTTTTTCATTTTCGACAAAATACGTATCTTTGTGGAAAATAAAAGGCTTCAATTATGTCTGAGAAAATATTCAAACGCAAAATCTATGAGCAAATGCTCCGGTGGAAAAAGGAAAGTGATGGTCGAACAGCACTTCTGATAAAAGGAGCACGTCGAATCGGCAAATCAACCATTGCCGAAGAATTTGCCCGCAAAGAGTATGAAACCTACATCATCATCGATTTTTCGATAGCCGACGAGGCTGTAAAAGAACTTTTTACCCATATCTCGGACTTAAACTATTTCTTTCTGCGGCTTCAGTCCCTATTCAATGTATCGTTGCGTGAACGAAAATCGGTCGTCATCTTCGATGAAGTACAATTATTCTCTCCTGCACGACAGGCAATCAAGCATCTTGTAAAGGATCACCGATATGACTATATTGAAACGGGGTCACTCCTTTCCATCAAAAAAAATGTGAAAGGAATCGTGATACCGAGCGAAGAAACACGTATCGCAATGTATCCGCTGGACTACGAAGAGTTCCTATGGGCTATCGATAAACTCCAGACTTATGAGTTGCTCAGATACTCGTATCAAAATTTTAAGTCTTTGGGTGATGCCGTCAATCGTGATCTTATGCGCAATTTCCGTCTGTACATGCTCATCGGCGGTATGCCGCAGGCTGTAAATGCATATCTTGAATCGAATGATTTTTCAGCCATAGATGCGGTAAAACGAAATATCCTCGAACTGTATATCGATGATTTCCGTAAAATCGATCCGACAGGACGTGCTTCGCGTTTGTTTACCTCAATTCCGGCAGAACTCTCCCGCAATACGACACGTTATAAGGTAGGAAGCGTGATTGAGAATGCGACAGCCGCCCGGCTCAGTGAGTTGTTGATGGATATGGCAGATTCCATGACGGTAAACTTTGCCTATCATGCGAATGATCCCAGTGTAGGATTCTCTCTTCATGCTGATTACGACTATTTCAAGATGTTTCTTGCTGATACGGGATTGTTCGTTACGCTCGCTTTTATGGATCGCGACTATACGGAAAATGTGATATACCGGAAGCTCCTTTCCGATAAACTCAGTACAGATTTGGGGTATGTATACGAGAATGCAATCGCCCAAATGTTGAAGAGTGCAGGCAATGAACTTTTCTACTATACATTTAAGGAGGAGACAGTGAAAGACGAAGAAGAGAATAAAACTGTCCGCAGTTATGAAATAGATTTCCTGCTTTCGCGTAAAGACAAGATATGCCCTATCGAAGTTAAATCTTCCGGATATAACTCACACAAATCCCTCGATAAATTCCAGCAAAAGTTTTCGGCGAGAATCCTTCACAGGTATCTTCTCTATACCAAAGATCTAAAGAAAGACAAGGATATTTTTTGCTTGCCCGTATATATGACGGAATTATTATAAAGAATTATCAAAGCAAGGCAGTAAAGAAACAGGAGAAAGATAGGTTATGAGAGATACGATATTTATAAGTCATGCAACCCCGGCAGATAACGATTTTTCCATCTGGATTGCTTCCCGATTGGAGATGTTAGGATATAAGGTTTGGATAGATAAAGAAGGGTTACTGGGTGGAGAGCGTTTTTGGGCAACCATTCAAAAAGCCCTGGATCGTTCGATAAAAGTTTTGTTCGTTTATTCAAAAAATATTGTAACGACAGAAGGTATACTTCGGCAAGGAATTGAAAATGAGTTGGAATACGCAAAGAGTATTGCTGCACAAGATGGATTGCAGGATTTTATCATACCATTACATATCGACAATTCCAGCTATCATTTAGTAATAGGACAACCTAATATTAACCATATTCCATTTAATAATAATTGGGCTGATGGATTAAAGCAACTGCTAAAAAAACTGGAGAAAGACAATGTTCCTTCTAATTTCGGCAATCAGAAGTCTTCATTTTCAGAATGGTATGAAAATGAGTATATTTCTAACTGCTCAATTATACCCCACGAAGAGCGATATTATACTTCATGGTGGTCGATAGCTGAAATGCCGAATAGGTTCTATATGTATCAATTTGCCAATACCGCTCAAGCTAAAGCCATCAGAGACCTGAATAAAGAAATTCCGATTAGTTTATTATCCAATTGTATTTCTTCGTTTGATGGAAATTTGAATTTTTCCGTTCAAAGAGATAATGAAATGATTGAAGTTAGGCCAGAACACACGTTTGCATTTTCTCTAACAGATATTTTAGATGGGTTCATGTCTGAGAAGTTTCCTCAACATAGAGATGTCGAGAATCATTTCAAGAGGCTGATGTATTGTGTAATTGCCAATCTATTCAGACGTGCTGGCTTATGGAAGCATGAAATGTCGAATAAGAGATTTGCTTATTTTCTCCCGAAATATGATAAAATTACGAAAGTAAAATTTATCTATCCTGAAAGTACAAGGAAAAAGGCAAAAGCTCTATTAGGAGAAATGCGAGGAGTGGGATTTTGGCATTATGGAGTCTCTATTCAACCGACACTATGCCCGTTTATTGGGTTTTCTCTTAAATCACATATTCTGTTTACATCGGACGGCGCTCAATTGATAGATGATGAAAAAAAGCAGCACTCTTTCAGAAGGAAAAAAGGAAAGTACCTTTTTAATAAAGAATGGAGAGATTTATTGCTCGCATTTATTCAGCGTCTAAAAAATAAAGAGGGAGAAATAAGCATTCAGGTAACGACGCCGGGAAAGCAAGTCAAGCTGAAAGAATGGCCGGAAATGCTTATAAGTGAAATAGGATACATAGATCCAGACACCGAAATGAGCATTGATAAAATAGAAGATTATTACGAAGATTTAACGGCAGAGGAAACAAATGATTGAACCTACTCTCAAATACATCAGTGAGCCATCATTGACATTCGGTAGTGGCCAAACAGCAATTGACCCCCGGGATGGTTTAATGCTTTTTGGTCCCTTTGATCATAAAAGGATTAAAGGTGTTAGAAATATCGGTATCATCGGTTCGGCTAACTTAAGGAGAAAAATGATTGATTATCTGAAAAGGATACATGGTCCTATTGTTAATGGGGATTTATCCATTGCCCGACCAAATTTCCCGGGATTAGAATCTACCTTCGGCATATCGATCAATTTTGATAACATTATTCAACTTGATATTAAGCAAAAGGATATTGATGAATACCTAAAATACACGGATTCTCATCAACGAGTTCATAATTTAGTGAATCTATATGTCCAGCCGTTAATACGGTATACCGAGCATGAAGAGATGCCTGTGGATGTTTGGTTTGTCGTAATACCAGAGGATATTTATAAATTCGGCAGACCAAATTCGAAAATTCCGAAATCGGAAGATAATATTAACATTGGGCTTAAGAAAAATGAACGGAATTCGACCCAATTGGATATGTTTTTCCAAGAGGAAAAAGATACCCTTCGAGAAGCGTATGAGTTTGAAGTCAATTTTCACAATCAGCTAAAAGCCAAAATATTATCTGCAAAAATCGTCACTCAGATAATTCGGGAAAGTAAAATAGCCTATGAGAATCTGTTAACCGATAAGCAAATTGAGGAAGAAAAAAAATTTGATACAGCTAAAGCATGGAACATATCTAATACCCTCTATTATAAATTAGGAGGTCTTCCGTGGAAACTTGGAGAGATTAGAGATGGAGTTTGTTATTTGGGATTAGTATATAAGAAAACAGAAAGCGATACAAAGAACAAAAATGCTTGTTGTGCAGCTCAGATGTTTCTTGATTCAGGCGATGGAATGGTTTTTAGAGGGAATGTGGGGCCATGGTGGAATCCTACTACCGGAGAATTTCATCTTTCACAGCAAGATGCTTTTGAGGTAGTCTCTCAATCTTTAGAAGCATACTATAGTCGCTTTGCATGTTATCCCAATGAAATTTTCATTCATGCAAAAACATTTTTTGATGATCCTGAATGGGCTGGGTTTGAAGAAGCTGTCGAGGGAAAATCCAGAATCATCGGAGTGAGAATACGGGAGAATAGTGCTTTTAAGCTATATCGGCAATATTCGTATTGCGTTCCCCGAGGAATGATGTTGCAATACGATGATCGAAAAGCCTTCCTTTGGACAAAGGGGTTTATTCCCCGATTCAAAACTCAAATTGGATTGGAAATCCCTAATCCCATTGATGTAGCCGTAACCAGAGGAGAAGCTGATATTGAAGTCGTTTGTAAAGACATATTAAGTTTGACAAAACTAAACTATAATGCTTGTATATATGGGGATGGCGTTCCTGTCACATTGAAGTTCGCTGATTCTATCGGCGAAATCCTCACCGCTGGAAAAGATATCAAAACAGGAGTATTGCCGTTCAAACATTATATTTAGTATTAGCTTTTTTGCGCGAACCGGATGAAGAACAACAAAAAATGCACAATATTTATCTGAAGTGAGTATTTACGACAATACCCTAAATGAGCTTGTCTGATTTATTATAACTGATTAAACAGTAACGGGAATAACCTTGATAGCTATTCCCGTTATTTCTTACTCATCTTCCAACTTCTCCATCATATGTTGGCAGTAATTACAATAGCCACCATTATCAAGAGCTTCAAGCATTTCGCACCAAGGAATATCACATGCACAACGTTCACAACTCTCAACGGTATTTGTGTCTATCATATAGTCAAATACTTTTCTTTGTTTAGGAGACAGAGCATCATATCCTTTGTCTATCACTAATTTTGTAATGCCTGATTGCATTAAATCCAATCTGCCTGATTCAATGAGTTGTTCTAAGTACCCGTTAAAATCTTCTTCATTAAAACGTATGCTATCCATAATTCTGATTATTTAGTGTTATACCGCAAAATTAGAATAAGTTTTTCATCTGAGCAATAGAATAAATGCTTTAATAATGCTACTATAAATCATTTAGTTATAAGCCCAAAGTTTTCAGATATAAAATAAGGAAAATTTGTAAATATGAACAAGACAATTATTTCAATTGAAGTACAAGATCACGGTAGTAAAGAAGCCACTATCATTGTCAGAGGAGAACGGAACAATCAGATTATGTTTGAAGAGCAATTCGAGTATAAGGACGAAGAAAAGCATTCTTTGCGCTTACACTTACTTTCAAAAAGGTTTCATCGCAAGTTTCCTCAATTAGGTGATAGCTTAGGCATTCTTTGTATCCGTAAACTTTTCAATGATATAACGATACGGAGTAAAATGAAAGTCAATCCCGATTATAGAATAATTGATAAATAAGACGTTATGGAAACAAAAAACTTACACTTGAAATTGCAGAAAATAGGCTAATAGAAATAGCTCGATCCGGAACATCTCGCTGCCGTAAGCATCCTCTCCGGCCAGCCCCATGCCGATCCGCAAACGGTCGTTGAAACGGCCGGACGATACGATATACCAATCATAAGCACGGCATAATAGTTCGATGTCGCAGTCGTCGGTGCAGAGAAAGTAAAAGTTACTCTCCTCGTCCCGGACTAAAAGGAACTCGCCGCCGACCTGCATCATATCCTTTTCGATGTCGAAATAGTTCCCGAGCGGCATCGGGTAATCGGCATCTGCTATCTCGCCGGGTACTCCGAAGCTGAAATTGGTAATCATAGAGCGATGTTTATGTTGTCATTGTTAAAGTTTTCAACGGTTTGCATCATCAAATTAACAAGCTAAGATTTGGCACTGAATTGTTAGTATTCCTAAATAAAAGCAGTTAAGGTTCAATTCGCAGGGTGATAGTCCCGTTTTTAGCTTCACTCAGGAATGTATCGTATAATTGCCGCCATTGCATACAATGTTCTTGAAAGATAGCATTACGCTGGCTTTCAGTCATACCGGATTCGTTCATAAACGTAGTGTAGCACACATATACGGTATCTACTTTATCCTTATGCCTGTCACCGTCCTCACTTATCATACCCTCTGCTTTCATGTAGGTAAAACAGATCCCGTCCCTGATACGAAAGGCATACTTTCCATATTCTCCGTATTTTTCATGGTTGCGGTTGATGCCCTCATTTTGCTGGAGGGGCATGACGGTAGTATTCCGGGAAAAATATCTTACAGCTACTTCATTAGCACTCAGCGATTCGTCTTTTAAGAAACGCTCCCTGTATCGTTGAAAAAAATGGGATGTATAGGCACTGATTTGCCTGACGCCTACCATTTTGCTATCCGGGGTGTGCTTATACCCGCTTGCACCCCATTGAACGACAAACCGATGTTTGTCTGCATAAACAATACAGAAAGAGCCGACTTCGGGATATTCTGCACGGGTCCTGGTTTCTGCATAAAAATAAATGATATACTGATTGTTGGTTGCCGGAATCTTATATTCATAAAGTTCCCACGCAGGAAAACGGCTTGTTTTACGAAATGCTTTAATCGCTTTGGGCCGTAGGTATTCTTGCTTGATGTCTACTTTGTATTTGTCAGCGGCGAGATGGTCGTACATCTCCCTATATGTCATCGAAGTCAGAAGCATAATCAAATATAACTGTTTCAGCCACTCAAATTTCGCATATTTTCCTCGCTTTTACAAATTCAAAGCGGCGACGCCAACCGTGGCATATAGCGACGTCAACCCTTACATCTGCGTCGGCAAAAGGCTCGGACGTGTATTCCATAAAGTATTTTTGGGTTCCGGGAAAGCTAAACATTGTAATTATGGAGATGATAATGATCGAAAAACGGGTCTATGACTCTATGGTGGCCAAACTCGAAACGCTGGCCGGAAGGATCGAGGCTCTGAATGCAAAACAGCAAAAACGCTTAGGACGTTGGCTCGACAATGAGGAGGTCTGCGAGATGCTGTGCATCGCCAAAAGGACGCTTCAGGCATATCGTGAAAAACGGCTCATTCCCTACACGCAAGTCGGACATAAAATCTACTATAAGCCGCAAGACGTAGAGGCATTGTTGAAACAATCGAAAAAGTAAACGAAGAAATAAACTATGAGAAATAATATTGTGCAGGGCTCGGACAGTAGCGAGACCGAAGTGTTCGACCTGATAAAGCGTATCGAAAAGGGGCTGGAAAAATTCGGTACGAACCATCGCCTGATTCTGGGCGGCGAGTCGTATCTGACGGACAAGGAAATTTCGGAGCGGCTGAAAGTCCACCGCCGGACGTTGCAGGAATACCGCAGCTCGGGGAAACTCCCTTATTACATGATATGCGGGAAAGTGCTGTACCGGGAGTCGGAGATCGAAAAGTTACTCCGGGATTCGTATAACGGAACGGATGATAAGGCGTTGCTGTAACACCGGAACGAGAAGAAGGGCTGTCTGACAAATTCCCGAGATTGAAGATCGCCCCTGTCAGGATGAATTCCGACAGGGGCGAAAACGTTAGAATCAAGGTGGTTAGACAGATTTTTTCTTTCCGAGGTCAGTTCACTACCGTCCGTTCCTCCTGCGAGACCTTCAGCACGACCATCCGGGAATGGGGGCGGCGGATCAGCCACCGCCGGAACGCCGCGCTCTGGGGCGTGTCCACCCGAAAGGCCAACGCCGAGATCATTTCCAGATTATACAGTTCTGCATGTGCCGTCGGAAGATTCGAGGTTTCCGACATACGCAGTGCGCCGTGCTTGTAGATCGCCCGTATATTGCTCGTAATCGCCGGGACGAACACCTCGAACATACGGGCAATCTCGGATGGGGTCAGCCACACATCGCCGTCGGCACCGGGGGTTACGGTTACGGTATTGTACTCGATCGTTATCGTTCCTGTCGCTTTTTCTCCTGTCGTTGCCATATTGTTTGGATATTATTAGTTGGATAATTATACGAATATTTTTCTTTTCCGTCAAGCGAACGCCGCTTTTTCTCTGTCGGACCGGGCCCGTTTCTTTTTCATAACGCTCACATCCTCTTCGCATAAGACTATTTTCCGGTCTTTCGTCCTCATTTTAAGCCCTTTCATATCTTCACCCACCTTTTTGTCGGTCACTTTGGCGTAAATCTGAGTCGTGGTGATGCTCTTGTGTCCCATCATACGGCTCACGGTTTCGATAGGCACGCCCATCGAGAGGGTAATATGTGTCCCGAAATTATGCCGGGCCTTATGGAAGGTCATATCGAAACCATATGCTTGTCCCAGTTTTCGCGTAAGTATGATAAGATGCTTCCGGCTGTAAAGGTTGAAAATCTTGTCGCTTCGACGTTCAGACCGGTATTTCTCGATGATCCGCAACGGAACCTCCAGCAACCGGACTGCCGAGGGCGTATCTGTTTTTTTGCGCCGTATATGAAGCCACCACGTTCCGTCAGCGGCCTGCGTGATGTCCTTATCCGAGAGCCGGTTCAGGTCGGAGTAGGACAAGCCCGTGAAGGTGGAGAAGAGGAACCAGTCCCGCACCCGCTGAAGATTGGGTTTGTCGATGGGCGTTTCCATCAGCTTTTTGAGGTCTTCGAGTTTGAGGTGGCGGCTCTTGCGTTCGGGCAGCTCCGGGTGCAGCCTGCCGTAAGGGTCGCGGCGGAGCGTACCTTGGCTGACAGCCCGTTTGGTCATTTTCTTCAGGCGGTACAGGTGTTCGTGCACCGTCTTTTGCATCATATCGCACTCCGTTCGCAGAAAGAGGTCGAAGTCGTCGTAGAACGTTTTGTCGAGACTTCGGAGCGTGACGTCTTCCTGCCCGCATTTCTGTTGTACGAACGCAGCCAAGTGGTTGTAGGAGTTTTCGTAGCTGGCATAGGTCTCTTTCGTCCGATCTACGCCGACCCGTTTGTAAAACTCTGCATTGTGTTCCCGGAACAGGGCCAGCAGCGTGAGCGGCTTCTGTCCGACGCCTTTTACGGCGTTCTTCACCAGTTCCGCCGTGACGAAGCCGAGGTCGTTGCGAATCCTCCGATAGTGGGCCCCGATCTGTTCGGTCAGCAGGTCGATGGCCCGGTTTACCTTGCGGGCATTGGCACTCCGGCCGTCCGCGCGTCCTGTTTCCGGATTCCACAGCGACGGTTCGATGGCGGTTTTGATACCTATATGAGCCGATTCGGCGTCGATGCTGACTTTGCACAAGAGCTGGCAGGTGCCGTCCTTGCGGACTTTAGTTCGATTGATATAGAACAGTACGGCAAACGTACTGCGGCGTTTTATCTCCTTATTGTTCGTTTCCATGATGATTCGGATTTGAAAAAGGTGATTACAGAGCTATCGAAAACCGCTCGGCGAGCTTCTTGTCGAGGTTTTGCGTATCCGCGCCGATTTTGTCATCGGTTACTTTGGCATAAATCTGTGTCGTGTCGATACGTGTGTGGCCCAGCATCTTACTGACCGTTTCCAGCGGAACGCCCTGCGAAAGCGTGATTTCGGTGGCGTAGGTATGCCGTCCGCAGTGGAAAACGAGCCGCTTTTCGATACCGCAGATCGAGGCGATACGTTTCAGAGCCCGGTTGAGTGTAGTGTTGCCGTACATAGGAAGTAATTTCCCTTCCGGCGCGATACCCCTGTATTTGTCGAGAATACGGAGGGGAATATCGAGCAGCGGCAGTTCGTAGTCGATCTTCGTCTTCTTGCGCGTGGTTTTGATCCACACCTCGCCGTCCTCGGCAATTTCCAGATCGTCTTCGCTCAGGCGGCACATATCCCCGTAAGGAATGCCCGTATAACACGAGAATAGGAACAGGTCGCGGGTTTGGTAGAGCGTCGGGTGATGGAGCGGCGTGGTCATCAGCCGGTGCAATTCGTCGGCAGTGAGGTATTTCTGCACCCTTTCGGGGCGCTTCGGTTCGTACCCGGCGAACGGGTCGGCCGTGATGATACCCTCCGCCACCGCCTCGCCGACGATCGTGTTCAGCTTTGTGGTCAGCAGGACGATAGTTCCCGGCGCGATGCGGCGTTCCGTCCGAAGGTAGAGGTCGTACCTGTCGATGAACGACCGGTCGAGGGCAGCAAAGGGAATATCCGAGAGTTTATACTGTGTTTGCAGGAAAGCGGAGACGCAATTACGGGCATAGCGATAGGATCTGAGCGTGTCTTTCTCGCGGTTTACACCCACGCGCTTCTCGAAATGTTCGATAAACGTTTGAAAATAACCAAGCAGGGTTGTTTGTCCGGAAGCCTTGCCCAGCAACAGATCCCGTACCTCTTCGGCGGTCACGACCTCCCGTATCGCAGACTGTTCCTTGTAGATGGCCAGTGCCGAGGCACGCAGTTCGTCCAACTTCCGGTTGATCTCCCGCGTAGCAGCGCTCTTTCCCGTGGCGCGGCCCGATTCCCACGACGATACGGGAACCGACATCTTGGCACTGAAAGCCGCCTCGGAATGGTTGCCGACGGTCAACCGTGCCATGACAGGACAACAACCATCGGCATTCGTTTCGCTCTTTTTAAGGTAGAACGCGACCCTTACATCCATTTGTTCCATAACTCTATCTATCTAATTGCAAAATTAGTTGATATAGAGCTATTTGAAGCTATGAAAAATATAGCAGAACAGCGAAACAGAACCCCGGATCGAATAAACGCGGCTGTATTTTCCCGATAATCGAAAAAAACGGTTATCTTTACAGTGCGAATACCGAAGATACAAGCGTTTTTTGCGGTAGCAAACGGTTCGACAGGGTGTTTTTCAGCGAATTTTTCCGGGCCGAAAAAGGCAACGGATAAGTAGCAATCGCCCTTCTTAACCTCTCACAATCCTACTTTTTGATGAGTCGGACAGACAGAGAGATAGACCGCTTGACTTTCTTTAGTGTCAGTCACTTATCTTAATCTATCCGATTCTTTCGTTTTTACGCGAGTTCTTCGTATATTTGTCCGGAGAAAAAACGCTAAGACCGACTTTTATGCAAAAACTACTGTTCGCATTCGCTGCCGCGTGCGGCTGTCTGGGCGCCGCCGCCCAGCCGGGAACCTTTTCCAATCCGGTGATTCCGGGCGACCTGCCCGATCCCAGCGTCATCCGCGTTGGCGAGACCTACTATGCCTGCGGAACCTCTTCGGAGTGGGCGCCTTTCTATCCGCTCTTCACTTCGCGCGACCTGGTGAACTGGACGCAGGCGGGCCACCTGTTCGAAGAGCAGCCCGAGTGGACCCGCTCGTCGTTCTGGGCCCCGGAGCTGTTCCACCGCGACGGGCGGACCTACGCCTATTATACGGCCCGCCGCAAGAGCGACGGCACGTCGTATATCGGCGTGGCCACGGCCGACCGTCCCGAAGGCCCCTACACGGACCACGGTCCGGTCGTCGCGCTGGGCACCGAGGCCATCGACGCCTTCGTGCTGGAGGACGACGGGAAGCTCTACATCTCGTGGAAGGCCTACGGTCTCGACCGGCGGCCGATCGAACTGCTGGCCTGCCGCCTTTCGGACGACGGCCTGCGGCTCGAGGGCGAGCCGTTCAGCCTGCTGCGCGACGATGCGCGGCGGGGGCTGGAGGGCCAGCACTGGATGAAACTCGGCGATTACTACTACCTGATCTATGCCGTGAACGGCTGCTGCGGCCCCGGAAGCGACTATGCCGTTTCGGTGGCGCGGTCGAAAAACCTCCGCGGACCGTACGAGAAATACGCCGGGAATCCGGTCCTGCACGGCGGCGAAGGGGTGCAGTCCTGCGGCCACGGCACGGTGGTCACCACGCCCGACGGCCGCATGTTCTTCCTCTGCCATGCCTATCTTTCGGGCGAGAACTTCTTCCTCGGGCGTCAGCCGATCCTCTCCCGCATCGAGCTGGGCGAGGACGGATGGCTGCATTTCGAGGGCGGCGAAACGGCCCTCCTGCGGCGTCCGCTGCCGCTGCCCGGCACGGCACAGGAGCCGGTGAAGGACTTCGCGGACGACTTCTCCTCGCCGCGCATCCGTCCCGAGTGGTCGTGGAACTACCCCTATGCCGTGCCGGACGTCGAGCAGGCCGACGGGCGGCTCTGCCTGAGCGGCCGTGCGAAGGAGGGCGTGCATACGGGCGTGGCCTTCTGCCTGCGGGCCCTGACGACGGACTACACGCTGGAGACGGCGTGCCTCGCGCGTCCTGCGGGATGGAGCGGCCTGACGCTCTACGGCGACGACAGGAACCTGCTGGTCTGGGGACTGCAAGACGGACGGCTGGCCGTACGCCTCGTCCGCGACGGACGGGAGGAGCTGCTCGGCGGGCCTCTCGCCGTTCCGGCCGATGTCCCCGTTTACCTGCGTATGGAGGTGCGGGGCGGCGGCCCCGCGGCCTTCGCGTACAGCCTCGACGGCAGCTCGTGGCAGCAGGCCGGAACGCGGCCCGTGGAGCCGGGCGAACTGCTGCAATGGGACCGCGTCGCCCGTCCGGGACTCTATTACGAAGGTCCCGAGACGTCGTTCGCCGAATTCGAATACGTCCGGATGAACCGGGTCCGGTAAACGACCGGGTAACGGAACGAGAACTCAAATTGCTTTTCAACGATGACCAGAACCAGATTTGCCTTGTTGGCCGCCGGGTTGCTCCTCTGCGGCCCGCTGTCGGGGCAGGAGACCGATTTCGACCTCGCCGCGCAGCGTTCCGAGTCGCAGGACGTGCGACCCGTGCCGGGACACGCCGTCGATCACGGCGGCCTGCCCCTCAATCCTGTGCCCCATAGCCTCGTCCGCGGCGAGGGGCGTCTCGACGTGTCGGGCGGCGTCCGCCTGCGGGGCGAGGGGGCGCGTTTCGCCGCCGACCTCGGCTTCCTGCCCCTCGCGCGGAAAGGGACGGCGCTTTCCGTCGAGTTCGGCGCGAAAGCGGCTGCCCGGCGCGGCGTGAAACCCCTGTCGGGAGCCTATGCGCTCCGGATCGACGGCTCGGGCATCGCCCTGACGGGTTACGACGAGCGGGGCGCCTTCTATGCCGTACAGACCCTCCGGCAGATCGCCGAAAGTCCGGCCGCGGCCGGCGGGCTGCCCTTCGTGGAGATCGCGGACTATCCCGACCTGCCCACGCGGGGTGTCGTCGAGGGCTTCTACGGCACGCCGTGGCCGCATGCCGTGCGGCTGTCGCTCATCGACTTCTACGGACGTTTCAAGATGAACAGCTACCTCTACGGCCCGAAAGACGACCCCTACCATAGCTGTCCCGACTGGCGGCTGCCGTATCCCGAACCGGAGGCGCGGCAGATCCGCGAACTGGTCGAGGCGTGCCGGCGCAACTACGTCGATTTCGTCTGGGCGATCCACCCCGGGCAGGACATTCGCTGGAACGAGGAGGACTACCGCAACCTGGTGCGGAAATTCGAATGGATGTACGACCTCGGCGTGCGCGCCTTCGCCATCTTCTTCGACGACATTTCGGGCGACGGCACGGACCCCGGGCGGCAGACCGAGCTGCTGAACCGCCTCGATGCCGATTTCGTCCGCACCAAGGGCGATGTCGCACCGCTCGTGGTCTGCCCGACGGACTATTCGCGGCTCTGGGCGAATCCCACGCCGCAGGGCAGTCTGGCCATCTACGGGCGGACGCTCGACCCCTCGGTGCGGGTCTTCTGGACGGGCGACGTCGTGTGCAGCGACCTCACGCCCGAGACGCTCGCGTGGGTCGATTCGCGTATCGGCCGTCCGGCATTCTACTGGTGGAACTATCCGGTGACGGACTATGCGCGCCATATCCTGATGCAGGGTCCGGTCTATGGGTTGGACACGACGCTTACGACCGACGACCTGTGCGGCTTCGTCAGCAACCCGATGGAACACGGCGAGGCGTCGAAGCTGGCGCTCTACGGCGTGGCCGACTACACGTGGAACACGGCGGCCTACAATCCGATCGACAACTGGGAGCGGGGGCTCGCGGAACTGGTTCCCGAGGCGCGCGAGGCGTACCGCACCTTCGCCATCCATTCGTGCGACACGGAGACGGGCTACCGCCGCGACGAGTCGTGGGAGACCGAGACGTTCCGCATCGCCGACTACACCCCCGGGCAGGCCGCGGCCCTGCGGGAGGAGTTCGGGCGGGTGGTTGCGGCGCCCGGCGTGCTGGAGGAGCGCTGCGCCAACCGGGAGCTGCTGGCCGAGCTGCGGCCGTGGCTCGCGGAGTTCCACAAGCTGGGCGAACGGGGGCTCCGGACGCTCGACCTCATCGCATGTTACGAGACGGGCGACGACGCGGCGTTCTGGAGCGGCTACGTCCGCAACCGGATGAGCGCCGCCGACCGCAGTGCCTACGAGGCCCACAAGTCCGGCACGATGAAGCTCCAGCCCTTCTACGAGCAGGCGATGGACGACATGGCCGCGGGCTTCTTCACGCGCCTGACAGGCGACCGGCCCGCTTCGGCCCGCGGCATCGGGTCCTTCCCGACCCTCGCCACGACGCAGAGCCGCCTGATGCTCGACCACGACCCCGGGACTTTCTACACTTCGGGCCGTGCGCAGCAGGCCGGCGACTGGATCGGCGTCGATCTGGGAACCCTGCGCGAGGTTTCCGAGGTGACGATCCTTCAGGGCCGGAACTCGACCGACGACGTGGATTACTTCGACCATGCGCGGCTCGAATACTCGGCCGACGGACGGACGTGGCATCCGCTGCTCGACGACCTGCGGAGGCAGTACGTCGTCGAATGGCGCGGCGAACCCGTCGGAGCGCGCTACGTGCGGCTGCTGCGCCTCGACTCGCCCAGGACCAACTGGGCGGCCGTGCGCTCGTTCGAGGTCAATCCCGTGCGCGCCGAACGGCTCGGGTTCCGCGTCGAGGCCGCGGATGCGGAGCGGGCGCTCTATGCCTTCGACCGCGATCCCGGCACGTCGTTCCGCAGCGACGGACGCCTTGCGTTCGAGGTTCCCGACGGCGTGCGGGAGTATGTGCTGTTGCTGGACCTGCTCGGGGAGGACGGACTCCGCGTGCGGCAGTTGGCCTCCGACGGCAGCGTGCTCTCCGAGACGGCGGTCGGCGAACCTTTCTTCCGCCTCGCCCTGGCGGACGGCGCGGCCTCGGTGGCCCTCGAAGGTCCGGCCGAGGTTTTCGAGATCATCGCCCGGTAAGCCTCTGCCTCCCGGAACGGAAACCGCCCCGAAGCGTCGTCGCTTCGGGGCGGGTCTTTTTCGCGCCGGGGCCTGCGGGGCGCCGGGACTTCGCTTGCGTCGGAGCCCGACTGCCGGAATGCGCCGCCTCGGGCGATGGTTCCGTGGCCTATTTCTGCCGGAAATAGATCTGGATGGGCACTCCGGCGAAATCCCACCGTTCGCGGATGTTGTTTTCCAGGAAGCGGCGGTAGGGCTCCTTGATGTACTGCGGCAGGTTCACGAAAAAGGCGAACTGCGGCGTCGGCGTCGGCAGCTGCGTGACGTACTTGATCTTGATGTACTTGCCCTTGGTCGCGGGGGGAGGGTAGTTCTCGATCAGCGGCAGCAGCTCCTCGTTCAGCTCCGACGTGGAGATGCGGCGTTTGCGCGACTGGTGCACCCGGATCGCGGTCTGGAGCACGTCGAGGATGCGCTGTCTGTTCAGCACCGAGGTGAAGACGATCGGAATGTCGTTGAACGGGGCGAGCCGTTTTTTCAGGAACTCGGTCCACTCCTTCATCGTGTTGCTGTCCTTCTCCACGAGGTCCCATTTGTTCACCACGATCACGCACCCCTTGCGGTTGCGGACGATGAGGTTGTGGATGTTCAGGTCCTGCGATTCGAGTCCCTGCTGCGCGTCGAGCATCAGGACGCAGACGTCGGACTGCTCGATGGCCCGGATCGACCGCATCACCGAGTAGAATTCGAGGTCCTCCATCGTCTTGCCCTTCTTGCGCATGCCGGCCGTATCGACGAGGTAGAAGTCCATGCCGAACTTGTTGTAGCGCGTGTGGATCGAGTCGCGCGTGGTTCCGGCGATCGACGTGACGATGTTGCGCTCGGTGCCCAGCAGGGCGTTCGTGAGCGACGATTTGCCGACGTTGGGCCGTCCGACGATCGTGATGCGCGGCAGGTCGTCCTCCGCTTCGTCCGCGTCGTCGGCGGGAAGCGCCGCGAGGATGGCGTCCATCAGGTCGCCCGTGCCGCTTCCCGACATGGACGAGATGCAGTAGGGGTCGCCCAGACCGAGGGCGTAAAATTCGTGCGAGGAGTAGATCTGGTCGTTGTTGTCAACCTTGTTGCAGACGAGGATCACCTTTTTCGGCGAGCGGCGCAGGATGTCGGCCATCAGCTCGTCGAGGTCCGTGATTCCGGTGGAGACCTCCACCAGGAGGAGTATGACGTCCGCTTCGTCGATGGCCAGCATCACCTGACGGCGGATTTCGTCTTCGAAGATGTCGTCGGAATTGACGGTGTAGCCGCCCGTGTCGATCACGGAGAATTCGCGGCCGTTCCAGTCCGTTTTGCCGTAGTGGCGGTCGCGCGTGGTTCCGGCCGTCGCATCGACGATCGCTTTGCGTTCGCCGACGAGGCGGTTGAAGAGGGTCGATTTGCCGACGTTGGGCCGTCCGACGATTGCTACGAGGCTCATGTTCTTTCTGCGTTTTGCGGGACCGGACCTCTCCTGCCGGACCGCAGGCTTCGTCTGCCCTGCGGGCCGCCGGCCGTCCGGACCGGAGTTTGTGCGTGCAAAGATACAACAATCGGGCGAATTATGAAAGGCGCCGCCCGCGGCCGTCCCCGGACCGTGGTCCCGGCGGCAGCGTCCGATGCTTCCTTACAGATAGCGGCTCTCCGTGGCGCCCGCCTGCACGGGGTAGAGCAGCACGTAGCTGTATCCCGCGAAGTACTGTTCGAGATAGCCCGGGATGCGGTTCATCGCGGGGTGGTAGGAGACCCGCTCGCGGCGGCTCATCACGAACCAGAGGCAGTCGTCGTTCCGCAGGTCGTGTTCGAGCGAGGAGAGGTCGTCCCAGCGGTCGAACGCGACGAACCCGATGTTGGCCGGGAGTTTGCGGCCCCGGCGGGGACGGAGGTGTTCGAGCGTGCTTTCCGAGGCGAAGAAGACGATCTTCGCGCCGGAGTTCTCGGCCAACTGCCGGATGCGGTGCACCCAGGCCTGGAATCCGGCCTCCTTTTCGGCCTTTTCGGGCACGACGATCAGGTGGCGCTTGACGGTGGCCAGCGGCTGCGCGGGGCTGTAGATGAAGGTGGTGACGTTGCTCTGCATCAGTACGTCGGTCACCATGCGGCCGATGCCCGGACCCGAAGCCCCCGGGATGCCCGGGATCGCCGGAATGGCCGGCATGCCGGGCGTGCGCTGGTGCATGCCCAGCACGATGTCGGTGATGTTGCGCTCGCGGACGACGCTCACGATGGCGTTCGAGATGTTCACGTCGTAACGCAGCAGTTGCTGGAGGTAGAGGTCGCCCGCAGCGGCGGTCGTCGCCGCGATGTCGAGCACCTTCCGGGCCTGTTTCTCGATGTTGGGGTCCTCGGCCTTGTTGTCGATGGCGTGCAGGGCGTAGAGGCCGTTGGGCTCCTTGGGGCGTTTGAGCATGGCGCTCAGCCCCACCAGCTCGTCCACCGACCGTTCGTTGGCCACCGGAATCAGGATGTGGTCCTCGCGGCGCGGCGCTTTCTCCGCATCGTCCTGCGCATGGTTCATGGCGATGTTGTGGGCGCCCCGCTGCGTGGCGAAGGTCGAGACGATGCACGTGGCCAGAATCATGAGGATCGTGCCGTTGAGCACGCTTTCGCTCAGCAGCCGGATCGGCTCCCCGTCGGGCGTGTGGCCCAGGATGACGTTGTAGCCCACCATGACGGCGGCGAGCGTGGCCGCCACGTGGGCGCTGCTCAGGCCGAAGATGACGGTCCGCTGGTCTTTCGAGAGGCGGAAGCTCTTCTGCGTGAGCCATGCGGCGATGAATTTCGCCGCCGTGATGAGCGCGATCATGATCGCCGCCACCTCGATGCTCTCCCAGTCGCGGAAGAAGGCCCGGTAGTCGATGAGCATCCCCACGCCGATCAGGAAGAAGGGGATGAAGATGGCGTTGCCGACGAACTCCACGCGGTTCATCAGCGGCGACGTGCGCGGGATGAGCCGGTTGAGGGCCATGCCCGAGAGGAACGCGCCGATGATCGGTTCGAGACCGGCCAACTGGGCGAAGAAGGCCCCGAGGAAGACCATCGCCAGAACGAAGATGTACTGCGAGACGCTGTCGCTGACCTGCTTGAAGAACCAGTGGGCCAGCAGCGGGAAGAGGAAGACGATGATGACGATGCAGAGGAGCACCGAGGCGCCGAGCCGCCACCAGAACATGTCGTCCACGTTGCCCGTGGCCATGCCGACGATCACGGTGAGCAGCAGCAGGGCCAGCGTGTCGGTGATGACCGTGCCGCCCACGGCGATCGTCACCGCCTTGTCGCGGGCGATGCCGAGCTTGCTGACGATGGGGTAGGCCACGAGCGTCTGCGAGGCGAACAGCCCGGCCAGCAGGATCGAGGAGTAGAGCGGGAACCCCATCACGTAGTACCCGGCCAGGATGCCCAGCCCGAGCGGGACGCAGAAGGTGTAGAGGCCGAACACGAGGCTGCGCCAACTGTTGCGCCGGAAGTCGGACATGTCCATGTCGAGTCCCGAGAGGAACATGATGTAGAGCAGTCCGGCCGTGCCCGAGAGGATGATGCTGCTGTCGCGCAGCACGAGGTTCAGTCCGTGGGGGCCGATCACCGCTCCGGCGATGATGAGCCCCAGCAGGTAGGGGATTTTGAGCTTGTTCAGAATCAGCGGCGCTGCGAGGATGATGACCAGAATGAGCAGGAATTTCAGGATCGGGTCTTCGAGCGGCAGCGTCAGGTCCATATGTGCGAGTAACGGGATCATCCGGTGCGGTGTTTAGTCTTTCCACAAAGATAGGAAAAATCGGATTATGCGCAAGCTCCCGGCGATAAAAAATCCGGCCGGGGCGTCCGCGTCCCGCATCCGGAAAAAGCCCGGCATGCGAAAGAAGCCCGGCATGCGGAAATATGCCGGGCCTGCGTCGCGAATCCCGTAGGTCATCGGCCGGAGAGCGCGAACTCGCAAATCGTGACGGATTCCCCCTTGAACGTGATTTCGTCCGCCTTTCCCGGATCGGTGTCCGTGGCCGTTGCGACGACGTTCCCGGCCGGGTCGTCCAGCGTGTTCCTGGCATCGAGCGAGGCGGCCGACAGCACGGTGGTCCGTATGAGCTTGTCCGCCTTGCAGTTTTCGAAGACGATGCGCGTCTTCAGGGCCTTCGGGTTGAGATTGACGACGAACAGGTTGAGCCTTCCGCGCTCCCGGTCGATGGTCGCGGAGACGTCCAGCGAACCGACGTCCGTGTCCATTGCGGGGGATACGGCCTCGGCCTTTACGCTCTCTTTCAGTCCTTTCGCGCGGTATTCCCGGAGCGGGAAGAACGTCGTCTGCCTTACCGAGGCGGTTTCGTCGGTCATGATCGGGGCGAGGATGTTCACCATCTGCGCCCAGTTGGCTATTCCTACATGGCGGGCGTTGCGGTGGATGGCGTTGAGAAAATACGCCGTCGCCAGCCCGTGACGCCATTCGTAGGTGTTGGTCGTCCCGTAGGGAGGTCCTCCGGCCTCCCAGATTCCCCATTCGTCGAAAGCGATTCTGATACGGTCCTGGCGAGGGGGAAAGCGGTACCATACCTGCCAGTTGTCAACGGAGTCCGGGCAGTTCTCCCGGATGAAGGCGCCCAGGGCGGCGAGCCCCCTGTCCGCCGCCTTGATCTTCCGGAACAGGGAGTAGGGCTTTCCCTCCTCCGTGTTCACGTAGTTGTGGTAGGAGATGTAGTCCACGGCTCCGCCCAGGCCGTCCAGAACCGTTTCGTTCCAGCGCATGTCGCCCCCTTCGCCGTTGGCGATGAGTTTGATGGACGGGTCCGTCAGTTTCATCAGTTTGATGAAATGCCACACGTCCTCCACGTATTTCCGGGGGTCCTGATGGCGTCCCGCGTCGGGTTCGGCCCCCTCCTCGTTCCCCAGCGCCCAGTACTTCACGCCGAAAGGCTCCGGGTATCCGTGCGAACGCCTGAGGTTGGCATAGTATGTGTTTTCCGTTCCGTTGCAGTATTCGACCCAGTTGGCCGCCTCGTCGGGCGATCCGGTGGAGAGGTTCACCACGAGGCAGGGCTCTGCGCCTATTTCCCTGCAATACTCGATGAACTCGCACGTGCCGAAATGGAAATCGTTGATGCCGCCCCAGATCAGGTTCTTCCTCGCCTTGCGCTCCTCTTTGGGACCCACCCCGTCTTCCCAGTGGAAGGTCTTGACCGCCGTTCCGCCCGGGAACCGCAGCATCGTCGGGGAGAGCTCCTTCACCTTTTCCAGCACGTCGCGGCGGAATCCCCGGCTGTCGGACAGCGGCGAGTCCTCGTCGAAAATGCCTCCGTCGATGCAGCGTCCCATGTATTCCACGAATTGTCCGTACACGTACGGGGAGATCTCGCCGAGGCTGGTGCCTGCGTCGATCGTTATTCTGTTTTCCTGGGCGTGCGATGACAGGCAGAGCAGTGCGAAAACGGGCGGCAGAAGCAGTTTTTTCATGTGTGGCAGGTGTTTTCGGGTGACGGGCGGACCTCCGGCCGTCGGACAAAGATAGGCAAAAAATGCGAGGCATGCAACTCCCGGAAGTTGTCCGCATCGCCGGGGAATCCGGCCGGCATGTCCGTGATGCAGAGGCGGAAGGGGTGTCCGGTCCGGACACTCGCATGGCGGCGCGGCGCAAAAAAACGGGGGAGGATGCTTCGCTTTTCGGCAAAAAAGCGTAACTTTGAAAAATCATTGAAAACCGGAACGGCTTTGGTTATGGGTGTCGAGAGAGTGGACAGACGGTTGCTCGGTCCCGTGCTCGCGGGATTTTTCATCATGGGTTTCTGCGACATGGTGGCTCCGATCACGGGGCGTATCGCCGCGGAGTTCCCCGCGGAGCGGCAGGCGGCCGTGAGCTTCCTTCCGACGATGGTGTTCCTCTGGTTTCTGGTGCTTTCGGCGCCGTTTGCCGCATGGATGAACCGCCGGGGCCGCAAGACGACGGCGCTCGCGGGCTATCTCCTCACGGTCGCCGGCCTGCTCGTGCCCTATGCCGCCGGCGAGGGATGCGCGCTGGGGTGGTACTTCGCCGGGTTCGGCCTGCTGGGTATAGGCAACACGGCGATCCAGGTGGCCGTCAATCCGCTGCTGGCCACCATCGTTCCCGCGGAGCGCATGACGAGCTACCTGACCGTGGGGCAGATTTTCCGCAACACGTCGCTGCTCCTGCTGGCGCCGATCGTGACGGGACTGGTCGCCGCGACCGGGTCGTGGCGTCTGCTGCTGCCGATCTACGCGGCTCTCACGGTCGCGGGCGGGGTGTGGCTGCAACTGACCTCCGTGCCCGAGCCGCCGCGCAGCGGAACCTCCGTCGGACTGGCAGCCTGCTTCGGTCTGCTGAAGAACCGTGCGGTGCTGCTCTCGGCGCTGGGCGTGGCATGCTTCATCGCCGCCGACGTGGGGATCGGCTACCTCTCGGTGCGGCTGATCGACAACCCCTCGTCGATCCTCACGACCACGGGTTTCTACGCCTGCCGCATCGTCGGGACGATCGTCGGGGCGTGGGCCCTCGTGCGGGTCCGGGACACGAAGTATCTGGGCTGGAACATGACCGGGGTGCTGGCGCTCTGCCTCGTGCTGCTTTTCACGGACAGCGGGGCGGTGATCTATGCCGCCGTGGGCCTCATGGGCTTCGGCATGGCGTGCGTCTTCGCCACCTTCTACTCCGTGGCGACCCGTGCCGTGCCGGAGCGGGCCAACGAGGTGGCCGGGCTGATGATTCTGGCCATTTCGGCGGGAGCCGTGTCGGGTCCGGCGTGCGGCGCCGTCGCGCGTGCGGCGGGCAGTCCGCATTGGGGGATGCTCTTCGTCGCCGTGCTGGTGTGCTACATGCTCTGGGCGAGCGTGAAACTGACAAACAACGAACAACGGATATGAAAAAAATCGTACTGACCCTGCTGCTTGCAGCCGCCGCATGGAGCGCGGCGGCGCAGCGGCCCCGCACGCGGGTGGAATGGGGCGTGATCGGAGGTATCAGCATTCCCGATTATACGACCGACATGGACCGGACGGACATCAGGAACAAATGCGGCTGGCAGGCCGGCATCGTGACGGCCGTGAATCTGGGCGCCTTCGCCGTCGAGCCGCAGATTCTCTATGTCCGCCAGGGCATGCGCATCCGGCCCGAGGGGGGCGAGGAGGTGAACCTCAAGTCCAATTCGATCGACGTGCCGGTGCTGCTGTCGCTGCGGCTGCTCCATCCCGTGCGCATCTACACCGGACCGGTCTTTACGGTGATGAACGACAGCAAGCAGAAGTCGGGGCGCGACCTGCTCGATTTCGGGCGCGTGCGTCCCACGGTCTCGTTCACGGTCGGGGCCGGCGTGGTGCTGATGCGCCACCTGCTCGTCGATCTGCGCTACAACGGCCAGTTCCGGGCCAAGCACGACGTCGTGCTGCCTGACGGCCAGCAGCTCGACAAGCTCCGCTCGTACAACGTCGCACTGAGTTTCGGTTATCTGTTTTAGCCTATGACGGAGACGCTCGGACGGGAAATCGCCGTCGAAGGGGTCGATCCCCGCGAACTGTACGGGGCGCAGAACGTCTATCTGGAACAGATCAAGGCGCTGCACCCCGCATTGAAGATCGTGGCGCGCGGACAGTCGCTCAAGGTGCTCGGCCCCGAGGCGGAGACGCGCCGGTTCGCCGCCCGCATGGAGGGGCTGGCGGCCTATTACCTCAAGTACGGGCACATCTCCCCGCAGGTCATCGACCAGTGTTTCGCGGGGGGCTTCGGGGCGGCGGACGCCCCCGCGGACAAGGACGTGATCGTGTACGGCAACAACGGCAACATCGTCCGCGCCCGCACGGTGAACCAGCAGCGGCTGGTGGGGCTCTACGACAAGTGCGACCTGCTCTTCGCCGTCGGCCCGGCCGGGTCGGGCAAGACCTATACGGCCATCGCGCTGGCCGTCCGGGCCCTGAAGGAGAAACAGGTGCGGCGCATCATCCTGACGCGCCCGGCCGTCGAGGCGGGCGAGAAGCTGGGCTTCCTGCCCGGCGACATGAAGGAGAAGCTGGACCCCTACCTGCAGCCGCTCTACGACGCGCTCAACGACATGATCCCGCCCGCGAAGCTCCAGAAGTTCCTCGAAGAGGGGACCGTGCAGATCGCACCGCTGGCCTACATGCGCGGGCGGACGCTCGATAACGCCTTCGTCATTCTGGACGAGGCGCAGAACACCACGCTCGCGCAGATCAAGATGTTCCTGACGCGCATGGGGCGCAACGCGCGTTTCATCGTCACGGGCGACGTGACGCAGATCGACCTGCCGCGCAGGAGCGACAGCGGACTGGTGCGCGCGATGGAGATCCTGCGCCGCGTGGAGGGCATCGGCATCGTCGAGTTCGACAAGCGCGACATCGTGCGCCATCCGCTCGTCAAGCACATCGTCGAAGCCTTCGACCGGCACGCCGGCGCGGGGCCGGCGGAATCCGGAGAATCGGATACGGAAACCAAAAACGAATAAGTCATGGACAGAAATCTTGCAGCGCTCGAACCGGCGCTCGTCTGGAAACATTTCGCGGAGATCGTCCGCATCCCGCGCCCGTCGCATCACGAGGAGGCCATCCGCCGCTACGTGCTGGAGTTCGCCCGGGGGCTCGGCCTCGAGGCCCGCGAGGACGAGGCGCACAACGTCTATGTCCGCAAACCCGCCTCGAAGGGAATGGAGAACCGCAAGGGCGTCATCCTGCAGGCGCACCTCGACATGGTTCCGCAGAAAAACAACGACAAGACGTTCGATTTCGAGAAGGACCCGATCGACGCCTATGCGGACGGCGGATGGGTCACGGCCGACGGCACGACGCTCGGGGCCGACAACGGCATCGGCGTGGCTTCGATCCTGGCCGTGCTGGAGGACGACACGCTCGCGCACGGGCCGCTGGAGGCGCTCTTCACGGCCACCGAGGAGACCGGCATGGACGGCGCCTTCGGGCTGCGGCCCGGGGTGTTGCAGGGCGAAATCCTGCTCAACCTCGATTCCGAGGAGGAGGGCGAGCTGTACGTGGGCTGTGCCGGAGGGCTCGACGCGAACACGACGTTCCACTATGCGGAGGAGCCGACGCCCGCCGCGGGCTACGTCGCCGCGAAGATCTCCGTCAGGGGCCTCAAGGGGGGCCATTCGGGCATTCAGATCGTCTGCCAGCGCGCCAATGCCAACAAACTGCTGTTCCGGCTGCTCAATGCCGCGCCCTGCCCCCTGCTGCTCTGCTCGGTGGACGGCGGCGGACTGCGCAACGCCATTCCGCGCGAGGCCGAAGCCGTTGTGCTGCTCCCCGAGGCGGATTACGACGCTTTCGCCGGGGCGGTCGCCGCGTACGAAAAGACCGTGCGGGAGGAGTTCGAAGGGATTGAGGAGAACATTTCGGTCACGGTCGGGAAGTGTGCCAGGCCCGCCGGAATGCTGCCGCGCGACGTGGCCGTGAAGGTGATCCGCGCGGTCGCGGGGTGTCCCGACGGCGTGCAGCGCATGTCGCTCTCGATGCCCGGGCTGGTGCAGACGTCGGGCAACCTGGCGCGCGTGGTCTCGGACGGCTCGACGGTGAAGATGCAGTGCCTGCTGCGCAGTTCGGTGCGTTCGGAGAAGGAGGCGCTGGGCGAGGCCATCGCCGCGGTCTTCGCGCTGGCCGGAGGCGAGACGGAGCTGACGGGGGCCTACGACGGCTGGAATCCCGACATGAAATCGCCGATCCTGAAGGCCATGACCGCCTCCTACGAGGCGCTCTACGGCCGCAAGCCCGCCGTGACGGCGATCCACGCCGGACTCGAATGCGGCATCATCGGCGGCAAGTACCCCGGTCTGGACATGATTTCGTTCGGCCCGACGATCCGCTATCCCCACTCGCCCGACGAGAAGGTGGAGATCGCCTCGGTCGGGAAATTCTACGACTTCCTGGTTCACACGCTGCGCAATGTTCCCGAAAAGTAGCGGGCCGCACTCCGGCGCCAAGTGGTTCGTCATCGTCAATCCCGTGGCCGGAGGCGGCCGCGGGCTGGACCACTTTCCGCAGATTTCGAAGCACCTGCGCGATGCGCACATCCGTTGCGAACCGGTCTTCACGGAACACAAGTTCCACGCCACGGAGCTGACCGTGACGGCCGTCCGCGAGGGATACCGCCACATCATCGTCGTCGGAGGCGACGGCACGCTGCACGAGGTGGTGAACGGGCTGTTCATCCAGCAGGAGGTGCGTCCCGACGAGGTGCTGCTGGCCGTGGTGGCCGTGGGCACGGGCAACGACTGGGTCCGCACGTTCGGCATTTCGAACCGCTACCGGCACGCCGTGCAGGCCATCAGCGAAGGCTGCTCCTTCCTGCAGGATGTCGGGGTGGTCTCCTACGAGGAGGCGCACTACCGGCAGAACCGCTACATGGCCAACGTGGCCGGCGCGGGCTTCGACGCCCATGTGGTGCGGAAGCTCTCGCACCTGAAGAAGAAGGGCCGCAAGAGCCGCTGGCGCTATACGTGGTGTCTGGTGCGCAACTTCTTCCGCTACAAGTCCACGGGCGTCAAGGTGTGGGTGGACGGGCGGCTGGTTTACAACAACCTGCTGCTTTCGGCGGCCGTCGGCATCTGCAAGTTCAACGGCGGCGGCCTGCAGCAGCTTCCCGAGGCGGTGGCCGACGACGGGATGCTCGACCTGTCGCTGATCCGCCCCGTGCATTTCTGGCATCTGCTTTTCCGGTTCCACTACCTGTTCAACGGCGGCATCTACCGCATCCGGCATATCTTGCAGGAGCGCGGCAGCCGCATCCGCATCGAGTCGTCGCCCGAAGTGGGCGTCGAGGTGGACGGCGAGCCGCTGGGCCATACGCCGCTCGAATTTTCGATTCTCCACAAGGCGATCCGGATCGTCGTGGCGAAGGAGTTCTACGAACAGCACGTCCCGGCGGAGGACTCCGCCCGCAAGGCCGGGTGAGGGTCCGGGCATTCCGGGACGATGCGCGGGGAGAGACCGCGAACGACCGGGGCGCGCCGAATGTTCGGCACGCCCCGGTTTTCCGTATTCCTTCCGGCGGCTATCGGGCCGGGACGCTTTCGATGACGTCGATCTCCGTCACCGTCCAGTCGAACAGCTCGTCGGCGCACTGTCCCTCCAGCCGGCGCAGTTGCGAAAGGTCGGTCGTGTCGGCCAGCACGGCGTTGAAGAACTGCTCCATCGTGGAGTAGGTCGCGTTCACCTTGCCTGCCAGGCAGGTGTAGAAGGCTTTCTGCTGGCTGCGGTCCAGTCCGGCCGGGAGCACGCCCTGCCCCACGAGGTAGTCGTAGGGGAAAATATGGCGCATGTTGTGCGCGTCGGCATCGAGCTCTTCGACGATCGTCGTGACGACGAACATGTCCACGGTGTCGTTCACGCCCGGCATCTGGATGAAGGTGGTGTACACCGGATAGGCGTTTTCCAGCTCTCCGGCCACCCCGTCCGAGAAGAGGACGAACTCCGAATCGGTCAGGTCGTCGAGGTAGATCATCTGCCGGTAGCTGCGCAGGGCGTCGCGCATGGCCTTGCGCTCTTCGCGGTTCCATTCCCGGCGCTGCGAGCAGCCGGCGAAACCTGCGGCGAATACCGCCAGCAGGGATGCACAAAGGAGAATCTTTTTCATATTCCGAATTGATGTTGGTTCATTATTCCCCGGATCGCAATCCGTGTGCCAAAAATATTGCGTATATTTGTTACCGTACAACACGACCGGTTATGGATGTTCTGGCTTTTCGCGACTACTGTCTTTCGCTGCCCTTCACCGAGGAGTGCACGCCCTTCGACGAGACGACGCTCGTCTATAAGGTCGGCGGCCGGATGTACGCCTTCGCCGACATGGTCGGATTCGAGCGGATCGCCCTCAAGTGCGATCCCGAAGAGGCGCTGCTGCTGCGCGAGCGCTATCCGGACGAGGTGACGCCCGCCTGGCATACGAACAAGCGTCTGTGGAACGACGTGCGCACGACGGGCGACCTGCCCGATGCCTTCATCCGCGCGCAGATACGCAACTCCTACCTGCTGGTCGTGCGGCGGAATGTGACGCCGCGGGCCCGCCGCGAGGAGATTCTCGCCCGTATCGGCGAGCTCGGACTGCCCGAATGATTCCCGCGATTGTTTTCCGAACCAAAAAATAACAGATGCGTATGAAGTGCAAAATCCTTTTGCTGGCGTTGGCCGTCGGGGCGGTGTCCTGCGGCGGAGACGCGAAAACCGAACTTTTCAACGGCCGCGACCTCACGGGATGGGTCTGCGTCACGGCCGGCGGCCCCGCTGCGGCGGAGGTCTTCACCGTGCAGGACGGCTGCATCCGCGTGGCGGGACAGCCTTTCGGGTTCCTGCGCACGGCCGAGCAGTACGGCGACTACCGCCTGCACGCCGAGTGGCGCTGGATCGGGAAGCCCTCGAACAGCGGGCTGTTCCAGCGCATCCAGGAGGGCGACGAACTTTGGCCTTCGCTGATCGAGTGCCAGTTGGAGTCCGGGAATGCCGGAGACCTGCTGGGATTGGGCGGCGCCACGATGGCCGGGGTCGAATCGCCGGAGGGCGGCGTTCCGGTCAAAAAACGCGTGGGCGGCGCTTCGGAGAAACCCGCCGGCGAATGGAACGAGGCCGAAGTGATCTGCAAGGGCGACCGCATCACGGTCTATGTCAACGGCGTGTTGCAGAACGAGTGCAGCGGGGTGAACACCCGGGGCTACATCGCCCTGCAAAGCGAGGGCGGTCCGCTGGAGTTCCGCAACATCTATCTGACGGAGGTCGAGTGATTCCGGGGCGGCGCTCCTGCGGGGAGGCCGTTCCGTCCTTTTCCTTATGTCATCGCCCCTGCCGCAACGCGGCAGGGGCGATGCTTTTCAGCCGGAACGGTCTGCTACCGCCGGTCGTTTTCCTCCAGCGAGGCGACGTAGGCTTCGCGGAGCTTCAGCAGCTCCTGCGCCTTTTCGGGGTATTCGCCGAGTAGGTTCTCCGACTCCGTGGGGTCGATTCCGAGGTTGGTGAGATACAGCCCTTCGAGCGTTTCGTTCCGGTCGTCCGGCCGTACGTCGATCGCATTGCAGAGCAGTTTCCAGTCGCCCTGCCGCACGGCCCACTGCCGTTCGAAATCGAAGTGCAGTACGTCGTGCGGAGACTTCTCCGAGGCGTCCCGAAGCAGCGGTACGAGGCTCCGGCCGTCCACGTCGATTCCCGAGGCGTCCAGCCCACACAGCTCCAGAATCGTCGGGAACCAGTCGATGTTCATGGCCGTCTGGTCGCGCGTCTCGCCCTGCGGCAGATGTCCGGGCCAGGAGACGATGGCCGGCACGCGGATGCCGCCCTCGAAGAGCGAGAACTTGCCGCCCCGGTAGTCGCCGCAGTAACCGCCTCCGCCGAAGGTGCGGACTTCGGTGCTGTGGCCGTTGTCCGACTGGAGGATGACGAGGGTGTTCTCTTCCAGCCCCCGTTCGCGCAGGAATGCGCGCAGCCGGCCCAGGTAGTCGTCGAACGTGGAGACGAAGGCCGCGTACATGCGCCGCGGGGCGGGCAGGTCGGCGTAGTGGTCCAGCCATTTCTTCGCCGGCTGCAACGGATAGTGGGGTATATTGACGGCCCAGTAGAGGAAGAAGGGCCGGTCGTCTCCGTCCCGCAGGATAAACTCTTCGGCTTCGCGCAGCGTCTCGGCGGCGAAGAACTTCCCTTCTTCGTGAATCTCCTCTCCGTTGCGCCAGAGGTCGTGCCGGTTCGGACCGCCCCAGTAATAGAAGTGCGAGTAGCTGTCGATGCAGCCTCCCAGGAAGCCCCAGAAATAGTCGAATCCCCGGCTGTTGGGGGCGTACTCCTTCCACGATCCCAGATGCCATTTGCCGATGCAGGCCGTGCGGTAGCCGTTGTCGCGCATCCGCTCGGCGAGCGTCTCCTTGCCGAGCGGCAGCCCCGTGTAGCCGGCGTTGCCCGTAAGTCCGGCGCGTCGGGTGAACTGCCCGGTCAGCAGACTCGCGCGGGAGGCCGAGCTGACGGGTGCGGCGTAGAACTGGGTGAACCGCACGCCGCTGGCCGCCAGCGAGTCCATGTGGGGCGTGCGGAGGTCCGCCGCGCCGAAGCAGCCCATGTCCAGCGTGCCGTGGTCGTCCGTGTAGATGATGATGACGTTGGGTTTCGCGGGGCGGGCCGCCGGGGCCGTGCCTGCCAGCAGCAGGCCGCCGGCGCTCAGGAAGAGGTGTCTGTTGTCCATGTATGCAGTCGTTTATCGGATCCGTTCGTAGTAGGGCAGGCGGTCGAGCGGCACGTCGGTTTCGATGCGTTTCGGTCCCCGGAATGTCTCGCCCCGGTCGTCGCGCCAGACGCCCCGCGGCAGCCGCACTTCGCGCTGCGTCCCCGGCGTGACCATCGGGGCCACGAGGTAGCGGTCGCCCAGCATGAACTGGTCGCGGCATTCGAGGAACCCTTCGTGCGGGAAGGCGTACTCCATCGCCCGGACGATCGGCTCGCCCGTCTTCGACGCGTGGTGCGCCAGCGAGAGGATGTAGGGCCCGAATTGGCGGTGCAGCTGCGCATAGCGGGCGCAGACGGCCGCATTCTCGGGCGAGAGGATGCGCCACGGCGCTACGGAGAACTGCATCATCGGCATCAGCGCGTGCACCTGCGCCGAGCGGACGATCAGCTCCTCGTCGAACCGTTCGACCCCGAGAAACGAGGTGAACTGTCCGCCGCCGATCATGTCGGGGCACGTGTAGGGGTGTCCCAGCAGTCCTGCGGCCGTCATGTCGGGAATGAGCAGTTGCAGGGCCCGCCACGAGTAGTCCTTGTCGCCCAGACGCTGCACGACGGGCTGTCCGCCCAGTTTCCAGCAGGCACGCAGCTCGTTGCAGGCGAACGTGCCGCCCAGTTCGGCCCACCGCTGCATGTAGCGGTTCGGGTCGCCTTCGGGGTCGTGGTAGAGATACGGTTCGGCCTGCATGTAGGCCACGTCCCCGCCGTCGAACTTGAAACCGTCGGTTCCGTATTTGCTCCGGTTCTCCTCGAGTTTCCCGCGCAGGTACGCCACCGCTTCGGGGTTCGTCAGGTCGTAGCAGGCGCTGTATCCGTTCCACCACCGGACGATCGCCGGGTCGCCCCGGCGGGTTTTGAGCAGGTAGCCCTTCCGCTCCAGTTCGCGGAATTCGGGCGAGTCGGGCGAGACGTAGGGGGAGATCCAGAGCATCACGCGGAATCCCATGGCGTGCAGCGAGTCGATCATGCCCCGCGGATCGGGGAAGCGCGAGGCCTTGAAGTCGAAGTTCCCGTAGTCGTTCTGCCAGTTGTCGTCGATCATGAAGATTCCCTGCGGGAAGCCGTTTTCGACAGCCTTGCGGGCATAGCGCATGATGTCGCGCTGGTTCTGGTCGTACATGAGCTCGATCCAGGTGTTGTATTGCGGCATGGAGAAGAACAGCTCGGCGGGAATCGTTCCCGAGGGCGGGAAGTGGGCCGCCGAGGCGGCCGCATAGGCGTCGCGGAGACTCTCTCCGGCGTGCACGGCCTCGAGTGCCTCGTGGTCGGAGGAGAGGTGGAGCCGTCCCTGCTCGATCCGGAACCGGAAGGGGTGTTCGGACCAGACGTAGCGGCCTTCGGACGAGAGCAGCAGCGGCACGGACTGGTTGTTGTAGTTGATTCGCGCGAGATCCTGTTCGGCGAGCTCCGCCGGATAGGGCATCCGGTTTCCCAGGGCGACGAAGCCGCCCCACCACCGCTCGTCGGGAAGCGGCTCTACGGTCTTTTCGAACGGGGGTTGCGCTGCGGCCGGCGACAGGCAGGCGGCGAGCAGGAGGAAAGAAAGCAGGCGTTTTTTCATTCGGGTCGTGATTTGGAATCAAAAGTACGAAAAGTCCGCAGATGAAACAAGCGATGCCGGCTGTCGGCATCGCCTGTTTCGCATTGCGACCGCATTTTTCGTTTCGCACCGTTTCGGAGGCGGCCGCTGCGACCGCATTCCGGGCGCACCGCTGGCCGCATCGGTCGTGTCGGCCGCATTCCCATCGTGTTACGGCCGCATCCCGGCCGCCTGCCGCCGCCAGCGGAGGTAGCCCGCCACGGCCAGGGCCGAATAGAGGGCGTACAGGGCCGCCGTCCACGGAATCTCCTTGTAGAGGTACAGTCCGACGGTCACCAGGTCCGCGGCCAGCCACACGAGCCACTGCTCGACGTATTTGCGCGAGAGCATCCACATCGCCACGATCGAGAGCGCCGTGGTGAGGCTGTCCCAGAAGGGCACGGTGCTGTCCGTGAAGCGCGCGAGCAGCAGGTAGAGCGCCCCGTGCGCGGCGAGGAACACCCCGGCGAGCGCCGGAATCCTCCGCAGCGGCGTGTGGCCGATCTTCTCCGGCGTGCCGGCGGTCTGCGCGTTCCGCTGCCGGGCGTTGTGCCATACGATCCATCCGTAGAGTCCTGCGAGCACGTAATAGACCTGCATCGAGCAGTCGGCGTAAAGCCCCGCCTTGTAGTAGAGCGCTCCGTGCACGACGGGCATGACGAGACCCACGATCCACAGCCGGATGTCGGCGCGGTATTCGAGCCAGAGGTAGAGGAGGCCGAGCGCGACCCCCGTGAGTTGCAGGGCGAGTTTCCAGTCCATCGTTTTCGTGTCTTGTGCGGCCCGGGGCCGCTTGTGAGCGGTCAGAAGCGTACGGTCACGTTACCCAGCACGTTGAGCGGAGCCTGCGGGAAATAGAAGGCCATGTCCGTCCGCTGTCCTTCCCAGATCGAGGAGTATCCGTATCCGTTGCTTTCGTATTCCGAATTGAAGAGGTTGTTGATCTGGAGGCCCAGCGAGACGCTGCGCGCCGCGCGCGTGCGGAACGTGTAGTTCAGGTTGAGGTTCGTCACGCAGTAGGCGTCGAGCGAGAGGGCCTCGACCTCGTTGTTGGTGAAGTATTGTTTGCCGACGCATTGCGTGTGGAAGAGGGCCTGGAAACCCTTGTGGTGGAAATCGAGGAAGAGCGCCCCCATGGCCGAGGGCGAGTAGGCGATGGTCCTGTCGCCCAGATTCTCGCCGTAGGTGGGGCTTCCCGACAGGGCGTCGATGTAGTTCTCGATGCGGTTCTGCGAGAAGGTGGCGTTCGCGCCCAGCGTGAACCAGCGGGTCGTCCGCCACGAGGCCGTCAGCTCCACGCCGCGGCGGTAGCTGTCGGGCACATTGACGTTCAGGGCGTCGTAGCCGTCGTTCACCATGCCCGTCGGTACGAGCTGGTCCTTGTATTTCATGTAGTAGAGGTTCACGCCCAGCCGGAGCCGCGGAGCCGTGTAGGTGTAGCCCAGCTCGTAGTCGCAGAGTTTCTCGGAAGAGGGGTAACTGTCGTCCTCGGCGAACATGTGGCGGTCCGTGAAGTCGCTGCGCGTGGGCTCCTTCTGCGCCACGGCGAACGAGAAGTAGAACTCGTTGCGGTCGGCGAGCGTGTAGCTCAGGCCCGCACGGGGATTGAAGAAGTGGTACTGCTTGTCCACGTCGATGGGCTGCATGCCGTCCTCCGCGGAGATGTAGTTGTCGTTCACGCCCCACGCCTCGTAGCTGACGTAGCGGTATTGCAGGTCGGCGAAGAACCGCAGCCCCTCGGCCGCCAGCCACGACGCCCGGGCGAAAAGGTTGGCATCCTGCTTCCTCACGTCGTTGTCGTACCAGCGGCCTCCGATCTGCTCCTTCTCCATGCCGCTCACCCAGTCCAGCGTACCCCAATGGGGGCAGGTGTAGTAGCTCCACGAACCGCCGAAGGCGAGGTCGAGCTTCCGCGTTGTGTAGCTGGCCGCGGCGTTCACGCCTCCGAGGTGGTTGCGCATGATCTTCTCGCGGATCAGGTCGGCGCTGACGTCGGCCGTCAGCCCGGCGGGAAGGTTGAGGTATTCGCAGAGGTCGGCGTCGTCCTTGTACTGTTTGTAGAAGCCGTAGCCGTAGGTGTAGAATCCCGTGGCGTTGAGCGCCCAGCGGTCGTTGAACCGGTGGCTCACGACGATCTGGTTGTTGATTTGCAGGTAGTTGTCCGTCTCGTCGTCGTAGTAATCGACCTTCTGCCATTCGGGGTATCCGTCGTTGCTGTTGTAGATCGTGTGGTAGCGTCCGTCCTCGGTGCGGTACATGCCGCCCGAGTTGTAACGGCGGCCGTTGTATTTCATTTCGTCTTTCGTCACGCCGTTGTAGGTGAGGTAGGTTTTGGCCTTGCCGCCGAACGAGAGCAGTTTGACGATCGTCCGTCCGTTGTAGTATCCGGTCTGGAACATATAGGACTTGAGGTCCGTCGCGCCGCGGTCGATGTAGCCGTCCGATCCGATGTGCGTCAGGCGGGCGTCCACCACCCAATGATCGCCCAGCAGTCCCGAGGAGATGCGCACGGCCTGCTTGTTGGTGTTGTACGAACCGTAGGAGAGCGAGGCTTCGCCGCTGAAGTCGGTCCCGATGGGCGCCGTGGTCATGTTCACCGCACCGCCGAAAGCGCCCGTGCCGTTGGTCGAGATGCCCGCGCCGCGCTGCACCTGGACGCTTCCCACCGAGGAGATCAGGTCGGGCGTGTCGTACCAATAGACCGAATGCGAGTCGGGGTTGTTCATCGAAACGCCGTTCACCGTGACGTTCAGGCGCGTGGCGTCCGTGCCGCGGAGGCGGATCGAAGTGCCTCCGATCCCGATGCCCGTCTCGTTCGTGGCGATCATCGAGGGTGTGAGCGCCAGCAGCGACGGAATGTCGAATCCGTAGCTGTTACGGGCGATTTCGTCGTGCGAGAGGTTCGAGAAGGCCACGGGGGTCTTCTCGGTGGCGCGCGTGGCCGTCACCTCGATCTCCTGCATCCGGTAGATCCGCAGCGAGTCGTCGTCCGGTCTCTCCGCGGCGGCGGTTGCGGCATGCGCCGTGCGTCCGCCGGCCGTTTCCGCGGCCCGGAGTTGCGCGGCCGGGCAGAGCGCGGCGGCCGCGAGCATCGGAAGAATAATCCTTTTCATCGTCAAACTTTTTAAGTTAATACACTGAAAAGGGGTATGTTGTGTCGATTATGCGTCTCCCGGTCTCGGCATTACCCGTATCCGGTACAATGGGTATAATCTCAGCCTGAAAGTAAGGCACCCCTTCGAAATATCGGCGGCAAAGGTATGAAAAAAACGTGAGAAAAATGAATTTTTGTCTTTTATTTAAGTGTTTAAAAAGATGATCTGATTATTGTGTGAAAAAATTTTGTTTGCTATTTTTTATGACGGTTTTGTTTGTGCTATTGCTTCTTATTGGTTACATTTGAAATGTTGGTAAAATCAAGAAATTTCGTTTGATTTGTTTTTAAATCGAACGGTTATGAGAAAAGATTTATTTTTAGGAGGCGCGGCATTGATTGCTGCTGTGGCTTCAGTTGTTATTACGGTTATGAGAACGAGAAAAACGTACCGGATTTATTCGATGCGAATAGTGAAGCTCTAACAAGCGACGAGGTTATCATACAGCGGCCTTGCGTTTATTATCCGTCTCGTATATGTTATATATTGGACGATGATTTGGGATATACGGAGGTTAAGGGCTGTTTGTATTAATACTATATAATCTCCGGAAATGTTTTCGGAGATTTTTTATGATTTATGAGCAGATTATCGGTATTTTTCGCGTTGCTGATTGGATGTTGTTCCTGCGGTCGGGAGGCTTCGGATGCAGTTGTCTATGAGGTTTCCGCCCGGAAAATGGAGGGGTTGGACGACATCTTTGATTTTTACGGACCTTTTTTCTTCGACGAGGCTGACAGTTGTCTCGTCAAATCGGAAGGACAGGGTGAAAATGTCGTCGTTCGGTTCGATTGTCGTAAAGGCGTTTTGAAAAATCGGATTCGCAGGGGGCGGGGACCGGGTGAATACCTTGATTTGCGTGTGGTCGGAGTGAATCCTGCGACCGGTGATTTCCAAGCCGTCTCTTCTGTCGGTAGAAGCGTCGTCTCCTTTTCGCGTGAAATGGTCCCGTTGGATACCGTAACATTCGGAACGGCTTTGTTTGATGCCGTGAGGGCGGGGGATTTCTTCGTGTCGTACGGCGATTATGCGGCGACCGACAATCACATGTTTTCTCTTTTCGATACGCTCGGACAGGCCGTTGGTCGTTTCGGAAAATTTCCCGATGACGGCATGTCGGATGCGTTCCGGGATAAAGTGATGGCCTATCAGGGAAAATTGCTTGCGAACCGTACCTGTTCCAGGTTCGCTTTTTTTTCGAGTATGGGGAATGTCTTTGATATATACGGAATTGGGGCGAATAGGTGTCCGGTCCGTATCGCTTCGATCCGCAAGGAGTTACCCGTTTACGAACCGCAGCCGCATGTTGCGGCGGGTGTGCGTTTCCGGGATCCGGCGATTCACTATGCAGATGCCGCTTCATCGGATCGTCGTATTTATGCGCTGTACTCCGGACGGAAACTGGATATGGGAACGGTGGATCCAGACCGCCGGGCCCGGGAGACCCGGTTGATCCGGGTTTATGACTGGAATGGAGTTCATCGGTGCGATCTGCTGGCCGATATTCCGCTTTTGAATCTTTGTGTCAGTTCCGACGATCGTTATATCATTGGCCTTTTTTCCGAGGACGGGGAAATCCGATGTTGCAGACTTGATTTGCCGGAAGCGCTTTACAGATGACAGTCCGATTCCTTTCGGCAAGGGGACCGATAACGATTCCGCCCCTGCAAAAAATTGCGGCAGGGGCGGAACATATCGTGCTTCCGTGAATCAGCAGTTCCCGAACCGGAAGACGATCTTCTGGCAGTAGGTTTCACCGGGCCGGAGCAGCGGCGAGGGGAATTCGGGATGGTTCACCGCGTCGGGATAGTTCTGGCACTCGACGGCTACGCCGTCGTAGTCCGCATAGCGGCCGCCGGTCTTGGTCTCGGGGCAGCCGCCCGCGAGCCAGTTGCCCGTGTAGATCATCACGCTGGGCTGCGAGGAGAGCACCTCGACGCAGCGGCCCGACCGCGGGTCGCGCAGGCAGCCCACCTCGCCCAGGATATTGGGCCTCCAGCCGTCGATCACGAACGGGTGGTCGTATCCCTTGAAGTCGCGGATGTGGTTGAACTCCGCGTCTATGCCGGGCCGGAACGGCCGGTAGTCGCGGAAGTCCTGCGGCGTGCCGGCCACGTCGAGCAGCCGGCCCGTCGGAATCTGCCGTTCGTTCATTTCGAGCGCCTGCGAGGCGTTGAGCCGCAGTTCGTGGTCGAGCACCGATCCCGAGCCGTCGCCCGCGAGGTTGAAATAGACGTGGTTCGTGAGATTCACGACCGTCGTCCGGTCGGTCCGGGCCCGGTAGGTGATCTCCAGCGAGCAGTCGTCGTCGAAATCGAAAACGGCCTCGACGCACAGCTCGCCCGGATACCCCTGGTCGCCGTCCTCGGAGAGGAGCGACATGACCACGCGGTTGGTCTCCACGCGGCTCTCCCAGACGCGGTTGGCGAAGTTGTTCGTGCCGCCGTGCAGGTGGTTCTGTCCGTTGTTCACCTCCAGCGCATACTCCTCGCCCTCGACCGTCATCCGCCCGAAGGCGATGCGGTTGGCGCAGCGGCCCACGCTCTTGCCGGCGGCCGCGCCGTCGTGGAAGTATCCTTCGGGGTGTTTGTAGCCCAGCACCACGTCGGCCATGCGGCCTTCGCGGTCGGGCATGACGGCGGCTACGATCGCCGCGCCGTAGTTCGACAGGCGCACTTCGGCGCCGCGGTCGTTGCGGAGCGTGTAGAGGATGATCGCTTCGCCCTCGGGAGTCATGCCCCATACGTGTTGTTCGATCCGTACCATGGTCATTCGGCGGGTTTGAGGTTTTTCAGCAGGCGGTCGATGCGGCGCAGGCACTCCTCCCGGCCGATGAATTCCGTGACGTCGTACATGCCGGGGCCTTTGCCGGCGCCGACGAGCGCCAGCCGCAGCGTGTTCATCACCTGCCCCATGCCGTATCCCTTCTCGTCGATCCAGCCGTGGACGATCCGCTCGGTGTTCTCCTTCGAGAAGTCGTCGATGCCCGCCAGCACGCCGCGCAGTTCGGCGAGGATCGCCGGGTTCTGTCCCTTCCAGTATTTGCGCGTCTGCTTCTCCTCGTACTCGGCGGGAGCCACGAAAAAGTAGGAGATGAGGTCCCACAGGTCGGTGATGAGCTGCGCGCGCTCCTTCATGATGCCTGCGGCGCGGCCCGCCGCTTCGTCCGGGACTTCGATGCCGTGCTCGCGCAGGATCGGCTGGCAGACGGCCGCCAGTTCGGCGTCCGTCTTGCGGTGCATGTATTGGGCGTTGAACCACTTGGCCTTGTCGGGCTGGAACCGGGCGCCCGATTTCGAGACGCGCTCCAGCGAGAAGTTGTCGATCAGCTCCTGCATCGAGAACAGCTCCTGTTCCGTGCCGGGGTTCCAGCCCAGCAGCGCCAGCATGTTGATGAACGCTTCGGGGAAGTAGCCGTCCTCGCGGTAGCCGCGGGCGGTCTCGCCCGTCGCGGGGGATGTCCAGAAGAGCGGGAATACGGGGAAGCCCATCTTGTCGCCGTCGCGTTTCGAGAGCTTGCCGCCGCCCGTGGGTTTGAGCAGCAGCGGCAGGTGGGCGAAAGCCGGCTGCGAGGATTCCCAGCCGAAAGCCCTGTAAAGCAGGTAGTGCAGCGGCAGCGAGGGCAGCCACTCTTCGCCGCGGATGACGTGCGATATCTCCATCAGGTGATCGTCCACGATGTTGGCGAGGTGGTAGGTGGGCAGCGCGTCGGCCGACTTGTAGAGCACCTTGTCGTCCAGCGTCGAAGTGTTCACCTCGACGTGGCCGCGGATCAGGTCGTCCATCTTCACCACCTCGTCCACCGGCATTTTGAACCGGATCACCCACTGGTCGCCGCGGTCGATGCGCGCCTTCACCTCTTCGGCCGGAAGGGCCAGCGAAGTGGCGAGCCGCCCGCGCACGGCGTGGTTGTAGGCGAACGCTTCGCCGCGCGCCTCGGCCTCGCGGCGCAGGGCGTCCAGCTCTTCGGCCGTGTCGAAGGCATAGTAGGCCCATCCGGCCTCGACGAGTTGCAGGGCGTATCTGAGGTAGATCTCGCGCCGTTCGCTCTGGCGGTAGGGGGCGTGGGGGCCTCCGACGCCGACGCCTTCGTCGATCCCGATGCCGCACCAGCGGAGCGATTCGAGGATGTACTCCTCGGCGCCGGGCACGAAGCGCTGTGAGTCGGTGTCCTCGATGCGCAGGATCATCGTGCCGCCGTGCCGCCGTGCGAACAGGTAGTTATACAATGCCGTGCGGACGCCGCCGATGTGCAGCGGTCCGGTGGGGCTGGGTGCGAAACGCACCCGAACGGGTCTTTCCATCTTGTCTCGTTATTTTATTCTGTATTCGATTCGCATGGTGATGCGCGCCTTCTTCTGGCGCGAGGAGGTGTTGAACGACCCGCCGGCCGAAAACTCCTCGTTGGTGTTGGCTCCGGTGATCTGGAAGACGCCCATGCGTGCCGAAGCCACGCGGCCGATCTTCGTGCCGGCGTTCAGGGCGATCTTCTCGGCCCGCGTCCGCGCGTCGGCCGAGGCCTTCTCGATCAGGCCCATCTTCACGTCGTCGAGTTTCGTGTAGTAATAGTCCGGGGCGTAGGCCTCGATCGAGACGCCCTGGGCGATGAGCGACGAGATTTCGCGCGAGACGGTCTCGACCTTCTCCACGTCGGCCGACTCCACCGTGAAGCGCTGCCGCAGGCGGTAGCCCGCGAAGCGTTGCCCGGCCCAGTTGCCGTTGGCGTTGTAGATCGGGTCGTACTGCTTCTCAACGTTCACGAAGGCGAAGACCGTCTCCCCGGCGGAGACGCCCTTCGCGGCGAGGTACTCCTGCACCTTCTGCTTGCTCTTTTCTATCTGGGCGTATCCCGCGGCGACCTGCTGCGCCTCGGCCGTCACCTCGCCCGACCAGACGATCAGGTCCGAGGTGAATTCCGCCTCGCCCAGTCCGGTCACGAGGATCGTGTCCTGCGCGCGGTATTTATAGGTATAGGCGCGGCCCACGATGGCGGCGCATACGACGGCTGCGATGCCGAGCAGCAAATACTTCGTGTTTTTCATGGCTCTGTCGTTTTGAGGTTGAACATAACGTGTCGGCCGCTCCGGTCCGCGTCCTTCCGGAGCGGGTCCGGCGGGGCGGGTCAGACGTTGAACAGGAAGTGCATGATGTCGCCGTCCTGCACGACGTATTCCTTGCCTTCGATGCCGATCTTGCCCGCGTCGCGGCACGCCTTCTCCGATCCGAGCGCCACGTAGTCGTCGTACTTGATGACTTCGGCGCGGATGAATCCCCGCTCGAAGTCGGTGTGGATGATACCGGCCGTCTGCGGGGCCTTCATGCCGCGCGAATAGGTCCAGGCCCGGGTCTCGTCGGCTCCGGTGGTGAAGAACGTTTCGAGATTGAGCAATTTGTAGGCCGCTTTGATGAGCCGCGCCACGCCCGACTCCCCGAGGCCCATGTCTTCGAGGAACATTTGCCGCTCCTCGTAGCTCTCCAGTTCGGCGATGTCGGCCTCGGTCGCCGCTGCGATCACGAGCATTTCGGCCTTTTCGTCGGCGATGGCGGCGCGCACGGCCTCGGTGTGGGCGTTGCCCGTCACGGCGCTCTTCTCGTCCACGTTGCAGACGTAGAGCACCGGTTTGTCGGTCAGCAGGTTCAGGTCGGCCACCAGGCGGCGGTCCTCCCTGTCCAGTTCGACCGTGCGGGCGCTCCGGCCCTGTTCGAGGGCGGCCTTGTATTGCAGGAGCAGCTCCACGGCCCGCTTGGCCTGCTTGTCGCCGCCCGACGTGGCGGCCTTCTGCGTCTTGGCGAGCCGGTTCTCGACGGTCTCGAGGTCCTTGAGTTGCAGCTCGGTGTCGATGATCCCCTTGTCGCGCACGGGGTCGATCGACCCGTCCACGTGGGTGATGTTGCCGTTGTCGAAGCAGCGCAGGACGTGGATGATGGCGTTCGTGTTCCGGATGTTGCCGAGGAATTTGTTGCCCAGCCCCTCGCCCTTCGAGGCGCCCTTGACCAGTCCGGCGATGTCCACGATTTCGATGGTCGTGGGTACTACGCGTTTGGGGTTGTCGATTTCGGCCAGCCGGACCAGCCGTTCGTCGGGGACGGTGATTACCCCCACGTTGGGTTCTATCGTGCAGAAGGGAAAGTTCGCCGCCTGCGCCTTCGCGTTCGACAGGCAGTTGAAAAGGGTCGATTTTCCGACGTTCGGAAGACCCACGATGCCGCATTGTAAAGCCATGTATCTCTCTTGTTGTATTCGTTTCGGAACCGCGCCCGGCGCGCGGGGCCGGGCGGTTCCGCAAAGATAGGAATTTCTTTTCAATTTGCGCATAAAAAAGCAGCGGCCGGAGCCGCTGCCTTTCCGCGGGCGGGCATCGCCGCGCCGTCACCGGGAGATGCGTGCGGCGAATCCGCCGCCGGGAGCCAGGTGCACCTTCAGCCGGCCCGACGGGTCGAGCGCCGCCTTTTCGCGGCGGTAGTCGCGGGCTGCGCGGGCTGCGTTCGGACCGTCGCTGAAACTCTCGACCGTCCACGGGCCCTCTCCGAGGAACGAGAGGTCGAGTTCCATGTCGCGGCTCTCCCAGTTCGTCAGGGCGCCCACATACCACACGTCGCCCGAGCGCCGCGCCACGGCGACCTGCTCGCCGACGGCGCCGGCCAGCGGCACGGTCTCGTCCCAGACGGTCGGCACGCCGGCGATGAACTCCAGCGACTCCCGTTCGCGCAGGTAGTTCGAGGGCGAGTCGCTCAGCATGTTGAGCGGCGAGAAGAAGACGACGTATTCGGCCAACTGGCGGCAGCGCGTGCCCTGGCTCATCGGTTCGCCGTGCACCGGGCGGTAGTTCTCCTTCGAGGCGTTGCGCATGGCCCCCTGCGTGTAGTCCACCGGTCCGGCCGCCATGCGGATGAAGGGCATCGTGACGTCGTAGGTCACCATGTCGGTGGTCGCGGGCGACCATTTCAGGTTCTCGAGACCGAAGACGCCCTCGAAATTCAGCACGTTGGGCCACGTGCGGTTCAGCCCCGCGGGTTTGAACACCCCGTGGAAGTCGAGCACCATGCGGTGGCGGGCGCAGACCTCGGCGGCGCGGTGCAGGAAGCGGACCACCTGCTGGTCGTCGCGGTTCATGTAGTCCACCTTGAAGCCTTTGATGCCCATCTCGGCATAGTGGCGCACGACGCGCTCCATGTCGTTCTCGAAAGGTGCGTGTCCGGCCCAGAGGAGGATGCCCACGTTGCGTTCGCGTCCGTAGGCCACCAGCTCCTCGAGGTCGAGCTCGGGCACGACCTGCATCAGGTCGGCCGGGCCGTTCACCGACCAGCCGTCGTCGATGAGGATGTACTCCAGTCCGCTGCGGGCGGCGAAGTCGATATAGTATTTGTAGGTCCGGGTGTTGATGCCCGCCTCGAAGTCCACGCCGTAGAGGTTCAGCGCGTGCCACCAGTCCCAGGCCACCTGCCCCGGACGGATCCACGACGTGTCGGCGATCTTCGACGGGGCCCCCAGGCGGTAGACCATGTCGCTGAGGAGCAGTCCGGCGTCGTCCTTCGCGACGATGGCTATGCGCCACGGGAAGGAGCGCGTGCCGTCGGTCCGGGCGATGAACTTCTCGCGGTCGATGACGATTTGCTGCTGGTTGTTGTAGCCGCTCGGATTCTCGACCGTCCTGGGATAGGTCGCCAGTACGCTCCGCAGTTGCGGCTCGCGGGGCGAAGCGTTCAGGAAGAGGCCGGGGTAGTCGTCGAGGTCGGATTCCGTGAGGAGCATTCGGCGCCCTTCGGGCAGCTCGACCAGCACGGGCAGGAACATCAGCCGCCGCGGATCGAGCCGCGTCATCGGCTCCCGGACGTAGGTGTTCTCGAACGAGTTGGAGAACTGCCATTCGAAATCCTTGAGCTCGAGGCGGTGGACGTAGGGTGCGCGGGTCGTGTAATCTTCGGGGAAGGTGAAGTCCGCCTGCTCGCGTTCGACGACGATCGTTCCCTTCTTTTGGGTGACGAACCGGTAGGCCATGCCGTCGTCGTAGAGGCGGAGCACGAGGCTGTAATCGCCGCGGAACGAGATCGTCAGTTCGTTGTAGCGGTCGCTGACGCGCGCCTTGGTGTAGAACGGGGATTCGATCGTCTCGTCCGCCGAGTGCTTCCGGATGCGGACGACCCGGGGATCGTGTCCCAGCGTTTCGCTTCCGGCGAGCGTCATGGACACGGGCGACGGGGCCAGCACGGTTCGTCCGTCGGCCTCCAGCGAGATGCGGAGGTCGGATCCGACCGTGACGGAACCTTGCAGTTCGCCGTCGGGCGAGGAGAGCGTGTAGCTTTTCGGGGCCGCGGACGCCGCCGGGGCGCACGCGAGACCGAGCAGAAGGAGCAGCGGTTTGAAAGTCATAGGTGTGCGGGTGGATTGAAGGTTGTGTGAAATGATTTTTGTTCGTTCGGGATTTTGTCGGAATTGTTCGCTTTTGATATGGGCTTTGTATATGTAACTTTACAAAGGTAGTCGAAAAATGTTTTATTTCGGGGATTGTACGGCGTTTTGTCTGAAAATTTTTCGTATGGGGAAGCCGGGCGGCGGAGGCGTCATAGCGGATCGGCGGGACCGGCCCCCGGCGGACGGCGGTCCTTTGCGGCCGGGAAAAGGGGCGTTCCGAACCGTTGCCGGCAAATTCATCCGGGCCGGAAAGCGGTGCGTTCGTAATTTTTTCCTATCTTTGAAGGCAAATTACCCGTATATTATGGATTTGATTCGTTTGCGGAGCGAGTTGCAGCGCCTTTCGGAGATCGTCGGCGGCTGGAACGCTCCGGAAGAGATAAGCGCGCTGGAGCGCGATCTGGTGCTCGAAAAATTGCGCGGCCTGTACGACGCGGTGCGTTTCGGCGGGGTTGCGGATGCGCAGCTTGCGGAGGAGCCGGCGCCGGAAGCCGCCTTTCCCATCGACCTGGGCGAGGTGCTCTCGCTCGACCCGGCTGCCGGTGCGGCCGCCGTGCCGGACGACGGACCTGACTTCGGCGGCGTGGCGGCGGAAGAGACTTCCGTTGCCGGGCTTCCGGAGATTCGGCCGGAATCCGCACCGGAGCCTGTCGTTCCCGCTCCGGAATCCGCCGGATTAGTCCCGGGAGCCGCCGCTCCCGCTCCGGAATCCGAACCGTTCGCGTCCGACTTTGTGCCGGAGACGGCGCAGTCTGCACCGTTTGCGCCCGGAATCGTTCCGGATGCGGCGTTCGTTCCTGTTCCTGAATCCGTCGCAGCACTTGATCCGGACGGCGATCCGGCCCCCGCCGTTTCTGCGGAGCCGGAAGCTGCGCCGGAGGCGGTTGTCGTGCCGGAGCCGCAGGCTGTTCCGGATCCGGTGGCGGAACCCGAGATCGCGCAGCCGTCCGCCGATTCCGTTTCCGAAGGTCCCGTTTCCGCGGACCCCGTGCCTGCAAGTTCCGGCGATGCCCCGGCGGCCGTTCGTGTTCCGGCGGATTCCGGGGAGGCGGACGCCTCGGGGGATGCCGCGGAAGGCACGTCGCATCCCGTGGCCCCGACGCTGTTCGGATTGGAGGAGGCCACCCTGCGTCACCGGCATAAGCAGCGTGTCATCATGTCGCTCTACGATACGGCGGAGCCTGCGCCGAAACCCGCCCCGCATTCCGTCGCAGGACCTGCGGCCGCAGCGGCTCCCCGTCCGGATTCGGTACGGGAGAACTCGGCGGGTGCGGCGTTTTTCGCACGTGTCTCCGCATCGGAGGCCGCGAGAGAGGCTGCGGAGCATCCGGCGGTCGAAGAGCCGGCCGGTCCGTCCGGCGGGGAGTCCGTCGCGGATTTTGCGTCGGCGGCTCCCGGAGCGGTGCTGGGCGACGTGATAAACCACGACGTGCAGACGCTGGCCGACACCATCGCCCCGCCCCGCGACATCGCCTCGGAGCTGCGGCGCAGCGAGCCGGTCACCGACCTGCACCGCGCCATCGGAATCAACGACAAGTTCCTCATGATCCGCGATCTGTTCGGCGGCGACGGGGAGGCGTTCGATGCGGCGCTTGATGCGCTCAACGGCTTCGGCGATCTGGACGACTGCATGATCTACATTGCCGAGAACTACGCCTGGAACGCCAATTCCGACGGTGCGAAACTGCTGATGGAGCTGCTGGAACGCAAATTCGCTTGACGGCATGGCAAAACTCTATATCGTGCCGACGCCGATCGGCAATCTGGACGACATCACGCTGCGCGCGGTGAACGTGCTGCGCACGGTCGATTTCATTCTGGCCGAAGATACGCGCACGACGTCGTTTCTCCTCAAACACCTCGGCATCGAGAAGAAGCTCCGGTCGCACCACAAGTTCAACGAACACGCCACGGTCGAGCTGGTCGCCGGGGAGATCGCCGCGGGGCGCGATGCGGCGCTCGTGTCGGACGCCGGGACGCCGGGCATCTCCGACCCGGGGTTCCTTCTGGTGCGCACCTGCGTCGGGGCGGGGATCGAGGTGGAGACGCTGCCCGGCGCCACGGCCTTCGTCCCGGCGCTGGTGCAGAGCGGATTTCCGTGCGACCGGTTCTGCTTCGAGGGGTTCCTGCCCCAGAAGAAGGGGCGGACGAAACACCTGCTCGCACTGGCGGAGGAGGAGCGGACGATGGTCTTCTACGAGTCGCCCTACCGCGTGGTGCGGTGTCTCGAACAGTTCGCCGAGGTGTTCGGCCCCGACCGCGCCGTTTCCGTGTCGCGCGAGCTGACCAAGAAATTCGAACAGACCGTGCGCGGGTCGGTGGCCGAGGTGCTCGGCCATTTCCGCGCGACGGAGCCGCGGGGCGAGTTCGTCATCGTCGTGGCCGGCAAACCCAAATCCCGCAATACCGATAAGTTATGAAGCGGACGGACCTGAACATCGCTCAGCGGATCTGGCTGGAGATACTCTGGCGGATGGCGCGCCTGTTCGCCGCGATGCCCTACTGGTTCAAATTCCATGTCGTCGAAAACCTGCTCTTCTTCGTGCTCTGCTACTGCCTGCGCTACCGGATGCAGGTGGTGCGGCGGAACCTGCGCAACTCCTTCCCCGAGAAGAGCGACGAGGAGCTGGCGGCGATCCGTCGCCGGTTCTACCGCACGCTGGCCGAACTGATCGTCGATACGATCGACCTGGCCCGTCTGACTCCGGACAAGGGGCGCTCCATCCTGCAGGTCGAGGGACTGGAGGAGCACCTGCGGAAGGTCGGGGGCCGCGACTGGATCGCCATGACGGCCCATTTCGGCTGTTGGGAATACTGCTCGTTCTGGGGCTTCTACGCCCCGACGCAGATCGTCGTGGCCGTCTATCATCCGCTGCGGAGCAAGGTCGCCGAGGCGTTGTACCAGCGCCTGCGCAACGGCGACTACGCCACGACCGTCTCGATGAAGGAGAGCCTGCGTTTCTATCTGCGCCACCGCGACAAGGGGTTCCGCGGCAAGAACCTCGTGATGGGGCTCATCGCCGACCAGAATCCTCCGCGCCGTCCCGACAGCCATTGGTTCCGCTTTCTCAATCAGGACACGATCTTTTTCGACGGCGGCGAGAAGCTCGCGCTGCGCTGTCGCCTGCCCGTCTATTTCGTGCGGATGGACCGCTTGCAGCGGGGACGTTACCGCATGTCGTTCGTGCCGCTTTACGACGGCGAGGAGCAGGTCGCGCCCAACGAGATCACCGAACGCTATGTCCGCGAGCTGGAGCGGGTGATCCGCGAACGGCCCGAACTCTGGATGTGGTCGCACCGCCGCTGGAAACACAAACGCATGCCGGATGCCGAACGTTGAGATCGTCATTCTGAACTGGAACGGGGAGGAGCACCTGCGCCGCTTCCTGCCGAGCGTCGTGGCCGCGGCGCCCGAAGGGGTGGGCGTCGTGGTCGCCGACAACGGTTCGACGGACGGTTCCGTCGCCCTGCTCGAGCGGGAATTCCCGTCGGTCGGGGTGGTGCGCCTGGAGCGGAACTACGGCTTTGCCGGCGGGTACAACCGGGCGCTGGAGCGGATCGAAGCGGAATATTTCGTGCTGCTCAACTCCGACGTCGAGACACCTCCGGGGTGGCTGGAGCCGCTGCTCGACTGCCTGCGCCGTCATCCCGACGTGGCGGTCGTGTCGCCCAAGCTGCTCTCGTTCCGCGACCGCGGCCGCTTCGAGTATGCGGGCGCTTCGGGCGGGTTCATCGACTTTCTGGGGTATCCTTTCTGCCGGGGGCGCATCCTGCGGAGCGTGGAGTGCGACGCGGGGCAGTACGACGATGCGCGCGACGTCTTTTGGGTGAGCGGGGCGGCTTTCTGCTGCCGTGCCGACGTGTTCCGCGCGCTGGGCGGCTTCGATGCCGACTTCTTCGCCCACATGGAGGAGATCGACCTTTGCTGGCGGATGCAGCTGGCGGGCTGGCGCGTGCGGGTGGTTCCGGAGAGCCGGGTCTATCACCTCGGCGGCGGCACGCTCGCTACCGACTCTCCGGCCAAGGTCTTCTACAACCACCGCAATGACCTGGCGATGCTCTACAAGTGCGCCTCGCCGTGGCAGCGCGCCGTCGTGGCCGTCGTGCGCCCGGGGCTCGATCTGTTGGCGGCCCTGTCGTATCTGGTGCAGGGGCGTGCGGACAGTTTCCGGGCGGTGTTCCGCGCCTGGCGCGACTTCCTCGGCTGGCACGGGGAGCTGACCCGCAAGCGGCGCGCGATCCGGGCGTCCCGCAGGGGATCGGCCGCCGCGAATATCTACCGCGGGTCGGTTCTTCTGCGCTATCTGCTGGGACGCCGGACCTTCGGCCGGCTGATGTGATTGCCCGGGTGCGGGATGCTGCCGCCCTGCGGCGGGCCGGGATCGTTTCCGGAGACGGGCCTGCACAAGGAATACGGAATGGCGGCGATCCTTTCGGGTCGCCGCCATTCCGGTTTTTCGGGTCGCGGTGGGGCTACCTGTTGATCTTGGCCCACGAATCCTTGAGCGTCACCGTGCGGTTGAAGACGAGGTGCCCGGGCGTCGAATCGGTGTCGGGGCAGAAGTAGCCCACGCGTTCGAACTGCACGGCCTCTCCCACGGGAACCTCGCGCAGCGAAGGTTCCAGATAGCCCGTGATCCGGACCATCGACTCGGGGTTGAGGTTGTCCTCCCAGGTCTGCCCTTCGTCCACGTCGTCGGGGTCCTCCTTCGTGAAGAGCGGGTTGAAGAGCCGGATTTCGGCCTCCACGGCATCTTTGGCCGACACCCAGTGGATGACGCCTTTCACGCGGCGGCCGTCGCTCGACGAACCTCCGCCCGACATCGGGTCGTAGGTGCAGCGCAGTTCGGTGATGTTGCCCGCGTCGTCCTTGACGACCTCCTCGCACTTGATGAGGTACGAATAGCGCAGGCGCACCTCGCCGCCCGGCGAGAGGCGGAAGAACTTCTTGGGCGGATTCTCCATGAAGTCGTCGCGTTCGATCCAGATGACCTTCGAGAAGGGGACCTGCCGCGTGCCGGCCGTCTCGTCCTCGGGGTTGTTTACGGCGGTGAACAGCTCGGTCTGGCCGTCGGGGTAGTTGGTGATCGTCACCTTCAGCGGATTGAGCACGGCCATGCGGCGCTGTGCGACCTTGTTGAGGTCCTCGCGCACGCAGTACTCCAGTTTTCCCAGGTCGATCACGTTGTCGCGCTTGGCCACGCCCACCATTTCGGCGAAGTTGCGCACCGAGGCCGGCGTGTAGCCCTTGCGGCGCAGGGCGCAGATCGTCGGCATGCGGGGGTCGTCCCAGCCCATCACGGCGCCTTCCTGCACCAGTTTGAGCAGTTTGCGCTTCGACATCATCGTATAGGTGAGGTTCAGCCGCGCGAATTCGTACTGGTGCGACGGGTAGATGTCCAGCGCCCGGATGAACCAGTCGTAGAGCGGGCGGTGGACGTCGAATTCGAGCGTGCAGATCGAGTGGGTGATCCGCTCGATCGAGTCGCTCTGTCCGTGGGCGTAGTCGTACATCGGGTAGATGCACCACTTGCTGCCCGTGCGGTGGTGTTCGGCGTGGATGATGCGGTACATGATCGGGTCGCGGAAGAGCATGTTCGGATGGGCCATGTCGATCTTCGCGCGCAGCACCTTCGCGCCGTCGGGGAATTCGCCGTTCTTCATACGCTCGAACAGGTCGAGGTTCTCCTCGACCGACCGGTCGCGCCACGGCGAGGGCGTACCCGGCACGGAGACCGTGCCGCGGTTTTCGCGGATCTCCTCCTGCGTCTGGTCGTCCACGTAGGCCAGTCCCTTGCGGATCAGTTCGACGGCCCATGCGTAGAGCTGGTCGAAGTAATCCGAGGCGTAGTGCTCCTCGGCCCACTGGAATCCGAGCCACTGGATGTCGCGCTTGATCGAATCGACGTACTCCACGTCCTCCTTGACGGGGTTCGTGTCGTCGAAGCGCAGGTTGCACCGTCCGCCGTATTTCTTCGCCAGGCCGAAGTTGATGCAGATGCTCTTGGCGTGGCCGATATGCAGGTAGCCGTTCGGCTCGGGCGGGAAACGGGTCTGTACGCGTTTCTCGCCCCGGGCGATCGACTCTTCGATGATCTCTTCGAGGAAGTTCAGCGACTTCTCGCGGGTTTCGTTGGTTTCGCTTGCCATATGTCGATATTGCGGTTTTGTGTTGTCGTTCCGGGATCCGGGTCTCTCGGCCGGTCCGGCGTGCGTCCTCTCCGGGGAGGGAGGGCCGGAGGCGGCGTCGCGGGTCAGTTCCCCTTTCTGCCGATGCCGAACAGTTTCTGGATGTCCACCGAGAGCTTGACCATCTGCTGCGTGCCCGTGCCCGTGCCGTCGTAGTGGAAGACCATGCCCGCCTCGACGTGCATCGTGTCGTCGAAGAACTTGCGGTCGTAGCCGATCCACGTGCGGTTGTAGATGTGTTCGGTCGTGGAGTAGAACCGCTCCCCGGCGTAAAGCCCTTCGGGGCCGTAATACTGCCACAGGGGCTGCAGGTTCTCGCCCAGATAGAGGTTGTTCTCGATCTTCACGCCCCAGCGGGTGATCCGCAGGTCGATCTGTCCGCCGCACGGCTTTTTCCAGTCGTGGTCCACGCTGCGGGCGCGCTGCGGGGCGAAAAGCAGCCCGGCCCGGACGTCGAAGTCGAAGAAGGCGTCGAACTCCCAGCCGGCATAGGGATTCACGATCAGGTTGTCCGTCACGTTCTCGTCGAGTTTCGAGCCGGCGAAGTGGAACATCGAGAAGGCGTATCCGAAATAGAATCCGCCGTCGAGCGTGTAGCGTCCGGCCGAGAGGATGCGGAACATTTCGCGCGACTCCTCGGAGTACATGCCCTCCCAGTCGATAGCCATCTCCACGTAGGTCTTTTCGCGCTGCGTCGAGACGTAGCGGCCCAAAAAGCCCGACAGGCGGTTGTGGTAGAACGCCACCGAGTCGCTGACGAGGGCAGGGGAGTAGTCGCCCATCAGCTCCTTGCGGTCGAAGATACCCGCCGCGGCCCGCACGTTCTCGGTCGAGAAGCGGTAATACATCAGCGGTTTGACGTCGCTCAGAAACGGTTCGCGCGCGCCGTTGTGCTGGCCGAAGTTCTGTAGCATGTCCACGCCGAATACGAGGCGGTTCTTCTCCTGCCATTCGACGCCCACACGGGGCGTGAGGCGGGCGCTGAAGAGCGTCTGCGACTGGTTGAAGTCGTTGTTGGCGTATTCGCGGTTGTCGAAGCGCGTGGCGAAGTCGGCGCCGACGAGGATTTTCTGCGCGCGGAGCCCCCCCCCGGAAAGGCACAGGGCCACGACGAGCGGCAAGAGTTTTCGGATGTGCATAATTTCTTTGCGTTGAGGCCCCAAAATTAGACAAAATATTTTTTATTTGACTACTTTTGACCCCGAAATCATTCATGAAAACCGGGAATGCGTAAAATAACCAACGAGGAGCTGGGCCGCCCGTCGGCCGCCGAATTCGCCGCGATGGAGAAGATGCCCGTCGCGGTGGTGCTCGACAACGTCCGTTCGCTGCAAAACGTGGGGGCCTTTTTCCGCACGTGCGACGCCTTCGCCGCGGAGCGCATCTGCCTGTGCGGCATCACGGCCACGCCGCCCAACCGCGACATCCACAAGACGGCGCTGGGCGCCGAACTGACCGTCGCGTGGAGCTATCACCCCTCCACGGCGGAGTGTCTCGACCGTCTGCGGGCCGCGGGCTGCACGATCCTTGCCGTCGAGCAGGTCGAGGGGGCCGCGATGCTCGACGACTTCCGTCCCGAGCCGGGCGTGCGGTATGCGCTCGTCTTCGGCAACGAGGTCGAGGGCGTGGGGCAGGAGGCGGTCGATCGCTGCGACGGGGCCATCGAGATTCCGCAGGCCGGCACGAAGCATTCGCTCAACGTCTCGGTGTCGGGCGGAGTCGTGCTGTGGAGTTTTTTCCGCCGGATCGGCCCGCGGAGAGGAGGGCATCGGGCGGAGCGCATCCCGGGCGGGGCGAAATAAATTTTGCGTTGTGCCCGCCTTGCGTTATCTTTGCCGCACCTGAAATTTAAATTCTGAAGAAGAAATGTCCGTAGAAAGCAGCCTCCGGGCGGTGACGACCTACCGTCTGACGGAGATGAAACAGCGCGGCGAGAAGATCGCCATGCTCACCTCGTACGATTATTCGATGGCCCGGATCGTCGATGCCGCCGGCGTGGACGTGATCCTCGTGGGCGATTCGGCGGCCAATGTCATGGCCGGTTACGAGACGACGCTTCCCATCACGCTCGACATGATGATCTACCATGCCCGTTCGGTGGTGCGGGCCGTCAGCCGCGCGCTGGTGGTGGTCGATCTTCCCTTCGGCGCCTATCAGGGCAATTCGAAAGTGGCGCTCGACTCGGCCGTGCGCATCATGAAGGAGACCGAGGCCGACGCCGTGAAGATGGAGGGCGGCGAGGAGATTCTCGAATCGGTGCAGCGCATCCTCTCGGCCGGCATTCCCGTCATGGGGCATCTCGGACTCACGCCGCAGTCGATCCACAAGTTCGGAACCTATACGGTCCGCGCGAAGGAGGAGGCCGAGGCCGCGAAACTCGTGCGCGACGCGCATCTGCTGAGCGACGCGGGGTGTTTCGCCGTCGTGCTCGAGAAGATTCCCGCGGCGCTGGCCGGGCGTGTCACGCGCGAAATTTCCGCGCCGACGATCGGCATCGGGGCCGGCGGCGCGTGCGACGGGCAGGTGCTGGTGATTCACGACATGTTGGGAATCAACAAGGGCTTCTCGCCGCGGTTCCTGCGCCGTTACGCCGACCTGCATACGGTGATGACCGATGCCGTGTCGCAGTATGTCGGCGACGTGAAGTCGGGGGACTTTCCCAACGAGAAGGAGCAGTATTAGCACCGGCTTCTCCGCGTCCGGGGACCGCCGTCCGCCGTGTTCCGCAATACGAACCGCCCCGGCTGCAACGAATTGCAGCCGGGGCGGTCCGTGAAGAGGGGGGCTGCGGAGGCGTTATTCCAGCATCTCCGCCAGCTTGTCGTAGAACTCCTCGCTCTCGCCGACGAACCGGGCGGCGATGCGCCCTTCGGGGTCGATGACGATTTTGGTGGGGTAGCCCTCGACGGCATACCGGACCGTCACGTCGTCCCCGGGGGCTGCGTTCCGCGGGTTTATGACGTGTACCCACGGCAGTCCGTGCCGTCCGATCGCCTCGCGCCACTTCTCCGGGGTGTCGTTGCAGGCGATGCCCACGATCTCCAGTTTGTCCTTGTAGCGTTCGTAGCACGCCTTCATCCGGGGGAATCCCTTGATGCACCATCCGCACCAGCTTCCCCAGAAGTCGAGCACGACGTATCGTCCGCGCAGCGACGAGAGGGCGAACTCCTTTCCGTCGGCATCCCGGAGCACGAATTCCGGGGCCGGCATGCCGGGGGCGGTTCCGGCTTTCGCAGCTTGCACCTTGCAGTATTTATCGGCCCGGAGCCGCTGGTGGTCTATCAGCGGTTTGAAAATCGAATTGCGGGCCTTTTCTCCCAGTTTGGCGTAATAGTGCTCGAGGCTGTCGAACGGAGCGTATGTCAGATAGTAGGCTGCAACGGGACTGTTCGGATTCGCCATGGCATACTCTGTCCTGCGGAGTCTCTGTCGCTCCGCTATCTGTTCGAACTCACGGAAAATGCGTTCCTGTTCGGCGCGCGGTTTGCCTTCCATGGAGTTTTGCAGGCGGTCCATTTCCACGCTTAATGGAAGGTCTTGCTGTTTGTTTCGGCTGAGTTCCCGGTTAAGGCGTGTCCCTTCGATTGTGCAATTGAATACCGATGAGTCGATCCGTCCCTTCAGTACGACGTGTTCCCCCTTGTCGAGAAACAGCCGAATGTCCGAAGTTCGGGTGAAATATCGCCTTCCGTGGAATGTTTCCAGCAATTGTGCAGGAGATATGATGAATTGGGTGGGGACTTCGACCGGTATATCGAAGGTAAGCCGGCCCTGACGGGCGAGAATCGTGTCATAACGGATCCGACTGTCGAGATCGTCCGATAGATCGGGCATATCGGCTATTTTGCACGATACGACGATCAGCGTGTCGTTCGTCAGCCCTTCGATTCGGCCCGATATGACGGGGCGGCGGGTGCAGGAGGCCGTTGCGGCGGCGAGGAGGAGCAGGGGCAGCAGTTTTTTCATCGTGCGGCGGGTGTTTTCGTCGATCGTAAAGATAGTGAAAAAAGTCCGGTTCGCCGTTTCCGTATTGATAAATTGTTGATAAAAAAACGGCGATCGGCGGCGGGTTTTTGGGCCGTTTCGAAAAAAATGCTTAATTTTGCGAGCAACAAAAATCCACGTTCATTATGTCTTTTATCAATGAAAGGGTTCAGCCCGAAGGACTTACGTTCGACGATGTGCTGCTCGTACCCGCCTATTCGGAAGTGTTGCCGCGAGAGGTCGATATCCGCACCCGTTTCTCGCGAAATATTAGGCTCAACATTCCCATCGTGTCTGCCGCGATGGATACCGTGACCGAAGCACCGCTGGCCATCGCATTGGCTCGCGAAGGCGGTATCGGAGTGATCCACAAGAACATGTCCATCGCCGAGCAGGCCGCGCAGGTCCGCCGCGTGAAACGCGCCGAGAACGGCATGATCTACGACCCGGTGACCATCTCGAAGGAGAACACCGTGGGCGACGCCCTGAATCTGATGAAGGAGAACCGCATCGGCGGCATTCCCGTCGTGGACGGCGCGCGGAAGCTGATCGGCATCGTCACCAACCGCGACCTGCGTTTCCAGCGCGACATGTCGCGCAAGATCGCCGAGGTGATGACCCCCGGCGACCGCCTTATCACCACGCACAACTCCGCGCTGGAGCATGCTTCGGAGGTGCTGCTGAACAACAAGATCGAAAAACTCCCCGTCGTGGACGACGAAGGCCGTCTGGTGGGGCTCATCACCTATAAGGACATCACCAAGGTGCAGGATCATCCCAACGCCTGCAAGGATGCGAAGGGTCGTCTGCGCGTGGCCGCAGGCGTCGGCATCACGCCCGATGCGATGGAACGCGTCGCGGCGCTCGTGGCCGAGGACGTGGACGCCGTGGTGCTCGACTCGGCGCACGGCCACTCGTTCAATATCGTGCGGAAGCTCCAGGAGATCAAGGCCGCCTATCCGTCGCTCGACGTCGTGGTGGGCAACATCGCCACGGCCGAGGCGGCGCGGTTCCTGATCGACAACGGCGCCGACGGCATCAAGGTCGGCATCGGGCCGGGGTCGATCTGCACGACGCGCATCATCGCCGGCGTGGGCGTTCCGCAACTGTCGGCCATCTACGCCGCGGCCTCCGAGGCGAAGGGCTCGGGCGTCCCGGTGATCGCCGACGGCGGTCTGCGCTATTCGGGCGACATCGTCAAGGCGCTGGCCGCAGGCGGCGACTGCGTGATGATCGGTTCCATGTTCGCCGGCACGGAGGAGGCTCCGGGCGAGACGATCATCTATAACGGCCGCAAGTTCAAGACCTACCGCGGCATGGGGTCGATCGACGCCATGAAGGCCGGTTCGGCCGACCGCTATTTCCAGAAGGGGTGCGAGGGCAACATCAACAAGCTCGTGCCGGAGGGTATCGTGGCGCGCGTGCCGTTCAAGGGTACGCTGAGCGAGACGGTCTTCCAGCTCATCGGCGGCATCCGTTCGGGCATGGGATACTGCGGCTCGCCGACCATTGCGGCGCTGCAAACCGCGAAATTCATCCGCATCACGTCGAACGGCGTCGTCGAGAACCACCCGCACGACGTGACGATCACGAGCGAGGCCCCGAACTATTCGAGCGAGCGGTAGGGGCGTGGCGGGCCGCAGACCGGTATTTCCCGGGTGGGGATGGGACGCGGCCCTTGCTGTCCCGCGGCGTCGCCGGCCGTATGGTGCGTGACCGACGTCCGCAGGGCGGGAATCGTCGCCCGGGGAACGGGAGCCGCCGCTGCGGCGGAGTTCCGCTTTCCGGCCTCCGGCGCGGAAGAGCAACGAAACGCAAACGATAAACTTCGAACATAGAATGCAGGAAAAAATCATCATTCTCGACTTCGGGTCGCAGTACACGCAGCTCATCGCGCGGCGTGTGCGCGAGCTGAACGTCTATTGCGAGATCCACCCCTTCAACCGGATTCCGGCGATCGACTCGTCGGTGCGGGGCGTGATTCTTTCGGGCAGCCCCTTCTCGGTGCGCGATGCCCAGGCCCCGACGCCCGATCTTTCGGCGATCAGGGGCAGGCTGCCGCTGTTGGGCGTCTGCTACGGCGCGCAGTACCTTGCGCACGCCTTCGGCGGCGAGGTGCAGCCCGCTCCCAGCCGCGAGTACGGCCGTGCGATGCTCACCGTGGGCGACGCGCAGGACCCGCTGATGCGCGATCTTCCGGCGACGACGCAGGTGTGGATGTCGCACGGCGACACGATCACGCGCGTTCCCGAAGGGTACGGGATCGTCGCTTCGACGGAGGACGTCCGCGTGGCGGCCTACCGGATCGGCGGCGAGCGGACATGGGGCATTCAGTTCCACCCCGAGGTCTATCACTCGACCGACGGCAAACAGTTGCTGAAGAATTTCGTCGTCGGCATCTGCGGATGCGCGCAGTCGTGGACTTCGGAGAGCTTCGTGGAGTCCACCGTACGCGAACTGCGCGAGAAACTGGGCGACGACCGCGTGGTGCTGGGCCTTTCGGGCGGCGTCGATTCGACGGTGGCCGCCGTGCTGCTGCACCGGGCCATCGGCCGCAACCTCTACTGCATCTTCGTCGATTCGGGCCTGCTGCGCAAGAACGAGTTCGACGAGGTGCTCGAATCCTACAGGGACATGGGCCTGAACGTCAAGGGCGTGAAGGCCGGGGAGAAGTTCCTCGCCGATCTGGCGGGCGTTTCGGAGCCCGAGCGGAAGCGCAAGATCATCGGCCGCGACTTCGTGGAGGTGTTCAACGAGGAGGCGCAGCGGATCGAGGACGTGCGGTGGTTGGCGCAGGGGACGATCTATCCCGACGTGATCGAGTCGTGTTCGGTGAACGGTCCTTCGGCCACGATCAAGTCGCATCACAACGTGGGCGGTCTTCCGGAAAAGATGAATCTGAAGATCGTCGAGCCGCTGCGGCTGCTCTTCAAGGACGAAGTGCGCCGCGTGGGGCGTTCGCTCGGCATTTCCGAGCGGCTCATCGGGCGGCATCCCTTCCCCGGACCGGGACTGGCGATCCGCATTCTGGGCGACGTCACGGCCGGGAAGGTCGAGATTCTGCAGAACGTGGACCGAATCTATATCGACGCCCTGCGTGCCGCCGGACTTTACGACAAGGTGTGGCAGGCGGGAGCCATCCTCCTGCCGGTCAAGAGCGTCGGCGTGATGGGCGACGAGCGGACCTACGAGAGTTGCGTCGCCCTGCGGGCCGTGACCTCCACGGACGGCATGACGGCCGACTGGGTGCATCTGCCCTACGAATTCCTCGCCGACGTGTCGAACGAAATCATCAATAAGGTCCGCGGCGTGAACCGCGTGGTTTACGACATCTCCTCCAAGCCGCCCGCCACGATCGAGTGGGAGTAGCGGATTTTCCCTCATGCCGGGGAGTTCCCCCGAGTCCGGCCGCCCCAGCCGCAACATGCTGCGGCTGGGGCGGTTTCCGTCCGGCATCCGGCCCTTGCCGTACTCGTTCCTCGTTGGCTCCGTCTCCCGGTGCGTTCGTCTTCCGGCGTCTCCTTTCCTCGGCGATATGTCCTTCGCTCTCCGAGGTTTCGGCGGATTTCCGCGGCCGCGGCCGATTTGCTTTTCTGCCCGGAGGGCGTTATCTTTGCCGCGTAAAGAGTTTTTTCAGAAAATGACCGATTTCGCAGCCATAGATTTCGAGACGGCCAACGGCCGCCGCACGAGCGTCTGCTCGGTGGGCGTGGTGGTCGTGCGGGGCGGCGAGGTCGTGGATACGTTTTACAGCCTGATTCGTCCGCGGCCCAATTTTTACAGCCGTTTCACGACGGCCATCCACGGCCTGAGGTACGAGGATACGGCCGATGCGCCCGATTTCGCGGAGGTGTGGCGGCAGGTCGCGCCCCGCATCGAGGGGCTTCCGCTCGTGGCGCACAACTCGCCTTTCGACGAGGGCTGTCTGCGCGCCGTCTTCGAGCTGTACGGCATGCCCTATCCCGGTTACCGTTTCGTCTGCACGTGCCGGGCGGCGCGCCGCGTCTTCGGCCGCAGCCTGCCCGACCACCGGTTGCACACCGTCTCGGCCGCCTGCGGCTTCGACCTTGCGCACCATCATCACGCGCTGGCCGACGCCGAGGCCTGCGCCCGGATCGCGCTGAAGATCCTCTGACCGGAGCGATCATTGCGGAACGACGGGAAAACGGCCCCGCCGGACTTGTCCTGCGTTACATTACAGCCCGAGTTCGAGCTGGAAGCGGATTTCCCAGCGGTTGTAGTCCGCTGCGGAACGGCTGCGGTGGTTGTAGGAGGCGTCTGCCTGCACTTTGAGACTGTGTCCGATGATATAGCGGGTCACGGCCACCGAGGTCTGGTTCCAGCGTTCGTATCCGGCGTAGGGGCGGACCTCCGCGTCGGGAAAGAGCGTCGAGTTGCGCAGCGCGACCTCCCATTTGCTGCCGAACAGGTAGCTGGTTTGCACGTTGAGGCCGCAGCCGTCGTAGATGAAGGCGTTGCGGTCCGTATCGAAGAGCGGGTCGCCGCTCGTGCGGCCCATGAAATCGGTGTAGAAGGCGAATCCGCGGTATTTGAGGATGAAATCCACGAAGTAGGAGCCGATGTTCCGCGTGGCGCCGTCGGGCATCAGGGCGCCGCGCTGGCCAGAGAGGCGTGCGGCCTTGTGGTTGTAGGAGTAGGCTCCGGCCAGCAGGATGCGCACCCGCTCCTCGTGGTCGAAATCGCCCTCCAGCAGGTCGCCCTTCGCTCCGAAGCGTCCCAGCGGGTACAGCTCCACGCGCCCCGTGTAGGCCAGGCCGCCGCCCGACGAGGAACCCCAGTTGCGTCCTTCGCCCAGCGTGACGGAGGCTTTGGCCGAGAGGTTGAATCCTTCGCCCCGGAGCGGGTTGTATTCGCCGAAGAGACCGAAGTCGCGGTCGAGGTTGAATTCGCTGTTCACGATGCTGCGATCGACGAACTGAAGGGCGCTCGACGAATTGATGCGCGCGCGGTTGGCCTTGATCTTCGTCTGTCCGAATCCGATGTTCCATGCGGCGTTGGGCACGTAGTAGACGATGGCGTCGCGCACGATGTTCGTCGAACCGTTCGGGAGCGTCTCGGCATCGTAGCCGGTGAATCCCAACTGCACGGAGTAAACCAGTTTCGGGGAGTAGATGTAGCCGTCGAACCGCAGGCGCAGCCGCTTGACGCGGGCGTCGGTTTTCGTCAGCGTGAAGTCTTCGTCGAACGAGAGCGCCAGAAGATTCTGCATTCTGAAACGCATCGTCAGCTCGAACCAGTCGTTTTTCGGCCGGAACGTGATGCCCCTGCCCACCTCGAGGTTGGGCATGTTGCGGAGCCGTTCGAGCAGCCCGGCGTCCGTCGCGGCGTCCGTGCGGAGCGAATCGGCCGTGCCGAATGCGGTACGCCGCAGCAGGGAGGCTTCCTGAGCCGGGCTTTTCAGCAGGGTGGTTTCCTGCGCCGCGGCGAATGGGGAGGCCGCGAGGAGAAGGAGCGTGGCGAGTCTTTTCATCTTGTTCTGTCTGTCGGTTCGTGTGTCGTTCGGGCCGTGTCCGGATCCGGGCCGGGAACAAAGATACGAAAAAGCCCGGATCGGCGCCGCAAGTTCCGAACCGAATCTGAAAGGATTCTGAAATGTGCCTTCCGGGCATCGGATTCGCGCGCTTTGCGCGGGCTGGGCCGGACAATAAATTCCGTTTCGGACCGTTCTATTACAATAAAGACAGTTTATACGGTTTGCGCCGGCAGTCGGACGTGTTCCGCGGCGGTGTGGAACCGGATAGGCCGAATAAAACACATATCGTTATGAGTACAGTAAAATTCAAGGGTTCGCCGGTGAACCTTGCCGGCGAATTCATCCGCGAGGGTGTCGCCGCCCCCGATTTCGAACTGGTCAAGACCGACCTCACACCGCTCCGCCTCTCCGATCTGAAGGGACGCCGCGTGGTGCTCAATATTTTCCCGAGCCTTGATACGGGCGTCTGCGCCGCTTCGGTGCGGCGGTTCAACAAACTGGCCGCCTCGCTGCCCGATACGGTCGTCGTGGCCGTGTCGAAGGACCTGCCGTTCGCCCATGCCCGTTTCTGCACGACCGAGGGAATCGAGAACGTCGTTCCGGCGTCGGACTTCCGCGCCTCGGGATTCGACGCGGCCTACGGCGTCGCGATGGCCGACGGTCCGCTGAAGGGGCTGCTGGCGCGCGCCGTGGTGGTGATCGACCGCGAGGGAAAGGTGGTCTATGCGCAACTGGTTCCGGAGATTACCGAGGAGCCCGACTACGACGGAGCGGCGGAGGCCGTCCGGACGCACTGATTCGCGGTCGGAGCCGAGGTCTCCGGGACTGCGGATGTTCCGCGAGGAGAAGCGACGGTTCGAACCGTCGCTTCTCCTATTTTGCGTCCGGCGGTCTTCGGCGCCGAAAACGGGAAATATTTTTGGAAACGGCGGCAAATTCGTATCTTTGGATTCTCATTATCGAACCTACTATGAAGAAGACCTTACTTGCGTTGGCATTGGGAACGTTGTTCCTCGACGTTTCGGCCCAGGAACTGACCGGAGCGGACCTGAAAGAGATCGCCTCCTCCTTCGTGAAGGACGGCCCCACCACGGCGTTGCAGAATGCGCTGACGGCGGAGGCGAACCTGCGGAAGCTGGCCCTGAACCGCGACCTGCAGGGGAAGATCGACCACTATTTCAAATACCGGGTCGAGGTGAAGGGCATCACCGACCAGAAACAGTCCGGGCGGTGCTGGATGTTCACCTCGATGAACGTGCTGCGTCCGTCGGTCATGGAGCGGTTCGGCCTTTCGGAGTTCGATTTCTCGCACAACTACAACTACTTCTGGGACATGTTCGAGAAGAGCAATCTCTTCCTCGAGAACGCCGTTGCGACGGCCGACCGGCCGATGACCGACCGCGACGTGGAGTTTTTCTTCAAGACGCCGGTGGGCGACGGCGGCGTGTGGAACCTCTTCTACAACGTGGCCGAAAAGTACGGCGTCGTGCCGCGCGAGGTGATGCCCGAAACGGCCCATTCGAACAATACGGCCTACCTAAGGTCGGTGCTCAACGAGCGGCTGCGGGCCGGCGGGTACGAACTGCGCGGTCTGGCAGCCTCCGGAGCGGACCGGGCGAAGATCGCTGCGGCGAAGATCGCCGTGCTGAAGGAGGTTTACCGCGTGCTGGCGCTCTGCCTGGGCGAGCCGCCCGCCGGGTTCGAATGGCGTTACGAGACGCGTGACGGCGAAGTGAAGACGCTGCGCACCACGCCGCTGGAGTTCTACCGCAGCATCGTTCCCGCGGACTATGCCCCCGATTCCTACATTATGATTATGAACGACCCGACGCGCGAATATTACAAGGTGTACGAGATCCGGAACTACCGCAACACCTACGAAGGCGTGAACTGGGTCTATCTGAACCTGCCCAACGAGGCGATCAAGCGTGCCGCGATCGCCTCGATCAAGGCCGGCGAGGCGATGTACGCCTCCTGCGACGTGGCGGACTACGATCCGGTTTCGGGCGTCTGCGATCCCGCGATGTACGACTACGGGTCGATGTTCGGCATCGACCTTGCGATGGACAAGAAGGCGCGCATCCTCACACGGCAGAGCGGTTCGGCGCACGCCATGGCGCTGATCGCCGTGGATACCGACGACAACGACGTGCCCCTGAAGTGGCAGTTCGAGAACAGTTGGGGCCCCTCGGCCGGGCATGAAGGGTATATGACCTTCACGGACGAGTGGTTCGACGAATACATGTTCCGCATCGTCATCAACCGGAAATACCTCGATACGAAATCGCTCGAAGCGGCCGGTACGAAGCCCGAGCAGCTTCCCGCGTGGGACTACATGTTCTGATCCGCGGCCGGAGAGCCGTTACGGACCCGCCTTCCCGTATTCCGGAAGGCGGGTCCTCCGTTCCCGGAGCGTTCCGGCCCCTGCGCTTCTCGGACGCGACGGCAGGTCCGGGAACGCTTCGCGGGGAGGATGCCGCGTGCGTCGCCGTTCCGCCGTTACGAACCGGAGCGACCGGAAACGAGGCGAAAACGCTCGGTCTGACCGTGGCGGCGGATTGTCCGGATATTCGAGATTCATTCTCAAAACGGAAGGGACCGTTTTCGGTCCCTTCCTCCTGCAATGAGTCGCGTCACTGCCCCTCCTTTGTCAAGGAGGGCTCTTTATCGTTTGCAGGGTGCGGAGAGCTGTCGGACGGAAAACGTCTGCATCCGGCGGAAAGCACGGAAAATTCAATTCGCGGAAAAGCGTCGAGTCCGACGGTACACGGCAGGTATGAATATTTCGGGACCGCAGGTACGTCGGAAAAGAGAAATGATCGCAGAGAAACACTACCGCAGCCGACGGCGTGCGTAGAGAGAGAAATCCGATATCTATTCATAACTCCGGCATTTATTTTGAGTCGTACGTTTTCAAAATAGGTGCGCGGCACTTTCACAATTAGCAGAGACCGATCAACTAAATGCAATAACCACTTTGGTCAAGGGCCGCGCACTATGTGCACGCACCTCGACTGTTTATCAATGGCTATTACGATATTCAGCGGTCTCTGCTAAGATAAACAGCTTGGACTGCGTATCTTTCGTCTCTCAAAAATAGGAATTTTTAGGCATCGGTACAAATAATTTGCAAGAAAATATTTATATGAAGAGTGACTGTCTGAAATAAGGTCGGATTGCCCTTTGTCCGATAAGGCGTTGGGTTCGCTGGTCCCACGACTGCGGAGGGAATCCGACCATGCTGACTGGGAACCGAACGGAATTTCCGCTGATGGTGATACGCCTCATGATGTGTACACCGCCGTTTGTCCGGGGAAGATCCTCTTTGGGTAGGAGAAAATTTCGAAAGAACTTTTCAAGACGGCGACATTTTTGGTCTGGTCGATGCTCCCATGACGGAGAACCGGCCTTTCAGGAAATTCCGTTCGGAGTGTTTCAGCAGATCCTGTGCCGGGTCGGAAACATGGACCCGCCATACGGACGATGAAATGCCGCCGGTACCAATGCGCGATGTACGGCAGCGGCACGACCTTGCGCAGTCGCAGCCTCGCAGAGGCCGTCCGCAGGTCGATGTTTTCGGCCGCGTCGCGGATACCCGACTGCACATTACGTAAAGCGATCTTCGTGTATTTGCACGCTTGTCTGTTTCCGCACGCTCCTTACCCGTCGCTTGACATGCTTCTCCGGCACGGGCTTCGGCCGGACAACCTGCTTCAAATGTGGTCGGGGACGGACCGTAACAAACCGAACCGATTGTATCGGCGCGCAACCTGCAATTTAGGCCGGGGGCGTATTGCGATAACGAGAACCGACGGTCGTCATGTGTGTTATCGTGGTAAAATCCGTATCACCCTTCACCATCTTTGACGTTTGATTGGCAAGATGGGCGATCGCTTCTTTTTCAACTGAAGTTTTTTCATGGCGGTTGTTTTTGAGTTAGCGTTATCCCTACTCTTTTGAAGATTTTCGGGTTCCTCTTTTTGAATTATTGTATCATGTGCGATGCCGAGGTATTGCGGATGAAAATCAGGTAGTCGAACATGTCGGAAATCTGCGTATTATAGAATATCTCAGGAGTTGCTCCGACTTCTCTGAATTCCAGATTGCCGAGCCATTGCAGGCAGGAGGAGTCCTCTTCGCGCATTTTTTTCAAGTCCAGAATAAACAGCGGTTCGTCCAGTTGTCCGAGCACGTATTCGAGTGTGCCGGGATGCGCTTTGGGAAGTTCAAAGGATTGCAGTCCGTTTTTCCAGGCCGTGTACGAACCTTCGTATCCGACGAATCCGAAGGTTCGGTAATCGTCGCCGATACTTTTTTTGAGAAAGCCCCCCATCGAACGTTGCAATATAGCTACTTGCTTCAAACAATTGATATGCGCATTGTGCGCCCAGACTACGGCTTTGGACCCCGGATTGTTCTGCAATATCCACAACAGGTTTTCGGCCATGCCGCGGTCACGCCAGTCGGGATCTTCTTTCTGACTCAGGAACTGATGCAATAACTCGATATTCTGTAAGGCCCAGGCTCTCTGCATCGGTGTCCGGTTTTTCGCCTCTATCCGTGTCTTCAGTTCTTCGAGGTCGGAGTCTATGTCTTCAGCCAGTTCTCCGTCGATCTGGAACGGACGGGGATAAATGCGATGCAGCTTATCCTTGATTTTTTCCACAAGGGTTTTATCGGACGGATTTTTCTCGAAAATGGCCTGCAACCGGAGTATCGGGCCATTGTAGTTTTGCATGTCCACTCCCGTAAACGTAATTCGGGGCTCGGATGCATTGAATGCTTTCATCCATTCGATCATGTTCAGCATTTCATGGGTTCTCCACGGCCACATGTATATTCCGATTAACAATCGTATCGGGTTGTCAATGCCTCCGACGGTATAGTTGTTCAACTGATAGCATTCGGGCATGTTGGCTTCCAGCGCGAAAATATCGAATCCGCAGTTTTCTGCCAGATAGCGGATGATCCGGTCCTTCATTTTGAACACTTCGCTCGTTCCGTGCGTATTCTCTCCGAGTCCGACCGCCCTGCATTCTCCGACCAGTTGCCGGAGAATGTCGAGGTCCTGCGTGTCTCCGCCGTCCGGTTCGCAGGTCCGCAGCGGATAGACGTATCGGCGCAGCTCTTTTTTCTCCCTGTCGGATAATTCCGTTTTCGGAGCCGGAATTGCTTTGTCTTCGTATCTTACGCCGTCGATTCTGAGTTCGATATTGTCGAACCACGCAGTACCCTTGCCGGTAACGAAGCCGGCAATCAGGACATAAGGGACATCCTTGTCGATCGTCTGCCGGACGGTATGGCGTGTCCACTCGGACATGCCGCGAACCCCTCCGACCGTATCTATCCGCCCGAAAAGATCGGGGTCGTACTTCTCGGGATTATAGGGGAATATGCCATATCCGGCACACACGTTCACGCTGTCCTTCGTTTTGACCCATCCGCTGATTTCGAGTTCTTTCCCGGCGACTAATTCGCCCGGCAGAATATTCTGGAACCCGCCCCAGACGGTCATGGTCGGCCCTTCTTGCCATCGGGCACGGAGGCTTGCCTCTCCATGCTGTTTCACTTGCTTGTCAAGCGAGAGAACGTACCCTGTAGCCGAAGAATTTCGGAATATCCATTGCGTCGGCACGGAGTCGTTCTTGGCATACTCGAAATCGAGGTTGTACTCCGTCGAATAAATCGGCGGCCGGGTGCAACCGGCACAGAAAAGCAATACCGACACGAAACTTATCTTCAAATATGATTTGTTCATGACAAGAAAATGTACTTAATACTTGAAATTATAACAAGCCTTTTCGGCTCTAATTATGTTCCTCAATACGACTCTTGGGGAACGAGATCGGACGGTTCGGGTTGCTATGCGGTGGTTTGACAGGCTGCTTCGCGTGATCCTCGGCCGGAAACGGGACTCAGAGTATCCGTACTTTCCTCGACTTTTCCGCCTTTTCCACCTTTAACCATAGCAGATGCGTCATTCCTGAGATTGAGAATGCTCTCTTTTTTTACCTGAAGTTTTTTCATAGGATTGGCAGTTTTCATTCCATAGACGATAATCCGATTTCAAAATAGAGAAATGTTATATGGAATAATCGTGTTAATTATAAATCGTATTTCGGGGTAATGCCTGTGTGACGGGTCGTTTGAAATTATTTGTAAATATATGAAATAAAAACAGGATGTACTGATTGTTTCTTCGCGAAATATGCCTTATATGGACTGCTATGGATTGAGCGGATATCTATTATAGGTATTCCGCATGAATTCTCTGGCCGGTCGCAGACAGGTCTCGTAACGGACGACGGTTCCGGGAGCGGAATTTGCTCCGGATGAGGCCTTGCGTTTCTCTCCATTCCGTCCGATTCCCTATCGCGCCGAATCCGTAAGACGTTGGCAGAAATGGCATCGGGATAGAGGTTCGAATTTATGCTCGTGGCTCTTATGTATAAAACCCTGCAAATTGCATATTTGCAGGGTTTTACATTGTTATTCGGTGTGACTTGGCGGAGAGAACGAGATTCGAACTCGTGGTACGGGTTGCCCCGTACGTCGGTTTAGCAAACCGGTGGTTTCAGCCACTCACCCATCTCTCCGGGCACGCTTCCGGGAAGAGGGTTTCTCCCGAAAGGGTGTGCAAATATAGAATCTTTTTGGGGAACTACAAAGAATTGCGGACAAAATTTCCGGTTTCCCGACTTTCTCCGGCTCCGGAAGGGGCGGAACGAGCCGGCCGGACCCGGATTTTTTCCGGCGGAATAGGGGCTCCGGCCGCAGATTTGCTTCGCGGCATTATGATTTTGCAATTTGATTTCGTACCTTTGTCCGATATTTGGCATGTAATGGCAACGAACGAAAAGGAGCTTCTCGAAGGCATTCGGGAGCAGGAATATAAATACGGATTTACGTCGGACATCGAGACCGAGACCATCGGCAAGGGATTGTCCGAAGAGGTCGTGCGCCTGATTTCGGCCAAGAAGGGCGAACCGGAGTGGATGACCGAGCGCCGTGTGGCGGCCTACCGCCACTGGCTGACGCTGGAGCCTCCGACGTGGGCGCACCTGACGATTCCGGAGATCGACTTCCAGGACATCATCTATTATGCGGCCCCCAAGCCCCGGAAGAAGCTCGGGTCGATGGACGAGGTCGATCCCGAACTGCGGCGCACGTTCGACAAGCTGGGCATTCCGCTCGAGGAGCAGATGGCCCTTTCGGGCGTGGCGGTCGATGCCGTGATGGACTCCGTTTCGGTGAAGACCACCTTCAAGGAGACATTGGCCGAGAAGGGCATCGTCTTCTGCTCGATTTCCGAGGCGCTGCGCGACTGCCCCGAGCTGGTGCGGAAGTACCTGGGGAGCGTGGTTCCCGCGACCGACAATTTCTATGCGGCGCTCAATGCGGCGGTCTTCTCCGACGGGTCGTTCTGCTACATCCCGAAGGGCGTGCGCTGCCCGATGGAGCTTTCGACCTATTTCCGCATCAACGCCGCCGGTACGGGGCAGTTCGAGCGGACGCTCATCGTGGCCGACGAAGGTTCCTACGTAAGCTATCTGGAGGGATGCACCGCGCCGCAGCGCGACGAGAACCAGTTGCACGCGGCCGTGGTCGAGATCGTCGTCGAACGCGACGCCGAGGTGAAGTATTCGACCGTGCAGAACTGGTATCCGGGCGACCGCGAGGGGCGCGGCGGCATCTACAACTTCGTCACCAAGCGCGGCATCTGCCGTGAGAACGCGCGCCTGTCGTGGACGCAGGTCGAGACCGGCTCGGCCATCACGTGGAAGTACCCGAGCTGCATCCTCGCGGGCGACAACTCCGTGGGCGAGTTCTACTCGGTGGCCATGACCAATAACTTCCAGCAGGCCGACACGGGTACGAAGATGATCCACGTCGGCCGCAACACGCGCAGCCGCATCGTCTCGAAAGGCATCTCGGCGGGCCGCAGCGAAAACTCCTACCGGGGGCTGGTCCGCATGGCCAAGGACGCGGAGAACGCCCGCAACTACTCGCAGTGCGATTCGCTGCTGATCGGCGACCGCTGCGGGGCGCACACCTTTCCCGTGATCGACAGCCGCAATGCGTCGGCCGTCGTGGAGCACGAGGCCACGACCTCGAAGATTTCCGACGACCAGCTCTTCTACTGCCGGCAGCGGGGGATTTCGACCGAAGATGCCGTGGGGCTGATCGTGAACGGCTACGCCCGCGAGGTGCTGGCCAAACTGCCTATGGAATTCGCCGTGGAGGCGCAGAAGCTCCTGGCGATCAGTCTCGAAGGGTCGGTCGGATAATGGCGGGGGAACGGAGTATGAAGGTCGTGGTGATAAACGGCAGTCCCCGGCGCGGGGGAGTGGTTTCGCAGATGCTCGGCCATGTGGTCGCCGCTTTGCCGCAGGATTGCACGGTCGAGAGTCTGACGGTCTGCGATCTGCGGGTCCGGCCCTGCACGGGCTGCATGCGGTGCCGGTCGCTGGGCCGCTGCGTGCTTCCGGAGGACGACGCCCACCGTGTCGCCGGGATGATTCGCGCGTGCGATGCGCTCGTCGTGGGTTCGCCCTGCTATTGGGGCAACATGAGCGGCGAGCTGAAGGTGCTGTTCGACCGGATGGTCTATGCGCTGATGGGCGAGCGGGAGAACGGTCTGCCGGTAGCGCTGCACAAGGGCAAGCGGGCCGTGCTGGTATCCGCGTGCAACACGGTCTGGCCGTTCAGCGTCTGGTTCCGCCAGACGGGCGGCGTGTTCCGTTCGCTGCGCGAGATTCTGCGCTGGAGCGGGTTCCGCGTCGTGGGGACCTTCGGCAAGGGCGGATGCCGCAAACACGGGGAGCTGACTCCCCGGGAGATTGGAAAATGTGAAAAACTGGCAAAGAGAATATGTTAAGCGTAAAAAATCTGCACGCCTCGGTCGATGGCAAGGAGATTCTCCGGGGCATCGACCTGGAGGTGAAGGCCGGCGAGGTGCACGCCATCATGGGGCCGAACGGCTCGGGCAAATCGACGCTCGCGTCGGTGCTCGCGGGCAACGAGAAGTTCACCGTCACCGAAGGTTCGGCGACCTTCATGGGGCGCGACCTGCTGGATATGTCCATAGAGGACCGGGCGCGTCTGGGGCTTTTCCTGGGTTTCCAGTATCCGGTGGAGATTCCGGGCGTCACGATGGCCGGCTTCATGAAGCTGGCCGTCAATGAGCAGCGCCGTTTCCGCGGCGAGGAGCCGCTTTCGGCCGCCGAGTTCCTGCGCCTGATGCGCGAGAAGAGCGCCGTCGTGGAGCTGCCCTCGAAACTGACGTCGCGCGCCGTGAACGAGGGCTTCTCGGGCGGCGAGAAGAAGAAGAACGAGATATTCCAGATGGCGATGCTCGCGCCGAAGCTGGCGATTCTGGACGAAACCGATTCGGGCCTCGACATCGACGCCCTGCGCATCGTCGCCACGGGCGTCACGAAACTCCATACGGCGGAGAACGCCACGGTGGTCATCACGCACTACCAGCGGCTGCTCGATTACATCGTCCCCGACGTGGTGCATGTCCTCTACCGGGGCCGCATCATCCATTCGGGTGACAAGTCGCTGGCGCTCCGGCTCGAAAAGGAGGGGTACGACTGGCTCATCAACGAATACGACCGGTGATGGAGGCTCTTCGCGACATACTCCGCACGTTCCGTCCGGTCGGCGGCGAAACGCTCCGCGTCGCCGGGACCGGGGCGGAACCTTTCGCGGCGGTCGATCCCCGCGCGCTGCGCGTCGAGGCGGAGGCCGGCTCGTCGGCACACCTCGTCGTGCTTCATACGAAGGCCGACGCCGCCTCGCTGACCGTCGCACTCGGCGAGGGGGCGCAGTTGGAGCTGACGCACCTCTTCGCGGCCGAGGCTTTCGCCGAAGTGTCCGTCAGACAGTCCGCGCGCAGCCGCTGCCGCGTGACGACGGTGCAGCTCACCGGCGCCAACGCCTCCTACCGCATCGACCTCGACGGTGCGGAGGCCGAAAACTCGCTCGGCGGGGCCTTCCTGGCTGCGGACGGGGAGCATTGCGTCGTGACGCTGCACACGGCGCACAATGTTCCCGACTGCCGCAGCGATTCGGCGGTGAAGGGCGTCGCCGGCGGCCGGGCCGTGGGCGAGTTCCGCGGGCTGGTCTATGTGGCTCCCGGCGCCCAGCGCACCGATGCGCGGCAGCAGAGCCGCAACATCCTGCTGAGCCGCGAGGCCCGCATCACGACGCAGCCCCAACTGGAGATCTATGCCGACGACGTGAAGTGTTCGCACGGCGCGACGGTGGGGCAGATGGACGCCGATGCGATTCTCTACATGCGCCAGCGCGGGCTGAGCGAGGCGGACGCCCGCCGGTTGCAGATCGAGGGCTTCGTGGGCGACGTCGTGCGCCGGTGCGGCGTCGAGCCGCTCTGCGAGGCCGTGATGGAGATGGTTTCCGCCAAAATGGAACGGTTGTAGATTATGTTCGACGTCGAAAAAATACGCGGGGAGTTTCCGATTCTCTCCCGCAGGGTCTATGGGAAGCCGCTCGTTTACCTCGACAGCGGGGCGACGGCGCAGAAGCCCCGCTGCGTGATCGAGCAGGTCGATGCCCTCTACCGGGGTATGAACGCCAATATCCATCGCGGCGTGCACCTTCTCTCGGAGGAGGCCACCGAACGCTACGAAGCCGCCCGGAGCCGGATCGCCGCTTTCATCGGTGCTGCCGAACGCGAGGAGGTCGTCTTCACGGCCGGGGCCACGGCGTCGCTCAATACGGTCGCCTATGCCTGGGGCGAACGCTTCGTGCAGGCGGGCGACAACATCGTGGTCAGCGAGATGGAGCACCACTCGAACATCGTGCCGTGGCAGTTGCTGGCCCAGCGCAAGGGAGCCGAGATACGCATGCTGCCCTTCGACGACGACGGCCGTCTGCGGACGGAGTGTCTGCCGTCGCTCGTGGACGCCCGCACGCGGGCGGTCGCCGTCACGCAGGCGTCCAATACGCTCGGTACGCGGCCCGACCTGCGGCCCGTGGTCGAGGCGGCGCACGCCGTCGGTGCGGTGGTCGCGGTCGATGGCTGTCAGGGTATCGTGCACGGCGGGGCGAATGTCCGGGAGATGGGGTGCGACTTCTACGCCTTCTCGGGCCACAAGCTCTACGGTCCGACGGGAATCGGCGTGCTGTACGGCCGCCGGGAGCTGCTCGAGGCGATGCCGCCCTTTCTGGGCGGCGGAGACATGGTCGATCGCGTGACCTTCGCGGGGACGACCTTCGCCCCCGTGCCGCTCAAGTTCGAGGCCGGCACGGCCAACTTCGTGGGGGCCATCGCACTGGGGCGCGCCGTGGAGTTCCTGCAGGAATTCGATCCGGCGGAGATCGAGGCGCACGAGACGGCGCTGCTGCGCCGCGCCACGGAACGCCTCTCGGCCATCGACGGGCTCCGGATTTACGGGACGACGGAAGACAAGTGCGCGATCGTCTCGTTCAACGTCGAGGGGGTGCATCCCTACGATATGGGCATGATCCTCGACAAGCTGGGGATCGCCGTCCGCACGGGGCAGCACTGCGCCGAGCCGGTGATGGACCATTACGCGACGACGGGCATGTGCCGCGCTTCGTTCGCCCTCTACAACACGCTCGGCGAGGCCGATGCGCTCGCCGACGGTGTGGCGCGCGCCGTGCGTATGCTGCGCTGAGAAACGATTGTTTGAAACCGACATAAAGTGACGTTATGTTTATCGTGCTCGAAGGTCTGGACGGTGCGGGTAAATCGACCCAGATCCGCCTGCTGCGCCGGCTGCTCTCGGAGCGGGGCGTGGAGAGCGAATACATCCATTTTCCGCGTTTCGACGCTCCGGTTTACGGCGAGCTGATCGCCCGCTTCCTGCGCGGCGGGTTCGGCGGCGTGAACGAGGTCGATCCCTATCTGGTGGCGCTGCTCTTCGCTGGCGACCGGGCCGATGCCGGACCGCAGATCCGGCGGTGGATCGCCGCGGGCAAGGCCGTCGTGCTGGACCGCTTCGTCTATTCGAACGTGGGGTTCCAGTGCGCCAAACTGCCTGCCGGAGAGGAGCGCGACCGGCTGATGCGCTGGATTCTCGACCTGGAGTTCGTCCATAACGGCCTGCCGCGTCCCGACCTGTCGCTGTTCCTCGACGTGCCCTTCTCGTTCACCGAGCGGAAGCTCTCCGGAATCCGCGAGGGCGACGACCGCGACTACCTACAGGGCGGGCGCGACATCCACGAGGACGCCCTCGACCTCCAGCGGCGCGTGCGCGAGGTCTATCTCGAGGCCGCTGCGTCCGATCCGCGGCTGCGGGTGGTCGATTGCAGCGACGCCGCAGGGGGCATGGAGACGCCCGAAGGCATCTTTTCGAAAATCCGCGACGCGCTCGCCCCGATTCTTACGACGCGATGAGAACGAGCCGAACATTCAAGCTGCTGGCCAACGTCTGCCGGTTGATCCTGGCCTGTACGTTCATCCTTTCGGGTTTTACGAAGGTGATCGACCCGTGGGGCACGGCGCTCAAGGTGAACGAGTACCTGTCGATCTACGGCATGGAGGCGCTCGAACCGGCCTCGATGACCTTTTCGATCTGGCTGTGCGGCGCCGAGCTGATGATGGGCTGCATGCTGCTCTTCAAGGTCCGCATCCGTCTGATTTCGATTTTCGCCTTGGCGTCGATGCTCTTCTTCACGCTTCTCACGCTGCTGAGCGCCACGGTGATTCCCGTCGAGGACTGCGGCTGTTTCGGCGAAGCGCTGAAACTCTCGCCGTGGGAGACTTTCGTGAAAAACGTCGTGCTGCTGCCGATGGCCTTCGTGGTGTGGTGGCGTTACCGTCCCGACCGGATATTCGCCTTCAAACCGGTGGAGATCGTGCTCACGTGCACCTTTTTCTGCCTCTCCATGTACCTGGGGTACTATTGCTATGTCCACCTGCCGCTGATCGACTTCCTGCCCTACAAGGTGGGGGTGAACATCGCCGGGGCGATGCGCGCCCCCGTGCCCGATGCGGGCGAGACGGAAACGGTGCTCGTTTACCGGAACCGCCTTACGGGCGAGGAGCGCGAATTTTCGCTCGACGAGACCGAATGGCAGGACGCCGAGACATGGGAGTGGGTCGATACCCGCACGACGGGCGAGGCTCCTGCGGTCGCTCCGCTCATCGGCGAATTCGCCCTGCGCGACGCCGGGGGCGACGCCACGGAGGAGGTGCTGTCCACGCCGGGACGTCTCTACATGCTCTGCGTCACGTCGTTCGACGCATTGCCGCGCGGTTGCGCACGCCGCATGGCACGGCTCGTGGAGCGCGCTGCCGCCGAAAGTGCGCACGTCGTCTGCCTCACGCCCCAGCCGCTCTACGACGAGCCGTGGCACGACTTCGGCACGGGCAGGGTGCGCTGCTACAACATCGACGCTTCGACCATGAAGACGATGCTCCGCGCCCGGAACGGGCTGGTCGTGCTCGACGACGGCACTATCTCCGACAAACGCAATTGCCGCGACATCCGTCCGTAGTCCGCATGGCGCCGGCGCCGTGACGCCTCTCCGGCCGGACCTCTGCCGGGGGCGGATCGCCCGGCGCCCCTGCCGGTTCGGTATTTGCCTGCGTCCGTCCGGCGCCGGCCGCGGCGGTTCCGTGCATGGCGGGCACGGTACGGCGGCCCGTTCGTATCACGCCGCCGCATGATGCGCGGGGGCGTTCGCCGGCCGTTTCTGCGGCCGTGCGGGGCAGGGTGCGAAGTATGCGGATAAATTTGGCTTTGCGTGCCGGATGTATTATCTTTGCGAAGTTCGGAGGGAGGATCCGGTGCGGCCGCTTGCGATGGGACGTGTGCCGGCCGCGCTGTTTCCGGTCCCCTCTTTTAATTATGGAACGTATGCGAAAATTTCGGAATATCCTGCTCCCGCTCTTCGCGGCGTGTGCGCTGACGGCGCAGGCCGCGGAGGAGGATGCGGCGGCGGCCCTCGAACGCGGCCGCGACCTGTTCGATTTCGGACGCTGGAGCGATGCCCGGCACGAATTCCTGCGTGCCCGGGCGGCATCGGACCCGGCGGACCGCACGACGGTCGAGGAGATCGACTTCTACCTGGCCGCCTGCGCCGTGGAGCTGGGCAGCGCCGATGCCGAAGGGGCGCTCCGGGACTTTGAGGAGCGTTATCCCGGCTCCGTTTACGCCAACGACGTGCGTTTCGCGCTGGGGTCGTTCTACTGCTCCGCGGGTAACATGCGCGAGGCCCGGGAGGCGTTCGAACGGACCGAGTACAGGGTCCTGAGCGCGCCGCGCCGCGAACAGTACGACATCCGGATGGGGTATGTGGAGTTCACCGACGGCGATTACGAGGCGGCCTACGGGCATTTCGACCGGATCGGCAGCCGCAGCGAGTACGCCGACCACGCGCTCTACTACAAATCCTATATCGACTATGCCGAAGGACGGTCCGGCCGGGCGAAGCAGGGCTTCACGCAGCTTGCACGCAGCGACGCCTACCGGGACGTCGTTCCGTTCTATCTGATGCAGATCGAATTCCGCGAGGGCAACTACCGCTATGTCGTGGAGCAGGGGCCGGAACTGGCCCGGAAAGCCGTTCCCGAGCGCCGCGCCGAACTCGAGCGCGTGACGGCCGAATCGTGGTTCCGGCTGGAGGACTACAACAAGACCCTCGAACACCTCGATGCCTATGCCGAGGCGGGCGGCGAGATGGACCGCGACGCCAGCTACCTGCGCGGTTTCGCGCTCTATCGCACGGCCCGTTACGACGAGGCCGCCGAGTGGCTCCGCCGGGCTTGCGGCGCGGAGGACGCGCTGACGCAGAACGCTTCGTACCACCTGGCCGACTGTTACCTGCGTGCCGGGGACAAGGAGGCTGCTATGCAGGCCTTCGCAATGGCGTCGGACGAGGCGCTCGACGCCGCGATCGCCGAAGACGCCCTGTTCAACTACGCCAAGTTGCAGTACGAACTGGGCGGCGGCGCTTTCAACGGCGCGATCAACATGCTGACACGCTACATCGACCGCTATCCTTCGTCGCCCCGCGCCGGGGAGGCCCGGACGCTGCTCATCGCCGCCTATTACAATTCGCGCGATTACGATGCGGCCTACCGAGCCATCCGGTCGATGCCTTCGACCGACGCCGACATTCGTGCCGCGTTGCAGAAGATCACCTATTTCCGGGCGCTGGAGGCTTATGGCGAAGGCGACTTGCAGGCCGCACAGCGCTACCTGGCGGAGTCCGCGGCGGCGAACGTCAGTCCCAAATACGCCGCGCTCAACGATTTCTGGCAGGGCGAGATCGCCTTTGCGCAGGGGGATTATCCGGTCGCCGCAGCCAAATACAACGCCTATCTGCGGCGGGCGCCGCGGTCGGCGCGTGAATACGCCCTGGCGTGGTACAATCTCGGCTACTGCGCTTTCGACCGCGATGACATGGCGCAGGCGCGGAGCGCGTTCGGCCGTTTCCTCGACGCCTACGCCCCGCGCGACCGTTACCGGGCCGATGCCTTCAACCGCGTGGGCGATGCGGCCTATGCCGAGCGGAAGTTCGACGAGGCAGTCGCGTCGTACGACCGGGCCATCGCGCTCGGCACGCCCGAGATGCACTACGCCCGGTACAAACGGGCCGTCACGCTCGGCATTCTGGGCCGTGCCTCCGAGAAGCAGCAGGCTCTGCGGCAGATCATCGCCGACGGCGAGGGCGACTACGTAAGCGAAGCCTCCTACGAACTGGGGCGCAGCTTCATCGCGCAGGAACGCTATGCCGACGGCGCCGCGCAGCTCGAACGCTTCGTGGCCGACTATCCCTCGTCGCCCCGCCGTGCGCAGGCATTGTCCGATCTGGGGCTGGCCTACCTCAATCTGGGCGACCGCGAGAAGTCGCTCCGCTATTACGACATGGTCGTCGGATCCTCGCCGCAATCCTCCGAAGCGAAGGAGGCGATGCAGGGCATCCGCGAGATCTACGTCTCCGAGGGGCGTGTGGACGATTACTTCGACTACGCCTCCCGGGCAGGCGTGGAGAGCGACCTTTCGGCGCAGTCGCGCGACTCGCTGTCGTTCGTCGCGGCGCAGAACCTCTATCTGGCCGACAAGCCCGAGGCGGCGGCCCGGTCGCTCCGCGATTATGTCGAGAACTACCCGAAAGGATACTACCTGACCGATGCGCTCTACTACCTGAGCGACTGCTACCTCCGCACGGGAGCCCGTGACGAGGCCATCGGGACGCTGACGACGCTCGCCGACCGGGGGCAGAACCGCTATACGGAGCAAGTGCTCGAAAAGCTCTCCGAACTGACCTTCGCCGACAAACGCTACGACGAGGCAGCTTCGGCCTACCGCCGGCTCTACGACGCCGCGACGACCCGTTCGGGCCGGGAGGCCGCCATGACGGGGTATGTGCGCGCCACGGTGGCCGGGGGCGACGGCGAGCGGATCGCCGCGATGGCGGCCGACGTGGCGGAGCATCCGGATGCGGGAGCCACGGCGCTGCGCGAATCCAAATACGCCTGGGCCGGGCAGTTGCGGGCCGGAGGCCGCAAGGCGGAGGCCGTGAAGCTCTACAAGGAGCTCGCCTCCGAGGTGAAGACCCGGCAGGGGGCCGAAGCGGCCTATTATGTCATCGAATCGCTCTTCGAGGGCGGCGATCTGGATGCGACCGAAAAGGCCGTCTTCGCCTTCTCCGAGCGGGAGCCGGACTCCTACTGGCTGGCCAAGGCCTTCATCCTGCTGGGCGACGTCTATGTTCGCAAGGGAGACAATTTCCAGGCGCGTGCCACCTACCAGAGTGTCGCCGACGGCTATACGCCTGCGGACGACGGCATCGTGGACGAGGCGAAGGCGCGAATCGCAAAACTGAACTGACGATGAAAAGAGTGATATTTGCCGCCTTCGTGCTGGCGGCGCTGCCGCGTCTGGCCGCGGCTCAGGTGGAGAAGCAGGTCGAAGTGACCAAGGCTTACGTGCCGCGCGTCGAGGGCGCGTCGAAGCTGCCCGTCGAACCCGACATGACCGATACGACGCGTCTGCGTCCCGAGATCGACTACTCGATCACCCCGCTGTCGCTGCGCACGTCGCTCACCACGCGGCCGATCCGGCCCGCCACGGTGACCTACTGGGAGTTCAACCGTCCGCTGCCGTTCTACCTGAAAGCCGGCGCGGGCTATCCGCTCAACTCGGTGCTGGACTTCTACGCCACGACGCAGAACCCTTCGACGGGCTATCTTATGGGGTATGTCAATCACGAGGGGCGCTATGCCGACATCCGCAACGTGTTCGGTGTCGAAAACAACTCCGTGCGCATGACGAACCGCGCCGGTGTCGCCGCGGGCAAATACCTCGGCAGGCATGTTCTCGAAGGGGAGCTTTCCTACGACAACCGCATGTACCACCGCTACGGGGCGTTCGTCTCGCCGGATGCCGAATCGCTCTTCGTGCCCGGCGCGGCGGTCGATTTCGGCGACGCGAACCTCGACCTGCGCATCGGCGACGACTTTCAGGATCTGAGCCGCACGAATTTCGAGGTGGCCTTCCGCGGAGGTATGTTCTTCGACCATTCCGAATGGCCCGAGGCGTACGGGGAGAATGCCCGGCAGTTGACGCTGGAGGGGCACGGCCGCATCGCCCGTGCATTCGGGCGGAGCAGCCTCTCGGCGACTCTCGGCTACGAATACCTCCGGGGACAGCGCTCCGCCTCCGGTTACGACCAGGGATTGCTGCATGCCGCGCTGCGCTACGGTTTCGCGGGCGGCGTCGTGCGGCTGGAGGTCGGGGCGGACTTCTACCGCGACAGGGTGGAGGCGGCGGCCGATCCCGAGCCGGTCGTCACGACGGGGAATTACCTCATTCCCTTTGCGCACTTCGATTTCAATCTCGGTACGCCGGGGCTGAAACCCTTTCTCGAGGTGGACGGCGGGATTTCGGACAACAGCCTCCGGTCGCTCATGCGGAAGAATCCGTATGCCGCTCCGCAGTGGCTCGACAAGAGTTCGGTGGACTATTGCGGCCGGTTCGGCCTCGGGGGCAGCCTGTGGCGCAACCGCTTCGGGTATCGGCTCTATGCCGGGGTCACGATCCACGACAACCGTCTCTACTGGGCGGCATACCGCGAGCTGTCGGACGACGGCGCGGGCGGCACGGGGGAGGCGTTTCCGGCGGTGTTCTTGCCGCTCACGGGCCGTCAGACCGTCACTTCGTTCAACGGCGAGGTGGAATACCGCCCGCTGAGCGTGCTGACGTTCGATCTGGGCGTGCACGGCTATCTTTACAACGACGAGGAGGACTGGAATAACGGCGCGCCCTCCTTCGCGGGGAACGTCGGCGTGCGGTACGAGGGCCGCAAGGTGGGCTTCGGCGTCGAGGCCCGGATGCAGAGCGAACGCAGATGGATGCTTCTGACCTCGGGTCCGGCCTCCGGAACGGATGCGGGTCCGGTCTCCATCTCCTCGTTCGAGGCGCCGTTCGGGGTCGATCTGCGCGTGGATTTCGACTGGAAGGTGTCGGGCCGCGTGGCGATTTTCGCCGAGGGCCGGAACCTGCTCGACCGCGAACTTTACGAATATCCGTGGTTCCCTGAGTTGGGGGCCCGTTTCACGGTGGGCGTGAAGGCCAATTTCTGATGCCGCCGCTTCGTCGCGCGGCATGGCCCGATACGTCCGAAAGATCGGTATTTCCGGCTCGTCGGTACAACGAGCCGGATTTTTTACTATCTTGTCTTGCGGAAAACCATTATACACACAGATATTATGAAACATGCAATGCCCGAGCTTCCCTATGCGTTGGAAGCACTTGCTCCGAAGATGAGCGCGGAGACGTTCGAATACCACTACGGGAAACACCTGCAAACATACGTGGACAACCTGAACCGGCTGATCGCCGGCACGCCCTACGAGGAGATGTCCCTCGAGGAGATCATCCGCAAGGCGGACGGCGGCATCTTCAACAACGCCGCGCAGACGTGGAACCACACCTTCTTTTTCCGGATGCTGACGCCCGACCGGCATCCCGTGCCCGGGAAGCTCGCCGAGCGCCTCGCGCGGGATTTCGGATCGGTCGAGGAGTTCAAGAAACAGTTCACCCAGGCCGCCGTGGGACTTTTTGGTTCGGGATGGGTATGGCTCGCGGCCGACAAGTCGGGCAAACTCTCGATCGTGCCCAAGTCCAATGCGGGCAATCCGCTGACGGACGGTCTGCGGCCCGTCATGACGATCGACGTCTGGGAACATGCCTACTATATCGACTACCGCAACCGCCGCGCCGACTTCGTGGCGGCCTTCTGGGAGCTGATCGACTGGCGCAAGGTGGCCGACCGCTGCATCCCGAAGCGTTACAAGTGCACGGCGTGCGACTATGTCTATGATCCCGAAAAGGGTGATCCCGAAACGGGCATCGCACCGGGCACGCCCTTCGAGGAGATTCCCGCCGACTGGACCTGCCCGCTGTGCGGCCTCTACAAGGATGCCTTCCGCGCGATCGAAGAGTGATCCCGACGCCGGACGCCGGGTTGGGCGGGACTCCGGATACGAAAAATCCCCGGTGCAATGCGCATCGGGGATTTTCTGTTCGTGTTCGTCGTCCGGCGTCGTCAGAAGACGAACTTCTCGGCCTTCATTTCGCCGAGCTGGTGGATGCGCGGCACGAGGGTCGTGAAGTGCGAAGCCTGCTCGTGGGCGGCGAGCGCCTTGGCGTCGCTCCACGTCTCGCAGATCATCAGCACGTCGCGGCGCGTCGCGCTTTCGAACAGGTCGTAGGCCACGCAGCCCTCGTCCTTGAGCGAAGCGGCTGCGAGCTCCTTGACCGTCGAGATCAGCTCTTCGCGGTTGCTGTCCGTCGTGCGGATAAATACGTTCAGTCTTATCATGGCTTTTCGATTTATTGGTAAAACAAAAAGGGTGAGCTCCTTATATCGCACCGCTACGACCACATACCCTTGCTCGATTCCTCGCCTGGGGGATTCTGTAGGAGCTGGTCGTATAAGACTCACCCGGCTGCAAAAGTAGGAATTTTTTGTATCTTTGCAAAAATTTTTTCCGAGATGCGCAAAAAAACTTTGTTTTGGCTCGCTGCGGCGCTGTTCGTTCTGGGAGCGGCGGCCTTCGGCGTGGGATGGTCGCAGTTCCGGGGCAATGCCGTGACGGAGGAGTGCGAACTCTTCGTCGGGTCGTGCGCCACGTACGGGGAGCTGACCGATTCGCTGATGCCCCGTCTCAGACACCGGGCGGCCTTCCGCCGTTACGCCCGGCGGCTCGATCTCGAGAATGCCTTCCGTCCCGGGCACTATGTGCTGCGTCCCGGCATGAGTGTCGTCGAGGTGGCGCGGATGCTCAAATTGGGGTTGCAGACGCCCGTGCGCATCGCGGTCAATAACGTGCGCACTCCGGAACAGTTGGCCCGGAAACTCGCGCGGCAGATCGACGCCGATTCCGCGGCGATCATGCGGGCGCTCGCGTCGAAGGAGCTGGCCGCCGAGGTCGGCTTCGACACCCTGACGCTCTTTTCCATGTTCATTCCCGACACGTACGAGGTCTGGTGGACCGTCTCGCCCGAGGAGTTCGTGCGCCGCATGAAACGCGAATACGACCGTTTCTGGACTCCGGAGCGCGATGCCCTGCGGGCGCGCAGCGGCCTGTCGCGGCTCGAGGTGATGACCCTCGCCTCGATCGTCTATGAGGAGACGCGCAAGACGGACGAGATGCCCCGTATCGCCGGGGTCTATATCAACCGCCTGCGCCGGGGCATTCCCTTGCAGGCCGACCCGACGGTGAAGTATGCCATGCGGGATTTCGGCCTGCGCCGGATTCTCTACCGCCATCTGAAGTATCCGTCGCCCTACAATACGTATGTCAATAAGGGGCTGCCGCCTTCCCCGATCTGCATGCCTGGCAAGAACGCGATCGACGCCGTGCTGAATTTCGAGGAGCACGACTACCTGTTCTTCTGCGCACGGCCCGCGTTCGACGGCTACCACAACTTCGCCCGGACGCTCCGCGAGCACAATGCCAACGCCCGGGCCTACAGCGCCGAGCTGAACCGCCGGAAGATCCGGTAGCTCCGCGGAAACCCCTCCGGTCCTTTGCCGGATTTTTCCCGGCGCTCCCTCCGGCCGCGGCGGCATTCGCCGTCTTTCCCGGGGACCCGTCCCATATCGTTGGGGGCCGTTCTGTTCCGTCCGTCCTGCGGCCCGGCCCGTTCCTCCCGTTTCCCGGCCTCCGCATCCGGAGCGGGCCTGAATCCCGCATCCGGGCCGGCGCTGCGGAGAGAAAACGCCGCCGAATCGTGCGTATTTCCGATATTTTGCCTATCTTTGTTCCCCTATGCTTACGAAGATATACGAACGGAACCCTTCGGAGAAGGAGTTGCAGCGGGTCGTGGACGTGCTCGAGCGGGACGGAATCGTCATCTATCCCACCGACAGCGTCTATGCCTTCGGCTGTTCGCTCCGTTCGCCCCGGGCCATCGACCGTCTGCGCCGCATCCGCGGAAAGAGCAGCGGCGAGCTGGCCGTGGTTTTCGGGAGCATCGCGCAGATCGCGGAGTACTGCCGCGTGGACAACGCCGCCTTCCGGACGCTCAAACGCAACCTGCCGGGTCCTTTCACCTTCGTTCTCGCGGCTTCGTCGCGCGTGCCGGACAAGGCCCTCGAGCGGCGGCAGACCATCGGCGTCCGCATTCCGGCCAATGCCGTGGCGCGGGCGGTCGTCTCGGCGCTGGGTTGTCCGCTCGTCACCGCCTCGGTCCGCGAGGACGGCGAGGCGGAGTACACGACCGATCCCGAACTCATCCACGAGCGTTACGGCCGCGAGGTGTCGCTGGTGATCGACGGCGGGACGGGCGACTGCGTGCCTACGACGGTGGTGGACCTCACGGGCGGGGAACCCGAGGTGCTGCGCGAGGGGCGGGGCGAATTACGGTAGGGCAATCGAAATCAAACGGTATAACATGGAAAAGACAAATTTCTGGAACGATGCCGCCAAGTGGGGCGCGGTCATGGCGCTGGTGCAGATCGTCTTCACGACGGCGGGGCTTTTCTGGCGTTCGTCGCTGCTGTCGCTCGTGTCGGTGGCGGTGTTCGTCGTGCTGCTCTTTTTCTTCACCAAACGCCGCGTGCTGCTCTACGGCCGCGGGGAGAACGGTTACGGGTACGGACAGTGCATGAAATACATCTTCTGGATGATGTGCTTCTCGGGCGTGCTGATCGGCGCGTGGGAGATCGTCGCGCGCAACGTTCTTTTCGCATCGCGCTATGAGACGCTGCTCGGCGAGAGCCTGAAGGCGATGGCGTCGCTTTACAGCGAGGCGCAGCTCGAAATGGCCGTCTCGATGGCACGGACGATGTTCTTCTCGCCGATCTGGGTGGTCGTGCTCTCGGTGCTGGGCGCCGTCGTGCAGGGCTGCTTCTTCGGACTGTTCGTCTCGGCCTTCACCAAGCGGGACGTCGTCTGGGTGAAGCATGCGGAGGATTCCGCGGAACGTAAGGATTCGTCGGATGAGTAGGCCCGACATATCGGTCGTCGTGCCGCTTTACAACGAGGCGGAGTCGCTGCCCGAACTGGTCGCGTGGATCGACCGCGTGGCGGAAGGGCACGGACTGTCCTACGAGGCGATTCTCGTGGACGACGGTTCGTCGGACGCTTCGTGGGAGGAGGTCGAGCGGCTCAAGACGCGCTATCCGGCGCTTCGGGGCATTCGCTTCGCCCGCAACTACGGCAAGTCCGCGGCGCTCTACTGCGGATTCGCGGCGGCGGCGGGGGAGGTGGTCGTGACGATGGACGCCGACCTCCAGGATTCGCCCGACGAGATTCCCGAACTGCGCCGCATGATCCTCGAGGAGGGTTACGACCTGGTGTCGGGCTGGAAAAGGAAACGCCACGACCCCGTGGGCAAGCGATGGCCCAGCAAGTTCTTCAACTGGACGGCCCGCGCCGCCACGGGTATCCGCCTCCACGACTTCAACTGCGGCCTGAAGGCCTACCGGTCGAAGGTCGTCAAGTCGATCGAGGTTTACGGCGAGATGCACCGCTTCATTCCGGTGCTCGCCCGGCAGGCGGGGTTCCGGCATATCGGCGAGAAGGTCGTCGATCACCATGCGCGCAAGTACGGCCGTTCGAAATTCGGCATGGAGCGCATGGTGAAGGGCTACCTCGACTTGATCACGGTCCTTTTCATGTCCCATTTCGGCCGCTCGCCCATGTATTTCTTCGGCGGGCTGGGGACGCTGATGTTCCTGCTGGGCGGGGGAACGACGGTGTGGATCATCGTCGGGAAGCTCTGGAAGCAGGCCCACGCGCTGCCGCTGCGCCCGGTGACCGAGCAGCCGCTCTTCTATCTGGCCATCCTCGCCGTGATTCTCGGCGTGCAGCTTTTCCTGGCCGGATTCCTCGGGGAGCTGATCAACCGCGGTTCTTCGGACCGCAACAAATACCTGATCGACAAAACGCTGGATTAAATGATACAACGCATTCAAACACTCTATCTGCTGATCGTGACGGCCCTGGTCGCCGTCATGCTTTTCGCGCCGCTGGCGTGGTTCGCCGGCCAGGCCGACGAATACGGGCTGTACGCCTTTTCGTTGCGGAGCGCCGACGGTACGCTCGCGCAGCCGACCCTCTATCTGGGCATCCTGCTGGCGCTCGCCGCCGCGCTGCCGCTCGTGACGATCTTTCTCTACCGCCGCCGCCTGCTGCAAATCCGCCTCTGCGTGGCGGAGATGGTACTGCTCGCGGGGGCGGTCGTGATGGAGGGCGTCTATTATTTTCTGAGCGGCCGTCTTTTCGCCGGCATGGCGTTCCACACGCAGGGCTTCAGGCCCGCGATCGCCCTGCCGCTGGTGGCGCTGCTCTTCGCCTTTCTGGCCGCACGTGCGATTTTCCACGACGAACTGCTCGTGCGTTCCGCCGACCGGATTCGCTGACCCGCACCGTTTCCGAGCCCGGATCATGCCTTTGGGGCGTGCTCCGGGCTTTTGTCTCCGCTATTTTGCCGGTTCGGTGTGAATTTTGTGTTACGGATATTGCGGATTCGGAAATTAACTTTAACTTTACGACTGAATATCGCTGTTATGTAACGATTTGATAGCTATATGCGTAATACGACATGCTTTTTTAACTTAATTTTAAGCCCTATGAGAAAGATGAGTTTCTGGAAAACGTTGTTCTGCTCGGCGATGGCGGTTGCCGCCTTCTCCGCATGCTCGGACGACGACACGAATGACGGCGGTTACGAGGGTATTCCCGAGATCACCGTCGATGGGGGGGGGTCGGCCACTATTGCAGGGTCGCTCGCCGGAGGTAAGATCGAGCAGTCCGTCGAGGTCGTTTCGAAGGGTGACTGGACCCTGTCCTTCGACAAGGCGGACGACCAGACATGGTGCACGCCGAGCGCCTTGTCGGGCAAGACGGGCACGACGCAGCTTTCGTTCACGCTCGCCGCGGCCGAGACCGAGCGCCAGGCTTCTATCACGCTGACCGCCACGGGTTATGTCGAGGGCATTCCCGTAACGAAGAAGGCTTCGATCACCGTCAAGCAGAACGAGGGCGGTACGACGACGGTTGAAACCAACGTCAAGGAGATCCGCGATCGACTGGATTTTCCGGTGGACAACGCGACTGGAACGGCCAATGCAAAGGAGATCACCGAGTCGATGGTGATTACCGGTATTGTCGTATCCGATTATGTGGGCAACAATATCAACAATCACCAGATCATGCTGACGGACGACACCGCCGAGCCGGGGGCCGGTCTGATGATTCGTTTCAAGGGATATGTGGGCGATAAGGATACGGACTATCACCTGACCCGCGGTTCGATCGTTTCGTTCGATCTGAAGGGCGGTTTCTCGAAGTCATTTTATGACACCTATCAGGTGCAGTTCGAAGCCGATCCTGATATCGAGATTCTCGACGCTTCCGACAATACGCCCGAGGCGATCGAGGTTTCCGATCCTGCGAAACTGATCGACTACCAGTCGCAGTATGTGAAGGTCTATTCGCAGCCGATCGAGTCGATCCGCGGCGAAAAATATTACGATCCTAAAGTCGCTTCTTCTGGATATGTGAACCGGGTTTTTGAAACTAAGAACGGTTCGACTTTCCAGTTGTCGTTCAACAGTCATTCCTCATCGTGGGCCAATTCCATCGAGATTCCCGCGAAGGCCGGTTACATCAAGGGCTGTGTGTCGATCAATCAGGGGGCAGGCAATATTTCGCCCCGCAATGCTTCGGATTTGGAAGGTATGACCGAGGACTTGTTCACCGTCTCCACGGAATATACCAAGACGACGATCGACCAGCTCGGAGAGGGCAACTACGAGATCGAAGATGCGACCATCGTCGGTGTTCACCAGAAGGCCGTCATGTTCGCGCAGGAGAACTCCGGGACGGTCAATTATGTGCTCGCTTTCGAAAACAACTGGCAGGATCAGACCGCCAATCCCTATATCGGCGCTGTCGGTAAGACCGCTACCGTGAAGGGTGAGAGCGCCCTGCGCTACGGTCTCTACCAGTTCTCGAATTTCGAGGTGACGACGGGCGGCGATTCTTCGCTCGCTCTGCCCGAGCCCGAAACGTTCGATGCCGAGGCCATCGAGAAATACGCTTCGGAGATCAAGGCCGACGAATCGAAGGCCGCTTACAAGTACGTGAAGGTTTCGGGTATCCTCGGTATCGAGAAGGGTGCTTCTTACAATACCTATACGCTGGAAATTCCGGGGCTGACGACGGTGGAGACCGTGGCGTTCGCTTACGGTCTGGATTCCTATTTCGAGGGACTCGAGAGCGGGGATGTGGTGGATGCCACCGGTTTTGCTCTCGGTTACGATACTTCGAACTCCAAACTGAACATTCTGCTTCGTAAGATTGATGCGAATACGACGACTCCGGCCGTGACGTTCACGAAGGAGCCGGAACCTTTTGCCGCAACGGATCCGCAGCAGCAGACGCTTTCCTATGTTGTGGCTAATGTTGCAGCTTCGGAGGTTACCTTTGAGATTGTGGGCACGAATGCCGACAAGTTTACGGTCGTAAGCCATACCGATAAGGAGGTTGTCGTAAATGCAGCCGGAAATAACGAAACAGATGCCGCCTACACGGCAACGCTCGTTGCCAAGGTCGGTGGCGAGACGCTGGCTTCGGTGGATCTGAAGCAGGCTGCTCCCGTATCGGGTGACGGCTATACGCTCATCTCGTCGCTGGCCGATCTGACCGCCGGTGAGTTATACTTGGCAGGTATGATCGAGTCGTCCAATAACATTACCTATGCCCCCTATTCGTATCACATTTGGGTAGGCACTATATCGAGCAATAAGGACCTGGAGACGGTTAACTATCAGTATGAATCGAATCAGCTGACGCTGAATCCCAATCTCAGCGATCGCGATAAGGAGAAAGGTACGGCTGCTTTCATTACCGTGGAAGCCGTTTCGGGTAAGACCAATACCTACTATATCAAGTCCGGCGGCAAGTATCTGAAGAACCTCAAGGAGGCAACCAACCGTAGCATGGGTCTGGTAGATACTCCCGATGGTGCGGAATGGCTGTTCGAGGATAACGGTGAGAAAGGTATCAAGATCTCCAACAACGGTGTGTACCTCGGTACTGCCGGAGCAACGTATGATCTGCTTCGTTCCTACCAGAGCGAATCGACCTTGAAATGGGGCGTATGCTTCTTCAAGAAGAACAAGTAATTCGATAGACCGACTTTTGAAAACCACTCTTGGCGGGGCTTGGTCCCCACCAAGAGTTTGGTTTCTTTGGATGCGAAGGCTGAAATAGCGAAATTTTCCGGATGACATTGAATATTAAAATGATAGGCATGTGGCTGTTTGCCGCCTGTATGCTTATCCTGTTCGCGGGATGCGACGGCAAGGACGAAGGGACCGACAGGGAGTCCCGTGCGATGCTCGTGGCAGAGACCGTGAACTATTCGACTACGACGAACAGCATTACGACCGAAGGCGCCCGCGGGGTGACTTTCCGTGCCGTGATTTCCGCGGAGGAGGATGCCGCCTGGTGTTCGTTCGCTTTGACCGAGCCGCTGACGGAAACGGGCGGCGAGGCGGGATCTCCCGTCTTCATCTACTTGCAGAAAAACGGGACGGACGAGGACCGTACGGCCCGGATCGACATGACCTTCTCCGACGGATACGCCGTCCGGCTCGAAATGACCCAGCGGTCGGCCGGTTCGACGATCGTTTACGACTACGAGCGCTCCTGGGCCGAACAGCCCGTTCTCCGGGAGGATGCCGATTTCATCTACAAAACCTATTACACGACGCTTGCCACGACCGAATACGCCACGGGCGGGTACAGACGCAACTATTCGATCTGCTACGACCGTGCGAAACACGTGTCGCGCTGGGTCGCCTATCCGGTGCATTACTGTTACACGACGCCCTCCTTCGAACGGACGAACGACTGGGCTTTCGACCCCAACGACCAGTTGCCCGAGATTCCCCGTGAGGATCAGCAGTATATTCTCAAGGGCTACGGTTCCTACGGGTACGACCGGGGGCACATGCTGGCCTCGGCGACGCGCTACAATACGCGGGCGACCAATGCGATGACCTTCTACGCGACCAATATGATGCCGCAGAGCAGCCGTTTCAACCAGGGTATCTGGGCGACGCTCGAAGGCAAGGAGCGCGACTGGGGGCCGGAACGGGAGAAGACCGGCGGTAAATACCTCAATTACGATACGCTCTACGTGGTGACGGGTACGGAGTTCCTCACGGACAAGACGATCGACAACCGGAACGGCCCGATCGCCGTGCCGTCGCATTGCTGGAAGGTGATGCTGCGCCAGCGTGGCAACGAGAACCGGCCGATTTCGGACTTCTCGGCCGACGAGCTGAAGGCCGTCGGATTCCTCTTCACGAACGACAGCGACGGCGCCGCCACCTCGCTCCGCGAAGCGGCCTGCACGGTCGAAGAGATCGAGAAGCTGACGGGATTCACGTTCTTCCGCAACCTCGACCCCGACGTGGCCCGGGAGGTGAAAGGCAGCTACGATCCCGGCGACTGGCCCGGCCTTTAGATCCGATTATAATTCCGACAAATCTTAATGACAAGCTTTATGAAGAAAATCCTTTTGACAGGTCTGTTTGCCGTGCTCATCGCGGCAGGCTTTGCGCAGAAGCCCTACAAAGTGGTCTTCTACAACTTCGAGAACCTGTTCGACACGATCGACGATCCGGGTGTGAACGACACGGAGTTCACGCCCGAGGGGCCGAAGAAGTGGAACGCGTACAAGTACGCGAAGAAGATCGGCAACCTGGAGCGCGTGCTGTTCGACATCGCCTCCGCGGACGGAGATTTCCCGATCGTGATCGGCGTTTCGGAGGTCGAGAACCGCTCGGTGATGGAGGACGTGATCGCCACCCCGAAGCTTTCGAAGGGCAACTACCGGATCGTGCACTACGATTCGCCCGATCTCCGCGGTATCGACGTGGGTTTCTACTACCGTCCCGACGTCTTCAAACTCGAAGGCAGCGCAGCCATTCCGTTCCGGATGCCCGACATGCCCGATTTCCGTACGCGCGATTTCGTGACGATGTGGGGCACGATCGAGGATGAGCCGTTCTTCTTCCTCGTGAGCCACTGGCCCTCGCGTCTGGGCGGCCAGGCCGCTTCGGCATCCAAGCGCATGGCCGCCGCCGAGCAGGTTCGCGCGATCGTCGATTCGGTGCAGCGTGCCGATCCCGCCACGAAGGTGGTCGTGATGGGCGACCTGAACGACGATGCCACCGATCGGAGCATCGTCGAGGGACTCCGTGCCAAGGGCCGGATCGGCGATGTCGGTCCGGGCGACATGTTCAACCCCTTCATTGCGCTGCTCAAGGCGGGATACGGTTCGCTGGCCTACCGCGACGACTGGAACCTGTTCGACAACATCATCGTTTCAGACAACCTGGCCACGGGTTCGACCGGCGAGCTGAAGATCCGGCCCGTCGGCGATACGAAGTTCTACGGAGGCATCTTCCGCCGTCCCTACATGATCCAGAAGGAGGGGCAGTACAAGGGCTATCCGCTCCGGACGTTCGTGGGCAACAATTTCCAGGGCGGTTTCAGCGACCACCTTCCGGCCTATATCTACATTGCAAAATAACACCCTAAAATATGTGTATGAAACTGAAAGTTTTCCTTTTTCTGATGCTCGCGGCCGTGACCGCCTCCTCCTATGCGCAGGAGGGAGGCATCCGCGGCAAGGTGGTTTCGCGCAACGGACGCGCGGCGCTGAGCGACGTGGAGGTGACCATCGAATCGCTGGGCCTCACCGCCCGGACGAACCGGGATGGTGAATTTCTCTTCGAGAACCTGCCTGCCGGCGACTATACGGTGCAGTTCTCGACGCCCGAGTTCGAGGACCTCGAAGTGATGGTCCGCGTGAGCGACGAGTTCGTCCGCGACCTCAAGTCGGTGGTGATCGTGCCGACGGGCATGTTCTCCACCGTGGACGGAGCGGTCTTCGCCGAGTCGGACGATGACGCCGTGTCCGACATGCAGGCGCTGCCCGGAAAGCTCTCCTCGTCGAAGGACCTGTTCAGCAATATCGCCTCGTACCGTTTCAGCGAGATGCGTTTCAACGTCCGCGGTCTCGATGCGCAGTATTCGGACATCATGCTCAACGGCATCCGTTTCAACGACGCCATGACGGGCTACGGCCCCTGGTCGTTGTGGAGCGGCCTGAATGACGCGACGCGCAACCAGGAGAATGTCACGGGGCTGGAGATGATGGATTACGGCATCGGCGGCATCGGCGGCATGACCAACATCAACGCCCGCGCTTCGCAGATGCGCAAGGGATTCCGCGTGAGCGTGTCGAACGCCAACCAGCTCTACCGCTTCCGGGCGATGGTCTCCTATGCATCCGGACAGCTCGACAACGGCTGGTCGTACGCCTTCTCGTTCGGAACGCGTCAGGGCGGCAACGGCTATGTGGACGGAATCTACTATAACGCCTATTCCTATTTCGCGTCGGCCGAGAAGCTCTTCGGCGACAATCACCGGCTGGGCCTTACGATCATGGCTTCGCCCACGGAGCGCGGTGCGCAGCAGGCCTCGACCGACGAGGCTTACGCCCTGTTCGGCAACAACTACTACAATCCCAACGTGGGTTATCAGGCGGGCAAGCTCCGCAACTCGCGCGTGCGCGACATGCACGAGCCGATCGTGATGCTGACCTATACGTGGGACATGTCCGAGCGCACGCGGCTGAACGCCGCCACGTCGCTCCGCTTCGGCAAGAACGGTTATTCGGCACTGACATGGAACGGAGGACCCGACCCGCGCGGCGATTACTACCGCTACCTGCCGTCGTACGCCTTCGGACAGGTCATTCCGGGCGAGACGTCGGACCAGACGATCTATTTCGATACGCAGAAGGCGCTCGAGCGTGCGATGGCGTGGACGGGTATGCTCGACTTCGACGACTTCTATTCGAAGAACAAGTACATCGACACCGAGCTGAAGAACATCCCCGGGCTGGAGGAGCTGGCCGGCAAGCAGTACCGCTCGAACTACATCCTCGAGGAGCGTCATACCGACCAGATCGACTACAATTTCGCCGCCAGCGTGCAGCACGAGATGCGTAACGACATGCGGATTCTGGGCGGCGTGAACCTGCGCGCCAACCGGACGTGGTATTACGACGAGATCAAGGACCTGATGGGCGGCGACTATTGGTACGACATCGACAAATTCGCCGAGCGCGACATGTCGAGCACCCTGGCGGCCCAGAACGATCTGGACTACTACGAGGCCACGGGCCACGCCCGCATCGCCCGCGAAGGCGACAAGTTCAGCTACAACTACCGTGCACACCTGTTCGAGGGCAATGCCTGGGCGCTCTATTCGTGGCGCACCGGCGGCTTCTCGATGAGCGTGGCCGGCGAGCTGGGCTACTCTTCGATGTACCGCGAGGGTCTTTGGCGCAAGGGGCTCTTCCCGAACAACTCGAAGGGCGATTCGAAGACACTCGACTACCTGACCTATACGGCCAAGGGCAACTTCGGCTACAAGTTCTCGCGCGCCCACTCGCTCGAGGCCAACGTCGCCGTCATGCAGCAGGCTCCCAAGTTCGCCACGGCGTTCGTTTCGCCCCGCACGCGCAACACCACCACGCCGGGCCTGAAGGCCGAAAAGATTTTCGGCGTCGATCTGACCTACAACCTCAATCTGCCCTATGTCAAGGCCCGCGTTTCGGGATACTATACGACCTTCGAGGACCAGTCCAAGGTCATCTCCTTCTACGACGACACGCGCAGCTCGTTCACCAACTTCGCCATGAGCGGCATCGACAAGCGCCACTACGGTCTCGAGCTGGGACTCTCGGTTCCCGTCTGGAACGGTCTTTCGGTAGTCGGCGCCCTGAGCTGGGGCGACTACACCTATACGTCGAATCCCGACTTCGTGCAGACGGTGGACAACGTGGACAAGATCGTGCTGCGCGACAAGGTGTCGTGGGACGGCTACCACGTGGAGAGCACCCCGCAACTGGCGCTGAACGTCGGACTGGACTACCGCGGTCCGCAGAACTGGTTCGCCTCGGTGAACTTCAACTACTACGATGACCTTTACCTCTCGATGAACCCCATGTACCGCACGGCCAAGGCCATCGAATACTACACGAACATCCTTTCCAGCTCGACCTCCACCACCGAACAGCAGGTGTCGGCCCTGCGGTCGATCAAGACGATCCGCGCGCAGGAGCGTTTCGACGGTGTTTATACGCTGAGCGCCAGCGTGGGCAAGAACTGGTATATCCGCCGCGACTACATGCTGGGCTTCAGCCTCGAGGTGAAGAACATTCTCAACAACCAGGATATCCATACCGGCGGTTACGAGCAGATGCGTATGAACCGCGTGCGCGCCAGCAACGGCGAGACGCGTTACAGCCGTTTCGATTCGAAGTATTTCTACATGCTGGGTACGAACTACTATCTGAATGTCTATTTCCGATTCTAACCGAGAAAGATCACGATTTATGAAAAGATTGCGTATATTATTGGCTCTTGCGGTCGGCGTGCTTGCCGCGGGGTGCTACAACGACTTCGACACTCCGGCTCCCAAGAAACTCTTTACCGACGAGGATATGACGGTGCTGGGACTGGAGCATGTGACGATCAAAGAGGTCAAGGAGATGTTCGAGTCCAAGTGCGGGGGCTTGTCGGGTACGGGTACGAACAGCGACTTCGCATCGACCCGGACGCTGAAGTTCGGCACGAAGACGACCGACGAGAAGGACTTCGAGGGGCTGTACGAATGGCCCGAAGCCTCGAACTTCTACATCAAGGGCAAGGTGATCAGCAGCGACCGGCAGGGCAATATCTACAAGTCGCTCCACATCTACGACGGCACGGCCGCCATCGAGCTGAAGCTTTACAGCGGCCTGTTCATGGATTTCTACCTCGATCTGGAGGACATGATCAGCCAGTGGGTGTACGTGCGCCTCGACGGGCTCTATCTGGGCAACTACCGCATGATGCTTTCGATCGGCGGCGCGCCGTCGGACGGTTACAACACGGCCGGCCGGCACAAGTTCTACGCCAATTCGAACCTCGACGACCCGAAGGTGGCGTCGCTCAACGTCTTCGCCGGCGAAAAGACGACCCTCGAGGAGTCGGATATCCTCGAAGTCACTCCCGAAACCTACACGCAGTTGGGCAAGGACGACCTCGGCCGTCTGGTGCGTTTCAAGGATGTGAAGGTCCGCTATGCCGGTGTTACGTATAAGGACGACAACGGGGTGGAGCAATCGCCCTCCGCGATCAAGAACGGCTCCTACGAGAATCCCTATCCGAGCTGGATCGTGACCGACTGGGGCGACGCGCAGTTCGGTACGTGGTACTATTGGGCCTACAACCGGAACAACGTCCGTCTCTACGGTTCGGTGATGATCTCCTACAACGACGAGGACGAGGCCAAGTACACCTCCGATCCGGGTATCTATACGGTGCGCACGAGCGGTTATTCGCAGTTCGCCATGAAGCCCATCCCGAAGGACGGTACGACGGGCACGGTGCTGGGCATCTACGGCATCTACTCGCAGCGGAGCAATTTTACGGGTGGGGCCAACGACTATGCGCAGTACCAGATTTCGGTCAGCCGCCTCGAAGACCTCGACTTCCCCGAGAGTTCGCTGCTTACCGAAGAGTGGATCGAGGCCAATACCCCGGCCGAATCGCTGAAGCCGCCCGTGAAGGTCGGCGGCGACGACTACGAGAACGAATAGCGGGCCGGTCGCAGGCCCAAACAAGAATCGCGGAGCCTTTCGAAGGCTCCGCGATTCTTGTTTGGAGTGTGCGGGTTCCGCGCGGTTCCCGTCCTGGCCTGCGCGGCTTATGCGCCGCCGCCCGTTCTACCGCTTGTGCCACTTGCACGAGGTCTGGTAATAGGCGATGGCGCGGTTCACCTGCTCCTCGTCGGTCGTTGCGGCCGGTTCGAGGTTGTGCGGATTTTTTTCCGTGGGAACCACGCGGTACTGCTCGACGCGGCGCACGGGCGACAGGATCGTGAAGGTGTCGCCTTCGAGGTATCCGAGGTCCTGATAGGTGGCGATGAAGGCGCGGTTCGTGTAGTCGGGGTCGAAGACGCTGCGACCATAGAACCGGGAGTCGTAGCTCATGTTGAGCAGCGAGAACAGCGTGGGCATGAGGTCGATCTGCGAGACGATTCCGTCCACTTCGCACGGCTCTACGAGCCCCGGGGCGAGGATCACGGCCGGAATGTGGTATTTCTCCAGCGGAATCTCCGTGCGGCCTGCGCTCGACGCGCAGTGGTCGGCCGTGATGAGGAAGATCGTGTTGCCGAACCACGGCTGCTTCGATGCCTCGGCGAAGAACCGCCCCAGCGCATAGTCGGTGTACATGACGCCTCCGGCGCGCGATTTGGCATCGTGCGGTATGCGTATCTTTCCGGCCGGGTAGGTGAAGGGACGGTGGTTGCTGACGGTCATGACGTGGGCGAAGAAGGGTTTCCCGGAGGCGGCGTCCTCGTTGAGCGTGCGGATGACCTTCCGGTAGGCATCCTCGTCACAGACGCCCCAGATGTTGGCGAAGGTGATCTCCTCGGGGGCATAGTCCTTCTGGTCCACGATCTCGTAGCCGTTGCCCGAGAAGAAGGTCTCCATGTTGTCGAAATAGCTGTTGCCTCCGTAGAAATACTTCACCGTGTAGCCCTTGTCGTGCAGCACGGCTCCCGTGGAGTACATGCCGCCGTTGTTCGGCCGCTTGATGATGCTCTGCCCGGGGCAGGGCGGGAGCGAGAGGGTGACGGCCTCCAGCCCGCGGACGGTGCGGTTGCCCGTGGCATAGACACGGTTGAAGGCGAGGCCCGTGCGATAGAGCGAATCGAGCGTCGGGGTCAGCCCCTGTTCGTTGCCGAAACGCTCCATGTACGCGGCGCTCATGCTCTCGATCGTGATGAGCACGATATTGCGCCGGATTTCCTCCCCCCCCCGTTCGGCCCGTACGGGGCGCAGGTTCTCGCCCGTACTGCCGTACACCTCGTGCACGAAGCGTTCGGCCTCGGCTTCGGGGCGCGTGAGGTAGAACCGTTCGTAGTCGAGGCTGTTCTTGACGAAGGCGTCGTAGAACTTGTAAAGCCCGTTCGCCTGCAGTTCGTTCACGTAAACGTTCGGGCTGTTCTGGAAACGGGTGTTGAAGTGGAGCAGCCCGACGGCGGCCGCCAGCGCGGCGAGGTAGGCGGGACCTGCCGCGGCCTTCCACTTCCAGCCCGTGAGGCTGTCGGCGCGCACGATGTCGCGCCGGAAGAGATACCACGTGACCACGAGCGTCGCGAGCACGATTCCCAGCGCCATCGGCACGATGGGGTAGGACTCCATGATGTTGCCCACCACCTCGTTCGTATAGACCAGGTAATCCACGGCGATGAAGTTGTATCGTACGCCGAACTCGTTCCAGAAGAAGTACTCGCTCACGCCGTTGAATATCGTGAGTCCCACGCAGAGGACGACGATCAGCGCGAACCATACCGTTGTCCAGTGGCTCCGGATTCCGGGCAGGAAGAGCCGCAGGGCGAACGAGGCGGCCCAATAGCCCAATACGCCCATTGCGATCTGGGGCGCGACGCTGCCGTATTCGTCGAAGATCGTATTGAAGAACGCCACGTAGCAGAATGCTGCGGTGAGTACGCCCAGCGTGATATATCCCCACGGACGGGTGTATTTCGTCCGCGAGATGCTCATCGTGAAGAGCCACAGGAAGGCGAATCCCACGGTCGCGGCGCAGAGGTCGTTCACGGCGCCCAGGAGAAAGATTTCGCACCATTCGCCGAATGCGAATCCCGTGTCGGTCGTCTGTGCGTTGAACGGCAGGACGATGCGCAGGAGCAGCCCGACGACGACGGTCAGCAGGGCGAATTTGAGATAGAGGCCGGTAACCAGCCGGATGCTTTTTTGCATATCGTATCGAATTGTTGGCCGTACAAAGGTAGCGATGATCGCGCAAAGAAGGCGGCCTCCCCAGAGGCCGCCTTCTTCGTTCGGTTCGGAAAATTGTTCTATTTATCTTCGTTCGCTTCCGGGCGCATGACGACTTTCACCATGTTGCCGTCGTCGAGGATCTTTTTGGCCAGCGCCTGCACGTCGGCATTGGTGAGCGAGCGGATCGCCTGCTCCTGTCCGGCGAGGTAGTCGAGTCCCGAGCCGTATTTGGCCTGCAGGTACTGCATCCACGGGCCGTTCTCGTCGAGGCTGTTCTTCCAGTTCTTGAGCATGAACTCGCGGTGTTTCTCGATGTCCTCGGTCAGCGGACCCTCCTCGGCGATCGTGCGCAGCTCCTTGAGGATGATTTCGCACAGTTCGTCGGCCATTTCGGCGTTGGTGTCGAAGGCGATCGTCATGGTGTAGGTCTCGCGCGGAATCCAATCCGTCGATCCGTAAACCTGCACGCCGTACGTGCCGCCCTTCTCCTCGCGGATCGAAACCAGGTAACGCGAGTTGAGTGCCTGCGTGAGGAACGAGAGGGCCGCCTTGTTTTCGAGCGAGTAGTCCATGTCGCCCGTGAAGGTGTAATTGACCGAAACCTTCGGCTGCTGCATCGGGGTGCTGAAATCCTCGGTCACTTCGCCCTTCACCGGATAGGCCTTGTCGTCCGCGAACGTCATGGGCTTCTTCGAGGCGGGGATCGAGCCGATGTATTTCTCCACGAGCGGCTTGAGCGTCTCGGGGTCGATATTGCCGACGAACGTGAAGCGGAAGCTGTTGCCGTCGGGATAGAGCTTCTTGTAGATCGCGGGCAGCGCCTCGAAGCTGAATTCGTCGAGCAGTTCGGTCGAGATCACCTGGCGGCGCGGGTTATGGCCGTAGAGGACGTCGATGACCTTCTCCTGCATCTGGAAGTCGGGGTTCGACTTCGCGTTCTCGAGCTGCGTGCGGAGCATCTTCATCAGGTTGTCGTAGTCGTTGCGGTCGAAGCGCGGCTGCGTGAAGTTCAGGTAAACCAACTGGAGCATCGTCTCGATGTCCTTGGGCGAGCACGAGGCGTTCACCGCGCTGGCGTATTCGCCCACCGAAGGTTGTACGGTGGCCGATTTGCCCGAGAGCTGCTTGCGGAGTTCCGTGGCGGAGAACTTGCCCACGCCCGACATCGAACTTACGGCGGGCATCATCTCGCCCATGTAGTACTCGGCGTCCGGCAGGATCGACAGACCGCCTTTCGACTGCGCGTTCATGCGCACCTCGTCGGCCTTGAACTTCGTGGGCTTCACGACGATCTGCGTGCCGTTGGCGAGCGTCCACACCGTCGCGCCGTACTCCTTGTTCTCCACGGTCTTCTTCACGGGCGAACCCTTCAGCTGGGTCCCTTCGGGGATCAGCGGCTCCTTCACCACGTCGTCCTCGTAGGCTTCGATCTCCGAGGCGGTCACCTTCTCGCGGATGGCGAGAATCTCCTCCTCGGTCGGGTTCGCGATGCCCTCCTTCTCGGGAGCCGTGATGACGATCACCTGGTTCGTCGGCTGGATGGTCTCCTTGGCGAAGGCGTTCACCGTCTCGACGTTCAGCATCTTGATGAGCATGCTGTCGAGCTTCCACTCGGTCTCGGCGTCCGGTATCGGTTCGTTCTTGCGGTAGTTCTCCAGATAGATGTTCACGAACTGCTCGTTGGTGCGGTCGTTGCGGTTGGCGTAGGTGCGTTCCACCTGGCGCATCAGGTTCTCCTGCGCCCGCTCGAACTCGCTCTGCGTGAATCCGTGGCGGCGGATCTTCTCCATCTCGGTATAGAGGGCCTCGAAGCCTTCGGCCAGCTTGCCGTCCTGCGTCATGGCGGTGAAGGCCGTGGCGTTGAGCGTCGGGATGATGCCGATGACGTCGCCCGAGCCCATGCCGGCGCCGAGGAACGGTGCGTCGGGCTGCATGGCGATCTCCTGCAGGCGGGCGTTCTCCATGGTCGTCAGGAAGGATTCGATCACATTGACCACTTCCCAGGCCACCTTGTCGTTCATCTGCGTCGGCATGGCCGGGCGCTTGATGAAGAGCTGCACGCGCGAACCCTGCATTTCGGGGTCGGTGTAGATGCTGACGATCGGCTCCTCGTTGTCGGGCACGACGATCACCTCCTTCTGGGCGGCGTCGGCCGCCGGGGCGGGGATGTCGGCCATCAGCGACTTGAGCCTGGCTTCCGTGGCCTCGGCGTCCAGATCGCCGACGATGACGATCGCCTGGTAGTCGGGGCGGTACCATTTCTTGTAGAAGCGCTCCAGCGCGTCGTGCTCGAAGCTCTTCAGCCCGTCGAGGTAACCGATCAGGTTGCGGTGCTCGTAGCGCGTGCCCTTGCCCAAAGCTTGCAGCAGCTTCATCGTCGAACGCCACGAAGCGCCGTCGCGCGTGCGCAGCTCCTCCATGATGACGCCGCGCTCGGAGTCGATCTCCTCGGGCCGGAGCGCGATGAAGTGCGACCAGTCGTGCAGGATCAGCATGGCCGAGTCGATGATTCCCTGGCGCGAGGTCGGGACGTCCGAAATGTTGTAAACCGTCTGGTCCCAGCTCGTGCCGGCGTTGAGGTTGTAGCCGAATTTCACGCCGACGGTCTCCAGGTACTCGATGAGCTGTTTTCCGGGGAGGTTCTTCGTGCCGTTGAAGGCCATGTGCTCGAGGAAGTGGGCCAGACCCTGCTGGTCGTCCTCCTCCTGGATGGCGCCCACGTTGTGCAGGATGTAGAAGTCGGCCTGCCCCTTGGGCTTTTCGTTGTGCCGGATGTAGTAGGTCAATCCGTTGTCGAGCCTGCCCGTGCGGACCTCCTTGTCCGCCGGTATCGGCTGCATCGGATCGAATTGTGCCATTGCGCTGCCTGCGGCGAACACCGCTGCGGCCAGCATCAGTAATCTTTTCATAGGCATTGGTATTAAAATGGGTTTCTTACTCTTCCGGGGCCGGTTCGGGACGGTATTCGATGATGTCCCCCGGCTGGCAGTCCAGCTCGCGGCAGATCGCCTCGAGCGTCGAGAAACGGATGGCCTTGGCCTTTCCGTTCTTGAGGATCGAGAGGTTGGCGGGTGTGATGTCCACGCGTTCGGCCAGTTCGCCCAGCGACATTTTGCGTTTGGCCATCATTACGTCTATGTTGATTATTATAGCCATCTCTTCCCCCCCCCTTCGTTTGTCGTTCGTACGGATTGCATAAGTCGTTGCGGTATTAGATCGTGAGCTTCTGTTCCTCGCTCAGGTTCTGGCCTATGGCGAAGACTTCGGCGGCGAAGAGAATCAGAATCCCCATGATGACCATGGAGTAGGAGACGTGGAATCCCGTGTCCACGGCATAGCCGTTTCCGGCGAGCAGCTCCGCGGCGCGGCGGCTCATCACCCAGTCCACGGCCGAGCCGATCAGCTCTGCGGCGATCGTCAGCAGGCCGATCGAGCGCAGATACCAGACGTTGCGCCTGTCGAGCGTGCGCTCTTCGCGTATGGAGCGGCGCAGCGAATGGATTATCATGAACATGAGCACGATGATTACGGCGTAGAAGAGCGGTCCGAGCAGCACCAGCGCGTAAAGCCATCCGCTGCCGCCGATCGAGCGGAACGCCAGCGAGAGCGGCGATGCGCCGGGCGCGGGCTCCTCGACGACCAGTCCGAGGCGTTTGACTTCGGCGCGGACCTCCGCTCCGGGTGTCGCCGGAGCGATCCGTATGGCGTCGTCGGGCGTCTCCGTGATCCGGATGTTGTCCAGCATGTAGATCATGCGCGGCGTCCCCGAGCTCCATTTCTCGGCGATGTCCTCGCCGAGTTCGACCCCCTCGGCGGCTCCCCGCGTGAAGTCGGTCAGGACGCTGTGCGCGATGCTCGCCACCAGCACGATGAAAAACGTGATGTAGATGACCAGCAGGCGTTGCAGGAGTGTTTTTTTGTTCTGCATGTTCGGTGTTGTTCGTCTGTTTCTTGGGCAAATATAGCTATTTGATTCCGAAAAACAAATAATATTTATCGTTTTTCGATAATTTTTTATTTCGTGGAGTAAAAAAGACGACCCTCAAGGCCGTCTTGCGGTTGCATGGGAGGGAATCTCTACTCCACGTTGTCCTTCAACTGTTTCCAGATCGAGGCTTCGATGGCCATGTCGATGGAGATGGCCAGCACGACGAGCGCGAACATGACCAGGAAGGTGATGAACCCCACGTCGATCAGGCTGCATACCGCGCCGAGGATGCCGAAGGTGACGCCGAATACGATGCAGAAGACCAGCATCACGAAAAACATGGTCCATTTGCTGCCGTAGGTGGCGTCGTTCGAGGCCTTGATGGCCTCCATCGGGTTCTTGCCCTTCTCGATGAGGAAGTAGTAGGAGAGCGACCAGGCCAGCGAGAGCACGATGCCCGGGATGTAGAGGAATGCGAAGGCGATCAGGATCGGCAGGATCATCAGACCCGTCGTGATGAGGTATTCGCCCATGTAGCGGCGGTACTTGCTGTCGAAGATGCTCGCCGGGTTTATCACCTCGCCCTTGGCCAGTTGTGTGGGCAGGAGCGTGATGGCGATCGTCGTACCGATGTTGATATAGGGAATCCAGATCGTTACGAGGTACAGCACGACGGCCGCCATGATCGAGGGGGCGTTCTTGATGCCGATGCAGAGCGAGTCCCGCAGCGTTTCGGAGAAGTCGAGCGTTTTCGTTTCCATAGTCGTTTGTTTTTAAGGGTTGCGAAAACAAATATAGGAAAAATTCCTATCTTTGTTCCTGTCGAAAACGAAAAAACGGGACCGATGGCAGAAAAATCGCTCTATAATTATCGCGTCGAGCCGCAGGAGGTGGATTTCACCCTGCGGGCGACGATTCCGTCGCTCGGTGCGGCGATTCTCAACACGGCGGGCATCGACGCCCACGGCAAGGGATTCGGCGTGGATGCGCTCAATGCCGACAACCACTCGTGGGTGCTTTCGCGCATGGCGATCGAGTTCGATTTCCAGCCCGTGCAGTACACCGACTATACCGTCGCCACGTGGATCAGCGATTACGGCCGGGTGCTCTCGACCCGTAACTTTACGCTCACCGATGCCTCGGGCCGCGAGTTCGGCCGCGCCGTGTCGCAATGGGCGATGATCGACCTGCGGACGCGTTCGGCGGTCGATCTTTCGTGGGTGGGCGACGCCCATGCCGATGCCATCGTCGATGCCCCTTCGCCGACGGAGCGCCCCCGCAAGATCCGCGAGGTGAACCCCACGCAGCGGTCCGAGCACCGGGTCGTTTACAGCGACATCGACTTCAACCGCCATGTCAATACGATGCGCTATATCGAGATGATGCTCGACATGCTGCCGCTCGAGCTGCTGACCTCGGGCGATCCCGTCCGGCTGGACATCCATTTCCTGAAGGAGTGCCGCTACGGTCAGACGCTCGCCGTCGGCTGCGAACTGCGCGAACGTTCGGCGCTGTTCGAGATCGCGGGCGACGGCGGACCGGCCGCCGTACGCGCCTCGGTCGAGTGGAAATAACCGGCCGCACCCGTGCGGCGGATGGCCCTTTCCGGCCGAAATGCGCGCTTTCCCGTCGGACAGGGCGCGGCAGTTCCCGTGCGGAGGTCGCGTGGAACGGGTTTTGCAGCTCGTGCCGTAAAACCTGTTTTATTATGGAAACTCAAGTCAAGACGGAGAACAAGTACCGGGTGAGCATCGACCTGCTGAACGATGCCGTGGGCAAGGAGATCGCCACCTCCCTGCAATACATGTATTTCCACACCCATTTCGAGGACGACCGCTACCACTATCTTTCGCGGATCCTGCGCGAGATTTCGATCGCCGAGATGCGGCACATCGAGGAGTTCTCGGACCGTATCCTTTTTTTGCAGGGCGACGTGGACATGAATCCCTCGTTCCGCACCCGTCGGATCACCGAGCCGAAGGAGATGCTGCGCCTGGCCATGCAGCTCGAACAGAGCACGATCGACTCCTACAACGAGGCTTCGCGCATCGCCTCCGAGTGCAAGGATGCGGTGACGCACAGGATGTTTCAGGACGTCATCGCCGAGGAGGAGCGGCACCTCGACACGTTCCGCACCGAGCTGCAGAACCTGATCGACTACGGCGGGGAGTATCTGGCGCTGCAATCCGCGGCGGGCAGCGAGCAGGCTTCCCGGAGTTTCGGCCGCAGCGGCGAAGAGGAGTGACCTTCCGGGTCCCGGAAGGACCTGCCCGGCCGGGCGCGAAGCGAAAAACGGAATCCCGTGCGGCGGATTCCGTTTTTTCGGTTATATTTGTGAACGGAAAACCGTCTGCGGCGGGTTTCGGGTTCCGGACGGGAACCGCCGCCGCGGCCGTATCCGGAGCCTATGAAAATTACCGTACTGGGTCCCGCACACCCCTACCGGGGCGGTCTGGCCTCGATTCTGGAGATCATGGCCCGCACTTTCCTGCGGAGGGGCGACGACGTGGACATCAAGACCTTCACGCTGCAATATCCTTCGCTGCTGTTTCCCGGCGAGAGCCAGACCGTGGCGACGCCTCCGCCCGCCGACCTGCGCATCCGGCGGTGCGTCAATACGGTGAATCCGCTGAACTGGCTGTCCGTGGGGCGCACGATCCGCCGCGAACGGCCCGATTTCGTGTTGCTGAAATACTGGACGCCCTTCATGGCGCCCTGCTTCGGGACGATCGCCCGCCTCGCCCGCGGCAACGGACATACGAAAGTGCTGTGCCAGATCGACAATGTCGAACCGCACGAACGCCACCTTTCCGACCGGCCGTTCAACCGCTATTTTCTTTCGTCCGTGGACGGTTTCATTTACATGTCGGAACAGGTGCACCGCGAATTGCGGGCCTATACCGCTGCGCCGGCGCTCTTCTCGCCGCATCCGCTGTTCGAGAACTTCGGCGAACGGGTTCCCCGTGCCGAGGCGTGCGGACGGTTGGGGCTGGACCCGGCGCTGCGCTACGTGCTTTTCTTCGGTCTCGTCCGCGACTACAAGGGACTGGACCTGCTGCTCGGAGCATGGGCGCTTCTGAAGCGCAGGGGGCGGACCGAAGGGCGACGGCTCATCGTGGCGGGGGAGTTCTACACCGCGAAGGAGCCTTATCTGAAACAGATCGCCGCGAGCGGCCTGCAAGAGGAGGTGCTGCTGCACGACCGCTTCATTCCCGACGCCGGCGTGAAGGACTACTTCTCGGCGGCCGATTTCGTCGTGCAGCCCTACAAGACGGCCACGCAGAGCGGCGTGACGCAGATCGCCTACCAGTTCTGTACGCCGATGGTCGTGACGGACGTGGGAGGCCTGGCCGAGATCGTGCCCGACGGGAAGGTGGGGTATGTCTGCGCCCCGACCGCGGAGGCGATCGCCGCGGCCGTCGAACGGATTTCCGATGACGGAACGCTGGCGCTTTTCCGCCGCAACTGCGTCGGGGAGCGCCGCCGCTTCTCGTGGGAGCGGATGTGCGACCGTGTGACGGAGCTTTACGGGTCGGTTTCCGGCACTCCGGAGCGCTGAGCGGGATGCCTGCCGCCGAAAACAGCGGGCCCGGCGCATGCGACATGCGCCGGGCCCTTCTTCTTCATTTATTCGGGGTAGCTCGGGCTACTTCTTGATGTTGGGCAGTTCCAGCCCGTATCCCTTGCTGCGATCCTGCGCCTTGAGCCAGAGGCCGAGCAGGAAGGCGGCGATTCCCAGACACGAGAAGATGAGCATCGGGACGGTGTAGTTGTAGGCTGCGCCTTCGACGCCCTCCTTGATCTGCTCCGCGACGCCGGGGTTCGAGACGTTGAGCGACCAGCCGATGATGATGGGGAAGGCCATCAGGCCGATGTTCTGAATCCAGAAGATCACGGCGTAGGCCGAACCGAGCAGGCGGTTCTCGATCAGCTTCGGAACCGAGGGCCAGAGGGCCGCCGGAACCAGCGAGAAGGAGATGCCCAGCAGGATGATCGCGCTGTATGCGATCAGCGGGGTCAGCGGCACGAGCGCGAAGATCAGATGGCAGGCCGTCATCAGGATCGCGCCGAGCAGGAGCATCGTCGCGCCTTTTCCCCTGTGGTCGAGGTACGAGCCGAGCAGCGGCGTCAGCACCATGGCGCCGATCGGGAACCAGCGGAAGATGTCCGAGGCCTGCTTGGCCGTGATGCCGAGGTTGCTCTGGAGCATGTCCGTGGCGAAGCGCTGGAAGGGGAAGATCGCCGAGTAGTAGAGCACGCAGAGCGCCGCCACGGTCAGGAACGTCCCGCTGGTGAAGAGCCTGCGCAGATCGCTGACCTTGAACTGCTCCTCCGGTTCGCCCGCTGCGGCCGCTGCACCCGTCTGCCGGTCGAGCTTGCGGTCCATGACCGTGAAGACGAGGAACGTGAGGAGGCCGATGCAGAGCAGGACGCCGACCACGGCCACCGGGCGCACGACGCTCGGCGACCCCAGCTCGGCCACCCACGGCGAGAGGCTGAACACGGCGAAGACGCCCAGCCGGGCGATGGCCATTTCGAGACCCATCGCCAGCGCCATCTCCTTTCCGGTGAACCACTTGACGATGGCTTTCGAGACGGTGATACCCGCCATTTCGGTTCCGCAGCCGAAGATCATGAAGCCCAGGCAGGCGAGTTTCGCGCTGGCCGGAATGTCCGTGAGAAACGAGCTGAAGAACTCGAATCCGAATCCTCCCTGACAGAAGTATTCGCTGATGCCGTAGGTCTTGACGGCGGCTCCGGCCACCATCAGCGAGGCCGAGAGCAGCCCCGTGAAGCGCACGCCCATCTTGTCGAGGATGATGCCCGCCACGATGAGGAATCCGCACACGTTGAGAATGAATTCCGAGCCTCCGTAGAGTCCGAATACCGTCGAATTCCAGCCCCGCGAGGTTTCGAGCAGGTTTTTCAGCGGAGAGAGCACATCGACGAACATGTATCCGAAGAACATCGTCGAGGCGATCAGCACCAGCGCCGTCCACCGCGCGAATGCCGAGTCGTTGATTTTTCGTTGGATCGTTTCTGTCATAAAGTTATCGTTGTTGGATTAGTCCTGGGTTTGCGCATAGCGTTTCAGCACCTCGTAGGCCTCCGTGATGCCCAGCTCGCCGGCCTTCGAGAGGTCGAGGCAGCCCTTGCGCGTGTCCTTCATGAAGATCTGGACGATGCCGCGGTTGTAGTATGCCTCGGCGAACGAGGGGTTCAGCCCGATGGCCTTCGTGTAGTCCTCGAACGCTTCGGGAAGCCGTCCCGAGAGCGCTTGCAGGTTGGCCCGGTTGTAGTAGGCATGGGCGAAGTCGGGGAAGAGCTTGAGCGCCTTGTTCAGGTCGGCCACCGCCTCGTCGTAGCTGTACGTGCGTTTGGAGTTGTTGTTGAGCCGGTTCGCCGGGTCGGAGTCGATCGTGATCCGCTGGTAGGAGTTGTCGATCGAGGAGATGAAGTCGATCATTTCGGCCCGTGTGGTCGAACGGTTGAAGTAGAGGAACGGATTCGACGGGTTGCGGTCGATGGCCGCCGTGTAGGTGTTCACCGAGTTGGTGTACTGCTTGATGAGCGCCTGCGACACGCCCCGTTCGAACTGGGTGATCCACGATGCGTCGCCCGCTTTGAGCTCCTCGGCGCGCCGGCGGTCGATGGCCAGCAGCGAGTCGGGGGCGATGTTGCTTTCGCGGCACGAGAGCGTGAGCAGGCCGTCGCCGACGCGGGCGAGGAAATCCTCGACACGCTGCAAGCGGTAGGGGTTCGGCGCGGCCGCCGTGTCGGGCCGCATGAGCGTGAACTTGAACAGCGGCAGCAGGCGCATCTCCTCGCGTCCGCCGTTGTGGCCCGTGATGCGGTCGAAGCTGCCTCCCGCGAACTTGCTGTCGAACGACAGCAGGCGGTCGAAGCGCTGCGTCGTGTCGGCGTAGATCGAGTAGGTGCTGTCGCTCAGCCGCGAGCGGTATTCGGCGATCTTGCGCTGCGCCGTTTCCAGGTCCCGCTTGGCCCCTTTCGGGTCGCGCAGCACCTCGCGCAACCGTCCGCGGTAGATGTAGGCGTTGGCGAAGTCGGGGTAGAGGTCGATGGCCGAGGTGTAGTCCGCGACGGCCTTCTCCAGCTCGCCCAGCTGGGCGTAAACCCCCGCCCGGTTGTAGTAAACCAGCACGTTGTTGGGCGAGTAGAGCGCCACGCGGTCGTAATCCTCCAGCGCGCGGTTGTAGTCGCCGATCTGCGTGCGCAGCATGGCGCGGTTGAAGTAGGTCAGCGAGTTGGTCGAATCGAGCCGGATCACCTTGTCGAAGTCGGCGAGGGCCTGCATCGGACGGTTGGTCGCGTTATAGACCAGCGCGCGGTTGAAGTAGGAGAGCAGGTAGTTCGAATCGCACCGGATGGCCTTGTTGAAGTCCGCCTCGGCTTCTTCGTACTGTTCCTGTTCCAGATGGAGCCCGCCCCGGCGGTTGTAGCCGTTGGGGTCTTCGCGGTTGGTGCGGATCGCCAGGTTGAAGTTGTCGTAGGCGCGCGTGGTGTCTTTGAGGTGGAGGTAGCTCAGGCCCCGGCAGATGTAGGCGTCGGCCACCTTGGTCTCCTGCCGGATGAACATGTCGAAGTCGTCGATCGCCTCGCGGAACTGCTGGTTGAGCAGCCGCGTGACGCCGCGGCTGTAGTAGGGGCCCGGCAGGTCGGGCCGCAGCTCGATCGCCTCGCGGAAATCCTGCAGGGCGTCGTCGTAGTTCCCCAGCCGCGAGCGCGTGATGGCGCGGTAGGTGTAGGCCTGCGTATAGACCGGGTTGAGGCGGATCGCCGTGGAGAAGTCGGCCTCGGCGCCCAGCAGGTCGTCGAGGTTGTATTTGGCGATGCCGCGCAGGAAATAGCCTTCGTAGGCCTTTTCGTCGAAGCGCAGCAGCGTGTTGAGCGTGCGTATGGCCTCCTGGTAGTCGTTGTTCATCATGCACGACCGCCCGACCCAGAAGAAATACTCCCGGTTGTACTGTGCCTGCGCCCGGACACCGCACAGCAGCGCCCACGCAAGGAGGATTCCGACGACGAGTTTCCGCAATTTTTCGCTCATGCTGCTTCCCAAACGTGCTTTTCTGTTCGTTTATTATTCCAGCTCGTAACCGAAGCGCCGCAACTGGCGGTCGTCGTTGCGCCAGTCCTCGCTGACCTTGACGAAGAGTTGCAGGAACACTTTCTTCTGGAGGAACTGCTCCATGTCCTCGCGCGCGGCCTGCCCGACACGCTTGAGCTTTTCGCCCTTGTGGCCGATCAGGATGCCTTTCTGCGACTCGCGCGAGACGTAGATCGTCGCCGCGATGCGGTCGATCGCCGGCTCCTCGCGGTAGCTTTCGATTTCGATCTGGCAGCAGTAGGGTATCTCCTTGTCGTAGAAGCGCAGGATCTTTTCGCGGATGATTTCCGAGGCGAAGAACCGCAGCGTCTTGTCCGTGAGCGTGTCTTTGGGGTAGAAGGCCGGGCCTTCGGGCAGCAGGTCGAGAATCGTCCGGAACACGCCCTCGACGTTGAAGCCCTCCCTGGCCGATACCGGCACGATCCGCGCCGCGGGAATTTCCGCCTGCCATTTCCCGACCAGCGCGTCGAGCACCGCAGGCGTCGAGAGGTCGATCTTGTTGATGACCACGATCGTCGGGATGCCGCTGCGGTTGATGCGGTCGATGATCCCGGCCGCGCGTTCGCTCTGCTCGACGGTGTCGGTGACGTAGAGTATCACGTCGGCGTCGGTCAGCGCGCCCGTGACGAACTTCATCATCGACTCCTGCAATTTGTACGTGGGTTTGAGGATGCCCGGCGTGTCGGAATAGACGATCTGGAAGTCGTCGCCCGAGACGATGCCCATGATGCGGTGGCGCGTGGTCTGCGCCTTGGAGGTGATGATCGAGAGCCGTTCGCCGACGAGGGCGTTCATCAGCGTCGATTTCCCGACGTTGGGGTTGCCGATGATATTTACGAAGCCGGATTTGTGCATGGGGCTGTTCGGGATATGATTCGGACAAAGGTAGCGATAAAATAAAAGCCCTGCAAACGCTTCGGGGGATAATTTGCCCGTTCGCCCGCACAAATTGCGGCGCCGGCGACCGTCCGGGCATGAAAAAGCGGCCGTATGAGCTTCGTAGCTGCATACGGCCGCCGGAGCTCGGCGGACGTGCGGGGCATTCCCCGGTACGCCCGGTGCGGGGCTATTTCTCGCTGAACCCGGCTACGTCCTCACGGCTGGTCGGATAGAGCTGGTAGGTTCCTTTATATACCTCCATCACGCCGGTCAGGTTCGCCGTCTTCTGGGCGATCTTCTCGTCTGCAAACTCCGCGTAGCGGGTTACGCGGGCGGGAATCGTCTCGCCGGTTTCGCCCGTGAAGTCGGTCGTCGTGGTCTTGCCGTCCACCACCCACGTCGTAGCGTCTTTGGCGGGCGTCAGGTTCTTCACCGTCACGTATTGGCCGAGGTAATCGGCGGCTTCCGCGTCGGTGATCTCCGGGACCTTCATTTCGGCCTTCTCCTCCGTTGCGAATACCGTGGCCTTCAGCAACTGCGGAAGTCCCTGGTAATTGTCGTATTCGGCATACCGGAGGCTGACCACGACCTTCGTGCCGACGGGCAGCGTCTTTTCCGTGTGGTCCTCTCCCTTGATGATGATGCCGCTCTTGGCTTCGCCCGTGTTGTCCACCAGCGAGATCACCTGATAGAGGTTGCCGCCCTCGTTATTGGCCGCCACGTAACCCTTTACGGCCACCAGGTCTTTCAGCTTGTCGCCTGCGGTCGCCGAGGCGAGCTTCTCGTTGAGTTCCCTGACCGTCAGCGCCGTACTCTCGTCGGGCATGGTCTCCTGTTCGGTGGCTTCGAGCGATACGGTCATCGTGTTGAGGTATTTGGTCGTCGATCCCGAGACGCCGATGGCGTATCCCGTCACCTTCACTTCGCGGTCCACGAGCGCCTCCACGTTGAGGTCGCCGTTGGGGTAGAGCACCGAACCCTGCACGGCGGTTCCATCTACCAGCACGTTGTAGTGCGTCTGGTAGATTTCGTCGCGGTAGGAGGTCAGCGTACCCACGTACTCCACGTACCGGATTGCGGGATTCTTCACATAGGCGTCGAAATCGGATGCCGAGAACTTATCGGGCGCGGGCTGCGTGAACGAGCTCTTGCCGAGCGTCTCGATTTCGCTCGTCTCGTCGAACTGCTTCATGCCGCCGTATTCGGTCGTCGGGCCCGTAACGGCCACCTTGTCGCCGATTTCGGTGCCGTGGTTCTTCTTGAAGACGAGGATCGTGCCCGTGGCGTCCTTTACGAGGAACCCTTTGGTGTGCGTGGCGATCACCTGTCCCTCGATGGCGTATTTCTTGTCGGTCGGTGCGGCAAGCACGTCGGCGATCGTGGATTTTTCGATCTCCTCGCTGCCGCCGAAAACGATCTGCTGGCCGCCGTTGCCGGCTTTGAGCAGCACGTCGTCGATGCGGTTCACGCTGCTGGTGACGGCCACGAATTTGATATAGAGCGTCGATACGCCTTCGGGCAGCGTGAAGTCGGTCTTGGCCAGACGCCACTGGCCCGGATCGTCGGCCACGTCGAAGTCGTATTCGAGCGCCTGCGACCAAGTCTGGCCGTCCTGCGAGACGCGCACCTCGAAGTTGGATTTGAGGAAGGCGTTGGACGCGCCCTGCGCATACCGCTGCGCGCCGAACGAGAGCTGCAGGTTGCGGTCCGTCACGGCGATCTTTTCGATCGTGAAATGGTTGGGTGCGGTGCTGAAGAAGATGTTGTTCTTGCCCGAACCGTCGTAGAGCGAAAGGTCGCCCTTCGAGGACTGGTTGGCGCGTACCGACATGCTCTTAAAGTCGTAGGTCACGTCGTTTGCGCCCGAACCCTTGTGGTTGATCCATCCGTCGAACTGGTCGAGGTAGGGCCACGACGAACCGGTTCCGTAGGTCTGCGAGGCCAGTTCCTTGTCGAACGTGCTGTAATAGATGGCCCCTTCGGGAACCACCTCCTCGTATTCGCCCAGGTCTTTGACCTCTGCCGGGATGGTGTACATGTAGCTCTTGTAGGAGCCGAAGAGCCAGCCGGTGATCTCGACCTCGTGGTTGTTGTATTTCTTTTTGAAGTCTTCGCTCATGTAGTCGAGGCTTCCCTGGATCGAGGTCCCCTCGATTTCGACGTTGGTGTAGTTGCCCGACACGAGCACCACGCCCGTATAGGTCACGTATTTCACCTCGGGAGCATCCATGTAGGCTTCGATTTCGGCTGCCGAGAAGGCGGCGGGTTCGGGTCGGGCCGGGTTGTCGTCGTGGCCCGTCTTGTCGAACGAGCAGCCCTTGCCGAACTGCAACAGGCCGTTGCGGCTTTCGGTTTTGCCCGTCACGGTCACGATGTCGCCGTCCTCCAGCCCGTGAGCCGCGCCCTTGAACGCGTACATGCGGGCGTCGCCCTGCTGGAGCAGCACGCCCTGCTCGTTGTGGCCGATGACCGTGGCTTCTTTCACCGAGAAGGTCGATCCGGGTTCGGCGGCGAGCACCTCTTCGAGCGTGGCGTCGGAGCCCGTCACAGTGAAACGCTCTTCGGTGAGCTGGATGTCGTCGATGTTGCGGGGCGAGAGCTGCAACGTGGTGTTGTAGATGCCTGCGATACCGGCGATCGAGCCGCTTTTGTCGGTCGGAATGGGTTCCGAGGCGAACGAAGCGTTCTGTATGGTGCGGATTTTATACGACTGGCCGTCGAGGGTCTCCATCGAGACGTTGCCCTTGTTGCTCGAACTGTTCCACGTGCCCGATTCGCTTGCCTCGGGCTGCGTGTGCTCGATCTTCACGTACTGCGATTCGTACGCTCCGATCTTGTCGGCCGTGATGACTACCGGATCGAGCGGTTCGATGCGCTCGACGAGCTCCGGTTTGTTGTGGGTCGAAATTTGGAGCAGACCGTTGAAGAGCTGCGCCGTGGCGTCCGAGAGCGAAACCGCGATCACGTCGCCCGGCTCGAAGGTGTTGTTGCTCTGGCTGATTTCCAGTGCTACGCCTGCTCCGCCCTCCTGCGTGTCATCGGCGATATTGACGATGAAGGGCTGCTGGTTTCCCCCCCCCCTTGTCCGATACGACGATACCTTGCAGGCTCTTGGCCCGGATTTCGTCGGACAGGTCGGTTTCGTCGCCGCCCGGCTCGTTCTCCAGCACGAGGCTGCGGATTTCGGCCACGTTCGTCTCAGGGCCTTCGTCCACGCCGCCCGGGGTCTGCTTCACGGTGCATTTGCCCTCGTCGGTGATGCCCATGTACCCCGTGGCCGTTACCGTGATGACACCCGTGCGCGACGTTTCGTTGGCGGGAACGGTCACTTTCACCGTCGCCGAACCCTTGCCGCTCGCGGGGGCGGTTTCGATCCAGTCGGCGTTGGTTTCGATCTTCCAGTCGATCTTGCCGTTGAGTTTGATTTCGAGCTCTTTGGTCTGCGTCTCGGCGCAGTCGAAGAGCAGCGATTGCGTCACCTCGATCTCCGGGATCGTGGTGTCGTCGTTCGTGTCGTCGTCCGAACACGAACCCAGACCCGCTCCCAGCGTCAGCATGACAGCCGCGAGGAGCGTCCGTTTCCAAAAACAGAATTTTTGCATGGTTATAAAATTGGTTAATAAGGAGTGTCTCTGTTTCCGTCGCCGCAAATGTACGCATTTCCTCCGCGAGGCGGTGTGAAGAATCCGTGAAGATTCGCCGCGGAGCGCACACAATAAATCCCACATTTCCGGAATGTGGGATTCGTGCGTCGGGCCGGGTGCTATCGCCGGCCCGGTATTCTGGGCATCTTCATGTTGCCGCCCGCCACGGCCTTCATCATCTTGCGCGTGTCCTCGAACTGCTTCATCAGTCGGTTCACGTCGGCCATCGTCGTCCCGGAGCCTTTGGCGATGCGTTCCCGCCGCCGTGCGTTGATGATCTCGGGGTGTTCGCGTTCGGCGGGGGTCATCGACGAGATGATCGCCTCGGTCTGCTTGAAGACGTCGTCCGGAATGTCCACGTTCTTGAGCATCTTGCCCATGCCGGGGATCATCGAGGCGAGGTCCTTCAGGTTGCCCATCTTCTTGATCTGCTGTATCTGGGCGATGAAATCGTTGAAGTTGAACTGGTTCTTGACGAGTTTCTTCTTCAGGCGGCGGGCCTCCTCCTCGTCGAACTGCTCCTGGGCGCGTTCCACGAGCGACACGACGTCGCCCATGCCGAGGATACGGTCGGCCATGCGCTCCGGGTGGAACACCTGCAGGGCGTCCATCTTCTCGCCGTTGGATATGAATTTGAGCGGTTTGTCCACCACCGAACGGATCGAGATCGCCGCACCGCCGCGCGTGTCGCCGTCGAGCTTGGTGAGCACCACGCCGTCGAAATCGAGCCGGTCGTTGAACTCCCGGGCCGTGTTCACGGCGTCCTGACCCGTCATGGCATCCACGACGAAGAGCGTCTCCGAGGGTTTCACCGCGGCCTTGATGGCCGTGATCTCCTGCATCATCGCCTCGTCCACGGCCAGACGGCCCGCCGTATCGACGATTACGACGTTGAAGGCCTTCTGCCGGGCGTAACGGATCGCATTCTCGGCGATCTCCACCGGATTGCGGTTGCCCTCCTCGGTATAGACCTCCACGCCGATCTGGCTGCCGAGCACCTTGAGCTGGTCGATGGCCGCCGGGCGGTAGATGTCGCCGGCCACCAGCAGCACCTGCCGGCCCTTCTTGCTTTTGATGAACGAAGCCAGTTTGCCCGAGAAGGTCGTCTTGCCGGAACCTTGCAGACCCGCGATGAGCACCACGGCCGGCGTGCCGTCGAGCCGGATGTCCGAGGCCGTGCCGCCCATGAGTTCGGCCAGCGAGTCGCGCACGATCTTGGTCATCATCTGGCCCGGCTTGACGGCCTTGAGCACGTCCTGGCCCAGCGCCTTCTGCTTCACCTCGTCGGTGAAGGTCTTGGCGACCTTGTAATTGACGTCGGCGTCGATGAGCGCGCGGCGGATTTCCTTGAGCGTCTCCGCGACGTTGATCTCCGTGATGCGGCCCTCGCCCTTGAGTATTTTGAACGACCGTTCGAGTTTGTCGGTTAAGTTTTCAAACATAGGGTGTCGATTGCTTGTTCCGGAGCGCAAAGATACGAAAAAAGGCGGAATTACCTTTTGTCCTGCTACTTTTTTGTGCCTTGCGGGCGAAAAGCCCGTTTCCGCAGCGTCCGCCCGCCGTTCGGGCGGTCCGATTCGTCGTCCCGCTCGTCTGCGACGGCCCGCGGTTTTCGGTTTTGAATGCCGTGAATTTATCGAGGTATTGATTTGTGGTAAAATATTTTCCGATCGAATGCATTGTATTGTTAATTTATTTATTAAATTTGAGCCCGAATAGAAAATCCGAACGACCTATGAAGAACCTGTTTCTCTCCCTTTTCCTCGCATTTTCGCTGCCGCTCTGCCTCCCGGCGCAGGAGAGGCCGGAGTGGAAGATACTCTGTCCCCGGAATGCCGCGAAGGTCTATCGTCATGCGGCCGACGAGTTCCGGGATTTTTACCGCGCCGTCACGGGCCGTGAGCTGGAGATCGTGCAGGAGCCTGCGGAGGGCGTTCCGATGGTCGTCATCGGTTCCGACTGCGTCAATCGGTTCACCCGCGATGCCGTCGAGCGGCGGCTGATCGCACCGCTCGACCTCGGAGCCGAAAGCGACGCCTACCGCATCGTGTCGGCCCGCGACGGGGAGCGCGACCTGCTCTTTCTGGCCGGCGGCAACGGCCGGGCGACGCTCTATGCCGTTTACGACTTCTTCGAGCGGCAGGCCGGATGCCGCTATTTTTGGGACGGGGACGTGATTCCCGCGCGGGAGACGATTCAGATGACGGGGCTCGACGTGCGCGAAACGCCGCATTTCTACTACCGCGGACTCCGCTACTTCGCCCACCGCAGCCTCGGCCGCTTTCAGGCCGAGCACTGGGGGCCCCGGGAGTGGGAGCGCGAGATCGACTGGATGCTCAAGAAGCGGCTGAACCTCTTCATGCTCCGTATCGGCATGGACGACGTTTTCCAGAAGGCGTTCCCCGATGTCGTGCCCTATCCGCCCGCGGACGGACCGCTTCCCGAGGCCAAGCCACGGTCGTTCTACGACCGCACGACGGCCTGGCCGCTCGAATACCGCGGCGAGCTGCGCCGCCACATACTGCGCTATGCCGCCGAGCGCGAGCTGATCCATCCCGAGGACATGGGCACGATGACCCATTGGTACAGTTGCACGCCGAAGGCGTTCCTCGAGGCGGAGAACCCCTCGTTCTGCCCCCAGTCGGGCGGCGCCTACGTGGGCGATCCCTGCAATGCCGTGTGGGATATCCGCGACGACCGCAATCTGGACAACTACTGGAAACTCACGCAGACGCATATCGACGCATACGGCTCTCCGCAGATGTTCCATACGATCGGCATTGCCGAGCGCGAGGTGTTCGAGGACCGTTCGGACAATCTGGAGATGAAGCTCTACGCCTACCGCCGCATCCTTGCGAAACTCCGCGAACACTATCCCACGGCGCCCGTGCTGATCGCCTCGTGGGACTTCTACCTGCCCGGATGGAAGGGGGAGGAGATCGGCCGGCTCCTTTCGCAGCTCGATCCCGCGCGGACGATCATCCTGGACTACACCTCCGACCTGCCGTCGAACCAGAGCAACACCGACTTCACGAACTGGGGCGTGGTGGGCCGCTTCCCCTATACGTTCGGCATTTTCCATGCCTACGAGTGGGAGAACGACATCCGCGGCTATTACGACCTGATCGCCGAACGGCTGCCCGTCGCGGCGTCCGACCCCATGTGCAAGGGCTTCGTCTTCTGGCCCGAGACCTCGCACAGCGATCCGCTCGTTATGGAGTTCTTCACCCGCAATGCCTGGTCGCCCGACGCGATGCGCCCCGAGGAGCTGCTTCCGGAGTTCTGCCGCGACCGTTACGGCCGGCACGCCGCCGTGATGGAGCGTGCGTGGCGCGCCGCGCTGCCGCTCGCGGAGTTGTGCGAGGAGCTGCCGCTCCGCTTCCGCGACATCCGCGAGATCGCGCAGGCCAAGCCCGATTCGGCCGCCGTCGGGACGTTCGCGCAAACGCTGGAGCGGATCGCTCCGCAGCTGGCCGGCGCTTCCGACGTGCTGGATGCGCTCGCCGCCATGCCTTACGGCCGGGGCGACGCCTTCGTCGATCGGGATGCCATCGACCTCGCGCGCACGGTCGTGAGCCGTCTCTTCACGGTGCGGTACTACCGCTACCTCATCGCCCAGCGGGCTTGGGAGCGGGGCGACGTGACGGCCGCCGAGGTGCGCCGTGCGGGTTCCGAAGCCCGGATGCTGCTCGCCGCCCTGCGCGACGTGCTCGCCCTGCACGACGACTACTCGATGCTCTCCTCCCTGCGGCGGATCGAGGAGGTCCGCGCTCCGATCAATCCCGCATTCGAGCAGGCGCTCAAGGGCAACGCCGAGAACAGCTATTGCCGCACCTACATCAGCGAGTTGTTCGACTACTACTACCTGCCCGAGTTCGACCTCTATATGAAAGAGATCGACCGGGAGCTGAAGTCGCGGGAGCGCGTGCTGACCTACGACTCCGTCCGGATGGAGATGCAGCCGATCGTGGATGCGTTCTATGCCAGACCGCTCGGCGAAATGACGCCGCGCAATCCCCGTCCGCGCACCGAAGCGGAGTTCCGCCGCCAGATGGAGACGCTCGCCGCCCGGCTGCGCCGCATGTAGCCCCGTTCTCGAAGGAGCTGTCTTTGGCGTTTTGTGCCGTATCTTCGGCATCTTCGGCCGTCGGATTTGCAGATTGACCCGAAAAGGCTATATTTCCGGAAGTACCGCATTTGCCCAAATGCCGAACATGGAACGACTAACGACCGCCCTTGCCGGATGTCTCGCCTTTGTTGCGCTCCATGCGCAGTCCGTCTCCGAATCCGCTCCGGATCCCGCCTTCGTGAGAAAGCGGGTCCGTAACAAGGAGATCGGCCTGCGCTACGGGGTTCAACCTCTTTACCTCGCCCCTGCACGACGGACAGTACGCCTCTGTTCCGTTGCAGTTCTCCTGGCGCTCGGGCGTGCGGCGCATGCCGACCTCATCGCCCGACGGCTGTTATTACAACGGGACCTGGTATCCGGACCGTGATATGGCGGCCCCCTCCGTCGGCCGGACCCTTTTCGAAACCTTCGTGCCGGAGGTTCCTTCGGTGTTCGAACTGCATGCGGGCCTGACGCCCGGCCTGCTCTTCGGCCCGATCCATTCGCAGGACGAGGGCTTGTATGACATCCGGCAACGATTTGTCTGTACGGCGGATGCGGGAGGACGGTTGAATCTGCCGATCGGCCGTGTCCGTCTATTCATCGACTTCACCTACCATTACTACCTGACGCGCAGTTTCGATGAGGGGATACCGCGCCCAGACCGGGTGCTTGGTCCGCCGCACCGCTCGTTTGTCGGCCTCAGCGGCGGCCTTGCCCTGACGTTCTGACTGTTTTACAGCAGTCCGGCTTCGTAATAGACGACGATCTGCTCGATGATCCGGTCCTCACCCTCCTTGTCGTATTCCGACTTGAGGTTCTGTCCGAAGATGCGCGACACGCCCTGCCAGAATCCGGCCACGAATCCGCCGCGGAATTCGCGCAGCACCTCGTAGGCCGTATAGTCCGTCTCGCGGTCGATGAGCTTGAGCAGCACGCGCCCTTCGGTGCGGGTCATGTGTTTGGCCACGGGGGTGTACTCCTCCTTGATCTGGCGATAGACCTCCCGGATATAGGCTTTCTGCGCCTTCCTGTCCGGCAGGCGGAGCAGTTCGCCCTCCATTTCGGCCATCTTGGCGCGGGCGGCCCTGGCCACGGGATAGACGCGTTTGACGGCCCGCACCAGTTTCTGATATCGGCGCAGGTCCGCCGGACGGTCGAAGACACAGACCGGAAGGATGTGCACGAACGGGATCGAGTCGCCCCGTTCGACGATCCACTCCTGTCTGAGGAAGCCGTGGCCGCCCTGCGCCAGCGCTCCGGAGAGCGCGGCCGTGCATGCGACGAGGAGAAGGGCCAGCCGTTTCTTCATGATCGGAAAAATCGTTACCTTTGCGCATCCTGCGCACCCCGGTGCGCAGGATGCCGCCGGAGCGGATACGGTCCGGAGGCAAAGGTAATTCAAAAATCGTTTGACGTAACACCGAAAAGAGAGATCGTATGTTGGAAAAGGGACTTTCCGCCCGGAGCACGACGACCGTAACGGCCGGCAATACGGCCGTTGCGATGGGCTCGGGCGACCTCGAAGTATTCGCCACCCCCGCGATGGTGGCCCTCATGGAGAACGCCGCGATGCGGGCCGTGGCCGCCGCGCTGCCCGAAGGGGCGACCACCGTGGGCGCCGAGATGAACGTGACCCATATCAAGCCCTCGGGGCTCGGGGCCGAGATCACGGCCACGGCCATCCTCGCTGAGGCGGAGGGGCGCAAGCTGACCTTCAACGTCGGGGCCCGCGATGCCGAAGGAATGATCGGCGAGGGGGTTCACGTGCGTTTTGTGGTGGACCGCGCGAAATTCATGTCCAAGGTGAAGTGACCCGGCCGGATACTCGGGATCCGGAGCGGTTTCCCGCCGCCCTTTCCGCGGAGGACGGGGAAGCCTCCGCGGAAAGGGCGGGGCGGCCGCCGGTTACGTGCGGAAATGCGAAAGGGAGAAGACCTCGCGGACCTCTCCCTTTCGTGTTGAGCTGCCGGGATTCGAACCCAGAACGACAGAACCAAAATCTGCTGTGTTACCATTACACCACAGCTCAAACATTCGCTCGAAAGCGGCACAAAGATACGTAAAAAATCCCAATATCCAATTTTGTGCGGGCAGATTATCTTTTACGCTGGCTGATTGTCTGTCGTCCGCCGCATTTTCCGGATCGTCCGGCCGCGGGTCTCTCCGGAGCCGCGGGTCTCTCCGGAGAGGAAATTCCGCGGCGGATCGCCGCGGTGCGCTCCGGACTGCGGCGTCCCCGCCTCCCGTCCGGATTCCTTTCCGGGTCCCGGCCGTCCGGCACGTGCTCCGGTGCGGCCGGTCCGCACGACGTCGCGTCGTCGATGCGTCCGGCGAGGAGCTCCGTCGTCTCCCGGCGCCTCCCGGTCGTCGCGCCGCGGTCTCATGCCTTGCGCGCTTTACGGTGCGAGACGAGCGCTGCGATCCAGAGCAGCACGATCGCCCCGATGACGGCCGTGACGAGACTGCCCAGCGTGCCCGCCGCCACGAGTCCGAAGAGCGAGAGCAGCCAGCCTCCCAGCACGCCGCCGATGAGTCCGACGATCAGATTGACGATAAGGCCCGAGCCGCTGCCCTTGACCAGCAGGTTGGCGATCCATCCGGCCGCCAGCCCGATAAGCAGATACCATAGGAAATACATAGTCTTTCGTTTTTTGTGACGTGAAGACCGAGTGCAAAATCCGTACCCGCCTGCGGTTCCGGGCCGCGGTGCGCGTCCGCCGCGTCAGCGCGCCGTTTTCAGCGCGCGGGCCAACTGATCGGGGCACGAGGTTCCCTTGCCGCGGCAGTCGATGCCTTCGAGCCGTGCGATGGCCTCTTCGGCCCGCATGCCGCTGACGAGCGCCGCGATGCCCTGCGTGTTGCCGTGGCAGCCGCCCGTGAAGACGACGCTGCGGATCGTCTCTCCGTCGAGTTCGATGTCGATTTGCCGGGAGCAGGTTCCCCGGCAGGTGTAGGATATTTTCCGGATCATGATGTCGTATTGTCGTTTGCGGCGCAAAGATAGCGCAATGCGGGGGAAGACGGGCGGAATCTTTCACAAAATGTTGAAAACTTCTGTGCCGGGGGCTTTGAATTGCTCCGGATTCTGCGGACCTTTGTCCTTGCGGAGGTTTCCCTTCGTCCGCCGGACGGAGGGATAAGAGGGAACCGGGTGCGAATCCCGGACAGTTCCCGCTGCTGTAAGCGTCATAGGCCGCAGACACGTCTCGAGCCACTGTTCCCTGCGGGGAGCGGGAAGGCGTCTGCGGATCGGCGCGAGTCAGAAGACCTGCCTCCGCGCAGCAATGTCCGGTCCTGCGGGGAAACGGGGCCTATTGTGAAACACATATATTCGTTTACAATGGATTACGCACAGATTTCCATCATCAAACGTGATGGCAAGACGGAGCCTTTCTCGCTGGAGAAGATCGTCCGCGCCATCACGAAAGCCTACCGTGCGGGCGGCATCACGGACGAGGAGCAGACCATCGCCCGTGTGGCGGCGGAGGTCGCCGGAGCGATTTCGAAGAACGAGATTTCGGTCGAGGAGATTCAGGACATGGTCGAGGAGCGGCTGATGCGCCTCAATCCCTCGATCGCCAAACGCTATATCATCTACCGCGAGTGGCGCAACGTCGAGCGCGACCGCCGTTCGTCGATCAAGGGGGTCATGGACGGAATCGTGACGGTGGAGAAGAACGACATCAACCTCTCGAACGCCAACATGTCGTCGCACACGCCCGCCGGGCAGATGATGACCTTCGCTTCGGAGATCACGAAGGACTATGCGCTGAAGTACCTCGTGGGCGTGCGCCACGGCCGCGCGCACCGCGACGGCGACATACATATTCACGACCTGGACTACTATCCCACGAAGACCACGACCTGCATCCAGTACGATCTGGAGGACATCTACCGGCGCGGCTTCTCCACCAAGAACGGTTCGGTGCGCACGCCGCAGTCGATCCAGAGCTACGCCACACTGGCCACGATCGTCTTCCAGACCAACCAGAACGAACAGCACGGCGGGCAGTCGATTCCGGCCTTCGACCGTTTCATGGCTCCGGGCGTGCTGAAGACCTTCCGCAAGCACGTCGTCGATACGGTGTCGTTCCTTTGCGTGCTCAGAGGGGCCGGGGAGCCGGATCGCGGACGGCTCAAAACACTCTGCGCCGAACATCTCCCGACGATCGAGCTCTCCGACGAGCGGATCGCCGCGCTGGGCGGGGCCCTCGCCGATGCGGGGATCGGCCTTTCGGACAAGGAGCTGCGCGGTATCTGGGAACAGTCCTACAAGGCCACGCGCAAGGAGACGCATCAGGCGATGGAGGGATTCATCCACAACCTCAATACGATGCACTCTCGCGGCGGCAATCAGGTGGTTTTCAGTTCGGTGAACTACGGCACGGACTTTTCGCCCGAGGGGCGCATGGTGATCCGCGAACTGCTCTCCGCCACGGTCGAGGGGCTGGGGCACGGCGAAGTGCCCGTCTTCCCGATTCAGATTTTCAAGGTCAAGGAGGGCGTTTCGTGGTGCGAGGAGGACTATCGGGCGGCCGTCCGGGATTTCGACAAGGCGCTGGCGGGCGAAATCCGGTTCCGGACGCCGAATTTCGACCTGCTTGTCGAGGCGTGCCGCACGACCTCGGTGGCGCTGTTCCCCAACTTCATGTTCCTCGACGCGCCGTTCAACCGCCATGAGAAGTGGCGCATCGACGACCCGGACCGCTTCCGCTACGAGGTGGCCACGATGGGCTGCCGCACGCGCGTCTTCGAGGACCTGCACGGCGAGAAGACCTCGTGGGGCCGCGGCAACCTCTCGTTCACCTCGATGAACCTGCCGCGGCTGGCCATCGAGGCGGTGCGCGAGGCTTCGGACCTGATTCCCGACGGCAACAAGCACGCCATCCGCAAGGAGGCGCGCGAGATCTTCCTCGAATCGGTTCGCAAGACGGCCTCGATGATCGCCGAGCAGCTCTACGAGCGCTACCAGTTCCAGCGCACGGCCCTCGCGCGGCAGTTCCCGTTCATGATGTCGAACGATGTCTGGAAGGGCGGCGGCGCGCTGCAACCCAACGACGAGGTGGGCGACGTGCTGAAGCACGGCACGCTGGGCATCGGCTTCATCGGCGGCCACAACGCGATGGTGGCCATCTACGGCGAAGGGCACGCCACCTCGAAGGAGGCGTGGCAGACGCTTTACGATGCCGTTCTGACGATGAACCGCGTGGTCGAGGAGTACAAGGCCCGCTACGGACTCAACTACTCCGTGCTGGCGACCCCGGCCGAGGGGCTGAGCGGCCGCTTCACGCGCATGGACCGCAAGCGTTACGGCGAGATTCCGGGCGTCACCGACCGCGACTACTACGTCAATTCGTTCCATGTGGATGTCCGCGAACCGGTGTCGATCGTCGAGAAGATCCGCCTCGAGGCGCCGTTCCACGCCATCACGCGCGGCGGCCATATCACCTATGTCGAGCTGGACGGCGAAGCGAAGAAGAATCCCGTGGCGATTCTCAAGATCGTCAAGGTGATGCAGGATTCGGGCATCGGCTACGGGTCGATCAACCATCCGATCGACACCTGCCGCAAGTGCGGTTACCGCGGGGTGATCTACTCGAAATGTCCCGTCTGCGGTTCGGACAACATTTCGCGCATGCGCCGCATCACGGGCTACCTGACGGGCAGTCTCGAATCGTGGAACTCCGCGAAGCAGGCCGAGGAGCGCGACCGGGTAAAACACAGATAATCCGCTTTTGGCGATTATGTCTGTCGTTTCACTTTCCGCCCTCGCTTCTTCACGGCTTTCGGCCGTGTTTGCAAGTGCGACCCACCACCAAACCCCCGTATTGGCGGGGGCTCTTCTGTTCGGGACACTCCGGCAGGGGCGGACATGCTTGGCGCATGTGCAACCCGCGCCGGGGACGGCGCGTGCCGCAGACGGATCCGTCCGAATTCCTAAATCGTCTCCGCAGGAAATGTATATCTGACCCTGTTTTACCGATGGAACCACTCCGCATCCTGGCCATTTATCCCGAAACCATCTCTGATGGCTACGGCCTGCGTTACGCGATCTATTTCGCAGGGTGTGCGCACCGTTGTCCCGGGTGCCACAATCCGCAGAGCCACGATCCGCTGGGCGGCGAACCGCTGACCGCGGAGTGGACGGAGCGGATCTGCGACGCGATCGCGGCGAACCCGATTCTGGACGGTGTGACCGTCAGCGGCGGCGATCCGCTGCTGCATCCCGCGGCGATGGCGGCCTTTCTGCACCGGGTGCGGGAGCGCACGGGGCAGAACGTCTGGTGCTATACGGGCTATACGCTCGAGGAGTGCCTCGCGGACCCGGCGCGCCGGGAGTGCCTGCGCTGGATCGACACGCTGGTGGACGGCCGCTACGTCGAGGCGCTGCGCGACCTGTCGCTCGATTTCCGGGGCAGCCGCAACCAGCGGCTCATCGACGTCGCGGCGCTGCATCTGTTTGGCTGACCTCCGTTTCCGGTGACGGATATGAAAAAAAGAGCTGCAAATCCTTGCAGCTCTTTTTCGTATGATGCGCGGCCTCTACTGGCGCTGGAGGTCCGAATTGTCGGCCACGACCATGTTCTTGTCGATGCGCAGCGTCACGTTGCCGTCCACCTCGATCAGCAGGGTGGTCTCCTTGACCTCCTTCACCGTGCCGTAGATGCCTCCGGCCGTGATGATCTTGTCGCCCTTTTTCAGCCCGTCGCGGAACGCCTGCATCTGCTTGCGGCGCTTGGCTTCGGGCCGCCACATGAAGAGCCAGAGGACCAGCACCATGAGGCCGATCATAATGATGAAGCTGTACTGTTGCATGAAGCCCGGCTGAGGTTGTGCGGGCGCCGCTGCCTGAAGAAAATCGATCATAATCTTATTCGCTTTTTTAAGTGTTTGTTCGGTTCAGCACGGCAAATATACGAAATATCGGCGAATTTGCAAGCCCTCACTCCACCTCCGCTTCGGCGTAAAGCCGCAGCGGGCGCTGCGCTCCGGCCAGCGTCACGTCGAGCGTTTTGAGCTGCCAGCCCCGCGTGCCCCGCGAATCGAAGCTCATTTCGACTCGCTGCGCATCCCCCGGTGCGATCGGTTCGGAGTTGAATTTCAGCGTCGTGCAGCCGCAGTTGCGGTCGTAGGAGAGGATGGCCGTCGTCTGCGGCGAATCGTTGGCTATCCAGAAGCGCACGACGGCCGTTTCGCCCGACCGGAGGCGGCCGAAGCGGACGGTGTCCGTCCCGCCCCGTTCGAAAAACACGTCCGAAAGGGAGACGATCCGGCCTTTCCGTTCCCCGGACCGGACCGCTTCGGCCCGATCCGAACCGGCCTGCGGACGGGAAGCGGGGCCGCCGCACGAGCAGAGCAGGGCGGCCGTAAGCAGAAGCGGGGCGGTGCGGCGCATGGCGGGGAGGGTCAGATCAGCCCGCGGCCGGCCTTCCTGATGCGGCCTTCGGCCGTGAGCGATTCCACGATCTTGTCCAGCACGCCGTTGATGAAGGTGCTGCTGCCCGGCGTGGAGTAATACTTCGAGATTTCGATCCATTCGTCGAGCGTCACCTTCACGGGAATCGACGGGAACGAGATCAGCTCGGCCATCGCCGTGGCGAGGATCAGGTTGTCCATGAACACGATGCGCTCCACGTCCCAGTTCGAGGTGTAGCGTTCGATATAGTCCTGGTAGGAGTCGTAGTTCACGAGCGTCTTCTCGAAGAGCGTCTTCACGAATTCGGGGTCTTCGGCGCTCTTGAACTTCGGGGGAACCTTCAGGTCGGTGTGCGACGGGCGCAGGTTCGAGAGCGTCCGCAGGATCATCATGACGATATAGGGCAGGTCGTCGTTCCAGAGAATCGACATCTCCTCGAGCGCGTCGTCCAGCGCCTCGCAGCTCTGCAACTCCTTGAAGAAGTCCTCGACCAGCCGCCGGTCGTCGTCGAACGACCGTTCCTCGCGCTGCATGTATTCCTTGTAGTAGTCGCTTTCGGTGAGCTGTCCGTAGAGCGTGCGGATCAGTTCGGGATACCGCGTCCAGCCCAGTTTGCGTGCGGCCGTGTGGTCGTTCACCGCGTCGCTGTTCGCGATGATGCGGATGACGCCGTTCTCGACGAATTTGGTGTTGGGATTCAGGTCTTCGAATGTCGGCAGTTTCTTCTGCTTGGCCAACTCCTGACGCTGCTGCGCATAGCGCGCGATCTCCACGGGGAGGGTCAGAATCTGGAAATAGAGGTCGTAGGCCTTATCTACGGATGCCATCAGCGTCTTTTCCGAGGCGATCATGTTGTCGGCTCCCGACTTGAGGTGGGCGAACAGCGCCTTGACGACCTTAATGCGGAGTAATCTTCTGCTCAACATATCTTATAGAACGATTTTGCGGCTGCAAAGATAGTGCATGCCGGGCGGAAAATCAAGCGAAAACCGATTTTTCCCCGCACGGGCGCTTTCCTGGCGGAGTTTTCGTCCCCGGAACCGAATAAATCCTTATCTTTGCATCCGTTATGGAACGAACGGAAGAGATACGGCCCTACGACGTCGTCGTCGTGGGGGCGGGAGCCGCGGGCATGATGGCCGCGGGCACGGCGGCGCAGCGGGGCTGCCGCGTGCTGCTGCTCGAAAAGATGGAGAAGTCGGGCCGCAAGGTCCGCATCACGGGAAAGGGGCGCTGCAACGTGACGAACGCCCGGCCGGCGGAGGAGTTCGCCGCGCAGGTGCGCACGAACGCCGCGTTTTTCGCCCCGGCCTTCGCCGCCTTCAACAACCGCGCGGCCATCCGTTTCTTCGAGCGGCAGGGCGTCCGGCTCGACATCGAGCGCGGCGAACGCGTCTTTCCGCACAGCGGCAAGGCGTGGGACATCGCCAACGCCCTGCTGGGTTTTTGCGTGGACAACGGGGTGAAGATTCTCTACGACACGCGCGTTACGGGGATTCTGACTCTCGGCGGCCGGGTCTTCGGCGTGAAATACGTCAACAAGCGGGGCTTCGAACGCAAGGAGGAGTGTCCGCAGGTCATCCTCGCCACGGGCGGCGTCTCCTATCCGGCGACCGGTTCGACAGGCGACGGGTATGCGTTCGCCGCCGATCTGGGACATACGATCGAGCCGCTGCGGCCGTCGCTCACGCCGCTCGTCTCGTCCCATCCGCGGGTCCGTCAGCTCGACCGCCTGTTGTTGCGCAATGTCCGCGCGACGTTGTGGATCGACGACGCTCCCGTGCGCGAGGAGTTCGGCGAGCTGGGATTCTCGGAGCGCGGCATCGAGGGCGCCGTGGCGCTCCGCATGAGCCGCGATGCGGTGGATGCGCTCATCGAAGGCCGGAGGGTGAAGATCGTCGTCGATCTGAAGCCCGCGCTCACGGAGGAGGTGCTGCGCGACCGCATCGCCCGCGAGCTGGCCGCAATGGAGCCGACGGAGTTTTTCGGCGAGTTGCTGCGCAAGCTGGTTCCCCGTCCGATGGTGCTGCCTCTGGCGCAGGAATTGGATATTCACTCGAAGACATACGTTTCGAAGCTCTCCGAGGCGGAGATCGTGCGGCTGATCCGCACGCTCAAGGGACTGACCTTCCCCGTGACGGATTACGCGCCCTTCGAATATGCCGTGACGACGGCCGGCGGCGTGCGCTGCGACGAGGTGAATCCCGAGACGATGGAGTCGCTCAAAGTCCGCGGGCTCTATTTCGCGGGCGAGGTGCTCGATCTCGATGCCAATACGGGCGGTTACAACCTTCAGATCGCTTTCTCGACGGGGCGGTTGGCCGGCATGTTGAAAAAGTGAGGCGGCGATGAAACCGGGCGGACATCCCATCGGACTGCGGCTGTCGGGCCGGATGGCCGAGCTGCGCAACCGGCTGTCGCGGGCGCGTTATTTCCGTGGCCACGGCGTGCATTCGCCGTTCGTCTATACTATCGTCCGGGAGGTATTCATGCGGCGCGAGCTGCTGCCGGGCGACCGGGCGCTTTACGGGGCGCTGCTGGAGGCGGGCGTCAGCCGCCGCCGGGCCGTGCAACTACAGAACCTGGCGATCCATTGCGGCTATGCGACTTTCGGACTGGACCGGGCGGATGCGGAATTTTGCGTCGCCACACGCGGTCTGGGACGTCAGGAGACGCTCGGGCTCGTCCGGGAGGCTGCCGCTGCGGGGCGTACCGTGGCGGTGCTGGCGCCTTACGACGGCTGCGAACGGCAGGCATTGTGCCGGCAGCTGGTCGCGGCGCACCGTTCGACATCGGTGGATAACCGCGGTTATCTGCTGCTGTTCCACAATTATTTACCGAAACAACATTTCCGGATATGAAAGTCTATACGAAAACAGGGGACAAGGGAATGACCTCGCTGATCGGCGGCGAACGGGTGTTCAAGACCGACGAGCGGGTCGAGGCGTACGGATCGGTGGACGAGTTGTCGGCTTTCGCGGCGCTGCTGACCGACCGCATCCGCGGGGATGCCGCGCTGGCGGCGTATGTGGAGGATCTGAACCGCATTCTCTCGCGGCTCATGTCGGTCGAGGCGCTGCTCGCCACGGGAGAGGCCGGAAGCGACAAGGTCTCCCCGCTGGCTCCCGAAGCGGTTTCGTGGCTCGAAAGCCGCATCGACACGATGCAGGCGGCCCTGAAGCCGATCGACAAGTTCACCGTGCCCGGCGGCGACACGGCCGTGTCGCTGTGCCATGTCTGCCGCACGGTCTGCCGCCGCGCCGAGCGGGCCGCGCTGCGCGCCGATGCGAAATACGGCGTGGATTCCACGGCGCTCGTCTGGCTCAACCGCCTGTCGGATTATTTTTATCTGCTGGGTCGTACGCTCACGGCGTATTACGACGTGCGGGAGACCCTGTGGATTCCCTGACGCGAATCCCGTTTCGGCCGCAGCATGTAGCGTCATCCGCGCCGGGTTTTCCCGTGCGCGAGGTTTCCCCGTGCACGGAAATCGGGCGCTTCGTTCTCTCGTCCCTCCCGTATCGACAGAAGCAGCCCGAAATCGGACTGCTTCTGTCAGATGGAATAACCCGTGAAGTATATCGGACGATCAATATTCTTCCTCGTTGAAGAAATTTATCTATATTGATTATCAATATATTATAATCAATGAAATTTGCGCAAACAAACCACGCCGTTTGAGACGGGCTGAAGCGAGGGAGGAAATGGTGGACAAACAAATTTTATCTCTTAAGAGATAGTAGTCCAAATAATTTTGGCCTTAATAGCATCTTTTAATTTCCCACTATTAGCATCATTCTTTTTTAATAACGTAATCAATAATTTGCGGTATTCTTCTTTATTCCTTACCCCTGTCTCTTCACAAACTTTAGAATTCGGAATCAAAGCATTCTTTAAATTAAATACACGTAGAATCCCGTCGTAATCTTCATTATCTAATATCTTCTGAAAATCAGCCTTAATTTCATCATAAATCGCTTGCTTGTCGATACTCCCATACTTAGTATCTATTTCTTTAATAACATCTGAGAATTCATGTGATCTAAAATCAATTAGTTCTTGACACTTCCTTGATAAACTCTCTTTAAAAAACAAAAGAACTTGAGAAGACATTTCTTTTGCAAAGAAATCAATGAGATTCTTTTTGACAACACCAAATGTCTTATCGGGATCTTTTCCCATATGATTTGCAATAACTTTTACTACATCTTCAAGTAATAAGAGATTCTCTGCTTCAGCAACATCTAATACCCATATATTTTTTGAGACGAGATTATTTATATCTACTTTATCTCTCCTATCTCTATCAATAATGCCATATGATTGAATATGATGAACTTCAAAAGCGTCATTGAATGATTTGGCTATTTGAATAACTTTTATACAACTATTTACAGGCTTTAAAGTATAGTCAGTAAATACTTGGCTATAAATCTCATAATCTATGCTACTATTATCTCCTTCTATGAATATAACAGGTAAACGACTTCCTAATATTTCCAAATACAACTGCTCTGGAATAGGCATTTCATCGCTCAAGATTTCGTAATCCCATTTCTCGTCCTCATAAGATTTAGCCCATATTTTTACAGCATTTTGTCGCGAAAAGGCAAAATCTATACTATGAGTAAGATAAATAAAAGCACAATCGGGACGTTCTGCTTCTATCAAATCGAACAAGTGCTTTATCAATGAAACATGAATATGCATTTCCGGTTCATCAATGATAATAATGGATTTTTCTGGTGCACATAACACTTCTCCGATCAAATAAAAAATACATCTTTCCCCATCGCTCATTTCTGAACCATTATATTTTTTATCTGACTGCCCGTCCGGATATATATCTATAACACCGGCTCGTTTTTCCAATTTTCTGTGAGGTAATACACTTTGCCATATTTGTTGAATTTTATCCAGTTTTGTGATTGGTTTTTCACCGCCATGATCTTTATAATATACCGACCTCTCATATTCTTCTGAATGCAATAGAACCATGAGTTTTTCATAGTCATTCAATAGTGAAGTATTTAAATTATTATTCCAACGGCTATTTTTTCGTCCATACAGCTTAAGCCAATTCTTATCATTAGTATGCACACCATATAAGAGTTCCTCTTTAGCGATTTCTATTGATGTTGTACTAACAAAAGAGGGCATACTTAAAGACTTTTGCGCGGATATGCGGTGAACCTTTTCATAATTATGTTCTTCTATCCAACTACCGAAACGTGTTTTTCCTGCACCATTTGCGCCAACAACTACAAGTTGCTCAAAATCAAGTTTCACATTTTCAACTTCTCCTTGTTTAGGAGGTAATAATATTTCCATAATCGGCTAACAAATTAAAGGTCAATTTGTAATATTGTGAAAACAAAGATAACGAAACCAATCGACGTATCGAATATAATTCCCTATATTTGTGCTATTCAATCAAGGCATAATATGAAATTAAATAGGATAAAAGCCGTTCTGGCAGAGAAAGGTAGCTCTCAGACATGGCTGGTAACGCAGCTTAACAAGAGCTTCAGCATGGTTAATGCCTACGCCTGCAATAGGATTCAGCCCAACCTGGAGACTCTTCAGCAAATAGCCGTCATCCTGCAAGTCGACTTGAAAGACCTGATCACAGATAAAGAAGAACGATAGATAGAATTATGAAAGATATATTATCATACGAATCCGACATTTGGTCGTGCGCCGATTTACTCATATCATCGGGAATCAAACAAAGTAAATTTTCCGATTACATGATGCCATTCTTCGCTCTCATCATGCTCGAAGGGCGTATGCGAAATGAAATGGCAGATATTGAAGCCTCCGAGAGCCTGACCCGCGAGAACAACTTGCAGGAATTTATCGAGGCTTTCCGAGACCGGGAGTGTGGGTATAACGACTATATCGTGCGCGAAGGCAAAACCCTGTCGGCTATTTGCAATAACGACAAGACATTTGAGCAGGATTTCCGAAGCTATCTGGCAGGCTTTGACGGAACGCTCAAAGAACTGCTCGGCATCGAACGTGGTACGGACGACAGCAAATACCTCAATCTGGACGGCATGGTTGCCGAGTTGCGGAAGAAAGGCATTCTGATGCAATATATCACCCAATGGTCTCAAATAGACCTTTCTCGCTACAACAACTCGGAAATAACCACTCTCGAGGAGCATATCAAACGCAAATGGGCCGACATATCGGCAGAGACGGCCGGAGAGCAGTACACCCCGGAAGATATTATTTCATTGATTGCCGAAATCGTTGCGGCGAAGATCGACATCTCTACCGATGATTTTGTACATATATACGACCCGACGTGCGGTGGAGCCAACCTGCTGTTCGGTGTTGTGGACCGTTTGCGCGATAAGGCCGGCTACAAATATATAGCCGCTCACGGTTGCGACTGGAACGATGCGCTATACGCATTGGCGAAGATTGAATCGTTGTTCCGCGAGAATACCAAAATAAAATATGGCAATACCCTTACCTCATTGCCTTTCAAAGGCAAAGAGTTCGATGTTGTCATCGCCAATCCTCCCTACGGAATACCGTGGAAAGGTTATGAGAAAGAGATCCGCGACGACCAGACCGGGCAGTTCCCATTCTTGCCTTCCGTGAGCGACGGGCAAATGCTCTTCTTGCAGCACAACGCATGGCATCTGCACGAAAATAAAGGCATTGTCGTAGAAGTAAACAACGGCTCGTCGCTGTTCAGCGGTGATGCCGGCAGCGGCGAGAGCAATATCCGCAAATATCTTTTCGACAACAATTGGGTTGAGGCTATTATTCAGATGCCGTCCGACGAGTTCTTCAATACGGGCATCGTCACCTATTTGTGGATTCTCAACAAGAACAAACCGACCGAGCGTAAAGACAAGGTAATCCTTATCAATGCCGCCGATCTTTGGCAACCGTTGAAGAAAAACAAAGGTTCGAAACGTAAAGAGATGAACCCCGAGCATCGTGCAGCCATTGTCCGCGCACTGGTTGAATTCAAGGATTGCGACATTGCCAAAGTTTACGATAAATGGCATTTCTATTTCAACAAGCAGTCTGTCGTTCTTACCGAAATCGACAGCGAAGGACGCCATATCAGCCAGACCCTCCACACGGAAGGAAAGCCATACAATGTCAAGGATATTTCGTACTGCAATTTAGATGGGTGCTGGGTATGGCCTCGCGATATTGATGCCGAGGAGATACAATTCCGGGATTCCATGCTGCGAAATCTTGGAATAAAAATCTCGACAGTTCTTGTTTGTCCGGACTTTATTTATTGGGTGGATAAAGAAAACAACGAAATCATGCGCACTACCTACGCCGGAGAGCATGAGTGTCTGGGCAATGGTGCTATCAATGTACAGCTCGGCTATAATAAACGCCGGGAAGAGCATACCATATCAGCCAAAATTGTCGATTGTACGACCAAGGACTCGGAGATTATTCCGTTCGATCCCGACCCCGAAGTCAATGAACAAGGCATCGGCGATTTTCTCCAACGCTATATCTACAAGCCTTATACGATTGGCGAGAATTTCGTGGGTGTCGAGGTGAACTTCAACAAGGAATTCTATGTTCCCGAGACCGTTGAACCGGTGGATTCCATCCTTGCCGAAATTTCGGATATTGACAAGGTAATCGCAAATCTTGAGAAGGAACTTGGCTTATGAAAAAGTGTCGTGTTTCTGAAATGAGTTGGTTAGAATTAGAATCAGTTCCCGCTCATTGGGAGATGTGTAGATTAAAAGATTATACATCAACAAATACTGGTATCACTTTTACAAAAGCCAATCTTGTAGATTGCGGGAATGCCGTTCTTAGTTATGGCCAAATCCATGCTAAAAACAACCCAACGACCCAAATAAATCACGAACTAATCAGATTTATTCCCGATTCGTTGGTTAATGATAAATTGTCGTCTAAAGTTAAACAGGGCGATTTTATATTCGCAGATACATCTGAAGATTTGAAAGGATGTGGTAATTGCATTTATATTAACGAGCCTATTGATTTATACGCTGGATACCACACAATTCTTTTACGAAATGAAGGGTTAGGTTGCGGTAAATACTTCGCATATTTATTTATGAGCGATCAGTGGCGTTCTCAGATTCGCAAAAAAGTTAAAAGCGTAAAATTATATTCGATAACGCAAGGAATACTGAAACAAGCTTTTATTGTTGTACCACCGATTAAGGAGCAGGAGGCAATTGCGGCATATTTGGATAAGGAGTGTGAGAAGATTGGTCGAAAAATAGAACTGTTAGAGCGCAAAGCTGATGCTTACAGCCGACTTCGTCGCTCCCTGATCAACCGCGCCGTCACCCGTGGATTGAATCCCAATGTTTCATTAAAACCATCTACTATTGAATGGGTTGGAGATATTCCTGTACATTGGACAATATCGCGATTTGCATATTTTTTTGCGGAACATAATATCTCAAACAAAGGGGTGAATCATCAAAACCTTCTCTCCTTGAGTTTTGGGAAAATTATTCGTAAAAATATAGACTCTTGCGATGGTCTTTTGCCAGCATCATTTGAGACTTATCAAATCGTAGAACCAGGTAATATAGTTTTTCGTTTTACTGATTTACAAAATGACCATAAAAGCTTGAGAGTCGGTTTAGTTAATGAAGAAGGGATTATTACATCAGCCTATACTTGTGTACAAGGGAATAAAGAGACATTGCCCAAATTCGCGTTCTACATGCTACACTCGTATGATATAAAAAAGGTTTTTTACAAACTTGGTGGAGGAATGCGCCAATCTTTAAATTATAGGACAATAAAAGACATGAAGGTTGTATTTCCTCCAATTGAAGAACAAAAAGAGATTGCTGCATATCTGGATGAGAAGTGCGCAAAGATTGATGTCATCCTTGAAAAGATAAATACCGAAGTAGAGCGTCTGAAGGAGCTGAAACGCTCTCTGATAAATGAAGTAGTAACCGGCCAGCGAGTCATCGATACGGAATCGCACTCCTAAAACTATATTGGATTATGACCGAACTTGAGTTGCAAAGTGAATATGTAATGGACTTCTTCTGCCGCCGTGCAGATGGTCTTGGTTTTCGTGAAATAAAGAATAATGCCGTTTCGCCCGATTTGTTTATTCCGGCCAATCTGTACGAGTTCTTGAAAGAGAATTCGCGCAAGGCCTGGAATAATCTGCTCAAAAAGAGTGAATACAATGGCGACGAGCAAAAATTGCTTCGGGCCATTATGGATATGATTCGCGAGAAGATTGAGGCGAGTGCCAACGTGGCTATCTTCCTGAATAAAAACCGAACCATTACATTCGAAGGCGAAATTCTGCAACTTATTTATGTCAGTGGTTCGGAGTTGCGCGGAGACGAGGACTTCAACAAAAACATATTTGCGGCCGTCGAGGAGATGAGCTATTCGTTCCACCACGACGCCAAAAAGATATTTGCATTTCGTCCCGACCTGTCGTTCTTTGTCAACGGCATTTTTCTCGGTTATGCCGAGTTGAAGAGCAACTTCACCAGTCAGACCGCAAAAACGAACGGCAGGAACAAAATCATTACCGATTACCTCGAAGCCGTATGGGAATATACCAAAATTGCCAATGGAAACGATGTAGCGCAAACGCTTTGCCGTCGTATGCTCCGGCCGTTTGAGAAATCGATTCATCTCGTAACCACGGACATCACGGACACATATATACTGCGGGATCCGGGACAGTTCTTTGATGAAGCAAAGCGAGGTTTTCAAGACAACACCATCTCGATTTCTTCTTTCCGTCCGGTGGTGGAGAAGGTATTCAAGCCCCTCCCCATAAAGCAAGTGGAAGCAACCGATCCGCGCGTTCGCTTCGAAGAGGCAATGCGTTCGCTCTACTCCAAGAAGATGATCGAGAAGGAGATACTCTACTACAACTTCATGGCATACACCTATAAGACCGTAACGTCTGTTGTGAATGGCCATAAAGTACAGAAAAAGGAGTATAAGGACAAAACAGGTCGTCTGATATGTCCGCGTCCGAAGCAGAAATTCGGTTGCGACCGAATCATGGAGCGTGTCCAGGAGTTCCTGGACCACGAAAATGAGCCCTTGTATTTTATCAACCGACTGCGGGCTGAACTGCAAGCGCTCAACGCACCACAGGACCTGATAGACCGCGTAGTTGCCGAGAGAGACAGTTATTGCAACAACAAATATGTCTATTCGCTCTTGCTGCAATATGCGGCCGGATTCGGGAAAAGCAACATAATAGGTTGGACGGCTCTACAACTCAAAGACCTGCGCTACAAAGGCGAATGGGTTTATAACAAGATTCTGCTCGTTGTCGATCGCCTGCAATTGCGTGACCAGCTCGACTCGATGATGCTCAACATGAACATCGACAAGGCCATGTTCGTAGAGGCGACCGACCAAGACACCTTTGTGAAGGCGTTGAGCGACAAACGCCGTATCATCGTCGTAAATATTCAGAAATTCTGGGAACTCAAGAAAGCCATCGAAAAAGCTGGCAAGGATTTCAAGAATATGCGCGTGGCTTTTCTTATTGATGAGGTACACCGCTCAAACACCGATGATGTTCATCAGGAGATGTATTCGGCTTTTGATGAGCTGCAGGATATCTTCGATGAGAACGGAGGATTTATCACGAGGGGTTTTACAAAGAAAAATCTGATTGTCGGTTTCACGGCAACTCCCAGCGACCGAGTGTTGGCCCGCTTTGGTGAATTTCACAGAAGCACCAATTTTAATCAGCTATGGAGGCCATTCGATTCATACACCATGAAGGAAGCCATAGCCGACGGTTACATTCTTGATCCGACGAAGCATATTATTCCCGTGTCTGCAAAAATGTATTTTGAAGTCCCCAATGGCGTTATGCAGGCTATAACGGCAGCGATGAATTCGGGGCAGGAGGAACGGGTATCGTTCGCCAGAAAACAAATATACGAAAACCCGGACCGAATGAAAGCAATTGCCGAGTTCGTGGTCAATCGTCTGCTTTCTCTGGTTTACGGAAAAATTCGTGGCACGGGAAAAGCCATGCTTGCGGTTAGCTCTATTCCTATTGCTATTCAGTACTATAAAATCATTCGTCGGTTGATCTCGGAAAAGACAGCATCGGGAACTTTTGCTAAATATGCCGATGCCCCTGTTGCTATCGTTTACTCCGACAATCAAAAATATGAGAAATGTTCGTCGATGAACGGCGGTGTGGCTGAGGACAAGGTGATAGACAACTTCAAGACGGCAAAAAACGGGCTTATCATTGTTGTTGATAAGCTGCAAACGGGTTTTGATGAGCCCAAGCTACACACCCTGTTTCTTGACAAGGAGATTCGGGACATTAATGCCATTCAGACAATCTCGCGCGTAAATCGCAAGGCCAAGTACAAAGAAGAGTGCCATATTATAGACTTCTCATTCGGCAACGTCAACGAAAAAAATATTCGGGATGCTTTTGCCAAGTTCTGTGGTATGGTTATCACGGACTTTGACCCGCTTCGTGAAAAGGCGATTATTCAGGAGCTGTATCGAGAATTATTATCACAACCGATTTACATCAAGTGGTTCGAGCGATATAGATCTTCTGTCAACAATGCAGAGGCTAATGCTCAACTATGTCTTGATATGGACGCCGACATTCGAGCGTGGATTAAGAATGTAATGGAGGCGCATACACAATACACGCAAGATCTTAAAGCACATAGTGAGGAAACGGCCTCCACAAGCGACGATGATCCAGCAAAAGCACTGCGCAAAACTATCGGGCGGTACAACTCTCTGCTAGTCCTTTTGCAAGGTGTAATCGAATTGGATGTTCAATTTAAGGATGCCATATTTATTGATTTCTGGCAGCGATACTGCAATATTTATCGATCTTTATTTGAGCCGCAAGACTCTATCGGCTCAATACACACTACATTCGATGGAGAAATTGGTTTGCTCGTGAGTGATGAAGTTGAGATAGAAGAGCCACAGGAGCCGGACGACGACCCTGCAAACCCTAAAAGCAAGAAAAATACGGGAGAGAACAGAGGCGGGTTGGCATCGATATTCGACATTCTTGCCCGACTAAACGCAACCGAACAGGAAAGAGAGCAAGAGATACAATTCTACTTTGCGAGGACAAACGAATTTTATGAGTTTCTAAAGTCCGACGGACGGTTTATGGCAATGTTACGCAGTCCGAATTTTTCGCGTGATGAAATAGAAAAAGAGTACAATAAACTGATTCGCCGCTTTCTTCGACAGGCTGAAGATGTCAAGATAAAGAAACTTATTGACGAGAACAAGGAGATGTTTCTTGAAGACTTCAAGAACAAGATAGTCAATGGATGAGACTGTAAACTAAGGTGTGTTTAGTAAAGAATGTATTAACTTTACAAATACGCTTTAGTTTGCAGTCCCCTTTTATTCATCTCAGATAGACTTCTTATCTGCGTATAGAGTTCTTGGATTGATTGTTGACTATTCGGATAGCATATAGTAAACATCTTCTCCAATACGCCTCTTCCTCCTCATCTGGCCTACGCCCGTCCCAGCGAAGGAAGGTAGGAGTCGGAGTTGCCACCGCCTCCGCCGGATGATACAGCGACAGGCTGTCCTCCAATCAACGCATCAGCGATGGAGAAGATCCGCTCCCGGACAGACGGCTCCGCCATCTGGTCGATAAACTCCTGCATCGGTGCAGTCTGGTTCCCGTTGAGATCCGTAAGCCTCATATTCTCCTGTTGCAGCCGTTTAAGCTCCTGATAATCCACCAAAGCATTTCGCTGCACAGCCTGCACCTGTTGCTCGGCATCCTTCCGATACAACGCTTCAATCTGGCGGACAATCTTCACGAATCGGCTGGCGATAGACCGGTTCTGCTCGTCGAGCCATTTATCCACTCCGAACATCGGAGGCTTGGAGGCAATTCTTGGCGGGTCGAAGTCTATCTGGTGGTTGCGGAACGGTTGTGCAATCCATCCGACACGCTCCATATCGCGTGTCATTCTGTCCAGCTCCTGCTCTTTCGCCTGAAGTTTACCGGCCTTGTCGTCCAGCTTCGTCTGGTACTCGGCAATGAGTTTCAGAAGATCGGTTTTCCGGGCGTCGTATTTGTCGAGCGTTATTCTTCCGGACGCTAGTTTCTCTTCGACTTCATCGAGCTGCGATTTATGGTTTAAAATCTGTGTTTCCAGTCTCCGTATCATAGACTGAAGCCCTTTGACCGCTTTCTCGGCCTGTTTTGCCTCGTGAGTCAGTTTTACGGATGTAGTCGCGTTTATTAAGATGGCTAACGTTCCGGCCTTCAATACTGTCGCCACGTTCAAGTCCGTATTTACTGCCAACCTCCTCGTAGAGCGAGGTGTGCGTCTCCCGAAGGATCCGGCCATACTCGAAGCGGTTCTTCCCGAACTTCGCCGACCACATGACACATTCGCGTCCGCTTTTGGCACGTTATCCGACGGGAACGATCAAGGCATGGATATGCGGACTGCTCTCGTTGAGATGAACCTGAAAGCCGATGATGGTCTCTTGCCCGTATCATCGGGCGCACCAGTCATAAACGTCTTTTGTCCATAGTTCGATTTCAGGGCACCGCTGGAGAGGGATCGGAATGAGGCGTTTCACGTTCGTCGACTGGGGTAAGATACAACGACCGGCTCTGCCCCCGCCCGTTTCGCCGTCCGAAAGTGCAATAGTGCAAGGTGCAGCCGGTTTGTTCGGACAGAGTTTGCGATACGTCCCGTGGTCGATCTTCTCCAGGAGGGGATTCGGCTGGCAGCACAACTGTTTCAGCGCATAATAGACCGAGCGTCTTGACAGCTCGACCCGCTTTCCCGCGACGATCGCGTCGCCTGCCGTGAAGGTATCGCCCAACAGCGACAACCACGCCTCTTTGGACTCGCCGATATTGCTTGTGACAATCAGTTTCTGAATCCTCCGATAAGTCTCCTCATAATAGCCGATCATCCGAATGGCCGCCTGTACGGATTCGAGGTCAACGCATTGCATACCGCCTCCGTCCGTCGCCCATTTCAACGCCTGGAATACCAGCGAGAGCCGGGCGGCATTGCCGTTGAGTTTCATCTTGCGGCTCTCCACCTCTGCATCGTCCTCGATGGCGTTCACCTCCTCGATGATGCCGTTGTACCAGTTATAGAAATACTCCTCCGCGTCGTCGGCCATATTCAGCACAACACCCGTCGGATACGGGAGGCTCACGATTCTGTTCAGCACCACCCGCCATTATCCGACAAGATCCGGCCGCGCAATGGTGCCGTCGTCGCGCTTCCAGCCCGAGATCCTCCGGTCTTTCGGATAGACGAACAGAAAGCGGTCGAGCAGTCCGTTTGCCATGTATTCGGCCCGGAAGATCTCCGGCAGCAGATTGGTCTGCGCCGAACCGATGATGTTGATGCACGGATTCTTGATAAGGATCGGCCGGGCTTCCGACTTGCGGATCACCTTCAACGGCTGGCCGCTGTAGGCCGTCAGCAAGTCTTCGATGAGGTTGTTCCGGTTGTTGTAGCGTTTCACGGAGTTGAACAGCGCCCGAATCTCATCAACTGCCAGCGCAATGCCGCGCGGGTTGTACTGGTGGATGCTCATCATCGCCTCGGGCGTGAAGTCCGAGATGACGGTCGTTACCAGTTGCGGCTTCCGGAGCAGCGTACAATCCTCGGCCTCACCGCCGCGTCTGTTCCCGGACGAGGCAAGCGCCTCGTCCGCAAGGAAGCCTGCTACCACCTCAGCCGTAATCTGTCGGATTCAACTCGTTACACTCCGCAAACTGGCTGTCGATCCGTTCGACACGGGCCAACAGACACTGGTTGAAACGTTTGTATTCGCTGCCGTAACTGACCGCAACTCGCACCGTATGAAGCCATAAAAACAGCGCGATAAACAAATTTTCTTGTTTATCGCGCTGATATTTAATTGTTTAATCTATTCGAAGAGCGTCAATACTCCTCCTCGTTGAAGAAAAAATCGTCTTTGGAAGGGTAGTCGGGCCAGATATCTTCGATGGATTCGTAGATTTCGCCTTCGTCCTCTATCTCCTGCAAGTTCTCGAGCACTTCGAGCGGCGCTCCCGACCGCACGGCGTAGTCGATCAGCTCTTCTTTCGTGGCAGGCCAGGGAGCATCTTCGAGTTTCGATGCCAGTTCAAGTGTCCAATACATAGTATAAAGTTTTTAAGTTTCGGTTTTTCAGTCGATTATGCTCGGAGGTCCTTGCTTCCTCCGGCAGGATCGACTTGCAAAAATATAAAAAAAACAATAAAAACAAAGAAAAAATGATGTGACATGAAATATTATACGTCAAGTGGTTTTTAATCAGTTTGTTGCGTTTTGTCGTGCGCTGTTGCCGGTTTGCGCGGAAAGCTCAGGCGGCCGGGTTTCGGGACGAAAATCGAAAAAAAGGAGCCGGAAGGTTGTTTCGAACTGAAATTTTGCCTAATTTTACTTCGTTCGCGTCTGTTCGCTGTCCGGCGGCCATTGCGGTCGTCATCGGCTGGTTGCGAATCGAAAAATGCCGAAAATACTGAAAAGGCTTTCATGTTATGAAGAAAAACTGTTTTACCGCCGTCGTCTCTCTGCTGTGCGCTTCCGCGCTCTTCGCTGCGGACGGACCGCAGGGGACCCGCTGGCGGATCGCTCCGGACGGAAATCCGGCCATCGAATGGATCGTCCGGGAGGGCGATGCGCACCGGGACCACCTCGAAATGAGCGGTCTGCGGGTCTCTGTCGTAGTGCGTTACGGCGTGGACGCCGACGGCGGATTCCGGCTGAACCGCAATGTCGTCTGGCCGATGCTGCGCACCGTACCCAACAATACGCACGCCTCGCTGATGCGGCGTTTCGCGTGGGATGTTCCCGCGATGATCGAGGCCGACGGCGAGGAGTTGCGCGGGGAGCGCGTGCGGCGTATCCGGTTCGACGGGACGCTGACCGTCGAGAGCGACTGGGAGAGCGCCAAAGGGCAGCTTCTTTCGCTGACCCGGGTGCTCTTTCCGTCGGTCGATGCCCCGGTCTACTGTGAGAAGTACGTGCTGAGGAACGGCGGCTCCGCTCCCGTCCTCGTCGAGATTCCCGCGGCGCGGTCGGTGATCCGTACCCGTGCGGACAAGGGCGTGGAGGGAAGCTACGAGCTGGTCGCCGAAATCCGGGGAGACACGACCCTGACGCTCGCGCCGCAGGAGGAGGTCGCCTTCGGCGCCTTCTTCGGCGGACGGAAGGCCGGGGAGCGGCCCTCTTCGCTGGATATGGACACGGAACTCGCGGCGCGGCGCGATCTGATCGCCCGTCTGCAGGAGGACCTGGTGCTCGACACGCCCGATCCGGTCGTCGATGCGATGTTCGCCTTTGCGAAAATCCGCGCGGCGGAGAGCATCTATGCCACGCGCGGCGGCCTGATGCACGGACCCGGCGGCGAACGCTACTATGCGGCGATCTGGGCCAACGACCAGGCCGAGTACATCAATCCCTTCTTTCCCTATCTGGGGTATGAGAACGGCAACCGTTCGGCGCTCTGCTCCTTCGGGCACTTCGCCCGGTACATGAATCCCGGTTTCCGGCCCGTGCCGAGTTCGGTCATCGCCGAAGGGACCGGCATCTGGAACGGCGCCGGGGACCGCGGCGATGCGGCCATGATCGCCTACGGCGCTTCGCGCTATGCGCTGGCCCGCGGCGACAGGCGGGAGGCCGGGGAGCTGTGGCCGCTCGTGGAGTGGTGTCTGGAATATTGCCGCCGGCAGTTGACGCCGGACGGGGTGGTGGCCTCCGATTCCGACGAGCTGGAGGGGCGTTTCCCCGCCGGCGACGCCAACCTCTGCACCTCCTCGCTCTACTACGACGCCCTGCTTTCGGCCTCCATGCTGGGGCGCGAGCTGCATAAGCCCGCCGCGCAGACCGCCGCCTACCGCCGCGAAGCCGCCGCCTTGCGCGAGGCCATCGAACGGCATTTCGGCGCCCGGGTCGAGGGCTTCGACACCTACCGCTACTATGAGGGGAACGACCGGCTCCGGGCATGGATCTGCATTCCCCTCACCGTCGGGATCGACACACGGAGCGAAGAGACCGTGCGGGCGCTCTTCTCTCCGGCCCTGTGGACCGAAAACGGGCTGCTGACCCAGTCGGGCGACAAGACCTTCTGGGATCGTGCGACCCTCTATGCCCTGCGCGGCGCCTATGCCTGCGGCGAGACCGGGAAGACCACCGACTACCTGTCGTTCTACTCCGCGCGGCGGTTGTTGGGCGACCACGTGCCCTATGCCATCGAGGCGTGGCCCGAAGGCGAACAGCGGCACCTTTCGGCCGAGAGCGGGCTTTACTGCCGGATTCTCACCGAGGGCGTCTTCGGCATCCGTCCGACCGGTCTGCGCTCCTTCGACCTCACGCCCCGCCTGCCCGCGAAGTGGGAGCGGATGAGCCTGAGGAATATCCGTGCGTTCGGTTCCTGCTTCGATGTCGAGGTGGCCCGTGCGGACAAGGGCCTGGAGGTCCGTGTCACGGCGGGCGACCGGGTGGTCTGCCGCAGGACGATCCGCGACGGACGTACCCTGCACGTCTCGCTCGACTGACCCTCTGCTGCGGGCGATCTCCCGGTGCGTGCCTTGCGGGACATCCTCTTGGGGACGCTCCGGCCGTGAAGCCCCGTGTTCCGGTTCGCCCCGTTCGCCGGACCGCTGCGCGGAGGGCGGACTGCTTTCCGGCGGCGTCCCCGGGCCCTTCTTAATTAAAATGGTTCGCCCCTGCCGCATCCGATGTGCGGCAGGGGCGTATCGTATCCGTTCCGGAGCTATTTCCGGGCGATGTAGAAGAGGTCGAAGCACCCTTCGCCGACGGGACCGATGCGGTAGTCGTCCATGCGGATCGACGTCGTGAGGTCGGTGTTGCGCGCGAGCAGCCGGCGGCGGTTGATGCGGTTGAGCAGATCGTAGGGGAGTTGCAGCAGGCGGCGCGGCAGGCGGTGCTGAAGGTCCAGCGGGTCGAAGCGCAGGAGGCGCTGCACGCTGCGGCGGTTTTCCTCGTAGTAGGCCATCGCCTTCGCGTTTCCGAAGACGCCGAGCGTCTCGACCGCAGCGAAACTTTCTCCGAGCAGCGTGCGCAGCTCTCCGGCCGTATATTCCCGCACGTGCCACGGGTTGCGCGTGAGCGACATCGGGGCATTGGGCGTGGTGACGATCAGTTGCCCGCCGGGCCTCAGCACGCGGTGAATCTCCCGCACGAACTCCCCGTCGCGGCGGATGTGCTCGATCACCTGGAACGTGATGACCCAGTCGAACGACGCGTCGGCGAAAGGGAGGGGAGGCACGACGGCCTGCCGGAATGCGACGTCCGTCCGTGCGAGCAGCTCCTGCGGCGGGATGTGCTTGTCGATGGTGGTGAAGCGGCGTGCGTGCGGCGCCACGACCTCGATGCCGTAGCCCGAGCCCGTGCCGATCTCGAGCACGTCGCCGGCTATGCGCTCCGCCGCCGCATGGTAGGCCAGCAGCGAGCGCTGGAATACGAAGTTGTCCGAAGCCTCGCGCGAGACCCGTTCCGCCGTGTTGATCTTAGCCATTGTTCCGCAGTTTCATGCCCTCGGGCGTCGTCTCCGCCTCGCCGCTTTTGAGCAGCACGCCCAGCGACCGTTTGAAAACCTTCTTGCTCGTCCGCGTGAGCCGGGCGATCTCTTCGGGCGAGCTGTCGTCGTTCAGGGGCAGGAAGCCGCCGTTGTCGCGCAGCAGTTGCAGCAGCTCCCCGGCCGTGTCCCGCACCTGTGCGTATCCGGTCTGCTGGAGGCTCACGTCGATCCGGTTGTCCCCGGTGATGCGGCGCACGTAGCCCGTCAGGCGGTCGCCCACGGCCACCGGGCGGAAAAGCTGGTTGCGGTAGAGCATGCCCCAGTGGCGGTTCTCGACGATCACGCGGTAGCCGATCTCGCTCTCCGAAGCGACGAGCAGCGTCACCCGCTGCCGCTCGGCGACGGTGATCGGGTCGTTGTTCACGAAGCTCTTGAGCTTGGTCGTGGCCACGCAGCGGCCCGTGACGTTGTCCTCGTAGAGATAAACCACATAACTGTGCCCGATGAGGATGCCTCCCTGCTGGTTGCGGTTGGGCAGGAAGAGGTCCTTTCCGTGCAGTCCCCAGTCGAGGAACGCCCCGTGCGCCGTCTTGTCCACTACGCGCAGGTATCCCGCCTCGCCGACGCGCAGCAGCGGCTGTTCGGTCGTGGCCACCAGCCGGTCCTCCGAGTCGTGGTAAACGAAGACCTCCTTGCGGTCGCCGACCTTGTCCGCGAGCGACGTGTAGCGGTTCGGGAGCAGCACTTCGGCCTGCTCCTCGTCCGCGAGGTAGATTCCGTGTTCCGTCGTGCGGCTTACGGTGAGTGTCTGGGTGCGTCCGGCTTTGAGCATCTCGTTTGCTTTTTCGATTCGCTGCAAAAGTACGTTTTATTTCCTCCGAATCCAAACGTCCCGGCGGTCCGGAGAGTCCGGCCGGCCGGAAAGTTTGGCTTTTATGCGGAAAAACGCTATTTTTACACGGTCCGGCCGTGTCGTCCTTCCGGAAAGGCGTGTCCGGACGCAGCACGGAAAGCGTATGGAACTCAGAATCGCCGTTCTTCAGACCGACCCGGAGTGGGCGCAGCCCGCCCGGAACCTCGCGCGCGCCGGAGACCTCGTAGCCTCCTCGGGGGCCGATGTGGCGTTGCTGCCCGAGATGTTCGCCACGGGGTTCTGCACGGATCCGGCCGCCGTGGCCGAACCGGCGGAGGGCGGTGCGATCCTCGGCGCCATGCGCCGCTGGGCCGCACGGTGCGGCTGCGCCGTCGCCGGCAGCGTCGCCGTGGCCGCGCCGGAGGGTTTCCGCAACCGCATGTATTTCGTCGAGCCTTCGGGACGGACGACCCATTACGACAAGCGTCACCTCTTCTCGCCCGGCGGCGAGGCGCGCGGCTACCTTCCCGGCGAGCGCCGCGTCGTGGTCCGCTACCGGGGCGTGCGCTTTCTGCTGCTCGTCTGCTATGACCTGCGCTTCCCCGTCTGGAGCCGCTGTCGCGGGGACTACGACGCCATCCTCTGCTGCGCTTCGTGGCCCGCGTCGCGGCGCGACGCGTGGCGGACGCTGCTGCGGGCCCGGGCGATCGAGAACCAATGCTTCGTCGCCGCCGCGAACCGCGTGGGATGCGATCCGGCGGCGCATTACGCGGGGGATTCCGCACTCGTCGATTTCCGGGGCCGGACCCTCGCCGAGGCCGGTGCGGAGACGTGCACGCTGACGGGTGCGTTCGACCCAGCCGCAGCCGGGGAGTTCCGGGAGGCGTTTCCCGCCGGACGCGACGCCGACGAGTTCGTTCTCGGATAGCGGGGCTTTGTTTTTCCGCTCCGAATGTCGTATCTTTACGGCCCGATTCGCGCCCGGCGGCCGCGATCCGATGAAGCACGCCTCCGGGACGTCCTTTTTGCCGAACGATGGAAGACACGATTAAGATATACGGCGCCCGGGTCCATAACCTCAAGAACGTGGACCTCGAGATTCCGCGCCGCAAGCTGGTGGTCATCACGGGCCTTTCGGGCTCGGGAAAATCTTCGCTGGCCTTCGATACGATCTATGCCGAGGGGCAGCGCCGCTACATGGAGACCCTTTCGACCTACGCCCGGCAGTTCGTCGGGACGATGGAGCGCCCCGACGTGGATAAGATCACGGGGTTGAGCCCCGTGGTGGCCATCGAACAGAAGACGACCAACAAGAATCCCCGCTCGACGGTGGGGACCGTCACCGAGATCAACGATTTCCTGCGTCTGCTCTACGCCCGCGCCTCGCGCGCCTATTCGCCCGTCACGGGCGAGGAGATGGTGCACTACACCGACGAGCGGATCGCCGAGCTGATCCTCTCGGGCTTCGCCGGGCGGCGCATCGCCGTCATGGCGCCCGTGGTGAAGGGCCGCAAGGGCCACTACCGCGAGCTGTTCGAGACCCTGGCCAGAAAGGGTTACATCTATGCGCGCATCGACGGCGAGATACGCGAAATCTCGGCCGGGATGCGACTGGACCGCTACAAGATCCATACGATCGACCTGGTGGTGGACCGGCTCGTCGTGGGCGGGGAGTCGGCCGAGCGGCTTATGACCTCGCTCCGCGAGGCCATGCGGCAGGGCAAGGGCACGATGGCCGTCTATGACTACGGGACGGAGCAGCAGCGTTTCTATTCGCGCCACCTGATGTGTCCTTCGACGGGCATCGCTTTCGAGGACCCCGCGCCGCACACCTTCTCGTTCAACTCTCCGAAGGGCGCCTGTCCCCATTGCAACGGCCTGGGCGAGGAGGCGGTCTTCGACTTGGAGAAGATCGTCCCCGATCCGGGGCTGTCGCTGCGCGAAGGGGCCGTGGAGCCGCTGGGCAAGTACCGCAACAACCTGCTCTTCGCCATGCTGGAGATGCTGGGCCGCCGTTATGACTTCACGCTCGACGATCCCGTGTCGAGTTTCTCCGAAGAGGGGTTGAACGCCGTGCTGTACGGCGATTCGGAGCCGCTGACGGTCGATCTTTCGGAGTTCAGCTCCTCGGGCGGGCGGCAGTTCCTGCAGTGGGAGGGCGTCGCCGAGTACATCGGCCGCACGGAGGACGAGGACTCGAAGCGCGGCCAGAAGTGGCGCGACCAGTTCCTCATCTACCGCAAGTGCTCCGTCTGCGGCGGTTCGCGCCTGCGGAAGGAGGCCTTGCAGTTCCGCATCGACGGAAAGAATATCGCCGAAGTGTCGGCCATGTCGATCGCCGATTTTTCGGAGTGGGTGGCCGGTATCGGGGAGCGGATGACCGAGAAGGAGTGGCGTATCGCGCAGGAAGTTGTCAAGGAGATCCGCGAGCGGCTGCGCTTCCTGATGGACGTGGGGTTGGGCTACCTGTCGCTGTCGCGCTCGTCGCGTTCGCTTTCGGGCGGCGAGAGCCAGCGCATCCGGCTGGCCACGCAGATCGGTTCGAAGTTGGTCAATGTGCTCTACATTCTCGACGAGCCTTCGATCGGGCTGCACCAGCGCGACAACCGGCGGCTGATCCGCAGCCTCGAGGAGCTGCGCGACGCAGGCAACTCGGTGATCGTCGTCGAGCACGACGAGGACATGATGCGCGCCGCCGATTTCATCGTCGATGTCGGCCCCCGCGCGGGCCGCAGGGGCGGCGAAATCGTCGCCGCAGGCACTTTCGACGACATCCTGAAGTCGGGGACCGTCACGGCCGACTACCTGACGGGCCGGCGGCGGATCGAGATTCCCGCGCATCTGCGTCCCGGCACGGGCGGGCGCATCGTCCTCCGCGGTGCGCGGGGCAACAACCTCAAGAACGTCACGGTCGAGTTCCCGCTGGGAAAACTCGTCTGCGTCACCGGCGTGAGCGGTTCGGGCAAATCGACGCTCGTGAACGAGACGCTGCGGCCGATTCTCTCGAAGGCGCTCTACCGCTCCTTCGACCAGCCGCTCGAATACGACTCGGTCGAGGGCATCGAGCATATCGACAAGCTCGTCGTCGTGGATCAGTCGCCCATCGGACGTTCTCCGCGGTCGAATCCGGCGACCTATTCGAACGTCTTCTCCGATATCCGCAAGCTGTTCGAGATGACCCCCGACGCCCAGATCCGCGGGTTCAAGGCGGGACGCTTCTCGTTCAACGTCAAGGGCGGACGCTGCGAGGAGTGCCGCGGCGCGGGCGTGCAGACGATCGAGATGAATTTCCTGCCGGACGTCTATGTACGCTGCAAGGCGTGCGGCGGCCACCGTTACAACCGCGAGACGCTCGAGGTGAAGTACAAGGGAAAGAATATCGACGACGTGCTGAACATGACGGTCAATATGGCCGTGGAATTCTTCGAAAACATTCCCGCCATCCACCAGAAGTTGCGCGCGATTCAGGAGGTGGGGTTGGGCTATCTGACGCTCGGGCAGCCCTGTACGACCCTTTCGGGCGGCGAAAGCCAGCGCATCAAGCTCGCCTCGGAGCTTTCGAAGCGCGACACGGGCCGCACGCTCTACATTCTGGACGAGCCGACCACGGGACTGCATTTCGAGGACATCCGCCTGCTGCTGGAGGTGCTCGACAAACTCGTGGACCGCGGCAACACGGTCATCGTCATCGAGCACAACCTCGACGTCATCAAGGTCGCCGACCATCTGATCGACATGGGCCCCGAGGGCGGGGCGGCCGGGGGCCGGATCGTCGCCTGCGGCACGCCGCACGAGGTGGCGCGCTGTCCGGAGAGCCATACGGGCCGATTTCTCGAAAAATTAGGTCTTTAGCCTCCGCTGGCCCCGATTTTGCTTTCATAGCCGTAACAAATCTTATGTGCTATGAAAAAAACAGTCATCATCGTGCTCGGGCTGCTGATGTGTGCGGCGGCCGTCACCGTCATCGGACAGAAAAAGGTGCTCTCTCCGAAACAGGAGCGCCGCGAAGTGCGCGAGAAACGGCGTGCGGAGCGGATCGCCAACTACGAACAATTCATGGATTCGCTCGTGCAGTCGCGCAACTTCCAGTTCAATCCGCAGTCGATGCAGCGCCAGCCGGCGGGGCCCCTGCGCCAGATCATGAACCCCGAGTTCAGCCTCGGCATCTGGGACGGCACGGCCGACATCTGCCTGCCTTATATAAAAGGGTATGTGGCTCCCTACTACGTCACGATCATCAACTACACGGTTTCCGATCTGCAGGGCTACACCACCGAACAGACCCAGGAGGGGTGGATGGTCAGCTTCTCGACCTCGCTCTTCTCGGCCTCGACCTATACCTTCACCCTCGAGATCTTCTCGCGCACGGGCGGGGCGAACCTGACGATCACCAATCCGTGGTACAATCCCGTGCAATATACGGGCACGATTTCGCAGTTCTATTAGCGGACTTTGCTTTTCCGCGGCGACCGCGGACCCTCCTTCGGCGACCGTTTCCGGCAGCTCATGCGGCCGGGAGCGGTCCGTCCGTTTTCCGGCGGGCGGTTATTCCCGGTAGATCAGCGCCACGGCCGAGACCGACACGCCCTCCTCCCGGCCTTCGAACCCGAGCCGTTCGGTCGTCGTCGCCTTGACCGACACGCGGTCCGTCTCCACGCCCATCGCTTCGGCCATCGCCGCGCGCATGGCGTCGATATGGGGACGCAGTTTGGGGCGCTGCATCCGGATCGTGCAGTCCACGTTGCCGATCTCGTATCCCTCGCGGCGCAGCAGCTCCGCCACGCGGCGCAGCAGAATTTTCGAGTCGATGCCCTTGAAGTCGGCCGACGTGTCGGGGAAGTGCAGCCCGATATCGCCCAGCGCCGCCGCACCCAGCAGCGCGTCGCACACGGCGTGTATCGCCACGTCGCCGTCCGAGTGCGCCACGCACCCCTTCGTGTGGGGGATCTCGACCCCGCCCAACACCAGATGCAGCCCCTCTTCGAGGGCGTGCACGTCGTATCCGTGTCCTATTCTGAAATCCATGTGTCGGAGGTTTTTCGCACCGCCGGCGTGCCCGCGCGTCCTCTCTTCCGGGAACGTCGGACCGCACCGGGCGGCTTTTCTTGACATACAAAGATAACGCTCTCCCGCCTTTTTGCCAAGTCCGCCGGAAATTTTCCGTCCGGATTTTGCCGTTTGTGTTTTATTTTCGTATCTTTAGGTGCGATTCGCTTCCGGATCGGCGGAAAAACGAACCTTAAACTTTCGAAATATTATGAACACGACGCTCAATCCCGACCCGCTGGTGCGCTTTCTCGGAAAGCCCCGGGCAGCTTTCACCCGTTCGGACATCGTCCGGTATGTCCGGGAGAACGGAATCGAAATGATCAACCTGCGTTATCCGGGGGCCGACGGCCGCCTGAAGACGCTCAACTTCGTCATCAACGACGAGGATTACCTGGAGAGCATCCTCACGTGCGGCGAACGCGTGGACGGGTCGAGCCTCTTTCCCTACATCGAGGCCGGGGCGAGCGACCTGTACGTCGTACCGCGCTACCGCACGGCGTTCCGCAATCCCTTCGGCGGGATTCCCGCCGTGGACATCCTGTGCAGCTACTACACGAAGGACGGCGAACCGCTCGACATGGCTCCCGAGCAGACCCTCCGCCGTGCGCACGAGGAGCTGCGGCGCGCGACCGGGCTGGACTTTCACGTGATGGGCGAGCTGGAGTTCTACGTCGTCTCGCCGAAACAGGATCTTTTTCTGGCCGCCGACCAGCGGGGCTACCACGAATCGACGCCCTTCAACAAGGGCGCCGCGTTCCGTGCGCAGGCCATGAAATACATCGCCCAGGCGGGCGGCGAGATCAAGTACGGTCACTCCGAGGTGGGGAACTTCACGCAGGGCGACCGCATGTACGAGCAGAACGAGATCGAATTCCTTCCCACGGACCTCGAGTCCGCCGCCGATCAGCTCGTGGTGGCCAAATGGATCATCCGCACGCTGGCCTGCGAGTACGGCGTGGACGTGACGTTCGCGCCGAAGATCACTGCGGGCAAGGCCGGCAGCGGTCTGCATGTCCACACGCGTCTGATGCGCGGGGAGCGCAACGCGATGGTGGGGCCGGACGGCTCGCTGTCGGACGAGGCTCTGAAAGCCATCGCGGGCTACCTCTGGCTGGCTCCTTCGCTGACCGCCTTCGGCAACACCAATCCCACCTCCTATTTCCGGCTCGTTCCGCATCAGGAGGCGCCCACGAATATCTGCTGGGGCGACCGCAACCGCTCGGTGCTCGTGCGCGTGCCGCTGGGCTGGAGCGCAGGGGCGGGCCGCATGGCTTGCGACGCCAATCCGCTGGAGCGGCCCGCGACGCCGGACGTGAACCTCAAGCAGACCGTCGAGTTCCGCTGTCCCGACGGCTCGGCCGACATCTACCTGCTGCTGGCCGGACTGGCCGTCGCTGCGCGCCACGGCTTCGAGATGGAGAACGGCACGCAGTACGCCCGCGACCGCTATGTGGACGTCAATATCTTCGACGAGCGGCATCGGGAGGTGCTGGCGCGGCTGAACCGGCTTCCCGCCTCGTGCGAGGAGTCGGCGCGGCGGCTGGAGGAGCACCGGGCCGTTTACGAGCGCCACGGCGTCTTTTCGCCGCGCCTGATCGACGGACTCGTCGCACGCCTCGCGGCTTTCCGAGACGCCGACCTGCGGCGGGAGCTGGCCGGGGACGAAGAGAAGGTCCGCAAGCTGGTCGAAACCTATTTTTATTGCGGCTGACCGCGGTTTTTCCGTCCGAAATCCGTACCTTTACGGGTGGAATCCCGGGACTGTCCCGGCTTTCCGCCCGATGGGGCGTATCCGCACGTGCGGTGCGTTTCCGGATCGCCGGCCGGGCGTCCCGTTTTGCTGCGCTTTCGTTGCGAAAGCCTCCGCCCGGGGCGGGGATTCAGGGCCGAGTCGGACTTGTGCGTGCCGTCGCGGGCGGCGAATCGCGGTTGTCCGGATTCGCACGGCGGCGTAAGGGCGTTGCATAGATTGAGGAAAATAAGTGTAACTCTAACATTTTTATAGTATGTCAGCAATCACCTCGCTGGAACCCCGCATCGTCTGGGAGCAGTTCGATGCCATCACGCGGGTTCCGCGCCCTTCGAAGAAAGAGGGCAGGATCATCGAATTTCTCGTCGCGTTCGCCGAGAAGCACGGCATCGAATACCGTAAGGACGCCACGGGCAACGTCGTGATGCGCAAGCCCGCCACCCCGGGTTACGAGGACCGTCCGGGCGTGATCCTGCAATCGCACATGGACATGGTCTGCGAGAAGCGTTCGGATGTCGAGTTCGACTTCGAACGCGACGCCATCCGCACGCGTATCGACGGCGGGTGGGTGAAGGCCGAAGGAACGACGCTCGGCGCCGACTGCGGCATCGGCATGGCCGCCGCATTGGCCGTGCTGCTCGACCCCGCGGCGCAGCACGGGCCGCTGGAGGCACTCTTCACCGTCGATGAGGAGACGGGGCTCACCGGAGCCTTCGGACTGGGGGAGGGGATGCTCACGGGCAAATACCTTCTGAACCTCGATTCGGAGGACGAGGGCGAGTTGTTCATCGGCTGCGCCGGCGGCATCGACACCCTCGCCACGTTCCGTTACACGGCCGGGGCGGCACCTGCCGACTACGCCTATTTCCGCGTCGGGGTCTCGGGATTGCAGGGCGGCCATTCGGGCGACGACATCGACAAGGGCCGCGTCAATTCGAACAAGGTCGTGGCGCGTTTCCTGTGGGCCGCGATGCAGGAGTTCGACCTGCGGCTGAGCCGTTTCGACGGCGGCAATCTCCGCAATGCCATTCCGCGCGAGGCATGGGCCGTCTTCGGCGTGCCGGCCGGCCGCAAGACCGGGTTCGCCGCCTTCTGCGAGCGGTTCGCCGCCGACCTCGGAGCCGAATTCCGCCTGCGCGAGCCGTCGTTTAGGATCGACTTTTCGGAGACGGAGCGCCCCGCGTCGGTCATCGACGCCGCGACGCAGCGGGGGCTGGTCTATGCGCTCGCGGGCGTGCCGAACGGCGTCGTGGAAATGTCGTTCGCCGTGCCGGGGCTGGTCGAGACCTCCACGAATCTCGCCTCGGTGAAGTTCGAGGGCGAGGACCGCATCGTCGTCACCTCGTCGCAGCGTTCTTCGGTCGAGAGCGCCAAGCTCTGTGTCATGCGGAGCGTCGAGGCGGTCTTCGCGCTGGCCGGGGCCGAGGTCGTCCATTCGGACGGCTATCCGGGCTGGGAGCCCGACCCCGCGTCGCACCTGCTGGAGGTGACCGCCGGCGCCTACGAACGGCTGTTCGGCACGAAGCCCAGGGTCCGTGCGATTCACGCCGGGCTGGAATGCGGGCTTTTCCTCGAAAAATATCCCCGTCTGGAAATGGTCTCCTTCGGGCCGACCCTGCGCGGCGTCCATTCGCCCGACGAGCGGCTCGAAATCGCCACGGTCCCCAGATTCTGGGAGCTGCTGCTGGAGACGCTGCGTAGCCTCTGATCCGGCGGCATTCCGTTCGGAGCGGCGTGCGACAAACCGTTTGTCGCACGCCGCTTTCGCGTTTGGCACTCCCGGAATTTTTGCTATATTTGTAGTACAAAAGGACCTGATCGTATGCCGAAAAGTCTCTTCTGCCTCGTCGTTTTCCTGCTGTCGGGCGGAACGGCTGCGGCACAGTATCCCGACGACGAGTACTATCCCTATGCCGAACGCGAGGAGCGGCGGGAACTGCTCGTGACCGATTCGACCCTTTTCTACCGTGCCGTCCAGTCCGCCGCCGACCTCTACGGCGAGCAGACGGACTTCAACCTGCCGCAGGTGGCCTTCAAGCGTCGCGGGCTGGAACGCCGCGCCGGGCGCATCTCCTTCGCGGGCATGGACCTGTCGTACCGTTATCTTCCGGCCTTGCGGCTGCTGGGCGCGGAGGAGATCCGTTACGCCGGACTCGTGCCGCCGCCCGGCGAGTCGGGCGGCACGGGCGGCGTCCGTCTCGTCGGCTTTTCCGCCGGGGAGCCGTTGCAGCCCTTTCTGGCGTCGGTGCGGCTGACCGACCGCAATTACCTCGCGGGGGCGAAGGTCGCCGCCTCGGCGCATCTGGGGCGGGGGTGGCGCGCCTCGCTGGCGCTGGATGCCCGCACGGGACGCGACATGCACGTCGAGGGCGTCTTCACCAATGCCCTGACCGTCGGACTGCGGCTCTTCCGCCGTTTCGGCGGGGAGCACGCCTTGTCGCTGGTCTGCATCGTCCCGCCCTCGGTGCGGGGCACGCGTCTTTCCTCCTCGGAGGAGGCTTTCACGCTGACGGGCGACCGGCTCTACAATCCGGCGTGGGGCTATCAGGACGGGCGGGTGCGCAATTCGCGCGTGCGGCGCGAGACGCTGCCGCTCCTCGTCGCCGACTACGCCGTGCCGCTCTCGGAGGCGGCCTCGCTCTCGCTCCGCCTCGGGGCCGAAGCGGGCGTCGCGCGTTACAGCATGCTCGACTGGTACGACGCCCGCACCCCGATGCCCGACAACTACCGTTACCTGCCGAGCTACACGGACGATCTCGAAACCGAGCGGGCGTGGCTCACGCGCGACCCGCGCTATACGCAGATCGACTGGGACGAGCTGATTCGCCGCAACCGGATGCAGGGCGGTCATGCGGTCTATGCGCTCGACGACCGGGTGGAGCGGCCCGTGCGTCTCTGCCTCGACGCCGCCTTTTCGGTCCGCACGGACTCCCGCCTGACGCTCCGTTGCGGGGTGTCGCTGCGCAGCGACCGAACCCGTTTCTACCGGCAGATGCGCGACCTGCTCGGGGCCGGTTACGTGACGGATATCGACCGTTACCTGGTGGACGACGACACGTACAGCAACCTGCTCCAGAACGATCTGCGCCATCCCGACCGCACGATCCGCGAGGGCGACCGCTTCGGTTACGACTATGCGATCCGTTCGCGCGAAATCCGGGCGCGGTTCTGCGCCGAATACCGCTCCGACCGTTTCCGCTTCGATCTCTGCGCCGAGCTGGGCGCCGCCGCCGTCCGGCGGCGGGGGTTCTACGAGAAGGAGCTCTTCCCCGGGGCGCTCTCCTACGGACCTTCGCGCACGGTCCGTTTCGCCCCGTGGCGGCTGAAGGCGCTCGCCGGCTGGTCCTTCTCCCCGCGCAGCTACCTCGAGGCCGCCGTCATGGCCGGAGCCGAACCGCCGCTCTCCGAAGCGCTTTTCTACCAGCCTTCCTACAACAACCGCATCGTCGATGATCCGTCGCCCGAGCGCACCTTCGCCGCCGAAGCGTCGTGGCGCCGCACGGGGCCTTCGCTCGACATGCGCATCACGGCCTTCGCCGTCGCCGTGTTCGACGGTCTGGAGACACGGCGCTATTACGACGATCTGGCGGCGCTCTTCTGCGACATGTCCGTTGCGGGGATCGGCCGTCTCTGCCTGGGGATCGAGGCTGCCGCCGAGGTGCGCCTTTCCTACCGCTGGAGCCTTGCGCTGGCCGCTTCGGCGGGCCGCTACCGCCATATCCGCGATCCGCTCCTCACGGTCCTCTCCGACGTGGACAACACGGCGGTTCTGACGCACGCCGCAGGGCGTATGGCCGGCTGCGCGGTGGGCGGAACGCCCCAGACCGCGGCCACGGCCGGGGTTTCCTACTTCGGTCCGAAAGGGTGGGGCGGCCGTCTGTCGGCAGGCTATGCCGGCGGACGCTACGTCGAGCCGATGCCTCTCCGCCGCACGGACCGCATCGCCGGACAGGCCGCGCTCACACCCGAGGCGTTCGACGCCTTCACCCGTCAGGAACGCCTCGCCGACGCCTTCACGCTCGATGCGTCGTTGTTCAGAACCTTCTATTTCGACCGTTCGCGGCTGACCGCTTCGCTGCTGCTGCGCAACCTCACGGGCGGGCGGGACACGGTTTACAACGGCTACGAGTCGCTGCGCGTGCGGCGCATCCGTTCGGGCGACGCGACGGAGTGGATGCCCCACGCTTCGCGCCGGACGTACGCCTGGCCGCGTTCGTTCTACCTTACGGTCTCTTACCGTTTCTGACCGGAGGGTAAAAAATCGTTCGGTTTTTTTGCATTTCGATACAAAATGCGTATTTTGGAAGGTGAAAAACCTTTAAAATATCCCGCGTTATGATTATCGGCATTCCAAAAGAGATCAAGAACAACGAAAATCGCGTCGGCCTCACTCCCGCCGGCGTGCAGGAGTTCGTCAAACGGGGACACGACGTCTTCGTGCAGGCTTCGGCCGGCGAGAACAGCGGTTTCCCCGACAGCGCCTACGAGGCGGTCGGCGCTCGTATCCTCCCCACGATCGAGGAGATCTACGCCACGGCCGAGATGATCGTCAAGGTCAAGGAGCCGATCGCTCCCGAGTACAGGCTCATCCGCCGGGGGCAGCTCGTCTTCACCTATTTCCACTTCGCCAGTTGCGAGGCGCTGACCCATGCGATGATCGACAGCGGGGCGGTCTGCTGCGCCTACGAGACGGTCGAACGGGCCGACCGTTCGCTGCCGCTGCTCATTCCCATGTCCGAGGTGGCGGGGCGCATGGCCACGCAGGAGGGACGCTACTTCCTCGAGAAGCCGCGCGGCGGCAAGGGCGTGCTGCTGGGCGGCGTTCCGGGCGTGAAACCCGCCAAGGTCTTCGTCATCGGAGCCGGCGTGGTCGGTACGGCCGCGGCCCGCACGGCCGCCGGAACGGGCGCCGACGTGACGATCTGCGACATTTCGCTGCAACGGCTCACCTACCTGGCCGACGTGATGCCGCGCAACGTCAAGACGCTCATGTCCTCGGAATACAACATCCGCGAGGAGCTCAGACACGCCGATCTGGTGATCGGTTCGGTGCTGATTCCCGGCGCGAAGGCGCCGAAACTCGTCACGCGGGAGATGCTGCGCGAGATGGAACCCGGAACGGTGATGGTGGACGTGGCCATCGACCAGGGCGGCTGTTTCGAGACGTCGCATCCGACGACGCACGAGGATCCCGTCTATTACGTGGACGGTATCCTGCACTATTGCGTGGCGAACATTCCGGGCGCCGTGCCGCGCACTTCGACCCTCGCGCTCACGAACGCCACGCTGCCCTATGCCCTCCAGCTGGCCGACAAGGGATGGCGCCGCGCCGCGAAGGAGAATCCCGAGCTGGCGCTCGGTCTGAACATCGTCGAGGGCCGGGTGGTCTATCGTCCCGTGGCCGAGGCGTGGGGACTGGAGTACGAGCCGCTGGCGCTCTGATCTTCCGGGGAGCGTCCTGGAAAACGTCCCGTCGCAGCCGTCGTCTGCGGCGGGACGTGCCGTCTGCCGCTCCGGGTCCGGTTTTCCCCGGAATCCGTTCCGGTACGCCGGGTGCGGAACCGGTGCGGGGCGTTTTGTTCTGTGCCGCATCAAATAAATTTGCCGCAGCGCCCGCTTTGCACTATCTTTGCCCCTTGAAAAGAAAACCGTTATGGCAAGTTCCAACTTCGTAGATTACGTGAAGATTTTCGCCCGCTCGGGTCACGGCGGGGCCGGCTCGGCGCATTTCCGCCGCGAGAAGTTCGTGGCTTTCGGCGGTCCGGACGGCGGCGACGGCGGCAAGGGCGGCAGCATCGTCTTGCAGGGCGACAGGCAGTACTGGACGCTGATCCACCTCAAGTACCAGCGCCACCAGTTCGCCGAAGACGGGCAGAACGGATCGGGCGCCCGCTCGTCGGGCAGGGATGCGCGGGACATCGTGATTCCCGTGCCGCTGGGTACGGTCGCACGGCGGGTCGTGGAGCTGGAGGACGGCACGACGACCACCGAACCCGTGGGCGAGGTGACCTCCGACGGCGAACGGCTCGTGCTGCTCCGGGGCGGCCGGGGCGGTCTGGGCAACTGGCACTTCAGGAGCGCCACGAACCAGACGCCGCGTTACGCCCAGCCGGGCGAGGAGGGCGAGGAGGGCGCTTTCATTCTCGAACTGAAGGTGCTGGCCGACGTGGGGCTGGTGGGCTTCCCCAATGCGGGCAAATCCACGCTGCTGTCGGTCGTCTCGGCCGCGAAGCCGAAGATCGCCAACTACGCCTTCACGACGCTCGAGCCCAATCTGGGTATCGTGGAGGTCCGCGATGGCCGTTCGTTCGTCATGGCCGACATTCCGGGCATCATCGAGGGGGCGCACGAAGGCCGCGGCCTCGGCACGCGCTTCCTGCGCCATATCGAGCGCAATTCGGTGCTGCTGTTCATGATTCCTGCCGACAGCGACGACATCCGCCGCGACTACGACATTCTGCTCGGGGAGCTCACGCAGTACAATCCCGAGCTACTCGACAAGGAGCGGTTGCTGGCCGTCACCAAGTGCGACATGCTGGACGATGGGCTGATCCGCGAGATGCGCGCGCACCTGCCCGAGGGCGTTCCGGCGGTGTTCATCTCCTCGGTGTCGGGGCTGAATATCCGGCAGCTGAAGGATATGCTCTGGGAGGCGCTCCAGCGCTGATCCGCCGGAGCCCGTCCTGCCGCGATATATTCGCCGACCCCGTCCCTCACGTCAGAGACCGTTCTCCGGAAACAGGATGTCGCGGTTGGTGACGCGCAGCGTGTATTTTCCGTCGAAATAGTCGATTACGCCGTATATCGAGCCCGTGCCCGCCGGTATGGGCTCTTTGGCGTAGGTGCAGGTCCCGGCGGTCCGCACGGGCAGGGTGTGCCCCTCGTCGTCGGCGAGCGTACGCTCGGTGGTCACGCTCCGGCCCGTCTGCGGGTCGGTGTCGCACCATTTCGCGCCCGCCTGCGGAAAATGCACGCCGTCGATCCGGACGCGGGTGTCGATATGCCGTTCCGCGATCCGGTCGATCGTGACGGCTTCGGCTCGCAGCCCCTCGTCCGCCTCCGGCATCCGGACACTGACGTAGCGGGCGAAATCCTCCGCCGGAATGCGGCCTGCGCCGCTGCCTTCGGGGGCGACCCCGATCTGGATCTTCCCGCCGTAGTCGCACAGCACGAGACCGTGGCAGCGCAGCGTCGCCACGTAGCCGAACGGACAGACGTCCGCCACCGATTCGAGGTCTGCGGCGACGGTGATTCCGCCCGTCGCATCCTCGATCACCAGCGATTTGGTGAATTCGCCGTAGCGGTCGTTCGCCGCGACGTAGCCCTGCACCGTGATCTCCTGCGTCACGACGACGCTGTTCCTTCCGTCGCAGAGCGACTTGAGATAGGCCACGGAGTTCGTCGCCCGCTGCTCCTCGCGGGGCGCGGGATGCGTGGCCTCGTCGCATCCGGCCGCGAGCGCCGCCGCGCATACGGCGAGCAGCGCTTCAAAGTGTCCGGCAGTCCGTCTCATCGCGCAGTTTGAGTATGTAGCGGCCTCCGCCCGTCTCGTCGTGCTGGAGAATCCCCGTGAGCGACACCTGCCCCGCGGGCACTTCCTCGTCCGCGAAACGCGCATAGGTACGGACGTAGGTGTAGATTTCCGCGCCCTCGTCGTCGGCGAAGCGTTTGTATCCGGACCAGGTCGAACCCGAAAGGTCTTCGGGACGGTAGATGAGGCGGTCGATACGCACCAGCGTTCCGCAGCGCTCCGGCGTCAGCTCCGCGATCCGGAGCCTCGCGGGTTCGAGTTCCCGCAACGTCTCTCCGTGACGGATCAGCGCGGCGTCGAGCGCGGGCTTCGATCCGATGTAATCCGTCGCATAGCCGCTTCCGGGGTCGGGCAGCCGTCCGGCTTGCAGTACGCCGCGGCTTTCGCCCACGGCGAGCCCTTCGAGCCGCAGCGTCACGCGGCAGCCCGCGGGGTAGTCGTTATGAAGCTGGTCTATGCCTGCCATGACCTCGATCGCCGCGTTCCCGTCCTCGATGCAGAGGGAGCGGTAGAAGTTGCGCGCCCGGTCGCTGCTCGTCACCGTGCCTTCGACCGTGATGTCGCCCGTCACGGGGAAGGTCTCCCCGGCGTAGAGCGCGCGCAGCGCGGCGATGGTTTCGGTTCGCGGGGGCGGCTGCGCGCCGTCGTCCGGCTCCCCGAACGAGGAGTCGCAGCAGCCCGCCGCCAGCGACAGCAGCGCTCCGAGAACCGTTGCACGCCGTATCATTGCTCGATGCGCGAATCCTTGAGTCCGAGGAAATAGAGGATGCCGTCCAGTCCGATCGTCGAGATCGACTGCCGAGCCGTGGCCTTCACCTTGGGCTTGGCGTGGAAGGCGATCCCCAGTCCCGCGAGGCTGAGCATCGGCAGGTCGTTGGCCCCGTCGCCCACGGCCACCGCCTGCGCGAGGTTGATCTCCTCGAACTGACACAGCAGACGCAGCAGCTCGGCCTTGCGGCGTCCGTCCACGATTTCGCCCGCGTAACGGCCCGTCAGGCGTCCGTTCTCGACCTCCAGCTCGTTGGCGTAAACGTAGTCGAAGCCGTACCTCTGCCGCAGGTAGTTGCCGAAATAGGTGAATCCGCCCGAAAGGATCGCCGTCTTGTAGCCCACGCGCTTGAGAATGGTCATCATGCGTTCCAGTCCCTCGGTGATGGGCAGCGAGCGGGCGATCTCCTCCATCACCGCGACGTCCAGCCCCCTGAGCAGCGCCACACGCTGGGTGAAACTCTCGCGGAAGTCGATTTCGCCCCGCATGGCGCGTTCGGTGATTTCGCGCACCTCGGCTCCGACGCCGGCCCGGTCGGCCAGCTCGTCGATCACTTCGGTCTCGATGAGCGTCGAATCCATGTCGAAGCAGATCAGCCTCCGGCTGCGGCGGTAGATGTCGTCGCGCTGGAACGAGACGTCGAGCCCCAGCTCCGAGAGGTTCATGAACCGCTCCTGCATCGCGGCGCGCTCCTCGTCGGTGAGCGATCCGCGCACCGAAAGCTCGATGCACGACCGCGCCGTGCGGTCGTCCTCGCGCAGGGGTACGCGCCCCGTCAGGCGTTTGATGGCGTCGATGTTGAGCCCGTGTTCGGCCACGGTTTTCGTCACCTCGGCGATGTGGCGCGCCGTCACGGTGCGTCCCAGCAGCGTGATGATGTAGCGGTTCTTGCCCTGCCGGCTCACCCAGTCCTCGTAGCGGCGTTCGGCGATCGGGGCGAATCGGATCATCACGCCCAGCTCCGAGGCTTTGAACAGCAACTCCTTCATGATGTTGCCCGACTTGTCGGCCGTGGTCCGTATCAGGATGCCTAACGTCAGCGACTGGTGGATGTTGGCCTGGCCGATGTCGAGAATGAAGGCGTCGTAGCGCGCCAGAATCTCGGTCAGCGACGAGGTCATGCCGGGCTTGTCCTCCCCGGATATGTTGATCTGAATGATTTCTACGTCGTTTCGCATCTTCGGTGGTGTATTTCGGTCCTCTTCTGCAAGAATATGGACAAAGTTAATAAACTTCTCTTTTTTTTGGCTATTTTTGCATGGCAAACTTCTAAGGAACGGAATTATGAATTTTCTCGACGGCATCCTGTTCGCCCTTTTCGCCGAGGCGGACAAGTCGGCTCCCCTGATGGTCCCCGACAGCGTGCAGAAGGCCAATTTCGCCGAAACGGTCCGCAAGCTGGCCAACCTCGATGTGGACCGGCTGCTGCAAAACCTGCTCTCCGAGTCGGTGTGGATTCTCATCAAGGTCCTCATCGCGCTGGCTATCTACTTCGTCGGACGCTGGATCGTGCGGCGGATCATACACCTTCTCGATGCCGTCTGCGAGCGGCGCAGGGTGGACGTGTCGCTGCGTTCGTTCCTCCGCAATACGGTCCGCGTGGTCTTCACGCTGTTGCTGGTGCTCATCGTGGTCTCCACGCTGGGCGTGAACGTCACGTCGCTCATCGCCGTCTTCTCGGCCGCCACGCTGGCTATCGGCATGGCCCTGAGCGGTACGGCGCAGAACTTCGCCGGCGGGGTGATGATCCTGCTGATGAAGCCCTACCGCATCGGCGACTACATTTCGGCGCAGGGACAGTCGGGCACGGTCCGCGAGATCAAGCTCTTCTCGACGGTCATCACGACCGTGGACAACCAGACGATCTACATTCCCAACAACTCCATCGCCACGGCCATCATCGACAACTATTCGACGGCCGACGTGCGCCGCGTGGACTGGACCGTGGGCATTTCCTACGGCGACGACGTGGACACGGCCCGCAGGACCATCCTCGGCATGCTTGCGGCCGATCCCCGCGTGTTGCGCGAACCGGCCGAGCCGGTGGTGTGGGTCTCGGCGCTGGCCGACAGCTCGGTGAATCTCACCGTGCGCGTGTGGACGAAGAACACCGATTTCTGGGACGTCTTTTTCGAGTACAACGAGCGGTTCTACAAGGAGCTGCCAGCCGCGGGAATCAACTTCCCCTTCCCGCAGATGGACGTGCATGTGAAGAACGAATAACCTTAACCCAAAGATATTCATACGATTATGGAACTGAAAGAGATTCTGGCCATTTCGGGGCAGCCCGGACTTTATAAATATGTGGCGCAGTCCACGCGCGGCGTGATCGTCGAGTCGCTGCTCGACGGCCGGCGCATGAACGCCGCGGCGAACGCCCGTGTGAGCGCCCTCTCGGAGATTTCGATGTTTACCGAGGGCGACGACATTCCGCTCGCCGAGGTGTTCACCCGCCTCTACGCCCATACGGGCGGGAAGGAGGCCGTCAGCCCCAAGGAGGCTCCCGAGAAGCTCAGGGCCTTCTTCGCCGAGGTACTCCCCGAGTACGACCGCGACAGGGTGCATGTCTCGGACATGAAGAAGTGCTTCGCGTGGTTCAACATCCTCATTGGAGCCGGTTTCACGGAATTCCGTCTCCCCGCCGAGGAGGAGTAGCGGACCTATGCCCGGCCTCTCGTAAGGGGGCCGGTTTTTTACGGAAACGGGAGGGTCCGCGGACCCTTTCATGAAGAAACGACGATATGGAACAGAAGATCAAAGCGCTGGCTCTGGTGGCCCACGACAACATGAAGCGCGACCTGGCCGAATGGGTCGATTGGAACTGCGCGAAACTCAGTCCGCACCATCTGATATGCACCGGTACGACGGGCAAGATGGTCGAGAAGACGCTCCGCGATCACCGCAGGGAGCACGACAAGGCCGACGGACCGCATCCCGACCTGCGCATTACGCTGCTCAAGTCGGGCCCGCTGGGCGGCGATCAGCAGCTCGGATCGCTCATCGCCGACGGCAGGATCAACGCGCTGATTTTTTTCTGGGACCCCATGTCGGCCCAGCCGCACGATGTCGATGTCAAGGCGCTGCTGCGCCTGGCGACGCTCTACAACGTTCCCACGGCCATCAACCGCTCTTCGGCCGACTTCCTGATCTCCTCGCCGCTGTTCGAGGATGACGGCTACGAGCCGGTGGTCAAAGATTACAAGGCTTATATCGAGCGCGTGCTGAAGTAGCGGCATGAATACGGCCGTTACCGCCGCCTCTCCCTGTCTGGCTGCGGTTCCCCGCTGTCAGAGGTCGTGCGACAGCGGCGCGGGGACCGTGCCCGAGAGGTCGAAGTCTCCCCAGCGCTCGGCGATGAAGTCGAGCGTGGAGTAGAGTTCGTCGGGATCGAGCGACGTCACGAGTTTGAGGCGCGTGGCCTTGAAATCGGGCAGCCCCTTGAAGTAGTTGGTCAGGTGGCGGCGCATTTCCAGAATCCCCACGTGCGGGCCTTTGACCTCGAGCGACTTGCCCAGGTGCTCCCGGGCGATCTCCACCCGCTCCGCGACCGACGGCTGGGGCAGCACCTCGCCTGTCCGGAGGAAGTGCTTCACCTCGCGGAAGATCCACGGCCGGCCGTAGGTCGCGCGGCCGATCATCACGCCGTCCACGCCGTAGCGTTCGAACATTTCGGCCGCCTTCGGTCCCGAATCCACGTCGCCGTTGCCGATGATCGGAATGCGTATCTGCGGGTTGTTCTTCACCCGGCCGATCAGCGTCCAGTCCGCTTCGCCTCGGTACATCTGTGCGCGCGTGCGGCCGTGAATCGTCAGCGCGGCGATGCCCGTGTCCTGCAGGCGGAGGGCGATCTCCTCGATATTTTTCGACTCGTCGTCCCATCCGAGGCGTGTTTTCACCGTCACGGGTTTGTTCACCGCCCCGACGATCCGCCGCGTCATTTCGACCATCAGCGGCACGTCGCGCATCATGCCCGATCCGGCTCCCCGTCCGGCGATCTTCTTCACCGGGCAGCCGAAGTTGATGTCGATGATGTCCGGCCCGGCCGCTTCGGCCATCCGCGCCGCCTCGACCATCGGTTCGACGAGGTGGCCGTAAATCTGGATGCCCACGGGGCGTTCCGCCTCGTCGATCTCGAGCTTGCGGAGCGATTTGGCCGCGTCGCGGATCAGACCGTCCGAGGAGATGAACTCCGTGTAAACCACGTCGGCCCCGAACCGTTTGCACATGTAACGGAACGACGGGTCCGTCACGTCCTCCATCGGAGCCAGCAGAAGCGGCTTCTCGCCCAGTTCGATGTCCGCTATTTTCATACCTCTTGTGCCGGGTCTTCCGGGATGCGCGTGATGAGTATTTTGTCGATGCGTGCGCCGTCCATGTCCACGATCTCGAATCCGAAACCGCCCCATTGCAGCCGCTCTCCGGTTGTCGGGATGTGCTTCAACTGATCGAGGATCAGGCCGCTGACGGTGTTGTAGGCGTTGGTGGGGTGCTCCTCCTCGGCACCGAAGTGGAGCAGGAAGTCGTAGAACGGGCATTGCCCGTCCACCAGGCAACTGCCGTCCTCGCGCGGAACGATGTCCGGCTCCTCGCTCTGCTCGGGCAGCTCGCCCACGAGCGCCTCGAAGATGTCGCGCAGGGTGATGATGCCGCGCGTCACGCCGAATTCGTCGCAGATGATGCCGTATCCCAACTGTTCGTTGCGCAACTGTTCGAGGGCGTTGTAAACCTCGAAACCCTCGTGGAAGAACTTGGCCGGCTCGATCAGCGCGCGCAGGTCGAACCCTTCGTCGGGGAGGTGTACGAACAGGTCCTTTAGGTAAACCACGCCGAGCAACCTGTCGAGCGTTCCGTCTCCCACCGGGTAGCGGTTGTGCGGCTCGGCGGCGACCTTCTCGCGGATCTGCTGCGCGCTCATCGCCGCGTCGAGCCACACCATTTCGCTGCGGTGGGTCATGATCGACTCCACCGTGCGGTCGCCCAGCGAGAAGACCCGGCCGACGATCTGCTGTTCGACCTGCTGCACCTCGCCGTCCTCGGCCCCCTCCTGGATGATCGAGCGGATTTCCGCCTCGGTGACCTTCGTCTCGGCCTCGCGCAGTCCGAGCAGGCGGGTCACGCCTGCCGTGCTCTTGGAGAGCAGCCAGACGAACGGCGAGGCCGCGGCCGCGAGCAGCCGCATCGGGCGGGCCATGATCTTGGCCATGCGTTCGGCGGCGTTCATGCCGATCCGTTTGGGAACCAGCTCGCCGAAGATGAGCGTGAGGTAGGTGACGACGATGACGATGGCGAACTGCGCCGCGAGGGTGGCCGTGGCGATCGGAATACCCAGCCGCGCCAGCTCCGCGCCCGCCTTGCCGGCCAGCGCGTCGCCCGAGTAGATACCCGTGAGGATGCCGATCAGCGTGATGCCGATCTGGATGGTCGAGAGGAACCGGTCCGGGTCCCGGGCGAGTTTGAGCGCCTGCCGTGCCGACGCGCTGCCCTGCCGGGCCTGCATTTCGAGGTTCGAACGGCGCGCCGAGATGAAGGCGATTTCCGACATGGCGAACAGGCCGTTCAGCAGGATCAGTAACAGAATGATCAGTATTTCCATCTGACGAGTGTTGGTCGTTTTCCGGCGGCGGACGGCGGCGGTTCCGAAGGGACGGATGCGGCCCGGCCGGGGCCTGCCGCCCGCATCGCGCGGGTTATTTTCCGCAAAGATAGGCAATGTTTTCCGATATTGGGGAGATTCCCGCCCCCGGGAATTGATTATTCGTCGAAAATCGCTAAATTTGCAGGCGAAAAATCGCAGAGCATACAATGAATATCGAAACCTTTATCTCGGATGCGGTCCGCCGTTCGGTGGAGGCGCTTTACGGCGAGCTTTCGGGCGAGCAGTTGCAGATTCAGAAAACCCGCAGGGAATTCGAGGGCGACTACACCCTCGTGACCTTTCCGCTGCTGCGCCGCAGCCGCAAGTCGCCCGAGGCCACTGCGACCGAGATAGGCGAATACATGACGGCCCACGTGCCGGAGATCGCGTCGTTCAACGTCATCAAGGGATTCCTGAACCTCTCGCTCGACGGCGCGTTCTGGGCGGCCCGCTTCGAGGAGATCGCCGCCGACGAACATTTCGGCCAGGCCGCGCCGACGGGTCGCACCGTGATGATCGAGTACTCGTCGCCCAATACCAACAAGCCGTTGCACTTGGGCCATATCCGCAATAACCTGCTGGGTTACTCCGTGGCGCAGATCCTCGCGGCCAACGGCCACACGGTCATCAAGGCCAACCTGGTGAACGACCGTGGCATCCATATCTGCAAGTCGATGCTGGCGTGGAAACTCTACGGCGGCGGCGAGACCCCCGCCTCGTCGGGCATGAAGGGCGACCACCTCGTAGGCAAGTACTACGTCGAGTTCGACAAGCACTACAAGGAGCAGGTCAGGGAACTCGTGGCCGCCGGGCAGTCGGAGGACGAGGCCAAGCGGAACGCGCCGATCATGCGCGAGGCGCAGGAGATGCTGCGCCGCTGGGAGGCGAAGGATCCGGAGGTCTATTCGCTCTGGGAGACGATGAATGGTTGGGTTTACGAGGGCTTCGACGTGACCTACAAGGCATTGGGCGTCGATTTCGACAAGGTTTACTACGAGTCGCAGACCTACCTGCTGGGCAAGTCGCTCGTCGAGGAGGGCCTTGCCAAGGGCGTCTTCTACCGCCGCCCGGACAATTCGGTGTGGATCGACCTCACGGGCGACGGGCTGGACGAGAAGCTGCTGCTGCGCGGCGACGGCACGTCGGTTTACATGACGCAGGACCTCGGTACGGCCTACCGCCGTTTCGAGGACAACCGGCTCGACGACATGATCTATGTCGTGGGCAACGAGCAGAACTACCACTTCCAGGTGTTGAAACTGGTTCTCAAGAAGCTGGGCTACGCCGAGTGGAGCGATCATATCACGCACCTTTCCTACGGCATGGTCGAGCTGCCCGAGGGCAAGATGAAGTCGCGCGAGGGCACGGTGGTCGATGCCGACGACCTGATCGCCGCGATGGTGCAGACCGCGCGCGAGATGTCGGCCGAACTGGGCAAGCTGGACGGCTGCACGGAGGAGGAGGCCGACGCCGTTTCGGCGATGGTGGGCCTCGGGGCGCTGAAGTACTTCATCCTCAAGGTCGATCCCAGGAAGACGATGCTCTTCGACCCGCGCGAGTCGATCGACTTCAACGGCAATACGGGCCCCTTCATCCAGTACACCCACGCACGCATCCGTTCCGTGCTGCGCAAGGCCGCCGAGGCGGGCATCGGTCTTGAGGGCGACGGCGACGGAGCCGCCGCGGACTACCTGCCGGAGGAGATCGCCCTCGTCAAATCGCTGACGGAATACCCTGCCGTGGTGAAGGCCGCGGGCGACAGTTTCGCCCCTTCGATCATCGGAGCCTATGTTTACGAACTGGCCAAGACCTTCAACGGCTACTACCACGATCATTCGATTCTCCGGGAGGAGAACCCCGCCGTGCGCCGGATGCGTCTGCGGCTGGCCGGGCAGGTCGCCCGCGTCATTCGCAGCGGCATGCGCCTGCTGGGCATCGACGTCCCCGAACGCATGTGATCGGACCGCTTCCGGGGACGCGAACGAACGCCCCTGCCGTGCAATGCGGCAGGGGCGTTTTTCGTCCGGCTGCGGGCCTTTCCGGGGCCGTTTGGCGTTCGGGTCTTTCCGGTCCGTCCTTCCGATTCCGGCGGGCGTTCTTCAGGCATGTCTGCGCGCCAGTTCCTTCTCGAGGTCCGCGATCGAGCACCCGGTGGCTTCGAGCAGCACGAGCAGGTGGTATATGAGGTCCGAGGCTTCGTAGATCATCGCCTCGCGATTCTTCGCTACGGCCTCGATCACCGTCTCCACGGCCTCCTCGCCGACCTTCTGGGCGATCTTGTTCACACCGCGCGTGAAGAGTTTCGAGGTGTAGGAGCCTTCGGGCATTTCGGCGTGCCGGCCGCGGATGACGCTTTGCAGGTAGCGGATGAACCCTTCCGTTTCGGGCAGGGCCGCTCCGAAACAGCTTTTCGACCCCGTATGGCAGGTCGGGCCGTGGGGGATGACCCTTATGAGCAGCGTGTCGTTGTCGCAGTCCGCCGCCACGGAAACGATGTCGAGCCAGTTGCCGCTCGTCTCGCCCTTCGTCCAAAGGCGGCGGCGCGTGCGGCTGTAAAAGGTGACGCGTCCTTCGGCGAGGCTTTTCTCATAGGCTTCGCGGTTCATGTAGCCCAGCATGAGCACCTGCAGGGTGCGGTCGTCCTGAATGACGGCGGGAACGAGCCCGTCGGAGAGCTTTTCGGCATCGAGTTCCGAAAAGGGTTTCGCTGTGATTTTCATGTTTTCTCTGTTTTGTTTATAGTCTGACGTTTATATTCATTTTCCTCAACTCGCGCTTGAGGACGGGAATCGGGATTTCCCCGTAGTGGAAGATGCTGGCCGCCAGTGCCGCGTCGGCTCTGCCGCGCGTCAGCACGTCGGCGATATGCCCGACGCATCCCGCGCCGCCCGAGGCGATGACCGGGATCGGCAGTTCGGCCAGTCGGGCGAACAGGTCGCACGGATAGCCGTTCCGCGTGCCGTCGTGGTCCATCGAGGTGAAGAGAATCTCTCCGGCGCCCCGGTCGGCGACCTCCCGGGCCCATTCGAACAGTTCGCGTTCCGTGGCCCGCTTGCCGCCGTGGGTCGTCACCTGCCAGCGTTCGCCGGTCTTCCGGGCGTCGATCGCCGCCACGACGAACTGCGACCCGTACCGGGCCGCCAGCAGGTCGATGAGCGCCGGATTCGTGACGGCTGCGCTGTTGAGCGACACCTTGTCCGCTCCGGCGTCGAGCAGCCGGGCGGCGTCTTCGGCCGACGCGATGCCGCCCCCGACGGTGAAAGGGATGTCGATCCGCGCGGCGATGCGCGATACCAGTCCCGTGAAGGTGCGGCGTCCCTCCTCCGAGGCGCTGATGTCGAGATACACCAGTTCGTCGGCCCCTTCGGCGGCGTATTTCGCCCCCAGCTCCACGGGGTCCCCGACCTGCCGCAGCGCGGTGAAGTTGATTCCCTTGACGGTCTGGCCGTCGCGGATGTCGAGGCAGGGGATTATGCGTTTGGCGAGCATGGTCCGGGTTTTTCGAGGGTGATGCGGCCTTCGTAGAGGGCTTTGCCGACGATGACGCTGCGCAGCCCTTCGCGCTCCAGCCGCGCGATGTCGTCCGGCGACGAGACGCCGCCGCTGACGGTGATTTCGACCTGCGGGAACCGCCTCTGCAGGTCGGCGTAGAGGGCGACTGCCGGGCCACAGAGCATTCCGTCGCGCGAGATGTCCGTGCAGACGACCTGCCTGAGCCCCGCCGGCAGGAACGTTTCGATCAGCTCGGGCGCCGTGCGTTCCGAACGCTCCGTCCAGCCCTGGATCGCCACGACGCCGTCGCGGACGTCGGCCCCGAGGATCAGGCGTTCGGGGCCGAACTCCGCGATCCACCGGGCGAACAGCTCCGGTTCGCGTACCGCGACGCTGCCGCAGACGGCCCGGCGCGCCCCGGCGTCGAAGACGCTGCGCAGCGCTGCGCGGCTCTTGATGCCGCCGCCGTACTGCACCTCGAGCGAGGTTTTCGCGGCGATGCGTTCCAATACCGCCAGGTTTTGCGGTTCGGCGGCCTTCGCGCCGTCGAGATCGACCATGTGCAGGCGGCGTGCGCCCGCCTCTTCGAAGCGCAGCGCCGCTTCGAGCGGGTCGCGGTAGTAGGTTTTCCGGCTCGTATAGTCGCCTTGCGTGAGGCGGACGCAGCGGCCGCCGATGAGGTCCGTTGCGGGAATCATTTCGATCATGCGTAAAGTCGTTTCATTTCATGTTCAGAAAATTGCGAAGTATGCGCGCGCCCGTCTCCCCGCTCTTTTCGGGGTGGAACTGCACGCCGAAGAAGTTGCCGCACGCGAGTGCCGCGCTGAACGGCCCGCCGTAGTCGGTCACGGCGACGGTCTCCGCGCAGGGTTCCGCGGCGAACGAGTGTACGTAATAGACATACGCCCCCTCGTCCAGCCCGTCGAACAGCGGCGACCGCAGGCCGGAGAGCGTGTCCCAGCCCACGTGGGGGACCTTGATCCGTCCGCCGTCCGGCGCGGCGGCGGACAGCCGCCGCACCCGTGCCGGGAAGATGCCCATGCAGCGGGTGTCGCCCTCCTCGCTCGAAAGGCACATGAGTTGCATCCCGATGCAGATGCCCAGCACGGGCTGCGCGAGCGAGGGAATCACCCGGTCGAGCCCCCGTTCGCGGAGCCTTTGCATGGCGGACGATGCCTCGCCGACTCCGGGGAGGATCACCCTTTCCGCTTCGCGCAGCAGCCTTTGGTCGGACGTGAGGCGGAACTCCGCGCCTGCACGTCGCAGCGCCTCGGCCACCGAGCGCAGGTTGCCCGTATCGTAATCGACCACCGCTATCATAGGACTCCTTTGCTGCTGGGTATGTCGTATCCGAATCCCTGCCGGGCCACGGCCATCCGCAGGGCGCGGGCGAAGGCCTTGAAGATCGCTTCGGCCTTGTGGTGTTCGTTCCCGCCGCGGGCCGCGATCTGGAGGTTGCACCGCGCGGCGCAGCAGAGCGAGCGGAAGAAGTGGCTGAACAGTTCGGTGGGCATGTCGCCGATGCGTTCGCGGCGGAATTCCGCGTCCCATTCGAAGTCGATGCGTCCGCCGAAGTCGAGGAGCACCAGCGCCCGGCAGTCGTCCATCGGCAGGGCGAATCCGTAGCGTGCGATGCCTGCTTTGGAGCCCAGCGCGCGGTCGATCGCCTCGCCCAGCGCGATGGCCACGTCCTCCGCCGTGTGGTGTTCGTCCACGTCGAGGTCGCCCCGGGCCTCCACGTCCAGCGCCACGCCGCCGTGGTGGACGATCTGTTCGAGCATGTGGTCCAGAAAACGCAGCCCCGTCGAGATCCGGCAGCCGGACGCCCCGCGTCCGTCGAGGTCGAGGCGCACGGCGATCCGCGTCTCGCGCGTTTCGCGCCGCACCTCGACCCGCCGCTCTCCGCGGCGGATGTACTCGGCGATCTCCTCCCACGAGTCGGTGACGAGTGCGCAGGCCTCCGCGTCCCCCGCTTCGCGCAGCAGCCGTTCGCCCTTCCCGCGCGGGGCGAGCAGGATGCCCCGCGCCCCGAGGTTGCGGGCCAGCAGGATGTCGGTCGCGCGGTCGCCGATGACGTAGCTCGCGGCCAGGTCGTATCCGCCGCCGAGGTAGTTGCCGAACAGGCCCGTGCGGGGCTTTCGCGTGGGGGCTCCGTCGCGCTCGAACGTGCGGTCGATCAACTGGTCGGCGAATTCGACCCCTTCGCCGCGGAGCGTCGAGAGCATCTTTTCGTGTGCGGGCAGGAACGCCGCTTCGGGAAAGGCGTCGGTTCCCAGCCCGTCCTGGTTCGAGGCCAGCACCAGCTCGAAATCGAGCCCGGCGAGGGCCTTCAGCGCCGAGATGGCGCCGGGTACGAACTCCAGCTTCCCGAGGCTGTCGATTTGCTGGTCCGCGGGTTCGGCGATGATCGTGCCGTCGCGGTCGATGAAGAGGGCTTTTTTCATGGTCTGAAATTTTTGACGGTTTCGATGAGCCGGGCGTTCTCCCCGGGGGTTCCGACGGTGATGCGCAGGCATCCGGCGCATCCCGGGATGCGCGAGCGGTTGCGGACGATGATGCCCGCCCCGATCAAGGTGTCGTAGAGACGGTCCGGATCCGGCGTGCGTACCAGCAGGAAGTTGGCCTCGGAGGGGTAAACACGTTCGATGCAGGCGGCCCCGGCGAGGGCTTCGGCCACGGCGGCGCGTTCGCGGCGAATCAGGGCGGTCTGCCCGGCGATGTCCCATGCGAGCCGTTCGGAGGCCGCCTCCTGTGCGAGGGTGTTGATGTTGTAGGGGTATTTGACCCTTGCGAAAAGTTCCGCGACGGGTTCCGAGGCGAAGGCCAGCCCGAGACGCAGGCCCGCCATGCCCCAGGCTTTCGAGCAGGTCTGCAGGACGATCAGGTTCGGGAACTCCGCGAGGCGCGGCAGGAATCCCGGTCCGTCGGCGAAGTCGATGTAGGCTTCGTCGAGTACCACCATCCCGTCGAATCCGGCGAGCAGCCGTTCGATCTCCCCTTCGGGAAAGGCGTTGCCCGTGGGGTTGTTCGGCGAGCAGAGCCACAGGAGTTTCGTGCGCTCGTCCGCAGCGGCGAGCAGCGCCTCGACCGGCAGCGAGAACCCCTCGCCGAGTGGCACTTCGCGCAGCTCCACGTCGTTCGTGTCGGCCGCCACGCGGTACATGCCGTAAGTGGGGGAGATCGACACGGCGTTGTCGCGTCCCGGGACGCAGAAGATGCGGTAGGCCAGGTCGATCGCTTCGTCACTGCCGTTGCCGAGGAAAATCCGCTCCTCGCCGATGCCTTTCAGCGCGGCGATCTGCCGCTTGAGCCGCCGCTGGTGCGGGTCGGGGTAGCGGTTGATGCCGTTCTCGAAGGGATTTTCGTTGGCGTCGAGCCAGGTCTCGACGGCACTCCCGGCGCATTCGCCTCCGGCGTACTCGTCGCGGGCCGTGGAGTAGGGGCGCAGCGCCCGGATGTTGGGGCGCACCAACTCTTCGAGGGGTCTCATAGCGCACCTCCTTTCATCCGGATGCGCACCGCTGCGGCGTGTGCCCCGAGCCCTTCGGCTTCGGCCATGGCGACGATCGTCGGCGCGAGACGCCCGAGTCCTTCGCGCGTGAGCTCCTGATAGGTGATCTTGCGCAGGAATGCATCGGTGTTCACGCCGCTGCAAGCCCTTGCCCAGCCGCCCGTGGGCAGCGTGTGGTTCGTTCCCGAGGCGTAGTCCCCGGCGCTTTCGGGCGACCAGGGTCCCACGAAGACGCTGCCCGCGGCGATGCGTCCGGCGGCCTCCCACGGGTCGTGCATCGCCACGATCAGGTGCTCGGGGGCATAGGCGTCGGCGAAGGCGATGCGCTCCTCCCGGTCGCCGAGCACCACGATCCGGCTCGTGCGGAGCGCCTCGCGGATGACCGTTCCCCGTCCGAGGCGCTGCAATTGCTCTTCGACGGCGAGTTGCACGCGCCGCGCGAAGGTTTCGGAGGCGCAGACCAGCATCGCCTGACTGTCGCCCCCGTGCTCGGCCTGCGAGAGGAGGTCGGCGGCGGCGAAGGCGGGCGATGCGTCGTCGTCGAGGAGCACCAGCACCTCCGAAGGGCCGGCCGGAAGGTCCACGGCCACCGTGTCGCCTGCGACCAGTTGCTTGGCCCGGGTGACATAGCGGTTGCCCGGACCGAAGATCTTGTCCACCCGCGGGATGCTCTCCGTGCCGTAGGCCATGGCGGCCACGGCCTGCGCGCCTCCCACGGCGAATATGCGGTCCACGCCGCAAAGGTCGGCGGCGTAGAGTATCTCCGGGGCGACGGCCCCTTCGCGCGAGGCCGGCGTGCAGAGGATCACCTCTCCGCATCCGGCGACCCGTGCCGGGACGGCGAGCATCAGCACCGTGGAGAAGAGCGGCGCCTGGCCGCCCGGAACGTACAGCCCCACGCGGCGGATCGGCACGGCGCGCTGCATGCAGCGGACACCGGGCATCGTCTCGATGCGCACCTCCTGCGGCAACTGGGCGCGGTGGAAGGCCTCGATGTTGGCTTTGGCCGCGGCGAGCGCTTTTTTCAGGTCGTCGGAGACCGCTTCCGCGGCCTTGCGGCGGATGTCGGCCGGAATTTCGAATGCCTCTGGCGTGCGGCCCTCGATGCGGCGGACGATGCGGCGGAGCGCCTCGTCGCCTCCTTCGCGCACCTGGGCGAGGATGCCGGCGACCTGTTCGGCGATTTCGCCCTCCTGCCGGGTACAGCGCCGGGTGAGATCCGCCCATTGCGGCCGGGCGGGATTGTCGTAAATCTTCAGTATTTCCATCGTTTCTGCGGTTTGTTTCAGCGGATCATGTTTTCGAGAGAGAGGATCAAGATGCCTTCGGCACCGATGGCCTTGAGCCGCTCGATGCGTTCCCATAGCTGCGCCTTGTCGATCACGGCGTGGATCGAACACCAGCCCTCCTGGGCCAGCGGCAGCACCGTCGGACTGCGCATGCCGGGCAGTATCCGGATGGCCTCGTCGAGCCGTTCCTGTGGCAGGTTCATCAGCACGTATTTCATGTCGCGGCTGTCGAGGATCGAGTTGAAGCGGAAGGTGAGCTGTCCGACCTCCGTGCGTTTCGCCCGGTCGAGGTCGGGTGCGGCGATGAGCACCGCCTCCGAGAAGAAGACCTTCTCGACCTCCGTAAGTCCGTTCGAGATGAGCGTGCCGCCCGACGATACGATGTCGAAGATGGCGTCGGACATGCCCACGGCCGGGGCGATTTCCACCGAGCCTTCGATGGTGTGGATGTCGGCCTCGATTCCCTTTTCCGCGAAATAGCGGGCGAGGATGTTGGGGTAGGAGGTCGCCACGCGCTTGCCGCGGAAGAAGTCGGGCCCTTCGTAGTCCGCCGTCCGGGGAACGGCCAGCGAGAGGCGGCAGCCTCCGAAGCCGAGGTCCATGAGCTGTTCGACCGCGAAGCCCTTTTCGGCCACCTCGTTCAGCCCCACGATGCCCAGATCGGCGACTCCCATCGAGACGGCCTGCGGAATGTCGTCGTCGCGCAGGTAGAGGACTTCGAGCGGAAACCCTTCCGCGCGGGAAATCAGTTTGCGTTTGCTCTCGGCGACCCGGATACCCGCTTCGGAGAGCAGTTCGAGGCTCTGTTCATTGAGCCGGCCTTTGGCCTGGATGGCGATTTTCAGCATGTTCTTTCGGTGTTTTTAGGACACCCTCCGGCGGCGATGAACAAAAAAAGAGCTCATCCCGCAGAGGGTGAGCTCGTGTGTATTGTGTACGGATTGATTCGGTCTATCTGCGATACATATACATAGTCGTCTGCCCCTTTGCCGGATTGCGGAAATGGTGGTGATGACGATGGATATGGTTGCGGTTATTCATTTACGCAAATGTAGGGATTTTTCCGGAAAATGCAAAATTCCGGCCCGGAAAATCGTATCCGGATGTCTTTTTTCCGGTTTTCCGGCCCGGATTCCGGAGGGGATCGTGCGGCTGTCCGCGGCCGCGAGGCCTTTTCCGGGTCCGGCCGCCGCCTGCGGTCTGTTCCGTCCGGTCCGGCCGCCGTTCAGTTTCCTACGCCGTTCCGACCGGGACGTTCCGGGCGATTTCCCGTGCCGGGCGTTTGGTAATAAGGAAACGTTTTCCTATCTTTGTCTGCGGAAAATTCCAATACCTATTTTTATATGGCAAATTTACGTTACCTGAAGAAGGAGATCGACTACCGCCTCGAGGAGGTCGTTTTCGATTGCGATATGGCTATCTGCTTCCAGCCGTCGAAGGAGAAAGAGATTTTCGAAGTGATGCAGGAGGCCGTGGCTCTGCGCAACGATCTGTTCTCCAAAGCGATGAACCCCGCCGAACCGCATAACCGCTCGCTCGTGCGCAAGCATTACGCCGCACTGCGCGCCGAAATGGCCGATGCCTTCGGGAAGCTCTTCGAGAAGCTGAGCGCCATCAACGAGCAGAAGAAGTAGGGTAGGACGCGTCCCTGCCGTCGTGCGGATTCCTTCCGCGGGGCGGGGGAGACCGCCGTGGAACGGCGGTGTCGTATCCGCAATGACAAACCGCTGCGATCCGAACGATCGCAGCGGTTTTCGTTTCGTGCGCGGAAGGCCCCTTCCGTCCGCTTCGGCCAGGGCGGGATCAGAAGGTGATTCCCTGGAATACGCGGGATTTTTCAGCCGGCATCAGCGTTCCGTTGAGCGTGATCCGGTTGGAGTGGAAGTTGGGATTGACCGTCACCGAGGCCTGGTCCGTCCCCTTCGGCAGCGTGATGGATACCGTGGCTGAAATGCCCTTGCCCATGACGCTCATCGAGAAGTAGGAGGTTCCCCGTTTGTCGGTCTTGATCTGGATATTCGACGCCAGTCCCTCCACCGTGATGCCGCCCACGCCGTTCGGGCCTCCGCCGGCGTTGAACGGCGCGATCTGCACGACGGCCTTGTCGTTCTGCACCGAGATGAAATTGGTCGTGGTGGAGACGAACACGCTCATTCCGCGTTTGAACACCAGTTGGTCGGCCTCCAGCACGAAATCGAGGTTTTCGAGCGCCTGAAGGGCGTTCGCGTAGTTGATCGAGTCGATCTCCGCCTGGATGAATTTTTCGGACTGGCGCTGTTTACGCTCTGCCTTTCTGCGTTCGCTTCTGTTTTCGCTTTTCTGCTCCTGTTTGGGATAGATGCGTTTGACCGTGGACTGCTGCGCCTCGGCCGTCATGCTCGCGAACAGCACGACTATCGTTAATAGGAATCGGATCATGTTTTTTTATTTTTTTCGTTTGTCGCTTCAACTCCTGCAAGAATCCGTCCAACGGGGGCGTTTCGATGCATATCGGGCTGATTGCGTTTATATTGAAACGTTTTCGGCCCTATCGTTATTGTGCCGTTCGGAAAAATAACCGTTCCGGAACGCGCCGGCCGTGCCATACGGGAGTCCGTAGGCATTTGTCCGGGGCATTTCCGCGCCGGCTGTTCTGTGCGGGGCGGGCGTCGTCGTCGCGGATCACTCGCCGTCGCAGCACCCGTCGCCCGGGTGGTGCTCCAGCACGGTATGGGGGATATGGCCGTGCGATACGAGCTGGATCGGGCAGTCGTAGTTGCGTAACTGCTCCTCGGTCAGTATATTCGAGCGGTGACGGTGTGCGCGGCGATTGACGCAGACGATCTCCTTCACGACGCTGGTGATCGTTCCGATGTCGTGCGAGACGATGACGACGGCCATGCGCCGATTGAGTTCCTGCAGCGTGCGGTACAGTTCCTTTTCGAAACGGTTGTCCACGAAGTTCGCCGGTTCGTCCAGAATCAGCAGTTTCGGGTCGGCGATTACGGCCCGGCACAACAGCGCCCGCTGCATCTGCCCTCCCGACACTTCGCCTATCGGTTTGCGGGCCGTGTCGGCGATCCCGGCCTCTTCGAGCAGGGCCGTTGCCTTCGCCCGGTCCTCCTTCGTGTAGCGCGAGCGGAATCCGCGGCGTCCCTGCAGCCCGGAGAGCACGACTTCCTGCATCGAGATCGGGAAGGCGCGGTCGAAATCCGAAATCTGGGGCATGTATCCGATCAGCCGCTCTCCGCCGCGGAACAGCTCGGGAGCGTAGCGGATCGTTCCCGAGTGGGGAATCGTTCCCAGAATGGCCTTCACGAGCGTCGTTTTGCCGCCTCCGTTCGGACCGATGACGCCCAGGAAGTCGTGCTCCCCGATCTCCAGATCGACGTGCTCGAGGGCTTCGTACCCGTCGTATGCGACGCCTACGTCGCGCAGTGTTATCAGTGTCATTGCGGCCGGACTATTAAATCGGTGATCGAATCTATGTTGGCGATCGCATCCTCGCGCAGCGGGTCGATCTCCGTGCACTCGGCGCCGATGTCGCGGGCGATGGTCTCCACGACCGACACGGGGAACTGGTTCTGGTAGAGGATCCGGCCGATGCCGTCCTTCCGGGCCTGCCGGATGAGCGCCGTCAGCCGTTTGGCCGATGGCTCCTTGCCGTCGGCCTCGACGGCCTCCTGCCGCAGCCCGTAGTCGCGGGCGTAGTAGGTCAGGGCGGGGTGGTAGATGATGAAATAGCGAATGCCGCTGCGGGCTATCTTTTCCGCCGTGCGGAGGTCGAGCTGCCGCAACTCCTCCTGCAGCCGTGCATGGTTGGCCGTGTACTTCGCCGAGTCGGGCCAGCGGGCGTGAATAGCCTCGTAGGCATTCTTCGCCATCCGTTGCAGGGCCCGCGGCGAAGTCCACACGTGCGGATCGACCCCGTGGGCATGGTCGCTGCCGTTCCTGCCGGCATGCGCACACGAGCCCTCGATCCGTACGATGCCGCGGCTCAGGTCCACGATCTTCGTGCGGTCTTCGATTTTGTCCAGCAGAGCCGTCTCGAACTCGAGAAGACCCACGTTGAAAACGAGCTGGGCCTCGTTCAGTCCGATGAATTGTCTGGGTGTCGGTTCGAACGTTTCGGGGCTCGCTCCGGGCGGGACGAGCACTTCGATCCGGAAATCTTCGCCCACGATCTCCTTGACGAGACTGCGTATCGGCAGAATCGACACGTACAGCGTCTTTTCCTGCGATGCCGGTTGCGGCGAACAAGCGCTCAGGAATCCTGCGATAAGTAAGCTGAAAATAGCCTTATTCATTGTTAATCAATAATTTATTAATTTATGCGGCAGGGTGGTGTTCCCTGTCTTTCCGCTTGCGGACCGAAGGGCGGTTATCCCGAAGCCCGGTTTGGATTTTCCGATCGGCGGTTGTCATCGTTCCGATTCCGAACGGCCTTCGTCCGTACGCTTCTTCCGATACCGGCCGCGAATGAACGGCAGCACAAGCGCCGGAATGCGACTTGCTGCGGATTGGCCGGAGTCTTCGGATTCGGAGTTCCGGTGCAGAGGTACCGGAATCCGTTGTCCGCACTGCGGTGATTCCGGATGATATCCCCGGAGTGAATTCATGCGGCGACCGTAATTTTCGGCGATACGAATCCGCTTGTATGGCGTCTTCCGTCTTCTGGCCGAAATTGTACCGACCGGCAGGTCGTCGTACGCACCGCGTGCGGTTTGCGGATTTCCGGTCGGCATTCAAACGGCCGTGAGGCGAAATGCCATGCGGCGGAATGCAACGCAAATACTGTCGAGATGTCGGTCGAACGCTCATATAAATGTACAAAAGTAATAATTTGCATAGATATTTGGAAGATTCGGATGATATGACCTATTATTTAACATAATATAAATATTAATTCATTTACCTTTGCGTTACATACGTTCTTTGACGTCTTTAAGCCTCTTGTTTGCTTGGCTCTTGGCAGACCGAATAAACCGATACGGGCCGGACTGCCGCGGCGGAATGTTTTCCGGGATTTTCCGTCGGCATCTGTCGGTCGTATGGTTTTCGGATTTTGTTGGATTGCTTCCTAACTGCGGCGATTCCGGATGATATCCCCGGAGCGAATCCATGCGGCGACCGTAATTTTCGGAGATACGAATCCGCTATATGCGATTTTCCGGGTATCCGGCCGGGTTATGACCGTGCTGCGAATTCGTCGGCTGCGAGCTTCCTTATCGTATTTTATCGCCTCGTGCCTGCGATATTCCGGAGACTGTCCCGGAAAAATTATTTCATCGTCTTCTCGGGCGTATAACTTTCGAAGGTCTGGTCGTCGTAAAACAGGACGATTCGCGTCACCGAGACGCCCGCTTTTTTTCCGACCGGCAGCTCCGTGAGCGTTCGCGGACTTTCCGGACGTTCCGTAACCGATGTCGGGGAGATTCCCGGCCGGCCCGGTTCCGTCGCCGGTTGTCCGAACAATCCGCCCGTCGGTTCGTTTTCCGGAACAGCCGATTGGGACTGCGTCGGGTTTCCCGGGATTTGTTCCCGGTACATCTGCGGAGCGTCGAGCAGCAGCCAGTCGGGGTTGATCCGGGGAAACCGGCGGAGAATTTTTTGCAACAGGTCGAACCCCGGCTTGTTCCGTCCGGCGAGGATATGCGAAATTCCGGCTGGGTTGATTCCGAGTGTCTCCGCGAGCTGGCTCGGTTTCAGCCCTTCGTTTTTCATCAAATCGAGCAATTTTTCCCTCATCGGCCTAATTTTTTACAAAAATAAATATTTTTCTTTTGTAAAACAAGGAATTTTTCTATTTGTAAAATGTTAATAAGTGTTGAAAAAGTTTACAAGTGTAATCATTCGGATATGGTTAAAAGTCGCCGGAGTCACTTATATAAAGTATAGATAGATATAAATAAATTTAAATGACTGGTATATTTAGTGTTTGCATGTTATTCATCCTGCTCGAAGAATACCCTGCCGTTATTCGGTTGATTTTATTGTCTATAGCTGCTGCGTTACTTTATATGATTTGTATAACTATTGGTATTTAAGTGGTTAATGTTATTTGTTAATTATTTTGACTTCTGCTTGTGTGGCGGTAAAAAGCTATTTATTGGCAAGTGATGTGTATTTTCCATATCTATATATTAACAAGCATGAACAACTGAACCGTATTTACATTTGTAATATAACGCAGAGTGAATGCACTTTGTTAGCGTTTACAAATGGAAATAATCTACCCTATCCGGTCGATTTTCCGATAATTTTCTGGTATTTCGAATTACGATTGGCTTCTTTTTTCGGATCTATTTTCCGTAGCTTATATTATGTTAAATAAAAAAGCAGGCATATAGTGTTGATAACCCACTATATGCCTGATAAAAAATGAATTGTATTTTTGTAAATTCCGGTTTACCGGGCCAGCTTTTCGGCTATTTCCCGGAATTCTTCCGGTGTCAGCCGGAGCTTTTCCCGGTGAAAATCCACGTCGTTTTCGCTCTGAATCGGGATCAGATGGATGTGCGCATGAGGTACTTCCATGCCCAATACGACTACGGCTACCCTTGCGCACGCTATTTCGCGCTTGATTCGGGCCGCCACCTGCTTGGCGAATACCATCATGCCGGCCAGCGTCCGGTCGTCGAGGTCGAAAATATAGTCCACTTCCTGTTTCGGAACCACGAGCGTGTGTCCTTTCGTAAGCGGATTGATGTCGAGGAATGCATAGTAGTTTTCATCCTCTGCGACTTTGTAGGAAGGAATTTCCCCTGCGATGATGCGTGAAAAAATGGATGCCATCTCTTTTGATTTTATAAGGTTGTGTCGTTGTGATTCGTTCCGCGGCTTTTTCCGGTCGATATGCGTCTCCGATGATACAAGGCCGCTTTCGTTCGGTGCGAGTACCGCGAACTGAACGCAGGGGATCTTTCCGGGGCGATGCGCCGGATTGCAGGTTTCCCCGGCGGGCATGAACACCGTTCCCCGGTTTGCGCTGGATTCCGAGCGTTCGTCTGATCCTCCGGGGATCGTAGGCGGCGATTCGCGGCTCCTTCGGGTGTCGTCCGGGACTGACAGTTCATCTTCGTCCTGTCCATCCTTTACCTGTTTTATCCGGAACGTTCGCATATTTCCATGTCCGGTTCGGATCCGTCGGGCTCGGATACCGAGCCGTCTGAGTGTTTCCTCTGGCCCTTGTCGGAGTTGTCCGGGACGGTTATTCTTCGAATTTCGGTTTGAGTATCTCGGCGTAGATCACGGCCCTGCGCAGATCGAAATCCGCAGCGATTCCGGCCGCCGGCTCCTCTTCCGTCCGGTTCGCGACGCACGGGCTGTCGTCCGAACCGATCGAACCCTGCATGATCGTTGCAGAGGCCGTGCGCCCTGTTGCCGGAAGTCCGAAGACCGTCTCCGGAGCGGGCTGTACGGTCGGAATCCGTCGCTGTTCCGCGACTTGCCGCTTTTGGGCACTCTCGTCCCGCCGCTTCCGCGCTGAGGCCGCATCTGCCGGAAAAACAGTTGTTTCTCTGGTTTCGGGCTGATCCGTGCCGGGTGCTCTTTCGGTCGTTTTCGGCTTGGAGAAAGGCTTTTCGCGGCTTTCCGGGCCGGAGACGACACGGCGTGCCGGAGCCTCCGGAGCGCTTTCCGCCGCGGCTTTCCGGGTTTCTCCGTCGTGCATCCCGCCTTCCGGGAAACCCGGAATCTTCGGAAATCCGGGGATTCCGGGCCATTCGGGACGTGTCGTAGGCGTCGGATGCGGCGCAGTGTCGTCCGTCGCCGGTCCCGGTTTGCGCGATGTCTTTCCGGACCGTGCCTTGCGGCCCTGCGACAACAGCGAAGCCGCGGCGATCACCAGGATCCACAGAATCGTCGAGAAGTCTTCCATGACCTTAACTGATAGTTCGTTTAATACTGTCTATTCCTTTGATTTTTCGAAGTTTGTCTATTACGGCATTCAGACTCTCCGCGTCCTTGACATACAGGCTGACGCTGCCTTCGAAGATGCCGTCGTGGCTGTGGATGTTCACTTCGCGGATGTTGATGTTGAAATCGTCGCTGACCACCTTCGCCAGGTCGAGCAGCAGCCCCTGGCGGTCGATGCCGCGCAACTCGGTCGTGACGAGGTACGACATGGCCTTGTGCTGCGACCATTTGATCTCCTCCTTGACGATGTTTTTCCCGTATTGCGCGGCCAGCCGGTTCAGCTCGTCGCACGTGGCCTTGTGGACGATGATTTTTCCCGTCACCGGATTGCGATACCCCACGACCTTGTCGCCGGGAATCGGCTTGCAGCACTCCGCGATCTCGAACTGCGGTTCGTCGGCCGGCTCTTTCGGCTGTGCCGGCGGCGCGATCTCGCCCGTGTCGTCGCCCTCCTCCTCTTTTTTCTGGGGGATGAAGAGCGTCCAGAACTTGAGTATCTTGCTCTTCGAATTGACCTTCAGGACCTTGTCCAGATCGTCCAGCGAGACGATTCCCGCGCCGATCTTGCTGTACAGCTCCTCTTTGTTGTTGCTCTCGTAGATCGGGACGATCTTGCGCAATACCCTGCCGCTGAGCTGGATATTGAGCGATTTCATCTTCTCCTCGAGCAGTTGCATGCCCCGCTCGATATTGTTCTGCCGTTCGCGTTTGAGGAAGCTCTTGATGGCCGATTTCGCCTTCGCCGTCGTGACGATGTCCAGCCATTCGGGTTTCGGACGGGCCGTATCGGCCGTTATGATCTCGATCTGGTCGCCGCTATTGATCTGCGTGGTGATCGGTTCGAGCTTGTGGTTGATCTTGGCGCTGATGGCACTGTTGCCGATCTTCGAGTGGATGTCGTAGGCGAAATCCAGCGCCGTGGCGCCGAAAGGCATCTTACGGGATTCTCCTTTCGGCGTAAATACTACTATTTCAGAAGTATATAGCGATAATTTGAAGTTGTCGAGGAAGTCCACGGCGTTTTCCGTCGGACTGTTCAGCGCCGCCCGTATCTGCTTGAGCCACTTGTCGAATTCGTCCTCGTCCTGCGAAATGGTGGCGTGCTTGTATTTCCAGTGCGCGGCGAATCCCCGTTCGGCGATGTCCTCCATGCGCTGCGTGCGGATCTGCACTTCGACCCATACGCCGTCGGGCCCCATCACCGTCGAGTGCAGCGCTTCGTAGCCGTTGGCCTTGGGCATCGAAATCCAGTCGCGCAGCCGGTCGGGCTTGGGGGTGTAGATATCGGTGATCGTGGAGTAAATCTGCCAGCACTGCGTCTTTTCCGAGGGGAACGGCAGCGGCTTGAAGACGATGCGCACGGCGAACAGGTCGTAGATCTCCTCGAAGGGGATTTGCTTGCGCTGCATCTTCGACCAGATCGAATAGACGCTCTTCACGCGGCCCGAAATCTCGTAGTTGAAGTTGTCGCGGTTGAGCGCGGCGACGATCGGGGCGCTGAATTTGTCGATGAACTCCCGGCGCGACGCCTCGCTCTCCTGCAACTTCTGCGTGATTTCGGCGTACTGCTGCGGGAAGCGGTACTTCATGCAGAGGTCCTCCAGCTCGCTCTTGATCGAATAGAGGCCCAGCCGGTAGGCCAGCGGCGCGAAGAGGTAGATCGTCTCGCCCGTGATCTTGATCTGCTTGTTCATGGGCATCGACCCCAGCGTGCGCATGTTGTGCAGCCGGTCGGCGATCTTGATGAGGATCACCCGCACGTCGTCCGAAAGCGTGAGGAGCACCTTGCGGAAGTATTCGGCCTGCTCGGATGTGTCGGCGTTGAACACGCCGGCCATCTTCGTCAGTCCGTCCACCATCGAGGCGATCTTGGGGCCGAAGATGCGCTCCATGTCCTCCACGGTGTACTCCGTGTCCTCCACGACGTCGTGCAGCAACGCCGCGACGACCGACTTCACGCCCAGCCCGATCTCGTCGATGACGATTTTGGCTACTGCAATGGGATGCAGGAGATACGGTTCGCCGGAGCGGCGCCGTACCCCCTCGTGTGCCTCCTTGGCCAGGAAAAACGCCCGTTTGATGAAATTCCAGTCCTCGTCGTTCTTGCAGATTTTCGTGCACGAGAACAACAGGTCGTCCCATTTTTCCCGGATCAGGGCTTCATCCTCGGCAGTATATCCCATAGGCTACTGTTTTTGGTTCTTCATCGCCTCGCGGACCTTCTCTTCGATCTCCGCGGCCAGCGCCGCATCGTTTTTCAGCAGCTCCTTCACGGCGTCGCGGCCCTGGCCGATCTTTCTGTCGCCGTAGGAGAACCACGACCCGGCTTTCTTCAGTACGCCGTAATCCACGCCGAGGTCGATGATTTCGCCGATCTTCGAGATGCCCTCGCCGAACATGATGTCGAACTCCGCACGTTTGAACGGAGGCGCCACCTTGTTCTTCACGACCTTGACCTTCGTGCGGGTTCCGAGCTGCTCCTCGCCGTCCTTGATGACCGACATGCGGCGGATGTCGATGCGCACCGAAGCGTAGAATTTCAGCGCGTTGCCGCCGGTCGTGGTCTCGGGGTTGCCGTAGACGATGCCGATTTTGTCGCGCAGCTGGTTGATGAATATGCAGACGGTCTTGGTCTTCGAAATGCTCGAGGTGAGCTTGCGCAGGGCCTGCGACATGAGACGCGCCTGGAGGCCCATCTTCGCGTCGCCCATCTCGCCCTCGATTTCGGCTTTGGGCGTGAGGGCCGCCACCGAGTCGATGACGATGATGTCGATGGCGCTCGAGCGGATCAGCGAGTCGGCGATTTCGAGTGCCTGTTCGCCGTTGTCGGGCTGCGAGATGAGCAGGTTGTCCACGTCCACACCCAGTTTCTGGGCATAGAAGCTGTCGAAGGCGTGTTCGGCGTCGATGAAGGCCGCGATGCCGCCCGCCTTCTGCGCCTCGGCGATGGCGTGGATCGCCAGCGTGGTCTTGCCCGACGATTCGGGGCCGTAGATCTCGATGACGCGGCCTTTGGGGTAGCCGCCGACGCCGAGGGCCATGTCGAGGGTGATCGACCCCGTGGGGATCACCGGAATGTCATTGACTTCCGTGCTGTTCATGCGCATGATCGACCCCTTGCCGAAGTCCTTCTCGATCTTCTCCATCACCGCGTTCAAGACTTTGAGCTTGTCCGGGTTCACCTGTACTTTTTCTGCCATGGATGTTGTTGTTCCTTTTTTTATCGTTTTTTCTTTTGTTCCGTTCGGGGCGCCGCATCGGGCGTTCCCTCTCCTGTTCCGCTACTTCGGCGGTGCGGGCCGGGGCGGCGCTGCCTTTTTCGCCCGGTCCAGTTCGCGGATGTCGCGCATCGGGTAACGGATGGCCCGTGCGTCCAGCGCCCGGTCCGGATAGGGGCTCCAGTTACCGTTGTTGCCGACGCTTACGCGCCATTCGCCGATCGCGACCGACGGGTCGGCGGGCGCGGCGGACCGCTCCGCCCCTTCGACTGCCTCCAGCGCCCGCTCTCTGGCCCGGGAGCGCATCATACGCTCCAGATGCCTGCGTTCGCGCTGAACCGGGTCGAGTTCCTCGCGTATCCATCCCACGTCGGGCCGGGCCGGTTCGAAAGCGCTTCTTCCGTAGAGGAAGACCCGCATTTCGGCCCGCACCCCCGGTGTCATGCAGCCCGGGAGCTCCTGGGTCCGCCCGGCGAGAGCCGGCAGCAGACCTGCGAGCAGCAGCGCGATGCGGTTCGGACGTTTCATAGTTCCTCTCTATTCGTATGCGTCGAGGATTTGCCGGTAGTGGTTCTTGGTGTCCACCTTCGTGAAAATCCGTTCGATCCGTCCTTCGGCGTCGATGACGAACGTCGTGCGCAGGACCCCCATGTATTTGCGGCCGTACATGGATTTCTCGGCCCACACGCCGTAGGCTTCGCAGACCGAGTGGTCGGTGTCGGCCAGCAGCGTGAAGTTCAGGTCGTGCTTGGCGCAGAAGTTCCGGTGCGACCGTTCGCTGTCGGGGCTCACGCCGACGATGCGGAATCCCATCCGGGCCAGCTCCTCCCTGCCGTCGCGCAGACTCTGGGCCTCGAGCGTGCAGCCCGAGGTGTTGTCCTTCGGGTAGAAGTAGAGAATCGTGCGCTGTCCCCGGAGATCGGCGAGTGTCAGCGGCATGCCGTCCTGCGTCGTGGACCTGAAATCGGGAGCCATGTCTCCCTCCTGCAAATGTGTCATCGTTCCGAAAAATGAATTTACCTTTCAAAGATAGCGATTTTCCCCGGATTTCCGCGTTTCGGGGCTGTTTTTTTGCAGGTCAGTCCCATTGGTAGGTCACTTCGATCTGTCTGTTGAACTCCTCCTGCGTGGCGTTGAGCCTGCGGCGGCAGGCCGGGCAGCGGATGGCCGTTTCGGTTTCGACCGTCTCGCCGCAGCCCACGCACGCGGGCAGGATGCCGTAACCGGGCTGCATGTAGTGGTCGAACCGGGCGCCGCAATGTTTGCAGCGGATTTTGTAAGCTGTTCCCATACTCTACTGTTTTTTTAGGTTCACGGTACAAAGGAACGGCTTGTTTGTGTCAGCTTTTGACACGGTTCGATTTTTTTGCAAAAAATGGCCGCCGATTTCCGGGGCGGACCGCCCGGAGTCTCTTATTCCGTCCGGGCCGCCGTTTTCCGGGGAGCCTACCGCAGGGCGTGCTGGCGGAGGTAGTTCCGGAGGTAGTCGGTCAGTTCGGGGGAGTCGATGATTCGGATGTCGTCGAGCAGTCCCACGACGAAGCGCCCCACGCCCGCCATGCCGGCCACCTCGGTATCCAGCAGCCACCGTCCCCGGCCTGCCGGGCGGATGTCGCGTTCGGCGAGCGGATACTCCTCGCACAACAGGTTGCAGGCCAGCAGCCCCATCTCCAGCCGTACGCGGATGCGTCGTTCGCCGTGCATGCGGAATGCGTCGATGAATCCTTCGGCGTGCTCCCCGGCGTGTTCCCACGGAGTCTCGGTCGGCTCGACCTCGCCGATGCGCAGGGTCTTGAAGAGCTTGTTCGAACCGCTTTCGGGGTCGTAGCACCACACCTGCACGTAGTTCGTCGTGAAGGCGAAAGGTTCCACCCGGCGGTCGCGTACCTCCCCGCCGTGCGCCGACCGGTAGCCGTGCAGGACGACCTGTCGCCGCTCCTCGATGGCCTCGATCAGGCGGCGGATGTTCGGGGCGTTCCGGCCGCGCACGACCGTGTCGGCCAGCGTCTTGTTGTCGTAGACCGAGCAGAGTTTGCGCTTGAGGTTCTGTTTCAGCAGGTTCGTGTCGTCGATGCTCTCGATGGCGCTCTTGAGGATCACGGCCTCCTCCTCGGTGAAGTGCACCAGTTGCGAGATGTCGCGGAAGTGCGGCGACTCCTTGTCGAGGCGGATGCAGTTGCCCGACTTCTTGATGACGAATCCCGCTTCGCGGAAGGTGTCGATATAGCGGTAGACCGTGCGGCGCGACATGCGGAGCCGCTCGGCTAGCTGGTCCACGTTGTAGGTCGTGTTGGCCGTGAGCAGCTTCATGAGCCGCAGCAGGCGTTCGAGTTTGGGTTGGTCCATATTATTCGGTGGCGGACGGCTGTTTACCGTGCAGAGGTCGTAAATTGTCCATAAGAAAATCGGATGTTCTTTTTATGAAGTCGTCGAATGCGATCAGTATCGGGTCTTCCTTTCCGCCGTGTGCGGCATTTTCTACGATCATCAACTCTTTGGGAGTCGTTCCGGGCACGGATTCGATTATTTTCCTGCTCATCCAGACGGGAGTGCGGAAATCGTTCTCGCCTACGATCAGGAAAAGAGGTTTTCCGAATTCCGGAGCAATATGTACGGGCATCAGTTCGGTCGGAAAATCCTCCGGGACCAGCAATTCATTGCGGGTCTTGTTTTTGTACTTCATGACCAAAGGGATGAAATCGTCGAAATCGGTCGGAAGGGAACGGCCGACGAACGCATTCACCAGATCGTCGGTGTAGGCCGTAATCATGGACAGATAGGCGCCTGTCGACCAGCCGACGACGGCTATCGCTCCGTTCAAGACCTCCTCCTGTTCGGAGGTGGTTCGTACGACAGCCCGGTAATCTTCCAGCATTTCCGTATAACACAGGTAGTTGCGATCCATTGCAAAGGGTGAGCTTTTGCCGAATCCGCGCCAGTCGAAAGTGACGACATTGAACCCTCGGGAAGTCCAGCTCTTCGCCAGATACAGTTGGAAGTAAGACATGTTGCCTGCATCGCCGTTGCATACGATTATGGTCGGGCGCTTTGTCTCGTCCTGCGTTTCGTAGGTTCGGCGGTTTCCGTTCAGATCCCGCAGCTCACCCTCGGACAGCGGGCTTTGTGCGGGGAAAAACCAGGTTTCGATTTTGTACCCGTCGTTTGTGATGACTTCTAAATTTTTATATATCAGCCCCATGCTTTCCGGCTTCCTGATATATACGGTATCCGGAATGATTGCATGGCAGTTTCCGATTCCTGAAAATAAAGCGATCAAAAGAATGACGAACGATTTCATACCGTTTCTTGCAAATATACGAAAAATCGTGACATTGTTTGTCACGATCTTCTGTTTGTACTGACGCTATGCATGCCCTGTTATTGGGCGAGCACCTTCTTTTCGATCTCCTCGACCTGGCGGCGGAACGCCTTGTCGGTCTCCAGCAGGTTCGAGACGGCTTTGCACGAGTGGAGCACCGTGGCGTGGTTGCGCCCTCCGATGGCCGCGCCGATGGTCGTCAGCGGCGCCTTGGTGTGCTGCTTGGCCAGATACATGGCGATCTGCCGCGCCTGGGCGATTTCGCGCGTGCGCTCCGTGGAGTTGAAGCGCGCGAAGTCGAGGTTCAGGTAGTCGCATACGACCTCGATGATGTGGTCGATGGTGATCTCCTTCTGGTAGAGCTGTACATAGACCTTCAGTATCTCCTTGGCCAGCGACGTGGTGATCTTGCGGCCGAGGAACGAGGCGTTCGCCACGAGCGATGACAGCGCGCCCTCGATCTCCCGCACGTTGGCCGAGATGTTGTCGGCGAGGTACACCGCCACGTCGTCCGAGATCTGTGCGCCGAGTTTCTGCGCCTTGGCGCGGATGATCTTCAGCTTCGTCTCGTAGTCCGGCGTATTGAGTTGCGCCGAAAGCCCCCACTTGAAGCGCGTGAGCAGCCGCTGCTCGATGTCCTTCAGTTCCACGGGCGGCTTGTCCGAGGTGAGGATCAGTTGCTTGCCGGCCAGTTGCAGGTGGTTGAAGATATTGAAGAAGGCGTTCTGCGTACCCGTCTTTCCGGTCAGTTCCTGGATGTCGTCGATAATCAGCACGTCGATCATCTGGTAGAAGTGGATGAAGTCGGGTATCTCGCCGTTCTTGTAGGCGGTCTGGAACTGCGCCTGGAACTTGTTCATCGAGACGTAGAGCACCTGCAACTCGGGATGCCGCTGCCGCACCTCGTGGCCGATCGACTGCACGATGTGGGTTTTTCCCAGCCCCGAGTCCCCGTATATGTAGAGGGGGTTGAAGGGGTTGTTGCCCGGCGTGACGGCCACCGACATGCCCGCCGAGCGGGCCAGCCGGTGGCATTCGCCCTCGATGAAGGTGGCGAAGGTGAGGTTCGGGTTCAACTGCGGGTCGATTACGATGCGCTTGAGTCCCGGAATCACGAACGGATTCTTTATATTTGCGGTGTTCGTCTGCGTGTTGAAGCGCGAGATGGCCGTCGTGTCGGCCTCCGCCGCCACGGGAACCGGCTGCGCGGCGCGCGGCACGGCGTAGTGGAGCCGCGTCTGCTGCCCGTAGAGCTGCGAGATGATCGGCCTGAGGAACGGGATGTAGTTCTTCTCGATCTGGCGCACGTAGCTTTCGTTGGGAACGCGCAGGCGGAGCGTCGTGCCGTCGAACTCGAGCGGAACGATGGGCTGGAACCACTTCTCGAACTCTTCGGCCGAGGTCTGCGCCTTGATCCGATCGAGGCAGTTCTGCCACATATCGCTGTATGTCTGCGTGTTATTCAGCATGATGGGTGATTGTATCGCATTTTCGACAGACAAAGTTGTGAATAATTTCGCAAAAAGATTCCGGAAAAACAGTTGCAAATGTCTCTTTTTTGTATATAGAAAAACAACGGTTTCCGGAGACCTATTTTTAACTCCCTGATATTGAATATTCGAATTTTATTCCGTATATTTGCATATAAATATTTTGGAGTGTCCGGATATTGAATCATAAATAAAACTAATACGGATTATGGCAAATGAATTGGAACAGACGGTGCTGAAGAAAGCCCAGGCATGGCTCGACGGTCATTATGACGAAGAGACGAAAAAGCAGGTCAAGTACCTGATGGAGAACGATATGAAGGAGCTCGTCGAGAGCTTCTACAAGGACCTGGAGTTCGGTACGGGCGGCCTGCGCGGCATCATGGGCGTGGGGACGAACCGCATGAACGTCTATACGGTGGGCGCTGCCACGCAGGGACTTTCGAACTACCTGAAGCGCACCTTCGCCGGCGAGCAGGTGCGGGTGGCCGTGGCGCACGACAGCCGCAACAATTCGCGGATGTTCGCCGAGCGCGTGGCCGACATTTTCGCCTCGAACGGCTTCAGGGTTTACCTTTTCGACACGCTGCGTCCGACGCCCGAGCTGAGTTTCGCCATCCGCGAGCTGAAGTGCCATTCGGGCGTGGTCGTCACGGCGTCGCACAACCCCAAGGAGTACAACGGCTACAAGGCCTACTGGACCGACGGCGCGCAGGTTACCCCGCCCCACGACAGGAACATCATCGCCGAGGTGGAGAAGATCACCGACGTCGATCAGGTCCTCATCGGAAAGCATCCGGAGAATATCACGATTCTCGACGAGAAGTTCGACGAAATCTATTTGAATAAGGTGCACGAGCTGTCGCTGTCGCCCGATAGCGTGCGGAAATACCGCGACATGAAGATCGTCTATTCGCCCATGCACGGCGCCGGCGTAAGGCTGGTTCCCGCCTCGCTGCGCAAGTTCGGCTTCACCAACGTCATCATGGTCGAGGAGCAGGCGGTCATCGACGGCAACTTCCCCACCGTCGAATCGCCGAATCCCGAGGAGCGCAAGACGATGTCCATGGCCATTGACCTCGCGGCCAGGGTGGGCGCCGATCTGGTGCTGGCCACCGATCCCGATTCGGACCGTATCGGCGTGGCGCTGCGCAACAAGCAGGGCGAATACGTGCTGCTGAACGGCAACCAGACTCTCGTGCTGCTGTTGAGCTACCAGTTGACCCGCTGGGCCGAGCGCGGCGAGCTCGACGGCAACCAGTACGTCGTGAAGACCATCGTGACGTCGCAGATGGCCAACGCCGTGGCCGACTTCTTCAAGGTGAAGTGCTACGACTGCCTCACGGGCTTCAAGTATATCGCCAAGATCATCCGCGAGAACGAGGGCGAGGCGAAGTATATCGGCGGCGGCGAGGAGTCGTTCGGCTACCTGGCGGGCGACTACGTGCGCGACAAGGACGCCGTGTCGGCCTGCTCGCTGGCGGCCGAGGCGGCTGCGTGGGCCATGGATACGATGGGCCTGACGCTCTACGAGTGGTTGCAGCAGCTCTACGTGAAGTACGGCTTCTACCGCGAGGGACTGGTTTCGGTGGTCCGCAAGGGCAAGGAGGGAGCCGAGCAGATCCAGAAGATGATGGCGGATTTCCGTGCCGATCCGCCCAGGACGATCGTCGGATCGCCTGTGGTGAATATCAACGACTTCCAGTCGCTCGAGCAGACCGACGTGCGGACCGGGGCCAAAACTCCCATCGAGCAGGATTCGAGCAACGTGCTGCAATGGTTCACCGAGGACGGCACGACCGTCTCGGTGCGTCCTTCGGGCACGGAGCCCAAGATCAAGTTCTATTTCGGCGTGAAGGCTCCGCTGGCGTCGGTGGCCGATTACGAGCGGACGCTCGCCGCGCTCGACGCCAAGATCGAGGGCATCAGGAAAGACCTCAGGCTGGAGTAGGAGCGCTACCCTGCCGTTATCGTGTCCCGGCTCGTGAGAGCCGGGACTTTTTGTCGTTTCCGAGAGGGTGTTTCTGCACGGCCGGGGATGCCCTCGGGGGCTATTTCAGCTTTTCGTTCTCTTTGTGCCGCTCCCGGTCGCGGGCGGTCTTCTTGGCGAAGTTGGCCTCTACGGCGGCCGTGAGGTCCACGCCCGTCTGGTTGGCCAGACAGACCAGCACCCACAGTACGTCTGCCATTTCATCGGCCAGATTGTCCCGCTCGCCCGCCTTGAAGGACTGGTCGCCGTAGCGGCGGGCCATGACGCGCGCCAACTCCCCCACCTCCTCGGTGAGGACGGCCATGTTGGTCAGTTCCGAAAAGTAGCGCACGCCGTACTCCCTGATCCAGGCGTCCACGCGCTCTTGCAGTTCTTTGATTTCCATGATTATTTGACCCTTATCAGATTCAGTCCGTCGCGCAGCGGGACAATGACGTTCTCCACGCGCGGGTCCTCGGCCACCATCCGGTTGAACTCCACGACGGCCTGCGTGTGGCGGTCCCGGCGTGCGACGGGCTCCACGACCTTGCCCGACCACAGGATGTTGTCGGCGATGAGCACCGAGCCGCTGCGGACCAGCGGCCGGCCGTCCCGGTCGCCCAGCAGCATGCGGTAGTAGTCGGGGTACTCGCGTTTGTCGCCGTCGATGAACACCAAGTCGAACACGCCGCCCAGCGCCGGGGCGACGTCGAGCGCCGAGCCGATATGCAGCCGGATTTTCTTTCCGTGGGGGCTGCGGTCGAAGTAGGACTGCGCCAGCTCCTCCAGTTCGTCGTCCACCTCCACGGTGTGCAGTTCGGCTCCTTCCTCCAGTCCTGCGGCCATCGAGAGGGCCGAATACCCCGTGAACGTGCCGATTTCGAGCACCCGCTGCGGCCGCGCCATCCGTACGAGCATTTCCAGCAGCCGGCCCTGGATGTGTCCCGAGAGCATTCGCGGCGCCACGGCCCGCAGATTCGTCTCGCGGTCCAGTTCGTGCAGCAGCGACTCCTCGGGGGCCGACAGGTCGTGAATGTAACGTTCGAGCGCGTCCATCCTATGCCTTGCAGAGCCCCTCCTTGTTGAACGCATACGAAGCGGCGATGGCCTCCGGGGTGTCGGCCTCGAGCGCCGCGAGGCATTCGCGCGTGAATTCGAGGTATCCCGTACCGTTGGCCGTCACCAGGAGGCCGTCGCGCACGGCCTGCCGCTCCTCGTAGAGCGCCTCGCCCGTGTAGTGTTCGCCGCCCCACTCGCGCAGCATGGCGAGCGTGTTGCCCGTGTGGCGCCGGTCGTTGAGCAGCCCGTGCGCCGCCAGGAACGATACGGCATTGCAGATCGCACCGACCGTAAGACCGCGCGACAGCGCCTCGCGCACCGTACCGGCGACCGGTTCGGCTTCGGGTTTCCTCCAGCTCATGCCGCCGACGAGCACCAGCGCGGCGCAGTCGTCGGGCAGCGTCGCCGTGTCGCAGTCCGGCGTGACGGTCAGTCCGCCCAGCGAATGCACCGTCCGCCCGCCCGGCGCTGCGTACTTCACTTCGTACCGCCCTTCGCGGCCCGGCATGACGCCCGTGCGGAGGGCCGGGGCGAGAAACGCCGCCTCCCAGTCCGCGAAATCGTCCAGCAGGACGAAATAAACCGTTTTCCTGTCCATCGTGTATCGTGTTTCGTACGGCCGCCTTCGTGCGGCGGCCGGATGTGTTGTTCTATTCGCCGCCCCAGACGAGCCGCGACGTGCCGGAGAAGGTCTCCGCCGCGGCTTCCATGAGCTGTTCGGCCGTCAGGGCGCGGATCTTGGCGTAAACCTCTTTCATCGTGTCCACCTCGTCGTGGACGAGCAGGCTTTTGCCCGCGCCGAGCATGTAGCTTTCGTTGTTCTCGCTCGAGATCGCCAGCTGGGCTACGAACTGCTTTTTGGCCATCGAGAGCCTCCGGGCCGTGAGCGGCTGGGTGCGGAGCCGGTGCAGTTGCTCCTCGACGAGCTCGATGCACCGCGCGGCGTTGTGGTGGTCCGAACTGAAGTAGATCGCCACGATTCCCGCATCGCTGTAAGGCGTATAGCTGGCCTCGATGTTGTACGACAGCCCGTGTTTTTCGCGGATCGTGGTGTTCAGCAGCGAGTTGGCGCTCGGTCCTCCGAGGATGTTCACTACGAGGGCCAGCGGCAGCCGCCGCCCGTCGCCGATGCCGCAGGCCCGGCAGCCGACGATGCAGTGGGTCTGGTGCGTATGCCTGCACACCGTTTTGCGGAACGGCTCCGTCGCGGCGGGGACGCTCCGTGCGAATCCGCGTTCCGTAGCGGGTTCGCCGCCGAAGCAGCGCATGGCCACCGCCTCGGCCTGCCGGGCCGGGATGTTGCCGATCGAGGCGAACACCATCCGGTCGGTGGTGTGCGTGCGGGCCGTGAAGCGGCGGATTGCGTCGCCGTCGTAGCGCATGAGCGCCGCCTTGCGGCCCAGGATGTTGTGCCCCAGCTCCGACCCGGCGAAGAGCATGTCTTCGAACGTGTCGTAGATCATGTCGGCGGGCGAATCCTTGTAGGTGTTGATCTCGTCGGCGATGACCTCCTTTTCGCGCTCCAGCTCCCGGTCGGGATAGACCGAGCGGAACGCCACGTCGGCGATCAGTTCGGCGGCCTTCGGAAAATCGCTGCGGAGCGTCGTGGCGTGGATCGTCGTATCCTCCTTGGTGGTGAAGGCGTTCAGCTCGCCGCCGAGGTTTTCGAGGCGGCAGTTCACCTGCCAGGCGCGCCGCCGCTGCGTCCCCTTGAAGAAGGCGTGCTCGGTGAAGTGCGCCAGTCCGTATTCGCCCGTCCGTTCGTCGCGGCTTCCGGCGTCCACGACCAGCGCGCAATGCGCCACCGCGCCCTTCACCTGCCGGTGGATGCCCCGGATGCCGTTCGGAAGTCGGTATGTGTAAAATTCCATGGTCGTTCGGCTCAGAGTTTGGTCCTCAGGCGCAGGAACTCGCCCGTATGGCTTTCGGGGCACTCCTCCAGCGCGCGCGGCGTGCCTTCGAAGACGACCCGGCCGCCTCCCGTGCCCGCCTCGGGGCCGAGGTCCACGACCCAGTCGGCGCATTTGATGATCTCCATGTTGTGCTCCACGACCACGATCGTGTGCCCCCGTTCGATCAGGGCGTTGAACGCCGCCAGCAGTTTCGATATGTCGTGGAAGTGGAGTCCCGTCGTCGGCTCGTCGAAGATGAACAGGATGCTGCCGTCGGAGGTCTCCTTCGTGAGGAACGAGGCGAGCTTCACGCGCTGGCTCTCGCCGCCCGAGAGGGTCGAGGAGGACTGTCCGAGTTTGATGTATCCCAGTCCGACGTCCTGCAACGGCTGGAGCCGTTCGACGATCCGGCGGCAGACGGCGCTCTTTTTGTCCTCGCCGAAGAAGGCGATGGCGTCGTCCACGGTCATTTCCAGCACGTCGTAGATCGACTTGTCGCGGTATTTCACCTCGAGCACTTCGTCGCGGAAGCGCTTGCCGCCGCACGCCTCGCACACCAGTTCGACGTCGGCCATGAACTGCATCGAGACCTTGATGACGCCCTCTCCCTGGCACTCCTCGCAGCGGCCTCCGGCGATGTTGAACGAGAAGGCCGAGGCGCCGAGCCCCGTGTGCTGCGCATAGGGCTGGTCGGCGAAGAGCTTGCGGATCTCGTCGTAGGCCTTTATGTAGGTCACGGGATTCGACCGCGAGGATTTGCCGATGGGGTTTTGATCGACCATCTCGACCGAACGGAGCAGGCCGACGTCGCCGTCGATGCCGTCGAAATCGCCCGGCTTGACTCCCGTGTCGAAGAGCATGCGCCGCAGCGCCGGATAGAGGATGCCTTTGGCCAGCGACGACTTGCCCGAGCCGCTGACCCCCGTGATGCAGGTCATGACGCCCAGCGGGATGCGGACGTCCACGTTCCGCAGGTTGTGTTCGCGGGCGCCGCGGACGACGATCGAGCGGCTCCAGCCGCGGACCGCGGTCGGAGCGGCGATCGAGCGGCGTCCGGTAAGGTAGTCGGCCGTGAGGCTCCCGGAGCATTCGAGCAGCCGCTCCAGCGGGCCGCTGAAGACCACCTCGCCGCCGTTGTATCCCGCTTCGGGGCCGATGTCCACGATCCAGTCCGCGGCTCGGATCACCTCCTCCTCGTGTTCGACGACGATCACGGTGTTGCCCAGGTCGCGCAGTTGTTTGAGCACCTTGATCAGGCGGTTCGTATCGCGCGGGTGGAGTCCGATGGAGGGCTCGTCGAGGATGTAGAGCGATCCGGTGAGGTTGCTGCCCAGCGACGTGGAGAGGTTGATGCGCTGGCTTTCGCCGCCCGAGAGGGTCGAGGAGAGACGGTCGAGCGTCAGATAGCCCAGCCCCACGTCCGCGAGGTATTGCAGGCGGTTGCGGATTTCGACGAGGATGCGTGCGGCGGTCTTCGTGTCGTGCTCATCGAGCAGCAGGCCGCCGAAGAAGGGAATCAGCTCGTCCACGGGCATCGTCACCAGCTCGGCGATCGTGCGGCCGCCGACGCGGACGTACAGCGCCTCCTTCCGGAGGCGCGAACCGCCGCACTCGGGGCAGACGGTCTTGCCCGTGTAGCGGGCCTTCATCACGCGGAACTGGATCTTGCGGCGCTCCGAGTCGATGTACTCGAAGAATTCGTCCAGCCCGTGAAAGTATTCGTTGCCGCGCCACAGCAGCCGTTTCTGCTCCGGCGTGAGGGCGTGGAACGGCGTGTGGACGGGAAAGCCGAACTTCGGGGCGTTCTCCACGAGCTGGTCCTTCCACTTGCGCATCGTCTCGCCGCGCCAGCAGGCGACGGCGTCTTCGTAGATCGTCTTGCCCTTGTCGGGAATCACCAGGTCCTCGTCGATGCCGATGACCTTGCCGTATCCTTCGCAGCGGGGACACGCCCCGAGCGGGTTGTTGAAGCTGAAGAGGTGCTCCGACGGGCGTTCGAACTCGATGCCGTCGACTTCGAAGCGCGACGAGAACTCGCGCCGTTCCCCTTGGGCGAGGATCGTGCAGAGGCCGTCGCCGTAGGAGAAGGCGCGTGCCACCGAATCGCGGATGCGGGTCTGCGTGTCGTCGTCCGCGGCCACGCGCAGGCGGTCGATCACCGCCAGCATCCCGTCGGCCCGCGTGTCGGGGCCGATGCCGGGCAGCACCTCCTCGATCAGGCGCACCTCGCCGTCTGTATGGACGCGCATCAGGCCGTCCGAGAGCAGCAGCGTCAGCTTTTCGATGAGTCCCTGTCCCTCGGCGAGCGTGAGCGGCGCGGTGATCACGACCCGCTCTCCGGCATGCGAGAGGACGTATTCCGCCACGTCGTCCGTGCTGTAGCAGCGCACTTCGCGGCCCGAGACGGGCGAGAAGGTGCGGCCGATGCGGGCGTAGAGGAGTTTGAGGTAGTCGTAGATCTCGGTGGTCGTGCCGACGGTCGAACGGGGATTCCGCGTATTGACCTTCTGCTCGATGGCGATGGCCGGCGCGATGCCCGTGATGAGGTCCACGTCCGGCTTGTTGATCTTGCCCAGGAATTGCCGGGCGTAGGCCGAGAGGCTCTCGACGTAACGCCGCTGCCCTTCGGCGAAGATCGTGTCGAAGGCCAGCGTCGATTTTCCCGAACCCGAAAGGCCCGTGACCACCACGAGTTTGTCATGCGGGATTTCGACCTCGATGTTTTTGAGGTTGTGTACCCGCGCGCCCTTGATATGGATGGAATTTTCGTGTTTCATGCTCATTCGTTACAGCTTCTTCCCGGCCGCTTCCCGGCCGGACGTCGTCGTATCGTCGCCGATGCTGCCTCCGGCCTTTTCCAGCCGTTCGGCCAGCCGTCCGGCGCGGCTTTCGCGGATCGTGAGCCGCATCGTGCAGAGGTTGTCGAAGGTCTGCTCCCCGATGCGGGGCTGCTCCTCCTTGACCACCCGCATGATGTCGTTCATCGCCACGTAGGGGAAGCGGATACGGATTTCGCGGTCCACGGTCCGTTCGACGATCCGGGCCGCGGCGATCGCCGCGGCAGCCGATTCGCGGTAGGCGGCGATCAGTCCCGGCACGCCGAGTTTCGTGCCGCCGAAGTAGCGGACCACCGCTACGAGGCAGTCCGTGATTCCGGCCGAGAGCATCTGCCCGAGAATCGGCTTGCCGGCCGTACCCGAAGGCTCGCCGTCGTCGTTGGCGCGGAACGTCTCGCCGTGCGGCCCCAGCCGCCAGGCGTAGCAGTGGTGCGTGGCGTCGTAGTAGCGTTTGCGCAACGCGTCGAGCCGCTCGCGGATCTCCCCTTCCGTGCAAACGGGATAAATGTAGGCGAGAAACTTGCTGCTCCGCTCCCGCGACGCCGCTTCGGCCGGTCCGTCCACGGTCAGATAACGGTCGTCGTCCACCCTACCGCACCTTTTTGAATATCCGTTCCCAGCGGATGTTCGCCGGGAAGCGCTTGGAGGCGTCGAGCGACAGCCAGACGAACGACGCCTTGCCGACGATGTGGTCCTCGGGAACGAATCCCCAGAAACGCGAGTCGGCCGAATTGTGGCGGTTGTCGCCCATCATCCAGTAGTAGTCCATCGCGAAGGTGTACTCTGCGGCGGGCATGCCGTCGATGAGGATCGTCCCGTCGTCCGCGACCTTCAGCGTGTGGCCTTCGTAGGCTTCGATGATGCGGCGGTAGAGCGGCAGGTTCTCGGTCGTGAGCTGCACCGTGGCGCCCCGGGCCGGAATCCAGACCGGGCCGTAGTTGTCCTGGCTCCAGCGTGCCTCGCCCCACTGCGGGAAGACGTCGTCGTTGGGCGTGTAAACGTAGCGGCGGATCGAAATGACGTTTTTGAGCGCCCGCACCTTCTCGGCGGCCTCGGCCGTCAGGGCCATGTAGTACGACGAGCCGTTGCCGCTGTACTCCGTCACCCCGAGGTTGTCGATGGCGTATTGCGTGAAGGGTTCCGAGGTCTGCACCAGATAGGTGTACTGCACTCCCGGAATCGGCTCCTGTGCCGTGCCGTTCACGTAAACCTGCCCGTCGCGGACTTCCAGCGAGTCGCCCGGGAGAGCCACGCAGCGCTTGATGTAGTTTTCGCGCTTATCGACCGGACGGCTTGCGACCGTGTACTTTTCCGCGAGGCGTTTGCGCCCCTCCGCTGTGCCGAACGACTCCTCGTAGCCGCGCAGCACGTCGTAGTAGGTCACGGCCTGGTTTTCCAGCAGCACCGTGTCGCCCGCCGGAAAGTTGAATACCACCACGTCGTTGCGCGCGATGCGGCGGAGCCCCTTGAGACGGTGGTAGGGCCATTTGATCGCCTCGGAGTAGGATTTCCTGGTCTCGGAGAAGGGCATCGTGTGGTGCACGAACGGGAACGAGAGCGGCGTGTTGGGCATCTGCGGGCCGTAGGTCACCTTGCTCACGTAGAGGTAGTCGCCCACGAGCAGCGACTTTTCCATCGACGAGGTGGGGATGACGTACATCTGGAAGACGAAGATATGCACCAGCGTCGCCACCACCGTGGCGAAGACGATGGCGTTCACCCATTCGTAAACCGCCTTGTAGGTCTTGCTGCGTTCGCACATGCGCCGGTTGCGGCTCCAGACGTAGCGGTAGAAGAGGCGCGAGACGTAGAGGTCGTAGATGACCGGAAGTCCGAGCAGCAGCCAGAGGTTGCCCGTCCAGACCACGAACCAGAGCGTATAGAGCAGTGCGGCGAGGGTGAATCCCACCCACTTGTTTCGGAAGAAAGCCTTGATTTTTCCCATCTTGTGTCGGTTATTTCGATTGTTGCAACAGGTCGTCCATGCCGAATATGCCCCGCTTGCCGCAGAGAAATTCGGCCGCCGTGACCGCTCCGGCGGCCAGCGTGCGGCGGTTCCGGATCGTGTGGCGGATCTCCAGCACGTCGTCCGCCGATTCGTAGGTGACGGTATGGACGCCCGGGACCTCCCCTTCGCGCACGGAGCGGATTTCCACGCAGTCGGCGGGCGTCTCTTCGCTGCGCTCCACGCGGTTCGCCGCGTGGGCGATGCCCGGGGCGTAGTTCACCCACCCCCGCTTGGCGTCGAGGTTCTCGACGATCCCTTCGGCCAGCGTGATGGCCGTACCGCTCGGGGCGTCCTTCTTCTGCGTGTGGTGCACCTCCCCGATGCGTACGTCGTAGCCGCCGACACGGTTCATCATCTCCGCGAGGCAGCGGTTGAGGCGGAACATGAGATTGACTCCGAGGCAGTAGTTCGAGGCGTAGAACAGCGCCCCGCCCCGTTCGCGGCACAGCGCCTGCAGTTCGGGCAGTCGGTCGGTCCAGCCCGTCGTGCCGCTCACGACCGCCACGCCGCATTCGATGCAGGTACGGATATTCCGGTAGGCGGTCGCCGGAGTGGTGAACTCCAGCGCCACGTCGATTCCACGCAGGTGCTCCGCATCGAGTTCGGCGGCGTTCTCCGTGTCGATGACGAGCGCGGCCTCGTGGCCCCGTTCGTGCAGGATCCGTTCGATTTCACGGCCCATCTTGCCGTATCCTATGATGGCTGCTTTCATGTTTCTCTCGTATTCATATCTGCGCGGACGTACGGTCCGGCTCCGTTGCGGGACGCCTTCCGGTCCGCGGCAGTTTATCCGCACGCAAAGATACGAATTTATTTGAATTTCGAACGTCGCGGCGGGCGGTTATGGTATGTGTGCGGCGCGATGCCGGAGATGCGGCGGAAAATGCGCCGCCGCGGATTTTGCGGTGCGGACCGGAATTTTTCCTATCTTTGCCTGTGACATCCGGACGGCGCCGCGTTTCGGCGGGAACGGGCGGGCATACGGTTTCCCGCTCCGTATCCGGACCGTGCCGGGTCCTGATTTTTTGGACGATGCGTTATTTTCTCGAACTCAGGTACAACGGTGCGGCCTACTGCGGCTGGCAGCGGCAGCCCGACCGGCCGTCGGTGCAGCAGACGCTCGAAGGGGCGCTCGCCACGCTCCTGCGCGGGCGGGTCGAAGTGACGGGCGCCGGGCGCACCGATACGGGGGTGAACGCCTCCTACTACGTGGCGCACTTCGACGTGCCGCAACCCGTGGCCGATCCCGTGCAGACGGTCTATAAGCTCAATTTCCTGCTGCCGGGCGATATTGCGGTGAGCGGCATGACCCCCGTGGCGGACGACGCCCATGCGCGCTTCCATGCCTGCGAGCGGGAGTACATCTACCTGATCGAGCCCCGCAAGAACCCCTTCACGCGTCACATGACGTGGCAGTATTACGTGCCGCTCGACGTGGAGCGGATGAACCGCGCGGCGGAGATGCTGCCCGGATTCCGGGATTTCACCTCCTTCGCCAAGCTCAACTCCAACAACAGGACCAATATATGTCGCGTCATGCAGGCCCGCTGGCAGACCGATGCCGACGGACGGCTCTGTTTTACGATCCGTGCGGACCGGTTTTTGCGTAACATGGTGCGGGCGATCGTCGGCACGCTGGTCGATGTCGGCCGCGGACGGTACACGCCGGAGGATTTCCGCTCCATCGTGGAGAGCCGCGACCTGGCGAGGTCGAGTGCCGGAGCGCCCGCGCAGGGGTTGTTTTTGAGCGACGTGCGCTACCCTGCGGAGGTTTTCGAACGTAGGTGTTTCACTAAATGCGATTTGTTATGATAGGAACGTTGATTTGGTTGGTCGGGGTCGTCTGCACGATCTGGTGCGTACTCGACATTTTCAAGAAGAACATTTCCACCGCCGGCAAGGTCATCGCCTCGGTGCTGGTGCTGCTGACGAGCTGGGTGGGGCTCGCGGTCTACTATTTCTACGGCCGCGACCGCCTCGAAGCGTGGTTCAGGTAAGCGTCAAAGGAAAAGGGAGGTCCGGAGACCTCCCTTTTCCTTTGACGCGGGGCATCTTTACAGGTGTATCGCCGCGCCGAGGGCCGCTTCGGCCGCCTCCATGATCCCTTCGTTCATCGTCGGGTGGGCATGGATCGTGCGTGCTATCCTGTGGGCCGTCGCGCCCAGATGCCGGGCCAGCGTCGGTTCGGCGAGCATCTCCGTGACCGATGCGCCCACGAGGTGCGCGCCGAGCAGGCGCTCGTCGGCGTCGAAGAGCAGCTTGACGAAGCCGTCGCGGTCGCCGGCCGCGGTCGCCTTGCCCGAAGCGGTGAAGGGGAAGCGTCCGACCTTGTATTCGATGCCGCGCTCGCGCGCCTCCTGCTCGGTCATGCCCACCGACGCCACCTCGGGCTGCGTGAAGACGCACGAAGGAACGGTCGTGTAGTCCACCGGATCGGGGTTCAGCCCGCAGATGGCTTCCACGCAGCAGATGCCTTCGGCCGAGGCGACATGCGCCAGCGCCGGGCCGGGTACGATGTCGCCGATGGCGTAGATGCCCGGGACGCTGGTGCGGTAATACGGGTCCACCGTCACCTTGCCGCGTTCGACGGCCACGCCCAGCTCCTCGAGTCCGATTCCTTCGATGTTGGCTTGTATGCCCACGGCCGAGAGCACCTTCTCGGCCACGAGCGTCTCCGGGCCTTTCCTGCCTTCGATTTCCACCTCGCACATGCCTTCGGGCGTGATCCTCACGCCCTTGACGGTCGTCGAGGTGAGCACTGCGGCGCGCAGTTTGCGGAACGAGCGCTCCATGGCTTTCGACACCTCCTCGTCTTCGAGCGGCAGCATGCGCGGCAGGTATTCGACGACCGTCACGCGGACGCCGAGCGTCGCGTAGAACCATGCGAACTCGCTGCCGATGGCTCCCGAACCGACCACGACGAGCGATTCGGGCAGCCTGCCGAGCGTCAGCGCCTCGCGCGAGGTGACGATGTGCTCGCCGTCCGCGGGCAGGAACGGCAGCTCGCGCGGCCGCGCTCCCGTGGCGAGGATGATGTGGTCGGCCTCGTAGGTCGTGCCCTCTACGTCGAGACGGCCCGGAGCCGTGAGACGTCCGAAACCGGGAATCAGGTCGATGTTGTTCTTCCGGAGCAGGAACTGCACCCCTTTGGACATGGTTTCGGCCACGCCGCGCGAGCGGGCGACGATCTTTTCCGGGTCGGGGCGCACTTCGCCCGTGAGCTCCAGCCCGTAGTGGCCGGCATTGCGGCAGTAGCCGTAAACCTGTGCGCTCTTGAGCAGCGCTTTGGTGGGGATGCAGCCCCAGTTGAGGCAGACGCCTCCTGCCTCGGCGCGTTCGACGAGCGCCACGCGGCGGCCCAACTGTGCGGCGCGGATCGCGGCCACGTAGCCGCCCGGTCCGCTGCCGACGATGAGGATGTCGTATTTCATAGGACGGAAATTATTTTACCACTTTCAGTATCTTGCCGTTGTCGGCCGCCACGGCGCGCTTCCACTTCTCGTTGTAGCCCGGGAACCGGATCTTGTCGGGAATCTGCCGGCCGTTGCCGTTCTCCACGAAGTGCTGGGCCATCGGGGCATCGCTGTCGAGGAACGCCAGCACGTCGCCGTGCTCGCTCTTCACGTTGCCGTCCATGTATTTGACCATGAGGTAGCGGTCGAGCTTCGACCAGCGGGCGAACAGCTCCTGGGCCTTCCCGACGCTGAAGCGCGTGAGGTAGCGCCGGCGTGCGGCCGCCGTCTCGAACTCCCCGGCCCGGGCGTCCACTCCGCGGACCTCCTCGAGCAGTCCGTTCTCCCAGGCGTCGGTCACCTTGCGGATATCGGCCGCGATCATGTCGTAGCGCATGTAGGCGAAGTTCGTCACGCGGTTGAAGAGCCAGAAGGCCGATGTGGGCGAGTATTCGAGCATCGAGCCGTTCCCCTCGCGGAAGCACTCGGGGACCTCCTGCACCGAGCAGTAGATCGGCGTGAGGCACGAAGTGGCGGCGTCGTCCACGCCGAACCAGAGGATGCCCATGTCGGGCCCGGCGTCGGCGCGGGCCTGTCCCACGAACCAGAAGCCGGTCTGCTGCGTGGCCGTCGCGCGTTCGTTGAGGTACTCCTCGCCGTCCACCTCGAAGGTCATCGGCCGCCAGCGGTACGGGCAGTTGTGTCCTCCGGCGCCGAGGTCCCGGGTCATGTCCATCGGGGTTTCCTCGTAGTGATCGCGCATGCAGTCGAAGACGGTCTTGGGCGATACCTTCGCACGGGGTTTGACCCATAGCGGCATCCGGTTCTGCATGTCGTAGCCCATGGCGTATTGTTCATAGGCGTCCATGCCGTCGGCCACGGTGCGGAAGAAGGCCCACACGCGGGCGTCGCAGCCACGCACCGTGCCGAAGTCGGCCGGGCCGTAGGCGTCGCAGAAGCTGAAGTCGGCGTCTTCGCCTTCGAAGTAGCCCATCTCGCGGGCGAAGTCGATGACATCGGGCGCGTAGAGGCAGTTCTCGGGGTCGTCGAGCGGGAAGGTCGTGATGCGCGACTGGTTGGCATGGGCCGACACGTAGCCGTCGGGAATGCGGCGCGCTACCCAGACGATGCCCTTGCGCGTGTTGATGCCTGCGGTGTCGGGCTTGCTGCCCTTGCCGATCAGCTCCATGATCCATGCCTCCCCGGGATCGGCGATCGAGAACGATTCGCCGCTCGAGGCGTAGCCGTAGGTGTTGGCCAGCTCGACGATCACTCCGATCGCCTCGCGGGCGGTTTTGGCGCGTTGCAGCGTGATGTAGATGAGCGAGCCGTAATCCATCAGTCCGGTCGGGTCGGCCAGCTCCTCGCGGCCGCCGAAGGTCGTCTCGGCGATGATGAGCGAATGTTCGTTCATGTTGCCGACGGTCGAATAGCTCTCGCCTGCCTGCGGAATGTCCGTGAGGTAACGTCCCGTGTCCCATTCGTAGATGGGCAGGATCGCTCCCTGGGAGTGTTTGCCGCCTGCCGAGTGGTAGAGGGCGCCGTAGAGCGAGTGTGAGTCGGCCGCATAGGAGACCATCACCGACCCGTCGGTCGAGGCTCCTTTCGTGACGATGAAGTTGGTGCATGCGGCCGCCGCTCCGTAGGAGAGCATCGCCGCCGCCGCGAGAATCGTTCGGATATTTTTCATAGGACTTGCGTGTTTTGCCTCCGTAAAGATAGAAAACTATTCCGGAACGGCAAAAAATCGGTATATTTGTCCCGTATGCGGAGGATTCGCATTCCGGCGTTACCCCCCCCCGTGGCGGGAGTATGTATTTATAATCAGTAAGTTATGCGTGTTATTTCAGGCGTGCTGCTCTGCGCGCTGTTTGCGGCGGCCTGCTCGGAGCGTCTCGGGCGGTCCGAAGCGTTCGTCCGGGACGTCTCGCTCCCGGCGGGGCCTTTTTCGCCCGGCGACGAAGTGACCGTCGCGGCGTCGGGATTCGAATCCGACGACGAAATCATGTTCGAAATCCGCTGGCCCCTCGAGGGCGAGGCGCTGGAGGAGGGCTCGGCTCTCGGCGTACGGGGCGTCGTCACGGCGCGCACCGGGCGGAGCCTTACGTTCCTGGCTCCGGGCGGCTACCCCGCCTCGACGGTCGAGGTGCTGCTCTTCCGCCGGGGCGACCGTCAGTCGCTCGGCCGGATCGCGGTGTCGGACGGGTGTCCTCCGCAGGAGTATTCGCTCTACGGTGTCGTCGGTTCCGGTGCGGGCCATGCGTCGCTCGTGCGGATCGACATGCGAAGCGGATCGACGGAGGAGATCGCCCGGCGGACGGGCGGCAGGATCCGGTGTGCGGTCAATGAGCCGGGATCGAACCGGCTGTTCTGCATCTCGGAGGAGTCCGGGGAGCGGGTCGGCTGCCGCTACGATCTGACGATGCGTTACTGGTCCGCCCCGGAGCTTCGGGGTTGCGTGACGGCCGGGCTGCTCCCCTCGTCGGCCGCCGTGCTGACGACGGACGGCGGCCGGCTCTGCCTGAGGCAGGCGGGGCTTACGCGCTCCTCCGCCGGGATACCCTACTGCTGGCGGCTTCCCGAGGGGCTGGAACCCGGGATGCTGACCGGGGCGCCGTTCGTCTTCACCTCGGCGGGCGGTCCCCGGCTGCTGCTTGCGGCCGACCTCGGCGACGGAACTTTCGCTCCCGTCGTGCTGGCGGCCTACGGAGGAGGCGTCGCGGTGGGCGGTCCCGTCCGTGCCGGGGCGCTGATTCCCTTTGCGATGCTGGAGCGCGGGTCGGATTCGGAGGCGTTTCGCCTGGTCGGCGGATACGTCGTCTCGGATGCCGGAGGCAGCGAACTGCGCCCGTTCGACGTGCGGACGATGCGGCTGGGGAAACCGTTCGCCCGGCTGGAGGAGCCGGTGCGCAGGGCGGTGGCGCTGCTGTCGGAGAACGGTGCGACGCAGGAGCTGTGGGCGCTCGCCGGTCCGGAGGGCCGGGGTGCGATATGGGTCTGCGACCTGCCGACGGGGACGTGGAGGCGGTTGCCCGGCGGTGAACTGCCCTGCTCGGAGATCGTCTTGGCGCGGTAGCGGGTGCGATTTTTCCGGCGTGCGTTTCCCCGTTGTACGAAATTTGCGTAATTTTACCCGGTTAAAAATCGGAATTATGTCTGTTGCAAGTCAAATCGCCTGTGTGAGACGGTCGCTTCCCGAGCGGGTGACGCTCGTGGCCGTGTCGAAAACCCATCCTGCGGAGCTGATCCGCGAAGCCTACGAAGCGGGACACCGCATCTTCGGCGAGAGCCGGCCGCAGGAGCTGCGGGAAAAGTACGAGGCGCTGCCGAAGGACATCGAGTGGCACATGATCGGCCATTTGCAGACCAACAAGGTCAAGTATATCGCGCCGTTCGTCCGGCTGATTCATTCGGTGGACAGCGCACGGCTGGCCGAGGCGATTCAGAAGGAGGCCGCGAAGTGCGGCCGGACGATCGACATCCTGCTCGAAATCCATGTCGCCGAGGAGGAGACCAAGACGGGATGGAATATCGGCGAGCTGATGGACTACGTGCGGACCACACCCTTCGCGCGGATGCCGAACCTCTGCGTGCGCGGGGTGATGGGCATCGCCACCAATACGGACGACGAGGCGGTGATCCGCCGGGATTTCGGCGAACTGAGACGCTGCTTCGAACTGCTGCGCCCCTATTTCGGCGCGCGCTTCGACACCCTTTCGATGGGGATGTCGCACGACTATCCGCTGGCCGTCGAATGCGGCGCGACGATGGTGCGCGTGGGGTCGCTCATCTTCGGCGAGCGGGACTATTCGGAGAAGTAGATACACAGGTCATTCAGCAAAAAGGCAGTTCTCATGCAGATCGGATTTATCGGATTCGGAAACATGGCGCAGGCGCTCGCCCGCGGCCTTGCCGGGACACAGGCGGTGCGCCCGGAACAGATCGGGGCCTGCGCCCGCGATTACGACAAACTGCGCCGCAATACGGAGCCGGACGGATTCCGGGCCTTCCGCGATGCCGCGGAGACGGTCCGGTTCGCCGACGTGGTGATCGTGGCCGTGAAGCCCGGGCAGGTCGGACCGGTCGTCGGCCCCCTGAGGGAGGCGCTGCGGCACAAAATCGTGGTGTCGGTGGCCGCCGGCGTGACGTTCGAGGACTACGAGCGGATGCTGGCGCCCGGTACGCAGCACCTCTCGACCGTGCCCAATACGCCGGTCGCCGTCGGCGAAGGGATCGTCGTCTGCGAAAGGCGGCATTCACTTTCGGAGGAGGCGTGGCGGTCCGTCGAGCGGCTGTTGTCGCACGTCGGACTGGTGCTACAGGTCGATACCCCGCTGCTGGGCGTCGCCGGGACGGTCTGCGGCTGCGGTCCGGCCTTCGCGGCGATGTTCGTCGAGGCGCTCGCCGATGCGGCCGTCATGCACGGCATTCCGCGTGCCGACGCCTACCGCATGGCGAGCCAGATGATCGTCGGCACGGGAAAACTGCAACTGGCTTCCGGTACGCATCCCGGGGCGATGAAGGACGCCGTCTGCTCGCCGGGCGGCACGACGATCCGCGGCGTGGCCGAGCTGGAGCGCCGCGGATTCCGCGGCGCGGTGATCGACGCCGTAGATGCGATCGAGGGAAAACGCTGAGGCGTGCGTCGGGAAAGAAGAGGCTGTCCTGCGAGTCTCCGCAAACGGAATCATCCCCGTCAGAGACACTCTGACGGGGATGATTCCGTAAGATCCGAATTCGCCGGACGGCCTCTTTCCGTATGCTCCGGCGGCCGGGGGATCACCGTACGCGCAGTGTGCGGCCGATGCGCAGCGTGGTCGTGGGCTTGATGCCGTTCAGCGCGCAGATCCGCTTCACCGTGGTTCCGTATTTCACGGCCAGATGGCCCAGCGTGTCGCCCGAGCGGATCTTGTGGTAGCGCATGGCGGCCCGTTCGGCGGCCTCTTGTTTGTCCTGCTTCTCGTTGGCCTCCTCGTCGTCGAAATCCTGCCCGGCGTTGGAGTAGATGCTCAGGAACGACCGTTTGAGCAGGAAAACCTCCCGGTTGAGGATGCCGCGCTTGAAGTCGATCAGCCGTTCGGGATCGAACGACTGGCCGTAGTAGCGGGTCTCGAAGTGGAGATGCGGTCCGGTCGAACGGCCCGTCGAACCGCCCAGTCCGATGACCTCCCCCGCCTCGACCCACTGGTTCGGCTCGACGAGCCGTTCGGCGAGGTGGCCGTAGTAGGTCTCCAGTCCGTTGTCATGGCGGATGATGACCAGGTTGCCGTATCCCCGGACGGTTTGCGAGATGCGCACGCGGCCGCAGAAGGTGGCATAGACCGTGTCGCGCATGCGGAGCGGCAGATCGACGCCCTGATGCCGCCGTCCGCGGCGCAGGCCGAACTTGCCGCGCGGATTGACCGCACCTTTGTAGGGATAGTGGAATCCCGAGGCCGAGTCCACGAGCGTCACGACGACCGATTCGGGAATGTCGGCTTTCGTGACGCTGCTGTACGGGAAAAGCGACTTCGTGTCCCAGTATTTTTCGAAGATCGTGCTGTCCTTCGCCACCTCGCGGTTGCGGACGTATTTCCACGAGTTGTCGCTGAACAGGACGACGTAGAGGGCCTCGTTGCCCGAATCGAGCGTGTCGATCACCGTCAGGGATTCCGTGTCGAACGTCGAGCGGATCTCCTTGCGCTCCATGCGGCGGCGCATGTCGGCCACGGAGTCCGCGGCGATCTGTTCGGGTGTGCGCGGGTCGGGCTCCGCCCGCCGCGGCTCTTCGGCCGGGGCGCACTCCTCCTCTTCGGGGCATACGGCGATGCATTGCAGCGAGTCGATCACGGCGGCCTGGCGGGTCGTGACGGCGCGGAGCGAATCCGCAGCGGCTTCGGCGGCCTGCAGGCGGGCCGCACGGGAGGTTTTCCGGGGGTTGCGCGCCGTCGCGGCGGAGGCCAGCGAGAGAGCGGCGAACAACAGCAGGTATTTTTTCATACGCGGTGTTTTCGTTGTTTCATTGTTTTTTCAGTAACTCTTCGGCGGCCTCCAGCGCGCGGTAGAACTCCTCGCCGAAGCGGCGGACGATCGGTTCGCGCAGCGCCTTGTAAACCGGGATGCCCAGTTTCGCGCCGCATTCGCGCGCCGGGGCGCAGACCGACCAGCGGTGGTAGTTGAGCCCGACCGTCCCGTTCGAGAAGCGCATGAGGCGGATCGGATAGAGGTGGCACGAGATCGGTTTGCGGAAGGTCGTGCGGCCCTCCAGCCACGCCTTTTCGATGGCGCAGAGCGTCGTGCCGTTCTCCGTATAGGCGTAGGCGCACTCGGCGCCGGCGATCAGCGGCGTGGTGTAGTCCCCCTCCTCGTCCACGACCATGAATCCCTGCCGTTCGACGGCGGCGATTCCCTCGGGCGTCATGTAGGGTTTGTAATGCGGGTATTCGCTTTCGAGGATCGTCTCCTCGTCCTCCTCGAGCGGCGCGCCGGCGTTCCCCTCCACGCAGCAGATGCCCTTGCAGCGCGCGATGTCGCAGGCGAAGCATTCGCGCAGCAGGTCGGCGCTCACGATTTTGTCGTCGATCTCGATCATTTGCGGCGGGTGTCGTCGATAACGATGTCGAACAGCTCCCCGAGGGTCATGCCCATTGCGCGGACCTGCTTGGGGACGATGCTGCCCGCACTCATGCCGGGGATCGAGTTCAGCTCGATGAAATAGGGCCTGCCTTCGGGCGTGACGATGAAATCCACCCGTACGACGCCCGAGCAGCGGCAGGTTCTGTACGCCTCGAGGGTCATGCGGTTCAGCTCGGCCTTCACTTCGGGGGCGATGTCGGCCGGGGTGATCTCCTCGGAGCGTCCGGCGGTGTATTTGGCTTCGTAGTCGAAGAACTCCTTGCGGGGGATGATCTCCGTAATGGGGAAGAGGTACTCCTTCCCGCCGGCGATCATCACGCCGCATCCCATTTCGCGGCCCGCGATGCACTCCTCGACGAGGATTTCGTCTCCCTGTGCGAAGGCTGCGGCGATGGCCGCGGGCAGCTCTTCGGGGGTGTGGACTTTCGTGACGCCGAACGACGAGCCGTTGGCGTTGGGTTTCACGAAGAGGGGCAGCCCCAGGTCGGCGACGATCCGCGCCGCATCGAACGCCTCGTCCCGGCGGAGGAACACCTCGCGGGCGAGGTTGATGCCGCGTCCCGCGAGCGTGCGCTTGGTGGTGATCTTGTCGAAGGTGATGACCGACGAGACCATCGAGCACGACGAATAGGGAATGCCCATCATGTCGAGGTAGCCTTGCAGCCTGCCGTCCTCGCCGGGCGTGCCGTGGATGATGACGAGCGCGTAGTCGAACTCCCGCCGCTCGCCTTCCACGGTGAGCGAGAAGTCGTTCTTGTCCACCTGCCACTGCCGCCCGTCCGGCGCCGTGTAGTGCCAGTCGCGGCGATGCAGGTCGATTACCGTGACGTCGTATTTCCCGCGGTCCAGCGCCGCGGCGATCTGTGCGGCGCTTTGCAGGGCGATCTCCCGTTCGGGCGAGTCGCCGCCCGCAAGGAGTGCTATTTTCAGTTTTTCCATCGTTGTCCGTGTCGTTTGTGTCGTTTCTATTGTTTCGCTGTCCGCCTGGGGCGTCTCAGGGGTTGTAGAGGTCCTTGTAGCGGAACTCCAGAATCTCCCGCGCCATCTCGACATACTGCCGGGCCTCGGCGTTGTCCGTGTCGAGGGCCAGCGCCCGGTTGAAGTCGTTGAGGGCAGCGCCCCACTCGTTGAGGCGGAAATGGAGTCTGCCGCGTTCGACGTAGAGCGCCGCATCCGCCGTTCCGGCGTCGATCCGCGCCGAGAGGGCCGCGATCCGCGAAGCGGGGCTCCACAGTCCCTTGCGGCGGATGTACTCCGCCACCCCGTCGTCGAGCAGGCCGTCCACCGCTTCGCCCCGTCCGATGCGTTCGCGGATCTGCGTGGCGGAGAGGTCCTGTAACGGGGCGTCGTCGAGCACGGTGATCCGCCCTGCGAAACGGTCGGTCCGTTCGCCGCGGCGCGGATAGACGTAGATCGGATATTCGAGCACCCGCTCGTACTCCTTCCAACCGTCGAGCCGGGCGATCTGGTCGCCGCCCATGAGAATCGAGAAGCGCATTTCCGATCCGAAGTTCTGCGTGAGATAACGAAGCGTGTCGATTGTGTACGAGGGCTTCGGGAGCAGAAACTCCACCGCCGACGGCTTGATGCGGTCCGGGTATTCCGATGCCGCACAGGCGATCTCCGCCATCTCGAAACGGTCCAGTTCGGGAGCCAGCTCCGCGGTCTCCTTGTAGGGGCTCCGGGGCGAGACGACGAGCGCCACCTCGTCGCAGAGGCCGCGTTCGAGGACGTACTCGGCCAGGGCGGTATGTCCCTTGTGCACCGGGTTGAACGACCCGAAATAGAGCATCATGCGCTTCATTCGGCCTGTCCGATAAATGCGTCGAGAATCGCGCAGGTGCGCTCCACGGCCTCCTCGAGACGGTCGTTCAGCACGATGTGGTCGAACTCCGGGGCCTTGGTCAGCTCGAACTCGGCCTTCGCCACGCGCCGCTCGATCACTTCGGGGGCGTCCGTGCCGCGCCCTTCGAGGCGGCGGCGCAACTCCTCCACGGAGGGCGGCATGATGAATACCGAGCAGGCGTCGCCGCCGAAGATGCGCTTGAGGTTGATGCCTCCCAGCACGTCCACGTCGAAGACGATCACGTGGCCCCGCTGCCAGATGCGTTCCACCTCGCTGCGCAACGTGCCGTAGCAGGTTCCCTCGTAAACCTCCTCCCACTCCACGAAGCGGTTTTCGGCTACGGCGCGCATGAACTCCTCCTGCGGAAGAAAATAGTAGTCCGTCCCGTCGCGCTCCTCGCCGCGCGGGGCGCGGCTGGTGGCCGAAATCGAGAATTCCAACTGCGGATAGCGCGCCAGCAGCCGGCGGACGATCGTGGTTTTGCCCGACCCGCTCGGGGCGGAGAAGATGATGACTTTGCCCATCGTGTGTATCTGTTTCGGTTCCGCGGCGTTGCGGCCCGTTTACAATATGTTCAGCACCTGTTCCTTGATCTTTTCCAGCTCGTCCTTCATCTGCACGACGATCCGCTGGATGTTCGCCTCGTTGGCCTTCGATCCCATCGTGTTGATCTCGCGGCCCATCTCCTGGGCGATGAAGCCCAGCTTGCGGCCCGCGTCCTCCTCGCTGCCGGCCACTTCGCGGAAGTAGCGGCAGTGGTTGTCCAGGCGTACCTTCTCCTCGGTGATGTCGAGTTTCTCGAGGTAGAAGATCATCTCCTGCTCCAGCCGGTTGCGGTCCACCTCGGCGGCGAGTTTCGCGAGGTTGTCCAGAATCCGGGCCCGGATGGTCTCGGTGCGGGCCTTTTCGAACGGTTCGACCTCGTGACGGTATCCTTCGATCAGCTCCACGCGCCGCAGCAGGTCGGCGATCAGGATGGCGCCCTCCTGCGAGCGGAAGGCGTCGAGCCTGCCGCAGGCTTCCTCGACGGCCCGCAGCAGTGCGGCGTGCTCCTCCTCGGAGACGCTCTCCGCGTCGGTGGACACCGCGTCGGGAAGGCGCATGAGCACCTGTAATGCGGCAGCGTCCCATCCGGGGCCCGTCGTGTCGAACCCCGCTTCGCGGGCGGCTTCGCGCAGCTCGCCGGCGTAGGCGGCCAGTACCTGCCCGTTGATGTGGGCCGAGGTTTCGACGGCCTGCGATTCGACCGAAACGAAGACGTCCACCTTCCCGCGCCGGAGCGCGCGGGCGACCGCGTTGCGGATTTCATATTCCGATTGCCGGTAGATCGCCGGCAGCCGCAGCGAGAGGTCCATCTGTTTGGAGTTCAGGGAGCGGATTTCGACCGTGATTTTTCGGTTCGGGAGTGTGACTTCGCTTTTCCCGAAGCCGGTCATTGATTTTACCATGTGGCTGGAGCTTAAATTTCGGCAAAATTAATAAAAACAATTCAAAAAGGGAGGGCTTCGGGACGGAGAGTGAAATTTATTTGGCGACGCTTGCATTTTTGAATTTATTTTTGTTTATATTTGTGTTAGTAAACTAACAGAATGAAAGTCAAACAACCAAATCACGTAACATTATGAAAAAGCACAATTTCAATGCAGGACCTTCGATCCTGGCGGACGAGGTGATCGAAAATGCGGCCAAGGCCGTGCTCGACTTCAACGGATCGGGACTCTCCGTGCTTTCTATCTCGCATCGTTCGAAGGAGTTCGATGCCGTGATGGAGGAGGCCGACCGGCTCTTCCGCGAATTGCTGGCCATTCCCGACAACTACCGGATCGTCTATCTGGGGGGCGGCGCCAGCACCCTCTTCTACGAGGTGGCGGCCAACTTCCTCGGCCGGAAGGCGGGTTACGTGAATACGGGCGTATGGTCCAAGAAAGCCATCAAGGAGGCCAAACGCTACGGCGAGGTCGAGGTGGTGGCTTCGTCCGAGGACCGCAACTTCACCTACATTCCGAAGGGTTTCGCCGTTCCCGCGGATCTGGACTACCTGCACATTACGTCGAACAACACGATCTACGGTACGGAGTACCACGAGGACATCTCCTCGCCCGTGCCCCTTATCGCCGACATGTCGTCCGACATCCTGTCGCGTCCGGTGGACGTCTCGAAGTACGCCATGATCTACGGCGGCGCCCAGAAGAACCTGGCCCCGGCGGGCGTGGCTTTCGCCATCATCCGCGAGGACATGCTCGACCGCATCGTCCGCGACCTGCCGACGATGGTGTCGTTCAGGACCCACGTGGAGAACAACTCGATGTTCAACACGCCGCCCGTCTTCCCTATCTACGTACTCATGGAGACGCTGCGCTGGCTCAAGTCGATCGGCGGCGTCGAGGAAATCTTCCGCCGCAACCGCGAGAAGGCCGCGCTGCTCTACGACGAGATCGACCGCAACCCGCTCTTCCGCGGCACGGTGGAGAAGGAGGACCGTTCGCTGATGAACATTTGCTTCGTCATGGCGGACGGTTACGAGGAGCTGGCCCCCGAGTTCATGGAGGCTGCCAAGGCCCGCGGCATCGTCGGCATCAAGGGTCACCGGCTGGTGGGCGGCTTCCGTGCGTCGTGCTACAATGCGCTGCCGGCCGAGAGCGTCCGCGTGCTGGTGGAGTGCATGCAGGAGTTCGCCGCGAAACACGCGAAATAACCCGTGGTCATGGCTCTCGTTACGCGTGTCCCGGCCGGTTACGACACCCTCACGGGCGAAGTGAAGGCGTGGGATTATAAAGAGGAGTTGAACATCGAAATCATGAAGAGTATGAAAATATTGGTAGCTACGGAGAAGCCTTTCGCGAAGAAGGCCGTGGAGGGAATCCGGGAAATCGTCGAAGAGGCCGGCGGCGAGCTGGCATTGCTCGAGAAATACACCGACAAAGCGCAGTTGCTCGAGGCCGTTGCGGAGGCCGATGCGCTGATCGTCCGCAGCGACAAGGTGACCGCCGAGGTGATCGCCGCGGCGCGGCGTCTCCGGATCGTCGTGCGTGCCGGCGCGGGATACGACAACGTGGACCTTGCGGCCGCTTCGGAGCGGGAAATCGTGGTGATGAACACCCCGGGACAGAACTCGAACGCCGTGGCCGAACTGGCCGTGGCGCTGATGATCTTCATGTCGCGCAACCGCTTCACGCCCGGCACGGGCTCGGAGATTCAGGGCAAGACGCTCGGAATCCACGCCTACGGCAATGTGGGGCGTCTGGTGGGCCGTAAGGGCAAGGCGCTGGGGATGAATGTCGTTGCCTACGACCCGTTCCTTTCCGACCCGGCGGTTTTCGAGGCCGACGGCGTGCGGCGCGTCGGTTCCGTGGAGGAACTTTACAAAACCGCCGATTTCCTTTCGCTGCACATTCCCGCGACGGCCGAGACCAAGGGCTCGATCGGCTACGACCTGCTGATGTCGATGCCCAAGGGGGCGACGCTGGTGAACACGGCGCGCAAGGAGGTGATCGACGAGGAGGGGCTGATGCGCGCGCTGACCGAGCGCGAGGACCTGAAGTACGTCACCGACATCGCCGCGGGCAATCAGGCCGCGTTGGACGAGGCGTTCGGCAAGCGCGTCTTCGCCACGCCCAAGAAGATGGGCGCCGAGACGGCCGAGGCCAACCTCAATGCCGGTTTGGCCGCCGCACGGCAGATCGTGGATTTCTTCAGAACGGGCAACACCCGTTTCCAGGTAAACAAATAAACGGCGAATACGAGAACCGTCCGGGGCGGAGAGGCGTTTCTGCGTCCGCGCTCCGGACGGTATCGGCAACCTGAAACTGTTATGGTAAGAATCAAACCTTTTCGCGGAATCCGCCCGCCGAAGCAGTATGCGGCCGAGGTGGCGTCGCGTCCCTACGACGTGCTGAACTCCGCCGAGGCGAAGGCCGAGGCCACGGAGCGTTCGCTGCTGCATATCATCAAACCCGAGATCGACTTCGATCCCATCGCCGACGAACACGCCCCGGAGGTCTATGCCCGGGCCGTGGAGAATTTCCGCAAGTGGCGCGAACGGGGCTGGCTCGTACAGGACCCCGGCGAGTACTATTATATATATGCGCAGACGATGGAGGGCCGCACGCAGTACGGTCTGGCCATGTGCTGCCACTTCGAGGACTACCTCTCGGGGGCCATCAAGAAGCACGAGCTGACGCGCACCGAGAAGGAGGAGGACCGCATGATCCACGTTCGCAATCAGCAGGCCAATATCGAGCCGGTGTTCTTCGCCTATCCCGACAACGCGGAGATCGACGCCATCGTGGAAGGCGTGGTGAAGTCCGAAGCCCCGGAGTACGACTTCACGGCCGAGGACGGCTTCGGGCACAAGCTCTGGGTGATCCGCGACCGGGCTACGAACGACCGCATCACGGAGATATTCAAAGGTATTCCGGCGCTGTACGTCGCTGACGGACACCACCGCACGGCCGCTGCCGCGCGTGTGGGCGCGGAGTGCCGCGGGAAGAATCCGCATCATACGGGCGAGGAGGAGTACTGCTATTTCCTGGCCGTGACGTTCCCCGCCAGTCAGCTCCGCATCATCGACTACAACCGCGTGGTGAAGGACCTGAACGGACTGACGCCCGAGGCGTTCGTCGAACGGCTGAAAGAGGATTTCACGGTCGAGGAGAAGGGCGCGGAGGAGTACCGTCCGCAGGCGCTGCACAATTTCTCGATGTACCTCGGAGGCCGCTGGTACAGCCTGACGGCCAAACCGGGAACCTACGACGACCACGACCCGATCGGGGTGCTGGACGTAACGGTGCTTTCTAACCGGGTGCTGGACCGGATTCTGGGCATCGGGGACCTCCGGACGTCGAAACGGATCGACTTCGTGGGCGGCATCCGCGGACTGGGCGAGCTGAAGCGCCGCGTGGACAGCGGGGAGATGCAGGCGGCCTTCGCCCTCTACCCCGTCTCGATGAAGCAACTGATCGACATCGCCGACACGGGCAATATCATGCCGCCGAAGACCACGTGGTTCGAGCCGAAGCTGCGCTCGGGCGTGGTGATTCACTCCTTCGGCGAGTGACGGGACTGCGGGCCGCAGGAACCGCGCCTGCGGAGGAACCCGTTGCGGACAGCATGTGCGGGGATCGCCTCGGAGGGCGGTCCCCGCTTTTTTATGGGGCGCGGTTGCGGAATCTGCCGCGGCCGCCCTGCCCTTCCAGCCCGGAGAGGATTCGTGTGCGGCGCTTTGCCGGGAGGTTTCCGGTCTGCCGGATGTGGGCTCCTGTCCGGGGTACGGTTCCGGCGGCGTAACGGGTGTGCCGAGGCCCGGAGTGCGGTTTCCGCCGTGAATGGATGCGGTTTTCCGCCGCAGCGGCCGCTGCCGGGGTGCGGATATTTTTTGCCGGCAGCGCGTTCGGACACCCGGACGATCGCTTCCGGGTCGTCGGATTTCCCGAAAGTTTTGTTGCGAACAATCGAGTATTTGTCGAAATTTTCTTACATTTGTAAGAACAAACAAACAACGTCGATATGGCAAAAATCAAAGGAACGATCGTGGTCGATAAGGAGCGGTGCAAAGGGTGCGGGGTCTGCGTGGCGTCGTGTCCGTGCGCGGTGCTCGAATTGTCGGCCGAGGTGAACAGCAAGGGCTATCCGGTGGCCCGGATGGCGAATCCCGACGCCTGCACGGGTTGCGCCTCGTGCGCGGTGATCTGTCCCGACAGCGTCATCACGGTTTATCGTCAAAAATTCGAATAGCTATGGCAGAGAAGGAGATAAAATTGATGAAAGGCAACGAGGTGATCGCCCATGCGGCGATCCGCTACGGTTGCGACGGGTATTTCGGCTACCCGATCACGCCCCAGTCGGAGGTGATGGAGACGCTCATGGAGCTCAAGCCCTGGGAGACGACCGGCATGGTGGTCCTGCAGGCCGAGTCGGAGATTTCGTCGATCAACATGGTTTACGGCGGGGCTTCGACCGGCAAACGGGTGATGACCTCCTCGTCGAGCCCCGGCATCAGTCTGATGTCCGAGGGGCTGAGCTATCTGGCCGGGGCCGAGCTTCCGTGCCTTGTCGTGAACTGCCAGCGCGGCGGCCCGGGACTGGGCACGATCCAGCCTTCGCAGGGCGACTATTTCCAGGCCTGCAAGGGCGGCGGCCACGGCGACTTCCACCTGATCGTCTTCGCGCCCAACTCGGTGCAGGAGATGCACGACCATGTGGCCGAGGCGTTCGATCTGGCCTTCAAATACCGCAATCCGGCCATGATCCTGGCCGACGGCGCGATCGGACAGATGATGGAGAAGGTGGTGCTCGCTCCGCAGCGGCCCCGCAGGACCGATGAGGAGATCGCCGCCGAGTGCCGCACGTGGGCCGCTTACGGCAAACCCGCCGACCGCGGACGCAATGTCGTGACGTCGCTCGAACTACAGTCGGAGAAGATGGAGATCATCAACAAGCGGCTGCAGGACAAGTACCGTGCGCTCGAAGAGAACGAGGTGCGTTACGAGGCGATCGGATGCGACGATGCGGAGTGGGTGATCGTGGCCTTCGGATCGTCGGCGCGCATCTGTTCGGCGACGGTCGAAATGGCCCGTGCCGAGGGGTTAAAGGTCGGCCTGCTGCGTCCGATCACGCTCTACCCTTTCCCGAAGAAACAGATCGCCGAACTGGCCGCCCGCGGCGTCAGGGGTTTCCTGTCGGCCGAGCTGAACGCCGGCCAGATGGTCGAGGACGTGCGGCTGGCCGTGAACGGCAAGGCTCCCGTGGAGCACTACGGCCGTCAGGGCGGTATGCTTTTCAATCCCGACGAGGTGCTCGACGCGCTCAAGGAAAAACTGATTAACAAGTAAGACGATGGCAGAGGTTGAAATCAAACAGGAGAATCTGGTCTACGCGAAGCCCAGACTCATCACCGATAACGTCATGCACTACTGTCCGGGCTGCAGCCACGGTACGGTGCACAAACTCGTAGCGGAGGTCATCGACGAGATGGGCCTCGCGGAGAAGGCCGTGGGCATTTCGCCCGTGGGCTGCTCGGTGTTCGCCTACAATTATATCGACATCGACTGGATCGAGGCGGCGCACGGCCGCGCGCTGGCCGTGGCTACGGCCGTGAAGCGGCTCCACCCGGGAAATCTGGTCTTCACCTACCAGGGCGACGGCGACCTTTCGGCCATCGGCACGGCGGAGTCGATCCATGCGGCGGCACGCGGCGAGAACGTCGTGGCGATCTACATCAATAATGCGATCTACGGCATGACCGGCGGCCAGATGGCCCCCACCACCCTCCTGGGCATGAAGACGGCGACGACGCCCTACGGCCGCGACCCGCGGCTGAACGGTTATCCCTACAAGATCGCCGAGATGATGGCCCATCTGGACGGTGCGACCTACATCACGCGTCAGAGCGTGCACACGCCCGCCAACGTGCGCAAGTGCAAGAAGGCGATCCGCAAGGCGTTCGAAAATTCGATGGCCGGCAACGGTTTCTCGCTCGTGGAGGTCGTTTCGACCTGCAACAGCGGCTGGAAACTCTCGCCCGTGGCCTCGAACAAGTGGCTTGCCGAGAACATGCTGCCCTTCTATCCGCTGGGCGATATCAAGGACGTAAAAATGGAGGAGACGCGATGAAAGAGACATTGATCATAGCAGGATTCGGAGGACAGGGCGTCCTTTCGATGGGTAAGATTCTGGCCTATTCGGGCGTGATGCAGGACTTCGAGGTGACGTGGATGCCCTCCTACGGTCCCGAGATGCGCGGCGGCACGGCCAACGTGACGGTGATCCTCTCCGACCGGAAGATTTCGTCGCCCATCGCGCACGAGTTCGACACGGCGATCATTCTGAACCAGCAGTCGATGGAGAAGTTCGAGCCGATGGTCAAGCCGGGCGGCGTGCTGATCTACGACACGAACGGCATCACGCGGCACCCGGTGCGCACGGACATCGAAGTCTATGCGATCGACGCCACGGCCGAGTGCGCGAAGATGGGTCAGGCCAAGCTGTTCAACACGATGATCCTGGGCGGTTACCTCAAGGTGCGTCCTGTCGTTGCGATGGAGAACGTGATGGTGGGCCTGAAAAAGTCGCTTCCGGAGCGGGCGTGGAAAATGCTTCCGGCCAACGAGGAGGCCATCCGCCACGGCGGCGAGATTATCCGCAAGGTGCGGTAAAGGTCCTGCACCGGGGGCCCGCCTTCTCTTCCTTAGAAAAAGTTCCGCCCGAATCTTCCCCAAAAAGTTCTGCCCCGAACCCTCCTCAGAAAAGGTTCGCCTCGAACTTCCATTCGAACCCATATACGAAAAGCCCGGTCTGTCAAGACCGGGCTTTTCGTGTGTTGAGAATTCGTCGAAAGCTATTTTTGTGTTTCGTCTTTTTCGACGGGCTGGAAATCGATCTGATAGAACTTGAATTCCGGCTTGGTAATGGCTCCGGTCGCGGCGTCGATGCCCCAGCCGAGTACATCCAACAGGTTGATTACCGATACGGCGTTGAAGCTCTTGTTGATGATGATCGGTTCGGCCCTGTGATTGGGAGCTTCCGCCTTCACGATCGTTTCATCGAATCCGCGGCGGATTTTGGTCGTATAAGGGAAGGTTACGTTCGTGTGTTTGCGGCCGTCGATCGTCAAGGTGGCCTTCTCGGAGATATCGCTGTCGAAAGTTACTTTGGCTTTTGACCCGCAAAAAATACTTGCGCAGGAGGTCATCAATAAAGACCCGAGCGAGATGATAATGTATTTCATTTTGAAAGAGAATATGCCGTGTCCCTGCGGCGGATGGAGGGTTTGGGATAGGCATATAAAAAACGTGGGACAAAACTTTTATTTGCTTTTCGAGGTCTTCGCAATACCTGTGCAGCCAAATAAAGAGTAAAGCCCACGTAGAAACGTGAGCGTTTACGCCTCACTCTTGGCTGCTTAAGAAAGTTGCGAAGTTTCGAAAAGCAAGAGATAAAGCTAACGCTTTTTATATGTATGTACCTGTGCTTCGCTGTGCGGTGACGGTACGCGTGTGTTTCAGGTAAACGATCTATTTATTCATAGGCGTTGTTTTTTAGTTTATGATAGAACAAATATACGAATATTTTCCAAATGAATTTTATAGGGTCCTTTTATGTCCGGAAGATGAGCCGTTTCAGTCGTCTGTCCGGGATTTGAAATAATCCGACCGGATCAGGATGTCCGAGACGCGCCACAGCGCTTTGCGGTACTGCCGCACCGAGTCGTCCGTGTTGTCGCCGACCCAGCCGCTCGAATGGTCCGACGCGCAGTCGATCCGGCGGCGGAAGACGCTTTCGCCCAGTCCGTGAAAGATGTAATCCCCGGCGTTCATCATGTCCAGCAGGCTCGGATAGATGTCGCATTGCGCGATCGCGGCATCCGTGCCGACGGCCTTCAGCGGGGCGTTGAGAATGAACAGCGGGACGAACCGGTCGCTCAGTTCGCACCGTTCGCGTCCCTCGTAGCGGTTGCGGGTGATCGAGTCGTGGTCGCCCGTGATGACGACGATGCTCCGCTCGTAGAGCCCGCACCGTTTGAGCGAGTCGATGAACCCTGCGAGGCAACGGTCTGCGTATTGCGTGACGACCAGGTAGTATTTCGCCTGCTCGTCCGGGATGCAGGCTTCGTTGAGCGGGCTTTTGAGCTCGCTTTTCACGGCATCGTGGCCCGACATGGTGACCAACTGGGCGTAAAACGGCTGCGGCAGCTCCCGCAGGATCGGAAGGGCGCGGCGGTACAGGTTTTCGTCAGCCCGGACCGAGGGGCCGCCTTCGCCCAGCTTCTCGTGCAGGGCGCCGAATCCGTAACTCTTCGTCGTGGCCTCTTGATTCCAGTAGGACCGGGAGTCGCAGATGAACGAGGCGGAGGCATACCCCTTCCGGGCCAGCGCTTTCGGGAGCGACGGATAGGTGTTCGTGCTGCCGTAGAGGCTGGCGGCGGCTCCGGTTTCGATCGGCAGCAGTCCGGTATTGAGCAGCAACTGGGCGTCGGACGAACGGCCGTCCTTCACCTGCGGCAATACGTGCGGAAAGCAGATTACGCTCGTGTCCCGGGCCAGCGAATCGAGAAAGGGAGTCACTTCGGTCCCTTCGACCGTGAGTCCTATGGGCCAACTGGAGAGCGATTCCATGAGTACCACGATGAGGTTTTTCCGGTGCTCCGGCGCCAGCGGATCGCGGAAGGCCCTCCGTTCGGAGGCTTCGACGAACTGTGTGGCGTACTGTTTTTCTTCATCCGAGCAGCCCTGCAGGCAGCCGATTTCGTAGATCCAGTAATTTATCAGTCCGAATTCGCGGTAGCCTACCATGAGCTCGTTCCGGAAACAGGGCCAGGGATGGCTGAAACTGTTGCGGTCGTGGCGGTACGGCAGCGCGACGACGGCGGCGATGAACAGCAGGCAGCCCGCGCACCACACGATGCGGAACCGCTTCCCCCCCCCTTTGGAATCGTATCGGCTCAGGAACGGATAGCAGACGGCGAAGCAGACCGAGGGAAGCACGATCCAAAGGTCCCGGAGCCGGATCGAACTGCGGATGCTCGGACCGAGGCCGTCGAGGTTGCGCACCATCAGGTACGAGGGCAGCGGCATGACGTTGCCGTAGTTCCGGTAGTACCAGACGTTCGAGAGCAGGTAAAGGTCGGCCAGCGCGATCCAGAGCAGCACCCACCGTTTTTTGTGCAGGAACCAGACGGGCAGCGCCAGCAGCATGGCGTCGGTGAATCGCCGGAGCCGGATGACGAACAGGTGCGGATGCGGGATTTCCCAGATGCGGTCCGCGGCCGACAGCGCGGCATAGAAGGCCAGCGTCAGCAGCAGGTAGATCGCAGGCCGGAATAGCGGGGAACTGCCGCCGGGGATACCGGTTCGGACGAACGGGGTGCGGATCATAATGCGTTTTTTTCGGAAACGCCGCAAAGGTACGGATTTTTTCCTCGAAAGCGGCATTCGGGTATCGAATTTGCGGAATGTCGGACGGATTTCAAATTTCAGAGACTATGGACGAACAACGACGGACGATGCCGCGGCTGGGGGAACCCGTCCCGGCTTTCGAGGCGATGACGACCCGGGGGAGGATCCGCTTCCCGGGCGATTACAAGGGCAAATGGGTGATTCTGTTCAGCCATCCGGCCGATTTCACGCCGATCTGCACGACCGAGGTGCTTACGTTCGGGGCCCGCACGGAGCGGTTCCGGGCGTTGAACTGCGAGCTGGTGGGGCTTTCGGTGGACAGCCGCAACAGCCATATCGCCTGGCTGCGGACGATCCGCGACCGGATCGAATACCGCGGGATGAAGGGCGTGCGGGTCGAATTCCCGATCATCGACGATGTGGGGATGAAGGTCGCGTCGCTCTACGGCATGATTCAGCCAGGAGAGAGCGAGACGGCGGCCGTGCGGGCGGTCTTTTTCATCGACCCGACGGGCGTGCTGCGGGCCATGATCTGCTATCCGCTGGCGCTGGGGCGCAATTTCGACGAGATCGAGCGGGTGCTGATCGGATTGCAGACCATCGACGCCTTCCGGATCGCGCTGCCGGCCGACTGGCGGCCGGGCGACGACGTGATCGTGCCGATGAAGGGCGACGACGGCGAGAAGCAGCCCGAGGGGGTGACGTGCTGCGACTGGTTTTTCTGCACGAAGCCGTTGCCGAAGGAGGAGGTCGAACGGAAGATCGGCAAGGGCGTGCCTGTCGGTGCGTGAGGTCGTTCCCGGAACGGATTCACCCCTGCCGCACGCAGCGGCAGGGGTGAATTGCGTATCGGGGCGTGCTCCTGTATGCGGACGGACTATCGTCCGAAGCGGTATTGGTTTGCGTCGCGCCAGCCGAGCAGCAGTTCGCGCACCGGGAGACGCTTCTTGCCCGCGAGCTGCAACTCTCCGGGAATGATCCAGCCGTCGGCGCAGGCGATGCGGATTTCCGTGCGGCCGTCGCTTGCGACCGTGCCCGGCCGCAGTTCGTGCGCGGCGGCTTCGAATGCCGCGGAGAAGATTTTGACCGACGGTCCGTCGCCGGCCGCCCCGCCGCTCTCTCCTCCGGGAGCCGTGCCGTCTTTCCGGTCCCCCTCTTCGCGGATCAGGTCGCTCCAGGCCGCCGGATAGGGCGCCAGCCCTCGGATGAAATCGACGATCCTCCGTCCCGGCAGCGTCCAGTCGATCCGGCAGTCCTCCTTGAAGATCTTGGGCGCGGGGCGGAGCGTCGCCTCGTCGGCGTATTGCTGTTCGACGGGGGCGATGTCGCCCGCGGCGATGCGCTCCACGGTCCGCGTGACGAGTGCGACGCCGGCGGTCATCAGCTTTTCGTAGAGCGTGCCGGCGTTGTCCTGCGGAAGGATCGGCAGGCGCGCCTGCGCGAGGATGGCTCCCTTGTCGATCTCGTGGTTCAGCAGGAAGGTCGTCACGCCCGTCTCCCGCTCGCCGTTGATGATCGCCCAGTTGATCGGCGCGGCGCCCCTGTACTGAGGCAGCAGCGAGGCGTGGAGGTTGAAGGTTCCCAGTCGCGGCATGGCCCACACGACCTCGGGCAGCATGCGGAACGCGATGACGATACCCAGGTCGGGACGCAGCGTCCGCAGCGCCCCGACGAACTCCGGGGCCTTCAGCCTTTCAGGCTGCAAGACCGGAAGCCCCAGCTCCCGGGCGGCGGTCTTCACGTCGCTTTCGCGGAGTTGCCTCCCGCGTCCGGCGGGTTTGTCGGGGGCGGTGACGACGCCCACGACGTTGTAGCCCCCGGCGACCAGCGCGCGGAGCGACGGCACGGCGAATTCGGGCGTGCCCATGAATACGATGCGGAGTTGCCTTGCGTCCATGATGCGGTTTCGTTTTTGTCGCGCCGGTCCGGGCGTCCGCGGCGGATGCCGCGCTTTCGCGGACCGGTCGTGCGCTATTTCTTCTCCAGTCCCAGCGTATGATGCATACGCTCCTGCTTGGTCTCCAGGTAATGTTCGTTGTACTTGTTCGGCGCGATGACGATGGGCACGATCTCGTCGATCTTCAGCCCGTAGCCCTCCAGCCCGGCGCGTTTGAGCGGGTTGTTGGTCATCAGCCGCATGTGGCGGATACCCAGCTCGCGGATGATGCTCGCGCCCACGCCGTAGTCGCGTTCGTCGGCCTTGAAGCCCAGCCGGAGGTTGGCGTCCACGGTGTCGAGTCCCTCGTCCTGAAGCTTGTAGGCGTGGATCTTGTTGCAGAGTCCGATGCCGCGCCCCTCCTGATTGAGATAGACGACGGCGCCTTTGCCTTCCCGCTGGATCATCTGCATCGCGCGGTGGAGCTGCTCGCCGCAGTCGCAGCGGTACGAGCCGAAAATGTCGCCCGTGGCGCACGACGAATGCACGCGGATGAGCACCGGCTCCTCTTCGCTCCATTCGCCTTTGGTGAGCGCGACGTGTTCCACGCCATTCGACTTCTGGCGGAACGGCGTGATGCGGAAGTCGCCCCACTCCGTAGGCAGGGGAACCGTCACGCCCCGTTCGACGATCGACTCCTCGCGCAGCCGGTAGGCGATCAGCGAGGCGATCGAGATGATCTTCAGGTCGAACTTTCGGGCGATCTCCTGCAACTGCGGGAGGCGGGCCATCGTGCCGTCCTCGTTCATGATCTCGATCAGCGCGCCGGCGGGCTGCAACCCGGCCAGCCTGGCCAGGTCCACGGCCGCTTCGGTGTGACCCGGGCGGCGCAGCACGCCCTTCTGCCGGGCGCGCAGGGGGTTGATGTGTCCCGGACGCCCCAGGTCGGAAGGCCTGGTCGCGGGATCGGCCAGCGCGCGGATCGTGGCGGCGCGGTCGTGGATCGAGACGCCCGTCGTGCAGCCGTGGCCCAGCAGGTCCGCCGTCACCGTGAAGGGCGTGCCGAGCAGCGAGGTGTTGTTCTCCTCCATCATGTTCAGCTCGAGCTGCGCGCAGCGCTCTTCCGACAGCGGGGCGCACAACACGCCGCGGCCCTCCTTGAGCATGAAGTTCACGATCTCGGGCGTGATCTTTTCGGCGGCGACGATGAAGTCGCCTTCGTTCTCGCGGTCCTCGTCATCGACGACGATGACGATCTTTCCGTTCCGGAAGTCCTCGATGACCTCCTCTACGCTATTGAGCGTCGTTTGCTTTGCCATGTCTATTTCTGATTCTGAATTTCAATTTGTCGGTCAGCCGGGCCGCCGCCGGGGCGATCCGATCCCGCAGGGCCTTGATCCGTCCGGCGTACCAGTCGGTGTCGAGCAGCGCCGAATCGTTCGTGGCCTTCCATGTGAGGTAAACGGCGATCGGCGTCAGAATGAAGGTCGAGAGCCAGACGCCGTAAACGGCCTCCCAATTGCCCTCCTTGGCCAGCTTCTCGCCCGTGAGGCTGATGATGTAGTAGATCACGAAGAAGATGACCGAGACCACCACGGGAAGTCCCAGACCGCCGCGGCGGATGATGGCTCCCAACGGGGCGCCGATCAGGAAGAAAATGAGGATCGACACCGGCAGGGAGAGCTTCTTGTGCCATTCGACCTTCGAGCGGTAGAGCTGGTTGAGCGCCTCCTTGGCCGTCGATTCGTCGAACGACGAGAAGGTGTTGCGCGAACTTTTGGCCAGCGTCCGCGCGAGGTTCCACACCTTGTCCTTCTCGCGCATCGGCAGCCGGGCGACGGAGTCGGCGGCCGCGAGGTCGCGGTAGCCGCTTTTGTCCACGCGCAGGCTGTCGGGCTGGGGCAGCACGGAGTTGTCGCGCACGAAGATCTGCTCTTTGAGCAGCGGTTCGTAGGAGGTGGTCGTCGCGGCATTGACCTTCACCTCGAGCGAGTCGATGTCGTGCGACAGGTCGGCGATGTCCTTGGTGCTGCTGTTGTTGAACAGATCGGCGTCGGTGCGCTCCATGGCGAAGCCCTCCATCGGAATGACCTGCTTCTGCAGGTCGAAGATGTGGTGGCGCAGCGCGCTCTTGGTGAACCATTGCGAATTGCGGGTCTGTTCGTAGGTCTCGCCGTGGAAGAGCGTCACCAGCAGGAACCGCTTGTCGTCCGACAGGCGGATGTAGCCCGAGTCGGCCAGAATGGTGTTCATGTTGTTGTTGGCCGCGCGGTTGTCGTATATCAGCACGTTGTGCAGCAGGTGCGTGTCGGGATCCTGGTGGCTGACGCGGATCGACATGTTGTCGATGCCGTTGAAGAACAGCCCGTCCTGGAACTCCAGCGCCTGCTTCTGCTGGCGGATGTCGTAGAGCGTGCTGTAGAGTTTCTTGTTGGCGCTCGGAACGAGGTCGTTGCCGATGAAGAAACTGCCCACCGAGACGATGCTGACCAGAATGATGAGCGGCTTGGTGATCTTCACGAGCGACATGCCCGCCGATTTCATCGCCAGCAGCTCGTAGTTCTCGCCCAAGTTGCCCATCGTCATGATGGCTGCGAGCAGCATCGAGAGCGGCAGTCCCATCGGGATCATGTTGGCCATGAAATAGGTCATCAGCTCGATGATGATGCCCGCGCTCAGTCCCTTGCCCACCAGCTCGTCGATATAGCGCCACACGATGTTCATCATCAGCACGAACATGACGATGAAGAACGTGAGCACCATAGGCCCGAGATATGCCTTCAGGACGAGCTTGTGAATGGTTTTCATGCGGCGGGTCGCGGTTTTTTCCTGCGCAAAGTTAATAGTTTTGCCATAATAAGCGTAAGCGTGAGGGTAAATATTATGGCCGCGCCGGGCGGAACTTCGAAATTGTAGCTGACGACGAGCCCCGCGACGTTGCCCGCCACGGCCACGGCCGGCGCCGCGAGGGCGATGGTCCGGTACGACCGCGAAAAGGCATTGACGATCGCGACGGGAATCGTCAGCAGCGAGATGAGCAGCACGATGCCCATGATGCGGATCGAGAGGACGATCGTGGCGGCCGTGAGCGCCGCCATGAGGTACGAGATCGTCCGGGTCGGAATGCCCCGGTTGCGGGCGAATTCGCGGTCGAAGGCGACGTACATGACGGGGCGCAGCCAGAGCAGCGCGCCGAGCAGGATGAGGAGCGTGAGCCACGCCAGCGCCAGCACGTCGCCGCGCGTGACGGTCACGATGCTGCCGAACAGATAGGCCGCCAGATCGCCCGACGTGTAGCCCGGACGCAGGCTCATGAACAGCGCGCCGACGGCCATGCCCACCGACCAGATGATGCCGATGGCCGAATCCTCGCGGATGCGTCCGCGGCTGCCGGCCCACTCGATGCCCAGCGCCGAGAGCACGGCGAACAGGAGCGCCCCGCCGATGGGGTCGGCCCCGAGCCAGAAGGCGATGCCCAGCCCGCCGAACGAGGCGTGCGTAATGCCGCCGGCGAGGAAGACCATGCGGCGGCATACGACGTACGTGCCGACGATGCCGCACGCGATGCCCGAAAGCACGCATGCCGTCAGGGCGTTGAGCAGGTAGCCGTAGTGGATCAGATCGCTGAAAAATTCCATGTTCCCTCTTCCCGATTGCGCGCAAATTTACGCTTTTTTCTCCGAAATGAGGCCTCCTTTCGGACATAATTCGTATTTTCGTGCCGGGAAAAACAGCTATCGTATGCAATCCGGAAGAGTCAGTTTCCATACGCTCGGCTGCAAGCTCAACTTCTCGGAGACCTCCACTCTGGCCCGGGAGTTCGAGCGCGGCGGCTTCGTGCGTGTGGCCCCTTCGGCCGAGGCCGATATATGCGTCATCAACAGCTGCTCCGTGACGGAGCACGCCGATAAAAAATGCCGCAATCTGATCCGCAGGCTCCACCGCCGCAATCCGCAGGCGATCATTGCCGTGACGGGCTGCTACGCGCAGCTCAGACCGCAGGAGATCGCCGCGATCGAAGGCGTGGACATCGTGCTGGGCAACAACGACAAATGCGATCTGTTCAAACGTGTGGCCGAGCTGTCCGGAAAGGGCCGGGCGCGGATTTACAACTGCGACACGGAGCAGCTCACGTCGTTCTTCGCCGCCTTTTCGAGCGGCGACCGCACGCGCGCCTTCCTCAAGGTGCAGGACGGCTGCGACTACTGCTGTTCCTACTGCACGATCCACTACGCCCGCGGGTCGAGCCGTAACATGCCCGTGGCCGATCTGGTGCGCGAGGCGCGCCAGATCGCCGCGGCCGGACAGAAGGAGATCGTCCTCACGGGAATCAACACGGGGGATTTCGGCCGCACGACGGGCGAGCGGTTCATCGACCTGCTGCGGGCGCTCGACGCCGTGGAGGGAATCGAACGTTACCGCATCTCGTCGATCGAGCCGAACCTGCTCACCGACGAGATCATCGCCTTCTGCGCCTCGTCGCCCCGCTTCATGCACCACTTCCACATTCCGCTCCAGAGCGGTTCCGACCGCATTCTGCACCTGATGCGCCGCCGCTATACGGCTGCGCGCTTCGCCGAACGCATCGCGGCCGTGCGGCGGGCGATGCCCGACGCCTTCATCGGGATCGACGTGATCGTGGGGTTTCCGGGCGAGACGGAGGTCGATTTCCGTGCCACGTACGAACTGCTCGAAGGGCTCGAACCGGCCTACCTGCATATCTTTCCCTTCTCGGAACGCCCCGGGACGCCGGCGGTCGGTCTGCCCGGCAAGGTGCAGGCGTCGGTCGCCACGCGCCGTGTCGGGGAGTTGGAGGCGCTGTGCGCCCGGCTGCACGGCGCCTTCTGCGCACGGGCCGAAGGCACGGAGGACACGGTGCTGTTCGAAAGCACGATGCGCGGCGGCATGATGTTCGGCTACACGGGCAACTACCGCCGGGTGAAGGCTCCCTACGACCGGTCGCGGATCAATACGATCTGCCGCGTGCGGCTCGGGAAGATGGACGAATCTTGCGACCTGAGGGGTGAAATTCTGGATTAATTCACTATATTTGCGAAAACGTAAATCGGATAAAGCTAAAGTATGACGGGTATGCGCAAACGGGTGACGGCCGGATTTCTGAGTATCGTCTGCCTGCTCTTCTTTTCGGGCATGGTGTCGTTCCTCGAACTGAGCCGTCTGAGCCGCGATACGGACGAGATTCTCGGCGCCAACCAGCGCAGCATCCGTCTGGCGCGGGAGATGCTCGACGCCGTGCACGGGCAGAGCGGGGCGATGGCCCGCCGCGCCGTGTTCGGCGACCGGTCGTACGACAGCCTGTGCCGTGCCGGACTGGAACGGCTCGAAGAGGTGCTGCTCGCAGCGCAGAAGGAGGCTGCGGACCGGTCGGCGCTCGATTCGCTGGCCTTCGCCACGACCGGGCTGCGCCTGCTTACGGACGGGTTCCTGGCTTCCGATGCGGCACGGAGGACCGACTCGCTGGCCGTCCGCGGGGCCGATTCGCTCGGTGCAAGGTGGTACCGGACCGAATACGGGGCTTACTACGACCGGCTGGTTTCGGCCATCAACTATTACATGACCTCGACGCAGAGTTCGCTGGCTCCGCGCGCCGAGCAGATGAAGACGAACGCTTACCGGGCCGTGACGCCGGTGCTCATATCGCTTGCGGTGATGATCGCCATCGTGCTGATGCTCTACTATTTCATTTTGGTCTACTGTGTCCGGCCGGTCGAACGGATGGACAAGGGGCTGGACGACTACCTCTCCTTCAGGATGCCCTTTGCGGTGAAAGGCGAGTTCAAGGACGAGATGCTTTCGCTGCGGGAGAAGATCGAGGCGCTGATCAATCTGACGAAACAAGCCAAATAGGGGGATCGGGATGCGGATAGACGTGGTTTTTCGGTATGTCGGAATCGTGCTGCTCTTCATCGCGGCGTTCATGCTGCTCTCGGCGGGCATCTCCTGTGTCAGCGGCATGGACTCGTCGTTCTATCCCCTGCTGCTCTCGGCGCTGCTGACGATCCTGCTGGGGGCTTTTCCGCTGATCTTCGTCGGCAAGCGCGACCAGATATCCAACAAGGAGGGGTTCTGCATCGTCGTGGGGGCGTGGCTCGTGGCCTGCGTGGTGGGGATGTTCCCCTACCTGATCTGGGGCGGCGAGTTCAGCCTGGTGAACGCGTGGTTCGAGAGCGTCTCGGGATTCACGACCACCGGGGCGTCGGTGCTTACCGATGTGGAGGCGCTGCCGCGCGGGTTGCAGTTCTGGCGCTTCTCTACGACGTGGATCGGCGGCATGGGCGTGGTGATGTTTGCGCTGGTGGTGCTGCCGACGATGGGCCGCAGCAAGATGACCCTTTCGAACGTGGAGATGTCGTCGCTGGCGCGCGACAACTACCGTTACCGGGCGCAGATGATCGTCCATGTGCTGCTGGTGGTCTATGTGGGGCTGACGGCGATCTCGACCGTGATGCTCAAACTCTCGGGCATGAACTGGTTCGACGCCCTGTGTCACGCCATGTCGGCCTGCGCCACGAGCGGCTTCTCGACCAAGAACGCCAGCGTGGCCTATTTCGACAGCCCGCTGATCGAGACGGTGCTCATCCTGACGATGGGCATTGCCGGTATGCACTTCGGCCTGATCTACGCGACGGTCACCGGCAAACGCAACAATCTTTTCCGTTCGGAGGTGACACGCTGGTACGTGGGCATTCTGCTCGGATGCAGCGTGCTGATCGCCGTGAGTCTCTACGCCGCGGATATCTACCCTACGCTGACCTCCTCGTTCCGTCATGCGGCCTTCCAGTTCTTTTCGCTGATGACCACGACGGGTTTCGCCTCGGCCGATTCGAACGTCTGGCCGCCGTTCGCCGTGATCCTGCTCATGTTCGGCTCGATCGTCTGCGCCTGCGCCGGATCGACCACCGGCGGCATGAAGGTGAACCGGCTCGTGCTGGCCGGAAAGATGATCCGCACGCAACTACAGCGTCAGCAGCATCCCAACGCTGTGATCCGCATCAAGCTCGACGGCATGCTTCAGGAAGACGGGGTGATCCACGGCGTGATGATTTTCATCGTGACCTACATGCTGGCCATCCTGTCGGGAACGGTGTTCAGCGCGTTGTGCGGCGTGGACCTGCTGACCGGATTCTCGGGAACGGTGGCCTGCCTGGGCAATGTGGGACCCGGTTTCGGCGAGGTTTACTCGCTGGGCAATTACGCCGGCATTCCGGCCGCCGTCAAATTTTTCAACGCTTTTCTGATGCTGTTGGGCCGTCTGGAGATTTTCGGCCTGATTCAGTTGTTTTTTCTAAAATGGTGGAGATGATGAAAGCCAAGTGCCTAAGAATGTACATATTGCTGTGTGCGCTCTTCGCGGTGGGAAGCCTCGGGGCGCAGCAGCTCGACGTGAAGGCCCGCATCGCGGGGCTCGAGAAGAACGGGGAGTACATGTCTCTGCTGCGCGAGGACGCGCTGTTGCAGGCGCGCGAAGATTCCGTCGTGCGGGTGGTCGAACGCACGCGCACGCTGCTGCGCGAGGACCCCGAGCGGAGACAGCAGTACTCGCAGGAGATTCTGGCGCTCGAGAACCGGATTTTCGAGATCCGGAACGCCAAGGGACGGCTGATCGACCGCATCAACACCATCGAGCAGGAGTGGGTGCTTTCCAATCTCGACGCGGGAGGTGCGGGCGGCGCGCCGCACCGCACCTCGGCGGCGATTCCCGATTCGCTCAAGGTGCGCAACCTCGTCTGCAATCCCTGGTTCGGCGAACAGCTCCCGGCGGCGGACTATGCGGCGTTGCGCCGGGCGCAGGACATGGAGATGGTCGCCGTGGATTACGTGAACCGTTATTTCGCCAATTACGACACTCTGAAACAACTGGCCGAGACCTATGCGGCGGTCGGTACCGAGGCCGAGGCGCAGGAGGTTTTCGACCGTTACGAGGCGTTGCAGGGGGTGAACCGGATTTTGGCCGATTCGCTCTCCGGGGTATGGAACTACATTTTCGACAACAAGAACTACGCCTACGGTTATCTGCTCGACAGGCTGGGGCAGGAACAGGCGCTCGTCCGGGAGGAGGAGGCGTTGTCGAAGGCAATGCGGCAGCTGGCCGCCGTGCGCGGGGAAACGGCGTCGGATGCCGTGGCCGACTACTTCCTGCGCAAGCGCGTCCTGGTGGATTACGAACGCTCGGTGGCCGACGTGCTGGGGCTGGAGGCGGCGTCTGATTCGCTGCGCGGCGTGGCCGGGCAGCTCGGGGCGATCGACTTCCGGCTGCCGAAGGTGGAGGTCGCCGAACGCTACTTCCTCGATTTCGACAGCGTGACCTTCACCAAGACGCCGAAATACAGTTACAAGAATCCCATTCCCGAGTGCCGGGTTTACGAGCGCGGTACGATCTACCGTATCCTGCTGGGAACGTTCAACACCAAGCGTGCCGTGGCGACATTCCGGGGAGCCTACCCGCTCTCCTATCTGGTAAACGACGAGGGCAAGTGGTGCTATTACACGGGCGGCTTCGCCACGCGCGAGGAGGCCGATTCGGTGCAGGGCGTGCTCCGCAGGCACGGGTTCGTGCGCCCCGAGGTGGTCGTGTGGACCGACGGGGAGTACCGCAATCTGTCGCGCGAGCCCGAAGCCGGGGCCGCGGTTTACCGGGTCGAGATCACGGGAACGGACGCGCTGTCCGAAGCCGTGAAACAGGTCATCGCCGGGACGGCCGAGGGACGCGAGCTCTCGCGCGTCGGACAGCAGTTGTTCGTCGTCGGGACGTTCGAAGACCGCGCCGTGGCCGAGCGGCTGGCCGAAGCGTTGCGGCAGGCGGACGCCGCGCTGGAAATAAAAGTGGCGGAAGTCGCGGAATAATCGGAAAAAATTCCTTACCTTTATAACCGATCCGAATACGATGGAACTCTTTTATATCATACTGCTGATCTTCTTCGGGCTGCTGTTTCTGGTGGCCGAGCTGGTCCTGCTGCCCGGCGTCACGGTCGGTGCGGCGCTGGCGCTGCTGTGCGACGGCTGCGCGATCTGGCTGGCGTTCCGGGATTTCGGAACGGGCGGCGGAGCCGCGGCGATCGTCGCCGTGCTTCTGCTGTCGCTTCTGGTGACGGTCGTATCGCTGCGGGCCAAGACCTGGCAGCGGTTCTCCCTGCGTCAGCAGATCCGTTCGTCGAGCACGCCCGTCTCTCCGGCCGAGGAGCTGCATATCGGCGACCGGGGCACGACACTTTCGCGCCTCTCGCCGATGGGCCGCGTCGAGATCGGCGGCCGCGCCTACGAGGCCAAGTCGGCCGTCGGCTATGTCGATCCGCAGCGCGAGGTCGAGGTCGTGGGATTCGAGAATTTCAGCGTCGTCGTAAAAATCGTCAAACAATAACCTTCTATCATTTATGGATTTTCAGATGGGAATGATCGTCGTGATCGTCTTCGTGAGCCTGCTCGCGCTATGGCTCGTCTTCTATTTCATTCCGGTGGGACTGTGGTTTTCGGCGCTGGTGTCGGGCGTGCGGATCAGTCTGTTGCAGTTGATCCTGATGCGGTGGCGCAAAGTGCCGCCCTCGACGATCGTTTCGTCGATGATCGAGAGCACGAAGGCCGGGCTGGAGCTCAACCCCAACGAGCTGGAAGCGCACTATCTGGCCGGCGGCAACGTGACGAACGTGGTGCACGCCCTCGTGTCGGCCCAGAAGGCCAATATCATGCTCGACTTCAAGATGGCGACGGCCATCGACCTGGCGGGCCGCGACGTGTTCGAGGCCGTGCAGATGTCGGTGAATCCGAAGGTCATCAACACGCCCCCCGTGGCCGCCGTGGCCAAGGACGGCATCCAGCTCATCGCCAAGGCCCGCGTCACGGTGCGCGCCAATATCAAGCAGCTTGTGGGCGGTGCCGGCGAGGAGACCGTGCTGGCGCGCGTGGGCGAAGGCATCGTCTCGTCGATCGGTTCGGCCATGTCGCACAAGATCGTGCTGGAGAACCCCGATTCGATTTCGCGCGTGGTGCTCGAAAAGGGACTCGATGCGGGGACGGCTTTCGAGATCCTTTCGATCGACATCGCCGATATAGACGTGGGCAAGAACATCGGCGCGCAGTTGCAGATGGACCAGGCGCAGGCCGACAAGAACATCGCCCAGGCCAAGGCCGAGGAGCGGCGTGCGATGGCCGTGGCGCTCGAACAGGAGAACAAGGCCAAGGCGCAGGACGCCCGGGCCAAGGTGATTCTGGCCGAGGCGGAGGTCCCGCTGGCCATGGCCGAGGCGTTCCGCAGCGGAAACCTGGGCATCATGGATTACTACAAGATGAAAAATATCATGGCCGACACGTCGATGCGCGAGACCATCGCCCGGCCGGAGAAGAAATAACGGGGTCGGGGCGTACTGCGGTGCGCCCCGCTTTTTGTGGCGGATGCGCTGCGTGCCGCCGGGTTTCCGGCAGCCGTTTCCGGTGCGGTGGGACCGTGTCGGATTCCTCCCGGGGCGGACGATCCGGAAGGCCGTTCGCCGAAGCATGGACCGAAAAATATCATGGTTGTTATGAAGAGATACCTTTTTACCCTTTTGTGCCTTTGCGCTTCGGCTGCGGTCTCCGCGGCCGGTATCGACACGCTCAAAGTCTTCAGCCCGAAGATGCAGCGTGAAATCCCCACCGTCGTCGTGACGCCCGACGAGGCGGCCGTACGGCGCCTGCCTGTTGTCTATCTGCTGCACGGTTACAGCGGCGACGAGCTGGCCTGGCAGCGGATCACCGACCTGCGGCCGCTGGCCGAGCAGTTCGGCGTGATCTTCGTCTGCCCCGACGGCGAGAACAGCTGGTACTGGGACAGTCCGATCAACCCTTCGTCGCAGTTCGAGACCTTCGTTTCGCAGGAGCTGCCCGACTGGGTCGATGCGCACTACCCGACCCTGCCTTCGCGCGAGGGGCGTGCCGTTGCGGGACTGAGCATGGGCGGCCACGGCGCATTGTGGACGGCCGTGCGCCACAAGGACCGCTTCGGAGCGGTCGGCTCGGTGTCGGGCGGCGTGGACATCCGGCCCTTCCCCGATTCGTGGGAAATGAAGGCGCAACTGGGCGAGGAGCGGGAGAATCAGGCCCGCTGGGACGCCCATACGGTCATCAATGCGGTCGATTCGCTCCGGGACGGCGAACTGGCGATTTTCGTGGATTGCGGGTATGACGACTTTTTCTACGGCGTGAACGTGGCGTTGCACGAAAAGCTGCTCCGGCAGGGTGTCGGTCACGACTTCCTCACGCGTCCCGGGGCCCACACGGGCGAATATTGGGGCTCCTCGCTGCCCCATCAGTTGCTCTTCTTCCGAAGCTATTTCGACCGGGCCGGGAAGTGACGGCGCGCCGCGCGGGCGGGATGTTCCTGCCGCCGGACGGTTCGGACGGATTCGCCCCTGCCGCACTGTTTGCGGCAGGGGCGAATCCCTTTTTCCGGAGCGGTCGTGTCCGGGCTGCGTACGGCGGCTGCGGACACCCGGTTCCGCCGCGTCAGCAGACCTCTTCGGGCAGCCGCTCCCCGACCGGTTCGCCCGCGAGGCCGTCGCGCCATTTGACGGCTGCGTGCGTGCCGTCGCAATAGGGTTTGTTGGCCGACTTTCCGCAGCGGCAGAGCACCGTGCGGTTGCGGATTTCGTAGGTACGTCCGTCTTCGCGCCGTACCGGAATGCCGCCGCGCACCCAGAGGCCGCCGCTGGAGCCGATGGCAGGGTCCTCGATCAGTCCGAGGCTGGGAGCGAAGCGGAACTCGAAGGGTTTGCCCGTCGTCCGGTCCCAGGCCATGAGACGGCCGCTCGGGCACATCGAGGCCTCGCGGATGGCCATCTGTCGGGCTTCGGGGGCGTCGGAGCGTTCGGTGAGCGTCCAAGCATCGCCGCAGGGATGGCAGAAGCGTGCGAAGACGCAGTAGCGGGCGTTGTCGGTCATCGTGAGCGAGCCTCCCTCGATCAGTTCCGCTTCGTCGAGCAGCGCCTCGTCGCGGGAGGTCGGTTCCGAGTCCCACTCCGTGCGTTCGTGCGTGCCGTCGCAATAGGGTTTGCGCTTCGAGGCTCCGCAGCGGCACAGCGCCGTGGGTTCCGCTTCGGTCGGGAAGCGGCGCCCTTCCTGGAAATACCAGCTTTCGCCGGCATCGTCGGGCATGATGAACTGTTCGGCCAGCGGCGGGCGGCCGTAGATCAGAAGGGGCCCCCGTTCGGTCACGGTGATACCGAATCGTTCTTCGGCGGGCGAGCTCCCCGTCTCGATTTTCGTTTTCGACATACTATATCGCTTTAAAATTCGTTGAAAGAAGAGCGGCAATAATTGTTCCCAAGCCGGAAATATTTGGAACCCGGAGTAGGAATTGTTGCGCTTTTTGGTATCTTTGCAAAGATTTTTGAAACTGAACGGTATGAAAAGATTTACAGCCTTTGTCGCGCTCGTGCTGCTGGCGGCGGCAACCGCGGTGTCGTGCAGCAAGGACGAGGATGCGGGCAAACTGGCGTTCGACCGCCCCGCGGTGTTCCTGCAGCCGGGCGGGACGGCGACGGTCGGATTCTCCTCGACCGATATCAAGAGCTACTCCATCTCATCCAAACCCGTGGGCTGGGACGATGCCATCGTGTTGGACGAGGGCGCGATGAGCGTCCGGATCACCGCACCCACCGTCTTCGAAGACGATGCCAGGGCGGACGAAGGAACCGAGGAAGAGGAAAAGGCGGAACGGTCGGGAACGCTGACCCTCGCGGGAACCTCTTTCGGGGGGAAGCGCGTCACGGCGACGCTCTTCGTCAGCGTTTCGAAGACGGTGGACATGAGCGACCGTCCGGCGAACAGCTATCTGGTCAATGGTAGGGAGTGCAACTACACGTTCGACGCCATGCACAAGGGTGACGGACAGAGCGCGCTCGCTACGGCTTCGGTCGATATCGTCTGGCAGTCGAAGACGAATCTGATCCAGTACCTGTCGCTGGACGACGGAAAGGTCTCCTTCTACGTGGGGGCCGACGAGGACGAGGATGACAGGATCGACGAGGGCAACGCACTCATCGGCGCATACGATGCGGACGGGACGCTGATCTGGAGCTGGCATGTGTGGGCTGCGGACTACGACCCCGATGCCGATGGCGGATCGGTCGTTTTCAACGGCTATACGATGATGAACCGCAACCTCGGCGCGCTGGCCAACGGCAATGAGACGACCGATGAGATACTCGCCTCTTACGGGCTTTACTATCAGTGGGGGCGTAAGGATCCCTTCATCGGACCGAGTACCTACCGGGCCGACAACGGATCGTCCGCTTCGATGTACAATGCCAAGAGCGGTACGGTCAAACTGGAGTCCGTGGAGTCGGACGCCGAAACCGGAACGGCGGACTACGCCGTGCAGCATCCGCTGGAGTATATTACGGGAACGGCGGATTCGGATTACGATTGGGCCTGGAGCCATGACGGCGCCTTGTGGGGCGAAAGCAAAACGGTGAACGATCCCTGCCCCTACGGCTGGCGGGTCGCTCCGTCGAAGGCCTTTGAGGGCCTGACGATCTCGGGCACGCCTGCGGCGGCCGATTACGACAAGTTCGGCTGGACGCTGACCGACGACGTGTCGCAGTCGTTCTTCGTCGGCGCCGGACGCCGCCGTTACGACAACGGTACGATCCTGAATATCTACAATCCCGTGCCCGCGGAGGCACAGTCGCGGAACACGGCGACCGAGGCTCAGCCGTGGGAGGGCCTCTATTGGACTTCCGACGCCGGTTCGGGAGCGCAGTCGCCCGCTTTCTATTTCTGGTTCGAGAAGAAGACCTCCGGCGGCAGTGTCGAGTACGAAGTACCCTATGCCCGTGCCAACGGAATGCAGGTGCGCTGCGTGAGGGAGAAATAAGCGGAGGTTCGCTCCGGGCAATGAAAAGCGGGACGGCGTGAGCCGCCCCGCTTTTCATTGGGGTACGGCGACGAGATACGATAAAAAGGTTGTAAAATAGTGTAAAAAGTTTTATATTTGTTTGTACGATAACTTAAAACTACCCTATGATGAGAACCTCTTTACTCGTGCTGCTGGCCGGAATGGCGTTGGGAGCAGGCTGCTCCGACGACCGGGAGGCACCGTCCTCCGTCCGGATTTCGCCGACGGTTTCCCGCGTGACGGGACTGTATTTCGACAAGGACGACCGGATCGGGCTGACCATCTCGCGTACTTCGGGCGATTATGTCACGAACCGTCTGATGACCTACGACGGGAGCGTGTTCACGGCCTCCGGACTGAAATGGTACGAAAGCACGCAGGAGACCTCGACGCTGACGGCCTACTATCCCTATTCCGAGGCGGGGGTTCCCTCCGCATTCAGTGTGGAGGCCGACCAGCGGCAGGGCTGCACGCCGTCGGATCTGCTGGGAGCTGTCGCACGGGAGGTCAGGCCGGGCAGCGCACCCGTCGCGATGGTTTTCTATCACCTCATGTCGCAGCTCTCCGTGGTCGTGGAGAACAACGGTTCCTCGCCGGTCGCCGCAGTGAAGATCGGCGGTTCGGCCGTCGAGGCCGTCGTGGACCTCGCCGTGCCTTCGGCGAAGGCGAAAGCGGGTGCGGCGGCGGTGCAGATCGAGGCTTTCGAGGCGGAGCCCGATTCCCGTTACCGGGCCGTGCTCGTGCCGCAGCAGACGACGCTGGATGTCGAGGTGGAGTTGCAGGACGGTTCGGTGTGCCGCAAATCCGTTTCCGACGCCCTGCTCGAAGGAGGCAGGTGTTACGACCTGTCGGTCGTCATCTCCGGGGGCGGCACTCCGCAGATCGAGGTGAGTATCAGCGGCGATGTGGTCGATTGGGTGGACGGCGGAGAGCTCGTCGGGTCCGATGGCGGAAACGACGGTGCGGACGGAGTGGATCACGAGGGGGAACACTACCGGACGGTGGCGATCGACGGAAAGGTCTGGATGGCGGAGAACATGCGGCACAAGCCGGCGGGGGCCCAGCTCGGAACAGGAATTTGGGATCCTGCGGGCGGTGCTTCGATGATCTCCACGCAGGGCATGCTGTACGACTATGCCACGGCCACCGCAGGCGCATCGGACGATGCAGGGCGTATTCGGGGAATCTGTCCCGAAGGTTGGCATATCCCCGATGCCGACGAGCTGCGGGCGCTGGCCGAAAGCCAGAACCGTCCCGAGGATTTCTTCTGTTGTGCGGGATATCGGATCATACAAGGTACTCAGGATCGTTACGGTGCGAAGACTATGGGAAAACTGATGGGTGTCGGTCTGGCGGACGACAGCGAAAAGTGCAATAGTCTGGATTATTCGGAAACCACCGAACCGTTGCCGGCGACGATTTCCCGGAAATTCGGCCTTTCGCTCCGTTGCGTGAAGGACTGAGTGCCTCGGTTACGGAAAAACCGGGACGCTGCCCGAAAAGCGGCGTCCCGGTTTCTTTGTGTAGGTCCGGGCCCTTGCAACGAGCCGTCCGGCAGCGGAGGTGTGCCGGTGGATTCCCGCCCCGCCCGTCGTGGAATCAGCGGTCGCGGTTCAGGAAGAAGATCGGGATATTCGCCAGGAAGACGTCCCTGCCCGAGAGCTGCGAGCGCTTGTCCATCAGTTCGCTCAGCAGGATGTCGCCGATCACGTAGTTGCTCTCCTCGCCGATGTACTGTTCGCGTATTTTGTCGAAATGCAGTATGTTGTGTATGTCGGTCTCCTTGTAGCGGACGTAAACCTTCAGCGTGATGTCGGTCGTGTACCCGGGTTTCTGCACGTAGTTCATCTTCTTGTACTCGTAACGGTAGTCGTGCAGGCGGGCCATGATGTCGCTCAGGATCGAGGAGGCCGTGGGGAGGCTGCCCGCACCTTTGCCGAACATGAACTGCCGGTCGTAGCATTCGCCGCGGATCACCACGCCGTTGTATTCGTCGTCAACGCTGTAGATGTACTTGTCGGGCGTCACGAACTCGGGCATGACGAACATCGTGAAGTGCTCGTCGCTGACCTTGACGACCTGCGCCACGAGTTTGATCTTCACCCCCTTCTCGCGGGCGTAGCGGATGTCCGAGTCGTGGATCGTGGAGATGCCGTAGGTGAAGATTCGTTCCGGAGCCACGTAGGTTCCGAGGGCGTGGACCGTGATGATGACCAGCTTGAAGAGCGAGTCGTATCCTTCGATGTCGAACGAGGGGTCGCTCTCGGCGAATCCCAGAGCCTGAGCCTGCGCCAGCGCGTCGGCATACGGTTCGGCGTGGTCGAACACGCGCGAGAGGATGTAGTTCGACGAACCGTTCAGAATGCCCTTGACCTCGAGCAGCAGGTCGTTGTCGTAGTACTCCTCGAGGTTGCGGATCACGGGGATCGAGCCGCACGACGAGGCGTCGTACAGCAGCGCGACGTGGCGCGTCTTCTGCAGTTCGATCAGTTCGGGCAGGTGGCGGGCCAGCATCGTCTTGCTGCCCGAAACGACGGGAATGCCGCGGAGCATGGAACGTTTTACGATGTCGTAGGCGGCGTCGGGATCGTTGATGACTTCGACGACGAGGTTGATGTTCGGGCTGTCGAGAATCTCCTCGACCGAGGTGGTGAAGAGCCGCTTGTCCGCCTGTATCTTGCGGGGTTTCTCCGGATCGCGGACACAGATCTTCACGATCTCGGCGTTGGCGTTCTTCGCTTTGCGCACCACTTCGTAGATGCCCTGTCCGACGACGCCGAATCCGAACAGTCCGATTTTGATTTTGCTCATATACTGTGATTTTTTCTGTTGTTGTCTCTCTCTTTTGTCCGACGTGTTTCGGGATGCGCTGTCCGGCCGCCGTCAGTTCTCCATGAAGGGCGAGAGCAGTCCGTCGAGCTGTTCGTGCTCCACCAGAAAGCCGTCGTGGCCGAACGGAGAGTCGATCTCGCGGTAGCGGCTGCCGGGGATCATGCCGTGCAGCTCACGCATTTCGCCGGGGGTGAAGATGATGTCGGTCGTAATGCCCACGACGAGCGTGCGGGCTTCGATCCGCGCGAGCGCCGCGGCCACCCCGCCCCGGCCGCGGCCGACGTCGTGGGTATCGAACGCATCGAGGATCGTATAGTAGGAGTAGGCGTTGTAGCGGCGGCAGAGTTTCTCGCCCTGATACTGCTGGTAGGTCGAGGCGCGGTGTTCGGCGGGCCATTCCACGCGGTCCTGCTGCGTGAGGTTGTAGCCGCTGCTTCCGCGGTAGGTCAGCAATCCGATGGCGCGGGCCGCGGCCAGTCCCTTCATTCCGGCGTCGTCGCGCGGCTGGCCGAACGTGGCGTCGGCCTCGATGGCCATGCGCTGCGTCTCGTCCACGGCGATCGTCCACGGCGAGGCTTTGGCCGCCGTGGCGATCAGCACGAGGCGGTCGAACCGCGCAGGTTCCTCGACGGCCCATTCCACGGCCTGAAAGCCTCCCACGGAACTGCCCACGAGGGCGGCGATGCGGCCGATGCCGAGCGCCGAGGCCAGCAGGCGGTGCGCCGCGACCATGTCGCGGATGGTCAGGCGGGGAAAATCCCCGTACCACGGCCGCCCCGTCGCGGGGTTCTCGTGCAGCGGTCCTGTCGTGCCGTAGTGCGAGCCGAGGATGTTGGCACAGACGACGAACCACCGCGAAGGATCGAGAAACCTCCCCTCCTCGACCGTGTGGGGCCACCAGTCGGCCACGTCCGAATTGGCCGTCAGCGCGTGGCAGACCCATACGACGTTGTCGCGTGCGGCGTTCGGCTCGCCGTAGGTGTGGTAAGCGATCCGCAATGCGGGCAGTTCGCCGCCCCGCTCCAGCGGAAAAGGCGCTTCGGAGTCGAAATAGCGTACCATCCCCTATTTGTCGGATACGTGAGCGAAGGCCTGCTCGAAGTCGGCGATGATGTCGTCGGCGTTCTCCAGTCCGAGCGAAATGCGCAGCAGCGTCGGCGTCACACCGGCTGCCGCCAGGTCGGCCGCACCGAGTTGCTTGTGGGTCGTCGAGGCGGGGTGCGTGACGACGGTGATCGAGTCTCCGATCATCGTCATGTTGGCCGCCAGTTGCAGCGATTCGACGAACCGTACGGTGCTTTCGAGCGTACCCCGGAGCTCGATCGTGAAGACGGCCGAGGAACCGAACCGGTAGTATTTGCGGGCGTTCCCGTAACTCGGGTGCGACTCGAATCCCACGAAGCTGACGCTTTTGACCTTCGGGTGGTGGAGGCAGTATTCGGCCACCTTGCGTGTCGATTCCACCTCGTGACGCACGCGCAGCGAGAGGGTTTCCAGCCCGATCATCATCAGGTAGGAGTCGAACGGCGAGGGACAGCATCCCAGGTCGCGCAAACCGTCCACGCGGCATTTGGCGATGAAGGCCGCCGCGCCGAACGCTTCGCGGAGGTTCAGCCCGTGGTAGCCCTCCGACGGACCGTCGATCTGCGGAAACTTGCCGTTGCCCCAATCGTACGTTCCGCCGTCCACGATGACGCCTCCCATGGACGTTCCGTGGCCGTTGATCCACTTCGTCGCCGAATCCACGACGATGTCGGCGCCCCATTCGAACGGGTTGCAGAGGTATCCCGCCGCGCCGAACGTGTTGTCCACCACGAACGGGACGTCGATCCGCCGCGCCAGCGCGGCCAGTGCCTTCAGATCGGGAACGGCGCAGGTCGGGTTGCCCATGCTTTCGACATAGAGGGCTTTGGTCCGCTCGTCCGCGAGCGCTTCGAAGTCCTCCGCGCGTTCGCTGGCCGCGATGCGGCAGTCGATGCCCAGGTTGCGCAGCGAGATGCGGAACTGGTTGTACGTGCCGCCGTAGAGGTACGGCGAGGCCACGATATTGTCGCCGCTGCGGGCCAGCGACAGCACCGTGAGGAGAATCGCCGACATGCCCGACGACACGGCCAATGCGCCGACGGCTCCGTAGAGTGCCGCGATGCGCTCTTCGTAGGCCGTCGTCGTGGGGTTCTGCAGGCGGGTGTAGATGTTGCCCGCCTCGCTCAGTTCGAACAGCCGGGCCGCGTGGTCGCAGTTGCGGAAACGGTAGGCGGCCGTGGGACAGATCGTCACGCCCCGGGCTCCGGTCTCGGTGTCGGGTCGCAGGCCCGCATGGACCTGCAAGGTTTCGAATCGGTAGTTTTTCGGATTCATCGCGTTTGTCGTTTGAAATCGTTCACAAAAAAATCCGACCTCCTGGGAAGCCGGATCGTATCACGTTATGCACGAAGAACTATACCCGGCGAAAATCGCTGCGCATGTGCATCATACCGTACATCATGTGACGGCGGAATTCGCCGTGCCCTTCGCCGTATGCCGTATGCGTCGTCATCGTTTCGCTTTTCTCTTCGCTTTGCGGTGCAAATATAAAAAAATTTCGGAACAGATCGTTCCGTCGGCCGCTTTTTTTCGCTTCCGGGCATAAAAAAAGCCGCAGGATTCGCCTGCGGCTTTTCCGGTCTGCCGGAATCCGGATCACGGTTTCCGGTCGATGAGGTCTATTCCCTGCTGCGTCGCAGCGCCCCGGAGAATCGTCCGGCAGAGGAGGTAGAGCTCTTCGCGCGTCGTGCGGTTCAGCCGCAGCTCGAACAGCGTGCTCATCAGTTGCTCGGCCAGAGCGGCGGTGTCGATCTCCGACAGGAGCAACCCCCCCCCGCGACACTCCTCGAGATTGAGCGACAACTCCTTGCGCCAGAACTCGCGGTGTTCGTCGTATTGTTCGGCGAAGAGGACCTTGCGACGTATGTCCGCCAGAAAACTGTGATCGACCGTATAGAGGCTGTCGATATAGTCGTTGGCGAGCCGGAGCGTCCTTTGCAGCGGATTGCCGCTGCGTCGTCTGCGGCTGGCCGCGATGCGCTGCCGCTGCCGGCGGGCCAGATCGTCGAGGCAGGCGCTTATCAGGTCGTTCTTGTCTGCGAACATTTCGTAGAGGGTGCGCTTCGAGATACCCAGCCTTTGCGCGATCTCATCGACCCGGACGGCACGGATGCCGTTCCGGGTGATGAGGTCCTGCGTCGTGCGGATGATCTCCTCCTTGGTCGCTCCCCGTTTCATCACTTCTCCTCCGTCGTAAGGTCACGACCTCCGCCGAGGGCCTGGTAGAGGTTTACGATGCCCTGGATTTCGTCGAAACGGTCGGTGATCTGCGACAGTTGGGCCGAGAGCAGCGACTGCTGGGCGGTCAGCACTTCGAGGTAGGTAGTCGAACTGTGCTCCATGAGCAGTTCGGTGCTCTCCACGGCGCGCGTCAGGGCTTCGATCTGTTTGGCTCGCAGGTCGGTTTTGGCGCGGGCCGACTGGCATTGCGTCAGGGCGTTGTTCACCTCGGCGCCGGCATTGAGCAGCGTCTGCCGGAACGAGAGCTTGGCCTCCTCCTGCTGGGCCTTGGCGATCTTCAGGTTCGCCCGGTTGGCTCCGGCGTTGAAGATCGGCTGCAACAGCGATCCTGCGGCCGAAAGAAGCAGTTTGCCGGGATTCATTTCCTTGATGCCGGCGTTGTTGGTCCACCCTGCCGAGCCGCTCAGCGTGATCGAAGGATAGAGCGCCGAACGGGCGGCGTTGGTCGCATAGAAGGACTGCATGAGCGAATACTCGGCGCTGCGCACGTCGGGACGGTTCGAGAGCATCTGGACCGGTACGCCCACGGCGAGCTCCTGCGGAAGCTGCTGGTTGTCCAGGCTGCCGCGCGTGATCTCCTGCGGAGCCAGCCCGAGCACGGAGCAAAGGCTGTTTTCGGCTTCGCGGATCGAGTATTCGAGGTCGTGCAGCGAGGCTTCGATCGCGTAGTAGGAGCCCTCGTACTGGGCTACGCCCGCCTCGTTGGTCATGCCGGCATCCTTCATGGCGCGCATCGTGCGGACGGTCTCCTCCCACTTCCGGGCCGTTTCGCCGGTCACTTCGTACTGGCTGTCGAGCATCAACAGCGTGTAGTAGAGGTTCGCTACGCTGGCGATGAGCTGCGTCTTGACGGCCTGTTCGTACTCCCTGCTCTGCAGGTAGAGCGCCTTGGCCTTCCGCTTGGCGTTGGTGATACCGCCGAAGATGTCGATCTGCCAACTGGCCGTGACGGGGATCGAATAGGTCTTCGTCGTGTTGGCGTTGTCGAAGCTGCTGATCGACCCCTGCGGGGCGAAGTTGAACGACGGCAGATAGGCCAGACGGGCCGATTTGAGCGTAGCTTCGGCCTCCTTCACGCGCCACTGGGCCGACTGCAGGTCGGTGTTGTTCTCCAGCGCCTGGGCGATGAGCGCCTGCAACTGCGGGTCGGAGAACATCTCCTGCCACGTAATGTCGCCGATGGTCGTCGAATCCGCCGTTTCGGCCGTGCCGTACAGTCCGTCGGTCTCGATCGACTCGGGACGGGAGTAGGGCTTGTAGATGCCGCAGCCCGTCATGGCGGCTGCAAGGCAGATAATCAGTATCTTTTTCATGTGTTATTTCTCCTCTTTCTCGTTTTTAGCATCTTCGAGTTCGGCGCGCACGGCCCACTGCGGATCGGGGTCCAGTTCCACCGGCTTGACCTTCTCCTGGAGGGTCTGGAAGACGATGAACAGCGTCGGCACGAGGAACAGCAGCGCCAGCGTACCCACGATCATACCGCCTACGACGCCGGCGCCGAGGGTCGAGTTGCCGTGAGCGCCCACGCCCGATGCGGTCATCAGCGGCAGCATACCGAATACGCAGGTGAGCACCGTCATCAGAATAGGACGCAGACGGGCCTTGGCTGCCGATACGGCGGCCTGCGTGAGCGACATGCCTGCGGCGCGGCGGTCGGCGGCGTACTCCGTGATGAGGATGGCCGTCTTCGACAGCAGACCGATCAGCATGATGATACCCGTCTGGAGATAGATGTTGTTCTCGAGTCCCATGGCCTTGGCCAGCAGGAACGAACCCATCAGACCGCACGGAACCGACAGAATGACGGCGAACGGAACGAAGAAGCTCTCGTAAAGGGCGCTCAGGATCAGGTAAATGAGCAGGATACAGATACCGAAGATAATCGCCGTGTTGTTCGTCGTCTGGCTCTCCTCGCGCGTGATGCCGTCGAATTCGTATCCGTAGCCTTTCGGCAGGAGCTGCTCGGCGGTTTCACGGACCGCGGCGATCGCTTCGCCGGTCGAATAGCCGCTGGCGTTCGTACCGTTGATGGCGATCGAGTTGTAGAGGTTGAAGCGGTTGAGCACCTCAGCGCCGTAGGTCTTCGTCAGCGTGGCGAACTGGCTTACGGGAGCCATCTCGCCGCTGTCCGTGCGCACGAAGACGTTGTTGAGCGACTCGGCGTCGAGACGGTACTTCGGATCGGCCTGGATGATGACACGGTAAACTTTCGAGAAGCGGTTGAAGTACGACACGTACTGTCCGCCGTAGTATCCCGAGATCGTCGAGAGGATCGACGTGGGCGAGATGCCGGCACGCTTGGCCTTCGCAGCGTCGATGTCCACCATATACTGGGGGAAGGCGATATTGAAGGTCGTGACGGCACGTTCGAATTCCGGACGCTGGTTCAGCGCGCCGATGAACTGCTGCGAGACGTTGAAGAAGTCCTCCGTGCTGCCGCCAGCGCGGTCCTGCAGGTGCATCGAAATGCCGTTGCCCGTACCGTAACCCGTAATCATCGGGGGAGCCATGGCATAGACCTGGGCCTTCTTGATATCGGCCGTGAGGGCGTAGATCTGTCCGATGACGGCCTGCACGCCGTCCGATTTTTCAGGACGCTCGTCCCAGTCCTTGAGCTTGATGATACACATACCGTACGAGGGGCCCTGTCCGGCGATTATACCGTATCCGGAAATGGCGTTGAAGTCACGGATCTGCGGGATTTTCTCCAGACGGCGGCTGATTTCCTCCATCACGCTCGTGGTCTCGGCCAGTGACGAACCGGGGGCCAGCGTGACGTTCACCATCACCGTACCCTGGTCCTCGTCGGGAACCAGACCCGTCTTCGTGTTGTTCATCAGCACGATCAGCAGGCCGAATGCCAGCGCGAGCGTGGACCACATGAGCCACTTGTGCTTGATGAAGAGCAGCACGCCGTGCTTGTATTTCTTGACCATGACGCCGAACGCGGCGTTGAAGGCCTTGCGGAAGCGTGCGGCGAAGTTGTCGCGCATCTCGCCGTTCTCGTCGAGATACGGCTTCAGGATCAGGGCGCAGAGCGCCGGCGACAGCGTGAGGGCGTTCACGGCCGAAAGACCTACGGCCACGGCCATCGTGATACCGAACTGCGTGTAGAACGTACCCGACGTGCCGCCCATCATGGTTACGGGGATGAACACGGCCATGAAGACGAGCGTCGAGGTGATGATGGCCGACGTGATGCCCGACATGGCGTCGATGGTGGCCATGTACGAAGACTTGTAGCCCACGTCGAAGCGCGCCTGGACGGCTTCGACGACGATGATGGCGTCATCGACGACCGTACCGATCGCCAGCACGAGGGCGAACAGCGTCAGGAGGTTGATCGAGAAGCCGGCCAGTGCGAGGAAGCCGAATGTTCCGATCAGGGCGACGAAGATGGAGATCGTGGGGACCAGCGTCGAGCGGATGTCCTGCAGGAAGACATACACCACCAGTACGACGAGGATGATGGCTTCGATCAGGGTCTTCAGCACCTCGTTCATCGAGGCGTAGAGGAAGTCCGTCACGCTCATCAGGTCGGTGATCTCGATGCCTTTCGGCAGCTCGGCGCGGCATTCGTCGAGCAGGGCGTTGATGTCGCCGACGATCTGCGTGGCGTTCGTCCCGGCGGTCTGGAAGATCATGGCCGACACGCCCGGGTGACCGTTCACCTTGCCCGAGTAGGCGTACGATTCGTCGCCCATCTCCACTTCGGCCACATCCTTGAGTTTCAGAACGCTGCCGTCGTTCAGCGAGCGGATCACGATTTCGCCGAACTCCTCCGGGGTCATCAGACGGCCGCGGTACTTCATCGTGTACTGGAACGTGTTGTCCGAATTCTCGCCCAGCGAACCGGTGGCCGCCTCGATGTTCTGTTCGGAGAGTACGCCCGTGATGTCCGACGGGACGAGGTTGTACTGCGCCATCACGTCGGGCTTGAGCCAGATTCGCATCGCGTAGTCGGCGCCGAGCACGAAGCACTCGCCCACGCCCTGGATACGTTTGATGCGCGGTTCGATGTTGATGGAGAAGTAGTTGGCGAGGAAGCCCTCGTCATACGTGTCGTCGGGGCTGCTGATGGAGATCACCTTCAGCATCGAAGTCTGACGCTTCATGGTCGTCACGCCGATCTGCGTCACCTCGCCCGGCAACTGTCCCGTGGCCGTGGCCACCTTGTTCTGGACGTTCACGGCCGCCATGTCCGGGTCGGTTCCCTGGCGGAAATAGACCGTGATCGAGGCGCTGCCCGAGTTCGAGGCTTCGGACTGAATGTACATCATGTTCTCCACGCCGTTGATCGCCTCCTCGAGGGGTACGATCACCGACTTTTGGATCGTTTCGGCGTTGGCGCCCGGATAGGTGGCGCGCACCATCACCGTCGGAGGCGCGATATCGGGGTACTGCTCCACGGGCAGCGAAGCCAGACCGATGATACCGGCTATGACGATTACGATTGAAATGACCGACGCCAGAACGGGCCGTTCGATAAAATGCTTGAGTGTCATACGTTATTCCTCCTTTTCGGTTTCGGTTTGAGCGGCTCCGGCTGCTGCGGGCTTCTCGGTTTCCGCGGCCGGTGCGGCCGTCGGCTGCGTCTTGGCCACGATTTCCGTGCCTTCGCGGAGCAGGCCTACGCCTTCGGACACGATCTGCTCGCCCGGGGTGAGCCCTTCATTGACGATATACTCCTTGCCGTTCGATATCTTCTCCACGGAGATCATCTTCGACGAGGCCTTGCCGTCCACAATATTATATACATAGACTTTGTCCTGAATCTCGAACGTCGCGCTCTGCGGGATCACCACGACGCCCTTGAACTCGTTGGGCAGGATGACGGACCCGTTGCTGCCGCTGATGAGCAGACCGCTCGGGTTGGGAAATGCCGCGCGGCACTGCGCCACACCCGTCGAGGAGTCGAGCACGCTGCTGATCGCCTCGATACGGCCTGCCTGATCGTAAACCGAACCGTCGTTGAGCCGCAGTTGCACCTCGGGCATGGCCTTGAGCACTTCGCTCATCGAGCCGTACTTCCGGATGAGGTTCTGGAGATGGTTTTCCGTGATAGAGAAATAGACGTACATCACCGAGTTGTCCGAGATGGTGGTCAGCGGCTGCGGAAGCGAAGCGCTTACCAGCGCGCCCGCACGGTAGGGAATCGTGCCGGCCACGCCGTTCGACGGGGCCTTCACTACCGTATAGGAGAGGTTGTTGGCCGCGTTCACGCGCTGTGCCTCGGCCTGTGCCAGCTGCGCCTTGGCGGTGAGCAGGTTGTTCTCGGCCGTCGAGAGGTCGTACCGCGAGACTACCTGCTTGGCGAACAGCTCCTTCTTGCTGTCGTAGGTGAGCTGTGCGGTGGCCACGCCGGCCTCGGCTGCGGCCACGTTGGCTTCGGCCGTCTGGAGAGCCGCCTTATAGGGAACCTGGTCGATGATAAAGAGGGTCTGGCCCTTCGATACGGTTTGTCCTTCGTTGAAGCAGACCTCCGTGATCGTGCCGGAAACCTGCGGATAGATCGCAATGTCCTGACGTCCGTTGATCTTGGCCGAGTAGTTGCTCGGGATCGTGCGGTCGGTGGTGGCGATGGTCATTACGGGGTACTGACCGGGCCCCATTTCCGTCGGGGCCTGTTTGCACGCGACGGTTGCCATGCAGCTTGCCACGAGGGCAGCTTTCACAAATGTTTGTCTCATAATTCCTCTTTATAAATGTACTAAAAAACTTTTTCAGGTGCAAAAGTACCCTATTATAACGCATTCGATATCTTAATATTGCGAATAGTGTTGGTAATTTTCGGAATAAAATATTCTCTTTTCCGCAAAATTGCGCTATTTTTGTTCGAAAAAAGAATTTCAGATGGTTTCGCGTAATCCGATAATGACCACTCCCGAGGAGCAGTTCACGGTCGGCGAGTCCGATTTCGCCTTTTTCGGCAGTTGCCCCTACCGCATCGAGGGCGGTGCGCTGCTCTTCTGCCGCGGCGGCAGCGCCGTGGCGACGATCGACCAATACCGGGGGGAGGTGCGGGCCGATACGATGCTCCTGCTGCTTCCCGGTTCGGTGTTCCTGCTCGCGGACCGGTCGGCGGATTTCCGGGTTACCTACTGCGCCTTCTCGCTCGATCTGTTCTCCGAGGCGGCCTTCCGGCTCGATCCGGCCTTCTTCGCCGCGCTGCGCGAGCAGCCGATCGTACGGCTTCACCCGCGGCTCGTGGAGGGCGCTTCGATCTGGTTCCAGATGGCCGGCTACACCTACCGCGACCGGGACAACATGTTCCGTAACACGATCATCAGGAACCGGTTGCAGAATGTGCTGCTGGAGGCATTCGACAAGATGCAGCGGTTCGGTTCCCGGCGGCAGGCCGTGTCGGAGACGACCACGCGGCAGACCGAGCTGTTCCACCGTTTCGTCTCGCTCGTGCACGAGAACTGCGCGCACGAACGCGAAGTGACCTTCTATGCCGACCGGCTCTGCATTTCGACCCGCTACCTCTCGACGATCGTGCGTAGCATCGCCCATACGACGGCCAAGGAGTTCATCGACCGTTCGGTGATTCTGGAGATCAAGATGCTTTTGCAGTCCACCGACCTGTCGGTGCAGGAGATCGCCTACCGGCTCCATTTTCCGGACCAGTCGTATCTGGGGCGTTTTTTCAAGAAGCACACGGGAGAATCCCCCACCGAGTACCGGAATACGAAGAAGTGACGGCGCAGGAACCTCTCCCGCGGCCGTCCGGGCGGTTCCTTTGCGGAAGGCCCTTTTGCGGACGGTGCGGCGGGCGTCTCCGTCCGTGAAAAGGGGCCGGCGTCTCCGCTCCCGCGGGATTCTCCGGATTTGCGGCATAATAAATGCGATTGGAAAAACGTTCGATAACGATCCGTTAATCTCAGCCGTACATGAAAATCACTCTTTTCGGGACACAACCTTACGACCGTGAGTCGTTCGACCGCATCTGCGATGCGTACGGATTCGACGTGACCTATCACCGCAGCCATCTCAACGCCGGGAACGTAGCGTTGGCCGAAGGGGCCGACGTCGTCTGCATCTTCGTGAACGATACGGCCGACGCCGCGACCGTCGCACGCCTCTCGCAGTTGGGCGTGCGGCTGATCGCCCTGCGCTGCGCGGGTTTCAACAACGTGGACCTGCTCTCTGCGGCGCAGCACGGGATTCCCGTGGTGCGGGTCCCCGCCTACTCGCCTCATGCCGTGGCGGAGCACGCCGTGGCGCTCATGCTGTCGCTCAACCGCAAAATCCATCGCGCCTATTGGCGCACGCGGGACGGGAATTTCTCGCTCCACGGTTTGCTGGGCTTCGATCTCTACGGCAAGACGGCCGGCATCGTCGGCACGGGCCGGATCGCCCGTGAGCTGATCCGCATTCTCCGGGGCTTCGGCATGGAGGTCATCGCTTACGATCTCTGTCCCGACGAAGCGTATGCCGCGGCGGCCGGGATCGCCTATGTGCCGCTCGACGAGCTGTACGCGCGGGCGGACATCGTTTCGCTGCATTGTCCGCTGACCGATCGGACGCGCTACATGATCGGGCCGGAGGCCATCGGGCGGATGAAGCCGGGCGTCATGCTCATCAACACGGGCCGCGGGCAGCTGATTCATACCGGGGCGCTGATCGACGGGCTGAAACAGAAGAAGATCGGTGCGGCGGGGCTGGACGTTTACGAGGAGGAGGCCGCCTATTTCTACGAAGACACCTCGGACCGGATCATGAGCGACGACGTGCTGGCGCGCCTGCTGTCGTTCAACAACGTGATCGTCACTTCGCATCAGGGGTTCTTTACACGTGAAGCGTTGGATAACATAGCGCGTACCACGATGGAAAATATCAGGGAGTTCGCTGCCGGAGAGCCGCTCACGAACCGTGTGAGCGCCGGGGCGTGAACCGCCCGCGATCCGTTCAATCAATCAAAAAATACCGTCTTATGAAGAAAATCGTGCTGCTCCGCCACGGCGAGAGCGAATGGAACCGGGAGAACCGTTTTACGGGCTGGACCGATGTGGATCTGAGCGAAAAGGGCGTCGCGGAGGCCGCCCGGGCCGGAGAGACGCTCCTTCGGGAGGGCTTCCGTTTCGGATGCGCCTATACCTCCTTTCTGAAGAGGGCCGTCCGGACGCTCGACATCGTGCTGGACAGGATGAACGAAGACTGGATTCCCGTGACGAAGAGCTGGAGGCTCAACGAGAAGCATTACGGCATGTTGCAGGGGCTGAACAAGCGCGAGACGGCCGAGAAGTACGGCGACGAGCAAGTGCATGTCTGGCGTCGCAGCTACGACGTGGCCCCCGAACCGCTCGCGGCGGACGATCCGCGCAATCCGCGTTTCGATCCCCGCTATGCGGGGGTTCCTGCGGCCGAGCTGCCTGCCACCGAGTCGCTGCGGGACACCGTCGCCCGTACGATGCCCTACTGGCAGTGCGAGATTCTGCCGTCGCTCGCCCGGTACGATCAGGTGCTGGTCGTGGCCCACGGCAACAGCCTGCGCGGCATCGTCAAGCACCTGAAGGGCATCTCCGACGAGGCCATCTCGGAGTTCAATCTGCCGACGGCCACTCCCTATGTTTTCGAGTTCGGCGAGGGGCTGAATTGCGTGAAGGACTATTTCCTGGGCGATCCGGACGAGATCGCCCGTCTGATGCAGGCCGTCGCCGATCAGGGCCGGGCCTGACGCCGTCGGTCCGGAGCCGTTCCGCCCCGTGCCGGATTTTCCGGCGCGGGGCTTTTCCGTGTGTTCCGGACCGTGCGGTCCTGTCCGGAACGGTGCGGTCCGACAGACGATCGGTGCGGTCCTGCCGGACGGGATGCGGCGCGTGAGACCGCGCAGGCTATGATTTTGGGGGATTCATCATATTTAACTATATGGGGTTGCACTCCGTGCGGGAAGCGTTATCTTTGCACTCCCAAAAAACGAAAACATGAAAGACAGTATCGACTTCGGCAGCATGGAGATTCCGCGGTTGTTCCGCAAACTGCTGATCCCTACCGTTCTGGGAATGGTTTTCTCGGCGGCGTTCGTCATCACGGACGGCATTTTCGTCGGCCGCGGCGTCGGCCGCGACGCGCTGGCGGCAGTCAATATCACGGCGCCGCTGTTCCTCATCAATACGGGCGTGGGACTGATGTTCGGTGTCGGCGCTTCGGTCGTGGCGTCGATCCACCTCGCACACGGAAAGGTCAAGACGGCGCGGATCAACGTGACGCAGGCCGTTGTCGTTTCGTCGCTGCTTCTCGTGGCATACAGCCTCGTGATCTGTCTGTTCGCACCCGGCGCGGCGCGGCTGCTGGGCAGCTCGGAACGCCTCATGCCGCTCGTGCTGGAGTACATGTATTGGTTCGTGCCTTTTCTGCCCTTCAGTGCGCTGCTCAGTTCGGGCATGTTCTTCGTGCGGCTCGACGGGGCGCCCAACTATGCGATGCTCTGCAATGCCGTTCCGGCGGTCATCAATATCGCGCTCGACTACGTTTTCATCTTCCTCTTCGGCTGGGGCATGTTCGGCGCGGCGCTGGCCACGAGTCTCGGCTATGTGGTCGGCGCGGGGATGATCCTCGCTTACCTGAGCCGGCGGCGCAACGTCATCCGTTTCTGCCGGGTGAAGACGAGCCGCAGGAGTCTCCGGCTGACACGCTGCAACGTGGGATACATGTGCCGGCTGGGGCTCTCGACCTTCCTCTGCGAGGGAGCCATCGCCGCGATGATGTTCACGGGCAACTACGTTTTCATCTGTTACCTGGGCGAGGACGGCGTGGCGGCGTTCAGCATCGCCTGCTACTTCTTTCCGATCATCTTCATGGTCTATAACGCCATCGGGCAGTCCGCGCAGCCGATTCTGAGTTACAATTTCGGCGCCGGCAACGCTGAGCGCGTGCAGTCGGCCTTCCGGCTGGCGATGATGACGGCCGTGCTGCTGGGGCTCGCCTTCTTCATCCTGACCGCGCTGTTCAGCCGTCAGATCGTGGGGATGTTCCTCGACGAGGTCTATCCCGCTTATGGCATCGCTGTCGGAGGTTTGCCGCTCTTCGCTTCGGGGTTCGTCTTCTTCGCCTTCAATATCGTCTCGATCGGTTATTTTCAGAGCGTCGAACGCGCCCGGCCCGCCATGACGGTTACCCTGCTGCGCGGCTTCGTGCTGCTGGTGGCCTGCTTCGTCGCCCTGCCGCCGCTGCTCGGCGTCCGGGGCATCTGGCTGGCCGTGCCGTGCTCCGAAGTGCTGACGGCCGTGGCCGTCGTGGCGATCTTCCGCCGCGGAGCGCGCCGCGCCCGGTATTGACGGACGCCGTTTTTCCCGCACCGTACCGGGCTTTGCCGGATTATTTGTATCTTTGCCCCCAAACGACCGTCTTTTTATGGAGAAAGTGTTGATTATCGACGACGAAACGCAACTGCGGGGACTGCTCGCGCGGATCATCTCGCTCGAGGGCTATGACGTGGCCCAGGCGGAGGATTGCGCTGCGGGGCTAAAGCTGCTCGAACGCTATGCGCCCGACGTGGTGCTGTGCGACGTCAAGCTGCCCGACGGCAACGGCGTGGACATGGCGGCGAAGATCAAGGCGGCCGCCCCGGAGGTCGAGGTGATTCTGCTGACGGCCTACGGCAACATTCCCGACGGCGTGCAGGCCATCAAGAACGGGGCGTTCGATTACATCACCAAAGGCGACGACAACAACAAGATCCTGCCTCTGCTCGCCCGGGCGATGGAGAAGGTCCGGATGCAGCGGCGGTTGCAGCGCCTCGAGAAGCAGAACGGCGACGCCGTGTCGTTCGACGGCATCGTGGGTTCGTCGGCTCCCATGCGCGAAGCCGTGGCGCTGGCCCGCAAGGTGGCGGGTACGGACGCTTCGGTGCTGCTGACGGGCGAAACGGGCACGGGTAAGGACGTTTTCGCCCGGGCGATCCACGGCGGCAGTTCCCGCAGCCGGGAGAATTTCGTGGCGGTGAACTGCGCGGCCTTCACCAAGGAGTTGCTCGAAAGCGAGCTTTTCGGCCACAAGGCAGGGGCCTTCACCGGCGCCGTGAAGGACAAGAAGGGACTGCTCGACGAGGCCGACGGCGGCACGTTGTTCCTCGACGAGATCGGCGAGATGGCGCCCGAGTTGCAGGCCAAGCTGCTGCGCGTGCTCGAGAACGGCGAATACATCCGCATCGGCGAGACCCGGGCCACGAAGACCGACATCCGCGTGATCGCCGCCACGAACCGCGACCTGACCCGGGAGATCGCCGAAGGGCGTTTCCGCGAGGACCTCTTTTACCGTCTTTCGGTCTTTACGATCCGCCTGCCGTCGCTGGCCGACCGTCCGGAGGACATCGAGGAGTATGTCCGGCATTTCGTCGGGCAGTTCTCGCAGCGCATGGCGTGTCGGATCGTGTCGATCGACCCCGAATACGTGCGGCTGATGCGCCGTCACGCATGGCGCGGCAACGTACGTGAACTGCGCAACGTCGTGGAGCGGAGTATGATCATGGCCGAGGACGGCCGCCTCACGGCCGGGGACCTTCCCGCCGATTTCCGAGGTGCGGCGGGCGGCGATGCGGACGATCCCGTGTCGCTGGGCGACATGGAGCGGCGGCATATCGCGAAGATTCTGAAGTACACCGGCGGCAACAAGACCGAGGCGGCGCGGTTGCTGGGCATCGGCATCGCCACGCTTTACCGCAAGATCGACGAGTACGGCATCGGCAGGTAGCGCGTCCCGGACTTTTCCATTTTGAGAGGGCGATCCTATCGTTTTGATAGGACCGCCCTCTCGATTTTTTCGTCTGATTCGAATCTTTCTAATGATACACAGCGTGTTGCGATTTTCGGCACGCTGTGGCACATTCTTTATACTACGTGGGGCACGAAACGAAAGATGCTGTTATGACGATCGGATGGATACTTATAGCGATCGGCGGCCTGGGGGCCGTCTGCCTGTTCCACCGTATGATGTGCGGATTCGTAACCCTAATGTATAATTCAAAAAAGGAAAGAAGATGAATGAAGTCTTGATGTTCGTGCTGCTGGCAGCGCTGGGAAGCCTCTGCTATTGGCTCTACTTCGCATGTGTGAAATGGTTTGAAAAAATTTAAGGAGGAAAAGTATGTTTGTCGGTTTACTTGTTTTGAGCCTCGCGATCTTCATTTACTTGATGTACGTGCTGGTGAAACCCGAGAAGTTCTAACGATTAAAAAAATAGTTGAATAGATGAATACGGAGATTTTAGGTGTCATTCTGCAATGGGTCGCCCTGGTGGTGCTCTGCTATCCGCTGGGACGCTACATTGCCAAAGTATATCGCGGGGAGCGCACGTGGCTCGACTTCATGGCTCCCCTCGAGCGCGGAATCTACAAGGTGTGCGGCATCCGCGAGGACGAGGAAATGGATTGGAAGCAGTTCCTCAAGGCACTGCTCATGGTGAACCTCTTCTGGTTCTTCTGGGGCATGCTGCTGCTGGTGTTCCAGGGCTATCTGCCGATGAATCCCGACGGCAACCCGGGCCAGACGCCCGATTTGGCCTTCAATACCTGCATTTCGTTCATGGTGAACTGTAACTTGCAGCATTACAGCGGCGAGTCGGGTCTGTCGTATTTCACGCAGATCTTCGTCATCATGCTCTTCCAGTTCATCACCGCGGCCTGCGGCATGGCGGCTATGGCCGGCATCATGAAGGCGCTGGCGGCGAAGACCACGAAGACGATCGGCAACTTCTGGGTTTACCTCGTCAAGAGCACGACCCGTATCCTGATGCCGCTCTCGCTGCTCGTTGGTATCCTGCTGGTCATCAACGGCACGCCGATGTCGTTCGACGGCAAGCAGACCCTGACGACGCTCGAAGGTCAGGAGCAGGTCATTTCGCAGGGCCCCACGGCGGCCATCGTGCCCATCAAGCAACTGGGTACGAACGGCGGCGGTTATTTCGGTACGAACTCCGCCCATCCGCTCGAGAACCCCAACGCCTTCACCAACATGCTGGAGTGCTGGTCGATCCTCATCATCCCGATGGCCATGGCTTGGGCGTTCGGATTCTATATCCGCCGCCGTAAGCTGGCCGGCTGCATCTTCGGCGTGATGCTCTTCGCCTTCACGGCAGGTATTCTGATTTCCGTGCCGCAGGAGATGGGCGGCAACCCCAATATCGACGAAATGGGCATCGCGCAGGACCGCGGCTCGATGGAGGGCAAGGAGATCCGCATCGGCTCGGCCGCTTCGGCCATGTGGGGCATGGTGACGACCGTCACCTCGAACGGTTCGGTGGACTCGATGCACGATTCGCAGACGCCGCTGAGCGGTATGATGCAGATGCTCAACATGCAGATCAACTGCTGGTTCGGCGGTGTCGGCGTGGGTTGGATGAACTACTTCGCGTTCCTCATCATCGCCGTCTTCATCAGCGGTCTGATGGTGGGCCGCACCCCCGAGTTCCTGGGACACAAGGTCGAGGCGCGCGAGATGAAGATCGCCACGATCGTCGTCCTGCTCCACCCCTTCCTCATCCTGGTCGGCACGGCTTTCTCGTCGGGGCTGATCGCGGCCGATCCGTCGCTCGGATGGCTTAACAATCCCTCGTTCCACGGTTTCAGCGAAATGCTCTACGAATACACCTCGTCGGCGGCCAACAACGGGTCGGGCTTCGAGGGGCTGGGCGACAACACGCCGTTCTGGAATATTTCGACCGGTATCGCGCTGATCTTCGGCCGCTACCTTCCGATCGTCGGACAGGTGGCCATCGCGGGTCTGCTGGCTTCGAAGAAGTACATTCCCGAAAGCGCCGGTACGCTGAAGACCGATACGGCGACCTTCTCGCTGATGACCTTCGCCGTCATCGTGATCGTGGCCGCACTCGCGTTCTTCCCCGCTCAGGCTCTGGGCCCGATCGCCGATTACCTGACCGCCGTTGAGTTCTAATTCTAATTCCGGATTGAAAAAATGAAAAACCGTGTAAATAATTCGCTGTTCGACAAACAGCTCATGAAATCGAGCCTCGCAGACTCCTTCCGCAAGCTCGATCCGCGGCAGATGATCAAGAATCCGATCATGTTCACTGTCGAGGTGGTGACGCTCGTCATGCTCGTCATGATCGGCTACATCGCCGTCACGGGCGACGAGTCGCAGGGCTCGCTGCTCTACAACATCGTAATCTTCATCGTGCTCTTCGCCACGATCATCTTCGCCAACTTCGCCGAGGCCATTGCCGAGGCGCGCGGCAAGGCTCAGGCCGATTCGCTGCGCAAGACCCGCGAGGAGACGCCTGCGAAGCGTATCGAGAAGGACGGTCAGTCGCATATCGTAAGCAGCTCGGAACTCAAGCGCGGCGACGTGTTCGAGTGCGTGGCAGGCGATACGATCGCTGCCGACGGCGAGATCATCGAGGGTCTGGCTTCGATCGACGAGAGCGCCATCACGGGCGAGTCCGCTCCGGTGATCCGCGAGGCGGGCGGCGACAAGAGCTCCGTTACGGGCGGTACGAAGGTGCTTTCGGACCGGATTCTGGTGAAGGTGACGGCTCAGCCCGGCGAGAGCTTCCTCGACAAGATGATCGCCCTCGTGGAGGGTTCGTCGCGCCAGAAGACCCCGAACGAGATCGCGCTGACGATTCTGCTGGCCGGCTTTACGCTCGTGTTCGTGATCGTCTGCGCCACGCTGAAGCCCTTCGCCGACTACGTGGGCGTGAACATCACCGTGGCGGCGTTCATTTCGCTCTTCGTCTGCCTGATCCCGACCACGATCGGCGGCCTGCTGTCGGCCATCGGTATCGCCGGAATGGACCGTGCGCTGCGCGCCAACGTCATCACCAAGTCGGGCAAGGCCGTCGAGACCGCGGGCGACATCGACACCCTGCTGCTCGACAAGACCGGCACGATCACCATCGGTAACCGCAAGGCTACGAAGTTCTATCCCGTGAACGGCGTGGATGCCAAGGAGTTCCTCCAGCTCTGCGTGCTTTCGTCGGCAGCCGATGAGACGCCCGAGGGCAAATCCATCGTCGAATTGGGCCGCGAGCAGGGCTTCCGTTTCAGCCAGACCGATCTGGTGGGTGTGCATATGGTGAAGTTCACCGCCGAGACCAAGTGCTCGGGCGTGGACATGCCCGACGGACGCCGCATCCGCAAGGGTGCTTCCGAAGCGATCCGCGCCATCGCCGAGAAGGCGGGCAACGTCTTCTCTCCGGAGGTGGACAAGATCGTCCGCAAGATTTCGGAGAACGGCGGTACGCCGCTCGTGGTCTCGGAGAACGAGCGGATCAAGGGTGTCATCGAGTTGCAGGACATTATCAAGACGGGTATCCGCGAACGTTTCGAGCGTCTGCGCAAGATGGGCGTGAAGACCGTGATGGTGACGGGTGACAACCCGCTGACGGCCAAATATATCGCCGAGCAGGCCGGTGTGGACGACTTCATCGCCGAGGCCAAGCCCGAGGACAAGATGGAGTATATCCGCCGCGAGCAGCAGGCCGGCAAGCTGGTGGCCATGATGGGCGACGGTACGAACGATGCGCCGGCGCTCGCACAGGCCGATGTAGGCGTTGCGATGAACAGCGGTACGCAGGCTGCCAAGGAGGCCGGCAACATGGTCGATCTGGACAACGACCCCACGAAGCTGATCGAGATCGTCGAGATCGGCAAGCAGCTCCTCATGACGCGCGGCACGCTGACGACCTTCTCGATCGCCAACGACGTGGCCAAGTATTTCGCCATCGTCCCCGCCCTGTTCATGACGTCGATTCCCGCGCTGGGGGCGCTCAACATCATGCACCTCGCTTCGCCCGAAAGCGCCATCCTGTCGGCGGTGATCTTCAACGCGATCATCATTCCGCTGCTCATTCCGCTGGCGCTGCGCGGCGTGGCGTACAAGCCCATCGGAGCTTCGGCCCTGCTGCGCCGGAACCTCTTCATCTACGGTCTGGGCGGCATCATCGCTCCGTTCATCGGTATCAAACTGATCGACATGTTGATAAACCTGTTTTAAAGTAGTAGAACAATGAAAAATCTTTGGATTTCGATAAAATTCACGCTGGCGATGTGCGTCGTGCTGTTCGTCGGTTATGTGCTGGTGCTGCGTCTCGTGGCGTGGGTGGCATCTCCCAACGACGGCGAAGCCGCGCTGGTGGAATACAACGGCAAGGTGGTCGGCGCGGCCAACGTCGGTCAGGCTTTCACGGACAGCGTCTATTTCTGGGGCCGTCCCTCGAACGTGGACTACAACGGCGGCGGCTCGGGCGGCAGCAACAAGGCCACGACCAATCCCGAGTATCTGGCCCAGGTCGAGGAGCGCGTCGATGCCTTCCTGGCAGCCCACCCCTACCTCTCGCGCGAGGAGGTTCCCGCCGAGATGGTGACCGCGAGCGGTTCGGGTCTCGATCCCGACATCTCGCCGCGCGGGGCGGAGGTTCAGATCCGTCGTGTCGCCGAAGCCCGCGGCATGTCCGTCGAGGAGGTGAAGCGGATCGTGGATTCCGTGACCGAAGGCCCTTGGCTCGGCCTGTTCGGCACCTCGAAGGTGAACGTGCTGAAGCTCAACGTGGCGCTCGATACCGCCCAGAACAAGTAAACGAAAAGAGTCCGTCCTATGGTGAAGCTGGATAAGCCGGCGAAACGATGGATCGTCGTTTCGGTCGTGTTCCTCATCGTACTGCTGATTTCGGACCTGGTTTGCCTGTAACGGCGGGCGGCTTCGCCCGGCGGGACGGTTCGCCCGGACCGCTGCCGAGCCGAAGCCTCCGCCTTGCGGGAAACCGCAGGCCGCGGAACCTTCCGGATCGTCCGCCGAAGGCATGGGACGACGGTCAGGCCGTGTCGGCCGGGTCTGCATAGACCCGGCGCGGCGCCCTGAAACGAAAAACAACCCATTAACCCATTTTAAATAAAGCAGGAAATTTTTACTATGAAACGTTTTGTATTTGGTGTATTGGCCGCAGCGGCCCTTTTCTCCGCCGGCCGTGTTTCCGCTCAGGAAAAAGGAGTGTCGTTCAGCGGCGGTGCGGACATCGTCAGCACCTATCTCTGGCGCGGTGTCTATGAGGCGGGCGTGAGTTTCCAGCCCACGCTGGTCATGACCGCCGGCAACTTCTCCGCTACGGCGTGGGGGTCGGTCGATTTCGCCTCGACCACCTATAAGGAGATGGACCTGACGCTGGCCTATACGCTCGGCCCCGTGACGCTTTCGCTGGCCGACCTCTATTGGACCGGCGCCTATACCGACCGCGAGTCGGTGGACCGCAACTATTTCCGCTTCGGTTCCGATTCGCCCCACCGCGTCGAGGTGGGCGCCAGCTGGGTCGTATCGGAGAAGGTTCCCTTCACGCTGTCGTGGTACACGGTGCTCTTCGGCGCTGCCGACGTGAATGCCGAGGGCGAGCGCGCCTACGCTTCCTATTTCGAAGTGGCCTATCCTTTCTCGGTGAAGGGCGTGGACATGAAGGCCGGCGTGGGTATGGTTCCCTGGAATGCCGTCGGAACTTACGGCATCGACCGCGACTTCTACGTGCAGAACGTCTTCCTGAATGCCGGCAAGAGCTGGAACATCAAGGGCACGGAATCCATGTCGATCGGAATTTTTACCAATCTGGTTTGGAATCCTGCCATGGAAGATGTTAATTTTGTGGGAGGATTTTCCTTCAGAATGTAATTTATGGATACCGATACCAAACAGAGCGCCCGCCACTTCCTGGACCTGATCAAGCAGTCGCACCGGGGTAAGTTCAAGATCTATATCGGTATGAGTGCCGGTGTGGGCAAGACCTACCGCATGTTGCAGGAGGCCCACCAGTTGCTCGAAGCGGGGGTGGACGTTCGGATCGGATACATCGAGACGCACGGTCGTCCCGAGACGGAAGCCCTCGTAGCAGGGCTTCCTGTCATTCCGCGCCGCCGGCTTTTCTACAAGGGCAAGGAGCTCGAAGAGCTGGACATGCAGGGCGTCATCAACCTGCATCCCGAGATCGTCGTCGTGGACGAACTGGCCCACACCAATATCGAGGGCAGCATCAACTCCAAGCGGTGGCAGGACGTGATGCAGATTCTCGATGCAGGCGTCAGCGTCATTTCGGCCATCAACATCCAGCATATCGAGGGCGTGAACGAGCAGGTGCAGGAGATCACCGGTATCGAGGTGCACGAGCGCGTGCCGGACAGCGTGCTGGCCATGGCGGACGAGGTGGTCAATATCGACCTGACGGCCGACGAACTGATCGCCCGGCTCAAGGCGGGCAAGATCTACAAGCCCGAAAAGGTCCCCACGGCGCTCAACAACTTTTTCCGGCAGGAGAACATCCTCCAGTTGCGCGAACTGGCGCTGAAGGAAGTCGCGCTGCGTGTGGAGAAGAAGGTCGAGAACGAAGTGATCGAGAAGCCGGCCCAGCTTAGCGACCGTCTGCTGGCCGTGATCGACAGCAGCGAGAAGCGCGCCCGGCGACTGATCCGCAAGACAGCGCGCATGGCCACGCATCTCAATGCGGGCTTTCTCGTGCTCTACGTCCAGAGCGACAGGGAGAGCACCGACCGGATTCCGCTGGCCAACCAGCGTTACCTGATCAACAACTTCGATCTGGCCGCGGAGTTGGGCGGCGAGGTGATGCGCGTGCATTCGAATCATTTTGTCGAGGCGGTCGCGGACGTGGCCATTTCCCGTAAGATCAGCCTGGTCTGCATCAGCAAACCCCGTTTCAAACTCCTCTCGCTGCTCGTGACGGCCGCGCGGATGCGCCGGTTGCTCAACCGGCTGGCGGGCATGAACATCGACTTAATCATTTTGTCGTGATATGAACCTACGATACAGATTGACATTGGGAATCGGCGTGCTGTTCGTCCTGATTCTGCTGCTCGGAGGACTCTCCGTCGGTTACGTGCGGCAACTCTCCGCCGCGTCCGGGAACATTCTCGCGGACAACTACAACTCGGTGCATTACGCCGAGGAGATGCTCCGGTCGCTGGACCGTCTCTCGCAGGATTCCTCGTCGCGGGCGACGCTCATCCGCAGCCTCAGCCTGCAGCGGCAGAACATCACGGAGGTGGACGAGAGCGAGGCCACGGCGTCGCTCGGCCGCCGCATCGCGGCCCTCACGGACACGGTGACTCCGGACCGGATAAGGCTCGTCCGCAGCGACCTCTACCGGATCATGGACCTCAACATGGCTTCGATCCGCATGAAAAGTTCCGAGATGGAGGCGCGTGCGGCCGACGCCGTGTGGTGGCTGACGGTCATGGCGGTCCTCTGCGTAGTGCTCGCCGCGGCCTTCCTCGTGCAGTTCCCGGCGGTGATCCTGCGCCCGATCGACAAGCTCAAGCGGGGCATCACGGAGATCGCCAACCACAACTACGAGGAGCGGCTCGACTTCGGGGGCAACCGCGAGTTCCGCGAGGTGGCCGAGTCGTTCAACGACATGGCCTGCAAACTCTCGGAATACCGCCGCAGTTCGCTCGATTCGCTCATGATCGAAAAGAAGCGCATCGAGGGGATCGTGAACAGCCTCCACGAACCGATCGTCGGACTGGATTCGGAGCGCAACATCCTCTTCATGAACGACGAGGCGTGCACGATCCTGAATCTGAAGCGCGGCGAAGTGATCGGCCGCAAGGCCGCGGAGGTGGCTCTGAACAACGATCTGCTGCGGAGGCTGATCCGCGAGCTCTACTCCGAACCGAAAGAGGACGAAGGACAGAAGGAGCCGCTGAAGATCTACGCCGACAACAAGGAGAGCTATTTCCAGATGGAGAACATCCCGCTCCATATCGTTCCGGTCGGCGGACAGCGGAAGCAGTTCATCGGCAACGTGATCATCCTGAACAACGTGACGCGCTACAAGGAGCTGGATTCGGCGAAAACGAATTTCATCTCCACCGTCTCGCACGAGATGAAGACGCCCATTTCGTCGATCCTGATGAGCCTCCAATTGCTCGGCGACAACCGGCTGGGTTCGCTCAACGACGAGCAGAAGGCGCTGATAACGAGCATCAAGGACAGCAGCGACCGGCTGCTCAACATCACGGGAGAGCTGCTCAACATGACGCAGGTCGAGTCGGGCAAGCTGAAGCTGATGCCCAAGATCGTCAAGCCGATCGAGCTGATCGACTACGCCGTGCATGCGACGCAGGTGCTCGCCGAGCGGTTCCACTGCTTCGTGGAGGTGGAATACCCCGAGAAGATTTCGAAACTCTTCGTCGATAACGAGAAGATCGCGTGGGTGGTGACGAACCTCCTGTCGAACGCCATTCACCACTCGCCCGAAAATTCGCGCATCATCGTGGGAGCCTGCCAGCAGGACAAGGTTGTGAATATCTACGTGCAGGATTTCGGCCGGGGAATCGACCCGCGCTACCACAAGAGCATCTTCGAACGCTATTTCCGCGTTCCCGGCACGAAGGTGCAGGGCAGCGGTCTGGGACTGGCTATTTCGAAGGAGTTCGTCGAAGCGCACGGCGGCACGATCACCGTGGACAGCCAGATCGGCAAGGGCAGTCGCTTTACGATCTCCCTTCCGGCCTGATCCGGATTTTGGTGTTATTTTTGGTGGCGCCGCCGGCTTTGTGCCGGCGGCGTTTTTTGCGGGCGGCGCGCGGTGCATCCCTCCCCTGCCGTACGGCGGCGCGGAACGCCGTGCCGGGCCTCTGCGGCCGGAGCGATGAAAAAAATCGGGAAAAATCTTGTCGGATTCGTTTTTTTAGCCTATGTTTGTCTTCGCAAAGGTTTCCTTTCCGCACCCGGCGACGGGCCGCGGCGGGGAATGAAAAGGGAACGCAGTGAAAGTCTGCGACAATACCCGTTGCTGTGAGTTTCCGCTCCGTGAAGGAGCACGAGAGGTTTCGCAATCTTTGCCACTGGCCGCAGGCGCGGCCGGGAAGGCGCGGAACCGGAACGAGTCAGAAGACCTGCCTTTCGCATTTTACAGAGGATTTGTTGCCTGCGGGACTACGGGCGAGAATCAGAACAGCGATTTTCCCCCTGCCGTCCGGCCCGTCCCGGTCGCGAAACGCGAAATTTCGGAGGTGTGCGAATGTCCGTTTTGAATTTTCCGCCGTATCCTGCCAGGAGGATGCGGCTGATTTTTTTATCGGATATGTCAAACTTAAAAAACGGAAGGAATGAGAAAACTGGTTACACTTCTGATGCTCGCCATGCTCGGCATGGCGACGTGGAGCTGTTCGTATGACGACGACGACCTTTGGGCGGAAATCGACGGGATCAGGAACGAACTGGCGGCGCTCAACGAGAAGGTCTCCTCGCTGCGGACGGTCGTCGATGCGCTGGAGAAGAACAAGACGATCTCGGAGGTCGTCGAGACCGACGAGGGGTGCACGATCGTCTTCAGCGACAAGACTTCGGTGACGATCGCCAACGGGGCAGACGCCCCGGTCATCGGTATCGACCGCGTCGAGGGCGTTTACTATTGGACCCTCGGCGGCAAGGGTAATTTCCTGACGGACGACGAGGGGAACAGGATTCCCGTATCGGGCGAGGCGCCCGAGCTGGCGGTGGATGCCGAGGGGTACTGGACCGTTGACGGCGTGCGTGTAGAGGACGCTTCGGGCAAGGAGGTCAAAGCCTCGGGCAAGGACGGCGACGCCTTCTTCAAGTCGGTGACCGACGGGGAGACCGAGGTCGTTTTCGAACTGACCGACGGGCAGACGATCGTCATACCGAAGACCGGGGCCGTGTTCGGTTTCGTGCAGCCGGAGGACGGCCGCAGTTGCTTCGTGTTCGGTTTCGGGGAGCGGAGGACGCTGTCGCTGCGTGTGGCCGACGTGACCACGGCCGATTTCATGAACGTCCCCGAAGGGTGGACGGCATCGTTCGATCTGGCCGGCAGGAGCGTCACGCTGAAGGCTCCGGCCGCTTCGGATGGCGTTTCGTATGCCGGCGGCATCGTCACGCTGATCGGTATCCGCGCCACGGGCGAGACGGTGTTCGCTTCGGCCGAGGTGTGCGCTTCGGTGGATTTCACGGACGCCGGAGGCACGTTCGTCGTCTGCGAGGGCAACATGACCTCGGCCAACGGCATGCTGGTCTGGTACGACAAGTCCGGCAAGGAGTACGAGGAGGTGTTCGAGCAGGCCAACGGCGGCAAGGAGATCGGCAATGTCGTGCAGGATATGTTCATGGCCAACGACCGGATTTACCTGCTTACGCAGAACGGCGGTTCGATGAACGGGGCCGGACGGTTCGTCGTCTGCGACGCCCGGACGATGCGCATGGAGTATGCCGATCCGCTGGTTATCAAAACTCCCGAGGGCAAGGATACATGGCCGCAGCATCTGGTGGTCGTCAGTCCGACGAAGGCCTATGTGCAGTATTCCGAGTCGGGCATGGAGGCCACGTCGGGCATCTGCGCGCTGACGCTGGGCGACGGTTCCGTCGAGGTGGGCGCCACGGTGGAGGGTACTTTCGGGGCGTTCTCCACCGAAGGGGCCGTCAAGACCCGCATGGTCCTCTCCCGCGGCAAGCTCTTTGCCGGATGCGGCCACAGTCTGGTCATCGTTGATCCGGCGACGGATGCCGTCGAGAAGCGGATTACTTACGAAGGCCGTCAGGTCAAAGGTGTCGTCAAGGGCGCCGACGGCAATATCTATTTCGCGCTGGCCGGAACCTTCACCGGCAATCAGAACATGGGCGCCGATTTCACCTCCGCGGCGAAGATCGTGGGCATCGACCACGAGGGCCGCGAAATTCTGAATGAAGAACTGCCCGAGGCCGTGCGGTTCCCCGTGGCCACCTGGTCGCCTGCCGTCGGCATGTGCGCCGACTTCACCGGTCCGTACCTCTATTTCGTGGATACGGACTCCTTCAACGCGGCCACCGTGACACGTTACAACTACGAGACGAAAACGGCCGACGTGCACTGGTTTTCGGCCGGCGAGACCGTTTACGGCATCATGGGCCAGCATCCGACGACCGGAAAACTGTGGGTCGGCATGTCGAATTACGTGAGTTCGAATATCTGCGTGTACGACGTCTCGGGCGCTTCGCCGGTTCAGGAGAGCCGTTACTCCTACTCCGCGCAGAAGGGCGCGAGCCCGGCGGGCATCGACTTCGCCTATCGTTACACGTCGGAATGGCTCGGCAAATGATATGCGCAGTCCGATGAGAAAAGCCGCGATCGCGCTGTTCGGTCTTCTTCTGACGTCGTTCGCCGCCTGCAACCGGGACGGGGTCATCGAGGCGGATGCGTCTCCGGCTCCCGTCATCGCGCTCGACAGCGAAACGGGCGTGTACACGGTGAAGGCGGGGCGCGAACTGACCATCAGCCCCCGTTACGAATACGCCGACGACGCCCGTTTCAGTTGGACGGTGGACGGCCGGGTGATCGGAGAGGAGCCGTCGCTCGTCTTCCGCGCGGAGACCGTCGGGAAGGTTTACGTGCTGCTGGAGGTTTCGACCCGGTACGGTACGGCGAGCGAGGAACTGCGCGTGGACGTGACGGCGCTCGAAGTGCCGACCGTTTCGATTCCCGGTGCGGAGGAGGGCTTCACGATCCTCACGGATTCCGATCTGGTGCTGAAACCTTCCGTGGCCGAAGGCTCGATCCCCGTCTCCTACTCGTGGAGCGTGGACGGCAGGGAGGTTTCTACGGAGCGGGACTATACCTTCCGGAGCGCCGAGGCCGGGACCTATGCCCTGCGTTTCGCGGCCTCGAACGAAGACGGGACGGATACCGTCGAGTTTTCCGTGCGGGTCGCTGCGCCCGAAGACATGCCGTTCGGCTGGACGTTCGAGCGGACCGAGTACAATGTCTCCGCAGGCCGCACCATCCGCCTCATGCCGCTCGACGTGGTAAACGCCTTCGATGCGGAGTATGTCTGGACGCTCGACGGTAAGACCGTGCAGCGGGGCGCCGATCCCGCCTACCGTTTTACTGCGGCGGAAGAGGGCGAACACCGCGCGACGGTGACGATGCGCAACTCGCATCTGTCGGTGTCGCAGACCCTCACGGTCCGTGTCTGCCCTCCTGCCGGACGCTACTACCGCCCCCGTTCGGCGACCAGCGGCGCCGACTGGAACCGGGTGTACGAGTTTCTGCCCGCTCCCGGGCAGTTCGTCAATGAGAATTGCACCGCCGCGACGATGGAGGAGGCCTGCGCCTATGCCGAGGACCGGATGATGCGGAACACCTACGTTTCGCTGGGCGGTTTCGGCGGGTATATCGTCGTGGGCTTCGACCACAGCATCGACGCTTCGGGCGGCTACGACCTGGCCATCGTGGGCAACTCGTTCGAAGGCTCCTCCGAGCCGGGGATCGTCTGGGTCATGCAGGACGAGAACGGGGACGGGCTGCCCAACGACACGTGGTACGAGCTGAAGGGTTCGGAGACGGGCAAGGCGGAGACGTTGCAGGATTATGCCGTCACCTACTACCGCCCGCGCGGCGCCGGAATGGAGACGCGCTGGACAGACAACCGCGGCGGCAGCGGGTCGATCGACTACCTGAAGCAGTTCCACGACCAGGGGTACTACTATCCTGCGTGGGTGGAGGTGGAGAGCTATACGTTGCGCGGAACGCGCCTCGAGGCCCGCAACTACGACCAGTCGGGCAACGGCTCCTATTGGGTCAATGCCGCGTACGAGTGGGGTTATGCGGACAATTTCAGTCCGATCGACCGTCTGACCGACGACGACAACGTTTCGGCCGCGGCCAATCCCAACCATTTCCGGATCGCGGACGCCGTGACGTTCGAGGGCGAGCCGGCCGGGCTGGAGTACATCGACTTCGTGAAGGTCCAGACGGGGGTGAATGCCAAGAGCGGCTGGCTCGGAGAGCTTTCGACCGAGGTGTTCGGATTCTACGATTACCGCATGAGACGCGAATGAACCGTCGGTCGCGTCGCCCCGTTCGATGTCTGTCTGCGGGAGCCGGATCGTTTGGAGATTAGTGTACGTTGTCTGCCATACAACGATTCGGATCCGGTTCCCGCGGGACGAACGCCGGAGGAGCGACGGCCGGACCGGACGGCGTTCGGCGAGAGGCGCCCGCTTCTGCGGGCGCCTCGCTTTTTGGGGATGTCCGCCTGCCGGGCCCCCGGGAACCGCCGGAGTCCGAATTCCCGGGGGCCCGGCAGCGGGAATCTGGGGGATGTTTCGCCGACGCAATAAATTGCGTTTCGTATCGTTAATTCTTATGTGATATACACTCGATTTATCGGTTCTTTCGTATCTTTGCAGTTTGCCGGAGGATTCCGGCAGATTTGCCGGGATTGTCCGCCGCAGGGAGGCAGGAACGGTTCGCCGGGAAGAAATTGAACATCTTTCGGGTTGTTCGGACGAAGCCTTCCCGACGATAATCGGCTACCTTTGCGCCGTGCCGGCGGTCCGGAGACCGCAGCGGTTTCGCGGGCGGTTTTCGGCGCGGAGCATAACATTATTATTACGGATGAAAAACAGAGTTGTCGGATAGATATGGCACAAGTTGAAGGATACATTTCGCAGATCATCGGACCGGTCGTGGACGTGCATTTCCCCGATTTGAGACGGGAGAGTCTGCTGCCGGGCATTCACGAGGCGATGACGATCCGCCGTCGGGACGGGCGGGAGCTCGTCGTCGAGGTGCAGCAGCATATCGGCGAGAACACCGTGCGGGCCATTGCGATGGACTCGACGGACGGATTGCAGCGGCATATGAAGGTGACGGCGCTCGGCGGGTCGATCTCGATGCCCGTGGGCGACCAGATCAAGGGCCGCCTGCTCAATGTCGTGGGCGAGCGGATCGACGGCATGCGGCCGCTGGACCGCACGCACGAGGCGTCGATCCACCGCGAACCGCCCAAATTCGACGAGCTGGCCACCTCGCAGGAGGTGCTCTACACGGGAATCAAGGTGATCGACCTCCTGGAGCCTTACGTCAAGGGCGGCAAGATCGGGCTGTTCGGCGGCGCGGGCGTGGGCAAGACGGTGCTCATCATGGAGCTTATCAACAACATCGCCAAGAAGCATAACGGCTTCTCGGTCTTCGCCGGCGTGGGCGAACGCACGCGCGAGGGCAACGACCTGCTGCGCGAGATGATCTCCTCGGGGGTGATCCGCTACGGCGACGCGTTCCGGAAAAGCATGGAGGAGGGGCATTGGGACCTCTCGAAGGTCGATTACGACGAAGTGGCCCGCTCGCAGGCCACGCTGGTCTTCGGCCAGATGAACGAACCGCCCGGGGCGCGTCTTTCGGTGGCGCTGTCGGGGCTGACGGTCGCCGAGTCGTTCCGCGACGGCGGCCGGGAGGCGGGCGAGACGCGCGACATCCTCTTCTTCATCGACAACATTTTCCGCTTCACGCAGGCCGGGTCGGAGGTTTCGGCCCTGCTGGGGCGCATGCCCTCGGCCGTAGGCTACCAGCCGACGCTGGCCACGGAGATGGGCCAGATGCAGGAGCGCATCACCTCGACGCGCTACGGTTCGATCACCTCGGTGCAGGCCGTTTACGTGCCGGCCGACGACCTGACGGACCCCGCCCCGGCCACGACCTTCACGCACCTCGACGCCACGACCGTTCTGAGCCGCAAGATCGCCGAACTGGGTATCTACCCCGCCGTCGATCCGCTGGAGTCCTCGTCGCGCATCCTCGATCCGAATATCGTGGGCGAGGAGCACTATGCGGTGGCGCAGCGCGTGAAACAGATACTGCAACGCAACAAGGAACTGCAGGACATCATCGCCATCCTGGGCATGGACGAGCTGTCGGACGAGGACCGGCTGACGGTGAACCGCGCGCGCCGCGTGCAGCGGTTCCTTTCGCAGCCTTTCGCCGTGGCCGAGCAGTTCACGGGCGTCAAGGGGCAGATCATTCCGATCGAGGAGACGATCCGGGGCTTCAAGATGATTCTCGACGGCGAGACGGACCGCCTGCCCGAACAGGCTTTCGTCAATGTCGGCACGATCGACGATGCCGTGCGCAAGGGCGAGGAGCTGCTCAGACGGGCGAATGCATAAAGAAGGAGGCGGGATATGTTGCGTCTTGTGATCGTTTCTCCCTCCGGCGAGCTGAGCCGGACGACGGCGGCGAAAGTCTCGTTTCCCGGCGAGGCGGGCGCATTCACCGTGTTGCCGGGCCACGCTCCGCTCGTTTCGGGTCTTGCGGCGGGCGAGATCGTCTATGCCGAATCCGACGGGGGCGAAGAACACCGCCTCGGCATTGCGGGCGGATTCGTCCGCGTGCTGCGCGATGAAGTTGAAGCGTGCGTCGAGGTGAACGATGAAAAATATTGACAACCAATGATTCGTATGAATAGATCGTTCGGCTCGTTCTGCCGGGTCCTGCTTTTGCTCCTTGCGGCGGCGCTGTTCCCGGCAGGAGCGGAGGCGCACGCGGCGGCTTCGTCCGCCGGACGTGCGGAGGACACGGCGGCGCAGGAGATCGCGGAGGAGGAGCCGGACGTCAAGCGGATCGTGCTGGGACACGTCGGCGACAGCTACGAGTGGCACATCGCTACGGCGGGCGGCCGCGAGTGGAGCCTGCCGCTGCCCGTCATCGTGCACAGCCCGTCGAGCGGCTGGCACTGCTTCTCGGCGAAACGCCTGCGCGGAGGGGCCGAGTACGAAGGGCTGCGGATCGCCGCCGACGGCGACCATGCCGGCAAAATCGTCGAACGGCAGGCCGACGGCAGCGACCTCCGTCCGCTGGACCTTTCGATCACGAAGACCGTGGCCGGACTGCTGCTCAACAGCGCGCTCGTCGTGGCGCTGGTGCTCGGTGCGGCCCGGTGGTATCGGGGGCGCAAACCCGATGCGGCCGCTCCGCGCGGCGTGGTCGGGCTGTTCGAAACGCTCGTCGAATCGCTCGTGGACGATCTGATCGAACCCTGCGTGGGGCCCTCCTACCGCCGTTTCGCACCCTATCTGCTGACGGTCTTCTGCTTCATCTTCCTGAATAACCTGATGGGGCTGATCCCCTTCTTCCCCGGCGGTGCGAACGTCACGGGCAATATCGCCGTGGCGCTGGTGCTCGCCGTCGCCACGTTCCTCGTGGTCAATCTTTCGGGCAGCCGCCACTACTGGAAAGACATTTTCTGGCCCGACGTGCCGACGTGGCTCAAGGTTCCCGTGCCGATCATTCCGCTCATCGAGCTGGTGGGCGTCTTCACCAAACCCTTCGCGCTGATGATCCGTCTGTTCGCCAACATGCTGGCCGGGCACGCCGTGATTCTGAGCCTGACGTGCGTGGTGTTCGTCACGGTGAAAATGGGCGCGGCGGTGAATGCTTCGATGACGGCGCTTTCGGTGCTCTTCTCGATCTTCATGAACTGCCTCGAGCTGCTCGTGGCGTTCCTCCAGGCCTATGTCTTCACGATGCTCTCGGCCGTCTTCATCGGACTGGCGCAGGAGCGAGGCGGCGAGGCGGATGCCGGAGCGGAAAAGTGATGCGGCCGGTGCGGCTCCTTTGTGACGTGGCCGGGCGGAAAAAGACGATAAAACGAATGTCAAACGTTAATGGATTGAAATTATGGAATTAGGAACTATCGGCGCCGCACTCGGCGCAGGTCTCGCGGCCATCGGCGCGGGTCTCGGTATCGGAAAGATCGGTTCGGCCGCCATGGAGGCCATCGGCCGTCAGCCCGAAGCTGCGGGCAAGGTCCGAACGAACATGATTATCGTGGCGGCCCTGATCGAGGGTGTCGCGCTGTTCGCCGTCGTGGTTTGTTTCCTGGCGCTCTGACGGTTTAAATCCGAGCGGATCATGGGACTTTTACAACCCGAAGCGGGCGTTCTCTTCTGGATGACGCTGGCGTTCGCCGTGGTTTTCATCGTGCTGGCACGGTACGGTTTTCCGGTGATCGTGCGGGCGATCGAGGAGCGCAAGGCGTATATCGACCGGTCGCTGGAGGAGGCCCGCGCCGCGGAGCGGAAGCTCCGGGAGCTCGATGCCGAGGGGCAGGCCGTCCGGGCTGCCGCCGAGCGCGAGCGCGGCCGGATTCTCCGCGAAGCCGCCGAGACGCGCGACGCCCTGCTGGCCGAGGCGCGCCGCAGGGCCGACGAGGAGGGTGCGCGGATCGTCGCCGCAGCCCGGGAGAAGGCCGAGGGCGAACGGGAGGCGATTCTGCAGGATGCCCGTCATCAGGTGGCGCTGCTCTCGATCGCCATTACGGAGAAGATGCTGCGCGAGCGGCTGGACGACGAGGCGTCGCAGACGCGGCTCGCGGAGAAGATGCTCGACGAGATGGAGAGCCGGAGCGAACGAAAGGAGGCATAGGATATGTATACCGGATTGATAGCGAGCCGTTACGCATCGGCGCTGGCGGAGTTTTCCGCGGCGAACGGCGACGAGGAGCGCACCTACGACGAGGTGCGGCGGCTGATCGGCCTTTACCGGCGGGACCGTTCGTTGCGTGACGTGCTTTTCTCGCCCGTCGTCGGCGACGAGGCGAAGCTGGAGGTGCTCCGCGGAGCGTTCGGACGGCCGATGAGCGCGTCGCTCGAAGGTTTCGTGCGGCTGGTGCTGCGCCATCGCCGGGAACATTACCTCTACTTCATGTTCTATTCGTTCACGGACCTCTACCGGCGGCGGCACAACATCCGCGAGGCGTTGCTCGTGACGGCCGCCCCGGTGGACGACCGGTTCGCCGGAAGGGTCTGCCGTGCGGCGGAGAGCCGGACGCACGGGGAGGTGCGGCTCGCGCGCGAAGTGCGGCCCGAACTGATCGGAGGCTTCGTCTTCCGGATGGACGACGTACTGATCGACGCGAGCGTCGCGGCGCAGCTCAAGCTGCTGCGCCGCAAGTTAGGATGCAAACCCAATCGAATCGTATAGCTTATGAACAAGGATAATATCAAGCCGGCGGAGGTGTCCGAGGTGCTGCTCGCCGAACTGCAAGGCATCGACCTCAAGGCGCAGTACGCCGAGGTGGGTACGACGCTGCAGGTGAGCGACGGCGTGGTCCGCATCTACGGACTCGGGAATGCCGAGGCGAACGAACTGCTCGAATTCGAGAACGGCATGAAGGCCGTGGTGATGAATCTCGAGGAGGACAACGTCGGCGCCGTGCTGCTCGGACCCACGGACCTCGTCAAAGAGGGCGACACGGTGCGCCGCACGGGTCATACGGCCTCGATCCGTGTCGGCGAGGCGCTGCTCGGACGTGTCATCACGCCGCTGGGCGAGCCGCTCGACGGCAAGGGGCCGATCGAGGGCGGGACGGTCGAGATGCCGCTCGAACGCAAGGCGCCGGGCGTGATCTTCCGCCAGCCCGTGAGCGAGCCGTTGCAGACGGGACTGAAGGCCGTGGACGCCATGATCCCGATCGGCCGCGGACAGCGCGAGCTGATTATCGGCGACCGCCAGACGGGCAAGACGGCCATCGCCGTGGATGCGATTCTCAACCAGCGGCGCAATTTCGAGGCCGGCGACCCGGTCTATTGCATCTATGTCGCCGTGGGTCAGAAGGCTTCGACCGTGGCGGCGCTGGTCGAGACGCTGCGGCAGCACCGGGCGATGGAATACACGATCGTGGTGGCCGCCACGGCTGCCGATCCGGCCGCGATGCAGTATTTCGCACCCTTCGCGGGAGCCGCCATCGGCGAGTATTTCCGCGACACGGGCCGTCATGCGCTGGTCGTGTACGACGACCTGTCGAAGCAGGCCGTGGCCTACCGCGAGGTGTCGCTCATCCTGCGCCGCCCGTCGGGCCGCGAGGCCTATCCGGGCGATATTTTCTACCTCCATTCGCGCCTGCTGGAGCGGGCGGCGAAGATCATCGCGCAGGAAGAGGTGGCCCGCGAGATGAACGACCTGCCCGAGTCGCTCAGGGACAAGGTGCGCGGCGGCGGGTCACTCACGGCGCTGCCGATCATCGAGACGCAGGCCGGCGACGTTTCGGCCTACATCCCGACGAATGTCATTTCGATCACCGACGGCCAGATCTTCCTCGACACGAACCTCTTCAACCAGGGCAACCGCCCGGCCATCGACGTGGGCATCTCCGTGTCGCGCGTGGGCGGCAACGCCCAGATACGGGCGATGAAGAAGGTGGCCGGAACGCTCAAGATCGACCAGGCGCAGTACCGTGAGCTGGAATCCTTTTCGAAGTTCAGCAGCGACATGGACGCCGTGACGGCGGCCGTGCTGGACCGGGGGCGCAAGAACACGCGCCTGCTCGTCCAGCCGCAGTATGCGCCGATGCCCGTGGAGCAGCAGATCGCCGTCCTCTACTGCGGCACGCACGGTTTGCTGCGCGACGTGCCGATCGGGAAAGTCGCCGAGTTCGAGCGGCTGCTCGTCGAGACGCTCTCGGCCACGGACGTGTTCGATGCACTGCGCGGCGGAGCGGAGGTCGAAGGCGGAATCGGGACGAAAATCGAGGAGGCTGCGGCCCGTGTCGCGGCTTCGCTCAAAGCATAGCGTGTCATGGCTTCCCTGAAGGAGATAAGGGCGCGGATCGCATCGGTCCGGAGTACGCTGAAGATCACCTCGGCGATGAAGATGGTCGCTTCGGCCAAACTGCACCGCGTGCAGGGTACGGCTGAGGCGCTCGCCGAGTATGCACGGCGGCTCGGGCGGATCGCCGCGGCGCTGCGCGAAGGCGATCCGGAGATCGTGGCGTCGTCGCCGCTGGCCGCGCCGCACGAGGTCGGGCGGCGTGCCGTCGTGGTGGCCTTCTCGTCGGACGGCTCCCTGTGCGGCGCTTTCAATGCCAATGCCGTCCGCGAGCTGGAGCATACGGTCGGCGCGCTCCGCGAGGAGGGCTTCGCGGAGGTGGAGGTGTGGCCCGTGGGCGAGAAGATCGCGCAGGCCGCGCACAAGGCGGGCTATGCGGTGAACGACGATTTCCGCCGCCGGGCCGGCGCGGTCTCCTACCGCGATGCGGCGGAGCTGGCGCAGCGGCTCATGGACGGCTATACGGCCGGTGCGACGGACCGGGTATGCCTGGTGTACAACCATTTTCATTCGATGGGACACCAGGTTCCGACGCGGGAGACCTTCCTTCCGGCCGTCTTTCCGTCGTCCGGCGCGGCCGAAACTGAGGATGCAGCGCGGCCGGAGACTCCGTATCGGCCGGGTGTGCAGCCCGATTATATCTACGAACCGGACCTCGTTAAACTGCTCGGCGAGCTGCTGCCCTACACGCTGCGGATGCGGATGTACGAGGTGTCGCTCGACAGCGCCACGGCCGAGCACGCCGCACGTATGGTCGCCATGCAGACCGCGACGGACAATGCACAGGAGTTGCTGGGCGACCTGACGCTGACCTTCAACAAGCGCCGCCAGCAGGCCATCACCGACGAACTGGCGGACATTACGCAGTCCGAGTGACGGCTGCGGCGCCTGCGGTCTTCGTTTCGGGTGCGGACTGCCGGTGCGGGAGATTACGGCCCTGTTTCGGATGACACGGCCCCTGACGCAATTCGCGTCAGGGGCCGCGTCGTATCGGGAATGCCGCTGTCCGGGCGGGTGTCTCCGTCAGCGGTTGCCGTGTCCGGTTGCGCAGGCGAGCGTATGCCGTCCGGCTGCGAGCGCTACCCTGCCGTCCGGAGTCTCCGTCGTCCGGCCGTCCAGTTCGCAGGTGCGCACTCCGTCCGGCAGGAAGAAGGTGGCGGTGCTGTTGGCCGGGACGACGATGTCGGCCGCGAAGCGGCCTTCGGCTATTTCCCAGTCGATCGCGGCCGTGCCGTAGGGCGTCTCTTTGGTCGCCCGGACCCACCGTATGCCCGCGGGCGTCTGCGGACGGAATAGGATATGCCGGTAGCCCGGGTCCCGTTCGTCGGGGCGGATACCGCCCAACGCCTGCACGAACCATGCGCCGATGCCGTTGAAGCAGTTGTGTATCCGGCTGCGGTCGCCGGCCCAGTGTTCCCACGTGGTGGTGGCTCCGCGGTCGATCATGGCCAGATAGCCCGGTACGTCGCGCTTGCGGAGCATCGAGCAGACGAAGTCGGCCTGCTCCTCGCGGATGGCCCAGTCGGTGAGCACGGTCACGCCGACCAGTCCGCAGCCGATGTGTCCGCCGAGCCGCTCCCGCGTCTCGCGGAAAAGCCGCTGCGTGACCTTCGGAACCTTCTCGGAGGCCGTGACCCCGGCAAGCATCGGATAGATCTGGTCGATCTGCGATCCGGTGGCGTAGCGGGCCGTCTCCGGGTCGTAGAACTTCTCTCTGATGCGGGTGCGCAGCGCTTGCAGGCGTTCGCCGTAGCGTGCGGCCTCCTCCTCCCGGCCGAGCAGCGCGGCCATCTTCGACAGGGCGTCGAGACATTCGCACAAGTAACAGTTGCTGACCAGATCGACCGACTCCTGCGCCGTGTAATCGACGCCCTCGGGAGCCAGCCAGTCGCCCAGATACCAGCCCCGGTAGTCCGTGTCGGGCCATCGTCCGAGCAGTCCGTCCACGGTGTATCGGTCCACGTATTCCAGCCAGCGCTGCATGACGGGATAGTAGCGCTCGACGGGGCGGAAATCCCCGTAGTTCAGGTAGGTCTGCCACGAGGCGGTGATGAGGAAGCCGCACCAGTAGGGACCGCCTCCGGCCGGGTACGGATTGGGTACGTTGTGGGGCATTCCGCCGTCGTCGCGGATGCAGTCGGCCCACATTTGCAGCCAGTTCATGTAGAGCGGCGCGGCGTCGAAAAGTGTCTGGAACGTGCGGCACGAGGCGTTTCCGTCGCCTCCGTAGCCCATGCGTTCCAGATGCGGGCAGTCTACCACGTAGCCTCCGAAAGCCAGATTGCGGAGCGTATATTCCACCATGTCGTAGATGGCGTTCAGGTCGGTGTCCGAGCACTCGAAGGTCGAAGCGTCGGCATAGCCGCCCTGGATGGCGTATCCCGCGAGCATCGCCGGTTCTTCGGCCAGCCCCCTGATCCGGAGGTATTGGAAGGCGTGGTGGTCGAAGCGGTTGCGGAAGACCTCCGTCCCTTCGCCCGAGGCGATGTAGAGGTCCTCGAAGTTGGAGTTGTTTTCCTGCGGGCGGTACGATCCGTCGTCGTTCGTCCAGTCCGAGTAGTCGATCGCTATGCGCTGCCCTTTTTTCAGTCCGGTCATGCGCAGTTCGATCCAGCCGTTGAACTCGCGGCCCATGTCGGCGACCCATACGCTGTCGGCGATGCGGCGGAGCGATCGCGGACGCAGCGTATCGCGGACGACGTTCGGCTCGCACATCTGGGGCGAGATCTTCAGTCCGGACAGCCGGGCCGTGGCGACGGGCCGCCACGTGCGTCCGTCGAGCGTCTCCGGTGTCAGGTCCGCGGGGACCCGGCTGCCGTCCACGCATTCGCCGCCGAAGGCCAGGGGCCGCCACGTCGCGCTCGGGGTGGGTGCATAGCCGCTCTCGCCGCCCTGCCACGATGTGTCGCTGACGAGGAGCGTGCGGGGACCCTCCGGGGCGATCTCGTCCAGCCGGACGTTCACGAACGGTCCGTCGGTCGAGGCGTCGCGGAAGGTGTCGCGGCGATACCATCCCGGACCGAGCCATACGACCAGTTCGTTCCGTCCCTCCGCGAGCAGGGACGTGATGTCGTAGGTGACGGAAAGGGCTCTCTCGCCGAGTTCCGACACGGCCGGGGCGAGCACCCGGTCGGAGACCTTGCGGCCGTTTACATAGACCTCGTGGTAGCCCAGCGAGGCGACGTGCAGCAGGTGCGTCCGTTCCGTATCCGCCGCCTCGAAACGCCTGCGCAGCAGCGGGCACTCCGTTCCCGGCAGTCCGATCCAGTCTCCCGTCCAGCCCGACGGCTCCAGAATGCCGACGCCGAACCGCCGGATCGCGCTCCATGCCGATACGCGGCCCGCATCGTCCCAGATGCGGACTTTCCAGTAGGCCAGCGAGGGGGATGCCAGCGGCCGCCCTTCGTAGGGAACCAGCACGGAAGCGCCGGAGGCCACGCGGCCCGAGTTCCAGAGCCCGGCCCCTTCGCCGAGCAGTTCCGTACTGTCCGCCGCGACGCGGATTTCGTAGCCGCTTTGGCGGAAGTCGCCGCCTGCGTCGGTTTTCCAACTGAAATGAGGACGGGCGGAGTCGATGGCGAGCGGATCGGTCAGGTTCTCGCATCGCAGCTCCTTCGGGCGCACGGGCTGCTCGGAGCGGCAGCCGGCGAGCAGCAACAGGCCCGCCGCGCAGCAGAGAGTTCGGGTTTTCATCATAATAGAGTCGGGTCGTTTGCCGGAGTGAAAGCTGCCTTGAGGCGGTTTTCGGGCTACAAGTTTGCGAAAAATTCCCGGGATATGCAAATCGGCCGGGCCGGAACGGCGGATTCGGATGCCTTCCGGACCGCGTGCAGATTTCCGGCGGCGGTCCGGCTATCCCCTGCCGGATGCGGCGGATACCCGACCGGTTACGGCCTGCGGTCCGGATTGCGGACGGAGCTGCCCGGGCCGTGCGGCCGGAGACGCTCCGCTGCGGGCCGCTGTCTGTCTCCGCGGAACATTCGGATGAAAAAAATTAACAGAATTGTTGGAGGATTCGGTTTTTTGTGCTTATATTTGCACAAACAAAATTGTTAAATATAAATGTTAATACAGGAAAAGGCATGACGAAACCTCAGCAAAGCAAGGAGCAGGCGATCCTGAAGGCCGCGGAACGGGAGTTTCTGACGAAGGGATACGCCGGGGCGCGGACCACTTCGATCGCCGAGGCGGCGGGCGTGACGCACGCCATGCTGCACTACTACTTCCGCACGAAGGAACATATCTTCGAGCGGATTCTCGACGAAAAAATGCGGCTGATGAGCGAATCGGTGCTGGCGGCTTTCGGCCAACCGGGCCTGCCGCTTCCCGAACGGTTGCGCAACGGCATCGAACGCCATTTCGATTTCATCGCGGCCAATCCCGACCTGCCGCGCTTCATCGTCAATGAAGTGCTGGCTCGCCCCGACCGTTACGAGTGTATGCAGCGGAGCGTTCGCCGCATCGCGAATGTCCTGATGCTCGACATCCAGCGGGAACTGGACGCCTCCGCCGCCCGCGGCGAGACCGAGCCGATGGATGTCCGGATGCTGATGCTCGATATCATTTCGCTCAACGCCTTTCCGTTCATCGCCTATCCGGTGATCGTGCCGCTGCTCGGCGATCTGGCAGCCGATCGCGAAACGTTTTTCAGACTTCGCAAGCAGGAGACGATCGAAGTCGTCATGCGGCGGCTGATGCCCCGAAACCGGAGAGACGTATGAGACGGGTGCTGCTTTTCTCCGTTTTGCTGCCGTGCGTACTCGGAGCACAAGCGCAGCCGACGCTCGACGAGTGCCGGGAGCTGGCCCGCGGGCATTATCCCGAAATTCGGCAATACGACCTGATCCGGCGTACTGCCGAATACGATCTGTCGAATGCCCGCCGGGCCTGGCTGCCGCAGCTTTCCCTGTCGGCGCAGGCGACCTGGCAGACCGATGTTCCCGGATTTCCGCGCGAGATGACGGGATTTCTCGCCGGACAGGGACTGGAGATTCCCGGGTTGAACAGGGACCAGTACAAGGCGCAACTGGAACTGAGCCAGACGATCTGGGACGGCGGCCGGTCGTCGGCCGACAAGCGGATGGCCGAAGCCGAAGCCGCCGAGGCCGCACGTACCGCCGATGCGGACCTCTATGCGCTCGAAGGGCGTGTGGACGGCCTCTATTTCGGCATCCTGTTGCTCGACGAACGGATCGCGCAGACGCGGATCACGATCGGACTGCTGCGGAGTGATCTCGACAAGGTCCGTTCTTTGCTGCGCAACGGTGCGGCGGCGCAGTCCGACGCCGATGCGGTGGAGGCCGAGCTGCTTGCGGCGGGTCAGCAGCTCGCGCAGGTGGAGGCTTCGCGCGACAGTTACCGACGGATGCTGGAACTGTTCATCGGCCGGGAACTGGGCGACGGAGCGCTGCGGCGTCCCGAAGCGTCGGACGCACCCGTCGCCGCCGGACCGGAGCGCCCCGAACTGCGCCTCTTCGATGCGCGGATCGACCGCATTTCGGCGCAGGAGCGGCTGGTGAAGGTGGCGACACGGCCCCGTTTCGGGCTTTTCGTGCAGGGATATTACGGTTATCCGGGCATGGATTATTTCGGTAGTATGATGACCTCCGATTGGACGTGGAACGCCCTTGTGGGGATTCGGATGTCGTGGAATTTCGGAGGATATTACACGAAGCGGAATTCGCTGGGCCGGCTCGATGCGGCTAAACGGCAAGTCGAGGTGCAACGGGATATATTCTTGTTCGACAACCGGTTGGATGTGGCCGAAGAGAACGGGGAGATCGCACGGCTGCGGCGCGCGCTGGCCGACGACGACCGGATCGTCCGGCTGCGGCGGGCGGTGCGCGAAGCGGCCGAATCGGAGCTGCGCAACGGCGTGCTGGATACGAACGGGCTGCTGCGGAAGATCGCCGACGAGGATGCCGCCGCCGCGGCACGCAGCGCGCGGGAGATCGAGTTGCTGAAGACGATTTACGAACTGAAACACACGATAAACCGATGAAACGAATCTTGTTTTGTGCGGCAGCGTTTCTGTTGGCCGCATGTGACCGCGGCGGGAACTTCGACGCCACGGGGACGTTCGAGGCCACGGAAGTGACGGTGTCGGCCGAAGCCGCGGGACGCATCCTCCGCTTCGATGCCGAAGAGGGCGATCTGCTGACGGCCGGAGAGCAGGTCGGCGAGATCGACACCGTACAGCTTTACCTGCGGCGGCTCCAGTTGGAGCGGCAGCGTGCCTCGGTACGTTCGGAACGACCGGATATAGCCAAGCAGGCGGCCGCACTGCGCGAGCAGATCGCCAAGCAGCGGACCGAGCGGCGGCGCGTGGAGAATCTGCTGCGCGACGGTGCGGCCACGGCCAAGCAGTTGGACGACATGGACGCGCAGTTGAAGGTCCTGAACGGCCAGCTCGAAGCGCTGCTCTCGACGCTTGCGAACAGCGCCGCGTCGATCGACGAGAACGCCTCGGCCATCGACCTGCAGATCGCGCAGGTCGAGGACCAGCTCCGCAAGTGCCGCATCGTGTCGCCCGTCGCGGGGACCGTGCTGGCCCGCTATGCCGAGGCCGGCGAGCTGGCTTCGGCGGGCCGGCCGCTGATGAAGGTCGCCGATCTCGGGACGCTCTATCTGCGGGCTTACTTCACTTCGGATCAGCTCGCCGGGCTGAGGCTCGGCGAGCCGGTCACGGTGACGGCCGACTTCGGGGGCGATGCGCGGTACGACTATCCCGGGCGTATCACGTGGATCGCTTCCGAAAGCGAATTTACGCCCAAGACCATCCAGACGCGCGATACGCGTGCCAATCTGGTCTATGCCGTGAAGATAGCCGTCCGGAACGACGGGCGGCTGAAGCTGGGGCTTTACGGCGAGGTCCGTCTGTCCGGTGACAAATGACCCTTTCGCCGTGGAAACCGCCATTACGGTCGAAGGACTGACCAAACGTTACGGGACGCTGACCGCGCTCGACGGCGTGTCGTTCGGGGTCGCGCGGGGCGAGCTGTTCGGACTGATCGGTCCCGACGGTGCCGGCAAGACGACGCTGTTCCGGCTGCTTGCGACGCTCATCGTGCCCGACGGCGGCCGGGCTGCCGTGGACGGGTTCGACATCGTGTCCGGCTACCGGGAGATCCGCCGGCGGGTGGGTTACATGCCCGGACGTTTCTCGCTCTACCCCGATCTGTCGGTAGAAGAGAACCTCGGTTTCTTCGCCGCGCTGTTCGGCGTGGACCGCCGCGCGAATGCCGATCTGATCGCTCCGATCTACCGCCAGATCGAACCGTTCCGCACGCGCCGCGCCGGGAAACTCTCGGGCGGCATGAAACAGAAGCTCGCGCTCTGCTGCGCGCTGATCCACCGCCCGTCGGTGCTTTTCCTGGACGAACCGACCACGGGCGTCGATGCCGTGTCGCGCAGCGAGTTCTGGGACATGCTCTCCGACCTGAAGCGCCGTGGAATTTCGATGCTCGTCTCGACGCCTTATATGGATGAGGCGCGCCGCTGCGACCGCATCGCGCTTTGCGACAGGGGACGCCTGCTGGGCGTCGATACGCCGCAGGGAATCGTCCGCGGTTTCGGCGGACGGCTCTATGCGCTTTCGGGCGGGGAGATGTACGGTCTGCTCGTGGCGGCGCGGCGGGAGCCGGGCGTCGAGGAGTGCTATCCTTTCGGCGAGGCGCACCACCTCGTTGCGGGACCGGATTTCGATCCCGAAGGGTTCGTGCGCAGACTCGTCGGCCAGGGTTTCCGCGGCGTTGTCCTCCGCCCGGCCGAACCCGGAATCGAGGATGTTTTCATAAAACGGATGCACCATGAATGAACCCATCATATCCGTCCGGGAGCTGAGCAAGAGTTTCGGCGGCTTCAAGGCCGTGGACCGCATTTCGTTCGAGGTCGCGCGGGGCGAGATTTTCGGATTTCTCGGAGCCAACGGCGCCGGGAAAACCACCGCCATGCGGATGCTCTGCGGGCTGAGCCGCCCCACTTCGGGCGGCGGCACGGTCGCCGGGTACGACATTGCGCGGCAGGGCGAGCGGATCAAGCGCCATATCGGCTACATGAGCCAGCGCTTCTCCCTGTACGACGACCTGACGGTGATCGAGAATATCCGGCTGTACGGCGGCATCTACGGCCTTTCGCGGCGCGAGATCCTGCGTCGGGCGGTCGCGCTGCTTCGCCGGCTCGATTTCCGGCGGGAGAGCCGCACGCTCGTCGGGGCGCTGCCGCTCGGGTGGAAACAGAAGCTCGCCTTTTCGGTGGCGACGCTGCACCGTCCCGAGGTGGTGTTTCTCGACGAGCCCACGGGGGGTGTCGATCCCGTGACGCGCCGCCAGTTCTGGGAGCTGATCTACGAGGCGGCCGCCGGAGGGATGACCGTCTTCGTGACGACGCACTACATGGACGAGGCCGAGTATTGTTCGCGTGTCTCGATCATGGTGGACGGGCGGATACGTGCGCTGGGCGCACCCGCCGAACTGAAGAGAGAATTTGCCGCGGAGTCGATGGACGAGGTGTTCCGGACGCTGGCCCGCGGCGCCAAACGAACCGAATAGTCGCATGGGAGGTTTCTTGTCGTTCGTCAGGAAGGAGACGCTGCATATCGTGCGCGATCCGCGCACGATGCTCGTCGTGCTGGGCATTCCCGTCGTGCAGCTGCTCCTGTTCGGATTCGCCATATCGACCGAGGTGAACAACGTCAATGTGGCCGTCGTCGCGCCGCACCCGACCGAAGCGGTCCGGCAATGCGTGGCCCGGCTGGAAGCGAATCCCTATTTCACGTTCAAAGGCTATGTCGCCGGGCCCGAGATCGACCGTACGCTGCGTTCCGGCAGGGCCGATGCCGTGGCGGTCTTCGCCGACGATTTCGACCGCCGGACGGCGGTGTCGGCCGGCGGAGGGGCTGCGGCCCCGGCCGTGCAACTGGTCATGGACGCTTCGAATCCCAACATGGCCGCGGCCGGGGCCGCCTATCTGCAGAGCGTGCTGCTGCCCGGGGCGTCCGGGGTTCCGGACGCATCGCCCGGGACGCGCCTGCTGTACAATCCGCAAATGAAGAGCGCCTACAATTTCGTGCCGGGCATCATGGGGTTGATCTTCATCGTCATCTGCGCGATCATGACCTCCGTGTCGATCGTGCGCGAGAAGGAGACCGGCACGATGGAAGTGCTGCTCGTCTCGCCCGTGCGGCCGATCCGGATCGTCTTCGCCAAGATGATCCCCTACTTCGCGCTGTCGTGTCTGAATCTGGTCTCCATCCTGCTGCTGGCCCGTTTCGTACTGGACGTGCCCATGTCGGGCAGTGTCGCGGGAATCGTGTGCCTGTCGCTGCTCTACCTCGCCCTGGCATTGGCGCTCGGGCTGTTCATCTCCACGATTTCCGACCGGCAGGTGACGGCGCTGGTGATCTCGGCCATGCTTATGCTCATGCCGCTCATTATGCTCTCGGGCATGGTTTTTCCGATCGAGAACATGCCCGGCGTTCTGCGCCTGCTTTCGTGCGTCGTTCCGGCCCGCTGGTATATCGACGCCATCCGCAAACTGATGATCGAGGGACTGCCTTTCGCCGCGGTTCTCGGGGATTTCCTCATCCTTTCGGTTATGACCGTCCTGCTCGTCGTCATTGCGCTGAAGAAGTTCAACGATAAACTCGAATGACGATGCGTACACTCGCGGTTTTGCTCGAAAAGGAGTTCCGGCAGTTTTTCCGCAATCCGTTCCTGCCGCGGATGGCGCTCATGTTTCCGATGATGGTGATGCTCGTGATGCCGTGGGTGACGACCATGGACATCCGGCATGTCAGCGTGTCGGTCGTGGACTGCGACCGTTCGCCGGCTTCGCGGCGGATCGTGCAGAAGATCGGCGCTTCGGATTATTTCACGCTCTGCGGCGTATCGGACGATTTCTCCGCGGCGCTTCGCAGTCTCGAAGCCGGGAATACCGATGCCGTGCTGGAGATTCCGCGCGATTTCGGGCGCAGCCTCGAAGAGGACGCACCGCGGCGCGTGAGCATTTCGGCCAACGGGGTGAACGCCACGAAGGGCACGTTGGGAATGCAGTACCTCGTGCGGACGGTCGCGGCCTCCGTCGCCGAGCTGCGCGGCGAGCGGGGATTGCAGGCGCAACCCGATCCCGTCGTGGTCGAGAACCGTTACAATCCGACGCTCGAATACCGCAATTACATGATTCCGGCGCTGATGATCATGCTGCTTATCCTGCTCTGCGGCTTTCTTCCGGCGCTGAACCTCGTGGGGGAAAAGGAGACGGGCACTATCGAACAGATCAACGTCACGCCCGTGAGTCAGTTCGCCTTTACGCTGGCGAAGCTGATCCCCTACTGGGCGATCGGCCTCGGGGTGCTGACGCTGGCCATGTCGCTCGCCTGGGCGGTTTACGGCCTGGTTCCCGTCGGGTCGCTCGGCGCCGTTTACCTGGCTGCGGCGCTTTTCATCTTCGTCATGTCGGGATTCGGTGTGATCGCGGCCAACTATTCGGCGACCATGCAGCAGACCATGTTCGGCATGTTCTTTTTCGTGATGATCTTCATCCTGATGAGCGGCCTGCTGACCCCCGTCGAGTCGATGCCCGCATGGGCGCAGCGGATCACCTGGTTCCTGCCGCCCCGCTACTTCATCGGCATCATGCGGGCGGTTTACCTCAAGGGGGCGACCGTCGCCGATCTCCGGACCGACTATGCGGCTCTCGCGCTCTTCGCCGTGCTGTTCAACCTCTGGGCGGCGCTGAGCTACCGGAAACGGTCGTAAGCGCCTTCCCTTCCCCGGACACGGCGGGCCGTTCCGCCCTGGCCGGGCCGAAAGATGCCGCGGGCGGACCGATATGCGCGGCGGTCCGGGGAAACTCCCCGGATAATCGCTATATTTGCAGAACCGGGGAAAACGGTTTCGCCGGTGTAAAAATCATCCGTTATGAAACGAACGTATTTCCTGTTGCCGCTGGCCGCCGCGCTTGTCGCCGTCGTGCCGCAGCCGCTCCGGGCCTGCACCGGCATCACGCTCCGGGCCGCCGACGGGACCGGTGTCGTCGCCCGCACGATCGAATGGGGCGGCAGCGATCTGAACAGCCGTTATGTCGTCGTGCCGAGGGGGTATGCCCGGCGCTCCTTCACGCCCGACGGTATGGACGGGATGCTGTTCACGGCCCGCTACGGCTATGTCGGGCTGTCGGTCGAGCGCGAGGAGTTCGTGGCCGAGGGACTGAACGAGGAGGGGCTGTCGGCCGGACTCTTCTACTTTCCGGGTTACGGCGAGTACGAGGCTTACGATCCGGCGCGGAAGGAGGAGAGCATCGCCGACTTGCAGCTCGTGTCGCTGGTGTTGGGCGCATGCCGCACGATCGACGAGGTGAAGGAGCTGCTCGGCAACGTGCGTGTCATCGGCATCGACCCGCGCGCCTCGACCGTGCACTGGCGTTTCGCCGACGTTTCGGGTCGTCAGGTAGTGCTGGAGATCGTGGACCGCCATGCGGTGTTCTATGAGAACGAGCTGGGCGTGCTGACCAACTCGCCGGGCTTCGAATGGCAACTGACCAATCTGAACAACTACGTCAATCTCTATCCGGGATCGGCTCCCGAACGCCGGATGAAGGGCGTCCGCCTCGCGGCGTTCGGGGCCGGCAGCGGCATGCTGGGGCTGCCGGGCGACGTCACGCCGCCGTCGCGGTTCGTCCGGGCGGCGTTCTATCAGACGACCGCTCCGCAGCGGGCGACGGCCTTCGACGCCGTGCTGCAATGTTTCCAGATACTCAACAATTTCGATATTCCGGTCGGGGTGGAGTTCCCGCAGGGCGAGCTTCCGGCCGATATTCCGAGCGCCACGCAGTGGACCTCGGCGACGGATCCTGCGGGCCGGACGATCTACTACCGCACGATGTACGACAGTACGATCCGCAGCATCGACCTGCGTGCGATCGACTTCGGACAGGTACGGTATCGTTCCGAGCCGCTGGACGAGGTGCGGCGGCAGCCCGTCGTTCCGGTCCGGATCGGATAGCGGCCGCTTTGCGCGCCGCCGTTTCCATCACTGCCGGGGACGGTGCGGCCGGAGGTCCCTCCCCCGCCCTTCCGCTCCGCTTCGAATCCGGGTCGCTTTGTCGGGAGACGAGGAATGTTTCCGCGGAAACGCCCCTGCTGCAAAAAGGCGGCAGGGGTGTTTTCTTCATGGTTCGGCGATTCCGGACGGGGTGTTCTCAGGTCCGGCGCGGCGGCCCGTTCCGGAATCTCCGGCGGATCATTCGACTGTCGGGAATTCGATCGTCTCGCTCTCCTCGTTCCAGTCCGTGATCGTGAAGTCTCCGGGATTGCCCTCCGGCAGGATTTCTCCGATCACGACGTTGAGCGTCAGCAGCGTGTTGGCCGAAAGCGAGGAGTTCAGGGTTTGCGTCAGCTTGTGGATCGAATTGTCGGCCAGCGTGATATACAACTCCAGCGTGGGATTCGGGGCGGAAGGGAACAGCATGACCGTCGCGTTGCTCATCGTCGTATTGTCTTCCGAGCGCGAGAGGTCGAAGCGTACGGTTTTCGTCTGGTTCACCGGTTCGGCCGTGTAGAAGTTCAGCTTTTCGGCGATGCCGCCGATCTGCACCTTCACGCTCTTGACGTTGGAGTTGAACACGGCGTTGTCCTTCTGTCTGAGGTTTACGATCAGTCCGGCACTGACGCGGATGAGGCCCGTATGGAGCTCTTCCGATCCGATCCGGGTCTCCTGTACGGCGTGTACGAGGTCATAGACCGGTTTGTAGGTTCCGTCGCCGTAGGGTCTCAGGCTGAAGTACATGTCGGCGAGATTGGCTCCCTTGACGATGCCCGGGCTGTTGATCTCGGGCGAATTGTGAATCGGTTCCTCGTGCTTGGGAGTGCCCCAATAGACCATGTTATAAGGACCGATCGGCAGATGGAGTTCCCGGTTGTTGTTCCCGTAGACGTCGCCCTGTACGATCGTGTAGTACCCGTTGAAGATCGTCAGTTTGCCGTTGATGTAGTTGCCGAAATAGTCGGATCCGCCCGCCCTGCAAGGGAAGATTTCGAGAATGCCGGTGAACGGGGCGTCCTGCGCCACCTGTTCCGTGATCCGGGCGCTGATTTTCGGGGTTACCAGATTTTCGGGCGTTCCGGAGCCGTTGTTGTTGTCGTCGTCGGAGCAGGATACGGCGGAGAGCAGAAGTGCGAAAGCCCCTAAAAATGCATGTTTCATAATGTCGGTGTTTTTGAGAATGAATAAAAAAAATCGCAGCGTATAGGTTCGTTTTAACCTATACGCTGCATAAGTTATACCAAATCGGTTTTTCGGAAAGGTTTCGGAGAAAGACTTCGTTCATGGACAGGTCTTTCCACCCTCCTGTTTTACAAAGGTACGGAAATAAAACCGGAATACCAAATAATCGCCGGATTATTATTCCCCCGGCACGACCGCATCACGGATTTCCGGCCGGATTTCTCCGGAAGTCCGTGCCCGCCGGGCGCTGGTAGATGCGCAATCCGAACCGGGGCAGGATGGCGATGATGTGGTCGAAAAGCGCGCTTTGGAAGGTTTCGTAGGGAATCCAGTCGGTCGCTTTGGTGAAGCAGTAGATCTCGACTGGGATGCCTTCGGAGGTGGGTTGCAGGGTCCGCACCATCTGGAGCAGATCGGGGCGGATGCCGGGGTTCGACTTCAGGTAACGTTGCATGTAACTGCGGAAAATACGCATATTCACAGCGTCTTCCGACAAATCTTCCTTCTGTGCCAGTCCTTCTTTGAGGAGCCGTTCCGTCTCTTCCGGCGTGCAGAACCGCACCGTGGAGGCGTCGAGCAGGACGGAACGTTTGATACGCCGTCCGCCGCATTCGCGCATGCCGCGCCAGTTCTGGAACGAATCGCTGACCAGCGCGTACGGAGGGATCGTCGTGATCGTCTTGTCGAAATTCTGCACCTTGACCGTGGTGAGCGAAACTTCGGTCACGTAGCCGTCGGCGCCGTATTTGGCCATCGTGATCCAGTCGCCCGGGCGCAGCATGTCGTTGGCCGAAAGCTGCACGCCGGCCACCAGTCCCAGGATGCTGTCCCGGAAAATCAGCATCAGCACGGCGGCGGAGGCGCCCAGCCCGGCCAGGATCGTCGTGGCGTCGCGGCCGATGAGGATGCTGACCACGAGGATGCAGCCGACGGAGACCGACAGCAGCTTGATCATCTGGTAGATGCCCTGAAGCGGCCGGTTGCGCAGTGTCTCGTGTTCGTCCGAAATTTCGCGGAGTGTGTCCAGAAATACGCTGACGAGCATCAGCGCGACGACGATCAGGTAGATCAGACACCCCTTGCGGAGCAGCTCCAGCAGAACGGGCGAGCTGTCGAAGGCCAGCGGCAGGAGTATGTACCACACGATCGGCGGAATGAGCCGGCAGGCGCCGTGCATGACCTTGTCCTGGAAAAGATGGTCGTCCCATGTCGCCCGGGTCCGGGAGCTGATTTTCTGCAATGCCGGGATGATGAGGCGGCGGAACGCCTTCGTGGCGAGGTCCGAGACGAGGAGTATTCCGGCGATGACGACGATGCGGATCTCCCATTCGGAGTGCAGGCCGCCTAGGCCGGCCCGTTGCAGCAGCCGGGCTATTTCGAGATTCAGGTCTTTCATGGCGAGTTCGGGTTTGCGGGGCTGCCGTCCGCGGAGGACCGGCGCGCCGCCGCAGGCAAATTTACGATCGAAACGGCTAATCTGCAACTGTGCGGGGCGTTTTCCTTCGGCCGGACCGGAATTCCGCCGTCCGCCGCATGTTCCCGGCGGCGGCTCCGGGGCGTGCCGCCTTTCGGCCGGAAACATGGGCGTCCGCCCGGACGGCGTGCGTCGGGGCGCCGTCCGGGCGGCTGAATGCGCCCGAAAGGAGAACGGGCGGCCGGAGAAATGTCCCGGTTTTTGCAGTATCCGGTCGGAGAACGCCGCGCGGAGCTACCTGCCGGCCTTCGCAGTTTGTATCAACATAAAATCATTTGCCATGAAAGAGAGTATCCATTCCGGGAGAGGAAGTGTCCGGGCCGTGTTCGCAGGGCTGCTGGGAATCATGTTTTTAATGACCGCCTGCGACGGCGGGGAGACGAAGCAGGGGCCCGCGGCCGGACCGACGGCCTCCCTTACCGTTACGCTGAAGGGACAGGAGCCTTCCGTGCGGGCCGTGGCTCCTGCGGGCGATCCGGAGCAGGAGGAGCTCGCCGCGGCGGAAAACAGCGTGCATAACGTCACGGTGTTCGTTTTCAATGCCAACGGTACGCTGGACAAGAAGCATACCTTCGCTCCGTCGGTCCTTTCCGAGACGATTACCGGACTGCTCGCCGGACCGAAGAAGCTGGTGGTGCTGGCCAACGTCCCTTCGACCGTCTCCTTCCCGGACGGTATCGACTACGACTGGTTCGCCGATGTGCGGAACGTCATCGGCCTCGACACGCAGAAGACCGCGGCCGACGGGTTGTTCATGAGCGGCGAAGGTTCGGTGACACTCACCGCCAACGCCTCCGAGACGAGCACCGTGGCAGTCAGCCGGCTCGTGGCGAAGGTGAAGCTGGGAACCGTCTCCATCGTACCCGAGGCGGGACACGATGCGGCGAAGTTCGCCCTGACCGGGGTGATGGTCATGAAGGCCCGCGGATCGGCGCAGATGGGCGTGCCTTCGGCGGCTTATACGCCCGATCTCTTCTACGGAGGCATGAAGGGCGGCAAGAGCGAGGCCCGGGACTACCTCGCGGAGACCGTTACGACGGAGGATCACGCCAACCGCTACTTCTACGTGCTGCCGAGCGACAACGCCGACGGGAACACGACGCTCATCACGCTGGCGGGAACCTATGCCGGGGAGCCGACCTACTTTTCGTTCCGCATCAACGACGGAACGGTGACGGGCGGCGGTACGAACGACGGAACCTTCATCCGGCGCAACAGCGTCTATACGGTCAATGTGACGCTCAGGCGGCTGGGCGGCGGCAGTACCGATCCGGAGGTCACGGCCGATCCCGCGTCGCTCACGGTCACCGTCGAGCCGCAGGAATGGGCGACCGAACTCGTCCAGAACGTAGAGTGGTAGGCCGTGCGGGAACGTTCCATAGCGTTGCTGGCGCTCGCGCTCCTTGCGGGATGTATCTGCGAGGACCGGGCCGGCTGTCCGCCGTCGCAGGCGGGGCGGTCGGTCGTCCTGAAGATCGTGGACGCCGCGACCGGGCGGGACATCACGGAGAGCGGTGCGGCCGGAGAGGCCGAACTGTTCCTCTTCTCGCCGGACGGGATCTTCGCGGGCCGTGTCTCCGTCGGATCGGAACAGGTCGTGCATCACGTGCCGGTTCCGCTTCCGGGTGCGGATCCCGGGGCGTGCCGGATCTCGGTCTGGGCCAATGCCGGGGAGGGGCAGCTTCTGCGTATTCCCGCCGACGGAAGTCGTATCGGGGAAGCGGCCGTCTCCCTGATCGGGGACGGCGACGGCTACCACGGCGTGCCGGACGACCTGTATTTCGGCAGCGCGCAACCGGCTCCGGCGGGTGGCGAGACGCCCGAAGAGGTGGTCGTCGTCCGCAAGAACGCGCGGATGCATATTACGGTCCGGGGGTTGGACGCCGGTTTGCCGGAGGAGCGTTACTACCTGACCGTGCGACTGCCCGACGACGGCTACGACTATGAGGGCAATCCGGCGGGCGGAACGGCCACGATCCGTCGGAGCGGCGTTTTCGACGACCGGGGCGATCTGACGACCGGGGCGGCGTTCAACGTCATCCACTCCGGAACCGTGGCCGAAGCGGTGACCGTAACGCTCTACGAGCGGACGGCCGGCAGGGCCGTCGCGGACCGTGCGGTGATCGCGGTGACGGAGAACGACGACGGACTGCCCATCGCCCTGCCCTCGGGGCGGACGTCCAACCTGCTGATCGACCTGCGGGACGGAACCGGAGTGACGATCCGCACGGAGATTACGCCTTGGAACGAAGTGTATCAATGGGAAATCTGGTAACGGTTATGAACGAATGCGAAAAAAGCTGGAAAGTCCGCCGCGGACGGCGGGCCGGAACGATCCGGTCGCGGGCGGCGGTTGCGCTGGCGGTGCTCTGTCTGTTCGGGGCGGCCTGTTCCGAAGACCCGTCGTCCGGGGCCCCTGAGCGGGAACCGGCCGGCGGTGAGGCGGTCGTGCGCCTGACGATCGCCCCGCCGCGGCCTTCGCTTCCGCAAATGCGGGCGGCGGAGGACCTCGACGAGGCGGAGAGCCGGGTGGGAACGGTCCGGGTGCTCGTCTTCGAGCAGGAGGGCGGCCGTTACCTTTACCGCAATATGGCCGAAGGCGAGCAGGTGCGGTTCTCCGGGAGTGCGACGCGGTTCGAGGTGCGGCTTCCCGGGACGCCGAACCCGGTGAAACTGGCGCTGGTGTGCAATTACGGCGATGCGTTCGAGAGGTATGCGCCTGCCGCGGGGAGCGACGAGGCGACGGTCCGGGAGCGGATCGGACGGTCGTTCTCCGGGCTGACCGGGGATCTGCCGATGTACGGCGAGATACCTCTTCCGTCGGGATTGCGGACGGATGCGGAGAACCGCTTCGATGTCAGGCTGCTGCGCGCCGTGGCGCGGGTCGATGTGACGAAGGCGCTCGATGCCGGTTCCCGTCCTTTCCGGATCGGGGAGGTCTATGTCTATCGGCCGAACGACAAAATAAGGATCGTTCCGGACGACATGGGTTCGGCCGAGTCGCCGCGCGTCACGGCGCCTTCGGTGTTTGCAGGGGCACAGAAGTCGGCGGATCCGGTGAAGGTGACCGCCGCGGAACCCGACCCGGCGTCGGTCGCGGGAATCTGTCTCCCGGAGTCCGCGGCCGAGAGCGACCCGGCGGCGCAGTTGTCGGAGGCAACCTGCATCGTCGTCGGCGGGTACTACGACGGGCAGGAGCGGCTCTCCTACTACCGGATTGACTTCGATCCGGGTATCGACGGGCATCCGTTCGGGCAGGTGCTGCGGAATTACAAGTATGTTTTCCGCATCCGCAAGGTGCTGGGCGAGGGATGGAGCGATCCCGATACGGCCGCGACGAGCCGGGCGACGAGCATTGCGGTCGAAACGGAGGCGTGGGAGGATTTCACGACGGAGATGTATTTCGAGGGCGACAATTACCTCGGGGTCTCCGCCCGCAGCGTGTCGCTCGGCTATGTCGCCGGGAAGACGGCGCGGGTGGACGTGCAGGCCACGGTCCCCTACTCGGTCCGCTGGCTCGACGCTTCCGGCGTTCCGACCGGCGGCGAGGCGTCGCAGACCGGCGAGGTGCTGGAGAACGGAAGTTTCTCGGTCGCTATCGGCCGCGACGCCGGGGCCGGAGAGACGCTCTCCTACCTGTCGTTTTCGGCGCTCGCGGACAACCGCACGGATCGGGACGTAACGGCCCGGCTGCGGGTGACCGGAGGGCGCTGGACGTTCGACATCGCGGTGACGCAGGGAAATCCCTCGCAGTTCAGGACCCGGATCGTGCGCGTGCTCTCCGTGCAGGAGATCGGAGACCTCGGGACGAACACCCCGACTTCGGCCAGCGGACTGCCCATGCGGCGTATCCTGGACAATGCGAAGAATTTCTCCCCGGGCGGAACGGTCGTCATCGGCGGCTTCTCCTTCTCGGAGGCGTCGCGGGCGGAGATGCAGGCCACGGGGACGGGGAGCGCCGCGGACAAGGAGATTTTCCGGAGCATGCAGGCGACGATCGGGGCGCAGGACGTGATCTATCTGACATACAACACCCCGATTTCGAACGAGTTGGCACAGGTGGTCCTCGCCTGGCTCCGGGCTGCTCCCGGCCGGGTACTGATCGTAGGCACGGACACCGATACGAGCAATGCGCAGTTGCGGCAATACCTGACTTCGGACGGCACGTGGAAATACTATTACCGGAACAACCTGGGCGGGCAGTTCCGGCGGGCGGCGCGGACCGATGCCAACGCGCGCTTCTTCACGATGCCTTTCGGAACGGTGGCCGAGAATGCGCCCGTCGTCCGTGCGGACGACTATGCGGCCTACTGCTCCGACTATCCGTCGCGGGTGACGCCGCTGGTGGTCAGCGACGTTTCGGGGCAGGGCGGCACGCTCATCGTGGGGGTGAACGGTACGGACCGGATCGTTTACCTGGGAGACGCCAGCCTCCACCAGTACAACCGGCTCAGTTCGCAGGCCAATGCCGACGGTACGGTGACGACGGATTTCGACCGGCTGATGGCCAACCTCTGGGCATGGATCGTGGAACGCGTGTGCGGGGCCGGGTGATGCGGCCGGGACCGGAACTTCATAGAATCGCAATGTGATGAAAAACTATCTGTACGAAACGGCAGTCCTGCTCTGTCTGGCACTGCTCCCGGGCTCGGGCGCATCGGCGCAGGAACGTTCGGCCCTCCGGACGGCCGGGCCGCGGTTCGCCGTCCGGACGAACGCGCTCTATTGGGCGACGGCGTCGCTCAACGCCGGATTCGAGGTGGGGCTGGACCCGCGGACCTCGTGGGAGGTGGCGGGCGGCTACAACCCCTGGACCTTCGGAGACAACCGGAAACTCAAGTTCTGGATGGCGCAGACCGAATTCCGCTACTGGCTCCGCAGGCGTTTCGCCGGGCATTTTTTCGGGCTTCACGTTCTCTATGCCGACTACAACGCCGGGGGTGTGAAGCTCTTCGGCATGGGCGACCGCCGTTACGAGGGCTTCCTCTACGGCGCGGGGCTTTCCTACGGATACCAGTGGGTCGTCGGCCGGAGATGGAACATCGAGGCGATGCTGGGCGTGGGATACATCCGGTCGGAATACGACCGCTATGTCTGGAAGCGCTGCGGGCGGTTTCTGGGTAGCGGTCGCCGGAACTATTTCGGTCCGACGCGGGCCGGCGTGTCCGTCGGTTTCATGATACGGTGAGTTCCCCTGTCGGCGTCCGTTCCGGGACGCGGCGGCCGTTTCCCGCGCAGGCGACCTTCCGGCCGTTCGTGCGGCGCATATCCGTAATCCGGGTTGGAGAATCCGTAATCCATCTACACGGAAATTCATTTTTATTCGGTATTTTTGCAACATAAATTCGGAAGTTTATGTTGCGGAAAATCCGACGGACGCTCGCCGTTCTCTTCTTCGCGTGCATCACGCTGCTCTTCCTCGATTTCACGGGGACGCTCCATGCCTGGCTGGGATGGATGGCCCGGGTACAGTTCCTGCCGGCGGTGCTGGCGCTGAATGTCGGTGTCGTAGCGGCGCTCGCGGTGCTGACGCTCCTTTTCGGCCGGGTCTATTGCTCGGTCGTCTGCCCGCTCGGGGTGTTTCAGGATTTCGTCGCCTGGCTCGGCGGCCGCGGGAAAAGGCGGAAGTACCGTTTCTCCTACTCTCCGGCCCGGCGGTGGCTGCGCTGCGGGACGCTGGCGCTGTTCGTCGCGGCGCTGGTCGTCGGCGTGGGTTCGCTGGTCGCCCTGCTTGCGCCGTACAGCGCCTACGGACGTATCGCCTCCAACTTCTTCCGTCCGGTTTATCTCTGGGGCAACAATGCGCTGGCCGCGGTCGCCGAGCGTGTGGGAAGCTATGCGTTCTATGAAACGGAGGTCCGGGTGGCGGGCCTGCCGACGCTGCTGATCGCTGCTGCGACGTGCGCCGTGCTCGTCGTGCTGGCGTGGCGCAACGGCCGGACCTACTGCAATACGGTCTGCCCGGTGGGGACGGTGTTGGGGTTCCTCTCGAAATATGCGCTGTTCCGGCCCGTGATCGACCCGGAGAAATGCCGGGACTGCGGCTTGTGCGCCCGGGGGTGCAAGGCCGCTTGTATCGACTACCGGAACCGCCGGATCGACTATTCGCGCTGCGTGGCCTGCATGGACTGCCTCGACGTTTGCAGGCACGGGGCGGTCGGCTACCGGTTTCGCACGAAGACCGCCGCATCCGTTCCGGAAGCGGCGGCCGGAAAACGGACGGAATCGGCGGCTCCTGCCGATACGGGCCGCCGGAATTTCCTGACCGGAACGGGGCTGTTGCTCGGTGCGGCGGTCGCCCGGGCGCAGGAAAAGAAAGTGGACGGCGGTCTGGCCGTCATTCTGGACAAGCGGGCACCGCACCGCATCACGCCCCTCGTGCCGCCGGGCGCCCGGTCCCTGCGCCATCTGGCGACGCACTGCACGGGCTGCCAGCTCTGCGTCTCGGTCTGTCCTAATCACGTTCTGCGGCCCTCCGCCCGGCCCGAGACGCTCATGCAGCCCGAATCCTCCTACGAACGCGGCTATTGCCGCCCCGAGTGCACGAAGTGTTCGGAGGTCTGCCCTACCGGTGCCATCCTGAGGCTCACGGCGGACGAGAAGTCCGCGGTTCAGATCGGCCATGCCGTCTGGGTGCGGGAGAACTGCGTGCCGCTCACCGACGGCGTGGAGTGCGGCAACTGCGCCCGCCATTGTCCCGCGGGGGCCATCACGATGGTCGCCTCCGATCCGGCGTCGCCCGGTTCGCCGAAGATTCCCGTCGTGAACGAAGAGCGCTGCATCGGCTGCGGCGCCTGCGAGAACCTCTGTCCGGCGCGGCCGTTCAGCGCCATCTATGTCGAAGGACACGAACAGCACAGAATCATTTGATCCGAAAACGTATGGATACGAAGAACAGACACGCGATCGGCCGCCGGGAGTTTCTCAAACGGCTCGGTGCCGGGGCCGCCGTATCGACGGCGGCATTGGCCGGGTGCGCCCCGGAGCGCGGTCCCGCAGCGGACGGTGCCTCCGCTTCCGGAGAGATTCCGACCGATGCGATGACTTTCCGCATCAATCCCCGGACGGGCGAGAAGGTTTCGCTGCTCGGATACGGCTGCATGCGCTGGCCGACCGTGGGCGGTGACGGACCCGATGCCGACGAGATCGACCAGGAGACGGTGAACCGGCTGGTGGATTTCGCCATTGCGCACGGGGTGAACTATTTCGACACCTCCCCGGCCTACTGCAAGGGGCAGTCCGAGCGCGTCACGGGCATCGCTCTCAAGCGCCACCCCCGCGAGAAGTATTTCATCGCCACGAAACTCTCGAACTTCGCCCCTTCGACCTGGAGCCGCGAGGCGTCGCTGGCCATGTATCGCAATTCGTTCCGCGAACTGCAGGTGGATTACATCGACTACATGCTGCTGCACGGCGTGGGCATGGGCGGCGGCATGGAGGAGTTCGAGGCCCGCTACATCCGGAACGGGATGCTCGATTTTCTCCTCGCCGAACGCGAGGCGGGCCGCATACGCAACCTCGGCTTCTCGTACCACGGCGATATACGCGTCTTCGACCGTCTGCTTGCCGGACACGACCGCTATCGGTGGGATTTCGTGCAGATCCAGATGAACTACCTCGACTGGCGGCATGCCCGGGAGATCAACCCGCGGAACACCGACGCCGAGTACCTCTACGGCGAGTTGGCCGGGCGCGGCATTCCGGCCGTCATCATGGAACCGCTGCTGGGCGGCCGTCTGTCGAAGGTCCACGATCACATCGTCGCCCGCCTCAAGCAGCGCGAACCCGGCCGGAGCGTGGCGTCGTGGGCCTTCCGCTTCGCGGGGTCGTATCCCGGGGTGCTGACCGTGCTGAGCGGCATGACCTACATGGAGCATCTGCAGGACAACCTGCGTTCGTACTGTCCGCTGCAACCGCTGACCGACGAGGAGCGGGAGTTCCTCTTCGCCACGGCCGACCTGATGATGCAGTACCCCACCATTCCGTGCAACGACTGCAAATACTGCATGCCGTGCCCTTACGGACTGGACATTCCGGGTATCCTGCTCCATTACAACAAATGCGTCAATGAGGGGAACGTGCCGGAGGACCGCCAGGCGGAGAACTATCGCAAGGCCCGGCGGGCGTTCCTCGTGGGTTACGACCGTTCGGTTCCGCGGCTGCGGCAGGCCGACCGCTGCATCGGCTGCAATCAGTGCGTTCCGCACTGTCCGCAGAACATCCGGATTCCGCAGGAGATGCAGCGTATCGACCGCTTCGTGGAACACCTCAAACAGGGAACGCTATGACGATGCGCCGTCTGACCGAAATTCTGCACGGGGGCGGCTGGTCGCTGGTCGTGGATAACGGAGCGATCCGCACCTTCTCCGGCCGGGGCGTCTCCGACCTGTACGGGCTGCTGACGCGCGAACCCGAAACGCTCCGGGGGGCCTCCGTGGCGGACAAGGTGGTGGGCAAGGGCGCCGCGGCCCTGATGGTTCTGGGCGGCGTGAAGGAGGTGTATGCCGACGTGGCGAGCGCTCCGGCCCTCGGACTTTTCGCCGCGGCGGGCATCCGGGTCGTTTGCCGGGAGGAGGTTCCTCACATCGTCAATCGCACGCGGACGGGCATCTGTCCCGTGGAGCGTCTCTGCGCCGACTGCCGCACGGCCGGGGAGTGCCTGCCCCGTATCGGGGCATTTCTGGAGAATCTGCCGTAAGGAAGGAAAAACGAGAAATAACATGCTATGGAAACTACCGTGAAACTCTATTCGCTGGAGTACAGGGAGGCGAAAACCTATTCGTTGGCGGCGCTGTTCGTCGCGGGCAACATCGTCCTGCCGCAGTTGTGCCACACCGTGCACATGGGCGGACCGACGTGGCTGCCGATCTACCTCTTCACGCTCGTCGGGGCCTACAAGTACGGCCGCTGCGTCGGATTGCTGACGGCTGTCGCCTCGCCGCTGCTCAACTCGGCGCTCTTCGGTATGCCGGCCGCCGCCGCGCTGCCCGCCATCCTGCTCAAATCGACGCTGCTGGCCCTGATCGCCGGATTCGCCGCCGCCCGCTTCCGCAGGGCTTCGTTGCCGCTGTTCGCCGCCGTGGTGCTGGCTTACCAGACGGTCGGCACGCTGGGCGAATGGGCCCTGTCGGGCAGCCTCTACGCCGCGGCGCAGGATTTCCGCATCGGAATTCCCGGGATGCTGCTCCAGGTATTCGGCGGCTGGGCGGCAGTCAATTACCTGATCCGAAGATAGACACCTGATTTTGCATAAAACGACCGAATCATGCGAGCATACGCTTATGTCGGACCCGGGAGGTTCGAACTGCTGGACAAGCCCCGCCCCGAACTGCGGGATTCGCGCGACGCCATCGTGCGCGTCACGCTCGGAAGTATCTGCACGAGCGATCTGCACATAAAACACGGCAGTGTGCCGCGCGCCGTGCCGGGCGTGACCGTAGGTCACGAAATGGTCGGCGTCGTGGAGCGGGTGGGCGACCGTGTCGCATCCGTCCGGCCCGGCGACCGGGTGGCGGTCAATGTCGAGACGTTCTGCGGCGAGTGCTTTTTCTGCCGGCACGGCTATGTGAACAACTGCACCGATCCCGACGGCGGTTGGGCGCTGGGCTGCCGGATCGACGGCGGGCAGGCGGAATATGTCCGCGTACCCCATGCCGATCAGGGACTGACCCCCATTCCCGATACGGTGAGCGACGAGCAGGCGTTGTTCGTCGGCGACATTCTGGCCACGGGGTTCTGGGCCGCCCGGATTTCGGAGATCGGGCCGGAGGATACGGTGCTCGTCATCGGCGCCGGACCGACGGGCGTCTGCACGTTGCTCTGCGCCATGTTGAAACGGCCCCGGCGCATCATCGTCTGCGAGAAGTCGCCCGAACGGATGCGGTTCGTGCGGGAGCACTATCCCGACGTGCTCGTGACCGGACCCGAGACATGCCGGGATTTCGTGCTCCGGCACAGCGATCACGGCGGGGCCGATGTCGTGCTGGAGGTGGCCGGTACGTCGGACACGTTCCGTCTGGCCTGGGAGTGCGCCCGTCCCAATGCCGTCGTGACGGTCGTCGCGCTTTACGACGAACCGCAGGTGCTGCCCCTGCCGGATATGTACGGCAAGAACCTGACGTTCAAAACCGGAGGCGTGGACGGCTGCGACTGCGCCGAGATTCTGCGCCTGATCGCGGCGGGAAAGATTGACACGACGCCGCTCATCACGCACCGCTTTCCGCTGAGCCGGATCGGAGAGGCGTACCGCCTGTTCGAGACCCGGTCGGACGGTGTGGTGAAAGTGGCGGTCGAGTGCGGGAAATAGCCGGATCCGCCGGAGCGGACCGGAAAACGGAGAAACATACTGGAATTATGATGACACTGGATGATTTTTTGAAACTCGCCCGGGCGGGCCGGCCGCTCGCTTCGGCGGAAACGCTTGAATTCATGGATCGCATGAGCGACGAGGCTCGTCGCATCACCTGCCGGCTGAACGCCTCCTACCATACGCCCGACGAGGTGCGCGAACTGCTGGAACAGCTTTTCGGAAAGCCCGTGGATGCGTCGGTCCGGCTCTTTCCGCCGTTCTATACCGATTTCGGCAAAAACATTTCGGTCGGCCGGAACGTCTTCATAAATGCCTGCTGCCACTTCCAGGATCACGGCGGCGTGACGCTGGGCGACGGCTGCATGATCGGCCACAACGTGGTTTTCGCCACGCTCAACCACGAACTCGATCCCGCGAGGCGCGCCGAAATGACGCCCGCCCCTATCGTGCTGGGGCGCAACGTGTGGGTGGGATCCAATGCGACGATTCTTCAGGGCGTCACGATCGGCGACGGCGCCGTCGTAGCGGCCGGGGCGGTCGTGACGCGGGACGTGCCGGCCGCTACGGTCGTGGGCGGAGTTCCTGCCCGGCCGATCCGCCGCATCGGATGATCCGGTTTTAGAAGCGTGCGGACGGCTCGGTGCGACACCGGTTTCGGGAAGAGATTGATGATGACCACGCAATGAGGCGCGCTGCCGATTACGGCAGGCAGGCCGATGGCTCCGCCGGGGGCGTATGCGCTTATTCCGTGATCTCGATCAGGTTCTCCTCGGGTCCCTCCACGCAACTCTCGTAGCAGCCGTCGCCCGTGATGCGCGGGCCGCTGACGATGCGGTACCCGTTCTCCCGCAGCTCCCCGGTGAGCCGATCTACGGCCTCGCGGCTTCCGGTGCCGAATGCCAGGTGAATGTAGCCGCTGCGCAGCGGCTCCTTGCGGGGATCCGTCATGTCGGGCCGATGCATGATTTCGAGCCGTGCGCCGTCGCCGAAACGTAGGAAACAGCTTCTCAGTCCCGTCCGCGGGTTGTGGTACGGCTCGCCGCATACGGCGCCGAAGAAGCGGACGAAGAATTGCCGGGTCGCCTCCAGGTCCCGGACGTACATGGCCGTGTGGTCGATTCGTATCATTCTTCCGTGTCGTCTTCCGGCCGGATTCGCTTTTCTCGGGTCGCTCCGCGTCGGCCGGATGCGGGGAACGACCTTTCTCGGTTTCTTTCGGAACTGTCGTATAAAGATAACGTTTGTTTCCGTTCGGTGCAACAGCCCGAGGACATCTTCCTGCTCCGGAAGTGTTTGACGGGTTTCCTGTCCGCACGGTCGTGCCGCTCTGCCATGCGCCGCGAAAGAAGGTCCGCCGTGCGGTCCGTTCCTGTGCGGCTATTCGGTCAGGTAAAGTCCGACATGCGAAATCCGGGCCGGGGCGCGGGTTCTGTCGATCGTGACGCGCAGTTTCCGCGCCGTGCGGGCCTCGGGCAGGCGGACGATCCGTTTGTAGCCGATCGTCGTACCCTCGGCTGCCGTCTCCCACGTCCGACCGTCGTCCGAGACCTCGATGCGGAACCGCTCCACGCGCTGCCCTTTGGCGATCTCCTCCTGCAGCATCACGGCGTCGAACGGCCCGTCCTTCACGTCGAATTCCCGCGCTTCGCCCGCCCGGGCGGTCCAGAGTGTGTCCCCGCCTGCCGCAAGGTTCCGGGCGAAGCTCCGGCGCAGCCATTCGCCGAACTCGTGCAGCCGTCGCGCGTCGTTCTCGTGAATCCGTCCGCGGCGGTCGGGCGGCACGTTGAGCAACAGCACGGAGTTCGATCCCACCGAGGCGAAATAGATCTCCTTCAGCGCCTCGAGCGACCGCACCTTCTCATCCTCCGAGGCGTGGTAGAACCAGCCCGGGCGGATCGACACGTCCACCTCCGAGGGATACCAGAACAGCTCCTTCGCTTCGTCGAGGATCGCACGGCTGCCCAGATCGGGCGAGGTCTCGGTGAGGGCTTCGACGGCGGGCGTCGGGTCCTTCAGCCCGACACTCGCAGGGGCCAGGGCCGTGGCGCTCCACTCCTCGGCGCGTCCCCTGCCCGCTTCGTTGCCCACCCAGCGGATGTCGTCGCCCATGATGGCCGTGACGGCTCCGGGTTGCAGCTCCTTCACGGTGCGTATGTAACGGGCCCAGTCGTAAACCTGATGCTTGCCGTCGGCCTCCGAGCCGTTGGCGCCGTCGAACCATACCTCGGCGATCTCGCCGTAGCCGGTCAGCAGTTCGGTGATCTGCCGCACGAAAAAATCGTCGTAGGCCTTCCCCGTGCCGTAGCAGGCGGCGTTGCGGTCCCACGGCGAGACGTAGAGACCCATTTTCACACCGTACTTGTCGCATGAGCGGCGGAGCATCGCCACCACGTCGCCGCGGCCCTCCATCCAGCGGGAGTTCTTCACCGAGTGCTCCGTGGTTTGGGTGGGCCAGAGGCAGAATCCGTCGTGGTGCTTGGCCGTGAGCATCACCATTCCGAAGCCGGCGTCCCGGAGCGTTTCGACCCATTGGTCGGTGTCGATTTCCGTCGGGGCGAACACGTCGGGCGACTCCTTGCCGTCACCCCACTCCTTGTCGGTGAACGTATTGACCGTGAAGTGGATGAATGCCGTCAGCTCCCATTGCTGCCAGGCCAGTTGTTCGGGGGTCGGCACGAGCCGCGCGGCCATGGAGAGCTTCTCCTCCTGCGTGGCATCGCCGAATGCGACGTGTTTTTCGTAGTAGGTCTCCTCCCGCTGTGCGGCTCCGGAGCCGCAGCACGCTTCGCCCGCGGCAGCTACGCCTGTCAGCAGCAACGGCAATAATAATCGTTTCATTGTCAGGTATTCGATTCGGTTATTTCATACTTTGCATCAGAACGGAATGATGATGAATCCCCAGTTGTACGTGCTGTCCGCGGGGATTCTGTGCTGCGGTTCGGGCATGGCTCCCCAACTGTCGTATCCGCCCACTCCCTGCTGCTTCATGTCGATGCAGACCTCCACGAAGTCGCGGGGCGTGATGTCGTCGATATGCGTCTGCCGGGGTTTGACGTTGCGGGCGGCCGCTTCGTCGTGCTCCTTGTCCGCAGGGGTCAGGTTGCGCCATTGGTACGGTCTTCGGACAGCCTCCTCTCCGTCGAAATCCTCCACGGCGTTTCTCAGGGCGTTGAATCCGAAGAGACTGTCGGCCACGATCTCCAGGCCGTGCCGTTTGCCGAACCGCACGCGGCGCGTGTCGGTACGGTGTCCGTTCTCCTGCGGCCGGACGTAGGGGAAATACATTTCGTCGGCCGATGTGCTGTACAGTCCCACGAACGCCCCGGCGTTTCTGTCCGCGTAGTTTTCGCCGGGGCCGCGGCCGTAGTACTCGACCTGCCTCATCGCGAGGGGCATCCGGAAGCGGACTCCGATGCGCGGCACGTCGAGCTTCGCCGCCTCGCTGCGGGCCTTCTCGCTGCCCGGGGAGAACGTCGCGGTCCGGGCGGCTTCGGAGAGCTCCGTGGCCACGGCTTCCGCGTCGGTGGACGTGAAGGTCATGCGGGTTTCGACGACACCCGACGGATGGACCGTATAGCGCATGATGCAGAGGTTTCCCGCGGCGAGCAGGTAGGCGGCCTCGATGCGTACGGCGTCTCCGGTTTTCACGGCCGCGGCCTCCACGACGTCGAACTCGCGGCTCGACGTCTTCCACACCTGCAGCCGCTCGGGCATGGCATTTCCGTAGTCGTTGTCCGTCGGGGCGCGCCAGAAGTTGGGCCTCGGACCGAATCCGTCGGCGAAGTACTCGACGCCGTTCACGGCATAGGACGTCACCGAACCGCTCCGGCGGTCGAATACGAAGCGCACGCGCGGCGACGAGACGGCGATCCGCTCCCCGTCGTCGTTCACTCCGAGTGCGGGGCCTTTCCGCGGCACGTCGGCCTTCTTCGGGGTCCCTCCCAGCGGGATCTGTCCCGCGGCGATCTCATAACCTGCTGGAACGGCCTTCGAGGCTTCGCGCGTGGTGACGGAGAAATCGGCGAAATACTCCCCTTCGCCGCGCATCTCTTCGGGACCGAATGTGGTGAAGACGGCCGATTCCTGCGGCGCGAGGCGCACGTCGAGCTCCTTTTCGCGCACGGTCTTTCCGTCGCGCACGAGGCGGCAGATGAAACGGTACTTCTCCGACGGTGTGAAGTAGAATCGGTTGGTGATGCGCACGCGGCCCGCTCCTTCGGGTTCGAACCCGAAGTCCTGCTGCACGTACTTCACCTCCGCGAGCGCCGGATGCGGCGTGCGGTCGGGCAGTACGAGGCCGTTGCAGCAGAAGTTCCCGTCGCTGGGGGTGTATTCCCCGCCGAAATCCCCTCCGTAGGCCCAGAAAGGGCGTCCCTGGGCGTCGTGCTCCAGCAGGCCCTGGTCCACCCAGTCCCAGAGGAATCCGCCCTGCAGGTTGGGATAGCGGTAGATCGCGTCCCACTGCCCGGCGAAGTTTCCGGTCGAGTTGCCCATCGCATGAGCGTACTCCGACGGCATCACGGGCCGGTCGCTGCCCTTGCGTCCGATCTCTTCCAGCCATCCCGCGCCGGGATACTGCGGAACGTACATGTCCGTATTCCACTCCCACTGCGCCCGTTCGTAATTGACAGGCCGGTTCATCCAGGCGCTGTCGGCGGCCTTCGTCCAAAGGTAGGTTTGGTAGAAGTTGTATCCGTTTCCGGCCTCGTTTCCCAGCGACCAGAATGTGACCGATGCGTGGTTCTTGTTCCGTTCGAACATGTTGCGCGTGCGCTCCATGTGGGGTTTCAGCCAGGCGGGGTCGTTTCCCAGCGTGCCGCCCTTGCGCAGGTCGTAGTACATGCCGTGCGACTCGATGTTGGCTTCGTCGTAGATGTAGAGCCCGTATTCGTCGCACAGCTCGTAGAATTTCCGGTCCTGGGGGTAGTGGCAGAGCCTCACGGCGTTGAAGTTGTGTCGTTTCATCAGCTCGAAGTCGCGGCGCATCACCTCCTCCGTGACGTAGTGTCCCGTCACGGGATGGTGTTCGTGGATGTTCACGCCCTTGAACTTCACGGGCTGCCCGTTCACCAGCAGTACGCGGTAGGGCTCGCCGTTTTCGGCCCGTTCGTCCAGCCGGGCGAACTCGAAACGGCGGAACCCTACGCGGTAGGGCACCGTTTCGGTCTCCCCGCCGGGGCCGCGGAGGGTCATCAGCAGGGTGTAGAGATCGGGGCGCTCCGCGCTCCAGGCCTTGACGCCGGGGATGCCGGCCTCGAACCGGAGGGTGCGGCATCCGCCGGCTGCGATCATTGCGTCGCGCTGCCCTGCCGCGACCTGCCGGCCCGCGTCGTCGAGCAGCTCGTAGCTCAGCGTCGCTTCGGCATCGCCTTCGGTTCGGTTGGTCAGATCGGCCTCCAGGGCGAATATTCCGTCCCGGCATGCCTCGTCGAGCGTCGATTTGATGCGGAAGTCCCGCACGGCGACGCGCGGCTGCGACCAGAGGAACACGTCGCGCTCGATGCCGCTCATGCGCCAGAAGTCCTGACATTCGAGCCAGGAGCCGGTGCTCCAGCGGTAGATCTTTATGGTCAGCGTGTTCCGTCCGGGCCGGAGGTATTCGTCGATGAGGAACTCCGCGGGGTTCTTCGAATCCTCGTTGTAGCCCGCCTCGTGTCCGTTCACATAGACATATACGCCTGACTTGGCTCCTGCGAGGTGCAGGAAAACGTTGCGGCCGTTCCATTCGTCCGGAATTTCGAATTCCCGGCGGTATATCCCTGCGGGATTCACCTCGGGGAGCCGGGGCGGCTGGGGACGGTAGGTCGCGAACTCGTACTGATGGTTGGTGTATATGGCCGTCCCGAACCCCTGGCGCTCCCAGTTCCCGGGCACTTCGATGTCATCCCACCCCGAGGCGTCGGTCGCGGGGTCCGTGGCGTCGGCGGGCAGATCGCGGGCATCCTCGGCGAAGAGGAACTTCCACGTGCCGTTGAGCGGCAGATAGAAGGGGCTCTTCTCGTAGCGCATGGTCAGCGCCCCGTCCCTCGAGGGATAGGACATGAAGTCGGTGCGGGGCGGGACCTTGTTCACCGACACGGTCTGTACGTCGTACCGATAGGGGTTGTCGGCAGCGGCGGTCTGCGCCGACAGCAGCGTGAGCGCTGCCAGGATATTGATTCTCGGGTTCATGTAATCTGGTTTTGTAGGTTTTGATTCAATGCTGTATGGGGATCGCGCGGTTTATATTTCCGGCAGTGTGACCCGGAACAGTTCGCTGGGCGTGTGTTCGCGCAGGACGATGCCGACCATCCGTTCCACCACCTCGGGATACCGGCCGGCCAGATCGCAGTCCTCGTGGAGGTCCCGCGACAGGTCGTAGAGGCGGGGCTTTCCGCTCTTGACCACAAGCTTCCAATCCCCCATTCGGACACCGATCTGGTCGGTTTCGTGGAATTCCCAGTAGAGGAATTCGTGCCGCTGCTGACGGGCGTCGTCGCCCAGCAGCGCGGGCAGGAAGGAGATGCCGTCGAAGCAGTCGCCCTCGATGTCCGGGTTCAGGTATTTCCGCGGGAAGCGTCTGTCGCCGATCAGGTCGCAGAACGTGGGCAAGACGTCGTAGAAGGCCAGCATGTGGTCGTTCTCGGTGCCGGCCGGGACGTGTCCGGGCCAGTAGGCGATGAACGGAACGCGGATACCGCCCTCGTAGCACTGCCGTTTCAGTCCCCGCAATTTGCCGTCGCGGCCGAAAAACTCCGGATCGGCCCCGCCCTCCTCGTGAGGGCCGTTGTCGCTGGTGAAGATGACCAGCGTGTTCTCCTCCAGCCCTTTCTCCTTCAGCTTGGCGAGAATCTCCCCCACGTAGATGTCGAGGCGCGTGATCATGGCCGCGAATTCGGCGTGCGTGTGTTCCACCGGATTGTAGCGCGACCCCTCGCTGCCGCCCCACGTCTTGTCCACGAAGAACCGTTTTTTGTAGTATTGCAGGATGGAGTCGTCGGGCTGGCGCAGCTCGGCGTGCGGCAGAGTGTAGGTGAAAAGTCCGAAAAAGGGCCGTTCGCCGTCCCGGGAGTCCAACCATCGCAGGGCCTCCCGGTGGATCATGTCGGCCGAGTATTGGGGCCGTTTTTCATAGCCCTCCCCGTACATGGGATGCCGGATGTTGTCCTCCAGGATGATCCGCACCGTGGTCGTGTCGCCTTTCGAGGCGCTGTAACGGTTCAGGAAGTTGGGATAGTAGAGGTGCGCCTGAAACTGGCAGACGAACCCGTAAAATTCGTCGATGCCCCGTTTGTCCGGCGTGGAGCAGGAGCCTTCGTAGCCTCCGGCCCACTTCCCGAACATGCCCGTCGCATATCCGTTCTTCTTCATGATCTCGGGCAGTATGACGTGTCCGGGGTCGTAGGGCTCCTGCCCCACTACGCCGTAGTCGCGGTTTTGGCCGTACACGATCTCCGGGGAGCCGGGCCAGTACTCCCGGTTGCCGCGGACATGCCCGTGTCCGGCGTGCTGTCCCGTCATCAGCGAGGCGCGGGACGGTGCGCTCACCGGACTTCCCGCATAGGCCTGCGTGAAACGCATCCCCCGGCGGGCCATGCTGTCGATATGGGGTGTGCGGATGTATTTCTGCCCGTAGCATCCCAGATCCCCGTAGCCCATGTCGTCGCAGAGGATGAGGAGGATGTTCGGAACGGATTTCCGTGCCTGCGCCGAGGCGTCCGCGGGGCAGAGTGCGGCGAATGCACCGGTGTATAGAAGCAGGTTCCGATAATTTTTCATACGTTCTTCCGTGACAGCTGTTTTCCGTTGCCGCGGGTTTGTCCGGCAAAGACGGCCCGCTCCTGCAAATATATGAATATTCTCGGAAAAAATGCGACGTCCGGTTTTGCAAACGGACCTTCCGGACGGTTGTCAGTTCTTCCGGACGGCACGGAACCTGACGGCAGCATGAAATCCGTCCTGGCCGGGAAAAGAACCGCGGAGACGGATTTTCCGGAAACCCGCTTCCGGGCGGCTCCGAAAAGCCGTCCGGAAGGGCCCCGGTTCATTGCTGCCCACTTTGTCTGCGGTAGCCGGAGAACCTCCCGGCCCGGGGCATACGCTCCGTTGCCGGCTACCGCCGGGAAAAGACTATCGTTGCAGACTTTCGGCCCACTCCCGGAGGCTCTTTTCGTCGGTGCGGTTGAGCAGTCTTCCCTCCTTCCAGTCCGGTCCGGGATGGGATTTTCTCAGGGCCTCCGCGCTATGGGCGATGCCGCTCCCTCCCGACGTGGCGAACGGGATGACCGTCTTGCCCTTCAGGTCGTGGCTTTCGATGAACGTGTCGATGATCCGGGGCGCGAGGTCCCACCAGATCGGATAGCCGATGAAAACCGTGTCGTAGTCCTCCGTGTCCGGCTGTCTGCCGCCGATGGCCGGACGGGCCTGCGGATCGTTCATTTCCGCGGAGCTGCGCGACCGCTTGTCGTGCCAGTCGAGGTCGTCGGGCGTGTAGGGCCGGGACGGGACGATCGCGTAAAGCGTGCCTCCCGTGGCTTCGGCCAGCCTTTCGGCGGCGCGCGCCGTTGTGCCGGTCGCCGAGAAATAGGCTATCAGGATTCGGTTGTCGGATGTTTCCTTGTACATGTTCTGTCGTTGTTGTGCGCATGCCGCGGCGGCGATCCCCGCTGCCGCCGACAGCGCGAATAGCAGTTTTCGCATATCGGATCGGTTTGTCTATTTGAGTTTGTCGTACTCCGTGTCCGTGACGGGTTCGAGCCATTCGTTCGAGACGTCCTCGCCGGGGATTTCGAACGCCAGGTGGGCGAACCATCTGTCGGCGGCTGCGCCGTGCCAGTGTTTCACGTTGGCGGGAATGTGGATCACCGTGCCCGGCAGGATCTCCCGTGCGGGTTTTCCCTCCTCCTGATACCAGCCCCGTCCGGCTACGCCGACGAGCATCTGCCCGCCGCCGCTCTTCGCCCGATGGATGTGCCAGTGGTTGCGGCAGCGCGGCTCGAAGGTCACGTTGGAAACGGAGACCTGCTCGCGCGAAATCGGGGCCAGGTAGCTGTTGCCGGTGAAATACTGTGCGAAGGCCGTGTTCGGCTCGCCGATCGGGAAGATCATTTCGCGCTGGAAGGCGGCCCGGGCATCTTCGCCGGAGGTATCCTCCACCCAGACCTCCTTGGCGAGACGGAATGCCGCCCACGCCTTGGGCCAGCCGGCGTAGAAGCCGATGTGGGTGATGATCTCGGCGATCTCGGTGCGGGTGATGCCGTTCTCCTTCGCCGACTGAAGATGGTATGTCAGCGAACTGTCCGTGATGCCCTGGCTGATGAGCGAAGTGAGGGTTACCAGACTGCGGTCGCGCAGGCCGAGGCGGTCGGTGCGGCTCCACACCTGGCCGAAGAGCACGTCGTCGTTGAGTTCCGCGAATTTGGGCGCGAAATCGCCGAGCTGGTCGCGCCCGGCCGTCTGTACGATTTTTTCCTGTGCCATAACGTTGAGTGTAAGAATGCTGAATAGTGAAATGAAAAGAATCCTGTTCATGGCGGTTGCGTTTATTGCATGAAGTTGCTGATTCGGTTCGCCGGATTGAGCGGCAACTGGTCGGACAGCTCCAGCGATTCGATCATGTGCAGCGTTTCCTGCTTGTATTTCCGGAAATGTTCCGAGTCGATATGTCTGTCGTAGGCCGCACGGCTTGCGTAGGTTTCGAGAATGGTGATGCGGCAGGGAGCCTCCCTTTCCTGCACGGCATACATGGTCAGCACGCCCGGTTCGGTGCGCAGGGAGACCTCGCCCACTTCGGCCGCGTGTTTTACGTACTCGTCGAGATACTGCGGATAAACCTCGATTTTCGACAGCCGCACGATGCCGTCGGGAGCCATCGGTTCTTTGGCGCACATGCCCGGCCGTTTCGTCTCTCCCGTGCCGCACGACAGCAGAACGGAAAGAAGCGCGATGCTTGAAATGATTCTTGTCATAGTCGTTCCGTTTTCCGGACAGTTTCTGTCCGTCGTTTCTGTTCTTTGTCGGGAACAAAGGTAGCGTATCGTACCGGAACCGGACCTAACCGTATGAGGGTAATTTATACCATTTTTACGGTTTTTTGGCGACGTCGTGTGCATCCGGTTTCCGGATGGTACGTCTTATCCGGAGACCGGTTGTGCCGGATTTGGGGAATGAGGACCGAACGATTGCGGCCGTTGGGCCGGTTCGGTCCGGGCCGGATGGGACACGAATCGCACTCGTATGGACTTGCTTCCGAATGCATTTCCCGCAGGCTCCGAAAACGAAAGAAACCTTACATATCGTTGATACATAAGGTTTCTCTTCTTGTCGCCTTTTCTTTCGAAGGCCTCTGGAGCGGAAAACGGGACTCGGACCCGCGACCTCAACCTTGGCAAGGTTGCGCTCTA